>JAESGS010000022.1_pt1 | contig 508707 bp, 497 predicted proteins | sample 9269761 | NCBI WGS metagenome assembly JAESGS01 (sample SAMN15741799, study PRJNA653493) | algae metagenome | isolation source: Cyanosarcina radialis HA8281-LM2 and co-occurring heterotrophs from damp... | place: USA: Makauwahi cave, Hawaii | collected 2011-01-06 | reverse complement strand
CATCCTGATCGCGGATAGTGGAGACACTTTCCTTCAGTTCGGCTGGATCAGTGACAGGTGCTGCATGGCTGTCGTCAGCTCGTGTCGTGAGATGTTGGGTTAAGTCCCGCAACGAGCGCAACCCTCGTCCTTAGTTGCCATCATTCAGTTGGGCACTCTAAGGAAACTGCCGGTGATAAGCCGGAGGAAGGTGGGGATGACGTCAAGTCCTCATGGCCCTTACACGCTGGGCTACACACGTGCTACAATGGCGGTGACAGTGGGCAGCAACCTCGCGAGAGGTAGCTAATCTCCAAAAGCCGTCTCAGTTCGGATTGTTCTCTGCAACTCGAGAGCATGAAGGCGGAATCGCTAGTAATCGCGGATCAGCATGCCGCGGTGAATACGTTCCCAGGCCTTGTACACACCGCCCGTCACACCATGGGATTTGGATTCACCCGAAGGCGCTGCGCTAACCGCAAGGAGGCAGGCGACCACGGTGGGTTTAGAGACTGGGGTGAAGTCGTAACAAGGTAGCCGTAGGGGAACCTGCGGCTGGATCACCTCCTTTCTAAGGATTTCGGCGGAAAGCGCCTGGCCTCGTGTCGGGAAGAGCTTCCTCCATTCCAAAGAACATTGCCGTCGTCCTCATGTCCCTTCATCCTGGAAACACTCTTTTCGAAGAGTGATGCCTGAGCTGGCCTTATGCCGCCTGCGGCCCTTATGGGTCAGCCGGGACTGGTGGGGGCCGGTAGCTCAGGTGGTTAGAGCGCACGCCTGATAAGCGTGAGGTCGCAAGTTCAACTCTTGCTCGGCCCACCATTTTGTTGGGGTGCTGCCCTGGCCTGATAATGGTGCGGGGCTTTAGCTCAGCTGGTAGAGCACCTGCTTTGCAAGCAGGGGGTCAACGGTTCGAACCCGTTAAGCTCCACCATTTCCACTGCGCGTCGTCATCCCGAACTTGTTTCGGGATAACGCACCGTCGCTTGTTATCTTGAAACGAGTTCAGGATGACGAATGTGGGTTTAGATTTCCAGAGATGAAGACAAAATTTTCCGCTGTTTAACGGCAGCGGATGGCGGATTTGCCGCCGTTCTTTGACATTGTGAATGGGTTTTTTAATCGATGCCGTGGCGGCATGACAGGCGTTTTGCGTCTGCTATGCTGTTACAAATCAAAATAGATTATCTGGCTGAGATAATAATTATCCGCATTACACGTGATGATATGACCGATCTTCGGATCGTGCAGCATTGTCATTGGTGGTGTGGACTCTCAAGCGTGAGGTAAGAGCATTTGGTGAATGCCTTGGCATATACAGGCGATGAAGGACGTGGCACGCTGCGATAAGCGTGGGGGAGCCGTGAGCAGGCTTTGATCCCGCGATTTCCGAATGGGGAAACCCATCCTCACTATTTAATTTCGCTGCTGAGCAATCAGTGACGGAGTTAAATAGGAAGGATATCACTTAGCTGAATAAAATAGGCTTAGTGAAGCGAACCCGGAGAACTGAAACATCTCAGTACCCGGAGGAAAAGACATCAACCGAGATTCCGTTAGTAGTGGCGAGCGAACGCGGACCAGGCCAGTGCCTGGTGTTTAATTAGCAAAAGCTTCTGGAAAGTAGCGCCATAGTGGGTGACAGCCCCGTATGCGAAAATGAAACATCAGGACTTGAGTAGGGCGGGACACGTGTAATCCTGTCTGAATATAGGGGGACCACCCTCTAAGCCTAAATACTCGTATATGACCGATAGTGAACCAGTACCGTGAGGGAAAGGTGAAAAGCACCCCGATGAGGGGAGTGAAACAGTACCTGAAACCGAATGCTTACAATCAGTTGGAGCCTCTTTATGGGGTGACAGCGTACCTCTTGTATAATGGGTCTGTGACTTAATGTATCATGCAAGCTTAAGCCGGTAGGTGTAGGCGTAGCGAAAGCGAGTCTGAATAGGGCGACTGAGTATGATGCATTAGACCCGAAACCCGGCGATCTATGCATGACCAGGTTGAAGGTGCGGTAACACGCACTGGAGGACCGAACCGTTCAATGTTGAAAAATTGTCGGATGAGTTGTGCTTAGGGGTGAAAGGCCAATCAAGCCGGGAAATAGCTGGTTCTCCGCGAAAACTATTGAGGTAGTGCCTCGGATGTTTTCCGATGGGGGTAGAGCACTGGATGGATGCGGGGGTCGCGAGATCTACCAATTCTAACCAAACTCCGAATACCATCGAGTTAGTCCGGGAGACAGACGGCGGGTGCTAAGGTCCGTCGTCAAAAGGGAAACAGCCCTAACCTACAGCTAAGGTCCCCAAATCATATCTAAGTGGTGAAGCATGTGGGATTTCCAAAACAACCAGGAGGTTGGCTTAGAAGCAGCCATCCTTTAAAGAAAGCGTAACAGCTCACTGGTCTAAATAAGAGATCCTGCGGCGAAAATGTAACGGGGCTAAAGATATGTACCGAAGCTTAGGGTGTGCGCTTTTGCGTACGCGGTAGCGGAGCGTTCCGTAGGCCGATGAAGCGATCTGGTAATGGGTCGTGGAGGTATCGGAAGTGCGAATGCAGACATGAGTAGCGATAGGAGGGTGAGACACCCTCCCGCCGAAAGACCAAGGGTTCCTGCTTAAAGCTAATCTGAGCAGGGTAAGCCGGCCCCTAAGACGAGCCCGAAGGGGGTAGTCGATGGGAACCACGTTAATATTCGTGGGCCTGGTGGTGTGTGACGGATCTCGTGAGTTGTATCTCCTTATTGGATTGGAGGTGCTTCGAAGAGGTTCCAGGAAATAGCCCCACCGTATAGACCGTACCCGAAACCGACACAGGTGGTCAGGTAGAGTATACCAAGGCGTTTGAGAGAAGTATCCTGAAGGAACTCGGCAAATTGCCTCCGTACCTTCGGAAGAAGGAGGCCCTCACATTGCGCAAGCAGTATGAGGGGGCACAGGCCAGGGGGTAGCGACTGTTTAGCAAAAACACAGGACTCTGCTAAGTCGGCTTCAAGACGACGTATAGGGTCTGACGCCTGCCCGGTGCTGGAAGGTTAAGAGGAGGAGTGCAAGCTCCGAATTGAAGCCCCAGTAAACGGCGGCCGTAACTATAACGGTCCTAAGGTAGCGAAATTCCTTGTCGGGTAAGTTCCGACCTGCACGAATGGCGTAACGACTTCCCCACTGTCTCCAGGATATGCTCAGCGAAATTGAATTCTCCGTGAAGATGCGGAGTACCCGCGGTTAGACGGAAAGACCCCGTGCACCTTTACTGCAGCTTCAGAGTGGTATTAGGAAAGAGTTGTGTAGCATAGGTGGGAGGCTTTGAAGCGACGGCGCCAGCTGTCGTGGAGCCATAGGTGAAATACCACCCTGCTGTTTTCTGATATCTAACCACGCACCGTTAGCCGGTGTTGGGACCCTCTGTGGCGGGTAGTTTGACTGGGGCGGTCGCCTCCTAAAGAGTAACGGAGGCGCGCGATGGTAGGCTCAGGCCGGTTGGAAACCGGCTGTTAGAGTGCAATGGCATAAGCCTGCCTGACTGCGAGACCGACAGGTCGAGCAGAGACGAAAGTCGGTCATAGTGATCCGGTGGTCCCTCGTGGAAGGGCCATCGCTCAACGGATAAAAGGTACGCCGGGGATAACAGGCTGATGATTCCCAAGAGCTCATATCGACGGAATCGTTTGGCACCTCGATGTCGGCTCATCACATCCTGGGGCTGGAGCAGGTCCCAAGGGTTTGGCTGTTCGCCAATTAAAGTGGTACGTGAGCTGGGTTCAGAACGTCGCGAGACAGTTTGGTCCCTATCTGCCGTGGGCGTCGAAATTTGAGAGGAGTTGACCCTAGTACGAGAGGACCGGGTTGAACATACCTCTGGTGTACCTGTCGTGGCGCCAGCCGCGCAGCAGGGTAGCTATGTATGGACGGGATAACCGCTGAAAGCATCTAAGCGGGAAGCCTCCCTCGAGATTAGATTTCATCGAGTCGTAGTAGACCACTACGTTGATAGGTTGGGTGTGGAAGCGCAGTAATGCGTGAAGCTAACCAATCCTAATTACTCTTTTCGCGCTTGAAGTCCCACCATCAATGACAGTGTTGACCCGTTCAGCAACGTCGATGGCGGATGATTGCATCGTAGCCAGATACTATATTCCCTGCACGGGCATCGATTATAACCCAATTCTCACATTGTGAGCGCCTGCTTCATTGCTTGGTGACCATAGCGTTTGTGACCCACCCGATCCCATCCCGAACTCGGCCGTGAAACCAAACTGCGCCGATGGTACTACCGCTTAAGCGTTGGAAGAGTAGGGCGTCGCCAGGCATTGCAGCCGGCGCTCATGATCGAGTGATTTGGAAGAACCCATTCATAATTCAAAAGGCGGACCGCTGTCGTTCATTCGACGGATGTCCGCCTTTTTTAGTTTCTGGCGTTCCTGAGATGGATCGCAAGATCGGCGACAGAAATGTCGCTTCGTTGGTGGCGCGGGATGGAGCAGCCCGCCGCCGTTTTGCGAAAGCAAAACGGGAAACAAAAAAGGCTTCCGGGCGACAGAGATGTCGTCTTGTTGGTGGCGCGGGATGGAGCAGCCCGGTAGCTCGTCAGGCTCATAACCTGAAGGTCGTAGGTTCAAATCCTACTCCCGCAACCAACAAAACAGGCCCCCTCGCGGGGCCTTTTTTGTTGGTCGTGGCGAGGGCTGGATTACAACCTCGTTCAGCCGGAGCAATGGCAAAGCCATTGCGGAGACCACGGCGAAGCCGTGAAATCCTACTCCCCACCAACAATCTCTCTTAAAGAACGTAGCGAATTTAGAAAAACGTTGACCCCGGACATAATCGTGCGGCGCAGGACTACGCCTTTAGCTCAGATAAGTGAGTATTGTGGTTGATTGAATGACGCCACTTTTGATGATAAGCCAATCTTTCGATCTGCTTTCGCTTTTGCGCCGTCTGACATATTTTCTAAAAGGCGTTTAAGCGAAAAACCATCTGAAACGGTCACAAATTCTTTCATTTTATTTACAAAAACCACTGTCTTTTTATTTTCTTCCAACAACGTAATTACGTTGCTTAATGTCCCGGTACTTTTTGTATCCCAGATCATTAAACCATAATTAGCTACCTCAGCCATTTTAAGGTCTTTTGCGGTAAAATAGCTCCGTGTGCCAGGTGTGGCATCCGAATACACATGTTGTACAGGCCATTGGCCGACGTTGTTACGCGGTCGGTCGCCGCTACAATAAACGGTTACATTTTCCGCTTTGATACTGACAAGATGCTGTTGAATTGAAGTATCGGCACCATCGGCGTCCCCAACCACTATTGCTAGCCCAGCATCGACGGCCTTTGAAATCCGTTCCTTAACGCGATTGTCAAGCCGGCTAATTGCAATCGATCCGGCAATGAATACCGTTTCCATCTCTGTTACCATGTGCACGTTGCCACAAACATCTCGCTAATCTTGCCATACTTGCCGAGCATAGCGCAAGCTGCTTCGACAGAAGCTCCGGAATCGTATCGATCATCGACTAATAGAGCGCCCCACTTTCCGTTGTTTGTAATGAACGCTTCGTTGAGAACGAACCTCTCGGAGAGGGCTTCAACTTTTTCCGCTTTAGTACCTAGATCCTTGATCTGAGGTGCGCCGGGAGGAGGCGGGTTTTTTAGTAGAAGTTTGTCAGCATATAACGTGCCTGTCAGTTGGCTCAGTTTTTCGGCGATTTCCATAACAGGCTGACGTGGGCGTTGTTTCGTTGCTGGCATTGGAACTATCATTTTAAAACTTCCGATCGCCGGGACAATGTGATCAAACAAGGCCTGCGCTAAGGGTTCGACTTGGGCGAAGTCGCTTTTGTACTTAAGCTTGTAAAGAGCCTCACCCGGATCAGATCGTGTTGTATCAAAGGTCGGATGCCCGTATTCATTATTGCCAGTGAAAACGCTGCTGAGCGTATGTTTGTGAAGAGCAAATCCTTTGCTCCAATTACCTTGCAACTCGCGTAAATGAATTTCCATTTCTGTCCCTCTACTTAGGCAGAGATGGGGATGATAGCTGGCTACTGCAAGTGCGTTTAATGAGGGATTGTTAAGTTCGAATCCAACCTTTAGAGCTTTTTTGGCGGCAATCCACTTGGGTTGAATTCAGCCAATCATTTGGATACCCTATCTGAAATGCCCCATCTCCACACCCTAAACTGGGCAACCCCCGCCGACTACGACGACCTCGCCGACATAATGTTCGACGCCGTCCGCAATGGCTCCAGCAAATATACCGACGCACAGCGCGCGGCCTGGGTTCCGGTGCGCAGGGGAGGGGAGGCGTGGGAGACCCGGCTGGCACCGCAGGCCATTGCCGTCGCCCGCAACGAAACCCGCGCCACCGGCTTTATGAGCCTCGCGGCGCAAGGTTATATCGACTTCGCCTATATCCGGCCCGAGGCCCAAGGTACCGGCCTGTTCCGGCGGCTGTTCGATATGATCGAAGAACATGCGCTCGCCCAGAACGAACCCCGCCTGTGGACCCACGCCAGCCTGATGGCCCAGCCCGCCTTCGCCGCCGTCGGCTTTGCCGTGGTCGAGCATGAGCTGGTGTGGATCGGCGGTCAAGGCTTCGAGCGGGCGAGGATGGAGAAGCTCCTCACCGTTTAAGGGGTTCACGCAGAGGCGCAGAGATCGCAGAGAAATGACTCGTCGCCCCCGCGAAGGCGGGGGCCTTAGTCGGCCTAGCGCAACATTTCCCAAGGTCCCCGCCTTTGCGGGGACGACGATTATGAACCTAACTCGGCGTACTCCGCGTCTCTGCGTGAACCATTTTCCTCTCTCCTTTAGGGGAGGGTGCGAGACTTGGCGACTTGTCGCCTAGTCGCAGCGGAGAGGGGCTCGACGGTGAGGTTTGTTAGCGACTTCCCCTCTCAACTTCGCCTAACCGCCTTCGCTAAAGCTACGGCGCCAAGGCTTCGTTTCTCTCCCCTGAAGGAGAGAGAGGGCGCCAAATCTCACGCCCCCTTGCAATGTAGGATTTCATTTGAGAGAATCGCACCGGGCCGCAACGCTGCGAAGCGTCGGGGCTGTGTTCTTTGAAACTGTCGATCGCCTGTGCCACTATGGCGCTACCTGAAATTTGCCCTGGATGTTGATGGGGAAAGGGCCTCCCCCATGGACGCAGGCTCAACTTCCTCAACTTCGTAAACCCTGCCTTACAGTTTTGGGAAGGACGCCGCCTGCAACCGTTTGTCGCAACTTGGGCTCGCGCCATCCGCACTCGGCCCCTTTGAACGGCATCCGTTCATCTGCCAGCAAGGTCGCTTTGACCACGGCCAACCTCGCATAGCGTCAAAAGCGCGGCGGTGCTGCTGCGTGTCAAACAAACGAGATGAAGGGGGCTTCCGATCAGCCGGGCACGCCATCACAGGGGGGTGGTCCGATTAGGGCTTGCGAAAAAGCGGGTTCTGGCTGTTAATTGTAAATGGAGGACCGTGACCATGATTTCCAGAAAACCCAAGACACTCGCACTGCTCGCAGTGCTTACCGTCCCCGCCTGGGGCACGCTTTACGCGCAAGAGCAGGATGCGGGCCAGCCCGAGGCCGGCACTGTCGTGACCGGCATGCCGCCCGCCGATCTTGAAGGCCTTGCCGCCGGCCCCGAGATCAAGGGCATGATTTCCGCGCGCAAGGATGACAAGGTGCAGGTGACCACTGCCGACGGGTCGAAGACCGTGCTCTACATCAGCGAAGGCACGCAGGTCCGATCGAGCTCCGGCCTGTTCGGCATCGGCCGCAGCAAGCTTGCCACCGATCAGCTGCTCAACGGCCTGCCCGTGACCGCCAAGACCGTGCAATGGGGCGGCGGGCTTGTCGCCAGCCAGATCCGCGTGCAGAGCAAGGATCTGCGCACCGCCAGCATGATCCGCACCGGCACCGAACAAGGCTTTGCCGAGCAGACCGCCGCGACCGAGGCGCTGCGCAGCCGCGTGGCCGACATCGACCAGTATAATGTGAAGGGCACGACCAACGTCTATTTTGACACCGGCAAGTGGAACTTGTCGCAACAGGCGCAGGCCGATCTGTGCGCGGCGGCATCGCAGGCCAATGCCACCGAGAACGCACTGATGCTCGTTGTCGGCTACACCGATTCGGTCGGCGATTATGACTATAACCAGACGCTCAGCGAAAAACGCGCGTCGAAGGTCGTCAACCATCTGCAACAGGCGTGCGGCTGGAAGCCCTATCGCATGCTGACCCCGACCGGCATGGCCGAAGCCGACCCGACAGCGGACAACAGCACCGAAGAAGGCAAGGCGCAGAACCGCCGCGTTGCCGTCAACATCCTCGTCAGCAAGAGCGTCGACGGGCTTTAATTAGTGACATGCGGGGCGGGCTGTGGCTCGCCCCCAATCTCTCCGCGACATTCGCCGAAAAATAAGCGCCCCCCATCGAAGCGGCAGCATCGTACTTGCCCTTGCCCGCTAGGCATGACAGCCTGCAAAACAGATGTAAGGACAGGGGAGCTTTTCCGATGAAATTGTTGATCAAGACCGCATTGCTCGCGGGCGTTTCGTGCGTTTCCGCCGCCGCCTTCGCGCAGGACAAGCCGGCGGAGGATAAGCCAGTCAAATGGGATGTCGCCGCGCCTCCCGGGCTGACGGTGCGCCAGATCGCGATCGACACCGACGAAGGTTCATGGATGAACCTCGACGTGAGTCCCGATGGCCGCACGCTCGCCTTCGACCTGCTCGGCGACATTTACACGCTACCCGTGACCGGCGGCACACCGACGCGTATTGCCGATGGCCTGCCCTTCGAAACCCAACCGCGCTTCTCCCCCGACGGGCGCCGCATCGCCTTCACCTCCGATCGTGGTGGTGGCGACAATATCTGGATCATGAATGCCGACGGATCGGATAAGCGCCAGCTGACCAAGGAAGATTTCCGCCTGCTGAACCAGCCAAGCTGGAGCCCTGATGGCCGCTTCATCGCGGCAAAGAAACATTTCACCACCGGGCGCTCACTCGGCACCGGTGAGGTCTGGCTTTATCATGTTTCGGGCGGCGCGGGCGTGCAGCTTGTCAAGAAACCCAATGAGCAGCATCAGAAGGAACTGGGCGAACCGACCTTCGCGCCTGACGGCAAGCATATCTATTTCACACGCAACATCACGCCGGGTCCGATTTTCCAATATGCGCAGGATTCGAATGGCGACCTGTTCAACATTGAAAGCTATGAACTGGACACCGGCGAGCGCGAGACGGCGGTATCGGGCACCGGTGGCGCAGTGCGACCCACGCCGTCGCCCGATGGCCGGAAAATCGCCTTTGTCCGGCGCGAGGCGACCAGGTCGAAGCTCTATGTGAAGGATATCTCAACCGGCGAAGAGCGCAAGATTTACGACGCGCTCGACCAGGATGTGCAGGAAACCTGGGCGGTGACCGGCGTCTATCCGAACATGGACTGGTCGCCCGACAGTAAAAGCATCTATTTCTGGGCGGGCGGTAAAATCCGGAAAGTCGACTGGCCGTCGGGTGCGGCAAGCGAAATTCCCTTCCGCATTTCCGACACGCGCGGGGTTATCGATCCGCCGCGCCCGCCAATCGAGGTCGCGCCCGCCAGCTTCAACACCGCGATGCCGCGCGGCGTGATAACTTCGCCCGATGGCCGGATGGTGCTGTTCGAAACGATGGGAAAGCTCTGGACCAAGCCTGCCAATGGCGGCGCGGCGAAGCGGCTGACCAGCGCAACCGACGAAATGGAGGCCTACCCTACATGGTCGCGTGACGGCAAAAGCATCGCCTATGTTGCCTGGACCGATAAGGGTCTCGGACAGATCCGCACCGTTTCCGCTTCGGGCGGCGGGACAAAAACGGTTACGCCAATCGCAGGCCATTATTCGCGTCCGCGCTTCTCGCCCGACGGCAAGACCATCGTCTTCGAAAAGGTCGCGGGCGGCGGCCTCACCTCGCCGCGCCTGTCCGACCGTCCGGGCATCTACCGCGTGGCAGCGACGGGCGGCGCGATGGAGCGCATCGCTGAGAGCGGCACCGCCCCGCATTTTGGGCGCAGCAACGATCGCTTGTTTTTCACCGTACAGGGCGAGAACAAGCGCCAGCTGGTCAGCGCCGACCTTAAGGGCGAAGCCAGACGCACGCACGCTTCGGGCGAACTGACCACCATCTTCGAGGTTTCCCCGGACGAAGCGAACTTCGCCTTCCGCCAGAATTATGAAGCCTTCGTCATGCCGCTTATGCCCGGCACGCAGGAGGTAAGCGCATCGCCCTCCGGGGGGCCACTGCCGGTGACCAAGATCAGCAATGGTGGTGCCGACTATATCCACTGGTCGGGTAACGGGTCGTTGCTCCACTGGGCGATCGGGCCGACGCTTTATTCGGCGCAGACCACTGCCTTCTATCCCGACGCGCCGCTCGCCAAGGATGCCAAGCCAGCAAAGTTCGAGTCTCCCAAGACCGGCGTTTCGTTGTCGATGCCGGTCAAGGCGGACCGCGCCAGCGGCCTCGTCGCTTTCACGGGCGCGCGGGTTGTGACGATGGCCGACAAGACGGGCGGCATCATCGACAATGGCGTCGTGCTGGTGGAAAATGACCGTATCAAGGCCGTCGGTCGCGCGGGCGAACTGGCCGTTCCGCCGGGCGCGAAGACCGTCGATGTCACCGGCAAGACGATCATCCCCGGACTGGTCGATGCCCACGCCCACGGCCCGCACGGGGTCGATGAAATGACGCCGCAGCAAAACTGGGTCAACATGCTCGAGCTGGCAATGGGGATTACCACGCGGCACGATCCGTCGAGCAGCGCGGCCACTGTTTTTCCGGCACTGGAAATGCAGCGTGCCGGGTTGATTGTCGGCCCGCGCAGCTTTTCGACCGGCGAAATCGTCTACGGCGCGAAAAATGCGGACATATACGCGCAGATCGACGGCTATGACGACGCACTCGCTCATGTCCGCCGCCTCAAGGCGCAGGGCGCGCACAGCGTCAAAAACTATAATCAGCCCCGCCGCGAGCAGCGCCAGCAGGTTGTCGCCGCGGCACTTGCGGAAAATATGCGTTCGGTGGCCGAAGGCGGTTCCCTGTTCGGGATGGACATGAATCTGGTCGCGGATGGCAACACAACGCTCGAACATAATGTCCCGCTCGATGTCTTCTACGACGATGTCGTGCAGTTCTTCTCGAAGTCCAAGGTCGGTTATACACCGACGCTGGTCGTCACTTATGGCGGCCCGGCGGGCGACCCTTACTGGCGCGCACACACCGACGTTTTCCGCCATCCGCTGATGGCAAAGCATTATCCGCCGAGCGAACTCGCCGCCAACAATAAACGGCGGCAAATCGCGCCCGAAGAAGATTATGTCGACGACAATAATGCGCGGGAGGCACACAAGCTCGCCAAGGCTGGCGTGCCTGTAGCCATCGGCGCGCACGGGCAAGAGGCAGGCATCGCGGCGCATTGGGAGCTATGGTCCTTCGTCCGCGGCGGAATGAGCCCAGTCGAGGCGTTGGCTGCAGGGACCATCGAATCGGCGCGGTCCTTGGGCTATGACAAGGACGTTGGCTCGATAGAGCCAGGAAAGCTCGCCGATCTGGTCGTGCTCGACGCCGACCCGGTCGCCGATATCCGCAATTCGGACAAGGTCTCGAAAGTTATGATGGGCGGGCGACTATATGATGCCGGAACGCTGAACGAAGAGGTGACGGGAACGCGGAAGCGGATGCCTTATTATTGGGAGTGAAGGATCCAGCGACTTTGGACGGATATCTTCTCGCGCCATGCCGAATCCGTCCAGTTTTTGGACGGTTAAAGGATCCATTGGACTAGTCATTCGTTCATCTGCTGCGTCCGCCTCTAGCGTAAACGCTTCTTGATCCTGCTAAATGCTATCGGAGTAATCCCGAGAAAGCGGGCAATATCTCCCTGAGGGAGGCGACGCAGCAATTCGGGTTCGTGCAGTTGCATCCGCTTGAGTCGCTCCGCCGCCGAGTCGCATAGCAAGGACTGTTCACGCACCGCTTTCCGCTGCCGGATCCAATCTGTAAAATCGGCATAATCGCGTTGCAATTCAACCTCGACTAACCCCGGGTTCATACGCTGCTTTCAGAAATGCGATAGGGCGGCATCACGAAAGGCTAGAACAGCAAAATCACGATGCCAACTTTCCTCTCCGTACCGTCTACAATCCTGCTGACTGGTGGAACCTCCGGCATTGGAGCGGAGATGTTGAACATGCTGCTGGAATCAGGGCATCGCGTTATCGTGCTTGCGCGTCGAGCAAGCGCGCTACCTTCTCACGCAAAGTTGAAGGCGATAAATATCGATCTTGCTGATACGACAGCCGTCAAGGTGATAGCGAAGGATATAGCCGAGCATTCGCGGCGCGCGCGATAATTGACGGTATTGTGGCCGGGCGTTCGGAAATCTACATCGGTAAGGCAAGGCTGTTGCCCATTATCGCTAGGATAGCTCCCACACTTGGCCGAAAGATCATGCGAGGGTCATGAAAAATCTGCTCAAAATAGCTGTCGTTCTTGCGCTTGCTTTCGCATCAACCGCGCTGTTCGTGAAAAGCAGTGGACTGGTCACGGAGGAAAGCGCGTTAGCCTTTGTGGAGAGCGCAAAAAGCATCAATCCGCTCTACCTTGCGGCGGCTGTCGTGATGTTGCTGGTTGTCGATCTGCTTATCGCAATTCCAACGATGACGACGATATTGATTGCCGGATATGCCTTGGGTCCGTTGCTGGGCGGGGGCGCTGCTGCCGTTGGCCTGATGGCACTTGGACTGGGCGGCTATGGATTGGGTCGGCGCTTTGGTAGGCCGATCTTGTCTCGCCTGTTCAGGGATGAGGCTAAGCTCACCGAAATAGAGCAGGCCTTTGCAAAAAATGATCTGCTAACATTGTTTGTGTGTCAGGCGCTTCCCATCCTGCCGGAGCTGAGCTGCATATTGGCAGGCATATCGCGCATGAAGTTTCTGCGCTTCCTGCTCGGTTATTCCGTTGGCGTTTTGCCCTTTGCATTCATAGTTGCCTATGCAGGGTCAAAGAGCACATTAAGCGATCCAACCCCTGCCATCTACACCGCGATAGGGGTTAGTGCGGGGTTGCTAATTCTTTGGAATATGGTTCGCAAACGCGCAGCGGCGGCTGGCTAGGGTCCTGATCCTAAGGGCTTGCTCAAAAAGCTGCCATTCCAGAACGCACAAACAGCCATTGGCTGGCGTTGCAGCGCGCCAATTTCTTCCGCTTGCCTACCCCCTCGGCTTCCTTAAATTCCGCACCCGCGTAAACAGCCCAGGGCTCGAAAAAGGCTCGAACATCTGGTCGGGATGTGCGGGGTCGAGTGCGGCGTTTTCGGCTATCAGTTTGTCGGCATCGTCGAGTTCGGGCAGCGCAAGCGGCTCCAGTGTCGGGCCGTTGCCCTTGGCATTTTCGATGATGTCGCACATTGATTTGCCCCCGTCGAGTAATTGGGTCACCCGTTCCTGGGGCAAGCCGATATGTTCGCTGATCAGCGAGGCGCGAAGCTTGTGAATGGCATCGCAGGCGCTTTCATTGCCCGACCGGTCGCAGTCGATGAAAATATCGCATTCGCTGTCGAGGCCGAGCGAACGATTGTTCATATTCGCCGAACCGATGCGCAATATGCGGTCGTCAACGATCATCAGCTTGGCGTGGACGTAGATGGCGTCCCCGCGTTTGGTCCGCGGGATGTAATAGGCGAAGCGCTTCTTGTGGTCCTGCTCCTTTAGGGCACGGACCAGTTCGATCCGTGCGCCATCCATCGCCTTTTGCTCGAGCCAGCCATCGGCCTTTTCGGGGCCTACAATGACGATCTCGGGAGGGTTCGCCTCTTTCAAGCGCGCGGCGATGGCGTCGGCGATTCTGGGAGAGGTGAAATACTGGTTTTCTGCGTAGATGAATTTCTGAGCGCGCCCGATCTGCTCGACGAACAGCGCTTCGATCTCCCGGACTTCGGCGGCCTTGCCATATTCGGCGCGCGTCCGCGCTATGCCCATATCGACAAACTGATATTCGGCATCCAGAAATTCGGGCCAGGGCGATGCGGCGTCGGCGGGGCAGGGCGGAATCGGTTCTCCGCCTGCGGCTACCCAGCGTGCGCGGCTGAGTTCCGCCAGCGCCGCCGCCGCCTCGCCCTCGACCAGCATCGTGCAATCATGCCACGGCCCGTAAAGCTTGCCATTGGGCCGCTTGCGGCGTGGGTCGCCGTCGAGATGCTCGCTCGTGTCCCAGCGGTCGGCGGTCATATCGATGCCGCCGCACGCCGCCATCCTGTCGTCGATAACGACAATCTTCTGATGATGGCTGCACCCCACCGGATGCGCGCTGTCGAGCTTGAATTCGATTTGCTTGTGCATAGCCCATTTGGCGACATCGACGATTGTCTTGCCGCGTCCGAGCATTTTCAGCGCGCCGATATTCCATTTGAGCAGCTTGATTTCGAGTTCGGGCGTGCGGTCGGCGAGCCACAAGATGAACTCGCCCAGCCGTTTGGGCGGCGCCCCCTTTTTGCGGCGGCTGCGCGTCAGGTCGATTCGCGTGTCGAAGTCCCAACCGATCAGCATGATGCGGTGCTTTGCGTTCATCATCGCGGCCTGAATGATCTCGAAATAATCGGCGGCGTCGATAACGGGATGTGCGCGGGTGGCCTTGGAAAAACGCCAGACACTGCGGCTTTCGGACTTTTCGGAATGCATCGGGCCTCCTCCCCCAAATATGTATCACGCATAACGCATTCACGGGCAAAAAGGTGACTCCACATTGATGAAAAATGCGCTATGGAACAAAACATGAACAATGAGGCGATTCTATCGGGCTTTGCACGCGGTATGTGGCTGCAATATCATGCAGCCGCCGCACAGCAATTGATGTCGCTTGGCTCGGCCTCTGTCGATGCGCGGTTGCGGGGCGGTATTGTCCGTAACGGCCTCCATGAATTGACAGGAGCGGCGCCTGACGACAATATTGCCGCCAGCGCATTTGCCTTGATGCTCGCATTGCGGCTGCCCGACACTGGTCAAGGCATTTTCTGGATCATGGACGACAGCCGACAGCTATCGGGTCGCCTCTATCCACAGGGGATCGCGGAGCTGGGCGGCGATCCGGGCAAGATGCTGCTCATTCGGGCCGCCAATCTGCGCGATGCGCTTCGCGCCACCGCCGATTGTATCAGGTCGAAAGCGGCGGGGGCTGTGATATTGGAAGCACAGGGTAATTCACGCAGCATCGACCTCACCGCCACCCGGCGGCTGGCATTGGCCGCTACCGAGGTCGGCGTGCTCGCCTTGCTGGTGCGTGGGAGTGCCGCGCCGTCGGCAAGTGCCGCCACGACCCGCTGGCAGATCGGCTCCGCACCGTCGCGGCCCTTGCCAGCCGATGCCCCCGGCCTTCCTGCTTTCGACATTCGTCTGCTGCGCCATCGCAGCGGTATCGCGCCTTTCGAGGCAAGAGTGATTTGGGATCATGCCAGCAGAAGCTTCCACGACGCGCCGGTATCTAGCCGCCTATCTGCCCCTGTTACCGGCGGAGCGGCTGGTCAGGCAGCGCAAAACATCGCCTGACGCGCCTTTCGCCCTCGTCGAGAAGGAGCGCGGCGCAATGCGGCTTGCCGCCTGCGATGCTGCAGCGCTGAAACTCGGCATTATCCCCGGCATGACGCTGGCGGATTCGCGCGCGCGCGTGCCCGAATTGCGTGCCTTCGATTTCGATCCTGCGGCAGATACAAGGTTGCTGGAACGGCTTGCCGATGGCTGCGAGCGCTACACGCCGTCCTGCGCGCTGCGCCCGCCACAGGGCCTGTTGCTAGATATCAGCGGTTGCCTGCATTTGCATCAAAGCGAGGCGGCGCTCGCAGGCGATCTGAAAGCCCGCTTCCGGCATCAGGGAATCACCGCCCGGCTCGCGGTCGGCAACACCCCCGACAGCGCCTTTGCCAAGGCCCGTTTTGCGTTGAAGGATATATCGGCGTTGCCGGTCGAAGCCTTGGAAGTCGATAGCAAAATCCATGTTGCGTTGGAGCGGGCCGGATTGCGCCAAATCGGCGACCTTGCGGTTCGCCCGCGCCAGCCGCTAGCGGCGCGTTTCGGCAAAATGACCGTGGTCAAACTGGCGCGGATTCTGGAGGAGGAGGACGTGCGCATCACCCCGCGCCGCAGCCTGCCCGTCGTGCATGTTGCGCGCAATTTTGCCGAGCCGGTGGCACGTACGGACGATGTGCTGGCAACGATCCATGCACTGGCAGATGAAGCGGCAGGGCATTTGTGCGAGCGCGGCGAAGGCGGGCGGCGGTTCGAGGTCAGCCTGTTCCGCAGCGACGGCCATGTTGCACGGTTGGCGGTCGAGACCGGCGGGCCGACGCGCGATGCCGCGCTGCTGATGCGTTTGATCCGGGAGCGGATCGACGCGCTTGCCGACCCGCTCGACCCCGGTTTCGGCTATGACCTGATCCGGCTGGCGGTACCGCTGGCCGAACAGTTTGTTCCTGCACAGGAGGAAATCGATGGCCCACCCAATCGTGAAGGCGACTGGCGGGCGCTGCTCGATCAGTTGAGTATTCGCCTGGGTAGCGAACGGGTGCTCTACTTCCACGCTTGCGACAGCCACATTCCCGAGCGTGCTTTCTTCACTAAAGCGGCAACGGCAAAAATCCCTGCTCAGGCATGGCCTGCCTCCAATCTCGAAGACCCGCCGATGCGTCCGCTGGCCCTGTTCGATCCTCCGCAACGGGTAGAAGTTACGGCCGGTTTCCCTGATGGCGAACCGCGCAGCTTTCGCTGGCGCAGGCAGGTTTATCGTGTGAACCTTGTTGAAGGCCCCGAGCGGATTTCGCCTGAATGGTGGCGGCGGGCGAGAGGCTATGAACCCGATGAAGACGCGCGGGACCGCGATTATTATCGGGTAGAGGACAGGGATGGAAAGCGGTTCTGGTTATTTCGGTATGGGTCCGATTATGAGGCGGCAAGGCCGGACTGGTATCTACACGGGCTGTTCGCATGAGCTATGCCGAACTGGTTGCAGCGACCAATTATTCGTTCCTGCACGGGGCTTCGCATCCAGCCGACATGGTCAGGCAGGCGCTTGTTCTAGGGCATAAAGGCTTGGGAATCGCCGACCGGAACAGTGTGGCCGGGGTTGTGCAGGCATGGCGCTATCTCAAGGATTTGAGAGAGGAAACAGGGGCAGGAAATGACTTTAAACTTCTGACTGGCGCCCGACTTGTCTTTGCCGATGGCACCCCGGATATTGTGGCTTACCCCGCAGACAGAGCAGCCTGGGGCAGGCTCACCCGGATGCTGAGCGAAGGTAATTTGCGGGCGGAGAAAGGCAATTGCCTGCTCCAATTTACCGATCTGCTGAAATGGTGCGAGGGCATGGTCCTGATCATACTGCCCCCGTTGGGCGCTCTTTTTTCAAATTCTGAAAGCCAGTTGCATTCCGCTTTGACGATGCTGCGCAACAGGTCGCGCAATCTGTGGATCGCTGCGGTTATGGACCTTTGCGGAAGCGACGCAAGGCGTCTGGAAGATTTACGGATATTGTCTGCCGCAACGGGCATCCCCCTGGTCGCAATCAACGACACGCTCTATGCTGGCCCGGAATACAGACCCTTGCATGACATTATGACGTGTATCCGCAACGGCAGCACAATATCCAAAGCCGGAAAATCCTTGATGGTGAATGCCGAACGCCATCTCAAGCCTGCAGATGACATGGTCCGGCTGTTTGGCAGAGCGCCCGAAGCTATTGCGGCAATAGACGATATATTGGCGAGCGTTCATTTCGATCTGGAGCAGCTTTCCTACCAGTATCCGCACGAGCCGGTACCGCCGGGCTATACGCCGCAAGACTGGCTCGAAACGCTGGTTGCCCGGAAAGCTGAAAAGCGATGGCCGCATGGCCTTCCTGAAGGTTTGCAGGAACTCATCGACAACGAACTCGGAATAATCGGGCGGTTGGGCTTTGCCGCTTATTTCCTGACCGTTCATGACATTGTCCGATTTGCGAACAAGCGCCGAATCCTGTGTCAGGGGCGGGGTTCTGCGGCCAATTCGGCAATCTGCTACGTACTCGGCATTACCGCCGTTGATCCGGTCAAGCATGGGCTGCTCTTTTCGCGCTTCATGTCGGAAAAACGTGCCGAACCGCCCGATATCGATGTCGATTTCGAACATGAGCGGCGTGAAGAGGTGATGCAATATATCTACAGGCGCTATGGCCGACATCGCGCCGGCATTGTCGCAACGGTTATCCATTACCGCCCGCGTAGCGCTGTGCGTGAAGTAGGCAAGGCGCTCGGCATAAGCGAGGATATCACCTCGCGGCTTGCAGGGCTGGTGTGGGGAAGCTTCGGCAGCAAGCCTGACGAGAAGAGATTGCGCGAGGCAGGCTTCGATCCGGATAACCCGGAGATTGCCCGGCTGAAGTCGTTGTCGGAACAGCTGCTTACCTATCCCCGTCACCTTTCGCAGCATGTCGGCGGTTTCGTACTGACCGAAGACCGCCTCGACGAAACCGTTCCGATCCATAATGCGGCGATGGAAGACCGGACCTTCATAGAATGGGACAAGGACGATATCGATGCGCTTGGCCTGATGAAGGTCGATGTGCTGGCGCTCGGGATGCTTACTTGCATCGACAAGTCCTACAAGATGATCGCCGCGCAGGGCGGACCAAGGCTCCGGCTCGACAATGTACCCGATGAGGACGAAGCCGTGTTCAAGATGCTCTGCGCAGCAGACACTATCGGTGTGTTTCAGGTCGAAAGCCGCGCGCAGATGAGCATGTTACCGCGTCTGCAACCGAAGGAATTCTATGATATCGCGATCCAGGTTGCGATTGTCCGACCGGGGCCGATTCAGGGCAATATGGTCCATCCCTATCTCCAGCGCCGCGATCTTTTCCGTAAGGGGAAAAAGGCGTTCGAGTTTCCCAAACCCGCGCCACCGAACGATCCCGATGAGCTGATCGACGTATTGGGCAAAACGCTTGGGATACCGCTGTTTCAGGAACAGGCGATGAAGCTGGCCATCGTTGCGGCGAAATTCACCGATTCTGAAGCTAACGAACTGCGCCGCGCGATGGCGACATTTCGCAATGTGGGGACAATCCATAAATTCGAGACGAAGCTTGTCGAAGGCATGGTCGCAAGGGGATATGAGCGGGACTTTGCCGAGCGGTGCTACAAGCAGATTCAGGGCTTTGGCAGCTATGGGTTTCCGGAAAGTCACGCGATTGCCTTCGCCCGGCTGGCATGGATTTCGGCTTGGCTGAAATGGCATTATCCGGCGATTTTTTCCGCCGCCTTGCTGAACTCGCAGCCAATGGGTTTTTATGCGCCCGCGCAGATTGTCGGCATGGCGCAGGGGCATGGCGTTTCGGTTGCAGCGATAGATGTCAATCATAGCGACTGGGACAATGCTGTGTTTCCCGATGCTTCGGTGGCAACAAAAGAAGGCTTGGGACTTCGTTTGGGGTTGAGGCAAATTGACGGTTTCAGTGAGGTGTGGGCGCTGACCATTATGGCCGCACGCCCCTTTTCTTCCATCGAGGACTTGGCCCGCCGGGCTTCGCTACCTTCGCGCGCTTTGCATCTGCTTGCCGATGCCGATGCCTTGCGCTCGCTGGGCTTCGACCGGCGCGAAGGGGCGTGGGAGGCGCGGCGGACGCCATCCGGCCAATTGCCCCTGTTCGCCTTTACCGATGCGCAAGAACTCGGCAATGAAGTCGATGCCCATTTGCCTGCCATGCGATTGGGCGAGCATATCATTGCCGATTATCAGACCGCGCGCCTGTCGCTCAAAGGCCACCCGATGCAGATATTGCGTCCGATATTTGCCGGCGAGGGCGTGAAAAGCTGCGCCGAGATATCTGCGTCGCGCAATGGCGCGAAAGCAAAAGTCGCGGGCGTCGTGCTGGTGCGGCAGCGACCCGGCGAAGGCAAGGCGATTTTCGTGACGCTGGAGGATGAAACCGGAGTAACCAATGTCATCATGTGGGCGCGGACATTCGAACGCTTCCGCCGTGCAGTCATGTCGGCGCGGCTGATGGAGGTGCAGGGCGAGGTACAACGCAGCGCCGAGGGTGTGGTCCATCTGATGACCCACCGGATTATCGACCGGACTGCAGAGCTTTCGAAGCTATCCGAAATCGACGATGCCAGCGTCCCGCTCAGCCGTTCGGACGAATTCGCCCGTCCGGTCTATCCGCGCCACGGCCACCCGCGTGACGTGCGGATATTGCCGAAATCACGCGATTTTCACTAGGCCCAGAATCAGGCGGCGTCTTTCGCTGCACGCCTTGCGGCGAGCTCATCGACTGAGCTCGCCCGCATGAAAGGGTTGGTTGCGCGTTCGAGCGCGATTGATGTCGGCACCGTGGCTTCGCCGCGTTCGCGCATCGCGGTGACTTCGTTGACCCGTTCGATCAGCGCCAGATTGTTAGGTTCGACCGTCAGCGCAAAACGTCCGTTGGAGAGTGTATATTCATGCGCACAATAGATGGCGGTGTCGTCACCGAGCGCTTCGAGTTTGCGCATGTTCCCGTACATCTGCTCCGCCGTCCCCTCGAACAAACGCCCGCAGCCCATGGAGAAAAGGGTGTCGCCAACAAAGGCGACTTGCTCGGAAGCCAAATGATAAGCGATGTGTCCTGCGGTGTGGGCGGGGACATCGATCACCCGCGCCTCGACCTGCCCCAGCCGCACCAAATCGCCTTCCTTCACCTGCACATCGAGCGTTGGGATTCGGGCAAATTCGGCAGCAGGCCCGGTAATGGTGCAGCCCGTTGCCGCCTTGATCTCCGCATTGCCACCCGTGTGATCGGGGTGCCAGTGGGTGTTCCAGACTTGCGTAATTGTCCAGCCGCGCAAATCCGCTTCGGCCAGTACCGGCGGCGCGATGGCCGGGTCGACAACCATCGTTTCGCCGCTTGCCGGTTCATGCACCAGCCAGACATAATTGTCGGATAGGACGGGAATGCGAATGATTTCCAGCGGCATCACCAGCTGCCCGCGTTAGGCATGCTCGCCCAAGGCTCTGTGGGTTCGAGATGGCCTTCCTGCAACAACTCGATGGAAATCCCGTCCGGCGTCCGGACGAATGCCATATGGCCATCGCGCGGCGGGCGGTTGATGGTGACGCCCGCGTCCATAAGCTGCTGGCAGGTCGCGTAGATGTCGTCGACGCGATAGGCGAGATGCCCGAAATTGCGTCCGCCGCCATATTCTTCCGCCGGGCTGCCATCGGCTGGCGGCCAGTTATAGGTGAGCTCGACTTCGGCGATATTTGCCTGTCCCGGCGCAGCGAGGAAAATCAACGTGAAGCGTCCGGCCTCACTGTCGAAACGGCGCACTTCTCCCAGCCCAAGCAATTTGAAAAAGGCGACCGTTGCATCGGGGTCGGTCACACGGATCATGCTGTGCAAAAATTTGGTCGCCATATTTACTCCGTTCATCGCTATTCACGCACGGTTCATCGCTCAAAGAGTAGGGACAAACTACGCGGGGTCGGCGTGAAATATGGACTGTGACGGCACTTGGCGCAAGGGGCGCACAGGGGCCGCCGGTCGCTTTTCAGGGATATGGGATATGGGTGACGAAATTTCGGACAATGAACGCGGTGGCTGGTTCGGGCGGCTGACCGGCAATCAAGGCAGGGCCTGGCTGGCCGGGCCCGGACTGCTTGCGGTCGGTTTGATCGCGGGCGGCTATTTGATGGGTGACGGGTTGGTGCGGATGAAGCAGGCCGACCGCGCGGTCACAGTGCGTGGCCTAGCCGAGCGTGAGGTGACGGCCGACCTTGCGACCTGGACCATCGCCTATTCGGCTGCCGCAGGCGATCTGCAAAGCGCGCAGGCGAAGGCCGATGCCGACACGCGGGCGATCCGCAGCTTCTTCACCTCGCTGGGCTTCGATGCAGATGCCATCCAGCCGACGGGCGCCAATGTCACGCAATATAGCAATGACGGCATCACCACCTTCACCGTCAAACAGCGGATGAGCCTGCGCACCACCGACATCAAAAAGGCGGAAGCGGCGGTTAAGCGCCAGTTCGACATCGTCAAGAGCGGGGTGCAGATCGAAGAAGGTTCGGGCATGAGCTATACCTTCACCAAATTGAACGATATCAAGCCGGCCATGATCGCACAGGCGACGAAGGACGCGCGCAAATCGGCTGAGCAATTCGCCAAGGATTCGGGGACCGGGGTAGGCAGCATCAAGTCCGCGACGCAGGGCTATTTCGAAGTCACAGCGCGCGATGGCGACAATAGCGGCGGCTGGGGTGTATCGGATACGCCCTATAAGAAGGTTCGTGTGGTAACGACGGTCGAATATTATCTCGACTGAGCATCCGCAGGCGGCGGCGACGCACTGAGCGCCGCCAACTGCGCCTGGGCCGAGTTAGCCTGACGGCTGGTGGGGGCGATGGCGATGGTTTGCTCCCACTGCTTGCGGGCGGCAGTTTCATCGCCTGCCGCAATGGCGATGTTGCCAGCCTCAAGCGCGACCGCAGGGTCGCGGGGGAGGAGCGACGCTGCGGTCTGGATATAGGTCAGCGCATCAGGGAGCTTGTTGAGGCGGCGGGCGAGTGTTGCCGATAGCAGCCACGCCGCGCCGTTCTCAGGTGCCAGCTGCCGCGCGGTTCCGAGCGACTTCTCGGCATCGGCCACGCGGTCCAGCGCGACCAAAGCCCGCGCCCGGTCGATTTCGCTCTCGGCGCGCTCCTTATTGTCGAGCGTGGCCAGCGCCAGCGCCTTGTCGAGTGCATTGAGTGCAATGTCCGGCTTGCCATCGGCAATGGCCGAATTGCCTGCCTGTGTCCAAAAGCGCGCGGCTCGGGCATCGCCTTTGTCCTGCGCACCCTGCGCGGCTTCGCTCAGCACCGGCGTGGCCAGATCGAATTTGAAGTCGCTGGCCAGCGCAAAGCCCTGACAGCCACGCGCCAGATAGCCGCCGCCCTGCTGCGCCCACAAACTTGCCTCGGTCACCGCAGATGCCGGATCCTTGCGGGCCAGGTCGAGGCACTCGGTAAACTGGACCTCATTTAGTGTAGGGAGTGGTTGGGCAGCTGCGGGAACGGCGGCTTGAAGGAGTAAGGGGAGAAGGAGCATGACAATCCAAAAATATTATCGTCATCCCGAACTTGTTTCGGGATAACAGGCAACCGTCGCGTGTGATGCTGAAGCAAGTTCAGCATGACGAACGGTTAGAGTTTAGCCATCGTATCAATCAGCAAATCGATGTCCCCATCGCGCGAAAGCCGGTGGTCTCCATCCTTTACCAATATCGTCTGCACGTCGGATGAACGGAGCGCATTTGCGAGCTTCAGGCTGATTTCCCATGGCACGTCGGGGTCGCCCTGACCGTGGATCAGGCATACAGGGCAATCGATGGCAATTTCGCCGGTCAGGCGAAGATTATCCTGCCCGGATTGCCAAAAGCCCTGCGTGATGACCATCGGATCATAGCCATAGTCGCTAGGTCGTTCGATGCGCCCCATGGTCTGGATTGCGACCTTATCGGCATCGTCGAAATCCCAATCTGTAAAATCGGGAGCGACGGCGATGCCGACCAAGGCAGAAACCTGCGTGCCCAGCGCTTCCGCTACGAGAAGCATCAGCCAGCCACCCATGGACGAACCGACAAGAATGAGCGGGCTTTTAACGACATGCCGCACGACCGCCAAAACATCGTCGCGCCAGATATCGAGCGTACCGTCCTCGAACGCACCGCCGCTCTCGCCGCAACCCGAATAGTCCAGCCGCAACATGGCGCGCCCTTCGGCTTGCGCCCATGCGGCAAGTGCTTGCGCCTTGCCGCCCTGCATGTCCGACATATAGCCGGGGAGGAAGACGATCGTGGGACCTTTGCCCGGAACATATCGATAGGCGAGGCGGACGCCGTCAACCCGTTCCAGAAACGCCGGCGGTGGTTCGGTAAAGCTCAAATCACCCAGTCGACAGTCAGCATTTCAGTTACAGCCTCACCCTTGGCGCGGCGTTGTTGGACCATGATGTGGTTGAGGCGCTTGACGGTGTCGCTGGCCGAGGTGATGCACCAGCCGGGGACAACTGCATGCACCAGCGCGCAAAGCCCGCCCCATATCATCGTCACGCCAAAGCGGCTGGCAACGCCGAAATGCTCGAGATAATTTTCGTCAACGCTTTTGGGGTGATCGACAAACAGGCGACGGAACATAAATGACTGTCCTTGCTGGTGAAACTGTAGCCCTGAGCCTGTCGAAGGGCGCTTCTCGGCCAGGCGTGCTTCGACGGGCTCAGCACTACGGTGCTATATTGGGCATTATCTTTAGCGCCGACCTCACTCAAAATCAAAGCCGAACCCTGATTTTGCGTTCCGATCCTGCGTGCACATGGTTTTGAGTTCGGTCCATTCTGCGGAAGTTAGCGCAGGCTTATAGTCCTTGCCCTTGACGATGCTCTTTTCGAAAGCCGTCTTGCGCTCGCGCGACAGCGGGTGGCTCGACATATAACCTGCGATGCCCCTGCCTTCCTCGCCGCCGCGGGCACTGCCGTCGAGTTCGGACAGCCGCTCGAAGAAGGACGCAGTGCCGACAGGTGAAATGTCGGCATTACCCAGCGCCTTCATCGAATGCGCGTCGGCCTCCGCCTCGGCCTCCCGGCTATAACTCATCGCCAGCATGTTGTTGACGAGGGCCCCGCTATTGCCGTCGACACCGCCCAGCACGACCGCCAGGCCCATTTGCCGCAGCAGCGCCTGCATCACATGTTTTTCGCGCACATGGCCGATTTCATGCGCGAGTACGCCGGCAACTTCGTCGGGGGAGCGTGCCTGCTTGACCAGGCCGTCGAACAATATCACTTTCCCCCCGGGCAGCGCGACCGCGTTGATCATGTCGATCTTCGCGACCTCGACCTGCAAATCACCCGGATTTGTATCCAGCGAAGCCGTCAGCTTCTTCAAAGCTGCGGTTCCTGCAGGCGTGCTGCAAAACCGTCCGCCGAAATCGCCGACCAGTGCATCGCCCAGTTTCTTGTCCACGCTCGACGGAATGAGCGGCGCGAGCCATTGCGGGCTCAGCAGCACCACGGCCACTGCAGCCGCACTTGCAACAGTAAAGGCAATCGTGGCTTTGCCGAGCCCAAGCCGGTCGACCCAGCCACCATAGCGCCGTCGCGAAGGCAGCTGCGCCGACAGCTCCGCCGGGACAGGCCCCGACAGCATCAGCCGCCAGCCATCGATACCCGCCAGCCCGTACACATCGACATCGCCCTTGTGCTGGACATATTCGACATCGGCAAATGCAAACGGCCCGTGCCGCCGTTCGGTTTCCAGCAGGAAAAACTGTTGTCCGATCGTCTGCACCTCGACCTTGCGCTTTACAGCGCTTTTGCCGTCATAATGCCAGGCATCGAAGAAACTGCTCACCGTCAGATAGCCCCAACATCAAAGGCGTCGAGCAGGCCTTCGCCATGTTTCGACACGATGGTTTCGGATTGGGTCAGTTCGTCGATGTTCACTTCGCCATAGGCCTCCATATGGTCGATGAAGAATTTCCAGTTGCGATAGGGCATGAAGATATAGCCGATACCCAATGTGCAGATGATGATCGCCATGTTCGCCAGAAAGAACAATATCCAGTCCGGCGCGCGGGCGCGGAATTCGAATTCCAGATTGTGCAGACGAAGCCCGCCGACCGCGAGGCGGAAATATTTACTGTAATAGGCAAGCGCGGCAAGCGGCAGGATGATATACGTCGCAAGGATCGCAAAAATCAGCAGAATGCCGCCAACGGCCATGCCCGTGCCGCCCAGCGCTTCGGGCTGACCGCCAGATGCTGCTATCGCGAATCCGAAAACAATGGCGCCAACAAAAACGAGGAATGGCACAAGGTAGAAAAGCAGATAGCGCCGCATCAGAGGTTTCCATTCCGCGTTGGCGGCAAAGCGGTGCGGGCCGAAGCTCATCGCATTCCAGCGCTCGTTCCACAGCGAAATCATCGACCACGGCACCATCAGGAAAATGGGCAGCCAGCCGACAAAGCTCTTCCACATATAGGACAGCCCATATCGGAAACCGGGATCGTCGCTGCCGCCCCTGATACCGCGCCAATAAGTGCGGCTAAGGCGATACCGCAGCGCGCGGAAATAGGCGACGCCGGTGAGGTAGAAAAGCAGCAGGAACATCGCCAGCGTAACCACCCCTGCGATGATCGTTTCACCCCGGAAAATCAGGCCCTGCGAAACCAGCTGGATGACAATGATCGGCAGGCCGATCAGGAAAAATACCATGATGAAACCGATGAACAGCTCCATTCCCTTGCCGGTCCATTCAAGCCGCTCGTCGATAAAATCGGTCTTGCTCCACAGATATTCGCGTTCCCGCGTGGTAGCCCAGAAGCGGTAAATGCCGAGCGTAACGATGGTTAGCAGCAGATTGGGGAAAGCGATCCCGGCAAATTCCTGCCATGTTCCATGGAACCGGAATGCGCTGTGGCGCTGGCTCAAATCTTCGCTCATCTAGTCTTAAACCCCCCGTTATGGCGGCAGTGATGCGCGGAAGGTGTGGGGGATGTCAAGCGCGCGCGGGACGGGCGGCGTGGGGTTTCGACAAACTTATCCTCCCCATCGACTTGCGATGGGGAGGACTGGTTGTTTACTGCACTGTCACCGTAACCGCACGGCGGTTCTGTGCCCAGGCGCTCTCGTCCGAGCCTAGCGCCTGCGGGCGCTCCTTGCCGTAGCTGACGGTCTGGATTCGATCCGCTGAAACGCCGATGGAAATCAGATAGTTCTTCGCCGAATTGGCGCGGCGTTCGCCCAGCGCCAGGTTATAGTCGCGGGTGCCGCGTTCGTCGGCATGGCCTTCAACGACGATGCGCGTGTTGGGGTAACGTGCCAACCATTGCGCCTGACGCTGCAAAGTAGCCTGATCTTCGGTGTCGACATTGAAGCGGTCGGTGTCGAAGAAGATTCGGTCGCCAAATTGGCCGACATTGGCAAGGAAATCTTCCTGGCTGCCGGGCACGATCTGGCCTGCGCCTGCATTGGGATCGACGGGCGTCTGGTCCACCGATCCTTCGGCGGGTGGCGGAAGCTGTTCGGGCTGTTTTTTCGAGCAACCGGCGACGATCGCGGTCGAGACAAGCAAAATCACGGCCATTTTGACGCTGTTCTTCATCATTTTCTCCTTAATTCTGGCCCCACATTAACCGATAAACCCGCTCACGGCAAAACAGGTCCCCATGCCGGGTCAGAACCATCGACCGGCGTCGGTAACTTGCGTTCGTTCGCACCCGTCAGGTCGACCTGCCATATGCTTGTTTTGCCGCTTCCTTTTGCCGTGCGGAAAAACTGGATGACGCGGCCATTGGGTGCCCAGGTTGGCGCTTCGTCCTGCCAGCTGTTGGTCAAAAGACGCTCGCCCGATCCGTCGGGACGCATCGTTCCGACACGGAAGTCTCCGGCGATACGCGTGTAGGCGATGAGGTCTGCGCGCGGGCTCCATTCGGGCGTTGCGTATCGGCCCGAGCCGAAGCTGATGCGGCGCTGGTTGGAGCCATCCGCATTCATCACGTAAATTTGCTGGCTGCCCGACCGATCGCTTTCGAACACGATCTGGCGACCGTCAGGCGAAAAACTGCCGCCGACATCGATGCCGGGGGAGCTGGTGAGCTTGACCGGCGTACCGCCGCCCGAGGCCGAGATTTTGTAGATGTCAGTATTGCCCGCGACCGCCATCGAATAGAGGATGGTCTGCCCGTCGGGCGACCAGCGCGGCGCAAAGGTGGGGTTGCGCGACTGCGTGATCAGTCGCTGCCGCCCGGCGTCAATGTCATAGACATAGATACGCGGGTTGCCGTCGACATAGGACAGGTACAGGATCGACTTATAATTGGGCGAGAAACGCGGGGTCAGCGCGGTCGACTGGCCGTTGGTGATAAAGCGGTGGTTCGCGCCATCGGAGTCCATGATGGCGAGCCGCTTGACGCGCTTACCCTTGGGGCCAGTCTCGGCAATATAGGCGATGCGGCTGTCGAAAAAGGGCAGCTCGCCGGTGAGTTTCGAATAAATGGCATCTGCGCATTTGTGCGCTGCCCGGCGCCACTCGCGCGGAGGGACATTGAAGCCGAGCCGCGTCGTTTCGGTGCCGAACCCGACATCGTAGAGATAGCAGCCGACGGTAAGGTTACCATCGCCGCCGACGCGGACAAAGCCCTGGACCAGTTGCTCGACAGGGCGCGCTTTCCATTCGGCAAATGCGGGGGCAGTGACTTCGCCTATGCTGATGGCGCGCAAGCCGTTGGGGCCTTGGGTCTCGAACACCCCCGAATTGCGCAAATTGGCGGAAATGACCTCGGCAATCTGGCGGCCAAGCGCGGTGCTGTTGCCTGCGGGCGTATCTGCGGGTGAGGGTGCGACCAGAGCCGGAACGGCGATCGAGCGCGTTTTGGCGGTATCGAATTCGACCAATTCCGGCTCATCGGCGGGCAATGTCGGAACCGGCGCGGGTGCCTGCGCCTGCGCGGCCAGAGGCATGAGCAGCAACGCAAACAACGCGACAATTTTCCGGGTGAGGGTAGTGGGCGACATGGCGTTCTTTCCTTTATCCGGTGGCACGAAGCCGTAGCGCGTGGGTTTTCCATACGTCATGATATTCGGGATCAAGTCCCTTGTAGGGAGAGGCCGCGCGGACGGCCTGCAATATGCAGTCTTTAAGCGGCCCCGCCTGAGGCTGATTGCTATCGTTGACGCCGACCTGCTTGTCAAAACGGACCGAGTTGAGGCGGCCCGATGAGTCGAGGCTGAGGGTAACAAAGGTCTCGATCTTGTTGATGTCGATACCCGAAGGCGCGCAGGCACGGACGCGGCTGCGGATCTGGCTGGCGAGCGATACGCTTACCGAACGGCGCACTTCCGAAGCCGACTTGGCCGCTGGCGTTCCGACCGCCTTGCCCGCTCCCGGCGCTTTGCCGATGGCATTGATGCTGTCCTCGAAACTCTTGCTTAGCCCACCCGGCTTCGCGGGCGTGGTGCCCTTGCCCGATTTGGCAGGCGCCGTGGGGGTTTTTGCGGGAGGCTGCTTCACAGCGACCTTCTTGGGGGCGGCTTTGGCAGGTGGGGGCACGTCGCGCTTTACCGGGCGCTCGATGGGCTTGGCCTGTTGTTTTTCTACCGGCCTTTCGACCTGCATCACCGGCGCAGGCTGCGGCTCGGCAGGTTCGGCTTCGGCGGGTGCTGGCGGCGCGGATTCTTCTTGGATAGCATCGGGCGCGGTTGAAACATCGGCAATCTCGCCCACCAGCGACACCGAAATGGCTTCGGGCTTTTTCAGACGTTCATTCGACATCAGCAGGCCAAGCGCCATTGCGCCCAGCAACAAGCCATGACCGCCGATGGCGGCACCCAGTCCCAGTTTCTCCGCCCGGTCCATCGCCATGGGTCTAGTTTTCGTTCCCTGAACCAATGGTGACCAGGCTGACGCTGTTCAACCCGGCGCGGTTCAGTTCGCCCATGACGCGCATCATCTGGCCGTAGCTGATTGTCGTGTCGCCACGCAGCATGATCTGGCGCGGATCGTTGGGATCTTGTGCGGCCGCGATCTCCTCGAGCCGTGCAGGCAACTCCGCGGGCGGAACTTCGGTGCCGTCGATAAAGGTTGCACCCTGCTTGTCGATGGCGATTTCGACCGGTTCATCTCTCTGGTCGAGGGCATTGGCGCGGCTCTCGGGAAGTTCGACCGGGACGCCCGTCACCAATAGCGGCGCTGTCACCATGAATATGATGAGCAGCACCAGCATAACGTCGACCAACGGCGTGACGTTGATTTCTGCCATTGGCGCACGGCGGTGGCCTCGGCGCGAGCGCCGCCCGCCGCCGGAGGAAAGGTTCATAGCCATTAAATCCTCCCCCTGCGGGGGAGGGGGACCATCCGCAGGATGGTGGAGGGGCACAGGAGTAGCAAAGCGACGTTGTGTGACCACGCACCTGCCCCTCCACCAGCTTCGCTGGTCCCCCTCCCCGTTCCGGGGAGGATTTGCGTAAAGCCCATCATCCTTCCCGCTCCAGCTCGCGGCTTAAGGTGCCGTGAAATCCATCGGCAAAGCGGCCCATGCGCGCCTCATATTGGTTCAGCCGGTGCGAGAAGCGGTTGTAGGCGATAACCGCCGGGATGGCCGCGAACAGGCCGATGGCGGTGGCAAACAACGCTTCTGCAATTCCCGGAGCGACCACGGCAAGCGAACTGTTCTGCTCGGCGGCAATTGCGGCGAAGCTGCGCATGATGCCCCAGACGGTACCGAACAGCCCGACAAAGGGTGCGACCGATCCGGTTGTCGCGAGGAAGTTCAAACGGTTGGCCAGCCTGTCGCTCTCGGCCGCAATCGTCGCATCCATAGCTGTCGCCAGCCGCTCGCGCGTGCCGGCGCGGTCGATGGTGCGGCCATTGGTCGAGCGCCGCCATTCCGCGACACCCGCTGCAAAGACCTTGGCCACGGGCAGGTCGCTTTTGCCGTGCGATCCGTAAAAACCGTCAATATCGCTGCTGGCCCAAAAATCCCTTTCGAACCGGTCGGTATCCTTGTTGATCCGCCCGATTTTGAGCATGAAGCTGACGATGATGGTCCACGCCCAGATGCTGGCGAGCGCGAGGCCGATGATCACGGCCTTGACGACCCAGTCGGCCTGCAGGAATAATTCGATGGGGGAAAAACTGGCGCCTTGGGCCAAAACAAGCAACTCCATGTCAGTCCTTATCTGCATTTCGGTTGATGACCGGCTGGAACGCCGCAACCCAGTCGGCGGGCTGGCGGCGCGGTCTGCCGTCGGGGGAGACGAAGGCGGCGGTGACCCGCGCCTCCGTGAGTATATCGTCGCCGCGCATGACTGTCTGATGAATATCGCAGCTTGCGGCGCGCACCGCCTCGACCGTGCTGATGACGAGCAGGGCATCGTCGAACTTTGCCGGGCGGCGATATTTGATGTCGAGTTGCGTGACCGCATAAGCGCCTTGCCCAGCCGCCTGCACGACACGCTGGTCGATCCCGACCCGCGCCAGCATGTCGGAACGGGCCCGCTCCATGAAATGCAGATAGCGCGCGTGATAAACCACGCCCGAAAAATCGGTGTCTTCGAAATAAACACGAACCGCAAACAAATGGCGCGTACCGTCGAACTGGCCTTGATAGGGGGTGGGGAGGTTCATCGAGGGTTTGCTTAACGGTTCATCGCAAGGGCGGGAAGGGGGTAGAGGCGGTATCGCCTCAATTTGTCGCCCTAAAGACTCGCCCTATCCCCAAAGGATATGGATTCCCGCCTTCGCGGGAAGGACAATGTGGGATTGAAAAAGGCGGTTACTTATCGAACAACCCGTCCTGCGCCCCCGTCGGCGGGTTCAGCCCGAGGTGTTTCCATCCCGGAGCGTTCAGGCACCGCCCCCGCCCGGTGCGCGCAATTAGGCCGAGTTGCAGCAAATAAGGCTCGACCACATCCTCGATCGTGTCGCGCGGTTCGGAAAGGCCCGCTGCCAGCGCCTCGACCCCCACTGGCCCGCCGCGATAAATGTCGGCGATCATGTGTAGATAGCGCCGGTCCATCGCATCGAGGCCGAGGCTGTCGACTTCGAGCCGGTTGAGCGCAGCATCGGCGACCTTGGCGGTAACGGTCGCCTCCCCTGCTACATTGGCAAAATCGCGCACACGGCGCAGCAGGCGACCGGCGATACGCGGGGTGCCGCGCGAACGTCTGGCGATTTCATGCGCGCCATCGGGGGCGATATCCAAATCGAGCAGTCGCGCCGCGCGGGTGACGACAAGTTCCAGCTCGGCATGCGTATAGAAATTGAGCCGCACCGGAATGCCAAAGCGGTCACGCAATGGCGTGGTGAGCAGTCCCTGCCGCGTGGTCGCGCCGACCAGCGTGAAGGCAGGCAGGTCGATCCGTACGGACCGTGCCGACGGTCCTTCGCCAATCATGATATCGAGCGCGCGGTCCTCCATAGCGGGGTAGAGGATTTCCTCGACCACGGGGCTGAGCCGGTGGATCTCGTCGATAAAGAGGACCTCACCGTCTCCCAGATTGGTCAGTAGCGCGGCGAGGTCGCCGGATTTGGCGATGACGGGACCGGAGGTCGAACGAAAGCCGACGCCCATTTCCTTGGCGACAATCTGCGCCAGCGTGGTCTTACCCAAGCCCGGCGGACCGAAAAACAGCACATGATCGAGCGGCTGCCCCCGGCCTTTCGCGGCCTCGATAAACACCCGCAAATTATCACGCGCCGCCGCCTGTCCGATAAATTCAGCCAGCGTCTTGGGCCGCAATGCCGCATCGACATCCTCGGGCCTTTGGTCTGGCGTTGTCAGGCGGTCGTCGTCGCTCACCCGCTAATCTCGTCATAGCTGCCGATATAGGTTTCGCGCGTGGCGAGCCCGCCCAATTCTTCGTCCATATCATTATAGCGCTCGGCAAAACGGCGCTTGAATTCCTCATAAGCCTCGCGGCTTTCCCAGCGGTCGTGGCTCAGATATTTGCCGACATGCTCCTTGTCGCGCAGCAGCCATGTGCCAACGAAACCGTCGGCTTCTCGGAACAGATCGACCCAAGGCCCTTCGCTGCCATAAGCACGTTCGAACGCCGCGCGGTTGCCCTCCGGCACGTTGAATTCCCAGACCACCGAAAAGCTCATGCAAAAACCCTACTCACGATATTCGATCACATCGTCGCTGATGGTGACCCAGTCATGCTTGCGATCCACATAGACGGTGTATGCGGGCGTGGGGAAGTCCTTGTCCGCGAACGCGCCGACAGGAATGGCGTAGAGCGTTCGGTCGGGCAGGGCGTGATACCAGAGCGTCCCGCCACAAACCGGGCAGAAATGGAAATCGGCCATGTTGCCGCTGTCGCCGATATGTTCGTAGACCTTGTGCCCGCCGCTGATCGCAACCGCGTCGGCAGGAAACCGAGCTTGCACCGCAAAAGCCGAGCCACTGCGTTTCTGGCAGTCATAGCAATGGCAGACCGAAATGCGAACCGGTTCGCCCATGCAAATGACGGAAAGCTGGCCGCAGCGGCAGGTGGCGGTGCGGGTGTTAGTCATGGAGCCAACCTCTCCACACCGTCACCCTGAACTTGTTTCAGGGTCCATTCTGCAGCTAAGCTCCGCCGGTGAGAAAAGAAAAGCAACCTTGCGTAGATATTCTTGCGAGCAAGCTTTATGGCTCGCTCTACATCGGCGTTACCTCCGACCTGTTGAAGAGGATGTCGCAACATAGGGGCGGTGTTACGCCCGGTCATACCTCCAAATATGCAATTTACCGACTGGTGCATTTTGAACTTTTTCGCACGATGGAAGCTGCCATTGCGCGCGAGAAGCAGATGAAGAATTGGCACCGCCCTTGGAAGATTAACCTTATCAATGCCGAAAATCCGGAATGGGTTGATCTTGCGGTGGGATTGGGCCTGCCGCCGATTGGGCGGGGCTAACATCCCGATGGACCCTGAAACAAGTTCAGGGTGACGGTAGCATTGGAAGGCGGGGCAGGGCTTCACTTCGCCGCTTTCTTCAACGCCAACCTGACCAGAGCATCCAAAGTCGCATCCGGCCCCAGTTCTTCGACCGCCTGCGCCACCGCGCTCCCCGCCTCGCCGGGCTTGAAGCCCAGATTGGCGAGCGCGGACATAGCGTCGCTGGCGTGGCTGCCGCTAGCGGCTCCCGCCACCAACTTCGCTCCGCCCCCAATGCCTGCCAGCGCCCCGACCCTGTCTTTCAGCTCGTTGACAATCCGGCTGGCGAGTTTCGGACCCACGCCATTCGCCCGCGCGACCATCGCCGCGTCTCCGCTGCCGATGGCGAGGGCCAGGTCGGCGGGTTCGATTGCGGAGAGTATGGCGAGCCCAACCTTTCCGCCAACGCCCTGCACGCCGGTCAGCAACCGGAACCAGTCGCGTTCCTCGCGGGTGGCAAAACCGATCAGGCGCATATCGTTTTCCGACACCTGCATTTCGGTAAACACAGTGGCGAAATCGTCAGTCTTGCCGAGCGCCGCCAAAGTCCGCGCGCTCGCCTGCACCAGATAACCGACGCCGTTCACGTCGATAACCAGATGGTCAACGCCCGTTTCGTCAATCCGGCCATAAAGCTTTGCGATCATGTCCGGTTCTTAACGGCATGAAATCCAGATGTCGAAGACATTTTCGCTGTTTGTTCTTTGTTGAAAATGGGGGGGGAGATTTGGTTTCACGCGAAGGCGCAAAGATTACCAAGAGCGCAGCTCTTACCTAAAACTCACTCACGCATTAGCGTTGGTGATATGGGTTGGCTGCGTCGCCCTCTTGAAAATCTTTGCGTCTTTGCGTGAAATAAAATTCTGAAAAGCTGCGCGAACTAAGCGCGGATATGATGCGCGTGGGTGATTGCCACGGCGAGCGCGTCTGCGGCGTCTTCGCCCGCCAGTTTCAGGCCGGGCATCAACACCTTCAACATCGCCGCAATCTGCGCCTTGTCGGCCTTGCCCGTGCCGACCACCGACTTTTTGACCAGCCGCGCGGCATATTCGGTGACGACCACGCGCGCTTTAGCGGCGCCGAGCAGCACCACGCCACGTGCCTGCCCGAGCTTGAGCGTCGATTGCGGGTTCTTGTTTACGAACACTTCCTCGACCGCGACCGCGTCGGGACGGAATTCGTCAATGACCGCGCCCAGCTTCGCATCGATCAACAGCAGGCGATTGGCGAGTGGAAGTTTCGCATCGGTCTCGATTTCACCATTGTCGATATGGCTCAGGCGATTGCCTTCCTTGCGAATGACACCCCAGCCTGTGGTCCCAAGGCCGGGGTCGAGGCCTAAAATAATCATCCGAGCTTCGCCATCACCTCGTCGGACACATCATAATTGCCCCAGACGGTCTGGACGTCGTCGTCATCTTCCAGCGCGTCGATCATTTTCAGGAGCGTTGCGGCATTGGCCTCATCGACTTCGACCAGCAATTGTGGTTTCCACGCTAGCTTTGCACTTTCCGCTTCGCCCAAGGTTGCTTCGAGCGCCTTGGCGACTTCGTGCAGGGCATCCATTGCGGTCCAGATGCTGTGCTCGTCCTCACCTGATTCTACATCCTCGGCGCCGGCTTCGAGCGCGGCCTCGAACACTGTGTCGCCGTCGCCGACGCTGGCCGGATAAGTGATCAGGCCCATGCGGTCAAAGCCGTGACTGACCGCGCCCGACGCGCCAAGATTGCCGCCATTCTTCGAAAAGGCGGTGCGGACATTGGTTGCGGTGCGGTTGCGGTTGTCGGTCAGCGCCTCGACGATGACGGCCACGCCGCCGGGGCCATAGCCTTCGTAACGCACTTCCTCATAATCCTCGCCGCCGGCCGCAGATGCCTTGTCGATCGCACGCTGGATATTGTCTTTGGGCATCGACTGCGCCTTGGCCGCGTTAACCGCCAGCCGGAGGCGCGGGTTCATGTCGGGATCGGGCATACCCATCTTCGCCGCAACGGTGATTTCGCGGCTGAGCTTGGAAAACATCGCCGAACGCTTCTTGTCCTGCGCGCCCTTGCGATGCTGGATATTCTTGAATTTGCTATGGCCTGCCATGGCTCTTTTCTTTGCGGCTGGAGTGAATTGAAGGCGCGCCCTTACATCAGGTCGTGCGGCTAGAGCAACCTCTGCCACCACCCCACGTCGCGCCATGCATCCATTTTCCAGCCGACCTCGCGATAGACACCGATGGGAGTCAATCCCATCGCTTCGTGAAGGCCGATGCTGCCATCATTGGGAAGCGCGATGCCGGCGAAAACCGAGTGAATGCTTCGCTCTTTGAGGATCGGGAAAAGCGCTTCATAAAGTTGCCTGCCTATACCGTTCCTTGTGAATCCCGCATCCACATAGACAGCAACGTCGGCAGATGTTGCATAGGCTTCACGCGCACGGTGCGGACAGCCATAGGCATAGCCCACGATTATGCCTCCGACCTCTGCAACGAACCAGCCATGGCTCGCTGAATAGACCGCGATCCGCCGCGCCATCTCTGCCGTATCGGGTGGGTCGAGTTCGAAGCTGACCCAACTATCGGTGACATAAGGGGCATAGATTTCCGCACAGCGCGCGGCGTCAACCGACATCGCGGGGCGAATATGCGGAGTCACCCCAGCTTCACCGCCGTCCCCGACGCCGTGACCATCAGCATCGAGCCTTCCTTGCCGAGTACCTCATAGTCGAGGTCGATGCCAATCACGCCATCCGCGCCCAAATTGCGGGCTTCTTCGGCGAGTTCGGCCAGCGCTGTCTGCCGGGCATCGCGAAGCGAGTTTTCATAGGCGCCGGAGCGTCCGCCGACGATGTCGCGGATGCCGGCGAACAAATCCTTGAAGATATTCGCGCCGACAATGACTTCGCCGGTGACGACGCCGAGATATTGACGGACGGGTTGGCCTTCGACGGTGGAGGTAGTGGTCATCAGCATTAAACGTCCTTATGCAGCTTGTTTTTCGGAAATAAAATTCGTTACGTATGTTATCTACCGGAATTGAGGACAGTCGATTGTCTAGTCACGATAATGCATCTTCTGAAATAGCAAAAGAGGTCCGCGAAACTTTCTTAGGCATGCTGTCCTACGATGTAATTTTGTCGCTCCAACGAATGGAGCAAGAAGATAGCCAAGCAGCTCGAAGGGACGTAATAAGAACAATCTTTGCGGCGGTTGAGGGATATTGCGAAGAATATCGGGATCATGTCCGCTCAGTGGCGGAGGATATAGAGCCTTTTGACGACATTACAAAATTGGCCTTATCGGAGACATACTACTTCGTGACCGAAGCCGGAGTGGTTGAACAGCAGAGGCGTTTTGTCCCGATTACCTCGTCAATCAGACTGGTGACGCGTTTGGCGAAACAAATTTCTCCGGAAATCGAGGTCGATTTTTCGGGATCTGACTGGCACAGATTCCGCAAAGCAATAGCTATTAGGAACCGTATTACTCACCCAAAGCGTCCGACTGACCTTTCAATATCGGATGATGACATCAAAGATGTTGAATCAGCTTTCTTTTGGCTATTAGATGTCATTAGTCATGTTATGGCAGCCATGAATGAGCAAGCCGGTCGATATTTGCAGTTTATGAGAGATTTTGGCAATAAATTAATTGCGGGCGATGAAACGGCCTTAGCACCCTACGAAATGGCCAAACGGAAACTCGACACTTGATTTCTAGCCAAGGCCTAAAGCCGATTTGTAGGTGTCCAACAACGCTTCCATCTCTTGCCGATCTTCGTTCGACATCTTTCTCAGCCGAACGATTTGACGCATAATCTTGGTATCATAGCCTTGGCTTTTTGCCTCCGAATAAACATCGCGAACGTCATCAGCCACGCCTTTCTTTTCCTCCTCAAGGCGCTCGATGCGTTCAATAAAAAGACGCAGTTGATCGTTCGATACGGCACCTTCAGCCATTTAATGCTCCTGTTATGTTGGGTGAGGCCGCAGCCCCGAATCAAGATGACAGCGCCTTAGTGGCTGGCTGCATTCTTCGCCACGCTTTCCTTCATCCGCAGGAGCTTTTCGGGCGTTGCCTCGCTCTGGTATTTCGCCTTCCATTCGGATGCAGGCATGCCGTGGATCAGCTCGCGCGCTTCGTCCTTGGTCAGCGTGCCATCCGCCTCCATCACCCAGTCGGCAAGGCAGTTGCGGCAAAACCCCGCGAGGCCCATCAGGTCGATATTCTCGGCATCATGACGGTGCTGCAGATGCGCGACGAGGCGGCGAAAGGCTGCGGCCGCAGCGGTGTCTGAAATCTGTTTGTAATTGTGCATAGCTATGCGCCCTTTTAGTTACTGGCTTGCCCCGTTATGGGAAGGGCGAGCGAACTAGTCCAGAGAGCGGAGCCTACCCCGATGCAATATCACAAGCCGCGCATGCGCAAGGTCCGTATTCTCGCCACGCTGGGTCCGGCGAGCGACACGCCGGAGATGATTGAAAAGCTGTTCCGTAGCGGTGCCGACGCCTTCCGCGTCAATATGAGCCACGGCGAGCAGGCGGCTAAGGCAGAGTTGATTGCGAACATCCGCGCGCTGGAAAAGGCCTATAACCGGCCGACGACCATATTGGTCGATCTGCAAGGGCCGAAGCTGCGCGTAGGAACCTTTGCCGGGGGTAAGGTCGAGTTAAAGACCGGAGCGGCTTTCCGGCTCGACACCAACAACAAGGCTGGCGATGCCAAACGCGCGCATCTGCCGCATCCCGAAATATTCGCGGCCTTGGAAATAGGCGCGCGGCTATTGCTGGACGATGGCAAGCTTGTTCTGCGTGTCACCGAGATCGGGCCCGATCATATCGATACAACGGTCGAGGTTGGGGGCATGCTGTCGGACCGCAAGGGGCTGAATGTGCCCGATGTGGTTGTGCCGATTGCCGCGCTGACCGAGAAGGATCGCTCCGACCTTGCCTTCGCGCTGGAGCAAGGGGTCGACTGGATTGCGATGTCCTTCGTCCAGCGGCCCGAGGATGTCGCCGAGGGCAAGAAGCTCATCGGCAACAAGGCCGCGCTTCTGGCCAAGATCGAAAAACCCGCCGCTATCGGGCGGCTGGAAGAAATATTGGAACTTGCCGATGGCGTGATGGTCGCGCGCGGCGATCTCGGCGTGGAGCTGCCGCCAGAAAAGGTGCCGCCGCTGCAAAAGCAGATCGTTTCGATGGCCCGACAAATGGGTAAGCCGGTGGTGGTGGCGACGCAAATGCTCGAATCGATGATCGTTTCGCCCTCGCCGACGCGGGCCGAGGTGTCGGACGTCGCAACCGCGATTTACGATGGGGCGGACGCGGTGATGCTGTCTGCTGAGACTGCAGCGGGCGCGTGGCCGATTGAGGCCGTGTCAATCATGGACCGGATCGCGCAGCAGGTTGAAAGCGACCCCGATTTCTTCAAGCGTATCCACTTTACCGAGACACCCGCCGATGCCACCACCGCCGACGCGCTGGCTGAGGCGAGTGGGCGGATTGCCGATACGGTGGAAACGAGCGCGATCGTCTGTTTCACTTCCTCCGGTTCGACAGCGCGGCGCATTTCGCGCGAACGGCCGTCGGTACCGCTCCTCGTGCTGACCGCCAGCATGACCACCGCGCGCCGCATGGGGCTTTTATGGGGTGCTTTTGCGGTCAGGACGAAGGATATCGGTTCGTTCGAGGAGATGGTGGGCAAGGGCAAGCGGATGGCGCTTCGCTACCATCTGGGGCAGGCGGGAAGCCGCATCATCATCATGGCAGGCGTTCCATTCGGGACGCCGGGGTCGACCAATGTGCTGCATGTCGTCCGGCTGACCGGCGACGAACTCAAGGGTCATTAAGAACCGACCTCGTCATCCTGAACTTGTTTCAGGATAACCAACCGTCGCTTGTTATCCTGAAACAAGTTCAGGATGACGAGGGAAAGTTAGGCAAGAGCAGGCTGCTGTCACCATAGCTGTAAAAACGGTACTCGCTGGCAATGGCATGAGCATAGGCGGATTGCATCGTCTCGCGGCCCATCAGCGCGCTAACCAGCATAAACAATGTCGATTTGGGCAAATGGAAGTTGGTCATCAGGCCGTCGATCGCCTTGAAGCGATAGCCGGGGGTGATAAAGATGTCGGTGTCGCCTTCGAACGGATGGATAGTGCCGTCGTCACTGGCGGCACTTTCGATCAACCGGAGCGAGGTCGTGCCCACAGCGATCAGCCTGCCACCTGAAGCCTTCACGGCGTTGAGCCGGTCGACCGTAGCGGCGTCGATGCTGCCCCATTCGATGTGCATCCTGTGGTCGGCAGTGTCCTCCGCCTTGACCGGCAGGAAGGTGCCAGCACCGACGTGAAGGGTCAGCGTTGCGGTCTGGATACCGGCCTCGGCAATGGCGGTCAGCAGCTCTGGTGTGAAATGCAGCGAAGCAGTCGGGGCCGCCACCGCGCCGTCTTTTTCGGCAAATATGGTCTGATAGTCTCGGCGGTCCTGATCATCGGTCGGTCGCTTGCCAGCAATATAGGGCGGCAGCGGCATCGTGCCCGCGCGTTCAAGGAGGACCTCGACCGGCTCCGTGCCCTCGAACATCAGCGTGAAGCTTCCGTCGTCATGCCGCGCCTCGGCCACGGCAGTAACGCCCGTGCCGAAATCCACCTGTTCGCCGACCCGCAACCGCTTGGCATTGCGAATAAAGGCCTGCCAGCGACGCAGATCAATGCGCTTGTGTAATGTCGCGCCGATGCTGGCATCACCACGCCGCCCTTCAAGCTGCGCAGGAATGACGCGGGTGTCGTTGAAGATCAGGCAGTCGCCCTTGCGCAACATTTGAGGCAAGTCACGCACATGGCGGTCGGCGAGCTTGCCATCTCCCGAAACGCACAGCATCCGCGCGGCATCGCGCGGCGCGATGGGGCGCAACGCTATCCGCTCGGGCGGGAGATCGAAGTCGAAAAGATCGACTTTCACTCAGTTTCCGTTGAGTTGATCAACCGTAATCGGCGCTTCCGGGGATGAGGCAGCCATGATCGGCGGCGCAAAGGGTGGCGGGGGGACATTGTCGGCGGCAATCGATGCCTGCAGGACCTTGCTCGGATTTGCAGGCGGCTCGCCACGTTCGATGGCGTCGACAAATTGCATCCCCGAGGTCACGCGTCCGAACACGGTATATTTGTTGTCGAGCGCAAAACGGGGCTGGAAGCAGATGAAGAACTGGCTGTTGGCAGTATCGGGTTCATTGGTACGCGCCATCGAGACGGTGCCGCGCAAATGCGGCGTCTTGTTAAACTCGGCTTTGAGATCGGGAAGGTCCGAGCCACCCTGTCCGGTGCCTTTTGGATCCCCCGTTTGCGCCATGAAGCCATCGATTACGCGGTGGAAGATAACGCCATTGTAAAAGCCCTGCCGCGTCAGCGTCTTGATCCGCTCAACATGGGCTGGCGCAACTTCGGGGTACATCTGTATCGTCACGCGCCCGCCGGTGGACAGGTCCAGATGCAGGATATTTTCAGGATTGGGCGCCGCCGGAGCAGCCGGCGGTGCCGCGGCGTCCTGCGCATAAGCTGATGATATGCCGAAGGTAATAGAAATGAGAATCGCAAAGGCTGCCAGAAACAGGCTGCGCGTGGAAAGATTGGCAAACATTACAGTCATCATGCTCCGGTTATCGTCGGCGCCCTATTAACGCAGGGTGCTGTCACTGTCATGAATGAATTGCACGGTCCATCAATCGGCGGACACATGCATGAGAATGCCCACAGCAGCACTGTGGCATAAAGGTGACAGCGCTGAAATATTATTGTCAAAACCGTGCATTTTCTTGCTTGGCGCACGCTTTTCGGCCTAAGCAGGGCCAACCCGGAGGGACTCTGCCGTCGCCTGCGCATGTATATCATGCGCCAAAAGCGGCAGAAAAGCTGGGGAGTTTAACGGGTCCGGTATCATCGCTTCGGCGGTGATGGTGGCCGCATAACCTAAGGGGCTATACCGTGAAAAAAAGCACGTATCAGCAATTTCAAATATACCGCAGCGCCCCTCGCGCTCGGCCTTGCGTTGGTTTCAACGCCATCTTTCGCCCAGGACGCAGCCGCTGACGAAGAATCCAGCGAAGCTATCGTCGTCACGGGTTCGCGCATCGCGCGTCCAAACCTCGATTCGAGCAGCCCTGTCGCCGTTGTTACCGGCGATCAGACCGTCGAAAACGCGGACATCACGCTCGATACCTATCTGAACACGCTGCCCGGTGTTAACCCCGCGGGCACCTCGACGTCGAACAACCCCGGCAATGGCGGTCAGTCGAACATCGACCTTCGCGGCCTTGGTGCCAACCGTAACCTCGTTCTGATCAATGGCCGTCGCCCGATGGTGTCGGCGTCGAACCAGACCGTTGACATCAACACCATTCCGCAGGGCCTGATCGAGCGTATCGAAATCGTGACCGGCGGTGCTGGCGCGGCTTATGGTGCCGACGCTATCGCAGGTGTCGTCAACATGATCCTGAAGGACGACTTCGAAGGCGTCGATCTTCGTGCGACATACACCAACACCATTCCCGAAACCGACTCGCGCGAATATCAGATCAGCGGTACGATTGGCGGCAACTTTGCCGATGGTCGCGGTAATATTGCTTTCTCGGCTGAATATTCGAAGCGTCAGGCTCTGATCAAGGGTCAGCGCGATTTTGCTTCGCAAGCAACTTCGACTACTGGTTCGTTCCCAACGGGTACCTTTACCAACAGCTCGACCAACCCCATCTCGCAGGCAGCAGTAAATGCGCTGTTTGCAGGCTATGGTGTGTCGGCGGCGCAGACGCCCACAATCACACAGCTTGGCTTTAACTCTGATGGTACGCTTTATGGACGTGGCACCTTCAACAGCCCAGTCGATGTATCTAACTTCCGCTATTCCCTCGACTCGGCGGCAAATCCGAACCTAAACTTCTTCCCGGATTTCTACAGCTACAACTTTGACATCATCAACTTGCTGGTGTTGCCGCTTGAACGTAAATCTGCATTCCTGCAGGGTAATTATGAAATCAACCCTTCATTTGATTTCTTTGTACAGGCCGGGTTTACGGAATATTCTTCATCCACTGCACTGGCCCCAACGCCGGTCAGCACAGGGATTGTCAACACGCTTTCGGGTGCGTCGCAGTTGAACGCTCGTTCGCCGCTCGTAACTTTGACGCACGACAGTGGCCCGGGTTCGTTGCTTACGCCTCCGACGGCTGGTCGTATTACAGGATTCGTTGTTCCGGTAACCAATCCGTTCATTTCGCCTGATCTCGCTGCGTTGCTTGCTACTCGTACCGGGAACGATCCCAACCTAACTGGTTCGGGTGCGACTGAAGGCGTTCGTATCGGTTATCGTTTCTTGGGTACCGGTCTCCGTGAATCGACCAATGAAAATGAAGTGCTGCAAGGTCTCGCGGGTCTCCGTGGTGAAATTGCACCAGGTTGGCGCTACGAAGCCTATTATAGCTGGGGCAAAACCACGATCGACACCACCGCTGCTGGTAACGTCAACGTTCAGCAGGTCCAGCGTCTGCTGGAAGCTCCGGATGGCGGTGCGAGCCTTTGCGCAGGTGGCTTCAATCCCTTCGGTATCCAGCCGCTGTCGCAAGCTTGCGTAGATTTCGTTGACGAAGTTGGCCGCACTAAGACAAGCTTCACGCAAAAAATCGCGCAGGGCTATGTTACCGGCGAGCTGACTGAACTGCCCGGCGGCCCACTTGGAGTTGTGCTGGGTGTTGAATCGCGGAAATTCCGTTATGAATTCGATCCGGGCGCGTTGTTCGGTCCGATTGCTGGTTTCAACACCGGTACACCTGACCTTGGCACAAACAGCTTCCTCGATTTCTTCGGTGAACTTCGTGCTCCGATCATGGACAATCTCGAACTGTCGCTGACGGCGCGTCATTCAAAGAGCGACTTTAACGACATCGCCAATGGCGTTGACGGTTCGCCGTCGAGCGACTGGGCTTATGGTGGTACTGTTTCTTGGTCGCCAATCGATCAGGTTCGTCTGCGTGCCAGCTATCAGCATTCTGTTCGTGCACCGAACTTTGGTGAATTGTTCTCGGGTGGCGGCAGCTTCCCGCAGATCTTCGATCCCTGCTCGGTCAATTCGAACTTCCGTCAGACCGGCGGTGCGGCGGCGACCAGTATCTGCACCGGCACTCCTTTGGGTGGAGGCGTAGGCGACACCACAGCTAACACCTTCGTGGCAACGCCAGGCGCTCAGGCGTTCATTACCGTTACCGGTAACCCGAACCTGAAGCCGGAACAGTCGGATACCTTCACCGTTGGTGCGGTGTTCAACGTCGGCGGCCTAACCGGCTCGATCGATTATTATAACATCAAGATCACCGACACGATCTTCGCACCTGACGTCAACGAAATCATCGCTTCCTGCTATGGTTACAATGACATCAATCCGAACCTCGATCCGAACAACCCCTTCTGTCAGGGAATCGGTCGTTCTGGTGACACGATGACCGGTATTTACCTGCCCGCGTCGCTCGGCGGTGACGCCAACGGTTACTTCCAGTCGGTCAACCAGGGTTCGGTGAAGACATCGGGTATAGATGCGCAGTTGGGTTACCGCCTGCCGACGTCGTTCATCTCCGAAACCTCGGCGCTGAACATGAATTTGTCGGTCAGCTACCTGATTGACTTCGTGAATGTTGGTCTTGGTGGTCTGAAAACGGACTATGCAGGTACGGCGTCTTACTTCGGCGCCGGTCTTGGAACCAGCTTCCCGCGTTGGAAGTCGACGTTCAACGCCGGGCTCAATTTCGATGAGAATTTGAGCTTCCACACCCGCGTTCGCTTCATCGATAAGATGGAAAACCGCGCTTCGCGCCAATATGTTGGTGAAACCTTCACCGGCCCTGGCCGCATCTTCTACTTCGACTTTGCCCTGCAGGCCGAAGTTGAGGCGCTGACCTTCCGTATCGGTTTGAACAACGCGTTCGACAAGCAGCCGCCGAGCTACGCGCCGAACGTGCAGTCGGGTACCGATCCGTCGACCTACGACGTTCTCGGTCGCCGCGCTTACGCGTCGGTTCGCCTGAAGTTCTAAGCTTCGGCTAAACGAAAAATGGGAAGGGCGGGGCTGGTGCCTCGCCCTTTTCTTTTGTAACGGGCGCAGATGAACGGCATTACCCAACAGATGAACGCCGCAATGGCGGCTTATTCGCGCGGTGACTTGAAAACCGCGCGGAGCAAGGCCGAGGGAGCACTGCGCTTTCAGCAAGGCAATCCCGCAATATTGCAGTTCCTCGGCGTGGTCTGCTGCCAATCGGGTGATATGGAAAAAGGGGCTTTATTCCTCCGCAAGGCAATTGCCGGTGGCGGTGACAGTGTCGACAACCGTCTCAATCTCGCGAAGGCCTATATCGACATGGGACAGCCTGACAAGGCGGCGGCGCTATGCGAAGGTTTAGTGGCGGACAATTCGCCCGAATTGCAGCGTCTGCGGGCAGATATCCTCAAAATTCAAGGTCGCGGGCAGGAGGCGATATGGAAATATGAGGATTTGGTCGTCGCCAATCCAAACGACTTCGAGGCGTGGAACAACCTCGGTAATGCAAGACACGAAGCGGGCGATTTTGATGGAGCGATGATCGCATTACAAAAGGCCCGCGAAATTAACGAGACATCGTCGCTAATCCATACCAATATCGGTAGGTTGTTAATCTCAATGGACCGGCATGAAGAAGCCTGTCTTATGCTGGAAAAGGCTGCGCTGCTGGCGCCGGAGGACCCTGCACCGCTGCTTGAGCTTGGCCGTGCCTTGACCGCCATCGACCATGCCGCCAATGCCTTGCGGGCCCTCGGGACTGCAGCGCGTCTTGACCCCAAAAATCCTAAGATATTTATCGCTATCGGCATCGCCTTTACCGACTTGTCCGACCAGCTTCAGGCTGAGCGATCCTTCCGCTTCGCGATTCAGGCCAATCCCGATTTTCCGGCTGCCTATCTTAACCTCGGTATCCTTCTCGAAAAAGCCAACCGGGTAGAGGAACTCGATAAGCTGGTCGCCAGCGCGAAGGCGCGTAAACTTGCTGGCGACGAAATCGCCTATCTCGATGCGCTGCTGCTGAGCCGCAAAGGAGAAGCGCAAAAAGCGCTGGACTTGGCGCGCGCCGTCCGCCCCGGTGCGGTCCATGCGGCAACGCTCTATCAATTTACCGGCCAGCTTGCCGACAAAATCGGCGATGTCGATGCTGCCTTCATGGCTTATGAGGATATGAACCGCGCACAGGCCGAAAGCCCGATGGGGGTGGCGGTGGATCGCAGCGCCTATCAACGGGCAATCGCCGGAATGACCAGCAAGACCACGGCGGACTGGTATGCGAACTGGCCGACTGTGATGGTTCCGGGCACACCTCCCGCGCCGGTTTTCCTTGTGGGTTTTCCGCGGTCGGGCACGACCCTGCTCGACACAATCCTGATGGGACATAGCAGCACGCATGTGCTTGAGGAAATCCCGATCATCGAGACGATTTCGAAGAAGGTAGGTGAACTCGACAATATTGCCAAGCTCGGCGCCAGTGAAGTTGCCGACCTTCGTGCGCTATATTTCGACGAACTGAGCAAAGCGTCTCCGCCACCAGCTGGAGCAATGGTCATCGACAAAAACCCGCTGTCGATGATTCGCATGCCGCTTATCCACCGGCTTTTCCCCGACGCCAAAATCATACTCGCAATGCGGCACCCGTGCGATGTCGTGCTCAGCAACTATATGCAGAACTTCAAACCGACCGAGGCAATGGCAAGCTTTCTCGATTTGCCCAATGCGGCGCGCACCTATGCCCGCATTTTCGAATATTGGGAAAAATGTCGCGAGGTCCTGCCGCTCGACGTGCACATGCTGCGCTACGAGGCCATGGTCGAGGATGTTGAGGCGGCTACGCGCCCACTGTTCGATTTTCTCGGGTTGTCGTGGGAAGAAAAGGTTCTCGACCATCAGAAAACCGCCGTTGACCGCGGTTACATCCGCACCCCCAGCTACGCGCAGGTTACCGAGAAAATATATTCTTCTTCAAGCGGCAGGTGGAGTCGCTATCGCGGCCAGATGAACGAAATACTGCCGATATTGGAGCCCTGGGTGTCTCGATATGGTTACAGTCTGGACTAGGTCGTTCGCGACCGAAGCCATCCTGTTACCGAAATGCGCGGCTCGGGTGCGAAGGGCGTGACGTAGCTGACGCTGTGCAGTTTTGGCACTGCAAACAATCGTAATGCACCCATTGCCGGGGCAAAGGCGTCCTCGATATTGCCGTCATTGCCGTGGAACATCAAAAGCCCACCCCATTCCGCTCGCCATCCGGGGGTCAGGCCGAAAACATAGGCCGCATGTCGGCCTTTCCCCGTAACATCGTCATCGTGGCTGGTGAGGAAATGCCCGGGCGAATAGGATGTCGCCTGACCGTCGGCAAATTCAAGCCGGTCATTGTCCGTTATGTGCGACAGGAAATCCAGCACGGTAGGTGAGGACATGAACCGGACAAACCTGTCGAGCAGGCTATTTCGCTTTCGTCGGTCGGCATCGTCATCGGGCACGCGGACCGCTTCATAACGGTACTGGAAGCCCCGGCGTCCCGCTTCGATCACCCGTCGATCCAGCTCTTCGCGTTGCTCGAGGGTCATTTCGGCAAACCGGCTACGTTCGATTTCATAAACCTGGTCGCCTGCATTAAGTACAAGCGTCCAATCGCCCCGTTCCATGAGGTGGGTTCGCAACATATCGGCTTGTCCGGCAGCTAGAAAATTCTGGATGTCGACCCGGCCTTTGGCTTTGAAAGATGCCCTGATCGAGGTGATATCAATAGTTTGCGAGATATTGAAGTCGTCGAACATGAACTGCCTGTTTCTATGGACGACCGGTATTCGATCGGTCGGCCCGCGCCGCCGTTCAATTGACATTGCCAGCCTATTTAAGGTAAAGCAAAGCATTAAATAAGGAGCCTTCCCATGCGTGTTCTGCTTGCTGTTGCGGCTTTTGCGTTGAGCCTGCCGATGCACTCTACATCATATGCCATGTCTGAAGGCGCAGAGGCCGCAGACGCCGGACAGAAGATTATCTGCAAAGAACGGCGCAAGACAGGCACCCGGTTTACCACGAGAACCTGCAAGACAGCCGATCAATGGGATAAGATGGCCGAAGAACATCGTGCCAGCGCAAAAGAAATGATCGACCGCCCGCAAATCCCCACCTGCGGCCCTAATGGTTGCGATTGAGTAGCCCGACATTTGCTTGAATAACTGAGTAGCGCTGATGAAACTTGACGTGCCGCTGCTGAAACTGCCGCGGCAATATTGTGCGGAAACGCTCGCGGCGGAGGTCATGTCGCTGCCACGCAGTGCTTGGATCGCCCATCCCGGCAAGCTTGCAGGCAATGATGCAGTCCCCCTGATCACGCCCGGCGGCGCAATCACCAACGGCTTTGCCGGGCCGATGGCACCGACCGAGCATTTGCTGGCCTGTCCCTATATCATGGAAATCATGGCCGATCTGGGCGCGGTATGGGGACGAAGCCGGCTGATGGGGCTGGCCCCCGCATCCGACGTGCCCGAACATGTCGATGTCGGCTATTATTGGCGCACGCACGTCCGGCTGCACATTCCCGTCATTACCAATCCAAAGGTCGAATTCACTTGCGATGGCCGCACCGTGCACATGAAAGCGGGCGAATGCTGGGCATTCGACTCCTTCTGTCTGCACAATGTGCGGAACCTGGGTACTGAGAAGCGAGTGCATCTGGTGCTCGATACTGTCGGTGGTGACAAATTGTGGGACATGATGGTCGAAACGCGCCGGTCCGAGGGACAAGAGCTTCCGCTGGAATATGTCGAACCCGGTTCGACATCGGTTGGAAATTTGGCGTTCGAACGGATCAATACTCCCGAAATAATGTCGGCTTGGGAGGTGCGTTGCCATATCGATTTTCTCGTCCGGCAAGCTCCGCAGGCACCACAATTACCTGAGGTTGTCGATACCTTAGACCGTTTTTCGACAGCCTGGTCGGCGGCTTGGGCGCAATATGGGCCTTCGCATGACGGTCTGCCACGATATCAGCAATTGCTGGCCCGCATCCGCGACGATCTGAAGCGTACGGGTGCAGACCGGATATTGCTGCACAACGCCGTCCCGCTGGACCGGACGCTGAATGAGCTGATCTTCATGGTGGCAACACCGTCAGCGCCTGCCCGCGCTGTTGCCGCCGGCAATCTCTACGCCGCGACCGCCTGAACCGATGATCGTTTCGCACAAGCATCGCTTCATCTTTGTTGCCGTGCCCAAGACTGGCACGCATTCGGTGCGTCAGGCCTTGCGATCGCACATGGGGCCCGACGACATGGAGCAGGCGCGGCTGTTCGTGGAGAAAGAGTTTCCGATTCCGGAGCTCGCGGCATTGAAACACGGCCATCTCAGTTTTGAGCAGGTCCGCCCGTTCCTCGGCGAAGAGACGTTTGGCGGCTATCTCAAATTTGCCTTCGTGCGCAATCCGTTCGACCGGTTCATTTCCTACTGTTCTTTCGCAACCAGCAGGCAGGGTACGTTTGACCAAGATCCCAAGCGCGTCATGCGGCATTTCCTGTTTGTTCAGCCTCCGCACAACCATATCATCTTCCGCCCGCAGCACAGCTTCCTGACCGGCCCAGATGGCGAACTACAGACTGATATGCTGGGCAAGGTCGAAACCATGCAATCATCCTATGATGCGATTGCCGACCGGCTGGGAATCGAAACAACTGCGCTCGACCATGCCAATCGTTCCCGTCGCGGCGATTATCGCGATTATTATGATCAGGAGATGATCGACGGCGTGGCAAGAATTTATGCGCGCGATCTTGAACTTTTCGGTTATGATTTCTGATGGCCATCTTGGTGCAGCCCAATCCGCGAAAAACGCGAACCTTCCGTCATCTGGGACAGGTAGATATCGGTCCGTTGAAGGATGCGGTGCTGGCCCTGACAGAAGACCAATGGAATGCCGATAATGCCGACAAGCCGAACCGGTTTGAGGCGCTCGATGTCACACGACATATCGTTTTCCGCTTCGTGGCAAATTACCGCGACTGGCGCGACAGCTATGATAGGCCGCTATGGGATGAATGGAAGCAACTGCTGCTCCCCGTGATGGAAGCGGCAACGGCTGATTACGGCTATGCGCGGGGCGTGTATCCGCGGGTCATGCTGGCGCGGATGGCGGCGGGAGGCGTAATCCAGCCGCACCGCGACGCCAATCCTGCGGCGAAATGGCCGCACAAGATTCATGTTCCGATCGTGACCAATGATCAGGTCATCTTCCGCGTCGAAGGCGCGCAATATGTAATGCCCGAGGGGGAGGCGGTCGAAGTCAACAATATGGGTGTGCATGCGGTCGAAAATCGCGGCGACACCGACCGGATTCACCTGATCTTCGAATATTATGATCCCGACCAGCCTGATCCGGACTGGCTCGGCGCGGTGCTGGAAGCAGCGCGCTGACCTTCAATTACCGGTGTTGAATTTCAACTCGCCATCGCCTTCCTCGACCTTGACCGTCGTCCCATCGGGAATGTCGCCACGCAGCAGCATATCTGCGAGCGGATCCTGCAGATAACGCTGAATGGCGCGCTTCAGGGGACGCGCGCCATATACCGGGTCGTAGCCGACGCGGCCAAGCCAGGCCTTTGCCTTGTCCGACAGGTCGATCACGATCTTGCGGTCCTTCAGGAGTTTCTGCACACGCTTGACCTGTATATCGACAATCGGCGCCATATGTTCGGCCGCGAGCCTGTGGAACAGGATGATCTCGTCCAGCCGGTTTAGAAATTCCGGGCGGAAATGGCCGCGCACGACCTCCATGACCTGCGGTTCGACATCCTTCACATCCTGCCCGTCTTCCAGGCCCGCCAGATACTGGCTGCCCAGATTTGAAGTCAGGATGATAAGCGTGTTGGAGAAATCGACAGTGCGGCCCTGTCCATCGGTCAGGCGGCCGTCGTCGAGCACCTGCAACAATATGTTGAAGACATCGCCATGCGCTTTCTCGACCTCGTCGAAAAGCACGACCTGATAGGGCCGCCGCCGAACGGCCTCGGTCAGCACGCCGCCCTCATCATAGCCGACATAACCCGGAGGTGCACCCACCAGCCGCGATACGCTATGCTTCTCCATAAATTCGGACATGTCGATGCGGACCATCGCATTGTCGTCGTCGAACAGAAACGATGCGAGCGCCTTGGTGAGTTCGGTCTTCCCGACGCCGGTTGGGCCGAGGAAGAGGAAGCTGCCGAGAGGCCGGTTCGGATCTTGCAGGCCGGCGCGGCTACGCCTTACCGCCTTCGACACCGCCTCGACGGCATCCTGCTGCCCGATGACCCGCGCACCGATCAGTTCCTCCATCTTCAGAAGCTTGTCGCGCTCGCCCTCGAGCATCTTGTCGACCGGAATGCCGGTCCAGCGGCTGACCACAGAGGCGATATCCTGTGCTGTCACTTCTTCGCGCAGCATCGCGTTGCCTGCTGCTGCCTGCGCGTCGGCGAGCTGTTTTTCGAGGCCGGGAATGGTGCCATATTGCAGCTCGCCCGCCTTGGCGAGATCGCCGCCGCGCTGCGCTTGCTCAAGCTCTATACGGGCGCTGTCGAGCTGTTCCATGATCTTGGCTTCGGCAGAGATTTTTTCCTTCTCCGCCTGCCAGCGCTGGGTGAGTTCCGACGATTGCTGCTCCAGATTGGCGAGTTCGTTTTCGAGGGTCGCCAAGCGGTCCTTGGAGGCAGTGTCGGTTTCCTTGCCGAGCGCTTCCCGCTCGATCTTCAGCTGAATGATCCGTCGATCGAGATTTTCGATTTCCTCGGGCTTGGACTCCACCTCCATCCGCAAGCGCGATGCAGCTTCGTCCATCAGGTCTATTGCCTTATCAGGCAGGAAACGGTCGGAAATATACCGATGCGACAGCGTCGCCGCGCTGACCAGCGCACCATCGGTTATCCGGACCCCGTGGTGCAGCTCATATTTTTCCTTGAGGCCGCGCAGGATCGAGATCGTATCCTCGACCGTCGGTTCGCCGACGAACACCGGCTGAAACCGGCGTTGCAGCGCGGGATCCTTTTCGACATGTTTCTGATATTCATCAAGCGTGGTCGCGCCGATGCAGTGCAGCTCGCCGCGCGACAATGCGGGCTTGATAAGGTTGGCGGCGTCCATCGCGCCTTCGCCCTTGCCCGCACCGACAAGCGTGTGCATTTCGTCGATGAACAGGATGATGTCGCCCTCGGCCTGCTTGACCTCGTCGAGCACGCCCTTCAACCGTTCTTCGAACTCGCCGCGATATTTCGCCCCGGCAATCAGTGCGCCCATGTCGAGGCTGAGAAGCTTGCGGTCCTTCAGGCTGTCGGGAACGTCCCCGTTGGCGATGCGCAATGCGAGACCTTCGGCAATTGCGGTTTTGCCAACGCCTGGTTCGCCGATAAGCACCGGGTTGTTCTTGGTTCGGCGCGCCAGAATCTGAACGGTACGGCGAATTTCCTCGTCGCGACCGATGACGGGATCGAGCTTGCCGGCGCGTGCCACCTCGGTGAGATCGCGCGCGAATTTCTTGAGCGCGTCGTAGCGATCTTCGGCGCCCGCGGTGTCCGCAGTGCGACCGCCCGTCAGCTCCTTTATCGCTGCATTTAGCGCTTCTGGTTTAACGCCCGCTGCGGCAAGCGCCTTGCCCGCCGCCGTGTTTGAGGCGAGCGCAAGCGCCAGCAATATGGTTTGCACGCTGACATAACTGTCGCCTGCCTTTTGCGCGATTTGTTCAGCGCTATCGAGGGCGCGAACCGAATCATTATCAAGACCCGGCGTCTGCTGCGCGCCGCCGCCCGATACCGCCGGCACCTTTGCCAGCGCGGCATCGGTTTCGCGCAAAGCCGCCGCCGCGTCGCCACCTGCGGCCTTGATCAGGCCCGACGCCATGCCCTGCTCATCCTCCAGCAGCGCCTTCAGCAAATGTTCGGGCGAAATCCGCTGGTGGCTCATGCGGATGGCTACGGTCTGCGCGCTTTGCAGGAAGCCCTTGGCGCGATCGGTGAATTTCTCGAGATTCATACCCTCATTCCATCTTTATCAAATGCTTCCCCGATGATGTTTTAGGAAGCGTCAGTCGAAGATGTAATGTTGCATTTATGCAACACAAGGGTATCGCGTCGATTTATTCGGACTTCCAGTTCCTTGCAAGCTCGTCAAGCAAGCGAACACCCCAGCCCGAAGCTCCCTTTGGCGTCACTGGCCCGGCCTTGTCCGCCCAGTTCACACCCGCAATATCGAGGTGTGCCCAAGGCATGTTTTCATCGACAAAAAAGCCGATGAAGGTTGCGCCCAGACTTGCGCCCGGTCCACCGCCCTCAACGACATTCTTGATGTCGGCGATGTCCGATTTCAGGTCCTCCATGTGGTTTTTGTGCAGCGGCATCCGCCAGACTTCCTCGCCCGTCATAGTGCCAGCCGTGACCAACGCGGATGCAAGCCCCTCGTTACGGGAAAAAAGACCTGCATATTCATCGTTGAGCGCCTGGACTATCGAGCCGGTAAGCGTTGCAATGTTGACAATGCCCGACGGTTTTTTGGTGGCCACATATTCATTGGCATCGGCAAGGACCAGCCGTCCTTCGGCGTCGGTGTTGAGTATCTCGATCGTCTTGCCGCTCATCGTGCGGACGACGTCTCCGGGACGCTGGGCGTTACCACCCGGCATGTTTTCCGCGAGCGCCGCAACCGCGATGACATTCACCGGTGCCTTCGATTTGGCGAGCGAGAGGGCCGCACCCATTACAGACGCGGCACCCGACATGTCCGACTTCATTTCCCACATGCCCGCCCCAGGCTTGAGCGAAATGCCTCCGGAATCGAAGGTGATGCCCTTTCCGACCAGCGCCAATGGCGCGCCGCTGCTGCCGCTATATTCGACGAGCATGATCCGCGACGGACGTCGCGAACCTTGGCCGACTCCTACAATCGATCCCATGTTCATACGCCGCATCGTCGGTTCGTCGAGCACCTCGATCTTCACGCCGGGAACTCCTGCAAATGCTGTGCGAACCCGCGCGACAAAGCTTTCAGGATAGATGACATTGGCGGGTTCGGTCGCCAGGTCGCGCGACAGGGTTACGCCATCAGCCAGCGCACTCCCCCGCGCTTTCCACTCGCTTTCGGCGGCGCGTGGGTCGCTTGTGACGACCGTGACTTTTTGGACCGGCGGGGTAGTTTTGCCCACCGTTTTATAGCGATCGAAGCGATACTGGCCGAGATTATACCCGAGCGCGACCGACGCTGCATCGGATGCGGATAGATTGCCCACTATCGAGACCGGATAGGCCTCGTCCTTCAAATCCTGTGCCGACTTGCCGCCTGCGTCGCGCAACATCATCGCCTTCTCGCGATCTCCGGCCGTGCCGACAAGCTGGATACGCGCAAAGGAACCTATGCCGCGCAATGTCAGGCTGCTGTCTGCCTTGCCCTCAAATTTCGCTGCTGCAATCGCGGTCCTGACTGCCGCAGCGCTGTTGGCATCGAGACCGACCGCCGGAAGTTCCGCGCTGTCCATCAGGATGACAAGCGCCCCATCATTGCCAATCTGGGTGGCAAAATCGACAGGACGAATCTGACTATTGGCGGTGGTGGCGGGATCTATTCCCGAGCCGACTATTGTCTGTGCAAGCGTTGGGGTTGCAATAGAGGCAAGCGCAAGCGCGATGACGTGACGATACATATTGGAAGCTGTCCTTTCCCTGATTCTTCGTTATGCACCGCATGTAAGCGAAGACAGAAATGTGACAAGGTTACATCGACGAACGGAGGACGGGGATGCGCAAATGGCTAATGAGCGGGGCAGTCCTGCTGGGCATGGTGGCAATTGCCTTGATGCTATGGGAGCCGCTGGTCGCGACCGAATATGGCGCGCCGTCGCCCCGCGAATATGATGTCGAAATAGCACGGGATCCTTTTGGTGTACCGCATATCAATGGGAAGACTGATGCGGATACTGCCTATGGCCTCGCTTATGCACATGCGGAGGATGATTTTTCGACGATAGAGGATGTCGTGGCCATGACTCGCGGGCGATATGGTGCGCTGGCCGGATCGGAGGGTGCGCAAGTCGATTATGTGCTGCACTTGCTGGGCGCGCGCGATACCGCCGAAAAGCGCTATTTGGAGCTGTCGCCTGAAGTGCGCGCTGTGGCCGAGGGCTACGCCGCCGGGCTGAATCATTATGCAAGAAAACATCCGCAAGAGGTCAGGCTGTCGAAGCTGTTCCCGGTCAACGGGCAGGATATCGTCACTGGCTTTGTGCTGCGCGCGCCGTTCTTTTACCAGCTCGACAATCATATCGGCGCTTTAGCGGAAGGTAAGCCGCAGCCAAAGGAGAGCGCGGCACGGATGACGCCGATCGGAACAGACCCGGACATGAACGGCTCCAATGCCTTTGCCGTTGCACCCAAGCGCATGGCCGATGGCAAGACATGGCTGATTTCCAATTCGCATCAGCCTTATGAGGGGCAGGTCGCCTGGTATGAGGCCGTGACGCATTCGGGTGAGGGGCTGGATATGGCAGGCGCCTTGTTCCCCGGTTCGCCATTCGTCCTGCTCGGGCATAACCGTAATCTCGGCTGGACCAACACGGTCAACCGGCCCGACCTGGTCGACGTCTACAAGCTTGTGCTGAACGAGCCAGGCGACAAATATCGTTTAGACGGCAAATGGCTTCCGCTTCAGTCGAAACGCGTGTGGCTGCCCGTCAAATTCGGGCCGTTCACACTGCCGGTTCCGCAAACCATATACCGTTCCATCCATGGTCCCGTGATAAAGAATGACAGGGGTGCCTTCGCCATCCGCTATGCGGGCATCGACAGCGTCAAGCTGGTCGAGCAATATTATCGCAACACGAAGGCGCAAAACTGGGACGAGTGGGCGAAGTCGATGGCGATCGGCGGTATTCCTGCGACCAACTTTATTTATGCCGACAAGACCGGACGCGTCGCCTATATCTACAACGCGCTGTTTCCCGATCGCAAGCCGGGCTTCGACTATACCGGAGAGCTTCCCGGGGATACTTCGGCGGCGCTGTGGAACGGGCCGGTCGGTTTCGATCGCTATCCCAAGATCGTCGATCCGGCATCGGGCTTTGTCCAGAATGCGAATAACAATCCGTTTCTCGCCGCAGGGCCTGGGTCGGAAATGGACCGCACGGCCTACTCTCCTTATCTGGGCATTGAACTGGGCATGACCAACAGGGGTTTGCGCGCCACCGAATTGCTGGCGGCGGACAGCTTGATCACGCCCGAAGAGCTGATTGCGATCAAGATGGATACCGTTTACAGCAAACGGGGCTGGGTGGGGCCTTGGATGGCGTCCTTTGCTGCGCTTAATCTCAATGGCGCTCCGGAATTATTGAAGGCGCAGCAATTGCTTGCAAGCTGGGACTGGTCGAGCGACGGCAAAGGCGCGGCGGATGCCTTTGCAGAGCGGATCATCCGCTTTGGCGCGCGGCCCAATTGGCGCGGTGATCCCATGCCCGACCCACGAAAGACGCTCGAGGAGGCCGTGGCCGAATTCAAGGAGCGCTTTGGCCGCCTCGACCCTCCGCTTGCCGACATCCAGCGGTTGCGGCGCGGATCTGTAGACATGCCGATGCTCGGCGGCACTGATGCCCTGCGCGCGACGACGATGTGGGACGGTGAGCAGCCCGACAGGAAAGCCCGGGTGCGGCACGGCGACAGCTTCATCATGTTGATACGCTGGGATCAGGACGGGCAGGTCGTCTCGGAATCGATCCAGCCTTATGGCGCCGCCACCAACCGGCCTGAATCGCCCCATTATACCGATCAAATGAAGTTGTTCGTCGCGGGTAGATATAAGCCTGTATATTTCGAATGGGTGGACGCAGTTAAGAACGCAAAACGCCGTTATCGGCCATAAATGCCGTTCGTCGAAATTTATATGCGATTACATTGTGTTTGACCTGCGCCTCGCTATCTTTCGCAGGTATTTATCTGGCTTTGGGAGCAAAGAATGATCCGTAAACTAACCCTCGCGCTGATGTTGTCTGGCTCTGCGCTTGTTTCGACTGCGCCTGCTATCGCCCAAGAAGCGGCACCCGTGGCCAAACTGGTCGAGGCGGTGAACATTCCGCACGAAAAATTCACCCTCGACAACGGTTTGACCGTATTGGTGCATGAAGATCGCAAGGCACCGGTTGTTGCAGTTTCGATCTGGTATGGCGTGGGTTCGAAGCATGAACCGAAGGGCAAGACCGGCTATGCGCACCTTTTTGAACATATCATGTTCAACGGCAGCGAAAACGCCAAGGGCGACTATTTCGAGTGGACCAAGAAGATCGGGGCGACCGATTTGAACGGGACCACCTGGCTGGACCGCACCAATTATTTTCAGACAGTGCCGACGACCGCGCTTGAATCGGCTTTGTTTTTGGAAAGCGACCGGATGGGATTTCTCCTCAATGCGGTGACCAAGGAAAAGCTCGACAATCAGATCGGTGTGGTATCGAATGAAAAGCGCCAGGGTGACAACCAACCTTATGGCCTTGTCGACTATAAAAGGTCAGAAACATTATTTCCCGTAGGCCATCCCTATCACCATGATACTATCGGCAGCCTCGAAGATTTGGCCGCTGCCTCGCTCGATGACATGAAAAACTGGTTCATCGACCATTATGGCCCGAACAATTCGGTGCTGGTGCTGGCGGGCGATATCAATGCGGCACAAGCAAAGCCGCTTGTCGAAAAATGGTTCGGCAATATCCCGCGCGGCAAGGATGTGCCGCCGGTAAATGCGCCGCTGCCAACTCTTGAGAAGCCGGTCAAGATTGTAATGAAGGACAAGATTCCATCGACACGCATCTATCGCAACTGGGTTGTGCCCGGCTTGGCGGATCCGGATACCAATGCGCTTTATGTCGCGATGAGCGCGCTCGGCGGACTTTCAAGCTCACGACTCGATAACATCCTTGTCCGGCAGGAGCAGAGCGCAGTCGCCGTTTCGGCCTATCTCATCCCGTTTGTCCATGGCAGCCTCGTCAACATTCAAGCCGATGTTAAACCCGGCGGCGATGCGGACGCGGTGGCAAAGCGGCTGGATGAAATCATCGCCGAATTTATCAAGACCGGCCCCACTGCCGACGAAGTGCAACGTGTCGCGGCAAGTACGATTGCGCAGCAGATTGACGGTCTGGAACAGGTCGGCGGGTTCGGCGGCAAGGCAACGGCGCTCGCCGAAGGACAGCTGTATACCGGCGACTCCAATTTCTACAAAAAGGAGTTGCAGCGGCTTGCAGCAACCAAACCCGAAGCGGTTAAATCCGCCATGCAGAAATGGCTCACCCGGCCGGTGCTGGAAATCCGCGTCGAGCCCGGTGAGCGCGAAGCCTATCAGGAAGTTGCCGCCGGCGTCGGTGCACGCACAGGCACGTTGACCGCACCGGCTTATTATGCGCCTCCGGGTAGGGACGATAAGGTCGGCACAGTCCCGGCAACATTTCAGGACCGCAGCAAGTTCCCTGAACCGACCGGCACACCGTCTCTCGACTTCCCGACAGTCGAAGAAGCCACGCTGAAAAATGGCATCAAGGTGTTTTTCGCCCGCCGCGCTGCGGTTCCGACCGTGCGCGTCGCGGTCAGCTTTAATGCAGGATATTCTGCCGATCCGGCCGACAAGCGCGGTATTGCTTCGATGATGTCCACGATGCTGCTGGAAGGCACAAAGTCGCTGACTTCGACGCAGATTGCGGAAACCGAGGAGAAGCTCGGGGCCGACGTCAATGTGAGCTCGTCACTCGACCGGACAGTCGCGAGTGTGCGTGCAGTGAAACCCAATCTAGCGCCCTCGCTCGATTTGCTTGCGGACGTCATCAAGAATCCTGCCTTCGCAGACAAGGAGCTGGAGCGTGTCCGTGTCCAGCAACTGACGCGCATTCAAGCGGAGAACAACCAGCCGCAGGGCATTGCCATTCGTCAGCTGCCACCCTTGCTTTATGGCAAGGGCCACCCTTATGGCGGCCCACAGACCGGCAGTGGCTATCCGGAAACCGTGGCCACGATCAGCAAGGCCGACATTACCAAGTTTCATGAAAGCTGGGTTCACCCCGCAAAGGCGGAAATTTTTGTAGTTGGCGACACCAGCCTCAAGGAAGTCAAACCTCTGCTCGAACAGCGTTTCGGTGACTGGAAGCCTTCCACCGCACCCGCACCCGCCAAGAATTTCTCGTCTGCAATACCGGCAGCCCAGTCCAAAATCCTGCTAATTGACCGCCCCAATTCACCGCAATCCCTGGTGCTTGCGGGCAAGGTGCTAGATGCCAAGGGGTCGGACGACCTGTTGACCTTGCGTGCTGCCAACGAGATTTTCGGCGGCGATTTCCTGTCGCGGATCAACATGGACCTGCGTGAAACCAAGGGCTGGTCCTATGGCGTTCGTTCACAGGTTTCAGGGGCGGAAGATCGCGTGCCGTTTTTCATGTTCGCGCCGGTGCAGACCAACCAGACAGGCCCTTCGATCAAGGTACTGATGGATCAGCTGAAGGACTTTAACGGCCCGAAGCCAGTAACGCCAGATGAGCTCGAGAAGACGATCAAAGGCAATGTCCTCGAACTGCCGGGTAGCTATGAACAAAGCGCAGCTGTGCTGGCACAAATGCAGGCGGATCGGCTCAACAAGCGCCCCTTCACCTATGCCGAGACTTTGGCGGGCAAATATAGCGCGCTGACCGCACAAGGCCTTAATGACGAGATGCGTGCCAAGGTCGATCCTGCAAAGATCACCTGGCTCGTCGTCGGCGATGCGGCGAAGGTGAAACCGCAGCTCGAAACGCTCGGATTGCCAATTGAAATGGTCGGTGAAGCTGCTAACACCAGTGCAAGCAACACCGCCAAATAAGGAGATGGACGATGGCAGCAGTTGATGGTGACTGGGACGTAACGATCAAAAGCCCGATGGGCGACCAGAAGGCGGTCCTGACCGTCAACAGCGATGGCGGCAGCTTTTCCGGCAAAATGGCGGGCGGTCTTGGTACGATGGACATTACCAACGGCACCGTTGACGGCAACACGCTGAGCTGGGGCATGGATATCACCGTGCCGATGCCGATGCACCTCGACGCGACCGCGACCGTCGATGGCGATGCTATGTCGGGTGAAGTGAAGGCCGGAGCGTTTGGCTCGATGGGACTTTCCGGCACGCGCAAGTAACGCCCTCTGCGCTCAAGCAATCAAAACGGGACAGGGCCGTTTGCCGTGGGGCAGGCGGCCTTGTTCTATTTTGGGGCCATGCTAAGGAATTGACCCAATGGCGTTTCGACCGACTCGCCGCACCCCAATATATGTCGGAGAGCACCGATGAACCAGCTCGCATCCCCCACCCAACTCCGCATGTCGCTGCTGCGTTGGGCGCTTTTTGTGGTGCCGGCAGTGATGTTCTTGGGCTTCCTTTCCGGCGCGGTTTCGGGTTCCAACGGTGACAGTGCGTGGTATCAGGCGTTGATCAAGCCAGCATTGCAACCGCCCAGCTGGGTGTTTCCCGTTGCGTGGACGACACTCTATTTCCTTATCGGCCTCGCCTTCGCCATGGTGCTGCACGCACGGGGCGCGCAATATCGGACCCCGGCGATAGTGCTGTTTCTGATCCAGTTCGCCATCAATCTCAGCTGGTCTCCGGTGTTTTTCGGCCAGCATAAGGTATCGACTGCCTTTTTCATCATTCTCGCGATGATCATCGCAGCAATTGCCACGACATTCGTTTTCGCAAGGGTGCGAAAGGCAGCGGCGTGGTTGATGGTCCCATATCTGGTCTGGATCACCTTCGCCGCCGGACTGAATTTCGAGATCGATCGCAAAAATCCGGATGCAGAGACCCTTTACGTCCCGGCTGTGACTTCCCAGATAGGGAAGGGCAGTTAATCCCTCCTGCCGGTTTGGAGTTTGTGACATGCAAAGCGAAAAGCGCATTTTTGACGATCTGGCCAAGGTTTTGAACGGCGTTGCCGGTACCGTGGCAGGCATGGGCCGCGAGGCGGAAGCCAGCATGCGTGAACGTGCGCGCGAATGGGCGGGCGGGCTAGATCTGGTAACCCGCGAGGAATTTGACGCGGTCAAAACACTGGCGGCAAATGCACGTGCCGAGGCCGATGCTTTGGCAAAGCGCGTCGCTGCGTTGGAAGCGGCTGCTGGCGTGAAGGTCGCGCCGATCAAGAAAGCAAAAGCTGCGCCGAAGAAACCGGCGGCCAAGACGTAAAACTTTTCCACAAACCGCCCACAGCCTTGTGTCATTGTTGGACGCAAGCCGCTTGCGCGCGAGTCCGCAGCAAGGCAGAATCCGGGTCGAACAACGGGCGCACCAAAATATGCATGATGCTGATGAACAATATGAGCAATTCGAGCGCGACGAATCTGCGCCCGTCGATATGCTCGCCGCCTTGTTCGAAGCCCGGGGCTGGTCGTTTGAACTTGATGGTGAAGATGAAATAACCGCTGAATATAAGGGTAGCTGGACCAGCTACCAGATTCGCGCGATCTGGCGCGAAGAGGACAATGCGCTTCAACTCATTGTGCTTCCCGACATTACGGTACCAAGTGACAAGCGCGATAGCGTTTATACGGCGTTGGGCCTGATCAACGAACAATTGTGGCTTGGTCATTTCGACATGTGGTCGGCCAATGGCATATTGCTGTTCCGCCATGGCAGCCTGATGCCGTCGAACGGATTGCTCGGTGTCGATCATGCCCAGACAATTATCGATGTAGCTATCGATGAATGCGAGCGATTTTATCCGGTGTTCCAGTTCATCATCTGGGGTGACAAGACGCCCGAAGAGGCGATTTCGAGCGCATTGATCGAAACGCACGGCGAAGCCTAGCCTCCCATTTGACGCTTAAACCATCGTCATCCTGAAACAAGTTCAGGATGACGGCATCTGTGTTTTCGGACTGCGGATCAGATAATGCATATGGCCCATGGCTATGGGCTTGTCGGCATCATCCTGCCATGCCCTTGCTTCGACATTGGCCATCGTGCGCCCGAGCCTGGTGACCTCGCCGACGGCATAGGTCATCTGGCCCGTGCCGCCACGCATGAAGTCGATCGTGACATTGACTTGCTTTATAGCGCTGTCGCTGCCCTTGGCGCGAAGGGCGCGATGGATTGCGGCGACGGCTGCCATTTCCAGAAGGCCGGATATCGCACCGCCATGGAGGAAGCCCGGACGGCCCTGAACCCTGTCGGCAAATGGCATCGCGATGACAGGAGAGCCGCCTACTTCGTCGACTACGCTCATGTCAAGTGCCAGCGCATAGGGTGGAAGGCCGGACGGGCGCGTACTCATCGGATGCGATCCCCGACCCGGATGAAGGTGCCACTGGCATGTGCGAGCGGGTCGTCGGGGTCGCCATTATGGGCAAAACCACGGACAAAGCCGATGCTGTGCGTCAGATGATAGCAAATGCCTCGCCCGTAAACGCGCGCGCCCGAGGGCGAGGGGCGCAGATAGTCGATACGCAAATCCATTGTTACCTGCGGCCGGAATTCGCCCAGTTTTGTCCAGATCGACATGCTGGTCGCGTTGTCCATCAAGCTGATAACCACCGCAGACGCCAATACGCCGCTCTCGGGGTCACCCACCAAATCTTCGCGCCAATCGATGGCAAGTTCCACCCAGTCATCGCCATGGCCGACATAATCCATGGCGAGAAACCCACCATGTCCGAACTTGCCCATCAATTTGTTGACCAGCGCGGGGTCGAAGGCGGTGTCCTTCGGAAGGACACTGCCAAGATGTGGTTTGTCAAATGCCATTATTTGGCATCCATGCTGGCGCGATATGTGGGAATGGCACGCGCTTTGGACAGCTGTTCATAGGCATAGCCTGCCTTCAGCACCGCATGATCGTACCATTTCGGCCCGATAAAGCTGAGCCCGACCGGAAGTCCTTCCGATAGGCCCATCGGCACCGTCAGATGCGGGAAGCCTGCGATAGCGGGCATCTGACTGGCGCTCGGTCCGGAAAAGGCATCGCCCTTGCCCAGCGTCGAGACCCAGGCCGGACCGTTACTTTGCGCAACAATGATATCGATCCTTTTTCCTGCGAAAAAGCCGTTGAGTGCATCGCTGGCCAGGCGGCGAGATGTGGCGACTGCGTCGAGATAGGCGGGGTCGCCCAGCCCTTTTTCCTTCTCGGCCAACTCGAAAATATCCTGGCCGAAATACTGCAGTTCTCGTGAGGCATTGGCCTTGTTAAAGGCGATAATATCGGCCAGCGTCTTATGCGGCACCAGGCCTTCGGGCAAAGCTTGCAGATAGGCCGCGAGATCAGCTTTTAGCTCGGCCAGCAGTACCTTGAATTCCGTCTCACCCATCGCCTCGCGGTCGATTTTGCTTGCGTCGAGCGCAACCAACTCCGCCCCGCCTTCGCGCAATTTGGCAATCGCCGCATCGAAGAGCGCAGAGTCGGCATTGGGCGCCTCGATGAAACCGATACGCATGCCTTTCAAGCCTTCAGCCGACAGCCCATGCGAATAATCGCCGCGCCAGCGGTCTGCCTCGGCAGTGGCCGGATCCTCGAGGTCGCTGCCTGCCATCGCGGTCAGCACGATCGCAGCGTCGCGCACCGTCCGCGTCATCGGCCCGGCGGTGTCCTGACTATGGCTGATCGGTACGATGAAGCGGCGCGAGATTAGGCCGACGGTTGGCTTGAAACCGACAATGCCATTAACACCTGCAGGGCAGGTGATCGACCCGTCGGTTTCGGTTCCTATGGCCGCTGCCGCCAGTCCCGCAGCCATTGCTGCGCCACTGCCGCTTGACGAGCCACAAGCATTGCGATCCAGCGCATGCGGGTTTTTGGTCAACCCGCCAACCGCGCTCCAGCCGCTGGTCGAACCATTGGAGCGGATGTTTGCCCATTCGGAGAGATTGGTCTTGCCGAGTATGACTGCCCCTGCGGCGCGCAGCCGCGCGATCAGCGGCGCATCGCGATTGGTGATGTTGTTTGCCAGCGCCAGCGACCCGGCGGTGGTGGGAATCGGCCCGGTAACTTCGATATTGTCCTTCACCAGCACAGGTATACCGTGCATCGGCCCGCGATATTTGCCGGCCTTGATCTCGGCGTCCATTGCCCGTGCTTGCTCGAGCGCGTCGGGGAAAGTCGCGATCACTGCGTTGAGCGTCGGACCTGCATCGTCGATTGCGGAGATGCGGTCGAGAAAGGCGGCGGTAATCGCTTCGCTGTTGAGCGCTCCGTCGTCGATGCCATCGACCAGTTGGAACAGGTCGAGATTTCCTATCGGTCCATATTCGGCGAGATTGGCCGTTGCCTGCTCGGTTGTGGGCGGTTTGGCAATCGACGCCAAAGCGGGCGACGACAGCGCAAGGCCAAGCAGCAAAGCGATACGCAGTTTCAACTATTCTCTCCCTTTGCCAGTTCAGCACCCCTGTCCCTTGCGGCCCGCAGCGTGTCCTCGACCAGTTTTGTCAGGGCGTTATCAGAATCGAGAACCGCCAATCCCGCCGCAGTTGTCCCTCCTGGGCTGGTGACGCGTGCGGCAAGCTCAGCCGGACTCTCGCCCGCTGCGGCTGCGAGCTGCGTGGCGCCTTCGACCATTGCCAGCGCAAGCCGGGCGGCAGTTTCGGGTGCGAGACCGATCCGGGTGCCGCCTGTCGAAAGTGCGTCGATGAAACGATAGACAAAGGCGGGACCCGACCCCGCCAGTGCGGTTACGGCATCCATTTGGCCTTCATCGTCGAGCCAGATGGGCGTTCCCAACGCAGACAGAATGGCATCAAGCTCTGCCCGATCATCGCTGCCAAGCAGCGCCGAAAAAAGCCCAAGCGGCGACTTGCCGATGGCAGCGGCCAGGTTGGGCATCAGTCGGACGACTCTTGCGTCGGGAAAGTGCGATGATAGCGAGCCGGTCTGAGCACCCGCCAGAATGGAGAGCAATAACGCATCCGGTGTCAGTAATCGCGCAATGTCCGGGGCAAGCGCCGACAGCATTTGCGGCTTTATACCAAGCAGCACGGTATCGAATGGTGCTTTCAACTCAGCCGCCGAGCGATGGACAGTCACGCCGTCAGGCAAATCGCCCGCAACCGGGTCAACAACCGTAAAGCTGTCAGGCGCAATCCCCGCCGCCAGCCACCCGCGCAGCATCGCTCCACCCATATTGCCGCAGCCGAAGATAAGAATGTGCGGGAAGGTGATCATTACGCCCGCTTCATGCCTTAAGCAGTCGCTTGGGGCAACCTCAGGTATAGCGTTAGCCCGTCAGGCACGTTCACCGGCGGCGCACCCGCGCATCGGACAGCATCGGCGCGGGCGCGGTCGAGTATTGCCGCAGGGATGTTTGCATCGTGGAAGATTTGGTCCGCTTGTCCGAGCAGGCGCGCGCTCAGCAATGTCAGGTCGTCGGGATTGTCCGACAGCAGCGGGATTTCAATCAGTCGCGATGGCGGAGGCTCTTCAGCATTTGCGATCCAGTGTGCCACGGCGTTTTCCCGATGGTCGGCAAAGGGGTCGAGTACTCCGCCCTCGACAAAGGCTGAGTCAAGCGCGCGTCGGCGATCGGCAGCGTCCGGCCAGCGGAACCGGATCGCCTCGCGCGCGGCGGCGATAGCGGTGGCAAGTTTGCTGGCACCCGATGGCAGTAGCGCTTCGATCCGCTGCCGAATAGCTTTGGCCATCCCGGCAGAGGCACCGCCGGTCCCAACCGCGACCAGCACGGGCGCACGGTCGACAATGGCGGGAGTGGTAAAGTCGCAATGGTCGGGGCGGTCCACAACATTGACCAGCAAACCCCGGGCTTTCAGGTCTTCGGCGCTTTCAATCGCGGCAGCTTCATCTTCGATGGCAACAAAGGCAATCCGCGCATCGCGGTCCGCGGCATCGACGCACTGTCCGCCTGCACGTTCGATAAGCCGTCGTTTGGCATCGGCAGCTTCGCCATCGCCCACCAAGATGACCTTCTGGCCCTTCAGGTTTACGAATATGGGAAGTTGATCCACCTGTTAGCCTATTCCAGCCAGTCCGGGACATGTTCGGCTGCCAAAATCGTCGCCGGGGCAATCCGTTCCGCAACAATCGCAAACTTGTCCCCATCCACCAGCACTTCGGGAACAAGGCCGCGGCTGTTGTAGGTGCTGGCCATGGTCGCTCCATAGGCGCCTGCGGTGCGGAAAATGGCGAGATCGTTGGCAGCGACCGAATCTATCTCGCGGCCCATTGCAAAGGTATCGCCCGTCTCGCACACCGGACCGACAATATTCGCGGCCATTTTCTGGCCATTGGGTTCTACGGCCTCAAAATCATGCCAGGCATCATAGAGCGCGGGGCGGGCGAGATCGTTCATCGCCGCATCGACAATGGCAAAAGGCAGGTTGCCCGAGCCCGGCTTGACACGAATAACGCGCGTAAGGAGGACACCTGCATTGCCGGCAATGACGCGACCCGGCTCGAACATCAGGCGGACGTTCCAGCCAGCTGTGACGCGCGCCACCATTTGGCCATAGGCAGCGGGATCGGGAGGATTGTCGTCGGCGCGATATTTGACGCCCAGCCCGCCACCGAGGTCGACATGCGTGATTATGTTCCCATCGTCGCGCAATTCCGTGATCAAGCTACCGACTTTTCGGAACGCTGTTTCGAGCGGGTCAAGACTGGTCAGCTGGCTGCCAATGTGCAGCGCCACGCCGCGCATGTTGAGACCGGGCAAGGCAGCCAATCGCCCATAGATATCCGGCGCGCGGTGAATACCGACGCCGAATTTATTATCCGCCTTGCCGGTCGAAATCTTGCCGTGCGTTCCGGCATCCACATCCGGGTTGATACGCAGGACCGCGTTGGCATGGTAACTGAAAGTGTCGGCCAGAATCGCGAGCTCGCGTCCCTCTTCCTCAGATTCGATGTTGAACTGCCCGATACCTGCCTTGAGCGCGGCGACGATTTCCTCGGCGGTTTTGCCAACACCTGAAAACACGATGTCTTCGGGCGCCATGCCAGCAGCTAGCGCCCGGTCCATTTCACCACCCGACACGACGTCGGCACCATAGCCCTGTTTGGCCAAAACCTTCAAAACAGCGAGATTGGGGTTGGCTTTTACAGCGAAGGCAAGGTGCGGGTTGTCGAGGCCTGACAGAGCCTCACGAAACACCTGCGCATGACGCTCCAGCGTGGCGCGTGAATAAACATAGACGGGTGTGCCGACGGCATCGGCGATGTCGGGCATTGCCACATTTTCGGCGTGCAGAACGCCATTTTGCAGTTCGAAATGGTTCATGGGAAATTGAATTCAGCTCGGATTTTCTTTGGCTTCGGTAACCGCTTCCTCAGCGGCCTCCTGTGCGTTGAATGGCTGGGGTTCTTTGCCCGGCGGGACATCGAAGGGGTCGTCCTCTCGCCGTTCGGAACGGCGGAGCAGCTCGTCGCTGCGCGCGGGGCGGGCCTGTGCCGACGGCGTGGTCAGTGCCTCCGCGCTTTGCTCGGCTCTTTGCCCATAGGCTTTCGGCGGCAGGCTGTTGCCCGATTTCGGCTCGAGGTCGCCGACTTTACCACAGGCGCCGAGCGCCAGTGCCAAGGCAAGCAGCAGGGACTTGCGGAATATCATGCTTCCAGTTCCTTTCTGGCGGCGGCGATGGCTTCCCTTACCCGAACGGGCGCGGTGCCGCCAGCGCTCGTCCGCCTTGCCACCGATCCTTCAACCGACAGATCGGGCATTTTGCTCCCCGCAAGTACCGGATTTACGGCTGCGAGGTCGTCCGCGCTGATGCTATCCAGTCCCGTACCGCGCGCTTCGCATAGCTTGACGACGCTTCCGGTCACATGATGGGCCTCGCGAAATGGCAGGCCATGTTCGCGAACCAGCCAGTCTGCAAGGTCGGTGGCGGTCGAAAAGCCCGTGGCGGCAACCTCACGCATGCGCGGGGGGTTGAAGCCGACGTTCGACACCATCCCAGCCATGACCGCCAGCGACAGGCACAACAGGTCATATGCTTCGAAAACAGGCGCCTTGTCGTCCTGCATGTCCTTTGAATAAGCGAGCGGCAGGCCTTTCATAGTGACCATCAGGCTGGTCATGCAGCCGATAATGCGCCCGCTATGGCCGCGCACCAGTTCGGCCGCGTCCGGATTGCGCTTTTGCGGCATGATTGAACTGCCGGTGGACCAGGCGTCGGGCAGGCTGATGAATCCGAAGGGCTGCGACGCCCACAATATCATTTCCTCTGCGAGCCGGGAGAGGTGTAGGGCGATTTGCGTGCAGCATGACAGGAATTCGATGGCAAAATCACGGTCGGATACGGCATCCATGCTGTTCGCCATCGGCCCGTTGAAGCCCATCTGCCCGGCGGTCCAGTTGCGATTGACCGGAAAGGATGTTCCCGCGAGCGCAGCGGCCCCCAAAGGCGATTCGTTCAGGCGGCGCTGGCAATCGGCAAGGCGGCTACGGTCGCGCTTCGCCATTTCATAATATGCCATCAGATGATGGCCGAGCGTCACCGGCTGTGCCACCTGCAAATGGGTGAAGCCGGGCATGATCGTGTCGGCATGCTCGTCGGCACGCGCGACCAGTGCGCGCTGAAACTGGTCGAGCCCGGCGTCGATGGTGTGGATGGCCTCACGCGTCCACAGCCTCAAGTCGGTCGCGACCTGATCGTTACGCGAACGCGCAGTGTGCAGCCGTCCGGCTGGTTCGCCGATCAGCTCGCGCAGCCGGGTTTCGACCTGCATATGGATATCCTCGAGCTCGATATGCTCGGGAACACCATCGGACTCATATTCGTCCATAATCTGCTTGAGCCCGCCCTGAATGGCCTTTGCATCCTCCGGCGCAATAATGCCGCTTGCCTCCAGCATCGCGGCATGCGCCTGACTGCCCATTATATCCTCACGCCACATCCGCTTGTCGACCGGGATGGACGCGTTTATCGTCTGCATGATCTCGGAGGGGCCGGAACCGAACCGGCCGCCCCACATGCTATTGGAATCGGAATTGCGCGTATTTATTGCTCTGGTCCTTCTGGCTTTGGCCGCGTGCGATACGGGAACTGCGCCAAAGGGGCAAGGGCAAGCCGGAGCGGCTGAACAAGCGGGGACTGTGAAATCGGTTGAGCTCGGCCTGGAAAGCGCAAACGGCATGCGGGCGACGCTGAGCTACAAATTTGCTGGGCAAGCGGCACCGGCGGTGACCTTCGCCGGAGCCGACGGACGCGATGTAACCCCGTCCGATTTCGAGGGGAGGCCGCTACTCTTAAACATCTGGGCGACATGGTGCGCGCCATGCAAGGCCGAGATGCCAACGCTCGATGCGCTGGCGGCGCTTGAAAAAGGCCAAGTTTCGGTCATTGCGGTGTCGCAGGATTTGCAGGGAAGCAAACCGGTTCTGGCCTTTTTCAACGACATCGGCATCAGAAACCTCGAACCTTATACGGATAGCGAGAATGCGCTGTCGGCGTCGTTCGACCATCAGCTCGCTTTGCCCACCACCATATTATACGACAGCGAAGGCCGCGAAGTGTGGAGGGTAATTGGCGGGGTCGAGTGGGATGACGCCGCGATGGCGGAATTGCTGCGCGAAGCGACCTGATCTACATCAGGACGCGGCGTACGCGTTCCTTGTCCTTTTTGCGAACCGGTACCGATTCGGTCAGCGGACGCACGGCCGTATGCCGATGCTTGGGGTCCGTACAGTTGGCCTGTTCATTCTGCTCATTTTCGCGGGCAAGGGCCGGTTCGGGTATGAACGCCGCCGTGCAAAGCACGATTCCGATCCCCGATAAAAGCAAATATCTCCCCATGGACGGAAAATGCGCTTTGAAAGCTTTCGCTACGATGAACGTCTTCGACATTTTGTTCACTTTTCAGGTCGCATCTGAAAAATGGTGGGCGCTAACGGGCTCGAACCGCTGACCCTCTCGGTGTAAACGAGATGCTCTACCAACTGAGCTAAGCGCCCCCAAGGGGAAGCGCGCCTTTGCCAAAGTGACGCGCGCTTGGCAAGGGCTATCAGATGATTTGCCCCGAACGCGTTGCGGTGGAGGCGAAATAATCGTCGAGCTTGGCGCTCGCTTCTTCCGACAGTTCGATAAACACCCGCCGCTGATCGTCGGGATCCTGCTGTCGGACCAGCATGCCGCTTTCGGTCATGGCGCTAATCCAGCGCAGCGCTGTGGTGGGCGGGACGGCTGCTGCGATACAGAGGCTCGACACCGATACCTTCTGCCCTTCAAGGCTGGCAGCCTTGAGGTCGAGCAATATGTCCCATGCCGGATCGGCAAACAGATCGCTTGCGAAAAACCGGTCGCGCAAACGACGTTGCTTGATCAGGTCGCGTAGTGCTTTTGCGTCGATCGCCGATGGAGAATTGTCGGCGCGTGCCGGAAAAGTCTGAAATCCGCCGAGAGGCGCGGGCCGGAACGACAGGGGCTTGTCCGATACGCCGGACTTACGCTCGACATCGGCCATCCGCGCAAGCGTTCGGGCGAATTCGGCAAGTTCGTCGCTAATGCGGTGCAGCGAGCCGAACTCAACTTCGCGATCCCTTTCGTGCAACCGGTCCATTGCGCCCTGCCCAAATGCCCCTGCCAGTATCGGCATCGCCTCGACATCGTCGGCATCGACCAGAAAATGGGCCTGTCCTTGCGGCAAGGCAGCATATGCCGCCTCCAGCCCGTCCATATCCGTCCACACCAGCGCCACGCTGCGATGGATGCACAGATATCGCGCTATGTCGGCTAGCAAATCCGTTTCGGTGTCCGTTTCGGAGCAAAGGTCGACGAGCAGGTAATCGGCGGCGCTGTCCGGACTATATTCTGCAGCAATACGCCCTGATGCCGCGACAAGCCCAACCAACTCGTCCCGACGGGCCGACGCGCCGCCGGCAATTGCAGCAGTCCCCCGATAAGCGCTTGTTTCATAGACATTTGCCGGACCGACCATATCACCATTCCCTTCCAGATCTGCTTAGCCCAGCTGCTTTTGCGCCCGCCAGCGATTTCGCTCCATAACGGACTTAACATTATCCGAACTGGCCGTTTGCGCGCGACGAACGAAGCCGCTAATCCCGAATTCATCAAGGAACGGCTAGCTGCCATCCCGATTGTTAGGAGTTGGATTGTGAAAACTGGGAAATTACTGGCTGGCGCTGCGGCGCTGTTGATGGGTGGAACGATGATGACTGCGGTTGCGGATGCAAAGGAAATGAAGATGGCGTTGGCAGCCGAGCCTGCGTTGCTTGCGGAATGGACCGGCCCTTATGGTGGGGTGCCGCCTTGGGACAAAGTCAAGGTGTCGGAATTCCCCGCCGCATTTGAGGCGGCGATGGATGCGTCCAAGGCCGAGTTCGAGGCGATGCTCGAAAAGCCCGAGGCCATCACTTTTGAAAACACGATTACTGCGAGCGAGTTGTCGGGCGACAAGATTGGGCGGCTGTTTTCGATTTGGGGCGTGCATTCGTCAAACCTGTCAAATCCGGAAGTGCGCAAGATACAGGCTGAGTGGGAGCCGAAGGTCAGCGCTTTCTTCTCCGAACTCACGCTTGACGCACGCTATTTCCAGCGGGTCAAATATCTTTATGATCAGCGCGCCACGCTGAACCTCGATGCCAAGCAAATGCGCCTGCTCGAGAGGACCTATGACGGGCTGGTGCGTAATGGCGCGCTGCTCGATGCAGAAAAAAAGGCGCAGGTCATTGCTATCGAGACCGATTTGTCCAAGAAATTTTCAACCTTCTCCGAAAAGGTACTGGCCGACGAGGAAACCTACATCCTGCTGACTGATGAAGCGGAACTGGCGGGATTGCCGGAAAGCTTCGTCGCGGCGATGCAGGCTGCTGCAAAATCGAAGGGCAAGACGGGTTGGGCCGTTGCCAACACACGTTCAGCGGTCCAGCCCTTCCTCGAAAATTCGACCCGGCGCGATTTGCGCGAAAAGGTCTGGCGCGCATTCACCAAGCGTGGTGACAACGGCAATGCCAATGACACAAACGCCACGATAGCCGAAATCCTGAAGCTGCGTCAGGATCGCGCCGAAATTCTCGGCTTCCCGACTCACGCACATTACCGGATGGCCGACACCATGGCCAAGGATCCGGACAAGGCGATGGACCTGATGATGAAGGTCTGGCCCGCCGCCGTGGCCCGGGTGAAAGAGGAAGTGGCCGACATGCAGGCCATCGCAAATGCCGACAATATCACCATCGAACCGTGGGACTATCGCTTCTACGCCGAAAAGGTCCGCAAGGCGAAATATGATCTCGATCAGGAAGCAATCAAACCCTATTTTCAGCTCGACAATATGGTCGCCGCAATGTTCGATGCGGCGGGCAAGCTTTACGGCATGAGCTTTACCGAGAATACCGGCACAGTACCGGTGTTCGAGCCAAATGTGCGGACGTTTGAAGTGAAGCGCGACGGCAAAATCATCGGTCTATTCTATCTCGATAACTTTGCTCGTGCTGGCAAACGCTCCGGCGCATGGATGACGACCTATCGCAGTCAGCACAGACTGGGCGGCAAGAACGACATCATATTGGCGTCGAACAACAATAATTTCGTGCCAGGTGCAAACGGCACACCCACGCTGATCAGCATCGACGATGCCTCGACGCTATTCCACGAATTTGGCCACGCGATCCACTTCCTGAATTATGACATCACATGGCCCGGCCTTGGCGGAACGCCGCGCGATTTCGTTGAATATCCAAGCCAGGTGAACGAAAACTGGCTGCTGACGCCATACATACTCAACACCTATGCCAAGCATCACAAAACGGGCGAGCCGATCCCGTCGGCACTGGTGGAAAAGATCAAGGCCAGCGACACGTTCAATCAGGGCTTTTCGACTGTCGAATATCTTTCGAGCGCCATTCTCGACATGAAACTGCATAATCGGTCGACGCCGGTCACCGACCCGGCGGCGTTCGAGCGCGACACATTGGCAGAAATCGGGATGCCCAAGGAAATGGTGATGCGCCACCGTCTGCCGCAGTTCAATCACCTGTTCGCGGATGACGGATACTCGGCTGGCTATTACAGCTATCTCTGGTCGGAAACGATGGACGCCGATACTTGGGCGGCATTCACCGAAAAAGGCGATGTATGGGACAAGGAAACAGCCGAGCGATTCCGTTCTATGCTGCTGGCAACGGGGAATGAAACCGACCGAATAGAAGCCTATCGCGCGTTCCGCGGTCGCGATCCGGACGTCAAATATATCATGAAAAAGCGCGGATTTCCGACTGGCGATTGAGCCGACAAATGATCGCCCGGCTCAGGCCGGGTGGTCGCTAAATAACTGTAGTCTTTGCGAAAAAAATATGCTCTCCTCTTTGCGGGAAAGAGGAGAGCCTGAATGCCTGCCGATGGGGTCGCAATTCACCGACAGCCATTGTTGAAGTCGGGATGGCGCACCTTTTCGGGGCTTGCCCCCACACCCGATTCTTTTCGCTACTCGATTTACATAACAATGATATGTGTAGAGTCAAGAAACATCATATCGGCGGTCAGGTCGGTAAATGGCTAAACGAAATGCGCAGGATGCGGCTCAGACCCGTGCACTGATATTGGCGAAGGCGCAGGAGCTTTTCGCAAAGCAGGGCTATGCTGCGACATCAGCACGCGAAATTTCGGCCGCGGCAGGCGTGACCGTTGGCGCCATGTTCCACCATTTCCAATCCAAGCTCGACCTGTTCGAAAAGGTTTTCGAGGCGCTCGAACTGCAACTCGACGCTGGGGCGAAAGCGGCGTCCCGGCCGGAATTGGGCCTCAGCAAATTGGAAACCTTCCTTGCGGGAGTGCGCTCCTCTCTGGACTTTGCCGAACAGCGCGACTTCCACCGAATCGTTTTTGTGGAAGCGCCGGTCGTCTTGGGCGAGGACAAATGGCGCGAGGTCGACTCGCGGCTTGGCCTGAAAACCGTCATAGCGGGAACGCGAGCGCTGATGGCCGACGGTCTGATCGCGGAACAGCCGGTGAAGCCGGTCGCCATTTTGTTGCTGGGCGCGATGAACGCGGCCGGATTTGCCATTGCACGCGGCGAAGAAGGCATCGACAAGGATGCGTTGGTCGACGCCTTGCGTTTGCTCATCAACGGACCCGACATGAGGATATCATGACCATCGAAGCCTTGCGCACGCCGGACGAGCGGTTTGCCGATATGCCGGATTTCGATTTCCCGGTTGGCTATGTCGATGATCTGCGGGGCTATGAAGGGCTGCGCATCGCTTATGTCGATGCCGGGCCAAAGGACGCGAGCCGGACTTTCCTGTGCCTTCATGGCGAGCCGAGCTGGTCCTTCCTCTATCGCCGGATGATTCCGGTCTTCCTCGAAAGCGGCGCGCGCGTGATTGCTCCCGATCTGCTCGGGTTCGGGCGGTCGGACAAGCCGGTGAAGCAAGCGGACTATAGTTTCCATTTTCACCGCAATTATCTGCTGGCGCTGGTCGAGCGGCTGGACCTCAGGAATATCACGCTGGTGGTGCAGGATTGGGGCGGTCTATTGGGGCTGACACTTCCGGTCGATGCGGCATTCCGGCCACGTCTTGAGCGCCTGATCGTCATGAATACGGGACTCGGGATGGGTCGTGGAATGACGGAAGGGTTCAAGGCCTGGAAAAATTACGCGCTCTCCACGCCCGATCTGCCAATAGGGGCGTTGATAGCGCGGGGGACACCGCATCTCACTCCTGCCGAGATAGCAGCTTATGATGCACCTTATCCGGCGCCCGAGTATAAGGCGGGGGTGCAGGTGTTTCCGGCGCTGGTGCCCGTCGAACCCGACATGGAGGGTGTCGATGTCAGCATCGCTGCCGCGCGCTTCTGGTCGGAGGAATTTTCGGGCAAGAGCTTCATGGCCATCGGCATGGCCGATCCCGTGCTCGGGCCACCGGCGATGATGAGCTTGCACAAGCTAATCCGGGGCTGCTCACCGCCGATGGAGATCGCGGATGGCGGCCATTTTGTGCAGGAATGGGGCGAGCCGATCGCCAGCGCTGCATCCGACTATTTTGGCGACCGGTAAAGGACGCAGCTCAGGCCACGGCAGCAGTCCCGCTGCCCCTGAACCAGAACATCGGTTCGGGCGGTTGCGCTGAAGTCACGGCCAACGGCAATGCGGTTTCGCAAAAGGCGCATTCGGCCATTGCGCGTCCGATATGCCAGTGCGTTCGGCCGCATCCGGGGCAGTGATTGACCGTATCGCCATGGTAAAGCGGCATGAACCCACGGGATGCCATGAGTCGGTCTGGTGGATTCCCTACAAAGCTTTTGTTTTTCAATAACATGTTCGGCTCCATCAAATTGAACGAGGGGAGATTTGATGCGACCAGTCGTTGGTTTCTGTCGACTAATTGAGGTTTATAACATGAATCGGCAGTGAATGTTTCACGGAAATTTCGATTTCTCTTCCCGAATCAGGAAATACGATATAAATATGATATCATATTTAACGGGAGGTTCCGATGAGTGAAGGGTCAAACAAAAATCTGAACGCCAGCAGCGAAACGGTGGCGAGCAGCTTTAACGGTTACGCCATGCTTTTTCTGATGCTGCTCAGCATGGGCTGGTTCGGCTGGGCGTTGTCGCAGGTGATTAGCAGCGATGGCGGCGTGGCATCGGCTATTTTCAGTCTTGGCCTCAGTACATTCCTCTTCCTGTTCGTTTCGATCGGCTTCTATATGATTCAGCCCAACCAGGGTGTGGCATTGACCCTGTTCGGCGCCTATCGCGGTACCGACCGTAACGAAGGCCTGCGCTGGATCTGGCCGTGGATCGGCAAGGCGAAAGTATCTTTGCGCGCGAACAATCTGATTTCCGAAAAGATCAAGGTCAACGATCTTCGCGGCAACCCTATCGAGATGGCAGCTCAGGTCGTCTGGCGCGTCACCGACACCGCTCAAGCGCTGTACGATGTCGACGATTACAAGGCATTTGTGGTTGCGCAGATTGAGGCGGCGGTCCGCACCATTGGCGCGCGCTATCCCTATGATGATTTTACGCATCAGGAGGTGACCCTTCGGGGAAATCATGATCAGGTTGGCGGCGAGCTGCGGCTGGAACTGATGGAGCGGCTTCGTGTCGCCGGCATTACCGTCGATGAATGTGGCTTTACCCATCTTGCCTATGCGCAGGAAATTGCGGGCGCGATGCTCCGTCGCCAGCAGGCCGAGGCAGTCGTTGCCGCGCGCAAAACGCTGGTCGAGGGCGCGGTCGGCATGGTCGAAATGGCGCTTGAGATGCTGTCGGCGAAAAATGTCGTCGAACTCGATGACGAACGGCGGGCGGCGATGGTATCGAACCTGATGGTTGTCCTGTGCGGCGAACGCGATACCCAGCCTGTCGTGAACACCGGCACGCTCTATACATAGGGGTGATCCATTGCCGGCACCTGCAAAAAAGGCCTTTCCGCTCCGCCTTGATCCTGCGCTCTTTGCTGCGGTCGAGCGGGCGGCGGCGACCGATTTGCGGAGCGCAAATGCCGAAATCGAATGTCTGCTGCGCGAGGCGCTCGCCAGACGCGGGGTCAAGGTCGGGGTCAGTGAAAAGCCCAAGCGTGGGCGGCCGTCTGCCAAAGAGAGTCCGACATCAAATTGACGCGGAGGATGACCGGCAACATGCGTGACGAAGAAAAACCTTTCATTTGCTACAAGACCGGCCGCTGGTCTTTCAAAATCGAGCCAAGAAATGCCGGAGGATGGCGCGCCACGGCACTGTGGTTGGTGGGCCTAATCCCAATAGGCGGCTCATCGATGTGGATTACAGCGAACCGTCCGACCGGGATATTGCTGTGGCTCTATATCGGCCTTTTTACGCTTGCGATGCTGCTATGGGCGGTTGGCATGATCCGCTGGATGAAGGCTCGCAGCGAGATTGTCGACATTGATGAGTTATTGCAGATCAAGCGGGAACGGGATGCGGAGCAAAGGCGCAAAGGACGTTAAAAAAGGAAGGCATATGTTGCACTTGTTTCTCGAAAGAGGGCCCTGGTTCAGGGCCAAGCGATTTGGCTATGGCGCGGGATTGCCTTTCAAATGACAGGGTTGGGTGTTGCTTGGTATGCACGTGGCTGTGATAACCGGGCTGGCTTTTCTATTCAGTGACAGGCCGATTATTATGGTGCCGGTGATCCTGCTGATCGCATTTGCGCCCATACCAATTTATGCTGCGCGGACGGAGGGTGGATGGAAATGGCGCAACGGCGATGATGCCTGAGCCTAGATAGCGGGTGGCAGGCAGCCGAAGCCGCCTGCCAAGTTCAAGTCACTTGAACTTCAGCTGCCGCAGCAGGAAGGATCCCATGACGGTGCGATATTTCGCCCGATCACCCGATGCGGCTTCCATTTGCGCATCGCTCTGCTTCATGAATTCGCGGTAAGCGGCATTTCGCTTTTCATCTTCAGCGGCGTCGGGCAGACTGGTGAAGCTGGTCACGAGATACAGATCGGGTTCACCAGGGCGGGCGTACACGTTGGTCAACACCTGATAGCCGGTTATCCAGCCTTTCGACATCGCATATTCCTGATTCTTCTTCCAGGTGGTGGCGAGGAAGTTGGCATATTCATAGCCGCCGCCATCGCTGACATCGATCATGCCGACTTCTTCATAATCGCCCGGCGTGAACGGGTAATTTTGTGCCGATGCCGGGGTTGAAATGGCAACCGCTAAGGGCGCGGCAAGCATGGCCGCAAACAGGAACTTTCTCATGATTTTTTACTCCGTTGGTCACGGCTCAGCCATATGGCTGACCACTTGACCTGTCGCTCAAACTGGCGACCCTCAAGGTGAGGCGGCAGGCGCAGCGAACATGTGCAAAAAAGTGAGTCGAGTCAAAATCTATTTATTTTCAGTTATTTATATAACTAACGACATATCGCTCGACCAGTTGCAATATGCTCTGTATTGTATAAATAATACACTTACCCAGCGGGCAGGAGAGGGCGCGAAATGTGGAAACGGGTATTCGCGATGTGGGTGGCATCGGTCCTTTGGCTGCAGCCTGCAATATCCCAATCCTCTAAAAGTCCGGTGTTAGTGGAGATTCTGCCGATTAGCTTCGATGCTTCGGGAATGTCGGGTAGCGGGGGAGACAGGCTCAAAGCGGAGGTCAAAGATGCACAGTTTGTAGCCTTGGGGGAAGATCATGGCTTTGCCGACCCGCCGTTGCTGGCGAGGGCCTTGGCCGCCGACATGCGGAGTAAGGAGGAGCCTGTTTTTCACGTTGCCGAAATCGGGCCGTTCACAGCGGAATGGCTAAAACAGCAGCTTGCGAACAAGCCGAAAAGTGACGGCCTGAGGTCAATTGCCGCGGCATTGAAAGGCAAGGGCTTAGCTATGCCCTTTACCAGCAACGTTGAGGACAGCCTGCTGGCCGCGGACTTTTTCGACACAGGCGGCAAGTCGCGGCTGTGGGGAATCGATCAGGAGTTCATAGGCTCTCCGCTGATTCTGCTGGATAGGCTGGCAGCGCGCACCAAGCACCCGGCGATACGCAGGCAACTGACCGACCTAAGTGACGCCGACCGGACTGCTTTTGCCAAACTGGAGTTTGGTAACGCATGGCTTGGCAAGGTGCAGCCCGAAGAATTGAAAATTATCGCAAACGGCGTTGGCAATGACCGCGAGGCATTGTCGTTGATCGAAGCCCTTGCCGAAAGTGCAGAGATTTATCAGCTGAACAATCGCGGAGCATATCAGGCGTCGAACGAATATCGCAGCGCCCTGATGCAGCGGTATTTTCTCGATAAGTATCGCAAGGCGGGCAAGGCGCCACGCGTTCTTTTGAAAATGGGCGCTTACCATCTGGGTCGGGGAACCACCCCGGTCGGGATTTACGATCTTGGTTCCCTGTTACCAGGGCTGGCAGCCGCAAATGGCAAGCGATCGCTGCACATCGCTTATGTTCCTATCGCAGGCTCAGTCCGATCGTTCGGCGCGTCCGAAACGGGCGTGACCACCGTGAAAGCCTATAAGGACGATGGGATCGCCGCGCTGTTGGCGGCTGCCAATGTCGCGCCCGAAGCCATTCCTGACAGCGGCCATGTTCTGATACCACTCACGGGCATTCGCCATCGCTTGTCTGGCAAGCAGAAGCGCGAATTGACCGAACTGGCGCGCTTCGTGCTGACCGGTTTCGACTATCTTGTCACTACTCGCGATGCCAAGGCGGCGACACATTTCGAAGCATGGGTCCCCGGCAACCCTTAGCGAAAACTATTCATCCCCATAAACCGCAACCATTTTCTCCCCCGCGCTCGTCACCTTGCCGCGATACATGCCGGGCGTGTTGAAACTGAAGGTCGCGGTGCCGTCGGGTGCAGTGACAATGACCCCGCCGGTTCCGCCGAGCAGTTTGAGCTCTTTCATCACATGGTCCGCGGCGGTTTTCGCATCCTCGCCGAGCATCCGCATGCGCGCGCAAATTTCGTGCGCGACACCCAGCCGGATGAAGAATTCACCGGCGCCCGTCGCGCTCACCGCACAGGCGCGGTTGTCGGCATAATTGCCAGCACCGATGATTGGCGAATCGCCGATGCGCCCCCAGCGTTTGCCTGTCAGCCCGCCGGTCGAGGTGCCCGCGGCAACATTGCCTTCGCTGTCGACCGCAACGGCGCCGACGGTGCCGTATTTCAGGTCGACATCATACCAGCCCAATTTCTTCGCCTTCAACTCCTCGAGCTGCCTCCAGCGTTCGGGGGTGGCGAAATAATCATTGTTGACCTGTTCCAGCCCTTGCTCGCGGCTGAACTCGTCCGCGCCTTCGCGCGACAGCATGACATGGGGGCTTTTTTCCATGACGGCGCGGGCGAGCAGAATCGGATTTTTGGTGTAGCGCGCACCTGTGGCCGCGCCAGCACCCATTGTCTTGCCGTCCATGATCGAGGCGTCGAGTTCATTAACGCCTTTATACGTGAACACCGCGCCTCTGCCCGCGTTGAAATTCTCGTCATCTTCCAGCACCATGATCGCGGCGGACACAGCGTCCATCGCGCTCCCGCCCTTTGCCAGTATTGCCGAACCAGCTTCCAATGCGCGCGTGAGACCGGCACGGGCGGCAGCGTCCTTCTCCGGCGTCATTTTGGAGCGCTCCATAACGCCGGCACCGCCATGAATGACCAGAGTCCATTTTTTTTCGGCCACTTTATTGTCCTTCTGATCGTCATGACCCGGATGGGCGGAGAGCGGTGCAGCGATGGATAGTATCAACAGCAACCAGATGCGAATGATTTTGGCGGGCATGTGAGAAGCCTCCCGAGATATCGGTTTGCGTAGCGAGGTTGTGATATATGTTTCATGCAAAGGCGCAAAGATTTTCAAGAGGGCAGTTTGGAAGCCGTAGCTCACCAGCATCTCTGACCTCTTAATAATCTTTGCGTCTTTGCGTGAAACAAATCGGCACAGCATTGCAGCATCATTGCCCTGTCGGTTTAACCGCCCTATATCCGGCCCATGTCCTCGATCCGCCCGTGGCGCGATATCGCGCGTCGTCAGTCCCGCCAGATCATGGTTGGCCGCGTCCCCGTTGGCGGCGATGCACCGATTTCGGTGCAGACCATGACCAACACGCTCACCAGCGATGCCAAGGCCACCATCGACCAGATCAGGCGGTGCGAGGATGCAGGCGTCGACATCATTCGCGTATCCTGCCCGGATGTGGAGAGCACAGCAGCGCTCAAGCAGATTGTCCGCGCCGCGAACGTGCCTATCGTCGCCGATATCCATTTCCATTATAAACGCGCGCTTGAGGCGGCGGATGCGGGCGCGGCGTGCCTTCGCATCAACCCTGGCAATATCGGCTCGGCGGAGCGCGTGAACGAGGTTGTCAACGCCGCCAAGGCAAATGGCTGCGCGATCCGCATCGGGGTGAATGCCGGCTCCCTCGAAAAAGACCTGCTCGAAAAATATGGTGAGCCTTGTCCCGAGGCGCTTATCGAATCCGCGCTCGACCATATCAAGCTTTTGCAGGACCGCGATTTTCACGAATATAAGGTTGCGGTAAAGGCGTCCGACGTATTTCTTGCGGTTGCCGCCTATATGGGACTGGCCGAGGCGGTCGACTGTCCGTTGCACCTTGGCATTACCGAGGCCGGAGGGCTGATCGGCGGGACGGTGAAATCGGCGCTCGGTATCGGCAACCTCCTCTGGGCCGGGATTGGCGATACCATTCGCGTCAGCCTGTCGGCGGAACCCGAGGAAGAGGTCCGCGTCGGCTATGAAATCCTGAAGTCTTTGGGCCTGCGCACCCGCGGCGTCCGCGTGGTCAGCTGCCCCAGCTGCGCGCGGCAGGGCTTTGACGTCATCCGCACCGTCCAGAAACTCGAAGATGCGCTCGGCCACATCAAGACCCCGATGTCGCTCTCGGTCCTTGGCTGCGTAGTAAACGGCCCCGGTGAGGCGCGCGAGACCGATATCGGCATTACGGGCGGCGGCAATGGCAAGCATATGGTTTATCTTTCGGGCGTCACCGACCACCATGTCGAGGATGCCGACATGATCGGCCATATCATCAGACTGGTCGAGGCCAAGGCGGCCGAGATCGACGCGGGCGCATCGGTGAGCATGGACACGCTGCACGGGAAGGCCGCTTGAGCCTTTCGATCCGGTTTGCGGAAGCTGGCGATCTTCCGCTTATCACGCAGTTCATCCGAGATCTGGCCGAATATGAACGGCTGGCCCATGACGTCCGTTTTGACGAAGCCACGCTGGGTGACCGGTTGTTCGGCGCACGACCCTATGCCGAGGTGCTGATAGGCGAGACAGATGGTGAGGCGCAGGGGTTCGCGCTGTTCTTCCACAATTTTTCGACCTTTGAGGGACGGCCGGGCATTTACCTTGAGGATTTGTTCGTGCGTTCCGAAGCGCGTGGATCGGGGCTGGGGAAAGCGCTGTTGAAGCAGCTGGCTGCTTTGGCTGTCGAGCGCGACTGTGCCCGCCTCGAATGGGCGGTGCTTGACTGGAACGAGCCTGCGATCAACTTTTACAAGTCGCTGGAGGCAAAACCGATGGACGAATGGACCACCTTCCGTGTTGACGGTGAGGCGCTGAACCGACTGGCGGAGCAAGGGCAGTGACGGCCGGTTTTGCTGGATATCTGCTGCTGCAGACGCTCGTCTATATGACCGAGCCCGCAACGCCCGTACCGCCACCGACCACAGAGCGCAGCGGTAATCCGGAAGGCCTGGCCTATTTTGCGGACCGCGATGCGGAGGCTGATGTCGACCGGGCGCTGGCGGACGCAAAGGGCAGTGGTAAAACGGTTGTTGTCATCATGGGGGCCAACTGGTGCCATGACAGTGTCGGGCTCGCCGGATGGCTCGATACGCCGCGCTTCATGGCGATGATGCGTGAGCGTTACCATCTCGTCTACGTCGATGTCGGCACACCGCAAACCGGCAAGGGCCGCAATCTGGACATCGCAAAGCGCTTCGGTATCGGCAAGGTCAGGAACACCCCGTTGGTGATGCTATTGTCAGCCGACGGCAAGCTGCTGAACAGCAGGAAAGACGCCATAAGCTGGCGCAATGCTGCTAGCCGCAGCGAAGACGATATCTACCGCTATTTTGCGACGTTTACGCCCTCTTAAAGCCGCGACGGTAGTTTGTCGCCATGCGCTGGACGGGTATCTTCATCCTTTTTGCAATTGCATTGGTGGCAGGCTGGTCTTTGCCCGACACCGAATTTGCGGAATCGCGGAGCAAAATTGTGAGCGGACCGACCGCGCCGCCAGATCCCGAATCTTTGGGGGAGGAAGACGACGATCCGGATTCCGAAAGCGTGCTGGCGCGACACGGGGATGGGCATTTCTATGCTGATGTCGAGGTTGACGATGCTGAAATACGCTTTTTGGTCGATACCGGCGCCTCGACCATTGCCCTGACCGCAGCGGATGCCGAAGCAATCGGCTTGAGCTGGAGCGAAGAAGAATTGCAAAGGGTGGGTCGCGGCGTCGGCGGCATAGTCTATGGAAAACCCGTGATACTTCAATCGGTGCAGTTGGGTGATTTGAGCGCCGAAAATGTCCGCGCGGTCGTCATCCCGAAAGGGCTCCATGTTTCGCTTCTGGGCCAGTCCTTTCTGTCCAAGGCTAGTAGAGTGCAGATCGAAAATGATGTCATGATCATCAGTTAGGGTTGCCGCGTGCCAGCTTCGGTCGGCTACCCAACACTTGCAAGCGGGTTGAGTTGCATCGACAACTCCGCCAAGAGGCGGCATGGCCCAACTGCACCCGCGCCCTTTCATTCCGTTTCTGGTCGCAAGCAGCGGAGTCGGTTTCTTCTCGCTCATGGATGCGGCGATGAAGGACATTGCACTGGCCACAGGCGCATATAACGCAGTGATCTGGCGGAACAGCCTTGGGGCGTTGCTGATGGGTTTGCTTTTCGTCGCGACACGGCAGAAATGGCCGCATATCAATATACTGAAAATCCACCTCTGGCGCAGCATGGTGGTATCGGTGATGGCGGTCAGCTTCTTCTATTCGATTACCGTGCTGCCCCTTGCCGAGGCCATTGGTCTCAGTTTCATCGCGCCCGTCGTCGCGCTCTATCTGGCCGCGGTGATGCTGGGTGAAAAGATCGGGCGGGAGGCCATTCTGGCGTCTGTCGCGGGGCTGGTCGGTGTCGTCATCATCATGGGCGGGCGGCTGTCGGGCGACTACACCGCTGAGCATTTGTGGGGCGCTGCGGCGGTGTTATTCTCGGCTGTTGTATTTGCCTATAATCTGATCCTTGCGCGGCAGCAGGCGCAGCTGGCCGGACCGATCGAGATTGCGTTTTTCCAGAACCTGTTCGTGGCCGCCACACTTAGCCTGGCCGCTCCGTGGTTTCTTGAACCCTTTGCAATCGACAAGGGACCGATGATTGTGGCGGCTGCGGTGCTCGCCATCATCTCGCTGTTGCTATTGAGCTGGGCCTATGCGCGGGCGGAGGCGCAGATATTGATCCCGGTCGAATATACCGCCTTTGTCTGGGCTGCCCTGTTCGGCTGGTTGTTCTTCGGCGAACCAGTGACCTTGCCGGTGCTGGCGGGCACCGCTCTGATCATCTGCGGCAGCCTGATAGCAGCCCGCGCCAAGCCCGAACCGGTTAACCAAGTAGAAATCGCGACGATATAAGGCGTTAGCCATGATGGTCGCGGATTACTGGTCGGTATTTGGCCGCAAAATAGCGGCGTGGCAGCACGGCCGCGTGGTGCGGCAGATATTGGACACGCCTCCGATTGTGCCCAAGGACGACGACGTTATCCTGTTCTCGATGATCGGGACAGCAGTTCTGTTGCCCTATCTGGTTGCGGTGAAATCGCTCCATGCCCAATTGCAACGCGGGCGCGTGATGTTGCTGGACGACGGCACGCTGACCGACGCGGATAAGGCAGTATTGGCGCATCATGTCGGCCATCCGGTTATCTTGAGCTTCAGCGATGTCGAAACAGCGCCCTGCCCCAAGGGCAATTGCTGGGAGCGGTTACTGGCCATATTGGATTTGCGCCGCGAGCATTATGTGATCCAGCTCGACTCCGACACGGTGACGCTGGGGCCTGTACCCGAGGTCGCGTCGGCCATCGATGCGAACCGCAGTTTCACGCTGGGCGGCGGCGTGGAGGATGCGGAGCATGGTTTTATGACCGTCCCGGACATGATCCGCGAAATCTATCCCGACGGCCCGCTTTATCCGCATGTCCAATCTGTGATCGAATCGTCTCTCCGCGACGTACCGGGAGCCGCAGAGCTTCGGTATATTCGTGGGTGCGCGGGCTTTGCCGGATTCTCAAAATCGGCCGGAGGCCGCGCGTTGGCGGAGCGATTTGCCGTCGATGCGGGCCGCGCCGTTGGCTCACGTTTCAACGAATGGGGCAGCGAGCAGGCGGCATCGAACTTTGTCGTCGCCAACGACCCCGATCCGATCCAGCTTCCCTATGACCGCTATACCAACCATTGGGAGGAGGCGTTGCCGCCAGACCCCACTTTCATCCATTATATCGGGACCTATCGCTATGATCGAGGGAGCTATGTGGCATCGACCGAACGGGCAATCAGGCAGCTTTGCAACACCCCGTCATCCTGAACTTGTTTCAGGATAACGAGCGACGGTTTGTTATCCTGAAACAAGTTCAGGATGACGATGCAGTTCGTTAAAGCGCTTCAAGCCGCCAAAGCAGAATAGATCATCGTCTTGATCTCACGCCGCACCGGATAGGTGCTCGACGGCATCAGCTGGGTCATAAAGATCATGATGATATCTTCGACCGGATCGACGAAGAAAGCGGTCGAGTACATGCCACCCCAATAGAAATCGCCGGTCGAGCAGAGCGTCAATGTCGCGGCGCTGTCGATCGTGGTGGCAAAGCCGAGACCGAAGCCGATACCCGCCATCTCCGCCTCGCTGAACAACGATTTCGACACTTGCGTCAGGTCTTGGCCGCCGGGCAGGTGGTTTGCAGTCATCAGTTCGAGCGTCTTTGGGCTGACAATCTGAGCCCCGTCGAGCGCACCGCCGTTAAGCAGCATCCGGCAAAAACGGTGATAGTCGGCAACCGTTGAGGCCAGCCCGCCGCCGCCTGAGTTGAACGACCACCCTTTGGCCCACAGACTGTCAGTGCCCGCCTCATCGAACAGCTTCATTTTGGTGTGCGCGTCGAACGCGAAACATTGCGGTAACCGTTCTGCCTTGTTTGCAGGAACGGAGAAAAAGCTGTCGTCCATGCCGAGCGGTGCAAAAATATGCTCGCGGAAATAGTCTGGCAAAGCCTGTCCACTGATCCGCTCGATCAGAATAGCCAGCACATCGGTCGAGACCGAATAATTCCACTGCGAGCCGGGATCAAACTCGAGCGGAATTTGCGCGAGCGTATCGATGAAACCCTGCGACGTGTTCTTGTTCCAGCTTTCGACATCGGTCTTGCGATAGGCGGCATCGACATTGCTGCGTTCCTGAAAGCTGTACGTGAAGCCACTGGTATGTCTCAGCAGGTCGACGATGCGCATCGGCGTTGCGGGTGGACGCGTCACGAAAGGCACATTGCCGCCGCCTGCGACAAAAACCCCTAGCTTTGCGAACTCCGGGATATATTTGGCGACCGGGTCAGTGAGCGCGACTTTACCCTGTTCGACCAGCTGCATGAACGCGATCGATGTGATGGGCTTGGTCATGCTGGCGATACGAAAGATCGCATCATCGGCAACGCCGGAACTCCACTGGAGGGCGATATCGTCACCGCGCCCGATCAGCAGAGAGGCAAAGGGCAGCTTGCCATTGTCCAGATAATTGGTCTGGACATGATCGGTGATGCGCCTCAGCCGCTCGGGCAGGAAACCTAATTCATCGGCGCTCATACGGCAGTCTGCCCGGTCAATTGCCGTGTCACCGGGTGCGAGCTGGATAGCCCGCCGTCAACGGCAATGGCCTGTCCGTTGACATAGGATGCCTGGTCGCTTGCCAAGAACAGCGCGACATTGGCCAGCTCCTCCGGCTGCGCACCGCGGCGCAGCGGATTGAGTCGTCCGATCTTGTCGGTCACACCTTTCTCCTTGGCATAATCGAAAGTCGGCCTGGTCATGCCGGTCTCGGTGAGCCCGGGGCAGATCGCGTTGCAGCGCACGCCGGTGGCTGAAAGCTGCTGGGCGCTTACTTTAGCGAGGTTGATGACGCCCGCCTTCGACGCCGAATAAGGCGGCCCGCCCGCACCCGAACGGATACCCGCCACGCTGGCGGTCAGGATGATCGAGCCGCCGCGCCCTGCATCGACCATTGCTTTTCCGGCATGCTTCACCATCAGCCACGGGCCGATGAGGTTGACGCGCAAAACGCCAGTGAAATTCTCGACCGTGTTGTCGAAAATCCCCTCCATGCCACCTGAAATCCCGGCATTGGCGAATGCGACGTCGATCTGGCCGTGAAGCGCGAGCGCTTTGGCAACAATCGCCGCCACATCGGCTTCGTCGCCTGCGTCCATTTGCACTGCGGTCGCCGCATCGCCTATCATCGCGGCTGTGTCGTGCACAGACTGCGCCATATCGCCGAGCACGACTTTCGCGCCCTCCTGCGCAAAGCGGATCGCCGACGCACGGCCAATGCCTGAACCCGCCCCGGTGATGATGGCAACCTTGCCCGCCAATGCTCCGCTCATACTACTACACCTCCGTCAACCACGATTGTCTGACCGGTCATAAAACTCGAGGCATCGGAAGCAAGGAAAACGGCTGCACCGGCAATTTCCCGCGGTTCGCCGATCCGGCCCATGCATGCATTGGACGTCGAAGCTTTCAGATTTTCAGGATTTTCCCAGAGTGCCTTGGCAAAGTCGGTCTTCACCAACCCCGGCGCGATCGAATTGATGCGGACATTGTGCGGCCCATATTCACGCGCGAGATTTTTCGTCATCTGGATGTCGGCAGCCTTGGTGATGGCATAGGCGCCAAGGATTGGCGAGCCGCGCAGGCCGCCGATCGAAGAAACGATGATGATCGAACCCGATTTGCGCTCGATCATTTCTGGCGCCACCATCTGAATCAACCAGTGCTGAGCGACGATATTGTTGTCGAGCGTCTTCCTGAACTGTTCGTCGGTGATCGTTGCCATCGGGCCATAATGCGGGTTCGACGCCGCGTTGCAGACAAGCACATCGACTTTGCCAAAGGCGCGGCGCGTTTCATCGACCAGGTTTTGCAAGGACTCCTTTGACGACAGGCTGGAAGCAACCGCAATCGCTGCGCCGGGGTGTTTGGCATTGATGCCAGCAGCAATTTCCTCGCATGGCTCGATGTTGCGGCTGGTTATTGTCACCTTCGCGCCGTGATCGGCTAACTCCTCGGCAATCGCTTGCCCGATCCCGCGCGAGGAACCGGTAATGATTGCGACCTTTCCCGTCATGTCGAATAGAGACATTTCTTCTCTCCTTAGGCCCCCGCCTTGACGGCGAAACTCCATGCCGCATCGGCGAGCGGTTGAACCCGTTCGGCCATTGTTTTTGCATGCGCAGAGCTCGCCGTGCCGTCGATGACACGCTTCTTGATGCCCTGGATGATGCCGGTCAGGCGGAAGAAATTATAGGCGAAATACCAGTTCATGTCGGGAACGCCATCGCGGCCCGTCGCGGCGCAATAGCGCTCGACCATTTCGTCGAGTTCGGGAATACCGAGCGCGGCGCGGTCGATATCCATCACGCCCGAACGGCCCCCGTTTTCGGTTACCCAGGCCATTGCGACATAGGTGAAGTCGGCGAGGGGATCGCCGAGCGTCGACAGCTCCCAGTCAAGCACCGCAACCACTTTTGCCTGCGTCGGATGATAGATCAGATTGTCGATGCGATAGTCGCCATGCACCACGCTGGTGCGCGTCTGCTCGGGCAGGGTCGCGGGCAGCCATTCGATCAGCCGCTCGACCTCGGGCATATGCTCGGTCTCGGCGAGCTTATACTGCTTGGTCCAGCGCTCGACCTGCCGCCCGAAATAATTGCCGGGTTTGCCGAAATCGGACAGCCCCGCCGCCTCGACATCGGTGTTGTGCAGCGCCGCCAGCGTGTCGATCATTGCTTCATAGGTCGCGCGGCGGGTCGCGGATTCCGACCCGGGCATCGCGCCGTCCCAGATCGTCCGGCCCTCGACCATGCCCATAATGTAGAACATCGAGCCGATAACGCTGTCGTCGGTGCACAGGCCATAGGGCTTTGCGACCGGAAAGCCGGTCGGATGTAACCCGGCAATAACCTTATATTCGCGGTCTACCGCATGTGCGCTCGGCAAGAGCGGACCGAAGGGTTTGCGGCGCAGCACATAGGACCCGCTTTTGGCATTGAGCCGGTAGGTCGGGTTCGATTGCCCGCCTGCGAATTTCAGAACCTCGGCCGGACCTTCGAAACCCGCGACATTGGCTGTCATCCACTCGGCGAGCTTGCCCGCATCGAGCACATCAGCCCCGGTTGGGGCAACAGTGCCGCTGAATGCTTTCTGCGCGTCGATCTGCTCTGTCATTGGTCGAACACTATTACCGAACGCGCGGCGTCTCCGCGTTTCATTTGTTCGAAACCGTCATTGATACGCTCCAATGGGATGGTTTCCGAGATGATGCTGTCGAGATCGAGCAGCCCGCGAAGATAAAAATCGACGAGACGGGGAATATCGACGGGAAAGCGGTTGCCGCCCATAATCGCGCCCTGCAGCTTCTTGCCCGACAGCAGTTCCATCGCTGACAGGCCGACCGAGTGCTGGAGCGGCATCATACCGAGAATGGTTGCGGTGCCGCCACGCTTCAGCGACTTTACAGCGAGCTCGCCCGACGCCGGCCGACCAACAGCCTCGATGGCATGATCGACGCCGCCCCGGCTCAGCTCGACGATTTGCGCCGCAGCATCATCGGCCATTGCATCGACCGTATCGGTGGCGCCGAGCTTCATCGCCAGTGCGCGTTTTTCGGGGATCGGGTCCGCGGCAATGATCCGGCCAGCGCCTGCAATCTTTGCGGCGTTAATCGTAGCAAGCCCAACCCCGCCGCAGCCGATAACGGCCACGGTTTCGCCCGGCGTCACCTTGCACGCGTTGAATATCGTTCCTGCACCCGTGGTGACCGCACAGCCAATCACCGAAGCCTTGTCGAGTGGCATTTCAGGGTTAATCGCCACGCAGGCATGCTCGTGGATGAGCATCATTTCGGCATAAGCCGACAGATTGAGCATCTGCGCGACGGTTGACCCATCGGGCCGCGTGATTCGTGCCGGTTGATCGGGCTTGCGCCGTGTCTCTGCGCCAAGGCACAGCGACATTCGCCCGGTCACACAATATTCGCAGTGGCCGCAAAAAGCGGAAAGGCAGGTGATGACCGCATCGCCCACCTTGACCGTGCGTACTTCGCTGCCCACCGCATCGACGATGCCAGCTGCCTCATGCCCGGGAATCGCGGGGAGCGGATGCGGATAGGTGCCTTCGATAAAGTGCAGATCGCTATGGCACAGCCCACAGGCCGCCGTGCGGATCAGCACTTCATGTGGGCCGGGCTTCGATATGTTGACCTCTTCGATCTCGAGCGGTTTGCCAGGCTCGATCAAGACAGCAGCCCTCACCGGGCGACCCCCATATCGCCGCTCGACATGCCGGGTTCGCCGCGCGGGCCGTGCTTGCCCAGTTCAAGGCGTGCAATCGCGCGGGCGTGGACTTCGTCCGGTCCGTCGGCAAGGCGCAAGGTGCGCTGATGCGCATAGGCCTGCGCGAGCCCGAAATCTTCGGACACGCCGCCGCCGCCATGGGCCTGGATGGCATCGTCGATAATCTGCAGCGCCATATTGGGGGCCTGCACCTTGATCATCGCGATTTCTGCCGCGGCCGCCTTGTTCCCGACCTTGTCCATCATGTCGGCGGCCTTCAGGCAGAGCAGACGGGTCATTTCGATATCGATCCGTGCACGGGCGATACGCTGTTCCCAGATGCTGTGTTCGGCAATGGTCTTCCCAAACGCCACACGGCTGGTGAGCCGCTTGCACATTTTCTCGAGTGCCTCTTCGGCCACGCCAATGGTGCGCATGCAATGGTGGATGCGGCCCGGCCCCAGGCGCCCTTGCGCAATCTCGAAGCCGCGCCCTTCGCCGAGCAGCATGTTGGAAGCAGGAATTCGAACATCCTTCAGCTCGATTTCCATATGCCCATGCGGCGCATCGTCATAACCGAACACTGGCAGATGTCGCAGAATGTTCACACCCGGCGCGTCGAGTTCCATCAGCACCATCGACTGCTGGGCATGGCGCTTCGCCTCGAAATCGGTCTTGCCCATGACGATGGCGATCTTACAGCGCGGGTCGCCCGCACCCGACGACCACCATTTGCGGCCATTCAGCACATATTCGTCGCCTTCGCGGCGGATCGAGGTTTCGATATTGGTTGCGTCGGAAGAGGCGACCCCAGGTTCGGTCATCAGGAAGGCCGAACGAATCTCGCCGTTCATCAGCGGCACCATCCAGCGCTGCTTCTGCTCGGCGGTGCCATAACGCATGAAAACTTCCATGTTGCCGGTGTCGGGCGCGGAGCAGTTGAAGACTTCAGACGCAAAGCCGATGCGTCCCATTTCCTCGGCGCACAGGGCATATTCGAGGTTGGTGAGGCCCGGTCCTTCGAAAGCCACGCTGTCGTCGACGTGCGGGCGGCCAGCCGACGGCGGCATGAACAGGTTCCAGAGGCCAGCCGCCTTGGCGCGGGCCTTTTCCTCTTCGACGACCTGCAGGACTTTCCACCGGTCGCCCTTGGCATCCTCCGCCTTGTAGTCGGCCACACGCGGACGGACATGGCGTTCGATATGGTCGCGGATCCGGTCCCGCCAATAGGTTTGCTTTTCGGTGAGATCGAAATCCATGTTCCTCGTCCTTTATATTTAATCGCTCGCTTAACTGGCAGACTCTGCGGTCGCATTCAAGGCCCGCAGTCTCGCCTCATGGCTTTCGCGGGTAATGGGGAAGTGACGCAGGATAGATATGCCGATCAGCCCCATGAAGAGGATAGCGAGCATGTAATAGAGCGCCAGCCCGTCGAGCACCGCGACGTCGACTTGGCCGCGCGCCGCTTCCTGCGGGAAATCGGCGAGCGTCAGGATCATGCCCGCAACAAAGGTACCTATACCGACCGCGCATTTCTGCATGAAGAAATAGCCGGCGAAAAACAGCCCTTCCGATCGCCGCCCGGTTTCCTGCTGTGATGCCTCCACCACATCGGCCATCATTGACGATGTCAACATCATCATCCCGATGGCGGCACTGTTCGAGATTGTGACGAAGGCGAACATATAGGCGATGGACGGGTCGTCGGGCGCGCCGGGGACGAGATCGAGCAGCCAGCTGCCATAAAGCGCGGTGTTCACCGCCAGCGAGATACATGCCAGCAGGATCGCCGCACCCTTTTTGCCCATTCGCGCCGACAGCGGCGGCACAAAGGTAAAGGCGACGATGACAGTCACGAACAGGATCAACGCATAATAAAGCATTTGCATCTGCTCGAGCTGCCACAGGAAGGCGAGCTGGTAATTGGTCAGTGCAAAAGTGATGCCCTGGTTGATCAACCCGAACAGCGCCGCCGACACAAGCCAGAGGAAGGCGCGGTTGGACAGCGTTGCCTTCACTTCGGTCAGCGCATGGCGGATACCGGCCCCGCGCGGCGCAGGCGGAGACTGCTTCGCGACCCATTTGTGCTGCCCCAGTGCAGAAATCAGCACCGCGCCAGTCATCATCAGTGCACCGCAAATCGAATAGGCATCATATCCGGCAGGGTCGCTCACCCCATTGGGCCCGGTGAAGAATATTCCGTAGGCGAAAATCAGGATGAGCAGCCCGCCCGCCCAGCCGAAAAGAAAGCGGTAGCGCATGAGCCGCGTGCGCTCGTCATAATCGCTGGTCAGTTCGGGCACGAGCGCAACCGAGGGCACCTCGCACATTGCAACGAGCGTGCGCGCCAGCACTGCGGTGCAGAACAGCCAGACGACGAGCATCGTATCGCTCACCTGCGGAGGGTGCCAGAGCAGCATCCAGACGATGCCGAGCGGGATGGCTGCGCCGTAAAGCCATGGCAGGCGGCGGCCCCATTTGCTTTGCGTACGGTCGCTGAGCTCGCCTATGACCGGATCGGCAAAGGCATCGAAGATCAGCGCCGCCATGATCACTGCGCCGACAAGGCCCGCATCTAGGCCCATTACCTGATTGTAGAAAATCAACAGAAAGACGGAAAAGCCGTTGTCCTTGATGCCATAGGCAATCGAACCAAGGCCGTGAACGACCTTGAGCGACCGGGGCAGCCGCGCGGTCGCCGTCATGCGGTTCGCTTCGATGGCGGATTTGACGCGAATCGCAACGGGGATGCTCCTCTTTCTTCATGGCTATGCTAGGCGCGCCGCCCACCCTGTCAACGCCCGCCCAAATGACGTTACGGCATGCGTTACCGCGCGATAAGCGCTTGCCTTTCGCGAGCCTTAGTCGCAATTTAGCCGCTCGATTAAATGGAGAGAACGATGTCGGACCTCAAAACATTCCGCAGCGAAATCCGCGCCTGGCTTGAGGCGAACTGCCCATCCGAAATGCGCCAACCCGTCAAAAGCGATGCCGATGTCTGCTGGGGCGGGCGCAAGTTCGTCTTCCAGTCGGAGGCGCAGAAGCAATGGATGGAGCTGTGTGCGGCCAAAGGATATACCGTGCCCGAGTGGCCAAAAGCCTATGGCGGCGCGGGCCTGTCCCCGCAGGAGACCAAGATCTTCCGTCAGGAAATGGCGCGTATCGGCGCGCGGCCGCCGCTGTCTAGTTTCGGTATCTGGATGCTTGGCCCGGCGCTGCTCAAATTCGGCACCGAAGAGCAGAAAGTGCATTATCTGAATCAGGTCGCGCGCGGGGAAATCCGCTGGTGCCAGGGTTATTCCGAACCCGGCTCGGGTAGCGACCTCGTCTCGATGCAGACTTTCGGTGAAGACAAGGGCGACCATTGGGTGGTCAACGGCCAGAAAATCTGGACCTCTTACGCCGATGAAGCCGACTGGATTTTCTGCCTTGTCCGTACCGATAAGACAAACAAATATCAGGGTATCAGTTTCCTGTTGTTCGACATGGAAACGCCGGGGGTTTCAACGAAGCCGATCAAGCTCATTTCGGGTAACTCGCCATTCTGCGAAACCTTCTTCGACAATGTGGTGGTGCCGAAGCATCAGATTGTCGGCGAACTCAATCGCGGCTGGGACGTCGCCAAATATCTCTTGGGTCATGAGCGCGAAATGATTTCGGGGGCCGGTGCGGGCGGCGATGGCGGCATGTCGGGCATCGGGGCCGCCATGCGCGACGTGCTGGCCGAAGAGCCGGTGCTACGTGCACAAATGGCGCTGTTCGATGTCGATAACCTCACCTTCCGCGCGCATGGCGAACGCTTCATGGACGAATGGAAGACTGGCAAGGCGCATCCGGCCTATTCGAACCTGATGAAATATGTCGGCACCGAACTCAACAAGCGCCGCAATGAATTGGTGATGTCGGTTGGCGGTTCGAACGCGCTCGAATGGGAAAGCGAGCGGTCAAACGGCGGCTCAAAAGCGCGCGGCTGGCTGCGGACCAAGGCGAATTCGATCGAGGGCGGCACCAGCGAGGTGATGCTGAATGTCGTTGCCAAGCGCATCCTTGAAATGCCGGGAGCTTAATCATGGCGATGACACTCAACGACGACCAGTCGATGCTGCGCGACAGCGCGCGCGACTTCATGAAGTCGGAAGCACCGACCACGCATTTCCGTAAATATCGCGACATGGAATGCAAGGACGGCTTTTCGCACGACCTGTGGAAGCAGTTCGCCGAAATGGGCTTTACCGGCATCCTGATCCCCGAAGCCGATGGTGGCATGGGGATGGGGCATATCGAGGCAGGCATTGTGCTCGAAGAAATCGGCCGAAACCTTTCGCCTTCGCCGTTTCTGTCGACCTCGGTCGCAGCGGTTGAGGCGCTAAAGCTAGCCGACAAGGCGATGCGCGAGCGCTGGTTTCCTGGTATCTTGGCTGGGGAAACTGTCATTGGCTTGGCCATCGATGAAGGCGTCAAGCATCGTCCCGAGAAGATCGCCTGCATGGCCGAACGCAGCGGCAATGGCTTCAAGCTGACGGGGCATAAGCAGTTCGTGGTGCAGGGCACATCGTCCGACATGCTGATTGTCGCGGCGCGCACGGCGGGTGCTGCTGGCGAAACCGATGGTCTGACGCTGTTTGCGGTCGAAAAGGACAGCGCCGGAATGTCAATGGAGGCTGCGCGGCTGGTCGATTCGACGATGGCAGCGCATGTCACGCTCGATGGCGTCCAGGTCGATGCCGACGCGGTAATCGGCGAAGTCGATGGGGGCTGGGCCGTGCTGACAAAAATGCTCGATGCCGGACGCGTTGGTGCTGCGGCGGAGATGGTCGGCGTGGGCACCGGCGCGATGGACATGACCTTCGATTATCTCAAACAACGCAAGCAGTTCGACCGGCTGATCGGTGAGTTTCAGGCGCTCCAGCATCGCGCAGCACATCTCTATGGCGAAATGGAAGGCGCGCGCTCGATTGTGCTGAAGGCGCAGTCGCTGATGGACGAAGGCCATGCCAAGGCCGAGCTCTATGTTGCAGCGGCCAAGGCCAAGGCGGGCCTTGCCTGCAATCTCGCCGTGCGCGAAGGTGTCCAGATGCATGGCGGGATCGGCATGACCGACGAATATGATATCGGCCTGTACATGAAGCGTGACCGGTCGTTGAACGAGTTCTTCGGCGATGCCTATTATCACGCCGACCGCGTGGCGACGATGAACGGCTACTAAAAAGGACTAAAGATGGACATCCAGACACTTTTCAACCTCGACGGCCGCGTCGCCGTCGTCACCGGCGGATCGCGCGGGATCGGCAAGATGATTGTCGAAGGCTATCTCAACGCGGGATGCGCGAGGATCTACATAAGCGCGCGCAAGGTCGACCAGATTGAGGAGACTGTTGCCGAATATGGCGATCGCGTGATCGGGTTGCCCTGCGACCTTTCGACCGTCGAGGGCTGCACCAGCCTTGCCGCACAGATTGCGGAGCGCGAAGAGAAGGTCGACATTCTGGTCAACAATGCCGGCGCGGCATGGGGCGCCGATTTCGGTACCGTAACCGATGCCCAGTGGGACCGCGTGTTCGATCTCAATGTGAAAGGCCTTTTCTTCCTGACTCAGGCACTGCACCCGCTGATGAAGGCGGCCGCGACATTCGAACGGCCCGGAAAGGTCATCAACATCGCCTCGATCGACGGGATCAAGATCAACCCCTGGCAAACCTATGCCTATCAGGCGTCGAAGGCAGCGGTTATCCACCTGACGCGGCGGCTGGCGGCAGAACTGGTCAAGGATAACATCCTCGTATCGGGAATAGCGCCCGGCGCATTTCAGTCGGATATGAACAAGGCGGCGCGGGATCATGCAGATGCCGTTGCCAAGGGCATTCCGTTTCCACGGATCGGGACGCCGGAGGATATGGCGGGACTGGCGATCTTCCTGGCGGCGCGGTCGGGTGATTATGTCGTGGGAGACACGATCGCATGCGATGGCGGAATTGCCTATTCCAGTCTGCCCCACAACGGCATCGCGCCTTAGTCTGATACTTGCCGCTACGGCAACAGGGCTAGTTGCAAAACATGCAACCAGCCCTTTTCTTTTCGCAATTGCAGCATAAGCAAGTGCTGACTATTCGGTCATCAACGGCGAGCAATTGCCGAAACGCACTTCGGCTGGGCGGCTCTCTCCTCCTCTCTCCCTCGCCCCCGGTTGAATCGAACGGCCTTCATGCACAGCGTGAAGGCCGTATTCGTTTGACCTCCAATGTTGTGCGCCAACTTGTCCACCGTGAATCGCTCTGCCTGTGGATAAGTTTTCATTTTTGTGTTTGCGCGACTCATTTTTCATGACAGTTTCAAGTCATCGGGCAGGACCGCCACGATGCAAAGCCGGAACGGAAACGGGAAAGCGGAGCGGAATGGTTCGAATGTCAGATCACCAAATTGGCAGGCAAGTCTTTCTTCGGAAAGGAAAATGTGGCTGAGGCGGTGGGTACAAAGACAACGAATATCAAGTGCGGCGGCACGCAAGTGACGCAACGCCGGATAGGATACCCACAGTACCAAGGCGAACCAGCAAGGGCTTCGGCCCAAGCTGGGGAACCGGACGTCAGAGAGCGGAAAGAATGACCTTCGGGTCAGGGACTTCCAACATCAGACGCAGTGGCCGCTGGTAGCAATACCAGCGGCCATTTATTTTGCGCGCAAAGCTGCTAGCCTGCCGACAAGGGGGGCTTCGTCATGTTCATCGGTCACTGGGCGCCAGCCATGGTCGCCGCGACGCACAAGGATGCGCCGAGCATGCCGGTGTTGTTTGTCGCCGCGCAGCTTGTCGATTGGGCGTTCTTTCTGCTTCTGATGTTCGGCATCGAATCGATGCGGGTGACGCCGGGCATTTCCGTGATGAACCCGATGGATTTATATCACATGCCGTACACGCACAGCCTGCTCGGCTCGGCGGTTTGGGCAGCCGGATTCGGCGCGCTGATATTCGCGGTTAGCCAGAGCCGCACCGCCGCCTTCATTGCTGCGCTGGTCGTGTTGTCGCACTGGTTTCTCGACCTATTGGTGCATGTCCCCGATCTTACCATCGCGGGCAACCCGCCCAAGCTGGGCTTTGGCCTTTGGAACCACCCAGCCATCGAGATGCCCCTCGAACTGCTCGTCACTTTCGGAGCGCTGTGGATTTACGCGCACAAGGCAAAACCAAAGATTGTGCCACTGCTCTTGCTGGCCGTCATCATGCTGGCGCTTCAGGCGTTTAACTGGTTTGGCCCCGTCGAGCCTGAGGTCACGCTCGGCACCAGCCTGCTCGCACTGTTCGCTTATTGGCTGGTCACGCTTGCCGCATGGTGGGTCGCGCGTTCGGCGCAGCATTAATACTGGCACAAAAAGCGACGTCTCGCTAAGGCCCACGCATGTTCGAAATCACACCCCAAATCGTTGCCGACCACGGTCTGAATGAAGAAGAATATGCGCGCATCCTGCATGCGATGGGGCGCGAGCCTAACATGGTCGAGCTTGGCATCTTCTCGGTGATGTGGTCGGAGCATTGCTCGTACAAAAGCTCGCGTATCCATCTGAAAAAGCTGCCAACCGAGGCGCCGTGGGTAATTTGCGGTCCGGGCGAAAATGCGGGCGTTATCGACATTGGCGAAGGGCCGAACGGCACCAAACTGGCCGCAATCTTCAAGATGGAATCGCACAACCACCCGTCCTACATCGAACCCTATCAGGGTGCGGCGACAGGTGTTGGCGGCATACTGCGCGACGTGTTCACCATGGGCGCGCGGCCTGTGGCGAACCTGAATGCGCTGCGGTTCGGGAGGCCCGATCATCCCAAGATGAAGCATCTGGTGCAGGGTGTGGTTGCGGGCATCGGTGGCTATGGCAATTGCGTCGGTGTGCCGACCGTGGGCGGCGAGACCAATTTCCACCCCGCCTATGACGGCAATATCCTCGTCAACGCGATGACTGTGGGCATCGCCGATCAGGACAGGATTTTCTATTCCGCCGCGACCGGTGTGGGCAATCCGATCGTGTATGTCGGGTCAAAGACCGGTCGCGACGGCATCCACGGCGCGACGATGGCGAGCGCCGATTTCGGCGAGGATACCGAAGAAAAACGCCCCACCGTGCAGGTCGGCGATCCGTTCACCGAAAAGCTGCTGATCGAGGCCTGCCTCGAACTGATGGCGTCGGATGCGATTGTCGCGATCCAGGATATGGGTGCTGCGGGGCTGACGTCGTCGAGCGTCGAAATGGCGACCAATGGCAAGGCAGGCATCATTCTCGACATGGACAAGGTGCCGTGCCGCGAAGAGGGCATGACGCCCTACGAAATGATGCTGTCCGAATCGCAGGAACGCATGCTGATGGTGCTCAAGCCCGGCCGCGAGGAATTTGCCAAGGCGATTTTCGACAAATGGGAACTCGATTTCGCGGTGATCGGTGAAGTCACCGATAGCGGGCATATGGTGCTAACATGGAAGGGCGAGGTCGTGTGCGACATACCGCTCGGCCCGCTCGCAGAGGACGCGCCGCTGTACGACCGGCCCGCCGCATCTAAGGAAGAATATAAGGCCTGGGCCAAGGTCAAACCGCTTGGCGATATTCCCGAAAGCACCGACATCGGTGCGGATTTGCTCAAGCTGATGGCCTGCCCGGACCTCGCTTCACGCGCATGGATCTGGCAGCAATATGACAGCCAGGTGGGCGGCGACACCGCGCAGCTTTCGGGCGGCGATGCGGCGGTGGTGCGTATCCACGGCACCAATCGAGCGCTGGCGATGAGCACCGATTGCACGCCGCGTTACTGCTACGCCGACCCCTATGAAGGCGGTAAACAGGCGGTCGCCGAAACCTATCGCAACATCTGCGCGGTCGGCGCGAAGCCGCTGGCGATCACCAACTGCCTCAACTTCGCCAACCCGCAGCGCCCCGAAATCATGGCGCAGATCGTCGGTTGCCTTGAAGGCATGGCCGACGCCTGCCGCGCGCTCGATTACCCGATCGTGTCGGGCAATGTGTCGCTCTACAACGAAAGCAAAGCCACCGGCGGTGGGAGCGCAATTTTGCCGACGCCGGCGATTGGCGGCGTGGGTGTGCTCGAAGATGTGAGTAAGATGGCGACCATTGGATTTAAGGCTGAGGGTGACTACATCCTAATTATTTCAAGCGGTAGCAGCGCCGATAGCTTAGGCCAGTCGCTATGGCTCCGTGAAATTTACGGACGTGAAGACGGACCACCGCCGAAAGTCGATCTATCCGCCGAGCTTCATTACGGTGAGTGCGTTCGCAGATATATCAATGAAGGCGTCTTTAACGCTGTACATGACATGTCTGACGGCGGGATGCTGATTGCGCTAACAGAAATGGCTCTCGCTGGAGGAATTGGGGCCACCATTCAGATTGGACTACGCGAAGACAATAAAGAGCGCCTTGAGCGTCTCTTTGGTGAGGCACAAAATAGTTATCTGGTTTGTGTTTCACCGCACATATTTGACGGAGACGGGTTCAATGGCTGCGAAAGTATTCACGAGTTTCTCGCACATTATCATGATATTGGCCTAACTGGCGGCGTCATCGGCGTAACTGGCGGAACAGATATTGTTGTTCTTGAAAGCGAAATGCTTGATCCGTCTCAGTGGACACGTGGAGAGGGTCCGGAATACGCCAATATTGAACGAGCTCGCGTCCCCCTCACCGACCTCCGCGCCGCGCATGAGAGTTTCTTCAAAAACTGGATGGAAAGCTGATGTTGCAAATTGCATCATTTGATGCTATTTATGATGCATGCGAACAACACTTACCTTGGACGATGACATTGTAGAATCGCTTCGCGAATCTACCGGGATTCGCGAAACAAGCGCGCTTGTCCGGCAGGCGCTTTTGGAAATGCGCCAGCGCGAGGCTGCACGCAGGCTGGCGGCGCTGGGGGGGACCATGCCTGAACTGAATGCCGCGCCGCGCCGTCGTCCACCGAATTTTCTCAACCCCGAGTGATCGTCGTCGACACATCGATCTGGGTCGATCATTTTCGCCGTCGCGACCCCGAACTTATGGCGTTGATCGGGAGTGGTGAAGTCGTTCTTCACCCCTATGTGCTGGGTGAGTTATTGCTCGGTGGCTTTCCTACAAAGGGCGAAGCGGCGGAACAGATGCAGATTTTGCTAAATCCGCCTGTGGCTTCAGCTAGCGAGGCGGCCGCTTTCATTGCATGGGCGAAACTGGCTGGAACGGGTGTCGGATATGTAGACGCGCATCTTCTGATTTCGGCCAAACTCATGTCCACGGGTCGCGTGCTGACCCGCGACAAGCGGTTGCAGAGGCAAGCAAAGCGGCTTGGCCTGGCATTTGACCAATGACCCGGCACCGGCTTCATCAGGAACAGCAAGGTCAGGCGCGGGTTATCCCTTCATGACCACAGGATATTCCCGCACCCCGCTCGTCAAGAAACTTGGCTACAAGGACGGGATGCGCGTCTGGTTTGACGGCATGCCCGAAAGCGTCCGCGCTGAAATTTACGCTGCTGAGCTGGCGCTGTCCGAGGAGGAAGTCCCGACATCGGGCATCAACGCCGCGCATATTTTTGTGACCGACCGAAAGGCGCTTGCGGAGAAACTGGAAGCGCTGCGGCAGGTGCTTGATCCTGCCGGTTTCATCTGGGTCAGCTGGCCGAAAAAGGCATCCAAGGTCGCGACTGACATCACCGAAGACACGATCCGGGCGATTATCCTGCCCGACAGTGACTTGGTCGACGTCAAGGTCTGCGCGGTGGACGAAATCTGGTCGGGCCTCAAGCTGATGATCCGCAAGGACCGGCGCTAGAACCCGGGTCTACAGGCCATATTGCCAGACGAGCAGGGCGGACAATGTCACGACCATGATCAGCACCAAGGGGACGCCTGTGCGGATATAGTCACGGAACTGATAGTCACCCTCGGCCATGATCAGCATGTTGGTCTGATAGGCAACCGGCGTCGCATAGCATAGGTTGCAACCGAATAAGACCGCGAGGACCAAAGGCTCGACAGGCAGGTTGAGCTGGGTAGCCAAGGCAAAGGCAATGGGCGTTCCGACGGCTGCTGCGGTGGCGTTCGACGCAAAGTTGGTAAGTAGCGTCACGAACAGCATCACCGCAGCCAGTACTGCCGCCGGCGGCAGATATTGAAGGCCGAGTGCCAGCGTCTCCCCGAGCCACTGCGCCGCGCCGCTCACCAAGATCAGCTTGCCGATGGCTATGCTCGCCGCGACCAGCACAATGACTTGCGCGGACAATGCCCGACCGACCCGTTCGAATTTGACGCAGCCGGTCAGGAACATCGCGACGGCACCGGCAAGCGACGTTATGGCGATGGGTATCAGTCCGGCGCTGGCAACGCCGACAGCAAATGCCATTATTGCCAAAGCGAGCGGGGCCTTGTTCGATCGCGGCAGCTCCTTGATGCCCGCCAGCAACAGAAGCGCATCTTCCTGCGCCCATTGTTGCAACCGCGCCTCGGTGCCCATTGCCAAAAGCACATCACCCTCGCGCAACGGCGCTTCGGCACTTTCATCGCGATGTTCGTGAATGAAGCGGCGCGCCTGGTCGATGCCGAGAACGGCAACACCCTCCAGTCCGGCATTTTGTAGCGTTCGTCCTACCAGACGGGAATCGTTAGTGATCGCAAGCTCCGCGGTGGCTATATCCTCGCCGTTCCGTGCGGCCTCGCGGGTCAGACGCTCGATCAGCCATGTCGGCGCCGCACTGGCCCCCAACAGCCGCGCTGCTTCGATCAGGCCTTCGCGCGGAGCCTGCACCGACAGCCGCATGCCGCCGCTTAGGGGTTCGGAGATTTCAGACTTAAAGCGGAAATCGGTGGGCAGCAATTTTGTCAGTTCGTCGCGTGACTTGCCAAGTTGCTGCGACGTTTCGGTGATACGAAAGGTGGCAAGAAAATCATGCCGTTCCCTTGCCTGCTGAACCTCTGCCCCATGCAGAAGGCGCGGCATAACCAACCAGATATAGGGCAGGGCGACCAGCGCCGCGAGCAGCACGATATGCGTATAATGAAAAACGCCAATCGCCGGCATGCCCAAATCCTGCGCAATGGATACGACCAGCAGGTTGGTCGATGTGCCGATAGTAGTCGCCATCCCGCCAATAAGCACCGCTGAATTGACCGGAATTAGCGTTTTTGATGCGGGCATCGCGCCCTGCACCGCGAGCTGGGTCATGATCGGCAACAATAGAACCAGCACCGGCGTGTCGTTGATGATCATGCTCATGCCGAGAGCCAGCATGAGTGTTGCCAGCAGGCCGAGTTGCTGGTTGATCTGCCATATAGATCGCAGCGCCCTCGCCGCCGGATCGAGCGCGCCGGTGACTACCAGTCCCCGACCCATGATCATCAGGGCACAAATGGTAATCAGTGCGGGATGGCCGAAACCTTCGAACGCCAGTACTAGCCCCTGATTGGGCACCATGTCGGGCATGGGAAAAAAATAGAGGCCGAGGGCGATCACGCCGATGGTCAACAGAGAGATGATTTCGACGCGTAACCGCTCGGTTGCAAAGGCATAGAATATCAGGGCCGCGAGCGCTATGGATGCGGCGGCATGGGGGGTTAGCGTCGACAGCACCGACCTACCTTAGCCGACTGACCCTTGAGGGCAAGCTTCAGGCGGTGTTTTTCGCTCCAACGTCAGGCATTTAGACCAATCGCATCGATGAAATCGTTTGAAAAGGCATCACGCTCGGCCTGATTGGGCAGCAATATCCGGCGTGCGGCGTTCCAGCGGTCGACATTACCACCAAAGGCTGCGCGGACGCGGGCCTTGGTCAAATGATTGGTTTTGCCCCAATGCATCGTGAAGGGCATGCCTGCGGCCTCGAATTTCAGGGCGACGGCCTTGATGAGTTTCTGCGTCGCCGTCGAATCGATGCCGTCAATGTCGATGATGCAGGTCGGGTCATAGCGGGTGAAACCCATAATCGCGGTCGATTTCTGCGCATAACGGCAGGTGAGGACGACGCCCGCTTTCTTGTGCGCGCGAAAGGCCTCGGCCATCATCTCCAGCGCGCGGCTGGTCTGCGCAAGCGGTACGCCGAAGCCGCTGCTGGCGACACCGCGCCGTGCGTCGGTGAAAGTGTAAGCCTGTCCCGGCGTCTTCCATTTTTCGGGCTTGTCCGCCTCATTCTGCTCCTTGAGCATGATTTCCATCAGCAACCAGGTCGCAAGGTCGCGCAAGGCCGGGTCGAGTTTGATGATGTCCCCGATCAGCTTGGGCAGGTCGGTGCCGTCGCTATTTTCCTTCTTGAGATTATATTTGGGTAGGTAGCCCGGCGGGCAGACCTCCTTGTAGCGCACGGTGCAAAAGACCTTGGCGCGTTCGCCTTCTTCCCACAAATCGTCGGGGTCGACGATGGCCTGGAAGAAATAGGGGCGGCGGTTCTCGTCGGGTATTCCCGATCCGCGAAAATCGAGCGAATTGAGCGCAGCCTTGATCCGTCCGTACCGGATGCGGCGCAGCGACGAATTGAGCAGATAGCGACCAGTCGAGCAGACCATCACGGCATGGACGATGCCCAGCGCGCCAAGACTGACCAAGGCCGCCTCGAACAGATTGTCGTCGCGCACCAGTTCCGCGCCCAAGCGCGCAGCGAAGCTGTCCTTCATCACCGGTGCGCTGGCGCGTTCGATCCACATGTTGCGGTCGGCGGTGAGCAGTTGCAGACCCACGACCTGCGTTTCGATGCCACCAACGTCGACGGCCGAGCCATGTACTCCGGTGCCGAGCATCCCGCCGATGGTCTGTCCGTTGCTTGCGCCCGAGGTACGCAGCGCACGGCGGCGCTGGCTGTTGGGGAACACCGAGTTGGGCGATTCGAGCGTTTCGTTGATGCGGGCGACCAATGTTCCGCACTGGCAGAGCAGCAGCTCGTCATGCGTCACGTCGGCGTTGGCGTGCATGTCGTTCGCGCCGAATACAAAGCGCCAATCGAGCTTGTTTGTCTCGATAATCCACCCGTTAGCGACGGCGGGAATGTCGGAAAAGGACCAGTGCGAGCCTGCCGCACGCAGCCGCTTGCCCGCAGCAAGTGCATCGCGGATGACCTGCTGCAACCGCGCCGACGTCGCCTTCATGCCGTTCAGCGAAGCCGTCTGCGGCGTTTCGTTGCGTACGGTAAGTATTTTGGCGACCGGGATGGTCACATTCTCGTGATGATTGACCCAGTTCGCGGCATTGCGGACGTCGATGAAATTGTCGGGCATGACTGAATCCTCCACTCAAGTCTGCACGGCCCTTTGGACTCGTGCAATTTATGGACGACCCGTCGCGCACATAGTTTCACGCCAACCGCTGAATCGCAAATATAAAGTGGGTTAACCCGGTTCTCGCTGGCGTAAAGCGAAAGCATTTACTAGCGTTCCGGCCATGAAACCGCATGATACTATCGCCTATGACGCGTTGCCCGACTATTCGGATGCAGAGCGCGCGAGCCGCGCCCGGACATTTTATGCCGCGATGCGGACACGGCGCACCTGCCGCGATTTTGCCGATACGCCGGTCCCGCGCGAAGTGATCGAAAAAGCGTTGCTTGCCGCGGGAACCGCGCCGTCCGGTGCGAACCATCAACCTTGGCATTTTGCGGTGATTTCCTCGCCTGACAGGAAGCGCGCGCTGCGCGAGGCTGCTGAGGCGGAAGAGCGTGAATTTTATGCGGGCAAGGCCAGCCAGGAATGGATCGACGCGCTCGCGCCGTTGGGGACGGATGAGGATAAGCCCTATCTCGAAACCGCACCGTGGTTGATTGTCATATTCGGGCAAAGGCGCGGCGGGCTGCATCCCGGTGACGACAAACAGAATTATTATGTCAATGAAAGCGTCGGGATAGCAACGGGCTTTCTGATTGCCGCGCTGCACGATGCTGGCCTCGCCACGCTAACCCACACGCCAAATCCGATGAAGTTCCTCAACGAGATTTGTGAGCGGCCATCGAATGAGAAGCCTGTGATGGTGCTGGTCGTCGGCCATCCGGCTCCCGACGCCACGGTGCCGGTCCATGCGGCCATCAAGAAGCCGCTGGAACAGATTTCGAGTTGGCTTTAGGCGACTGCGGCTAGCAGATTATACGGGTCGATACCGCCCGAGCGCATCGCCTCATGCGCGGCTCTGTAAGCCACCGGCTCGGGGATGCCGAGGCGTTTCCGGGCATCGGCCAGCGGCTCGGCCAGCAACGCACCGATATCTTCCTGCGCGAGGTTTTTGGCCGCCTTGCCGATGCGATAGCCTTCGTGAACGGCCTTCATGATCGGAGCCGATGGCGCAACACGCCGCTTCAACTCAATCCCGCCCATATAGGCGATAAAACCGACGCCCAGATTGCGGTGCTGCGCATAGGTAAAGGCCAGCACGCACTGTTCGCCCAAGGCATCGCGGCCATAGCCCGTCAGGATATGATGCAAATCATGTGTGTCACGCAGGCGGTCGCCATAGCGGTCGATGCCGTCTTCGAAACGTGTGCCGGCTTCGGTAAACTTGGCATATTCGGCTTCCAGCCCGGCGGCCGACAGCCCTTCGCGCTCCATGAAATCGACATAGGCACGACCCACCGTTCCTGCGGGCAGCTTTTTCAGGGTATCATGGTCGTCGAGCACGTCGATCAGCCGCTGATCGGTGGCGATCAGGCGCTGCCCCTTCTCACTGTGCCAGAATTGTGCCGCAACCTTGCGGAAGCGCGATCCGCGCAGCGCCGCGATGATGTGAAATACCTGTTCGGTATCTTCCTTGTCGGCGATCAGTTTGCGGAAATGATGCCACGCCTTCAGCGGGCGAAATTCATTGCCCGGCCGGTCGGGGTGATGAAAAGGTATGGCATGTGTCGCGGTCACAGCAGAAGCTCCATCGAATCTTTCATTCCCTAAAATAGCCTTATCTACATTAATGTCAATAGCGCACAGCAAACTGCGCTGGACGTCGCCTCTTGGGAACTGTATCGCGCAGATAATACAGGGAGGTTAACATGCAGTCACCACAGCCGCGGCACATCACACTCGACGCGATGCGCGGTTTTGCGGTGATGGGCATTTTGGCCATGAATATCATAGGCTTTTCGATGCCCGAATGGGCCTATGTCACGCCCAAGGCCTATAGCGGCGAAACGCTGCTTGATCAGGCCGCATGGTTTTTCTCGGCCGTGTTCATCGACGGCAAGATGCGCGGGTTGTTCTCTCTGCTTTTCGGTGCCAGCATGATGCTGATTATCGCCCGGGCTGAAGCGAAGGGCGAAAATGCGAGCCGCGTGCATTATGCCCGCATGTTCTGGCTTGCGCTGTTCGGTCTCGCGCATTTTTTCTTCATCTGGTTCGGCGACATATTGTTCCTCTACGCTGCGGTCGGATGCATCGCATTTCTGTTCCGCCACTGGGAACCGCGCCGCCTCATCAAATGGGGGCTGGGCATCTACGCACTGGGTATCCTCTTCTGGGGACTTCAATTTGGCGGGCTTCAGTTCCTGCAATATTTCGCCAATCTGCCCGGTGCAGATCCGGAGCTGGTCAAACAATATCGCGATATCATGGACAGCCCCGATTTTGCTATGAATGTCGAGGAAGAGCTGGCGGTGCATCGCGGGGCGTGGTGGCCAATTGTCGCAGACAAGCTGGCCGAATGGTACACTCCGCTCACATTGGTTCTGCAGTCGGCCACCGAAACGCTTCCGTTGATGATGATCGGCATGGCCATGCAGAAAAATGGCTTCATCACCGGCGGCTGGAACCGCGCGGATTATGGGCGCTGGGCCAAAAAGCTGGTTCCGCTCGGGCTGTTACTGAGCGCGCTGCTCGCAGCATGGATTGCGGCCAGCGGATATGACCTGATCACATCGCTCGCGGTCTTTCTGGCCTGGGGTGCAATTCCCCGGCTGATGTTGACGATAGGCTATGTCGCGTTGCTGATCATGCTGGTGGAGCGGCTGTCGGGCGGCACATTCATTACACGCGTTGCGGCGGCGGGGCAGGCGGCATTCACCAACTATCTGGGTACCAGCATCATCATGACAACGATATTCTACGGTTATGGCTGGGGTCTGTTCGGCTTTGTCGGTCGTGCGGAGCTGTGGATTTTCGTGATCGGCATGTGGGCATTGATGCTGCTCTGGTCGAAGCCGTGGCTCAGCCGTTTTCGCTATGGTCCGCTTGAATGGCTCTGGCGCAGTCTGGCACGGGGTAAAATGCAGCCGATGCGTCTTTAAAGCTATTGCAATCAATTCGCATTAACGGTAATTCGTTTCCAACAGGAGCGAATCTATGGTCGTTTGCGTGTGTAATGCCATCCGGGAAAAAGACCTGCGCGCTGCCGTGCGTTGCGGATCTGAACGTCCCAATGATGTTTACGCCCGCCTGGGACGCAAACCCAAATGCGGCCAGTGCCTGTCGTTTGCGCGAAACATTATCAGCGCCGGACCTGCAACCGCTTAGCAATAGCTGAACGAAAATCCCAGCATTTCTGCGGCTTTCGGTCTTTCCAATCCCCGTCTTTGTCGCTATCCTGCGTCGTAACCACGAACAGGAGAACTGCCATGAAGGGCGACGCCAAAGTCATCGAATATCTGAACGAGGCGCTCAAGAATGAGCTAACGGCGGTCAATCAATATTGGCTGCATTACAGGATGCTCGACAATTGGGGCGTGGCGCGACTGGCGCATTTCGAACGGCATGAATCCATCGACGAGATGAAACATGCCGACAAGCTGTCTGAGCGTATCCTGTTTCTCGATGGCCTGCCGAATTTCCAGCTTCTGGGACGGCTGCGGATCGGTGAGACGGTGGAAGAGATATTGAAGGCCGATCTCGAACTCGAATATGAGGCGCTGCCTCTGCTCAAGGACGCCATCGCCCATTGCGAAAATGTCCGCGACTATGTGAGCCGCGACCTTTTTGCCGAGATATTGGAGAGCGAGGAAGAGCATGTCGACATGCTCGAAAAGCAGTTCGACATGATTACGCGGATGGGTATCGAAAATTATGTGCAGTTGCAGTCGAAACCGGCCGAGGACTGATCAGCCGTAGCTCATCCCGCCAAGTGCGTTGCGCTGCCCGAAGCTGACCGGACGGCGTTCGACCAGCGGGCTGGCCTCAGCCTCAAGCGCGGCCAGCGTTGCTTCGAAAACGGGACGAAGGCGCACGACCTTTTCGACCAGTTCGGACGGGTCGATCTGGATTTCCACATAATGGCGCGCCGCAACCTCGATTTCTTCGGCGAGCAGAGCCAGTTTGTCGGCACCAAATTGCCATGATTCGCCCTTCAGCGTGTGAGCGGGAATCACCAGCTTTGCCGAGTCCTTGAGACGCATCGCTTCCTCGATGGCGGCCACCGATTTGGTGCCATCCTCGCGAAAATAGCCGAGAATCCTGACGAAACCGGCACCCAGCAGATTGCGGGTTTCGGTAAAGGTCTTCCAGTCGATCAAGTCATCTGGTCGTTCGGTCACTCGGCTTACTCCACTGACAGGACATGCAAATCTGTCGGGTTCTTTTACACTGTCAGAAGTAAACAGAGCGTTGACATAATCTGTTTGGCAAACTCGCTCAGTCCCGACTTCACTCTTTGTCGGCAAAGGGATTTTTGCCCGAGCGAAAGTTGATCCGAACCGGGACTGCCCCAAAATCGAGGTCGCGGCGGATGCCGTTTAACAGATAACGCGCATAGCTCGCGGGCAGTTCGTCGGTGCGGTTGCCGAACACCACAAAGGTCGGGGGACGATTGCGCGCCTGTGTCATATAGCGCAGCTTGATCCGCTTGCCTCCGGGCGCGGGCGGCGGATTGGCAGAGACCGCCGCTTCGAACCAGCGATTGAGGATGCCCGTCGGCACCCGCCGGTTCCAGGCCTCGCGCGCTTCGAAGGCGGCGGAGAGCATCTGGTCGAGGCCCTTGCCGGTCACAGCCGACACCGCGATCAGCGGCACGCCCTTCAGCTGCGACAGCCCTTCCTCAAGCGCGGCACGGATGCCATTGAACAGGCTGCTCGCATTTTCCGCCACATCCCATTTGTTGATGGCGATAATAAGAGCACGGCCTTCCTGGATGACATGGTCGGCGATTTTCAGATCCTGCACCTCGAGGCCCTTGGTCGCGTCGAGCAGCAGGACCACAACTTCCGCAAAGTCGATGGCGTGGCGCGCGTCGGCGACCGACAGCTTTTCCAGCTTGTCCTGCACCTTCGCGCGCTTGCGCATACCCGCCGTATCGATCAGGCGAACGCGGCGTTCGGTCAGCGGAGGCGGGATATTGCCCTCTTCATCCGGTTCGCCCTGTTTTGGATTGGGATCGGTCCAGACCCAGTCGATCGAAATACTGTCGCGGGTGATCCCTGCCTCGGGACCGGTGATCAAGCGGTTTTCACCCAGCAGCCTGTTGATCAGCGTCGATTTTCCGGCATTGGGGCGTCCGACAATGGCCAGCTTCAATATCGCGTCGGGCGCTTCGGGGTCGGCTTCCTCGAACTTGCCGCCATCGATATGCGGTAGCAGCGCCTGAAAAAGATCGGCCATGCCCTCGCCATGTTCCCCGCTGATCGCGATCGGCTCGCCAAAACCGAGTGCATAGCTTTCCAATATGCCGTTATCACCCTGCTTGCCTTCGGCTTTGTTGACTGCCAGCACCACCGGCGTTGCGCTGCTGCGCAGCCAACGCGCGATTTCTTCATCCAGTGGGGTAACACCCGCACGGCCGTCGATCAGGAATAACGCCACTTGGGCACCGGCAATCGCCGCCTCGGTCTGCATCCGCATCCGCCCCGGTAGGGTATCGGGATCCTCATCCTCATAACCGGCGGTGTCGACAATGGTGAATTCAAGGTCGAACAGGCGCCCCTGACCTTCACGACGGTCGCGGGTAACGCCCGGCATATCATCGACAAGCGCAAGCTTCTTGCCGACGAGCCGGTTGAAGAGTGTGGATTTGCCGACATTGGGCCGACCGATAATGGCTACCGTCGGCAACATGCCGGATTAACTCCCTTGATTACCCGCGAAAGGCGGAGATGCGTCCGCCATCGTCGAGCACATAAAGTGTCTGGTTTGCGACAACCGGCGCGAGCGACACATCCGACTTGAGATCGACGATCTGCGTCGCCGCGCCTTCTTCAGGTGCGACCGCCCAAAGCTGCCCACGTGAGTTGACCACAACAAGCCGTCCGCCGGCCAGCACCGGTCCATACCAGCTTATCGGACCCTTTTTCTTTTCTTCATTATCATAGCGTTGCAGCTTGGATATCCAGCGGATTTTTCCACTCGAGCGCGAGACGCACAACAGGCGCGCTTCGTCTGTCATCACGAACACCCATTCACCGGCGGATACGGGCGTCTGGATGCCGGCGATATTGATCTCCCAGATGCGCTGGCCTGTGACCAGCTCATAGGATGCCATGCGCCCGCCTTTGCCCAGCGCAAAGACGCGGCCACGATCGATGACCGGATCGGCATCGATATCGGTCAGCGTCGACACACTGGTCGACATCGCCGTGCGCGAGAGCGTGTCGGTCCACAGACTGCGACCATTCTCATACCGATAGGCGGCAAGCTCACCGCTCGAATAACCTGCAATCACCGTGCCTTGGGCCGCGGCAGGCGCACCGACACCGAAAATCCCGGATGCCGCAACGGGGCCAGCTTCGTTCCACTGCGCTTCGCCATCTTCCTGACGCAGCGCATAAATCTGGTTGTCCTGCGTCATCACATAGACATTGCCGTTCGACAGCGTCGGTGCACCGCGCAGGGGCCCGGCAGGGCGCTTTTTCCAGCTTAATGCTCCGGTATCAGCGGCAAGGGCCGCCACATCGCCAACGCCATTGGTGGCAAAGACCATCGTACTGGTCGCGCTCACCCCGCCACCAAAACGCGAAGGCTTGCCGTCGTCTTCGACATCGAGCGCATTCGACCAGATCTGCGCGCCGCTATTGGCATCGAACGCTGTCACCCGCGCCGTGGTGTCCACCACATAGAGGCGTCCGTCGCTCACCACCGGGCTTGCCGCCAGGCGCGCGCGCGGATTGGCACCGGTGACCGTCGCACTCCATATCCGGGCAAGGCCCTGCCCGAGTTCCAAGTGCCCCGGCGATTTTGCGGCGTTGCCCCCCGGCTGTGCCCATGCATCGTTAACCGACGCGGGCGGTAATATCACTGCCACCCCTGCAAGCGCGGGATCGACTTCCATGTCGCGCTCGGTTCCCAATATATCGACGCGGTTGCCGACTGTGGGCGTGTTGTTTTTCTTGCCGCCATCGCCGCGCACACTGTCAATGACAGCGCAGCCGCCAAGTGAAGCGGATGCGGCCAAAGCCAGTAACAATTTAGCACTAGTCTTCAATTTCACTCTCCGTTGGCGGCGGTTTCACCCGCCTTCGTTGCCGCATTGCGCTTTTCATCAACCTGAACGGTGTCGACCCCCAGCGCTCCGGCCATTTGCTGTGCCCGGCTGCGTAATGTCTGCGGCAGGCCTTCCTGCTTTGCAATCTGGGCAAAAATGGGACCGGCGAGATTCTCCTTGCCCATTTTCAGATAGGCCAGCGCGGTCAACTCACCCGCGCTGCCGAACCAGGCATGGCCCGGTGTTGCCAGCGGCTTCAGACGATCTACGACTGATTGCGGCGCCAGCGTGTCGAATTCGGCGCTGGTTTGGCGTATCAGCGCAAGGTCCCGGAATGTCTGCGGCAGGCTGCTGTCGCCAGCAACCTTGGCGTAGATAGCGATCGCTTCTTTTGTCTTGCCGTCTTCACCGAGCAAATTGGCTTCGACCAGCTGTGTCATTGCACGATAACCCGGCTGCTCGGCTTTGGCGATTGTAGCCAGTTTGGCACGCGCTTCCTTGTCCTGCCCGGCGCGCAGCTTGTCCATCGCGTCGACAAATTCTTCGCTTTGCTTGTCGGCGGCGGCCTGCTGTTGCTGCTGGTAGAAAATCCAGCCGCCAAAGGCGAGCAATCCTGCGACGATGACAGCAAGGAGCCACCGGCCATAGCGCGTCCAGAAATAGGAGAGATTACTCGCGCGGACTGCATCATCCACTTCGCGCAGGAAAGCCTCGTCGCTCCCGGCGCGCTTGTCAGTCGGTGTCAAAGCCAAAAGGGCCTCCGAAATCTTATGGTAAATTCAATTTGCGCCGTCCTTAGCGGGACTCGGCGCGATAGGCCAGCCTGCATTATACTGGCTGATAAAGCTGGTCTGGACCGGGGAAGCTGCGGTCACGCACACCGGCTGCATATTCGCGCACCGCTTCTTCGACGCTGGCACCCATATTGCCAAATTTCTTCACAAATTTGGGCACACGGTCGAACAGGCCGAGCATGTCCTCGGCAACCAGAACCTGTCCGTCGCACTGGGCCGATGCGCCGATGCCGATCGTCGGGCAGGCTACCTTGTTGGTAATTTCGATGGCAATCGGCTCCAATACGCCTTCGATAACCATGGAGAAAGCGCCGGCTTCGGACATTGCAATGGCGTCCTCGACGATTGACTTTGCTTCCGCCTCGCTCTTGCCGCGCACCCCGTAGCCGCCCAGGATGTTCACCGCCTGCGGCGTCAGGCCGACATGTGCCATTACCGGAATCCCGCGTGAGGTCAGGAATTCGACGGTAGGGGCCAGAACCCTGCCACCTTCCAGCTTTACTGCCGCCGCGCCGGTTTCCTTCAACAACCGCGATGCGTTAACAAAGGCCTGCTCGGGTGAAGCCTCATATGATCCGAATGGCATGTCCACGATAACAGCGGCGTGATAGCTGCCGCGCACCACTGCCGCACCATGGGCTGCCATCATCTCCATCGTGACCGCGACCGTATGCGGCAAACCGTAAATGACCTGACCGAGCGAATCGCCCACGAGCAGCATGTCGCAATGCGGGTCCATCAACTGTGCCATGCGGACAGTATAGGCGGTCAGCATCACCAGCGGCTCGCCCCCCTTGCGCTGCCGGATGCGCGGTACGGTAAGGCGCTTCATAGGTGCAGGCGTCGGGTTCGCACGGCTGGTAGAGGTGTCGAGCGTAAGTGTTTTTGGCAGCGTGGACATGGAAGCGGGCCTTACCAGAAAATGCGGACCGGGTATTTATGGATAGTCTCATCGGATGCGATGAACTCGAGATCGTGATGGATGGCCTGCGCGATCAACATTCGGTCGAACGGGTCTTTATGGATTAGAGGTAGGCTGCTGGCATATCGATATAGATCGAAATCGAAGGCAAGTGGCTGATGAACGATCTGGCGGGCGATTACCTCAAATGGTTGCGTGAATTGTTCAGGTCTTTTGACTCTTTTCTGCTCGAACTCCCAAGCCGATATCGCAGATATGTAAAGTTGGTCTTCACCGCTCAAAAGCCGATCGTTTACCCGCTTTGGCAATCGCGGGTCGTCCCAATACATCCAAATCAGAATGTTGGTATCCACTAGCAGGGCCAAAAGTCAGTCACCCAAGCCTTGGCTAAAACTGTCTATTTCCTCATCGGTATATTCAGGCTCGCAGATCAAATCGGCGGCGTTCGGTCCAAGCTTGCCACGGCCGCTGCCGATGAACGCCTTCATCTTCGCAGCGCGCTCCGCACGCTCGCGTTCCTTCTCCTCTGCAACTGCATCCGCAATTGCCGTGATCCGCGCGACCGGCTTGCCCGCCTTGGAAAGAATAACCTCCTCACCGCGCAACGAAGCTGCGACCAGTTCGGACAATCGGCTCTTCGCCTCACCAATGTTCATGTGAATTCCCATAGCTTAGCCAATTTAGCTTGGCCAAGCGAAAGGTCAACGAGAATAGCGCCAATGTTATTTTTCATTGACTCAGTGTTAAATAAAATTAACATTAAGTGCGAATCATATAACATTGGAGTTTGAGCTATGTCCTTCCGGGAAAAAATCCATTGGGCTGCTTTCTTGGCCCTTTTTGTGGCCTTTGGCTGGTATTTCCTCTCCTACCCGTGGGAGATGGTGGGCACCGATGCAGGGGTTGCTGCGGTGGCCGGCATGCTTGTGCCCGTGACTATCCTGATTATCGTGGTGATGTCGGTCACAGCCGCCTATTTTGCGATCCGGACGCCCAAGGAAGTGAACCTGAAGGAGGACGAGCGCGAACGCACATTCCACATTCGCGGCACGCATCTGGCTTATTATCCGCTTGTCCTGGGTGTCTGGGCCAACATGATTGCGATGTTCTACCGCTTGAGCGTGGCCGAGCATCTCAACCTGCTGATCGCGACCGTCGTCACTGCCGAACTGGTGCGCGTCGGTTCGCAGCTCTTCTATTACCGCCGCGGATATTGATCGATGGCACATACTCCCTTCACCAACGACATCCGAACACTCCGGTTCCTTGCCGGGGAGATGACGCAAGGCGATCTGGGTGACAAGGTTGGCGTTACCCGCCAGACCATTGCCGCCATTGAGCAGGGCAAATATTCGCCGTCGCTCGAAGTCGCGTTTCGCATCGCGCATGTGTTTGGCAAGCCGCTGGAAGAGGTTTTCCGCTGGCAAAACGATATACCCTGAGTGCCGCGCAGCACGGGAAACCTGAACGCCCGCTCCCCGGTAATCGGTTCAAGCCTCCACTTTATCGCGTGACCGCGTCAACCGCCTCGACCACATTGTCGCTGAAAAAGCCGTCGATACCGGTGGCAAGATAGGCCTGGATTTCCGACCGAAAATCGCCCACGCCGCGTGGATCTATCCCTGCCTTTTGTCCCAAAGGCAGGAAGTAATTTTCGCGGCGGAATGTCCAGGGATGGACCGCCAGGCCAAGCTTGTGCGCATCGGCGACCAGACTGGTCGGCTCCGCCAGATTTCCCAACGCGGTGCGCGGGATGACCAGCGCCTTGTTCGGGCCAATGCCATCGGCATAGGTGGCGATGGCTTTTAGTCCGGCGGGCGTTGCCATTTCGGGATAACTCAAATCCGCACGGTCGGGCGGACTTCCTTTTTCATCCATCAACTGGATCAGCCTCACCTTGGTCTTGCCGCGCAATGCCTTCAGATTTTCAACCTCGAATGACTGGATGAACACCGGCGCGGATTTTCCCAAATGCCCGTATTTCTGGAGCAATGCCAGCAACGGCCCCTCGTGCGGCAGGCCGATGGAGATGAAATAGGATGGATGCTTGGTCTCGGGATAGACGCCCACCCCGCGCGCCTTCGCCAGTTCCAATATCTCTTCAAAAGTCGGAATCCCAAATTGCCCGTCATAGGCCATGTTCGCCTTGCGCAGCTGCGGCAGTCGCTCCCTCGCGCGCAACGTTTTGAGCTCGGCCAGCGTGAAGTCTTCGGTGAACCAGCCGGTCATTTGCCGACCGTCAATGGTCTTGCTTGTCTTGCGGTCGGCAAATTCCGGCTTCGCCGCCACATCGGTTGTTTCCGAAATCTCGTTCTCGTGCCGCGCGACCAGCACGCCATCTTTAGTCAGCACAAGATCGGGTTCGATAAAGTCTGCGCCTTGGTCGATGGCCAATGTGTAAGCGGCAATCGTATGTTCGGGCCGCTCGCCGCTCGCACCGCGGTGCGCAATGACAATGGCTTTACCGTCGAGTGGCTTTTCCATGGCTTGGCTCTCCGAAATCGAACAGGCGGGAAGAATGGCGGCGATGAGGAGCGGAAGCAGAAATCTCATATGGTGGACATGGCAAGATGCTGTGTCAGACTCATGACGGACCGGCACCGCGAGCATTATGCGACTTCAACGCCTTTCCAGAATGCTATGCGGTCGGTGATTTCGTGCGCCGCCTCCTTCGGTTCCGGATAATACCATGCCGCATCGGGGTTGGTTTTGCCGTCCACAGCCAGCGAATGATAACGCGCTGTACCTTTCCATCCGCAGACCGAGGTTGTCGCGCTGTCCTGTAGATAGTCGGCGTTCACCGCATCGCGCGGGAAGTAATGGTTACCCTCGACAACGACGGTATCATCCGATTGGGCGATGACCGCCCCATTCCAGCGTGCGGTTACCATGGTCTTTTTCTCCGGTTAGAATTTCACCGCATCATAGGCTTCTGCTCTAAACCCGACCAGTAAAGTTTCGCCGCCCTCGACCACCGGGCGCTTGATCATCGACGGGTTGGCGAGCATCAGCGCAATGGCTTTTGCCTGATCGATGTCGGCCTTGTCGGCATCGGGCAGTTTCTTAAAGGTGGTGCCCGCCTTGTTGAGCAGCTTCTCCCAGCCCACCTGCTGGCTCCAGCGTTCCAGATCGGCCTTTTCAACGCCTGCCTTCTTATAGTCGTGAAAATGATAGGTCACACCGCGGCCATCGAGATAGGCGCGCGCCTTTTTGACCGTGTCGCAATTGGGAATGCCATAAAGGGTAATCGTCATTTTACAGGTCCGTAGCTGATGCTGATCTTGTTGACGGCAGAGACCGCGGCCGCCCGTGCCCTGTCGGTATCGCCATCGGCAACCCGCGCCAGTGTAACACCCATGCGGCGATAGGGGCGGGTGACAGGCTTGCCGAATATCCGCGCATCGACATGCGCATCCGATGAGGCGAGCGCATCGGCCAGACCGGTGATGGCGAAATCGTCGGATTCGCGGTCGGCAAGAAGGACAGCGCTGGCCGATGCCCCCAGCAGTGTAATGTCGGGGATCGGCAGGCCCAGTATCGCGCGCGCATGCAGGTCGAACTCGTTCAGCGCCTGCGACACCAGCGTCACCATGCCCGTGTCGTGCGGGCGGGGGGAGAGTTCGGAGAAGATGACGGCGTCGCCTTTCACGAAAAACTCGACGCCGAACAAGCCGTAGCCGCCGAGCGCATCGACAACCTTGGCCGACATGTCCTGTGCTGCCTTCAGCGCAGCCGTCGACATCGCGGCCGGTTGCCAGCTTTCGCGGTAATCGCCCCGTTCCTGGCGGTGGCCGATCGGTGGGCAGAAGTGGACGCCGTCTTTTGCCCGGATAGTCAACAAGGTGATTTCATAGTCGAAATCGATAAATTGCTCCGCAATCACGCGCAGCCGGTCGCCGCGCATTCCGGCGGCGGCATAGTCCCAGGAAGCATCGATATCGGCTTCGGTCCGCATCGTGCTCTGGCCCTTGCCCGACGATGACATCACCGGTTTTACGACCAGCGGCAAGTCGAGTTCGGCGACTGCTTCATGCAGATCCTCCCGGCTTTCTGCATAGCGATAGCGCGATGTGACCAAACCCAACTCCTTCGCTGCCATATCGCGAATGGCATCGCGGTTCATCGTCATTTGCACCGCCTTTGCCGACGGCACGACGGTGAACCCTTTCGCCTCATATTCGGCCAATATTTCAGTGCGGATTGCCTCTATCTCGGGGACGATAAAGTCGGGCTGATGTTTTTCGATAGCGGCACCCAGCGCCGCGCCGTCGAGCATCGAAAACACCTCGGCCTCGTCCGCAACCTGCATCGCAGGAGCGAGCGCATAGCTATCGCAGGCGATCACGTGGCAGCCCAGCCGCTTTGCCGCAATTACAAATTCCCGTCCCAATTCGCCCGAGCCGAGGAGAAGGATTTTTGCCGTCGGGGTCATGCAGGCCAGCTTTTGGTATCATGGTCGGGGTGCTGATGATTGGTCGCCCGAATGCCGCCCACAAAATCAGCCATGGTGTCTTCGGTGGCACCCGCCTTATGAACCTCGGCAATCTTGTCGAACCACGGCATGACGGCCTCCAGCCCGAACTGGTCTTTGGGCGGAAACTGGGCGGGATTGTCAAGCGAACCGGTGGTCAGCGCCAGATCGTCGCCCAGCACATATTCGTAGAAAAGCGGCGTGCCGCACGTCGCGCAAAATCCGCGCGCGACATGCTCCGAGCTCATAAACTGCGCCGGTTCGCCCCTTGTCCACACAAGCGCATTTTTAGGCACACCGAACAGCGCCGCAAAGAAATTACCGACGGCCTTCTGGCACATTCGGCAATGGCAGATATGCGATGTATCGGTGACGGCGCTGACATGATAACGCACCGCGCCGCACTGACAACCGCCATTGGCCGTGACGTCGATCCGAGATTTGTTGCTCATCCTTCACCCTTCTTCGGAACCGATATGTCGAAATGCATCACATCCTCGCGCACACCCAATTTGGTGTAAAGCGCTATCGCCGGTTCGTCCCCATAATCAGCCTGGACATAGACCACCCACGCGCCGCACTGGCTGGCAATCCGCTGCAACTCTGTGATCAAGGCGGTCGCAATCCCTTTGCGACGATAAGCATCTGCCACGGCCAGATCATAAATGTAGATTTCGGAGCGCGCCTGTTCGAGCTTCGGTAGCTCATACGCGACCAGGCCGCCGACCACATTTTCCTCTACGATGACGGCAAGTGCGATGACATGCGGCTGGGCTAACTGGTGCTGGAAATAGCTGTCGTCGGGCGGGCTTGCTGCATAATGACTGGGGTCCTCAAACGCATCGGCAAAAAGCGCGTTGAGACCGCGCATCAGGAGCACATCATTGCTCGAAAGCCGGACAACCTCGACCATCAGATGTCGAACAGTTCCCGCCACCGCGGATCGGATCGGGCGACGCGGACCAGAAACGGACAGGTCGGTTTTGCCCTGATACCCATGGCTTCAATCTCGGCAAAGACGCCTTCTGCCAATCGCGCCCCGGCCCCTGTTCCGCGCAGCGCTGCCGGAACCTCGGCATGGGGCAGGACCATGACGTCGCCTTCCCAGCGGAATGCGACAAAAGCATCCCCATTTTGTGTGGCCATATTGAAGCGGTTTCGATCTGGTTCGTAATTTATAGACATGTTTGAAAATACCTACTCCCACTCGATAGTTCCAGGCGGCTTTGACGTATAATCATACACGACGCGGTTGATGCCCTTTACCTCGTTGATGATGCGCGTGCTGACCCGGCTCAAAAAGGCGCTTTCGAAGGGGTAGATGTCCGCCGTCATCCCGTCGGTCGAGGTTACCGCCCGCAACGCGCAGACATTGTCGTACGTCCGTCCGTCTCCCATCACCCCCACCGTGCGGACGGGTAGCAACACCGCGAAGGCTTGCCAGATTGCGTCATACAAACCGGCGTTGCGGATTTCCTCAAGATATACGGCATCGGCCAGCCGCAAGATGTCGCAGCGTTCCTTGATAACTTCGCCGGGAATGCGAATGGCGAGGCCGGGGCCGGGGAAGGGGTGACGGCCTACGAACTGGTCGTTGAGTCCAAGCTCGCGGCCCAATGCGCGCACTTCGTCCTTGAACAGTTCGCGCAATGGTTCGACCAGCTGCATGTTCATCCGCTCGGGCAGGCCGCCGACATTGTGGTGGCTCTTGATCGTCACCGATGGTCCGCCGGTGAAGCTGACGCTTTCAATCACATCAGGATAGAGTGTGCCCTGTGCGAGGAAATCTGCGCCGCCGATTTTTTTCGCCTCCTCCTCAAAGACATTGATGAATTCACCGCCGATGAACTTGCGCTTGGCTTCGGGGTCGGTGACGCCCGCAAGTCCTGCCATGAAGCGCGCCTCGGCATCGACGACCAGGAGCGGGATATTGTAATGGTCGCGGAACAGGGTCTCGACCTGCTCGCGCTCGTTCATGCGGAGGAGGCCGTGGTCGACAAATACGCAGGTGAGTTGTTCGCCGATGGCCTCGTGAATCAAGATTGCCGCGACCGAGCTGTCGACGCCGCCCGACAGCCCGCAAATCACGCGGCCGGAACCCACCTGATCGCGGATTTCAGCAATTTTGGTGGCGCGAAATTCGGCCATCGTCCAATCACCGGTGAGGCCGCAAATTCTGTGAACGAAGTTAGAGATTAGCTTGGCACCATCGGGGGTGTGAACAACCTCCGGATGGAACATCGTAGTGTAATAGCGCCGTGCTTCATTGACGCAGATGGCAAATGGCGCATTTGGTGACGTGCCAATGACTTCGAAGCCCTCGGGCGCCACCGTCACGCGGTCGCCATGGCTCATCCACACCGGATATTTTTCACCGACCTGCCAAAAGCCGTCGAACAACGGGCTGGCCTTGTGGATTTCAACATCGGCACGGCCGAATTCGGCGGCATGTCCCCCCTCGACCGTGCCGCCCAGCTGTGTGCAAAGCGTTTGTTGGCCATAGCAGATTGCCAAAATCGGCAGGCCGCTGTCGAACACAATTTGCGGCGCGCGGGGCGAACCTTCCGTGGTTACCGACGCCGGTCCGCCAGACAGGATCACCCCCTTGGGTTGCATCCGGCGAAAAGCCTCTTCAGCGCTGCTGAACGGGGCGATTTCGCTATAGACCCCTGCCTCGCGCACGCGGCGGGCGATGAGCTGGGTGACTTGCGAGCCGAAGTCGACGATGAGGATGGAATCCGAAGGCTGAAGCGTCATGGCCAGCCGATAGGGATTGCCGCCGCCGCTGTCCATATCCGGACGGCGGCGACCGACAAAATGTCAGTCGAGAACCTCGACCCGGCCGCGACGCAGATAGCCTTTCTCGCGCATCTCCTGCATGTAATCCTTGCGCGCGTCGATCAATTCGCGGTCATATTCATTATACGCCTCGCGCCGGTCCTGTGCTGTTTTGGCGCGCCTAAGATCCTTGCGCAACTCTATTTCCGCCTCTTCCAGATCCGAACGATAATCATACCAGTAATTGTTGCGGACTCCTGCAATCGGCGCATCAAGCTTGTGTGCGTGACTCTGTGGGCCGGGATGCGCCGACAGCGTGGTCGCGGTCGCGCCGACCATCAACGCACCCGAAATCGAAAGCAGCGCAATCGCGCTTTTGGGAAATTTCGTCATTGTCTGTCTCCTTACCTTTGGTGGCTTGGGACCGGCAGAAGGCGCGCAGCCGCCTTTTGGTTCGCTGAACAACATCGATTTCACGGTGGTGCGATGTGCTTGTGCGATGGGATGACAAAAATCCCCCGGCAATGGCGCCGGGGGACATTGTAAAGGATGCCGACTCAGTCGAGCAGGCTGTCGCTCCGTGTGCGGGCAACGGCCCGTTCGGCAGCGACCGGTTCGGGCACAGGTGCTTGATTGTGCACCCATTCGGCAACCTTCTTCCCATGCCGCGTCACCGCGCCCATGTTGAAGAAGTGCATCCCGCCGAGCACCAGCACCGCAAGGCCGACATACCAGCCGAGGAAGCGCATCAGCTCGGGCGCGGTTTCAACATTACCCGCCGCGCTCAACGCCAGCGCGATGAAGCCGAGGTTGACGAGATAGAAGCCCACCACAAGCAGATGGTTTACAGATGTCGCGAGCTCGGCGTCATGGCCAAAGCAGCGGATCAGATAAATTTTACCGTTGGTGCTGAGCGTCCACGCGACCCAGATCGTCATTCCAATCGCGAGGATGAGGTAAAGGCTATAAGCTAACAGTGTCATGACATTGTCCTTCCTTGGAAAAAATGAATTCTGATATTTCTGTAAAAATCGAAATTAGCTGATGCGCGATCGTTCGGGTGGCATGGTCTTTCTCCTGATTAGGGGGTGTCTTTTGATCCCGGGATGAAGCGGGCGACCTTTGCGCCCATCTTCATCAACGCAATCAGCGTGGATTTTTTCAGTCCGCGGACCTGTTCATACCAGCCGGTAAGCGTCGAGATGAATTCGTGCATTCGGCCGATTCGGTCGCGCACATGCGCGGGCAGGTCCTTATTGGCCGCCATTCGCTCCTTGAGTTCGCCCAATTTGGCTATCGTCGGGTCGATCTCGCGGCGCTTGCGTTCGGCCGTGATTGCCATGAACAAATCCCACAATTCGGTCTCGGCAACAAAATGGTCGCGACGGTCGCCGGGAATGTGCGTGCGACGGACGATGCCATAGCCTTGGAGTTCTTTCAGCGCCGTGGATACATTGGATCGCGCCAGATCGAGGGCCTCGCAGATCGTTTCAGCATCGAGTGGCTGATCGCTAAGGAATAAAAGAGCATGGACCTGGGCCACCGACCGATTCGCACCCCAATGAGTCCCCATCTCGCCCCAGTGCAGGATGAACTCCAATGCTTCAGGATATTTCTCAACGCCCATAGCGACTCAGTCCTTTTCGTTGTTTCTGTTTTTACAGAAATTAAGATAATTGTCAACTGGCTTGGCTTTGTGCGAAGAAGGCCTGTGCCAAAGCCCGACACCCGCCGCGCCGAAATTCTTGAGCGCCTTGCCGACCATGTGCTGGCGCATGGCCTTTCGGCATCGAGCCTGCGGCCGTTGGCCAAGGCTGCTGGGACCAGCGACCGGATGCTGCTTTATTACTTCGCCGACAAGGCGGAGATGATGACCGCGACTTTGGGCGTAATCGCGATGCGGATCATGGCGGCGATGGAGGCGCGCAAGGCGGCTGAGCCGTTGCCTTTCGACCTACTGCTGCCGATCATGCTCGACGCCATTGTTGACGATGAAATGTGGCCTTTCATGCGCGTCTGGCTCGAAATTGCCAGCCTGGCGGCCAATGGCGACGCCTTTTACCGCGCTGTGGGTGAGCAGCTTGGCCGGGGATTCCTGGCTTGGGGCGCGGCCCAGATAGATGCGCCGAGCGCAGCGCAGCAGAAAAAGGACGCAGCGCGGATGCTGGTGATGGCCGAGGGTATGGTCGTGCTCAAAAGTATCGGGCTGGACGGCGACGCGCGGGCCGCCTTCGGTCTCGACTAGCCGCGCCTGATTGCTTCAACCCGCCGTTTTCCGAGCAATAGCTCTGCCATGTCAGCTTTGTCCTTCGCCATGACGACCAGCATGTAGATGCACAAAAACGGCGCCCCGCCTGCAAAAATAACGATGCCGAACAGCAGGCCGGGCGGCGAAAAATGATGGCGCCACATCAGCCATAGCGAGCCGAGGATCAGGAACGCGTGAAAATCCATGTTGAACTGCCCGGGCCAGCCCATCTTGGAGATATCCCCGTAGAATGGGGACACGAAGTCCATGCCATGTTCGGCGACAACGAACGCCGTATAGATGCCAACGATGGCGACAATCGCGACAAGCAAAATCCGGAATCCGGTCATCCAATGTCTCCCTTGTTGAATATGAAGGCCAGCACCAGCCCGACGCCTGCACCCCAGAGGATTGCTGCCGCGCAGTTGGTGACCTGCGGCAATGCGCCGCCATAGACGGCGGGGAACCAGGCGATGACGATGCCGTCGATCAGCAACGCCATCATCGTTACTACCGCGACGCCGGTAAAAAGCTGGTCCGAGCGAAGCTTCGCCACGATTCTGGTCAAAAAGACAAAGGGCAGCGTTCCCGGAATGACGAGCGCGTAAGTGATAAGGCGGGCGGACCCCTCCAAGGCACCCATTGGCGCGATCAAACGCAGGATGATCGCGGCCAAAAACCACAGGACGGCACCAATGATGATAAGCAGGACTGTCTGCTGATTGGATAGGCCAATACGGTTGGCGGCGGCATCATGCATAAAGAATATCCTTTGAGCGATGGATATTCCCTATCAAAATGTAGCGACTGCTACAACAGCTATTTTTGGTCTGCCAGTTCGATCCATGTCGGCGCATGATCGCTGGCCTTTTCGCGGCCACGATGCTCTTTGTCGACGCCGCAGCTGGTCAGCCGGTCGGCGACAGCCGGACTCATCAGCAGATGATCGATGCGAAAACCATGGTCACGCTGCCACGCACCGGCCTGAAAATCCCAATAGGTCCAGATGCCGCCCTGCGGATAATGCGTCGCCAGCGCGTCGGTCCAGCCCTGGTTCAGCAGTGCGCGATAGGCGGCAACGCTCTCCGGCTGGCGCAGCGCATCGTCGAGCATGGCGGAAGCCGACCAGATATCATTTGGCGTCGGGATGACATTATAGTCGCCTGCCAATACAGTCGGAATCTCTGCAGTTAACAGCTCGGCGGCGCGCTTGTGCAGGCGACGCATCCACCCAAGCTTGTAATCGAATTTGGGTCCCGGTTGCGGGTTGCCGTTGGGCAGATAGATACTCGCAACGCGTAACCCGAACACGTCGGCCTCTATGTAGCGCGAATGCTCGTCCTCCGGATCGCCCGGAAGGGTCCGCTGCGCCTCAACCGGCTGCGCATTTCTGGCCAGGATTGCCACGCCGTTAAAGGCCTTCTGCCCATGCCAGATGGCACCATAGCCGATCCGTTCGAATTCATGCGCGGGAAAGCCATCGTCTTGCGACTTGATTTCCTGCAAGCAGGCGATGTCGGGTTGGGTTTCCTCCAGCCATTCGAGCAAGCGGGGCAGGCGTGCCTTCACGCCGTTGATATTGTAGGTCGCTATGCGCATGCAGCGCTTTTAGCGGTCTCGACAAAAAGCGCAAAGCGAAGCTTAGATACCCTCCGTCGCACCAGCGAAGGCTGGTGCCTATCTCGCGTTGCAGTTTATACTTAGAGACGTGATGGGTCCCAGCCTACGCTGGGACGACGGCATCTCGAATATCGTGGTTAGACCGAAAAACTGGATCCGCAGCCGCACCCGGCCTGTGCATTGGGGTTGGTGACCTGAAAGCTTTTGCCGCCGAGCGATTCGACAAAGTCGATCGCCGAACCGCGAACCAGATCGAGACTGATGGGATCGACCACAAGGCTCGCGCCTTTGCCGTCGGCCCGGACATCGTCGGCTTCCACCGTATCTGCAAGACCGAAGCGATATTGAAAGCCCGAACAGCCTCCGCCCTCGACCGACAGTCGCAATATCGGTGCTTTGCCAAGTTTTACGGCGATTTCCGCCACGCGCCGTGCGGCGTTATCGGTTAGGGAAATGACATCGGCTTCAGTCATGTGCACAATGTAGGCGGAGTGGGAGATAAAGAAAAGGGGCGGCAAAGTTTCCTTGTGCCAGCCCCCAGATTTACACCCTCTCCCAAAGGTGATGCGTTTAGCCGGTTAGCTTACTCGTCTTCAGCTGGTCCGCCCATAGCTTTGCTATCAGTTGTTTTGGCAGCAAGCAAGACATTTGCGGCCGGTGCGTTAGGCGACAAAAAAGCCATCGGATTGATGGCTTCGCCTGCAATGCGCACTTCATAATGAAGGTGGCTTCCGGTCGAGCGACCCGTGGAGCCCATATAACCGAGAATGTCGCCTTTGCGGATTCGCTGGCCCGGAACGACGTTCATCGCTGATAGATGGCCATACCGCGTCTGAACCGCGTTGCCATGATTGATTTCGACATATTTGCCATATCCGCCCACCCACTGGGCACGGCCGATGACGCCGTCTGCGGTGGCATAGATCGGTGTTCCGACAGGGCCCGGAATATCGATGCCCTTGTGATTGCGGCTGGCGCCGCGCGTCGGCGCGTTGCGATAGCCAAAACCGCTAGAGAATTTCATGACTTCGACAGGGTTGATGGACGGAACGGCAACTTCGACCTTGGTCGATGCCCCGACGATCCGGCCCCAGCTGTCATTCAGGGCGCGAAATTCGGGATCCGACGTGCCCAATGGGGTCTGGTTGGCTTTCAGATCTTCCGGCTTGATACGGAAATTATCGGAAGCGGCCGCTGAATTTGCATATAAAGGCGTTGCTGCAGAAGCAGCAATCATGATGCCAAATGCGGATACAGCTTTGAGGGTCAGTGATTGGCGTGAAGCCAAAGCGCTGCGAACCATAAAGTGTTATTACCTTTTATTGCGACCCGCGCTTACACGCAGCCCCGAAGTTTTTACCAAGGCAGTTGATCTGCCCACCCCTTATGTGAAGGAGTGGTGACGCAGTGTTCCGGGCATTGCAACCTATGCGTAATAATCGCGGGACAAACCGGCGCTCAAACGCGCTGAGTCGTTGAACGGAGGCTTAACGGACCCCCGAAAATGGCGGTTTACCAGTATTTTCCAGTAATACTTTGGTAATAGATTGCGGCCCGAACAACCCGCCTCGAACCATTTTGTTCCCGCCGAAACGTGGGAGATTTCGTCATGATAGATGCGATTCAGGATGCGTGCAGAAGCCGAATCGCCCGCTGCCTCGAACCGTGCGACCGTCGATGGAGTGACATCGAGGCCGCGTGCCTCCAGTACCATCGGCACAACGGCGAGCCGTGCAAGGGCGTCGTGGCGCGTCTCGAAAGCCGATTCCCAAAGGCCGTCATGCGCCGGATGCGCGCCATAATGACTGCCCAATTGCCGAAGACGCCGGTCGAGCAGGACGAAGTGCATCGCCTCGTCCGCGCCGACCTTCGTCCAGTCGTCGGCAAATTCGCGCGGAAACTGCCCCCCAAAACGCCCGACCAGATCGAAAGCCAGATCGATTGCGACAAATTCGATGTGCGCGAGTGCATGCAGCAAGGCGATGCGGTTGGCCTCGGTGCCGCCCTTGCGGCGTTTCGGCATCTGGCCGGGCAACAGCAAGACCGGACGATCGGGCCGTAACGGCACATCGGGCATCGCGGCATCAAACGCATGCGCCAACCGCCCCAGCCGCCAGTCGCGCGCAGCTTTGCGCGCTGTCACCACCTTGGCATGCGGGTCGGCCGTGGTAAGGACAGAAAGACAGGCTTGGGCGAGGGTGCAGTTCACGTTTGCGTTGCTCACACAACAGTAGCCCTGAGCAGCGGTTGCGCAGCAACCGCGACCGTCGAAGGGCGCTTATCGGTCAAATGCTGTGCTAATCTGAGAAGCGTCCTTCGACTTTCGCCAGTGCTTGCGCGCTGACGGCTCAGGACTACGGTTTTTGTTATTGGCCTTATCAAGACAACTCACAGCGCCTTCGCCGCTGCCAACACTTCGTCGGCGTGGCCCTTCACCTTTACCTTGCGCCAGACCTGTTTGACCTTGCCGTCCTTGCCAACAAGATAGGTCGACCGGTCGATGCCCATATAGCTGCGCCCATACATCGATTTCTCGACCCACGCGCCCATCTGCTCGGTGGCATCGCTCGTCTCATCCGACAGCAAGGTCAGGTTCAAATCATATTTCGCTGCAAATTTGGCGAGCTTGGCAGGCTTGTCTTTCGACATGCCGTAAACGGGTACACCAATCTTCGCGAACTCGCCGGCGAGCGCGGTGAAGTCTTTCGCTTCACTGGTGCAGCCCGGCGTATCGGCCTTGGGATAGAAATAAAGCACCAGCGGGCCGCCCAAGCCCTTCAAATTGACCGTCTTGCCTTCGCTGTCGGTCACGCTCACGTCAGGGAGCTTGTCGTTCACATCAGTCATATTCGGTCCTTCTCAAAAATCGCGCGGGCCAAATAGGCGCTGCCACTGGTCCATGACAACCCCGCGATAATCCCTAACCGATGCCATCAGGGTTTCCCAATTTTCGTGATCGAGGCTCTTGGCAATCAGCATTTGCGCCGCCCCGGGCGGCGTCTCGCAATCGGGCGCGACCAGACGGATCATGACGAGCAGGCGACTGAGCAATGAATCGGCCTTGGCGAAATCGGGCGCCAGATATCCGGAAGCGGTCAGGCGCTCGATTGCTTTGCCCAGCTGCGGAAACAACGCTTCGCGCATTTCCAGCTGCAGCGCATGGACGATGAACTCCATATCGACCAGCCCGCCGGGGAGCAGCTTGACGTCGAGTTCGCCCTTTGGGGGTTTGTGCGTCGCCATTTCCTTGCGCATATCGATGATGTCGGCGCGCAGCTTTTCGCGATCTCGGTGCGCGTTCAGCGCCCCTGCCACAATGCCGTCCACCTCGCGGCGCGCGGCGTTCGACCCGAACAAAGTCCGTGCTCGCGTCAACGCCATATGCTCCCAGGTCCAGGCATTTTCCCGCTGATACTGGCCGAAACTCTTGACCGAGGCGCAGAGCAGCCCGTCCGCACCCGAAGGGCGAAGCCGTGTATCCACCTCATAGAGCGCGCCCGATGCGGTCGGCACCGACATCGCCGCGATCACCCGCTGCGCCAGCCGGTTGAAATATTGCGTCGCGCCCAAAGGCCGCTGCCCGTCGGATTCGGACTGAAAATCGCCAGTAAAAAGCAGGATGAGGTCAAGGTCCGACGCGTGGGTCAGCGCCTCGCCGCCTAACCGGCCCAGCGCCAATATGACCAACTCGCCGCCCGGCACTTTGCCATGCGCTTTCTCGAATTCGGCCACTGTCGCGGCGGCCAATGTCTGCAATGCAGCCTCTGCCAGATGGGCATAAGTGCGCGCGATATCGAGCGCGTCGTTGCGGCCCTCGATAAGCTGCACCCCCAAGGCAAACCGTTTTTCGCCCACATAGTCACGAACAATATCAAGGGTTGATTGATAATCCGCATCGCCGATCCGCCGTCGCATCGCGGTCAGCAGTTCCGGCACGTCACCCGGAAGCTCCATCGCGCTGGTGTCGATCAGCGCGTCGAGATAGCGGCTTTGCCTCCCTAAATCGTCGGCCAGCGTCGGCGCATAGCTCAAAATGTCGGCGACCAGTTGCAGCAGGCCGGGCCGCGCCTCCAGCAAGCGGAACACGTTAATCGCGCTTGGCATCGCCTCAATCATATTGTCGAACCGGGCAATCGCTCGTTCGGGATCTGGCGATTGCGCAAGTGCTTTCAACAGCGCGGGAAGCACGGCCTCGAACGCATCCCGCGCCGACGGGCTCCTGATGGCGCGGATTTTGCCGCTCCGCCAGCGTGCCATGCGTTGCATCACCGATGGGGGGTCGGCGTATCCCAGGTCGGTGAGCTGCTCCTCGAGCGGCAGACCTTCGTCCGCCATGCGCGGCCCTTCGCTACCGCCGGCATCCACCATCCGGTCGTAGATCGCAGCGACACTGATAGTGATCGGGCGGATCGCTTCGATCATTGCGTCGGCATCGGCCAGCCCATGCAGGCGCGCGACAGCATCGGCGGTGTCCCGGTTCGTCGGAATCTCGTGCGTCTGCCGGTCGCTGTGCATTTGCAGACGATGTTCGAAATTCCGCAGTTGCTCGTAAGCGGACGATAGAGTTACGGCTTCATCCGGCGTGATAGGACCAGCGACCGCGAGCGCCTCGAGCGCTTTACGCGTATCGGCCATACGCAGTGCCGGATCACGTCCGCCGTGGATCAGCTGATGCGCCTGTGCGAAAAACTCGCACTCGCGAATACCGCCATGCCCGCGTTTCAGATCATAGCCGAGACCGATTTTCTGTCCCTTGGCATAATGGTCGCGGATGGCTGCCGTCATCGCGGTGATGTTTTTGAGCTGTCCGAAATCGAGAGACTTGCGCCAGATGAAGGGCTGGATGGCGTTCAGGAAATAATCGCCAAGCGCGCGGTCGCCGGAACATACCCGCGAGCGGATGAAGGCCGCTTGCTCCCACGCCAGCGCGCTCGATTCATAATAGCTGATTGCTGCTTCGACCGGCAGGACGATAGGGCTAACTTCGGGCGAGGGGCGAAGCCGCATATCGACGCGAAAGACATAGCCATGCTCGTCCATTTTGCTGAGCAGTTCAATCACCCGCCGCCCGTAACGTACCGCTGCCTCCGCCACATCATCGCGCTCGCGGTGGGGCAAAGTGTCCGGATCGAACAGGAAAATCGGGTCGATGTCCGACGAATAATTGAGTTCGCGGCCACCATGTTTGCCGAGCGCGATGACGGCAAAGCCCCGGTTCGGTGCGCCGGGCACGCGCTCTTCGATGGCCGCGGCGATGGCGGCATCGAGCGCGTGGTCGGCAAAGTCGGAGAGGATGCGGGTGACTTTGGTCAGGTCCCAGATGCCTGCGAGATCGGCAATCGCGGTAACCAGCGCGACACCCTGCCGCTGTTTGCGAAGTGCGCTGCCGGCATCGTCCGAAGTCCGCGCAAGCGCGCTGGTCAACGCGGCATCGACGTCGCCCGCTTCGATGAGCGGCATCAGGTCGGGATTGCGCTCGATAAGCCCGGCGAGAAAGGGGCTGTTTTCTTTGGCGCGGGCAATGGCAGCAGAAATTGACAAGCTAGCCGCGCTTCTTCTTATCGATCAGCACATCCTGCTGCCACTTGCTCGGTGTCTTGTCGGTGCGGTGGATGCAGCCCGCCCAGCAGCAGGGGCGCTTTTTGCCCTCGAGCAATTCCTCACCCGTCCGCTGGATGCGGCGTTCGCGGGTCTTTACCTGTTTGGCGTCGTCGACCCAGCAGATAAACTCATTGCGGCCCAATGGCGTAAGTTTTTGCCAGAGCGTGAATAGTGCGGGGTCGCCCTCTATCGCGCCGCGCAAATCTTCCGCCGCCTGATGTACTGTTCCGTGAAGAAACCCCTTGCTCATGCCCCAAGATAATCACGCCGGAAGTCGCGTGCAAACTGATTAAAGCGCCCCTCCGCTATCGCCGCGCGCATATCCGCCATCAGCATCTGGTAATAATGCAGATTATGCTGCGTCATCAGCATCGCGCCCAAAATCTCGCCAGATCGGATCAGGTGATGCACATAGGCCCGCGTCCAGGTCGCGCAGACGGGGCAGGTGCATTTGTCGTCAATCGGGCCCTGATCCTCGGCAAATTTGGCGTTGCGGATGTTGATCGGGCCATGGTGCGTAAACGCCTGTCCATTGCGTCCCGACCGCGTCGGCAACACGCAATCGAACATGTCGATCCCACGCTCGACCGCGCCGACCAGATCGTCCGGCTTGCCCACGCCCATCAAATAGCGGGGTTTGTCGGCGGGGAGCTGATCGGGTGCATAATCGAGGCAACCGAACATCGCCTCTTGGCCCTCTCCAACGGCGAGCCCGCCCACGGCATAGCCATCAAAACCGATATCTATCAACGCATCGGCGGAGCGCTTGCGTAGTTCCTCGTCGAGCGAGCCTTGCTGGATACCGAACAAGGCCGCGCGGTTCGCATGCTCGCCGCCGCTGTCAAAACCGTCGCGCGAGCGTTTGGCCCAACGCATCGACAGCTCCATCGACTTGATCGCCTCATCGCGGCTGACGCCATTGGCCGGGCATTCGTCAAACGCCATAACGATGTCGGAGCCCAGCAGCCGCTGGATTTCCATCGACCGTTCGGGGCTCAGCATATGCCGCGACCCATCGAGATGGCTCTGGAATGACACGCCTTCCTCGGTAATCTTGCGCAGCGCCGACAGGCTCATCACCTGATAACCGCCGCTGTCGGTCAATATCGGTCGGTCCCAGCCCGAAAATTTGTGAAGGCCGCCAAGCCTTGCGACCCGCTCCGCCCCGGGCCGAAGCATCAGGTGATAGGTGTTGCCAAGGATGATATCCGCCCCCGTCGCGCGCACCTCGGCTGGCCGCATTGCTTTCACCGTCGCAGCCGTGCCGACCGGCATGAAAGCAGGCGTGCGGATTTCGCCGCGCAGCATTTTGATGCTGCCGGTGCGCGCCTTGCCGTCGGTGGCGGTAATAGAAAACTGGAATCGCGTGGTCATCGGCTGCGCATTAGCAGGGTTAAGGCAAGAGGAAAGGGCTTCACGTTGCGGCTTAACAACCCCATATAGACAGAATGACTTACACAGACCCCCGTTCATACCTTTACCAACCCGGCCTGCTTGACCCCGATGCAGCACAACGCATCACGCGTAAAGCGCTCAGCGCCTGCGATGATGGCGAACTCTATTTGCAATATAGCGCCACCGAGAGTTTCGGCTTCGACGACGGCCGCCTGAAAATGGCGGATTATTCGACCGGATCGGGTTTCGGTCTGCGCGGGGTCTCGGGCGAGATGACCGGTTTTTCGCATGCCAATGACATGAGCGAAGCCGCAATCCGCCGTGCAGGTGAAACGCTGAAGTTGCTCGATCCGGCCAAGGAGGGGCCTGCTCCGCCGCCGCGCAAGAACAACCGGCATTTATATACAGACGGCAATCCGCTCGAGCTCGTGCCTTTTGCCGAGAAAGTCGCTTTGTGCCAGAAAATCGACGCCGCTGCGCGTGCCCGAGACCCGCGCGTGGCGCAGGTCAGTGTCAGTCTTTCAGGTAGCTGGACTGTGGTCGAAATCGTACGGGCCGACGGCTTTGTCGCTACTGATGTCCGGCCCCTTGTACGACTCAACGTCTCGATCGTCGCGCAAGATGGCGACCGCCGTGAAACCGGCAGCTATGGCTTTGGCGGGCGCTATCTCTACGGCAAATTGTTCGAAGATGCGCAGTGGGAACACGCAATTGACGAGGCACTGGCGCAGGCCTTGACCAACCTGCGCTCGGTGGCGGCACCAGCGGGCGAAATGACCGTATTGCTTGGCCCCGGCTGGCCCGGCGTGCTGCTGCACGAGGCGGTGGGCCACGGCCTTGAAGGCGATTTCAACCGCAAGGGAAGCTCTGCCTTTTCGGGCAAAATTGGCCAGAGGGTCGCCGCCCCCGGCGTGACCGTAGTCGATGACGGGACGATGCAAAACCGTCGCGGTTCGCTCTCCATCGATGACGAAGGCACCCCGACCCAAGAGAATGTCCTGATCGAAGACGGGATATTGCGTGCTTACATGCAGGACCGCATGAACGCGCGGCTGATGGGCGTTGAACCCACCGGCAATGGCCGCCGTGAAAGCTATGCCCATGCGCCGATGCCGCGGATGACCAACACCTTCATGCGCGGCGGTCAGGACGATCCCGCCGAGCTGCTCAGTCGCGTGAAAAGCGGCATTTTCGCCAAAAGCTTCGGCGGCGGGCAGGTCGATATCGTTTCGGGCAAATTCGTGTTCAGCTGCACCGAGGCCTATCTGGTCAAGGACGGCAAATTGGGCGACCCGATCAAGGGCGCAACGCTGATCGGCGACGGCCCAACCGTACTCAACAAGGTCATCGGCCTTGGCAACGACATGGCGATCGACGAAGGCATCGGCGTCTGCGGCAAGGCCGGGCAGAGCGTGCCTGCTGGTGTCGGTCAGCCGACGACGCTGGTGAGTGCATTGACCGTTGGCGGAACCGCCGGGTGAACGACGAAGACGAGTTTGACGCTGCTGCGCCGCCTGCCAACTGGGCGCCGCAGATTCTTGCGTTCTGGTTCGACGAACATGGCGAGTCCGACTGGTTCAGCGGTGGGCCGGAATTCGACACCGAGGTCACCGAGCGTTTTGCCGGATGGCACGAGGCGCTGCGGGGCCAACCGGTCGAGGCGTTTCTCGAACATGCCGACACCGCGCTGGCGGCGGTGATCCTGTTCGATCAGGTGCCGCGCAATGCGTTTCGGGGCACCGCAGAGGCCTTTGCAACCGACCATATTGCGCTCGGCATCGCAAAGACTGCGGTCGAAAGCGGTCTCGATGCCGGGATGACCAAAGATCAGAAGCTGTTCCTCTATCTGCCGTTCGAGCATAGCGAGGATTTGAATGACCAGCGCGAATCGGTGCGGCTGATGAGCAGGCTGGGCGACCAGCGCCTTCTACAATTCGCGCTCGACCATCAGGCGGTGATCGAACGCTTCGGTCGCTTCCCGCATCGCAACAGGGCGCTGGGCCGAGCAGACCGCGAAGGCGAGGCGGAGGCGGTGGCAGACGGGCACAAATGGTAAACACTTGAGTCTTATGCCGATGGGCATATAATCACTCCCTGACGGGTCGCATGTTTGTCCGGTAAATCCGGAAAATACCTTCAGGAGTGCAAACATGCGTTTAGATTATCGATTGGTCTCGCTCGCGGCGGTTGCTGCGGTCATCATTACTGTTCCCGGCTCTGCCCAGAAAACCACCGGACCCAAGGCGACCTATGCGATGGATGTCTCGACCATGTCCGGAATGGGAATGGGCGCAATGATGGGGGGTGGCCTGGGGAGCCTGCTCGGCGGAGGCGGCGGCGACAATTATATGCTCGACCTGCGGCTAAGCTCCGCCACACCCGCGCCGGTGCAGCCCGAAAAGGGTGACCATTTCTTCCTGCCTGCCGCCAAAATGGGCAAGTCGGTGCCGCTGCTGGGCGATGCACCTGGCAAGCCTGCGAAACCCGACCGCGACTATGAACAATATAAGATGGAAAAGCCCAAAGGACGCCTCCTGATGTTCTGGGGCTGCAACACAAAGGCACCCAAGGGCCAGCCCTTCATCATCGATTTCGCCAAAATGCCGACGGCACAAATGCCTGCCAACATGCCTGCGCAGATGAGGGGATATGAGGCAGCCGCCGCCGCCCGCGATGCCAATGCCGCATGGTGGCCCAATGGCACCAATGGCAAGCAGCCCCGGTCCGGCTCGTCCTTGCGCGGCGAGCATCGGGTGGCGAGCGCTTTTACACCCGAAATCAAGTTTGCGGTTGCCAATGATTATATGGCCGCGCTCAATGTTCGTCCTTCCGAGCAACTGGGTGCGATCCTGCTCAGCTGGAATGCGGTGCCGACGGCAACGGGCTATGTCGCCTGGGCGATGGGCGGGATGGAGCGCGCTGGGCAGGGCGGGGACCTCGTCATGTGGACTTCGGCCAGCACCCGCGACAATGGCGTCGGCATGGACTGGCTCTCGCCCGCCGAGGTGCAGCGACAAATTGCCGCTGGTAATGTCATAGCGCCAACCAAGACCAATTGCGCGATACCTGCCGAAGCCAAAGCGGCCGCAGGCGGCATGATGTTCGGCAGCATGAATGCCTTTGGTCCGGAGGAGAATTTCGCCTTCCCGCCCAAACCGGCCGATCCCAAGGCGGTGTGGAATATCGACTGGACCGCAAAGGTCCGCTTCCGCGCCTTTTCAAGCTTCATGACGGGAATGGGCAATATGGGCGCAATGGGCGGCATGTCCGACGGGTCGTCCGAACCAGCCAAAAAGAAAAAGTGCAAGGGGCCGCTGGGGATACCGATCCCGGGAGCAAGCTGTTAGCGTTCGACAACGTCCCGGCGCATCGGCGCAAGCTTTGAAAGGAACCGGTTCTGCGCGGCGAAGCTGACGCCTTCGGCCGCCATCGCCTTTTGCAAATTTTCGACCATCCGGTTCATATCAGCTTGCTGAATGCCCATATTTTTGTGCGCTGATCGCATATCCATACCGGTGTAAGTGCAGCCTGCATTTAGCAGGTAACACATATGCTCGAACAATGTACGTTCGAACCGGACGCGATCTTCGGAGGCGAAAATTTCACCGATGACCGGATCGCTTCCATTGAGATCGATCAGGCGATTGACGACGCGGCGGATACCATCTTTTCCGCCGAATGCCCTTGCCATCGAAGCGCCCTCAAACGGCTTTGCACCGGCATTCTCCGGCTTGCCTTCATATGGCTCGACTGGCTCTTCGCCTGGCATCGCGTAATGCGGCGGCGATGCGCTTTGCAGTAGCAATGCAATGACAATCATCGACATAGCCAATCCTTCAATATGATGCCTGCAGTGAAAACAGCACGCCGCGCTGTTTGCCAATGGAGGCAATTGAACCCATATCGGCATATGCGACTGCGGCGGTTAAATGCTTGTTAAAGGCATAAGTGCCGAACAGGTCGAACCAGTCGTCTTCGCGCGCAATGCCCAGATTATTCGGTTTGGCGCGATATTCACCGCCAATCGCAAAACGGCGCGACAATTGCCAGGCAAGCGAACCTTCGGCTTGCAGGGTATAAGAGTTACTCTGGTCTCCGCCAAAACCCAACAGTCCGATCTGGTTGCCCTTGGTCGCGCGCAACGTCGCGCTGGCGAGGATCGAGTGTGACAGGATCAGTTTGCTGGCGCTGATGTAATAATCGATTCCTTTGTCGTCCTTCGCCCCGAAGGCACCAACAACTGCGCCATTGTTGCTGTTCTTGTACTGCGCGCCAATCGCAATCGCCGGCATCATGGGCGAGCCATAGACAAGATCGCCAGTCAGCTTGACCTTCGCGCCGAACACGTCCTGCTTGAACGCGTAATTTGCGCCCAGTCCGAGCGCCGCACCAATCTCGTTGGTGTTGAAATTGTGATGCGCGTAAGACAGTTCCACCCGGTCGAAAAGGCCGATGCTCAACCCTGCGCTCTGGAAATCATAGCTTTTGACTTCGGCGATTGTCGCGTGGCCAGAAACGCCGATGCCGTCTTTGGTCTCATTACCCGCAATGACTGCCCAAGGCGTCAGCCCACCGCCCGATGCGCCTTCCAAAGAGGATATGCCATTGGTGAGCAGCAATTTGCCTCCACCGCGAAGATCATCCGCAAATGCGGCTTGTGGACACAGGACGGTGATCCCTGCTGTCAGTGCCAAAATGCAGATTTTTCCGTGCGACATGACTGTCGTGGTATATAACCATAGTTAACGGCTGGTAAAAACGAGGCGGCAGAAACGTGTAAAATCAGCCAAATGTTAAGCTATTATTGACGTCTGGCGACTTAATCCTGTCTTATGGACCGTCCCTTTTTGCTCGCCGTTTTTGCCTTCATTTTTCCCGGGACTGCAATCGCCGGGACATTCGATGTGCGTCTGACCGATGCGGCGGGAAAACCGGTGGAGGACGCCGTGGTCACGGTGCATCCGGCTAGTGGCACGCCCAAGGGTCCGATATCCTTCCCTTGGGGCACGACGATGGTGCAGCAGAACATTGCCTTTGCGCCCACCGTCCTGATCGTGCCTGTCGGGGCGACGGTGAAGTTCCCGAACAAGGACAAGGTGCGCCACCATGTCTATTCCTTTTCGCGGCCGGCGAAATTCGAAATCAAGCTGTTCGGCAAGGACGAAACACGCAGCTACCGCTTCAGCACCGAAGGTTCGGTCGCATTGGGCTGCAATATCCACGACAGCATGAGCGGCTTCATCAAGGTCGTCGATACCCCCTTTGCCGCCAAGAGCAGTGCCAACGGCGCAGCACGCATCAACAATGTTCCCGGCGGCTTTGCCCGTGTCACCGTCTGGCATCCCAAATTGCGCGGCAAGGATAATGAAATGGTGGTCAGCGTTCCGTTGACCGCCGCAGGCACCGTGTCGCGTTCGTTCAAGCTGGCGCTTCGTCCATGATCGGACGGCTGCCCTTCCGCGCACGGCGCTTGATGTTGACGGTGCTGTCGCGGCTGTCGGTGAAGATGACATTGTTCTTCGCCGCGATGTTTGCATTGGCGACTGCTATTTCCTTTGCCGGCACGCGGGTTGCGATCGAACAATATGCCGAACGCTCCATCAACCGCGAAATGGCGGCCGGTAGCGCGGTGTTCGAACGCATTGCGCAATTGCAGTTCGACCAACTGCATCAAGCCGGAAAAGTGCTTGCCGCCGATTTCGGCTTTCGCGAAGCGGCAGCAACGGGCGATGCGCCGACCATCGATTCGGCGCTGAACAGCCTTGAAGCAAGGCTCGACCTTGCCGATGCCTTCGTTGTTGGGCTCGATGGCCAGATAACCGGCCTCAACAAAAATCTGTCGGATGCCGATCAGTCGAAATTGTTCGATGCGCTCGACGCCGGCAACGAGCAGGGTATCGCCCGCATCGGCGGTGCAAACCGGATACTGACTGCGGCACCTATTGAAGCGCCGGTTCTGATAGGTTGGGTCGTTTTCACGCGCGAGCTCGGCGCGAAAGAACTGTCGAGCCTCGCCAAATTATCTGCGGTCGATTTGCATCCCAAAGTCGCACCACGCTCGATGCTCCCCGACGGCGTTCGCGTTGGGCAGGCAGCGACGGAAAAATCGGTCAATGCCGAACGCTGGTTGCTCCGCGCGAGTCCCGTGCGCAGCTTCATTGCCGATGAGCCGCAGGCCTTGGTGCTCGAATATAGCCTAACGGCAGCGCTCAACAGCTATCAACCGATTTTCCTGGCGCTGCTGCTATTCGGCCTGCTGGGTATTGCCGTGGCTGTCGGCGGAAGCTGGCTGCTCGCGCGCAAAATGGCGCGGCCAATTGCGGCGCTGGAGCGAGCGACACGTTCGGTCGGGTCGGGCGAGCACGCGCAGGTCGCGGTTGAAACGCACGATGAAATTTCGCGGCTCGCGCGCTCGTTCAACCGCATGGTACATAATATCGAGGACCGCGAGCGGCAGATCGCACATATGGCGTTCCACGACGGCCTCACCGGACTCGCCAACCGTGTGTTGCTGCGCGAGCATATAACGCAGTCATTGAAGGCCTATGGCAGCAGTAAATCCTTCGCACTGATCTGCCTCGACCTCGATAATTTCAAGGCGGTTAACGATACACTCGGCCACCCGACCGGTGACGCCTTGCTGTGTGAAATCGCCATTCGCTTGCAGCAGCTGGCGGGTCAGGGCTTCGTCGCCCGGCTGGGGGGTGACGAATTTGCACTTTTCGTCGAGGGCGATGCGCGGTCGGCCTCTACCTTGTGCCATGCCATCTTGGCCCAAACATTGGAGCCGATGGTGGTCAATGGCCACCGGATTATCGCTGGCACCAGCATTGGCGTCGCGATGGCGCCGCAGGATGGTGTCGACCCGACGACCTTGCTGAAAAATGCCGACCTTGCACTTTATCGCGCCAAAAATGATGGCAAGGGCAGCTTCCGCTTTTTCGAAAATGCAATGGATGCCGAAGCCCAGGAGCGCCGGGCGATCGAGGTCGACCTGCACGACGCCATCCGCAATGGCGAACTCGAGCTTTATTTCCAGCCCCTGTTCGCGCTGTCGCAGAACCGTGTCACCGCGTTCGAGGCGCTGCTTCGCTGGAACCACCCGAAGCGTGGGCTGGTTTCGCCGGTCCAGTTCATTCCGCTGGCAGAGGATACCGGCCTGATCGTTCCCATCGGCGAATGGGTATTGCGTGAGGCATGCCGGGTGGCGGCAACCTGGCCCGACCATATCCGCGTCGCGGTCAATATCTCACCGGTGCAGTTCCGTTCAAACCGTCTGAACTCCGTTGTGACGCAGGCGCTGACATCCGCAGGGCTCGACCCGCACCGACTCGAACTGGAAATCACCGAGAGCCTCTTTATCGACAATATCGAAGCCACGCTCGCCTCGCTGCATTCGCTGCGCGCGCTCGGCGTGCGCGTGGCGCTGGATGATTTCGGCACGGGCTATTCATCGTTGAGCTATTTGCGCAGCTTCCCGTTCGACAAGATTAAGATCGACCGCAGTTTCATCGAGGATCTGCTTGCGCATGACGGGGCAACGGCAATCATCCGTTCGATTACCTCGCTCGCTGAGGCTTTGGGCATGGAGACAACGGCTGAAGGCGTAGAAACCATCGATCAGCTCGACATATTGCGCGAACAGGGCTGCAACCAGATTCAGGGATATTATTTCAGCAAGCCTGTCCCCGCGGATGAGGTCGGCAGGATGTTCGGCGAACAGACCACCGCTGCTTCGATGCCTGATGCGATGGTCCGCAACTTCCCAAACCCGGCAAGCGTGACGAATTTTGAATGGGCGGATCATTCGCAAATCGATAATAGCGCGACGGCGGCCAAAACCGGCACCGGCTAAACTCGGAGCCAAATGGCTGGACGGTTAGGGGCGGCTCTGGCAAATGGGGCCATGGCCGAATTTTCTGAAACGCTAACCGACAAGCATGTCGAGATGATCGGCAAGCAGCCGGTTTTCTTCACCGCCACCGCCGCTGCCGACGGGCGCATCAACCTGTCGCCCAAGGGCTATGACGCCTTTCGCGTATTGTCGCCGGGCCGGGTTGCTTATCTCGATCTCGGCGGCTCGGGCAACGAAACGCATGCGCATCTCTCGATCGATGGCCGTATCACCATCATGTTCTGCAATTTCGACCGCCCGGCGCTCATCCTTCGCATCTACGGCCGGGGCAGGGCGGTTTTGCCGCAGGACGATGAGTGGGAGGCACTGGCGACGCATTTCGCCTTGCTTCCCGGAACACGGCAGATTTTTGTCATCGAGGTTGACAGCGTCCAGACCAGCTGCGGCTGGGGTGTGCCCTTCATGGCGTTCGAACGCGAACGCGAGACGCTGCAAAAAGCCCATGCCGGGCTGGACGAGGAAGCATGGATGGCAAAGGCGCGGGGACGGACCAAGAGCATCGACGGCATTCCGACGCGGGTAACGACCCGCTATTTCGGACCCGCCAGCTAATCCGTGGCACTGGTCGAGCTTGCCCGCTATCCGTCGCCGATGGCTGCCGAAATAGCACGGACATTCCTTGAATCGCACGGACTGGGCGCTGTGACCTTCGATAGCGGAATGAATATTGCCGACAGCGCGGCCTTTGCCATACCCGTTCGATTGATGGTTCTGCACGAGGATCTTGACGAGGCGGTGAAATTGCTGACCGAGGCGGGCATCGAATGACGCTGCCGCTGAAGGTCGCCACCTATAATATCCGCAAATGCGTCGGCCTCGACCAGAAGCGTAATCCGGAACGCATTCTCCAGGTGCTTAACGAAATCGATGCAGATGTGATTACACTGCAAGAGGCAGACCGCCGCTTCGGCTCGCGCGAAAGCTGCCTTCCCGCCTCGCTGATCGAGAGCGAAACCCCTTGGCATCCGGTGCCTTTCAACATCCGGCCGGGCAGCATTGGCTGGCACGGCAACGCCATTCTGGTTCGCCGGAGTATCGAGGCGAACCATGCGCATCCGCTCGACCTGCCGATGCTCGAACCGCGCGGTGCTGTCGAGGCGCATTGCACGCTGGAGGGTCGCCAGTTCCGGATTATCGGCGTCCACCTCGATCTTTCGGGGCTGTGGCGGCGGCGGCAGGTGCGGGCAATCCTTGCCCATATCGACGCCGCCCCGCGCCATCTGCCGACGATCATCATGGGCGATTTCAACCAGTGGTCGGACCGCGGGGCGTTGTCCGAATTCGCATTCCATCATCACCGTATCATCAAGACGCCGAAAAGCTTTCATAGTTCGCGGCCGGTCGCGCATCTCGACCGGATTATTGTCAGCCATGACATTTCTGTGGAGGGGCAAGGAGTGCATATGTCCGCGCTATCGCAGCGTGCCTCCGACCACCTTCCGGTCTGGGCAAATCTTCATCTGAATTAAATGCCTAAATTTTAATCATGTGAAACTTACTGATTAAAATTTAGGCAGATGCAGGAGATTTGCTCCTACCCGTTCGCTCGATAAGTGCCGCAAATCGGGCCAAAGCGGCAGTTTTCGATTCTGGCACAGCGTTTGCATATTGCACTGCACAACCAAGAACGGGGGGTGTGCATGAAATATATTATCGCCATCATCAAACCGCATAAGCTCGACCCGGTCCGCGAGGCGCTGACCGCGCTCGGCGTGTCCGGCATGACCGTGACCGAGGTCAAGGGCTTCGGGCGGCAAAAGGGCCAGACCGAAATTTACCGCGGAGCGGAATATGCGACCAACATGGTTCCCAAGGTCAAGATAGAGGTCGCCTGCGCCTCCGACCAGTCGGCCGCTGTCGTCGAAGCCATCCAGCATGCTGCCGAAACCGGCGCGATCGGCGATGGCAAGATCTTCGAATTCGAACTCGCCGGTGCGCTGCGCATCCGCACCGGCGACACCAATGAAACAGCGCTCTGACGCGAAGACATCAAGCTAGGGGAACTAAGATAATGATGAAATCTCTCAAATATCTGGGCACGGCGGGGGCGACATTGTTCGCTGCCCTGCCTGCCTTTGCGCAGGAGGCTGCGGAAGCCGCAGCAAAGGGCGCTGCCGCCGCAACCGCTGCCGTCGCCGAAGGCCCGATCAAGGGGCCGACGGTCGAGCAGATGGCGGGCATGGTCGACAAGGGCGACACGACCTGGATGCTGATCAGCTCGGCACTGGTGCTGCTGATGTCGATCCCGGCGCTCGCGCTGTTCTACGGCGGCCTCGTGCGTACCAAGAATATGCTCAGCCTGCTGATGCAGGTGTTCATGATCGTCTCGGTCGCGGCATTGGTCTGGGTCAGCTATGGCTACAGCCTCGCCTTCACCAGCGGCGGGCCGTTCATTGGCGGCTTTTCCAAGGCGTTTCTGCAGGGTGTCGACGCAACGACCCTCGCTGCGACGTTCAGCAACAATGTCTATATTCCGGAATATGCCTTTGTCGTGTTCCAGATGACCTTTGCCTGCATCACGCCGGCGCTGATCGTTGGAGCATTTGCGGAGCGTATCAAGTTCACCCCGCTGATGATTTTCACAGTGCTGTGGCTGACCTTTGCCTATTTCCCGATCGCTCACATGGTCTGGTACTGGGCTGGCCCCGACTTCCTCGTCGATGCGCCAACCGACATGGGCCTGCTCTGGGGCTGGGGCGCGCTGGACTTTGCCGGTGGAACCGTGGTTCACATCAATGCCGGTATCGCTGGTCTGGTCGGCTGCCTCATCGTCGGCAAGCGGGTCGGCTATGGCAAGGAAGCCACGCCGCCGCACAGCATGACCATGACCATGATCGGCGCTTCGCTGCTGTGGGTGGGCTGGTTCGGCTTTAACGCCGGTTCCAACCTTGAAGCCAACGGCCTTGCCGCACTGGCGTTCATCAACACCTTTGTGGCCACCGCGGCTGCTGCTGTCGCCTGGTGCATCATCGAACAGCTGCACCATGGAAAGCCTTCGCTGCTCGGCGCGGTAACGGGTGCGGTTGCAGGTCTGGTGGCGATTACGCCGGCAAGCGGTTTTGCCGCACCGATGACATCGATCCTGCTCGGCTTCGTGGCATCGGCGCTCTGCTATCTCTTCGTCGCTTATGTGAAGAACAAGCTGAAATATGACGACACGCTCGACGTATTCGGTGTGCACGGCATTGGCGGCATCGTCGGCGCCATCGGGACCGGCATTGTCGCCGACCCGGCGCTCGGCGGTCAGGGCTGGTTCGACTATACCGTCTTTCCGGCGGTACCCGGCGAATATGACATGGCCGGTCAGGTCATGACCCAGATCTGGGCCGTCGGCACCACGGTTCTGTGGACCGGCGTGGTTTCGGCAGTGCTCTTCTACGCTCTCAAATTCACCACCGGCCTGCGCCCGAGTGAAGATGCAGAGCGTGAAGGCCTCGACCTTACCGAACATGGCGAGCGCGCCTACAACTATTGAGTTTCAAAGCTTGGCGGCGGGGCATTCTCTCCTCTCCTTTAATGCCCCGCCGTCTCCCGATGTTCCTCCCGCGAACATCCACCTTACGGCCCGGACCAGAAATGGTTCGGGCCGATTTTGGTTTGAGGCTCTTGGTACCTGCTCGGCGGCGGTTCTAGTTCTAGCGGCGCATTGGTGCTGATTTCACGCGAAGCTCGCGAAGGAGCGAAGAGCGCGAAGTTTTCATGCAAATTTGCGCGTAGCGCCTTCCAAATTCTGTCGTTCAGATTTTCTCGACAGTTCTGTTGAAAATGCCCTTCGGGCAAACACTGAATCTTCGCGCTCTTCGCTCCTTCGCGAGCTTCGCGTGAAGCAAAATATCCTCATATTCGCGGCTGGACCCAGTTTTAGTCATTTGACAACAATGGCTTCGCAGCGTCGTTTAAATCCCTCTTTCCTACAAATCACCATATAGGTTATTTGACTCGAGTCAGCCAGCTGCGGTCTAGAACGTAGGAGTGTTGATGGAAGATGCGACGGGGCGGTGGAGTGCCGTTCAGTCGCAAACGGTCGGCGCCTTGGGTGTTCCGCAGGTCCGGATGGAACTGCACCCCTCGAGCGTGGTCCCGCCAGCAATGGCGACCGGTTTGGGGATTAGGCTCCTTGCCCCTTATCGGTATTTCAGGACAATCAAGGCGGCCCGCAGTCCAGTCTGATGGAACGCCCGGGCCTTAATCCAATACACGCCATCAGCCGGACGCCATTCACGGCGACGCCGCCTGAGCACCCGCGCCGACCGTCTTTCTTTAAAAAGCGCCGGATCAGCGTGCGCGAATCTTGTTGGAAATTTTATTACGCGTGTAGGAAATTTCAGATCGCTGACAGTTTAAGCTGACCTGCCTATTCGTCATCCTGAACTTGTTTCAGGATAACGCACCGCCGCTCGTTATCCTGAAACAAGTTCAGGATGACGAACGGTAATCAGGCAACCTTCGATTCAGACCCAAGTATCAACGGATCGGCAACCTTGCTGACATCCACGGTCGTCCGGGCGATGCTCGGCACACCATTTGACGACTTATGCTTGAACTTGCCTTCGACCTGACCGCCCGGCGCGATGGTGAGGTTATTGTACACCACATCGCCGATAATCCGCGCGCTGGCTTCGATCACCAGATCGTTCGCTTCGATCGAGCCTTCGACCCTGCCCGACAATTTCGCGGCCTCGGCGGTGACCTTGCCTGCAATCACGCTGCCTTCGCCCTGGACCAGGCTGCCACAGGTGACATCGCCCTGGACCTTGCCGTCGATATGCAGGTCGACGCGCGCGGTCAGATTTCCGACGATTTCCACGTCGGATGCGATGATCGAAAATGTGTGACCCGAATTTGCCATGCGGCCATTACCTCTTTGCGAATGTGCGCCCTGCGGGATCATCGGTGCGACCTCCGGCGATGGCTTGGATTTCGAGAACATCGGAATTTGCCTCCAGGAATTTGCGCGGGTTTATGGCCTGCCCGTTCAGGCGAACTTCAAAATGCAAATGGCTGCCGGTCGACCGCCCGGTACTCCCCATCCGTCCGATCTGTACACCGCGATCGACCTTTTGGCCATTGCGCACGTTGAAACCCGACAAATGCGCATAACGCGTTACCAGACCGTTAGCATGGGTGATTTCCACGGTGTTGCCATAGCCGCCCTGCGAACCCACCGAAGTGACCTTGCCCTCTGCTGCAGCAAGGATCGGCGTACCCACTGGGCCTTTGAAATCGAGGCCATTGTGCATGGCCGCGCCGCCGGTGAACGGGTCGCTGCGATAGCCAAAGCCGCTTGACATCATCATCACGGCGGCGGGCATCGATGTCGGGATAGCGGCAAGCGCGCGCTCCATCGCGTCCATACGCCCCAGCGATGCAGCCAATTTTGTGAAGCGCGGATCGCGGACGTCCTTCTTCGACGTGCCGAAGAATGATTCGAACGGACCACCCTGTGCGCTACCCGCCTGACGGGCGAGCACATCGGGGTTCAGGCCGAACTGGCGAATGGCCGATTCCGCCTTTTCCGTGCGCGCCTGCGCCACGCGGGTCATGACTTCGGCGAAGCGAATCTGGCGGGCTTCGATTTGCGCGAGACCCGCTGCTTCAGGGATGAGCGCACTGATTGTTTTGACGGCCTTGTCTTCCTCGCCGGTGGGCTGCGTGGTTGCTGGGGCTTCGGCAGGCAACTCGTCGAGATATTGTTCGCTCAACGATTCGAGCATTTTCTGGCGCCGCTCAAGATCGGCGGTGACCTCTTCGATGGAGCCGCGATAGGTGGCCACACGTTCTTCGGCGGACTCAATCTTCGCTTCTTTCTCGCTCAGCGCCATGCGTTCTATCGACACGCTGATCTGGTTGACCGCCATACCAAGCGTGACCACCAGCCAAACGCCGATGACGAGCGCGAGCGAGCCTGCAACACGACGTTGCAGTTGCGCAGAAATCTTCAAGAACCGGACTTGGCCATTGGCCCGCATGAAAAATTCGCGGTCAATAAACCATCCAGCGATCCGGTTTTTCCAACCGGTCATTCTGGTCTGTAGCGACACGACCCACCCCGTTTTTAATTTGTGCAGCGCGCCTAGCAGAGGAACAAAAGCCTTGCGAATCGGTTTTCGGCGACTCGTGACGAGTCGGGCGAGTCGCACGGTGAGTTGTGGAAAACGATATCAACATGGGTAAATTACGCTGGCAATTCAACCATGTCCGCATACGCGTAAAAATAAAATCGAATAAAAACAGTATATTTGGCCCGATTCGCTTGTGATTGGATGCGCAAATCCCGTTTTCGGACGCACTACTTCCCCTTTTTCCGCCATTTCTCTAGGACGGTCCGATGACCGACACCGAAACTCTCGTGAAGGATATGGCCTTGCGCGCCCGCGCGGCCGCCCGGCTATTGGCGCAGGCAAGCGACGCTGCAAAGTCCGACGCGCTGAAACGCGCTGGCGCAGCGCTGCGCGCGCAAATGCCGAAGATTATTGCCGCGAATGACATCGACATGAAAGCCGGCGCCAAATCTGGTCTGTCCGCCGCGATGCTCGACCGGCTCAAACTCGACGAGGGCCGCATCGAAGGCGTCGCCGCTGCCGTCGAGAAGGTTGCCAAACTTGCCGACCCCGTCGGCGAAATCATCGACCGGCGCACACAACCCAACGGCCTTGTCATGGAGCGTGTCCGCGTTCCGGTTGGCGTGCTTGGCATCATCTATGAAAGCCGTCCCAATGTGACTGCCGATGCGGCGGCGCTCGGGCTGCGGTCCGGCAATGCCGTGATCCTGCGCGGCGGCAGCGAGGCGGTGAACAGCAACCGGGCCATTCATCTGGCTATGGTAGAAGGCATCACCGGGGCGGGGCTCCCCGTAGACGCGGTGCAGCTCGTTCCAACACAGGATCGCGCGGCGGTCGGCGCCATGCTCCGCGCACAAGGTGTGATCGACATGATCATACCGCGCGGCGGCAAATCGCTCGTGGCGCGCGTGCAGGACGAGGCGCGCGTCCCTGTGCTCGCCCATCTCGACGGGATTTGCCACACTTACATCCATAAAGACGCCGACCCCGAAATGGCCAGGACGATAATCGTCAACGCCAAGATGCGTCGCACCGGCATTTGCGGTGCGACCGAGACGCTGCTGATCGATCAGGATTATGCCGCGCCGGGGGAGCTGGTGACAGCACTGCTGGATGCGGGTTGCGAAGTTCGGGCCGATGATATGCTGATGGAACTCGATGCGCGGACTGTCTCGGCAGACGATGCCGACTGGGACACCGAATATCTCGATTCGGTCATTTCGGCGCGGGTGGTTGCAGGACCCGACGACGCGATGGAGCATATCGCCCGCCACGGGTCGCACCACACGGACGCCATCATTACCGCCGATGCGACGGTCGCCGCGCGCTTTCTGGCCGAAGTCGACAGCGCCATCGTGATGCACAACGCCTCCACCCAATATGCGGACGGCGGCGAATTCGGGTTGGGCGCGGAGATCGGCATTGCGACTGGCAGGCTGCATGCCCGCGGGCCAGTGGCACTCGAAGGGCTGACCACGTACAAATGGCTGGTCCACGGACAGGGACAGACTCGGCCTTGAAAACTATCGGCCTGATGGGCGGCTCGTTCAATCCCGCGCATGGTGGGCATCGGGCGATCAGCCTGTTTGCAATGGATGCGTTGGATCTCGATGAATATTGGTGGATGGTATCGCCGGGCAATCCGCTGAAGCCCAAAAAGGATATGGCGCCGCTGCCCGTGCGCCTTGCTTCGGCAAAGGCCCAAGCCCGGCGCAGTCCGATCAGGGCCACCGCCATCGAAAGCGCACTCGGCACGGTCTACACCATCGATACGTTGCGCAAAATCGTCGCACTTCATCCCAAAACCCGTTTTATCTGGATCATGGGCGCGGATAATCTGTTGCAATTTCATCACTGGAAACGCTGGCGTGACATCGCGCGGTTGATGCCGATTGCAGTTATCGCCAGACCCGGCTATGATGCCCGTGCGATTGCGGGTCCCGCAATGGCCTGGTTCAGACGGTTTGTCCGGCGTCCGGACCAGCGTCATCACTGGACAATGTGGAGTACGCCAGCGCTTGTCTTTTTGCGCTTTCGTCCAGATCCGCGATCGGCAACCGCAATACGCCGCGCCGACCCATATTGGTTTCACCGATATAAGGAATTTGGAACGCGTGACGGCGTTACCCGCAAACTTGTTTCTTAAGGAGCAGATTTGATAGAAACCGCATCCGTCCCTGCGCCCCAAAAGGCCAAGGGACCCACATTGAGCCCTGACGCGCTCCACAATCTCATCCTGAAGTCGCTCGACGATGATCAGGCGCAGGAGGTGGTCACCATCCCTCTCGAAGGCAAAAGCAACATCGCCGACCATATGGTTGTCGCTTCCGGCCGCTCGTCGCGGCAGGTGGCATCGATGGCGCAAAAGCTTGCTGAGCGGATCAAACAGGCCGGCCGCGCTGCGCGGATCGAAGGCCTGCCTTCGGCCGACTGGGTGCTGATAGATGCCGAGGACGTGATCGTCCATCTGTTCCGGCCGGAAGTCAGAAGCTTCTACAATCTGGAACGCATGTGGGCTTTCGGCGACGCACCTGAAGTCGCGACGGCGTAAAAGTCTCCTGGGGCGCAGATGGCGATGCGCCTGCACATCATTGCGCGCGGCAAGATCGGCCGCTCGCCAGAGGCTGACCTCGTCGATCGCTATCTGAAGCGGATTAGCTGGCCGGTGAGACATAGCGAATTGCCGGATAAGGGTGGTGAGCTGCCCGCGGCAGATACGCCGTTCAAAACAATCATTCTCGATGAAAAGGGCGAACAGCTTGCTTCGACCGAACTCGCCCGCCTGCTTGAACGCTGGCGCGACGACGGGGTGCGCGAGGTGCGCTTTCTGATCGGCGCGGCAGACGGCTTTGGCGATGCCGAGCGGGCCAGCGCGGACAAGCTCATTGCTTTCGGCAAGGCGACGTGGCCGCACCTGATGGCTCGCGCAATGCTCGCCGAACAATTGTTCCGCGCCACATCGATCATTGCCAACCACCCCTATCATAGGGAAGGATAGGGTCATGCGGTTTTGGCTCACATTATCAGCGATGGCGCTGGCACCTTTGGGCGTTGCGGGTGCCTTGATGGCACAGAGCGCGTCGTCGCCCGACTTGCAGCAACAGGCGCTGCGCGATGCCAAGGAAAATGCGCTGAAAGCCGAACGGCGCAGCGAACTGTTGCGGCAGGAAGCGAGCAATGCCGAAAATGCCGCCGACCGGATCGTCGCGCAGCGTGCGGTGCTGACCGCCGAAATCGCCGCAGCAGAGGCGCAGATCGAGGCTGCCAATGCGCGCATCGCGATCATCGCCCGCCGTCAACGCGCACAGCAATCCCGGCTGGGGCAGGAGAGCGAGCCTGTGCTTCGCCTCAACGCCGCGCTCCAGCAAATGACCAGTCGGCCGACGGCGCTGATGATGGCGCAACGCGGTCAGCGTGAAGATTATATCCATTTGCGCGCCGTAATGGCCACCGTGCAGCCTGAAATCGTCCGGCGGACATCGGCCTTGCGTCAGCAGATTGCGGTGCAGAACGAGTTGCGATCGCAGGAACTTGTCGCGCTCAAATCGCTGGGCGATGCGCGCAGCCGTCTGCAGGGACGCCGCGCCGCGCTGGCGCGTCTGGAAGGCAATGCGCGCGGCAGGGCTGGCGAGCTGTCGGCGGATGCCGCCATCGAATTTGAGCAAGCCATCGCTCAGGGCGAACGGGCGCGCGATATAGTCGGCAGGATAGATACGCTGCGTCTGAGCAGTGAGAGAGCCGCCGAACTCGCCGCTCTCGATGGACCACCGCTCCGCCGCGATGCCGGAAAGCGGCGGGCCGACGGACCCAAAGCCTATATCCTGCCAGTGCGCGGCAACATTGTATCCGGGTTCAACGAACTCACCAGCACGGGATATCGGGATCGCGGCGTCCGCATGAACGTGACTGCCTCATCGCCAATCGTGGCACCGGCGGCTGGCAGGGTGACATATGCCGGACAGTATCGCAGCTATGGCCAGATCATCATCATCGAACATGGCAATGGCTGGAACACGCTGATCACCAATCTGGCTGCAGTTCAGGTCTCAAAGGGTCAGTCGGTTGACCAAGGAGCCGTACTGGGCACATCGGGTGACGAAGAGCGGGAAATCGGCGTCGAACTGCGCAAAAATGGCCGGGTCATGGACATCGCCGCGCTGCTCGGCTGACGCTTGTCGGGTGGCATTTAATGTTCGTGGTAAACACGCTTTCACCATGGGTTCAGGCGCGATATACGACTCAGCCTGAAACAAGGACTGGATAAGCCGATGAAAAACCGCCTGCTGCCTTCTACCCTAGCCATCGCCCTGGCGCTTTCGGTGCCCGCGACGGTGTTGCTGGCGCAGTCGGCACAGCAAAAATCGGCCGCGCAATTACAGGCCGACCAGATCCGCGAACTTGAACAATTCCTGGCCGTCTACAAGAAGGTCAAGTCGAGCTATGTCGACAAGGTCGATGACAAGCAGCTTATGGAAGGTGCGATCCAGGGCATGCTGGCAAGCCTCGATCCGCATAGCGGTTTCCTCAACAGGTCCGATTTCAGCACATTGCGGACGCAGATAGACGGCGAATATGGCGGCTTGGGCCTGTCGGTAACGCTCGAAGACGAAGCGGTGAAGGTCATCGCCCCGACCAAGGACACCCCCGCCGACAAGGCAGGAATCAAGTCGGGCGACTATATCACCCATCTTGATGGCAAGCTGATTTTTGGCGGCACGCTGGACGAAGCGGTCGATGCCATGCGCGGCGAGCCGGGCACTTCCATCAAGCTTACCATTGTGCGTCCCGGACGCGATGCGCCGTTTGACGTTACCGTCACCCGCGCCATCATCGATCTGAAGCCCGTTCAGTGGGAGGTGAAGGATCGTATCGGCGTGATCACGATCACCGGATTCTCCGAACAGACCGGCGCCGATGTCGTCGCCGCCGTTTCGGGCATCAAGAAATCTCTCGGCGGCAAGCCGCTCGGTTATATCGTCGACCTGCGGTCGAACCCCGGCGGCATATTGGATGAGGCTGTTGCGGTCTCCGACGCATTTCTTGCCAGCGGCGAAATCGTTTCCGAACGCGGCCGTGACAAGCGCGATATCGAACGCTGGTGGGCTGAGCGCGCCATTCCGGGCGATGTTACGGGCGGCGCGCCGATCATCGTGCTGGTCGATGCAGGCTCCGCATCGGCTTCGGAAATCGTGGCGGGCGCCTTGCAGGACCATCACCGCGGTCTCGTGATGGGCGAGCGCAGCTTCGGCAAGGGTTCGGTGCAGAATGTCCTTCCGCTGACCCGCGACACCGGCCTTCGCCTCACGGTCGCGCGCTATCATTTGCCCTCGGGCCGTTCGGTTCAGGAAGGCGGAATCAAGCCCGACATTCAAGTGCCGCAGCTTTCCGATCCCGATTACAAGAAGCGGATTGCGATTCGCGAATCCGACCTTCGTCGTCACCTCATCAACGAAATGCAGGATGACGCGAAGGAGCTGGAGGAAGATATCGCCGACGATCCGCGCTTTGCAATGACCGCGGAACAATTGAAGGCGAAAGGCATCGAGGATTTCCAGCTGCATTATGCGATGGAAACGCTGACCCGGCTGGGATCGAAGACGATGAAGCTGGCCGAAAAGCCTGTAAAGGGTAAGGCGCAGAATTGACGGTGAGGATAATCCAAAACCGTCACCCTGAAACAAGTTCACGGTGACGGCAGTGGGGGAATCCAAGTTCGGCACCGCCCACTGGCTGGCCTTTCTGCTGCCCGCCGGGCTTCTGGCGGGGGCCTATGCGTCGCAATATCTTGGCGGGCTTTATCCGTGCGAAATGTGCTGGTGGCAACGCTATCCGCATTTTGAGGCGGTGGCGCTCGCTTTTGTCGCATTCTTCGTGCGGGTTCCGCCCTATCGCCATGCGCTGGTGGCGCTGGCTGCGTTGGGCATATTGTCGAGTGGCCTGATCGGCGGCTTTCATGCGGGCGTCGAATATGGCTGGTGGGAAGGGCTGACCGCCTGCACCTCGACAATATCGGGGACAGGCGACGAGCTGCTGAAATCGATCATGAACGCGCCGCTCATCCGCTGCGACGTCGCGCCCTGGACATTATTCGGCATTTCGCTCGCCGGTTATAATTTCCTCTTGTCGACGGGCGGCGCAATCGCCATCCTCGTGATGATATGGAAAAGTCCCAAAAGCTGAAAACGGCGGCGCAGCGTCATGACGCCATTGCCAGCATGATCCGCGTGAACCAGGCGGGTGAATATGGCGCAAAGCGCATTTACGCTGGGCAACTTGCGGTCATGGGCGATCGCTCCCCCGCCGCCCGCAGCATCGCGCATATGGCCGAGCAGGAGCAACGGCATCTGTCTGCTTTCGACCGGATGATGGCCGAGCGCGGCGTCCGGCCGACGGCGCTGCAACCGGTATGGGACGTCGCCGGCTTTGCACTGGGCGCGGTGACGGCCGCAATAGGGCCAGAGGCGGCGATGGCCTGCACAGTCGCCGTTGAGACCGAGATCGACCGGCATTATGCCGAACAACTTGCCGAACTGGGCGATAGCGATCCCGAGCTGTCTGCTATGGTCGCGGAATTTCAAGCCGAAGAACTGGAGCATAAAGCAACCGCGCTCGCCGAAGGCGCGGAACGCGCTCCTGCCTATCCGCTGATGAGTGCGGTCATCCGTGCCGGATGCCGCGCGGCGATCGCGGCGTCGAAACGAATCTGACTTTCATCGGTTGTTCAGCAAGAAAAGCCGACTAGGCCATAAATTTCCGGGAGAAACCCAAATGACTGCATTGTCGAAAATTCTGCTTGCCGCATCCGCCCTCGCACTTTCCGCTCCGGCACTGGCGCAGGACGCTCCGGCTAATCAGCCGGGCGACGAGAAAATCAACCAGCTGATCGTCTATGGCGACGACGAATGCCCGCAAAGTACTGGCGATGAAATCGTCGTGTGCGCGCGCATGGACGAGGCTGAGCGCTATCGTATTCCTTCGAACCTGCGGGGCGATCCCAACGACCCCCGCAACCAGGCGGTGTCTGAACGCATCAAGGCTTATGAATATGTCGGTGCGAGCGGCACCATGAGCTGTTCGCCTTCGGGCGCGGGCGGCTTTACTGGCTGCGGCCTTAAGGAAATCGACCGCGCCTATGCCGAAAAGGCGCAGGATCCCGGGCTCGTCTTCGGGCGCTTGATTGCTGCCGAGCGGGCCAAGCGCATGGCAGGAATCGACGCCGAAGCGGCTGCAGTCGAAGAGCGCGTCAAGGAATTCGAAAAGGGCCGCGCCGAACGCGAAGCCCGGCTACAAGCCGAACTCGATGCGAAAGAAGCGGCTGCGGCGCAGGGCAACCCCGATGCTGAGCCGCTACCTGAGCCGCAATAAGCGGGTCAGCCAGCCGCTTTCGCAAGCACCTTCTCGCTCCATTGATTGAGGCTGACACCGGCCAGCTCGGCAGCGCGCAGGGCGCGGGCATGAACTTTTGGATCGACGCGCAGCATGAGTTTGCCGGAGCAGGGCTTTTCGGGAGATTTGCCGAGCTTTTCGCAAGTCGCGATATAATCTTCGACTGCTTCCTGAAAGGCGGCGACAAGCCCTTTCACGCTATCGGCATGAAATCCGACTACATCGTTCAATCCTGCCACACGACCGAAGAATAGACCGTCATCAGCATCGAACTCGACGCGCGCGCTATATCCTTTGTGACTTAAAATATTCGCGTTCACGGTTTCACTCCTAACAGAATCAGGAAATCACGCGCGTCGCGCACCTGATATCTTTTGGCTTCCTTCGCGGGATGCGGGCGATGAAAGCTTGCCACGCGTCCATCCTTCTCGAACCGGACCCGCGATCCGTTTCCCTCAATCACCTTGCACCCAGCGGCAACAAGCAAAGACTCGATTGCCAACCAGCTTATCGACCCCGATACCGGATCCTTGAACACTGTCGCCAAGGTCTTCCGATGCTTGCTGTTCATGCAAGCATATATAATCTACCGCTTACTGTTCTGCAATCAGATTGTGATAGCGCTCATTTCGCCTTTTCAACCGCCACCCAATCCTTGATCTGCGCCTCCAGCACATCGAGCGGGACCGAACCTTGCCCGAGGACGGTATCATGGAATGCCGCAAGATCGAATTTCGCGCCAAGCTCCTTGGTTGCCATCGCGCGCAGTTCGCGGATTTTGAGTTCGCCCAATTTGTACGCCAGCGCCTGTCCGGGCCAGCTGATATAGCGGTTGACCTCGGCCTCGATATTGGCGGCGGATAGTGCGCTGTTGTCGGTCATGAAGTCGATCGCCTGCTGCTTTGTCCAGCCCTTCGAATGGATGCCGGTGTCGACGACCAGACGACATGCACGCCACATCTGATAACTGAGCTGACCCATTTTCCTGTCGGGCGTATCGTACAGGCCCATCTCTTCGCCAAGGCTTTCCGAATAGAGGCCCCAGCCCTCGGTAAAGGCGGTGAAGAAGGCGCTATATTTGCGGAAGTCCGACAGCGGCAGTTCCTGTTGCAGGGCGATCTGGTGATGATGCCCGGGAACGGCTTCGTGGACCGAAAGCGCCGGAACTTCCCACAGCGGCCGCTGGTCGAGTTTCGACGTATTGACATAATAAGTGCCGGCGATCCCGGTTTCGCGAGAGCCCGGATTATAATAGGCCGTGGTCGTGCCCTCCGCGATTTCGGCGGGGATTTCACGGATGCCGTAGGGCAGGCGCGGCAAGCGGCCAAAGAGAGATGGCATTTTGCCGTCGATGGTTTTGGTCACCCGGGCGACCTGACGCATCAACTCCTCGGGTGTTTTCGCATAATATTTCGGATCGGTGCGCAGATGCCGGATGAAGGCCTCGCGGCTGTCGAACCCGGCTTGCTTTGCGACCTCGACCATCTCTGCCCGAATGCGCGCCACTTCATTGAGGCCGATCTGGTGGATCTGGTCTGCGGTCAGATTGGTCGTGGTTTCTTCACGGATGCGGAAATCATAATATTTCGCGCCATCCGGCTGTGCCGACACGCCCGGTGCCTTGGCGCAGGCGGGTTTGTAGCTTTTCAGATACCAGGCGAGCTGCTTGTTCAGGGCCGGGTGGATGATGGTTTGAATATATTTGGCTGCGGTTCCCGCCAGCGATTCAAACTCGACCTGGCTCATGCCTTCGGGGCGCTTGCTGGCATAAGGCGCAAAAAAGCGGGACTTTGTGAGGTCCGCAGAAATCAGACCGCTGATCGTGCCTTCAAACCCTTTCAGCGTTTCGCAGGGCTGCGTATATCCGCCCTTGATCGCAATATCGGCGACCGCGATATTCTCGTCATTGACGCGGGCATATTGTTGCAAGCGCTGGTTGTAGCTTTCGAAATCCGCCTTGGTTTTGAACGGCAGATTGTCTGCCATTCCGGCAAATTGCTGGTGCCAGCTCGAGTAGGTCGTGAAGTTGATGGCACGCTGCCCAAAACGGTTGCCTTCGATGGTCGAATTCAACGTGCGCCGCAATATGCCCGCTTCGACCTTCGATGCCGCGTCGAGGTCGCTTGCGGCTATGGCATCCAGCCGCTTCAGGAAAGCGGCCGCATCGTTTGCGCGGCGGTCCTGCGCGGCCAGTGTAAATTCGCCCACCTGACCCGCATAGGTGTCGACACCCAACGCGCTCGCGTAAATTGGCTGTTCCTTCAGCGTCGCTGCCCAGACGTCGTTGACGAGCTGCTTGAGCTCGCTATTTGGATCCGCATATGCTGGCGCGGCGGCAAGCAGCGCCAGACCGATGATATATTTTTTCATTCCGCCCTCCGGTGATGAGGGCTGGATAACCGGAACAGCGGGTCATGGCGAGTCTGTTCGGCCAACGTCGGCAGGGTTCGATGAATGCCACTAAAGCGCCCCTGCTTTTTGGGTAGTGCGAGGCCGTTTTGACGCGACCTCGCACCCGCCCGGTCCCTCGTTCATCCGAAGATGTGCGACCCGAGGGGACGTGACGAACCCCTGTTGAGGGGTACTCCCGGCGAAATGCCCCCGCCGGGTGTTCTGATCAGTATCGGCTACGTTTGGCTTCGGCCTTTGCGGCCCTGAAGCTCTCTTCCATTTCGCGGCCCATGCGCTCGAATTCGGGCATCATCACCGCCATCGCGCGGGCAAAGCCGCTCAGCATGCCCATCGCCTCGCGGCTGCGCTCGCCCAACTCTTCGGGCAAATAGCGTGCATCGCGACCGGCGAGATCGCCCACAGTGGCATCGCCGGGGATGCGGCGGTCGACGGTGCCCGGACGCGCACGTTCAATGGCTTGGGCAAAGCGACCGACATTCATGTTCATCATAGCGCCGGTTGCGCGCTCGACCATATTAGCGACCCCATCCTGTACGGCAGGATCGCCGATCCGGTCGGCCATCACGCTGAATTCGTCACCCCGATCGACTGGTGCCGCTTCATCATAGCCAGATGCTGCATCGGCGACAGGTTCGAACTCATCATCAAGGGTCTGAATCGCAGCCGCCTGGCCGGTGCCGGGGACAAAGACGATATCCTGCGCGGCTGCGGGCGCAGCCATCGCGACAATCGGAAGCGCAATCAGAAATGCTTTGGAACGCATAACAATCATCCTCACTCACCGCCGCAAGGGCGTGGCGGCGAAGGTGCCGTTGGCGGTTAAATAGGCCCGAACGGCTTAGCCCAAGCTGAACAACGCACTCAGACTTGCGAAAGCAAAGTAACGGGTTGTAAAATGCGGTGAGACGTTATTCCGCCGCTTCCAATGTCTCCGCATCCGATAGCGGATGACTTAATCGCGTCAGCATCTCTTTCGGGCATATCTGCCAGAACTCGCCGCGCCGCCGGTCCCAATCCTCAATGATCGACCGCGACCAGGCGCTGTCGGTCGTATGTGCATGCGCCATGATGAGAGCCTTCAACTGCTCCTCCCAATAGGCGCTGTCGAGCCGCTGCCAGACGATGCTGTCGGGGTTGGCCTTTTCGGCAAAGCTGCCATCATGGTCGAGTACGAAGGCCATGCCGCCGGTCATGCCTGCGCCAAAATTGCTGCCGACGCCGCCCAATATCACGGCCATGCCGCCGGTCATATATTCAAGCCCATTGGAGCCGCAGCCCTCGACCACGACATGCGCGCCGGAATTGCGCACCGCGAAACGTTCCCCCGCCTGACCTGCTGCAAACAGCTTGCCCGATGTCGCGCCATAAAGCACGGTGTTGCCTATGATGCTGTTGTCCTGGCTGACCAGAGGCGAGCTGACCGTCGGCCGGACGATGATCGTTCCGCCCGACAGGCCTTTGCCGACATAGTCATTGGCATCGCCGAATACCTCGAGCGTGATGCCCTGACACAGGAAGGCACCCAGCGATTGTCCGGCGCTGCCGCGCAGGCGGACATGGACATGGCCTTCGGAAAGGGTTTTCATTCCGAACAATCGTGTAATTTCGGACGAGAAGCGTGTCCCGACCGCGCGATGCGTGTTGCGGACATTGTAAGTCAGCTGCATTTTTTCGCCGCGATCGAATACCGGCCTTGCATCGCGGATCATCTGCGCGTCGAGGCTGTCGGGCACTTCGTTGCGGAAGGTAGGGATCGAAAAACGCCGCGCCTCGTCCGGTGCATCCACCTTGGCGAGGATGGGGTTGAGGTCGAGATCGTCGAGATGCTCGGCGCCACGGCTGACTTGCCGCAGCAATTCGGTGCGACCGATGACCTCGTCCAGGCTGCGATAGCCGAGCTTCGCCAATATTTCGCGCACTTCCTCTGCGATGAAAGTCATCAGGTTGATGACCTTTTCGGGCGTGCCGGTGAATTTGGCGCGAAGCGCCTCATCCTGTACACACACGCCCACCGGACAGGTGTTCGAATGGCATTGGCGGACCATGATGCAGCCCATGGCTACGAGGCTCAGCGTCCCGATGCCATATTCTTCCGCGCCCAAAATCGCCGCAATGACGATGTCGCGCCCGGTCTTCAGGCCGCCATCGGTGCGCAGCTTGATGCGGTGGCGCAGGCCGTTGAGCGTCAATACCTGATTGGCTTCGGAAAGCCCCATTTCCCACGGCGTGCCCGCATATTTAATGCTGGTCTGGGGACTCGCGCCGGTGCCGCCGACATTGCCGGAGACGAGGATGACGTCGGCATGCGCCTTGGCCACGCCAGCCGCAATCGTGCCGATCCCCGCTGCACTCACCAGCTTCACGCAGACACGCGCGCGCGGGTTGATCTGCTTTAGGTCGTAGATGAGCTGCGCCAGATCCTCGATCGAATAAATGTCATGATGCGGCGGCGGCGAAATCAGCATCACGCCGGGGGTTGAATGCCGTAGTCGGGCGATCATTTCGGTCACCTTGAAACCCGGAAGCTGGCCGCCTTCGCCGGGCTTCGCGCCTTGCGCGACCTTGATCTCGATCTCCTCGCACGCGCCGAGATATTCGGCGGTCACGCCGAAACGGCCTGAGGCGATCTGCTTGATGACGCTGTTGGCATTGTCGCCATTTTCATAGGGCGTGAAGCGTTTCGAATCCTCACCGCCTTCGCCGGAAACCGCCTTTGCACCGATGCGGTTCATCGCGATGGCGAGCGTTTCATGGGCCTCCGGCGACAATGCGCCGAGCGACATTCCGGGTGTTACAAAACGCTTGCGGATTTCAGTGATCGCCTCGACCTCGTCGATTTGGACCGGCTCTTTGGCGAAATTGAATTCGAGCAAATCACGCAGGTAAACCGGGGGTAATTCCTTCACACCCTGCGCAAACTGCAGATAGGTCGAATAGCTGTCATTGGCGACGGCGCTTTGGAGAAGGTGCATCAGCCCCGCCGAATAGGCATGCGCTTCACCGCCATTGCGCTGCTTGTAAAAGCCGCCGACGGGCAGCCGTGCCACTGCGCTGTCGAATGCGGCTGCGTGTCGGTCCCGGGCGTTGACGTAGAGCGAGTGATAGCCCTCGCCCGAAATCTTGTTCGGCATGCCCGGGAAGAAGTCATTGACCAGAGCGCGCGACAGACCAACGGCCTCAAAATTATAGCCGCCGCGATAGGAAGAGACGACCGCGATGCCCATTTTGGACATGATCTTGAGGAGGCCTTCGTTGACTGCGGTGCGGTAATTGCCCACCGCCTGCTCAAGCGACAAGTCACCCACCAGCCCGCGTGCATGGCGATCCGCGATGGCCGCCTCGGCAAGATAGGCGTTGACCGTCGTTGCGCCCACGCCGACCAGCACCGCGAAATAATGCGTGTCTAGACATTCGGCGGAGCGAACGTTGATCGAGGAATAGCTGCGCAGCCCGTTGCGGACGAGATGCGTGTGCACCGCCGCCGCCGCCAGGATCATCGCAATGGCGACCCGACTCTCGCTGATATTCTCGTCGGTCAGGAAGAGTTCGGACTTGCCCATGCGGACAGCAGCGACGGCCTCCTCGCGAATCCGCTTGATGGCGGCACGCAGGCCTTCCTGACCTTCCGAAATTTCATAGGTGCAGTCGATTTCGGCTGCGAGCGGGCCGAAAGCCGACTTCAATCGAGACCACTCCCCGCTGGTAAGCACTGGACTGTCGAGCACAAGCACATCGCTGCTCTGTCCGGCTTCGTCGAGGATATTGGCAAGGTTCGAAAAGCGCGTCTTCAGGCTCATCACATGACGTTCACGAAGCGAGTCGATCGGCGGGTTGGTGACCTGGCTGAAATTCTGCCGGAAGAACTGGCTGATGAGGCGCGGATTGTCGCTAATCACCGCGAGCGGCGTGTCGTCGCCCATGCTGCCGACGGCTTCTTTTGCATCCTCGACCATTGGCGCGAGGATCATCTCGACATCTTCCAGGGTCATGCCCGCTGCAATCTGGCGCTTTGTCAGCTCGGCGCGTGACCAATCGGGCGAAGCATTGCCGCCGGCCGCAGGCAGATCGTCGATCTTGCGGAAGCCCTTTACCAGCGCACCATAATCCTGCTCGGCGGCGATCCGGTCCTTGAGTTCATGGTCGCGATATAACGCGCCCTCATCGAGGTTGACCGCGATCATCTGTCCCGGCCCCAGTCGGCCCTTTTCGACGATAGTGGATTCGGGGAGCACGACCATTCCGGTCTCCGAACCGATGACCAGCAAATTGTCGTTGGTCCGGCAGTAGCGAAGCGGGCGGAGCGCATTGCGGTCGACACCCGCCACAGCCCATCGCCCATCGGTCATCGCCAGCGCCGCCGGGCCGTCCCAGGGCTCCATCACTGACGCCATATATTCATACATGGCACGGTGCGCCGCGGGCAGGTTGGGGTTCGATTGCCATGCCTCGGGGATCAGCATCAGCTTTGCCGTCGGTGCCTCCTTGCCCGAGCGGACCAGCGTTTCGAACACTGCATCGAGCGCGCCGGTGTCCGATGCGCCTGCGGGGATCACCGGCTTGATGTCGTCCGACTGCGCACCGAAAGCGATGCTCGCCATCTTGATCTCGTGGCTCTTCATCCAGTTCTGGTTGCCGCGAATGGTGTTGATTTCGCCATTATGCGCCAGCCCGCGGAAGGGTTGCGCCAGCCACCATTGCGGAAAAGTATTGGTCGAATAACGCTGATGGAAAATTGCGACCCGGCTCTCAAAACGTTCGTCCTGCAAGTCGGGATAGAAGACCGAAAGGCTCTCCGCGAGGAAAAGGCCCTTATACACAATCGACCGGCACGACAGCGAGCAGATATAGAAATCGCGGATTTGCGCAGCGATGATCTTCTTCTCGATCCGGCGCCGGATGAGGTAGAGATTCTTTTCGAACTCGGCGGCGTCGACCTCGTCGGGCATCGGGCCGGCAATCATGATCTGCTCGATCTCCGGCCGTGTCGCCTGCGCCTTCGCGCCGATGACCGACACATCGACCGGCACCTGCCGCCAGCCATAGATGGTGTAACCTGCCTCGATGATCTCCGCCTCGACAATTGTCCGGCAATTTTCCTGCGCGCCCAAATCGGTGCGCGGCAGAAACACCATTCCGACCGCCAGCCTGTTAGGCATCGGACGATGGCCGCTGTCCGAAATCGCATCATCGAAGAAGCGCACCGGCAGGTCGATATGCAGCCCCGCGCCATCGCCGGTCTTGCCGTCGGCATCGACCGCACCGCGATGCCAGACGGCCTTCAGTGCCTCGATACCTGCGGCCACGACGCGCCGCGACGGCTTGCCGTCGGTCGCCGCGACCAGCCCGACCCCGCAGGCATCGCCTTCGGATTCGGGGTGATACATGCCTTCGCGGGCAAGGCGATCGCGTTCAGGTGTGGGGTAGTGGGTCATGGTCGTTCCAGGCAGATCAGAGGCTCGCCACCGCTTCGACAGGGTCGGCTGTGCCTTCGGTGGTTTCGGGTTCGGCGGGTGTCGGGGTCCATCCCTCGGCGAGCATGCGTTTGCGTGCGGCATCCACCGCCGCCTGCCATGCTTTCTCATAGACCTCGTATGCCGCCGAGCTTTGGGCACTGGCTTCCTCAGACCGTGTGCTCAAGGCATCATATTTGGCTTCGAGCGCTTTCACATTCTTGCGTTCGGCCGCGGCCCAGCTATCCTCCGCATACCAAGGTTCATCGCCGGTCTCACTCGCATAGGGGTCGGCAACGGTGACGATAAGGCGGTGATCCTCGAGCGATTTGACAGAGACGCCAAGTTGCTTTGCAAGCTCAGCCATTTCACTATCGGAAAGTTCTTTCAGCTCGCGCTGTTTGGGCAATTCCTCGAACTTGGCCTTGAACTTTGCCTCATCGCCCATGAAGCTGGTGAAGATCGCGGGCAATGCCTTGAAAGTTGCCTGCAGGACTTCCGGGTCCGCCTGCAGCGCAAAGCTCTCGCGCGCGAATGTCGACCCTGTCGGCGTTGCAAAAAAACCATTGATCGTGGTCAGTTCAGCAGCAGAAAATTTGCGCGCATATGCACGCGACAGGCCGGTGCGCATGGCCGGTTCGATAATCGCCATCGCCTCAGCAATCATTGGTTTCATGATGCCTATCGTCTGTTCGCCGCGCTCTTTGTGATAGGGGTCAATAATCCGCGTGACCGCTGCCTTTTGCTCTTCGGTCAAAGCGGCAACGCTGTCTTCGGAAATGCCCGTGGCGGTCGCAATCTGTGCATCGGTGAGGCCGGGCATGATGTTGAAAAGCGGGGTCAGTATTTTGTCCATCATGTTGTCCATGATTTTCGCATAGGCCCCGTCGGGGAGCAGCCTTGACGCCGTGACCGTTGCCAGATCGAGCCTTGCGGGTTCAGGTTCAGGCAGGTTGCTGGTGTCGAACATCTTCGTGAAGATGGACATCGCAGAATCCATCGCTTTTTGCGCCACATCTTCCGCCGACTCTTCTACAGCGTTGGACGCGTTTTCGGCATCCGGAACGGCCGCATGTGCCAGCGGCGCGGCGGTGGTCAGCAACAGTGCAGCGAGGATCGATTTCATCGGCATTCTCCCAAGGATCAAGCCGCGACTTTTGCCGCTTTGGCCTTCGCCTGCAACCAATTGTGCATATGCTGTGTGACGTCGCGCCCGTCGCGGATTGCCCAGACAACAAGGCTCGCACCGCGCACGATGTCGCCGATGGCAAATACGCCGTCGAGGTTGGTCATTTGCGTCGCGTGATCGACACGAACAGTTCCCCAGCGTGTAACGCCAAGGTCGGGCGCACCGAACAGCACCGGCAGGTCTTCGGCCTCGAAACCGAGAGCGGTAATGACAAGATCGGCATTGAGCGTGAAGTCGCCTTCGGGGTCGTTCTCCGGCGCACGGCGACCGCTGGCATCGGGTGCGCCCAGCCGCATCTTGCTGACATGGACACGCTCGACGCTGCCATCGCCGTCAAAGCCTTTGGGTCCCGACAGCCATACAAATTCGACGCCTTCCTCCTCGGCATTCGCAACCTCACGCTGCGATCCCGGCATGTTTTCGCGGTCGCGGCGGTAAAGGCATTTGACCGACTTCGCGCCCTGGCGGATTGCCGTCCGGACGCAGTCCATCGCCGTGTCGCCGCCACCGATAACGACTACATGCTTGCCTTCCGCATTCAGCGAGCCGTTGTCGAAGGCAGGAACCGTATCGCCGAAGCCCTTGCGGTTGGAGGCCGTCAGATAGTCGAGCGCAGCGACAACGCCATCGAGGCCGATCCCAGGCGTCTTGATATCGCGCGCCTTGTACACGCCAGTCGCGATCAACACGGCGTCATGTTTTGCGCGCAGTTCATCGAGCGATGCATCGCGGCCGACCTCAAAATTGGCGTGGAAGATGATACCTCCATCTTCCAGCCGCTTGATCCGCCGCATGACGACGTCCTTCTCCAGCTTGAAACCGGGGATGCCGTATGTCAGGAGGCCGCCCATGCGATCATAGCGGTCGTAAACATGCACCTCATATCCGGCGACGCGCAGATATTCTGCCGTGGTAAGACCGCCGGGGCCGGCGCCGATAATGCCGACCGATTGTCCACGCGCGGGGCCAACTTCGATTGGCTCAACCCAGCCTTCTTCCCACGCGGTGTCGGTTATGTATTTTTCGACCGAGCCAATCGTGACCGCCTCATGGCCTGAAAACTCGATGACGCAATTGCCTTCGCACAGCCGGTCCTGCGGACAGATACGCCCGCAAATTTCGGGCATTGTGCTGGTAAGGTTAGACAGCTCATACGCCTCGCGCAATCGCCCTTCTGCAGTCAGGCGCAACCAGTCCGGGATATGGTTGTGCAAAGGACAATGCACCGAGCAATAAGGCACGCCGCATTGCGAGCAGCGCGACGCCTGATCGGCAGCAGCTTGCGGCGCGTAGCGATCGGCGATCTCGGCAAAATCCTCCGCGCGCAGTTTCGCCGCCCGCTTTTCGGGGTAAGCCTGCGGCTTCGACACGAATTTGAGCATGGGATCTTTTGCCACGACGCACTCCTTGAGTTGCGACGCGCATAAGCAGCATTTCCCGCACTGTCACGCTCAATTCGCAAATAAAGGACAGTATTAGTGACTTATGCTGGCGTTTCTTTGTGCTAGTTTCAGCCCGCTGAAACTTTATTTCAATAAATTATGTCCGGATCGGACATTACCTCAATGACAGCCAGATAAGAGCAGCTGTACCGACAATGATTCGGTACCAGGCAAAAGGCGCGAAACCATATTTCCCGACAACAGCCACAAAGGCTTTGACCACTGCGACGGCAACCACAAAAGCGGTGAAAAACCCGATGCCAATCATGCCAAAATCGTCCGCACTCAATAATGCGCGGTCTTTCCAAAGCGCGTAAACAGTGGCTGCGAGCATTGTCGGAACTGCAAGGAAGAAGGAAAATTCAGCGGCTGTCTTGCGTTCGACACCCATCATTAGCCCGCCCATGATGGTCGCCCCGGAGCGGCTGACCCCGGGCAGCATCGCTGTGCACTGTACCAAGCCTATGGAGAGCGCCGTCCGGAAAGGGATGTCCTCAACCGAATGGAAATGGACGGTTTTGATTAGCCGCTCCAAAACCAGAATCAGCACCCCGCCAACAACAAGCGCGATTGCGACAATTTGCGGTGTCTGCATCGCCGCGCGAATGGCATCATAGGCGATGACGCCGATAATGAGCGCCGGAGCGAAGCCCAAGAGGATATTGCGGGTAAAGGCGACCGGACCCGGTTGCACTTTGAGTAACCCGGTAGCAACGTCAAAGAAACGCCGCCAGTAGACAAGTAGCACCGCCATGATCGCGCCGAACTGGATGGCAATCTTGAACGCCACCGACGAGTTGTCGGTGAACCCCAGCAGCTCTCCGCCCAGGATGAGGTGCCCTGTGGACGAAACGGGTAAAAACTCGGTCAGCCCCTCGACAATGCCGAGGATGATCGCAACCAGCCAGTCACTCATGCAGCCGAAGCCTGCCCAAACCGTCCGTGCTTGCGATAGATATTCAGCCAGTCATGGGCGACCGTATCCAGATCGGTCGGCACGATGCCGTAAGTCGCAAGGCCATCCTTGCCGGTCACCACATTATCGCTGCCCAGCATCTTGTACTGGTCCATGGTAATCGGTGCGCCCGGCAACCAGCCCGTGCCCTGCGCGAGCAGACGCGCGGCAACATCTGGCACTTCTATAAATACCGGGTCACGCCCTATCGCTTTGGCGATCCAGCGGTTGAGCTCGAGCATCGAGAATATCTCTGGTCCGCCGAGTTCCAGCAGGTCGCCGCCATTGCTGCCGAGCGCAGCGGCAACCGCCTTTGCAACATCTCCGACGAAGACCGGCTGGAAGCGCGTGCCGGCGCCGATCACCGGCACCACCGGAAGCATCCGGATCAAACCGGCAAAACGGTTGATAAACTGGTCCTCACGCCCAAACACAATCGAAGGGCGCAATATCGTCGCTGACGGAAAGGCCGCTCGGATCGCCGTCTCGCCCGCCGCCTTGCTCCGCCCATATTCGGCTGTGCTATCAGGGTCGGCACCGATGGCCGAGAGATGCACGAGCCGCTGCACGCCAGCCGTTGTGGCCGCCTTCGCCACATTGCCCGCGCCGACATTCTGCACTGCGTTCATATCGGCAAAACTGCCGACCAGATTGACTACCGCGTCGGCGTCCTGCACGGCCCGCGCGACGCTCGCTGGTTTGCGGATGTCCGCCGCCATCAGCTGCACCTGCCCGAGATTGCCCAACGGTTTGATATGCATCGCGCTCGCCGGGTTGCGGCAGGCGATGCGAACGCGCGCACCATTCGCGAGCAAAGCCTGCGCTACATAACGGCCGACAAAGCCGCCTCCTCCAAAAACCGTTACCAACTTGCCTTGCATAGATGCTCCGTCACGCAGCGCGAATGTCGGCCAGCGCTTTGCACCAGCACCCCGAAGCTTTCAAGGCCGAGCTGCGCTAAAAGTTGCGGCAGTCGGTCGGTGCGGGATCGCCTGCAAAGCGGGCGCCAATCCAGTCGAGTGTCTCATTTGCGCTGTCGACTGCACTTGTGGGGTGACCGCCCTTGCTGTCGATCGTGATATAGCGAACCCGTCCGCCGTCTCGACACAGCTTGCGCACAAAGTCCTTAGTCACGGCCGGTGAGACAATTGTATCGCCGTCATTCTGCGCAATCAGGAACGGAACGCCATAATTGTGCGCTCCCGGACTGTTATCGCGGGCAATATCTTTCCAAGGCGCAGTGCGCCCGAGATCGACATTCTTCAACCGCGCGCGTAGAACGGCAACGCCGATGACGGTGCCGATGCGCGGCTTGGCGCCCAGTGTTACACAGTTGTTTCGCCCAAGCCGATTGATAAGATCGCCGGTCGACCTGCTGCCCAGCGTGCGCAGCGAAATGCCGAAATGCTGGGACCAGCTGTGCGCCGTAAATGCGGTGAGGAAGGCCCGAACCGATGGATCGGTACCGCCGGTCAGATTTTCGATCAGGTCGGTTGGCGGCGCGGCCGCGGCGACCCCTACCAATGTCAGTTCGGGCGCATATTGGCGGGCAAGTTGCCCGGTCCAGAGCGCGGCATGCCCGCCTTGCGATTCGCCCCACACTGCGAAACGGTTGCTGGCGCCTGCTTCTGCGACGGACCGCGCGGCGCGAACCGCGTCGAGTACCGAATAGGCCGTACTGTTGCCGACCAGATAGGGGTGGGGCTGCGGTGTTCCCAGTCCTGCATAATCGGGCGCCACCACTGCAAAACCCCGCGCGACCATGTCAGCGAGCGCCGGGGTTGCCTTGAAGAAGTTGGGCGAGGCAGAAGGTGTGCATTTGTCGTCGACACCCCATGTGCCATGGGCCCACACCAGCACCGGGCGCCCCATGCGCGATGGCATCCCGGCAGGCGCGACCACCATTGCGGTCATCTCTTCCATGCCGCCCCGGTCGTTGGTTCCGCTGTAGCGGATTCGCCACGCTTGCATGCCCTGGGGTGCATCGACCGAGGCTGAACCGAGCAACACGCCCGGCTGCTGAGCCATTGCCGGGGCAGCGCCGACTGAGGCGAGCAGCATGGCTGCAGCGCACAAAATACCCCGCATCATTTGCGGACAAAGCGGCTGGTCGATCCGTCCGCCGACGTCACCAGCAATATTCCTTCCGGCGTGATGCTGAACGAAACGGCTGTTTCGAGAAGCTTCTGATAGGCCTGCTCCTGGTTCATCAGCGCGGGCGCGCAGGCCATCTTCGTTCCGATCATCGGCGGGAGAACCTTGATGTTCGCGCCCTCAATCTGATAATTGGCGGAATAGCCATTGCATCCCGACCGCCCACCGACTTTGCCATCGCTCCCGAACATCAGCGTAACGTCGCTGCGATCGACAATGCCCTTGCCGCCAATATCCTCGGCCCGCCACCACACGTCCTTGACCGGAGGAACGGGCGCCGGAGGAAACGCAAGTTCCTGCACCTCCACCCGCTTGGTCTTGCGGTTGTAAAGGCACAACATCCTGGCCGTCGCACCCTTCATATGCGATTGCGGCCATGCGCCTTCGATGACGCGGGCATCGAACATGACCTTGTCCGAATAGCGCACCGGCGGCCCGGCTGTCGCGCCGGTCAGATTGGCGGCCTTGAGGCAGGCCGCTTCTGATGCCTTGTCGAGCTTGGCATAGGCGTCGGGCGTTGCGGCCGCAGCCGGAACGGCCATTGCAAAAGCAATGACGACCCCGGCCGCAACGGACTTAAGCGGCATCCGTCAATACCCCGTTCGGGTGCACAATACGTCCGCCAGATATACGCGGCCATACACCGTTTCCTGGGTCTGGCTAGCCGAGCCCCCATAGCCGATGCTCTTGCAATAATCGTCGGCATTGCTGGCGGCGCAACTCGATGTCGCGTTCCCGGTCGGGCAAGACAGGACGCGATATCCGTTGCGGCCAGGTGCCGGGAAGAATTCGCCCGACATGCCGCGCAGCGAGGTGCCGGCCGGCGGGTCGGGCTGCACCGGCGGGGCATAGCCGACCGGGCGCATCGACTGCACCGCATAGAGCAGCGGATAGACACGGCGCAGGTCGTTCTCGTCCGCCGATACCTTGAAGCAGGGCGAACGATAGCGTGTCCGCGCGCATAGCTCCCAGGTGCCCGACCGTACGCGGATCGAACGCACCGACCAGGCGAGGCCAAGGTTGCTCTTGGCCTCGCCCACGAAAACCGCAGGCCCCTGAAATCCGGTATCGCGATAGATGGTCGCCTCACCGCGACCGATGGGGGCCATCTTGTCGGTCTGGGCGGCGGCGACCGCTGTTACGCTCAATATCGCGGCGCTTGCCAGCGCCATCTTCATCCTGTTCATCGTCCTTCTCCTTTTTCAACAATGCGAAACGCGAGAATATCGGGGCGCACTTTGCCCGCCTGCTTTCAGCGCGACCTTTTTGACGCAGGGCAATACCCGCGGTTTTCAGACTCAGAAGCCGGTATTGATGGGGAAGCTGACACAGCAACCTGCTGAAATCCAGCCCGAAAATCCTGCAAAGCTTTGCATCGGCAACATTATTGTTTTGGCGGCAGGAACAGGCCGTTGACAATACCGCTTTATCGCTTAAAGGAGCGCGCCTACCCGATGCCCGGCGGCCCTGCGCAAAAGCCCCGACGGAGCATCCCGTGCCCAGATGGCGGAATTGGTAGACGCACCAGCTTCAGGTGCTGGCGCTCGCAAGGGCGTGGAGGTTCGAGTCCTCTTCTGGGCACCATTTATTTTTCCATATATGTTCATGAGTGTCCCGAAAAGTCCTGAAAATAAGGGCTTTTCAGGGGTATTCATGTCCACCCACATCCGCGCAAATTTGTTGCAATTGACGGTACTTTTGACGGTATCAAATGTGAAGCGGAGGCAGCATTATGCTCGCCGATTTAGCCGTGCGAAAAGCGATGCCGCGTGAGAAGCCATATAAAATGTCTGATGGCGGAGGGCTATATTTGCTCGTTACGGCAACAGGGAACCGTTATTGGCGCATGGATTATAGATTCGCTGACAAGCGAGCGACCTCGGCATTAGGCGTCTATCCTACATTTTCGTTGGCGGAGGCCCGGGCCAAGAGACTGGAAATAGAAAAGCAGATTGCAGAAGGGATCGACCCCGCCGCGAAACGCAGGATCGACAAGATTACAGGCCCGCTTGCCCATGCAAATAGCTTCCGGGCCGTCGCCGACGAATGGCTTGAGAAAGCACGGCGCGAAGGCCGAGCCGACGTAACTTTAGGCAAGCTAAAATGGCTACCTTCGCGAAATTAGCGGGGCACGGCGATACCTCTTTCCAGCCCAAGGCAAGCGGGATCGCCCTATGTGCGAAAACACAATCAACCTTGCATTGCGGCGTATGGGCTTTGATGGAAAGACGATGACCGCCCACGGATTCCGCGCGGTGGCCAGCACTTTGCTAAACGAGAATGGACAGTGGAATCCCGATGCCATTGAACGACAGCTCGGCCATTCGGAGAGCGATCAAGTTCGCAAGGCGTATGCGCGCGGTGAGCATTGGGATGAACGGGTAAGAATGATGCAGAGCTGGTCAGACTATCTTGACCAGTTGCGGGAAGGCGCGAAAATTTTACAGGGCAGTTTCCGCAAGCCGCCGAAGATAGCGATTTCTGAGTAAAATGATCCTAGAAGAACTGCCGATGTTGTCGCAGCAGACACGGAGAATCCACACCGTCGAAAACGCTAATTGCGAAAATTTCTCAGTGGCCGGTTCGGCTTCAATATCCGCCGAAAATATGAGCTTTGACTCCGAACGAATTCGCTAAAGTTATTTGAATCCATTCTCGCAGCTAGATACAGTTTAGTACACACCCTACGCAGCAAACTGCGGTGATTTTTCCAAGAATTCTGCGGGTCTCCGAAGGTGATAGCTTTCCAATTGAAAACGATTTACCCCAGTTTCAAACTGCGAGGCTTATTTACAAAAGGCTGAAAGGCTCGCAAAACTGGGCTTTTAGCAGGCTTGACTCAAAGTGAGAACAAAAGTAGAACTGACGTGCCTTTCGCAAGACTGAACTAGGCTCCTTGTATCGAAGGAGTCCGTTAAATGGCACGTAACATTCCCGTGCAAACCTATCTGCCGCCGCATGTAGCTGACTGGGTCGGCGACGAAGCGGCGCGCGTCAAGCTCAGTAAGAGCCTCTGGATCGGGTCAATGATCATCGATCTCTATCAGGGCCAGGAGATGCGCGACGAGGCCCGCAAGAATGCCGAGCATGTGCGGAGACAGCTTACCTTTATCACATGCGCTTTAGACGGTTTGCTCGCCGGGCATCCTGATGAAACTCTGCGCGGGCGTGTACATGCGGCGTTCCGGCGCAAGCTTGAGCAGGAACGCACGGAGCGTTCGAAATGAGCCAGCGCACAGTAAGGTCGGGACCAAAAAAATGCGCAGCTTGATTTGCCTGTGGTAGATCGCAAACCGGCTATTGGACCGCATCAAGGCGAACCCATCGCTGTCCGCACACCCGAGGCCATTCGGCTGATCGGAATAGGCCGATCAAAGCTCTATGAACTAATTGCATCGGGGGACGTGCAAGTGGTCAAGATCGGGCGTTGCACCTTAATTCCTATTGCCAGTTTGCACGATTTGATTGAGCGAGCGAAATCCTGCCCACTCTAACCATAGGTAATTTGCATGACCAAAGGCTTTGGTAGCCGTGTCAGACGTTCTTGACCCGTGGCTTCGAATTTACGATGGGGTCGGCAGAACCAATTGGCAGCAGACAATGCGTCGTTGAGGAGAGCGGTGGACGGCCTTCGCGCTCATTAAATTTATTGTCCTCCTTTCACCTCTTCCCGGCCAATGTTTTCGAGGCTTTCGGCAGGCATCAAGACATATTTCCAAATCACCGCACCGGCGGCAGCGCCGATCAATGGTGCTACCCAGAATAACCACAGTTGTGACAGTGCAGGAGTTTCAGCAAACAGCGCGACGCCGGTGGAGCGCGCGGGGTTTACTGAGGTATTCGTCACCGGGATCGAAACTAGATGAATCAGCGTCAGCGCGAGGCCAATTGCGATTGGAGCAAATCCGGCTGGTGCGGCCTTTGATGTCGCCCCCAAGATCACAATCAGGAACCCGGCTGTCAGCACGACTTCTATCAACAGCGCTGCTTGCATCGAATATCCAGCGGGTGACAGCTCACCAAATCCGTTGGACGCAAATCCGCCAGCGACAAATCCGGCTTTTCCCGACGCAATGGTAAAAAGGACCGCAGCAGCAGCAACCGAACCCGCAACCTGAGCGATCCAATAGGGCACCAGTTCCTTCCAAGCGAATCGGTTGGCAATTGCCAAACCGAGCGAGACGGCAGGATTGAAATGTCCTCCGGAAATGCCGCCGACTGCGTAAGCCATGGTCAATACCGTCAAACCAAAGGCCAACGACACACCAGCAAATCCAATCCCCAATTCCGGGAACGCGGCGGCTAGCACAGCAGAGCCGCACCCTCCGAAAACAAGCCAGAATGTACCAAAAAATTCTGCTGCCAACGGACGCATCTTGTCGCTCATTGTAGATATCCTCCCTGTTTATCGCCGCTCTGTCTGAAATGGCCCCGCGTTATTGCTTCCAGCTGTTATCCGCCGGATTGAAATCGACGAAAATACCAGTGTCGAGCATGACGCTCGCAAGCGCTTTGCTATTCGAAACGCTTACTTTGGTTGTTCGCCCATTGGCCTGCCATGCCGCAGGCGAGCGGTGAACTCGTTCGCTGGTCCCGTCGGCGTAGGTCATTACGAAATCGAACGGCATCGCCATGCCGCCCGCATTGCGTACTGTCACTGCATGTGCGCCATTCTCGCTGCGTACATCACCGAGCGCGAGGTCCATGTAATTGTATCCAAAGAACCAGTTTTTGAAGAACCAGCTGTGGTTGCCGACGCCTGCATTGTTGAAGCTGTTAAACATATCCCACGGCAACGGCCGCTTGCCATGCCAGCGCTCCATGAACGTGTGCAAGCCCTTCTTGAAGGCCTCGTCGCCCATCAAGTCCTTTAGCGCCAGATAGCCCAGGGCTGCCTTGCCATATTGGTTGAACGAGAAAACCGGCGACTGATTGTAAAGCGAATCATATGGCGTTATCACCGGCAGCTCATTACCTGATATCGCCCCCGGCCAGCCAACGCGTTTCACGCGGAAATCCTTGAACAAGGTGTCCGCATTTTCAACGCCCAGCACTTCGCGGTTGCGCAGATATTCAAACGCAGTTGTCCAACCTTCGTCCATGAACGGATAGCGTTTTTCGTTGATTCCCATGTAGAACGGAAACCAACTGTGGAAAATTTCATGTGTCGCCACAAAACCGGTGAAGGCATTTTCGGGTAATGAGGCTGCATCGTCAGTGCCGACGTTCGAACCGTCGTTGACCATCATCGGATATTCCTCATCCGCACTGCCAAGGATGATGGTCGTCTTGGGATAAGGATAAGGCACACCTGGATATTTGGTCGATGCAAACTGCAACGCGTTCCTTGCGAACTCCACCATTGGCTGGAAGTCGCTGACACTATCCTGATAGGCGGCCTGGACGCTGACCCGGCGACCGGACGCTGGATCAACGACGACGCTTGATGCCTGCCAGCGATAATGGTTGCTGAGCGAGATCGCAAAATCCGGCACATGCTTGGCTTGCCATTTCCAGCTAAGCATTTCGGCGCGCGCGGTTACCTTACCGGCCTTTATGTCCGCTGCCTCGGCAATCGTGACCACAGCATCGCGTTTTTCGCTTGCCTTCAGACTGGCAGCTATTTTGGGCTGCAACACCTCAGTCGGATTTTGCAGCTCGCCCGTTGCCCAGACGACAAAGTCGCGGGGGGCGACCACCTCGACCTCGAAATCGGCAAAATCATTGTTGAATTCGCGCCCAAGCGTGAACGGCTTGGCGTCCCAGCCACTGTAATCGCTGTAGTTGCTGATACGCGGAAAAAAATAAGCGAGGAAGAACGTGTTTTCGTCAATGGCACCTTCTTTCCAGCCCTTGTCCGGGACGAGATCATAATGCCAGCGCATCTTGATCGAAACGCTGGCTTTGGAGGCGATCGGCTGGGGTAGCCGTATGCCGTACAACGTCGATGGATCGTTTTCCCATTGTGTAGCAACCCCATCGACGATGAACTCGTCTACAGTGACGCCAGATGTCAGGAACGAGGCGGCAATGGACGCCTCGCGCATGGCTTCGGGGCGATGCGCGTTCATATACAGACGGAAAAACAGCGCAGTCATCGGTTCGGGGCTGTTATTGGTGTAGATTATCTCCTGCTCGCCTTGGATCCGCTTGCTCGGTGGCGCGACGGTGACCTTCATCTTGTGGACTGAATAGTTCTGCCAGTAATTCGGGCCAGGCTTGCCGTCGCGGCTGCGCGTGCCCCTTTCGAAAGCGTTCTGGATATGGCGCGGCTCATACAAATCCGCATCGGGATTGTTGTTGGAAATGATCCACGGCGCAGATCCGGGTGCCGACGCCGTCTCAGCGCGTCCGGCCGAGGGGAACATCAAACTTGCAATTGCGACAGCAAAGAACGCGAAACCAAATAGATATTTTGCCAATGTTTCCTCCCACGGCACAATTTTTACGCGTGAACTTCGATTCAGATTACCATATCCGGACGCGTTTTGCGGGCGGCAGATAGAGCTTGTCGGTCGGTTTCACCTTGAACGCCTTGTACCAAGCATCGACGTTGCGCACGATGCCATTGACGCGGAACTCTCCGGGGCTGTGGGGGTCTGAGAGCGTCCGCCGCCGGGTTTCGCCTTCGCTGGTGATGTTGCGCCACAACTGCGCCCACGCGAGGAAGAAGCGCTGATCGCCGGTATAGCCGCCAATCACCGGTGCCTTGCCGCCCTGCTTCTCCTTTACGTACGTTTGATAAGCGGCGTAGGCGACGGACAGTCCGCCGAGATCGCCGATATTCTCGCCCAAATTCTGGCGTCCGTTAATCTTAAGGCCGGGCAACGCGTCATATTGGTTAAACTGATCGACCAACCCTGCGGTGCGCTTCTCGAACTCTGCGCGTGATGCTTTGGTCCACCAATCACGTATTTTGCCGTCGCCGTCGGAACGGCTGCCCTGATCGTCGAACCCATGGCCGAATTCATGCCCGATTACGGCGGCAATCGAACCGAAGTTGACCGCCGCATCGGCATTGGCGTCGTAAAACGGCGGTTGAAGCACGCCAGCGGGGAAAGTTATCGAATTTTGTGCCGAACTGTAACCAGCGTTGATTTCCTGCGGGCTATAGGGGAACTCCCATTTCCGCGTTGATTCCGTTAGCTTTTTGAGGCTGTCGGCCTTTGACCACTCAGCTAACCGGTTCTGGTTGCCCACAAAATCGTCAGCCGTAATACGGACGCTCGACCGGTCGTGCCAGCGTTCCGGATAGCCGATGTAGCTGGTGACTTTTTCGAGTTTGACGAGTGCTTCAGCGCGTGTCGGGGCATCCATCCAGTCAAGCTTCTGGATCCGGGCGCGGTAGGTGTCGCGCAGATAGCCGACCATCTCCTGGACTTTGGCCCGGTCGGATGCTCCGAAATATTCGGCAACATAAATGCGGCCTATTTCTTCGCCGAGCGCCTTATTGACCGACGCGACCGCTTCAAGTGCTGCTGGGCGGCGTTGCGGCGTGTCCGCCAGCCTTTTTCCGTAGAAATCAAAATGCGCCTGCACCCAGTCTTCCGAAAGCGAATCCGCCCAAGCATCGAGCGTCTTGTAAGTCAGAAAGGTCTGGAGATCAGCTACAGGCGTATCGGCGAACAATTGGGCGAGGTCGCGGACCGCAGTGTCAGTGAGCACCTTGATTTCCGGTTGTGAGTCGAACTTCATTTCTGCCAGAAATGCGTCCCAAGGAAAACCGGGTGCATAGGCTTTCAAAGCGGCCGGACTCATGACATTGTTCATCGCCACGACATCGCGCTTTTGTGCTGTGCTCCACTGACGCTTGGCGATCTCCATTTCGAGCGCCGTCACCTTGGCAGCGCGAGCATCGGCATCCGCTATACCGGCACGGCGGAAACTGGATGCAATATGTTCGACCAGCGCTTTGCGGTGACCGATATATGGCTCTGAATCTGCGAGATAGTAGTCGCGTGATGGCATGCTCAGGCCGCCGACCGCTACACCGGCAATCTGGCGGGCGGGGTCATTCGAATTTGCAAGCACGCCGCCACCGATAAATCCGTCCATCCACGGATAGGCCATGATTTTGGCGAAATCGGCACGGTCGGTTGTGCCTGCTATAATCGACAATGTGCTCGCGATTGGCGAGATGCCTAAGGCATTGCGGCGTTCCATATCGGAAGCAGAACGATGGAAGTCACCAATCAATTGCTCGGGGCTTCCCGGCGCATCGGTGCTTTCCCGCGCTTCGGCGATAATGCCGCCGACGCGCTGTTCTGTAGAAAGATACACTTCAACAAAGGCGTCGATATACGGAATGCCTTCCGGCGCTTTTGCCGTTTTCAACCAGCCTTCGTTGACATAGCGATAGAAATCATCCCCTGCGCGAACCGTTTTGGACATGCTGGTGGTGTCTACACCCCATTCGCCGATCTGGGCTTTTGGCGGTGCCGTATCATCTGCCGAAGCAAAAACGGGCGAGGGAGATGCCGCAAGCAAGAGTGCCGCCGCGCTAGTTAGCAAAAATGATTTCATATCGATGGCTCCTCAATAGCGGACACCAACGGACAGCCCGTTGGGACCAACTGGTTTTCAAGGTGCCAAACGGTGCGACTTAACCTTTAGCACAAAGGAATAAGGCTGACGGATCTTACGCCCGCCAGCCTCACCCACGCATCAACTGTGTTCTTGTTTGGAATAATTCAGCGAATTATCAATCACGGCAGGTCCGCTTGGATACGTTATCGATTGAGTTCACATAGCCGTTGCTGGACGTCATGACGACACACTGCTCGGCGGACTGGTTCCAAAATGTCCAATAGCGTCCTTCGTCGGTCTTTTTGTTATCGCGAACGACAAAGCCGCGGTTCATCAACTGTGACACAGCGTTGGGACGCGATTGGCCCCTCAGATCGCCGACATATACGTTCGCGGTATAGCCACCCGAATGATAATTGTTTCCGCGATAGGATGTCTCGTGACCGCGTTGCTCGGTACCGCGCGAATATCCGTCCGAATACGCATTGGAGCGGCTGTAGTTATGATAGCTCTGGTTATAGAGCCCATCGCGATAGCCGCGTTCATATTCGGCCGTACTTTGCTGGTCTGAATATTTGTCACCACGATCATGCGATTTACTGGCGAGGGCCGCGATGCCCAAAAGTGCTGCAACGCCTACAACTGCTGCAGCGGTTTTGTCACCATTGCCGCCTTTCTGATTGCAATCGGAATTGTTCGCTTTGTCGATAGAATCGAACTTGCCGTCATAGGTATCGACCTTGACGCATTCCTTGGTGTTGGGGTTCCACCAATAAGTGATTTTCCCGCCATCTTTGGTGAGGCCATGGTGCATGGTAAAGCCGCGCTCTTCGAGCGTAGATTCACCGCCAGCAGCGCGCGCGCCGACAAGATCGCGGACCGATCCCGGAGGAGCAGCCATGACTATAGTGCCTTGAGCCAACAACGAGGTTGCTACCAACGTTGCTATCGACATCTTTCCGAACTTTTTCATAACTTTCCCCTTCGCGATGAGTCGCATTCATCTGTGAGGCCGACAGGATGCGACGGACTAGGTTTTGCAACAATTTACAAATGATGACAGGCTTTGGACATTTGCTGCCAAATCAGCGCCTATTTTCCTCCCGCACCAACCGTCAGCGTGAAGTTGGCTGACTCATTCCGCCGGGCAGCATTCCGCATCAAATAGACGTCGATTTTATAGTTGCCTGACGAAGGCACGACGCCGGTGTAACTGTTGCCTTCGGTCGAGCCGATGAACAGCGCCTGTTGCGCGCCGGGCGCGGTGATGTTGAAGTAGGACGATGCGTTGCTGGTCACCAGTTTGACCGTCAATGTCTGCCCCGCGCGGACGTTGATTGAATAAAGCTTTGACTGATCGCCACGGATGGTTCCCTTTACAGCTTTGGAACTTGTGCCCTTTGCAAACTGGATAGGCGTTGGCGCACCTTGTGCTTGCAAGGCGACCGACTGAACCACCAAGGCGCCTGCCAGCGCGGCGCCTGTAAGATATAGTTTCATACGCATCTTCATTCTCCTCATCGGTTTTTCAGGATGGATGGGTCAGCAAGCAAATCGTCTTGCCAGCCTTCACGAACGCGGGAATTTCGAATGAGATAAAGACCGTAGAGCGCCATTGGCCCGACGATGATCAGCGCGCCGGTGAGCTGCGCCATCGGCTCGGCGACAGGAGCCGGCCCTTCACGACCGACGCCGACCGAAAACACCGCCAGATCCCACAGCCAGTGGACGATGATGACCGGGATAAGCGAGTGCGTCCTTATGCGTATTGCCAAAAATGCTGCACCGCTCAACATCGCATTGAAGGCTTGCACGCCTGCCGACGCAAATTGCCCGGTTAGCAGACCGTTCAAGACGTGAACGATCCCGAAGCAGAAGGTGACAAGGAAAAAGGCACCCCAGAATGACAGTGCCTTACGCGCCGCGCCCCATAAAACGCCGCGAAACGCCAGCTCTTCGCTAATCCCGACGACCAATGTGTTGATTGCGACAATCATCAGAATGTTCACCGGAACTGATCGGTCCAGCAAAATCAACGTGCTGGCGAACCCGCAAATCAGAAGTGCGGGTAGCCAAAGCAAGCGCCACGAGCTCGCGGGGCGAGCAGCGTTAAAGCCCAAATCCCGCCAACCCATCATCCATGCCGCAAGCAACATGAAAGCAGCGGCGAGCGGCGTCCCCCACACAATTTGTTCGGAGGCAAATTTGTCCAAAGATGTGCCCGGACCGACTTGCACGAGACCTACCCCCATGGTGATGGCGACCCAGATTGCGACGGCGATTATCGCGATGGTCAGGCGTTTCGATGGTTCAGCCATTGCTCCCCCTTCATTTTGCAACAAACGGCCAGAACAGAATTCCTGCTGCAAGGATGACCAGTACAAGAGTGACCAGCAATATCAGCATCGCCATGATCCAGCTTCGAACGACTCCAACCCCCAATTTGGCGCGAAACCACCTGGCTTGCTGCCGGACGTACCAAACCAAAGATAACAGTAGAAAAATGTTCGCAAAAATGCCGATGTTCGCGATCGGCAAATGGCGGATCGACTGGGCGAGGCCAACGCACATAGCCAGCGGGGCCGCAACGAAGCACTGCGCGTAAAATGGCGCCCGCAACGATTCCCGGTCGAGCGGAATATTTAACCCGTACAAAAGCCGCAGCGCCATCATCAAAGGAAAGATACTGAAAACCAGAACGCGGAATGCGAGCAGATTTTCCGTGCTTTTCAGGAATGACGGTAGCGCTGCGGTCGAGTTGCTTCCTAAGGTTGCGACCTCGATTGCATGGCTGATTGCCAGGCACATCATTAGGAAAAGCGGCGGACTTAGCGTGTCGTTATATTGTTCGGACTGAACATCGCCGAGCTCGGTGTCGGCATAGTCCATCATCCGTTGCGGATAGCGAAAGGTCAGCCACAACGTCTTGGGATAGAATACCAGCATGACCATTACTTCATAAAGCAATTCCTCAAGCGATTTGAGGAGCTTCATAAAGTCCATGCGATTTCCTCCTTATTCTGTGGCTGACACTTTAGGATTTATCTCAATCGCCTTTCACAAACACGTCGGGGATTTCGTACTTCTCTGTTCCGAGGGTCGCGATGGTGGAATCACCTTCGCGTTTGGACGCGGCCTTCATTTTAGCAGTGCCATCAGCTTCGGCGGTCCCAAATGAGAGAAAACTGCCATCCTTATTAAAAAAGATAGTGCGCTTGGCATCGCCAGCCAGCGTAACATCAACATATGTGCCTGTTTCTGTATTGCGGACAACACCTGCGTCGCACATGCCAGTGGCCGCGCCTTTATATCCTGAGCAGCGAATTTGGGCTGTCGCGTTATAGTTGGTGCCACTAACTTTGGCATCGCCTTCTCCGTCACCGTCACCCGCTTGGTTGGCATTTGCCGGAACCGAAACCAAAGTTACACCGTCAACCTCGCCTACGACCTTACCGTCCAATTTGGCTGCATCTTCGGCAGTCAGGCATCCGGCAAGCGTCGCACTGTCATCGAGATAATTCACCGTTGCCGCGGTTTCACCAATCTTGCGGCAAACATCGCCAGAATTGGGAAAGCCATCGCCAACAACGGTCAGGCTCGCTGGCCATTCGGACAGCGCTGTTTTATCTGCAGGTGCTTCAGATTTTTCGGCAGCCTTTTGGCATCCTGATAAAGCTAATGCTGCAACTGTTGAAATCAAACAGGTTTGTATCACTGTGCGCATGATTTTTCGACCTCCCAATCGGTACTAAAAGATACAAGATGTTACGCAACCTAGCGGGACGATGCCGCATCTAGCTACAGCTAAATATCTACAAATGGCGCCATGTTCTGGGCAAATGCCGTCATCGTTGTGACGCATCCGCTCAATATTGGTGCTCAAACCACCGCGTAACTACGGGTGTAAACCTCAATTGACATATCGCGCAGCGGTATTCAGTGGTTGAAATTGGGAGATTATTGTGGATCAAGCTGACCTGAACCTGATAGCTAGAACCCCATTGAACGACGAAGGCGCTGCTGCTGCTTTCACGGCTGAAGTCTCCGGCCAATCTTCGGCACGAAATGACGCAACGGTAGCTATTGCTAAACTCGGGGTAAATGCCCAACGCTGTGTCACGCCATCAACGCTAAACCATATCGGTCAGTGGCTTGGGTGGCCCGAGTGGTTCATGCAAGGGACGTCGCTGTTCAATACCGACAGTCTTCCTGATCGCATTACAGTGGCGGACGATCTGATCATTACGGCCAATCTTGTTGATCATGGCTGCGCTGTGCCATTGTTGAAAAAGATCGCGGATAACGTGCGGTTTTCTAGTGGTCCGGCAAGCGTTGCCGGGTTTAGGAATGCTCCATCGCTGGCCGATGCGTTGAACTTATATTGTCGAAGCCTGGAAGTGGGCAATCCTCATCTTGAGCCGCAAATTTCCGTCGATAATAGCGTTTTTGTGATCTCCGTTGAATCGCTTTTGCCAGAGGGCCAACTGCATGACTTTCTCATCACTGCATCATTGATTGTTGCGGCACGCAACATTGAGGGTTTCGTGCCACAATCGATTCAAGAGATGAAAATTGACCTCCCACAATTTTCGAGTTGCGAAGTCGAGGACATGGCAAACTGCATCCCGGGAAGGTTGAGGTTTGGCAGTCCTACCTGCTCTGTCACCGGAAATGCCGCATGGCTGCAAACAGAAAACCCGGATCATGATCCTGCGTTTTGGCTTCTTGCACTTGAACGGATCGCTGCTGCCGAACGACAAGGGGAGGGGGGCGCGATCGTCGATCGCATTCGTAAATCGATCAATCAGGCGTTAGCACAAGAAAAGCGTGTACCGCGATTGAAACAGATTGCCGCCAAAGAAGGTGTATCGGAACGCACTGTCGTGAGGATGCTTGCCGCCCAAAATACAAATTTCCACAGCATTGTTGAAGAAGAGCGACGACGAAAAGCCGCTGAACTTATCGGCATACGCGCTCTGTGTTTGTCGGAAATAGCCGAAACATTGGGATTTACCGATATGTCCAGTTTCGGACGATCTTTCCGGCAATGGTTTGGCAATACGCCGGGCCAATATCGCAAAAAATTGTGACGCGTAATATCGCGGGCTTACTGTATTACGGATCGGTCGATCGAGGTTTCCGAGTGTCTTGCTGCCCTAAGATTTACTCTCAATATGCCAAGGGCAACCAAGCACACCGCAGCCAAACCCGCATGCCCTAGCCAGAAATATGCGTCTGGCACTGCGTTCAAATATGTCCCGATGTAGCCCGCTGAAATGCTGCTCACCGCAACGCTCGCGTAAAATATTCCAATTATCGTGGAGACCCACATCGGCGGTGCAAACCGCCCGAACAACGCCAGCCCGACTGGCAAGATCTGGGCATACCCAATATTGTTGACCAGATGGAACAGCACAACCCAGAGCAAGCTTATTTTCCCGTCAGGCGCCTTTAGCGACGCGGCCAATGCCAGTATGAGCATACCGCCAATTACAAACAGGCTACCAATCAGGATTTTCCCAAGATCATCTGGTTCCTTATGGCGCGCACGAAGCCTTTTCCAGAACGCGAGGCTGGCGGTAATTGCGACCACCCCGATCACTGCATCGGCGAGCAACAGCCATGATGAAGGCAGCCGCACGCCCTGAACCTCGAGATCAAAATTGCTGTCGCCCCAGACCAGATACGCGTTGAAAAGCTGCATGTTGGGGATAAGCAACACAGGAAAAATAAGCATCAGCGCGATGATTGGGGCGATTCCGTATCCCGTTGATTGAGGGTACTCGTTGGCGTCCACTTCGCTCGTTGAAGCTTCGCCCCCTTTTTCGGTCGGCAACCAGCGGAAGCCGGAAATATATACCGCAAGGGAGGCCAGCATGGCGATGCCCGCAGCGCCGAAACCGAGATGCCAGTCACCTTTTTCACCTAAAGTGCCAATAATCAGTGGCGCGCCGATACCGCCGATACTCACACTCAGAACAAACAGTTGGTACGCGTCGTTCCGCCTTGCATCTCCCGTCGAATAAAGTTCGCCGACCTGACTCGTGATGTTGCTTTTGAAGAAACCCGTGCCAAGGATGATGCAGATCAATGCCAGCAAAAAAGCCGCGTCCCACATCAGCAAGAAATGGCCTATAGCCATTATGCAGCCACCGATAATGATGCTGATCCGTTTGCCCAAAAACCGGTCGGCAGCGTAGCCGCCAAAAATCGGCGCGATAAAAATCAGACCGCCATAAAGTCCAAAAATGGCTGATGCCAAAGGTTGGCCTTCAAGCCCTCCGAACAACCGCTGCAACGCAGGTAGTAGCCAAATGCCATCCAGATCATCGCGAACAAGAAGGTTTTTTGTCATGTACAAAACGAGAAGTGTCTGCATGCCATAAAAGGCAAAGCGTTCCATAGCTTCGGTCCCAAGCAGCACCGTAAGGCCCTTCGGATGACCTGGAAATCCGGTGGTGGGTGCAGTATCGGAATGCACTCCATCCTGTATTTCAAATTTTGAAAGCAAGCCTGTGCACCTTAAAAAATTTTGTGATGCCAAAGTTTGCAGCAATAGACAATTGACGCCAACCAATGGTCAAATCACGCCAACTACTTCGATGATGCTCACCCGACACGCCCACAACTTCAAATATTACATAAAATTGACCATTTTAGCAGTAGTGACAAGTAGATACTTTAAAGTTAGATTGTCAAAATCAAACTCCATTTTGCTTTACGGCGCGCGAAAATGACGCAACGTTTATATTTCTGGAACTGTGCCGTTGCAGGAATATGTTTGGTCGCAGCACTGCCCGCCGACGTGCGAGCGCAAGTGTCGGCTCAACCCATAACAAATTCTGCTTACGTGGTCGGGAGCACCCGATATGATGCGTTAGAACTGCTCCGCTTTGCCGCTGCACATCTGATTGCGGACGGGCGAGACGCGACACCACAAAATCTGGCCGATGCCATCAGCCTAATCTACCGCGAGGACGGATTTGCGCTGGCGGAAACGAACTATCGAATTGATCCGGCGACCGGAAATATCGAGTTCATCGTATCGGAAGGGCATATCGATAACATCGCGGTCGAAGGGTTTTCGCCGTCGACCGAAAAGCAAATTCGTTCGTACGCGCGGCGACTGATCGGTCGCAGCCCGCTTAGGCAGCGTGACCTTGAACGTTCGCTTATGCTGTCTTCGGATCTGGCTGGAGTTGCGTTGACCAGCGAGATTGTTCCTGCCGGGTCGACAAACGGAGGTTCTGCCCTTCGGATCGCGGGAACCGAAAGCAAGCAATCGGGTGCCGCAGGGGTAGAGGTTGTGCCATTGCGACCGGGAGCAGCTATACGCGCTTTTGCGGTCGAAGAACTATATGGCCTCGTTTCGGGCGGCGATCTTTTTCGAATCGTTGGGCAGGCAACGCTTGATCGGGGCGATGACTGGTCTTTGTCTGGGGTCGCATTCTACCGCGCACCGGTCAGTGAAAGCGGGACCTATATTGAGTTGCTCGGCGGCAACACGATTGCGCGCCGGGACTTTGCTACCGTCACTTCCGACAGCAAATTGACCGGATGGAACGGCGCGTTTGTGGTCGCCCAGCCTGTGCTGCGTGACGTGCACAATTTTGGTTATGTGATGGCGGAATATGAATATACCGACGCACGATCGCGCTTTTTGGGCCGGCGGTTAAACAGCACCTCGCATGCGCTGAGGCTGCGCGGCATACGCGGCGTCGATCTAGAAAGCGGTGGGATTATGCGTGCAGCCTTTACGGTAAGCGCTGGAAAGAGACCCGATCCTCGGCCCGGCACCTTGCCAGATGGCTCAGCCAATTTTGCCCATATCAGAAGCGAAATGGGTCTGGCGGTCCCGGTCGGCAAATCGAAATCGACAAGTTTGCGTGTCGAATGGCGGGGGCAGTGGACGTCAACCCGCTTGCCAGAAGTCGAGCGATTTGTCTTGGGTCATGCACCGTTCTTGCGCGGCTATGCTCCTGCCGAAGTCGAAGGCGACCGCGGGTGGAGCGCAACGGTCGAACTCAATCACAGCATTGAAACGACCGACAAGACTTTGCGGAATGTCGTGCCGCTGGCTTTCGCTTCGCTGGGACGAACCGACATAATTCGAAGGCGAATTGGCGAATTTGATGATCAGACCATCGCGTCGATTGGTGCTGGTTTGGAACTCTATTTTTCACGTCAGATCAAGGTCGCCGGTTGGGCGGCAATCCCGCTTCGGGATGGCCCGCAAAGCCGCTCAGGCGACCCGGCATTTCATATCGGCGTGGTAAAGGGTTGGTGAAATGAAAGCCCGCCTCTTCTTGTTCTCATTACCGCTGATGTCCTTCCAGCCTTTCGTTGCCTTGCCACTAATGGCGGCCGGCAATCAGTATGGCTGGTGTAATGGTGTGGGTAATCCCCACAAAAGCAGTGCCTGCTCGTCGACCACGGTGGATGTTACGCCGGGAACCAATGGCCAGACGCCGACCGTCAACCAGAAGCCACCGCAAAATGTAGTCCCGACGCCTGATCAACTGCCCGTCGTAACGCAGTCACCGGTAGTGGTCACAACTGAGCCAGGCCCAATACTAATAACGCAGAACCCGCCGCAGGGGCCGATTGCGATACCCGATCCGATAACGCAGGAGCCAGTAGTGGCTCCCGTGCTGGTCCCGCCGCTGGCGATACAAACCCCGCCGCAGGTACCGATAGCGATACCGAACCCGATCCAGCAGCAAATACCAACACCGATCATCGCGCCGCCCTTGCCGCAGCCACCGCAGCAGGTGCCAGTCATTACACCACCGCTGCAGCAACCGCCGATATTGCAGCCAGTGCTGCAACCACCCGTGGTGCAGCCACCGCTGCCGGTGCAAGGCCCGGTCGTGATGCCTCCGCTGCAGCCGCCGCCCGTGCTTCAGCCAGTGCTGCAACCACCCGTGGTGCAGCCACCGCTGCCGGTGCAAGGCCCGGTCGTAGTGCCTCCTGTGCAGCAGCCGCCTGTGCTGCAGCCCGCGTTGCAACCGCCGATGGTCCAGCCGCCGTTGCCGATCCAAGGCCCGGTAGTGGTGCCGCCGCTACAGCAGCCGCCTGTGCTGCAGCCCGTGCTGCAACCGCCCATGGTGCAGCCTCCGCTTCAACCGCCGCCTTTGCAGCGTCCAATCGTCGCGCCACCACTACAACCGCCGCCTATTGTTGTTAAACCCGTTGACGGCCCGATCATCTCTACAATCACTCCGCCACAGCCGCCGGTCGTGGGACCTGTCGTAACGACAACAGTAGCTATTCAGGCACCAAATTTACCCGAGGTAATTAAGCGGCCGCGGCCGCATATAAGGCCGCAGCAGGAAATCATTGTCGACCGCCCGAATGGATTGGTCCAAGTACAAACAGAAACAATCCTGCCTGATAATCTGATTGCCGAAGCGCTCGGACGCCATCCTGCGCATCAATTGCCGGTTTTCGAACTACCTGATGGCCGTCGCCAGTGCCTCGTCAGCGGTTTTGGTCGTCGCTATGTAATCGGGCCGGACGGACAACAAAAAGCAGTTGGCATGTCACCGGTGCTTCGCGGATTTGGTCCGATCATGCGTGACGTGCCTGCGTTCTCTCACCGGACCGCTGGTTGCATCATATTGGTAAAGCGCAGAGAAGATCGCGATTGATATTTGACGTGCTTGAAATGGCGTTGGCTGCTATTTCAACTTGCAGGAAAAAACTGTGCCATCGATGCTCTGGAAGTCATAAAGCTGACCTTTTTGGGAATAGCTCAATGCTGGTTTCCATACGTTGTACTTCGATTTTGCCGTCGCGACACCGACCAACTCATTGCTGACGGTTTTTCTAAAAACCATATTCCCATCCGATGCCTTTCCAAGGGTCACACGACCTATTTTCCCGAGGTCTTTGCATTTTGCAACTTTTGCTGGCGCGGTATATGAGGACGCCGTTTCGATAACCGCAAAGCGGTCCGTATAAGCTTCGGAAAGACATTTTTTGTGCTCAACTTCGAATGCACAGCGGCTCCGGCGTTTGAACCACTGCTCATCGGACTCTTGAAATGCACCGGGAATAATCGGTGTAAGTTGTTTCAAGAGTGCCTCTAATTGCTGATCAAGGACACGCAGCTCAGCATCGTCACAAACGAGCTGGTCGGACGCATAAGTTGGTCTCGCACAATCTGCGGTGCTTTGTTCAACAGGTGGAGGAACCGGCGCCTGTGCTGAAATTTGGACAGATGATGACAGTGAATATACAGCAGCGGACAAACCTAGAAAATATTGCCAATTTTTCATTTCATAAGCCCACTTCACGCTGTTTTTTGCCACAAAGGATGGTAGCCAAGACCCTGTTTTTGGCAAGCCAAATGGGCTGAAACGGGAGTGAGCCAGATGATCAAATTTAACGGCGTTGCTGCCGCAACATTCTTGTTCGCTGGCGTCGCAGGCACAAGCTTGATGCCGACTCTAGCGAAAGCGCAAGGCGCTGATATCTCTTCTCCGGTGGAATTTGCCCGTAAGGCAGAAACGTTGAAACCGGGACAGTGGGTATGGGCAGCCGAAATTGCGCCGCGTGGTCCTGTGACGGTATATGTGGATGTCGCCCGGCAGTTGGCAACCATTTACCGGAATGGCGTGCGTATTGCGGTTACAACTGTGTCGACGGGCAAAAAAGGCCATGACACTCCAATGGGTGTATTCACGATTCTGCAGAAGGACGCCAAACACCGATCAAGTACCTACAATAATGCGCCGATGCCGTATCAGCAGCGGCTGACATGGGATGGCGTGGCGTTGCACGCTGGCGGTTTGCCCGGCTATCCCGAAAGCCATGGCTGCGTCCATTTGCCGATGGCATTTGCGAAGAAACTGTTTGCTACGACCGAAATGGGCGGAACTGTAGTGGTCAGCGGGCGCGCGGGAAGCGTCGTTTCTGCACCGTCAGCTGGCGTTCTCGCCGCGATTGACCAGAAAGGTGCGGTTGCCGAACATATTCCCTTGGCAGGCAACGAACCGTTCCGCTGGACGCCCGAGGTGTCGCCGACGGGGCCTTTGTCAATAATAGTGTCGCGCAGTGACCAGCGCATGGTGGTGTTGCGCAACGGGACCGAGATTGGGCGCGCGAAAGTCGAGTTGCCGCACTCCGAACTCGAAACCCATGTTTTTACTTATGCGGTTTTACCAGATGGAAAGCCGCACTGGACAGTAGCTGGCGTTCCGGGGCACGAAGGCGAGGCTGGCAATATGATCGATCCTTGGACGCTATCCAATCTTCGCATGCCCTCAGAATTCATAAAGCATGTGCGGTCTGCCATCGTATCTGGGACAACTGTGCTTGTAACACAAGCGCCGGTACTGACCAGTAACAGTGGCGGGCGCCTGACGGTGCTAAGCGCGGTAGCGACTAGATGATTTTGGTTAGTTGGCTTGCCGTGATCTTATCTTCCACAAAACGATTGTCCGTCCGCGTTCGATGAAGTCCGGAGTGATTTGAGTCCACATCGAGGACTAACGCCGACGGCTAGACGGTACTTTTGACGGTATATAACGATAGAGGGCAGGCATTAAAGTATCATAAAATAATGGTTTGCCTATATTTCACGGTCCCTCTTCTGCACCATTTTTCGCGTACAAGAATCTCGCGAGCGCTGATCTTGGCGAAAATCCGCGTAGCGATGGTGGATGCGGCCCCAGCTACAGCCGTTGCCGAGGGCAAAAAAACTGTAAGGCAGGGTTTACAAAGTTGAGGAAGTTGAGGCCACGTCCATAGCGGGTGCCCCTCTTTGGTGGACGTCCGTCGCGGACTTTTGCCGTGCGCCGATGCGGCGCGGGGGATCGACAAGGTCAAAGAACACAGCCCCGGCGCTTCGCAGCGGTGGGGCCGGGGCGGAGAGTCTCAAAACAAATCCTACATTGCAAGCGGGATATTTCGGGCGAAGTCTGTTCTTCGCTTGATTGGGAGTGAGAATATTATTGGGTCAAATGGGAAGTAATCGGACGTCGCCGATGAAACTTTCCAGCGTCTGCAGGTGCGGCCTGATCGGCTTGGCAAATTTTTCGACAAGGCCTTCCGGTATCACGAGTTTGACACCTGCATTTGTCATTTCACGAAATTGGTTCTCAGAAATACCTTCCTGCAACGTCAGCAAATGTTTGGAGGGAATCCGGTCCGCCTCGTTGAGAATTTGCCGCCAGCGGTCGCGGCATGTTGTTTTCACGGCAAGCATCCGCAGCCGGTCGGAAGGAAAGGATGGATCGGCATATGCTGCCTGCGAGGGAAAAAGGAAGTCAGGCGTTTTGCCGGGATCCGATACGGGCTGATGAGAAAAATGCTGCCCATCGATCAGCCGCTCCTCAACGAATATCTCGCGCGCCTGCAGTTCCAGCGAGCGCCCGGAACGAGCTTTGCGCCGTTGGAGAATTGTCTGCGCGCGCGAGACAAAATCGTCTACGTTCGTAAAACCGCTCGTGATGTGTGGCAATTCTATTGCCTCCTCAACGCTGCGAAATATCTCATATTCACACTCCCTCCTTCTCAGCAGCCTGTGATCAGGCCGTTGACCGGCTAGCGGACGCAAATCCACCGATTTCCTTACAATGTCTAAGGCCGACGGGAACTTTAAAAGCCAGGATGAGGGCATGTCGGCGGGATCAATACGACAGCTTTTTGGAGACGACGGTGGGAACAGTGGCCGCGTGGAACCCCCACGGGGAGGCCAGACAAGATATTTGCCGGGCTCGATTGGTCCGACGCGATCCTCAACGATATCTTCTTCGGTCTCATGCCTACAGACCCAGACATGGGCATCAACTGCGGCGCCTGAACCGTCTTGCCGAAACGCAAAAACGGTCAGCGCTCCGGTGCTCTCCGGATCAAGTAGAGCTGACGCTGAGCCCCCGAAATTGGTGAGGCGTGTTTCGTTGCGGCCTCCCTTGGGTTTGCCGTGAAACTTGTTGTTGTAATAGATTGCCCTGACATTTCGATGGTCTAGATGCGAGTCGATATACAAATTGAACCATATGTCAGGGTTCTTTTGCTTAACGGTGTTTATGGCCGGAAACATTTGAAAAACAAAGTCTTTTGAGATATACGGACCAGCTTGGTGAGTTCCGTTGGCTAGAGTATCGTTGCCAGATAATCTTTTTATGTACCAGATATAAGCTGGCACCGAATGGTCATCCAGCCAGTCAGACAGTTCGGTTAATGCCATCGCGTGCCCCCGTAATTTCTCCCTCCGCTGCGTCACTCCACAGCCAGTTTGCCGCAGCGTCCAACGCCTCGTCTCGAACAGCCGGCTTTTGCCCTCGGAATGCACATTCCCAAACCGTCAAAACCCGCCACCCCGCTGCCCTGAGTTTGGCTGTCGTGACTCTATCTCTCCCGACGTTACCCTCAATTTTTGCACGCCAGAAGCTTGCTCGGGTGCGGGGCCATTTAAAGAAGGCGCAGTTGTGACCATGCCAAAAACAGCCATGCACGAAAACGATAGCCCTGTACTTAGCCAAGACGAGGTCTGGTTTTCCCGGTAGTCGCCTGTCGTGCAGACGATAACGAAAGCCCCTGCGGTGCAAGCCGTGGCGGACAATAAGTTCCGGTCGGGTGTCGCGACTCTTTATTGCAGCCATCATTTTGCTGCGAATGGTCAAATCAACAATATCAGGCGGCAATGGCCATTACCTCTTCGCCAGCATCGGCAAGGGATATGCCAAGTGCAGTTGCCATATGATTAGCAACTGTTTTTACAACCGGCACCACAACGGCATTTCCAAACTGCTTATATGCTTGGGTGTCAGAAACGGGAATAATGAATTTACTTTCTGCCGGTTTGTCAAAGCCCATCAGACGCGCACATTCACGTGGTGTCAAACGACGAGGATTCCCTTGACCAGCCTCCACAAGAATTTCCGAACCGTCTTTGTAATAGCGAGCGGACAAGGTTCTTGTGACATCATCAGGCCCAACTAATCCAAATCCGAAACCATTTCCTCGCTCGCGATGCTTCGCCGCGTAATTTTGGAGATATTGCCAAAGATGATCGCTCAGGGTGTAACGGGATGAGACGCGCCCAATATTCCCTTCAGTGTAAGGCTTTTCTGGTACCTCACTGCCATCCTCTGGATGCAATATGGAGCGAAGTCGAGGTCCCGCCATCGGATTAGGTATTTGAAGGTCGTCAAACGTGAAATCGGTCTGGTCTCTGAACCCTGCAATAAAGATGCGTTCTCGATGTTGTGGAACCCAAGAGCGTGCGTCAATCACTTTTGCCGAAATATGGTAGCCAAGCTCTTCCTTTAGCGTGCGACGAATGACTTCAAACGTCCGCCCTTGGTCGTGGTTTACCAAATTCTTGACGTTCTCAAGCAAGAATGCCCTTGGTCGGTGATATTCAATGATCCTCGCAACATCGAAAAAAAGCGTACCTTGAGCCTCGCAGCGAAAACCATGCTGTCTTCCCAATGCATTCTTCTTTGACACTCCGGCAATTGAAAACGGCTGACAGGGAAATCCAGCTAACAGGAGATCGTGTTCTGGAATTTGCGACGCCTCAATTTGCGTAATGTCACCCGATATTTCGTGTTCATCATTGGGATAATTCGCGCGATAAGTCTGTTGGCTGAACCGATCCCACTCGCTGGTAAACACACACTTCCCCTCTAACGCGTCAAACCCGCGACGAAGACCGCCAATGCCAGCAAAGAGGTCCACAAATTTCAGTTTGTCATCTTTGGGTTGACCGCCCATAGGTTGCAAATGGGCTATCGTTTCAAGTGCACGCAAAACCGAAACACGAGGAGTGCATTCGCCCCTTTCCCAACGATAAACCATACTTGGGTCGTATCCCAGCTCTTTCGCAAGCGCACTTACGCTTAAGCCTGTTCTTAACCTAAGTTCATGAAAAGACAGATCGAGCATAGGGCCTCCGCTGGGACGATTTTTGGCAACTTGCCAGTTGCAATCCCATTTTGCAAGAACAAAAAGTGAATCTTGAATTCTTCGAAGTTTGTCACAAATGCTGGCGAATACATAAGAAATCCATATCGACGGATATGAGCCAGTGTAGAAATGGCCCAAAGATCACAAAGGCCGCGCGCTTTCCTTCGACGACGTGCGCCACTATCAAAAGATCATCAAAATCCTGTGCGAAACCGACCGGGTCATGAAAGAGATCGAACTGCCGCTTTGAGCCACCTTCAGCATTCCCCTCACCCCCGCTGGCTCGCCGCGCGGGCAGGGCAGCCGGTTGACCGCGCCTTCATCAAATCGGTGCGCGATATTGCCGGGCGCATCGCCGAACTGATTGACCTTTTCGACCGGGCAGATATTGTTCTTGCAGACGCGCTCAAAGAAACGCTGACGCGCACAAAATTGGGGTTGGAAGAGTAGGTTAAACCGGTGGCTGATTCGCAGACTGATCTTTTCGGCAATGGCCCGGCCCAACCCGATATGTTTGCCGACCACCGGCCTGTGCCTGCCTATGATCCGGCAACCTATAAACCCGACCTCGCCGTGGTGCGCGGCAGGCTGCATCAATGGCTTTCTGACGTAAAGGCGTGCGAGGCAGGCTCCCCCTGGCCCGACCGCGAGACGGGTTCAAATATCATCATCTTTCGGCAAATGGCTAACTGGCTGCCCGAAGAAGAGCGGGATCAGCTTCGCTTTGAATTTGTGCAAGAACTTGAGCGGTTGAAAATCGCAGCCTGACGCTGCCCTTCAAATCACCACACCTGTCCTCTTCCCCATTCCCCCCACCCCCGCCACCCGCTATCGCTTGCCAACGGAACCTTTTGAAATAAGGTGCGTTGGGCGCGTGGGGAGATTGTTTGGTCCGACGAAATGCCTTTTTGCTGATGGGATGTGCGGCGTCGGCGCTGCTCGTTCCTGCTGCACATGCGCAGGATGGTGCTGCGGCGGGGGAGGAGGCCGCGCAGGCGCCCTCGTCCGAGGCTGCCCCGCAACCGCGCTTCGTCCCGCCTGCGCCGCGCCCGACCGGGCCTGTGCCCCCCGTCGATCCGCGCACGCCTATCATCACCGACGAAGAGTTCGACAAGGCGATCCCCAGCCTCGACGATGCCCCGCTCGAATCGATAGAGGAGTGGCAGCGCACACAGGATGCGCAGAATGAGTCGGTGAGCACCGATGCCTCGCGCGAACAGGTGGAGCAGGCGGCTGCGGAGCGGGCGAACCCGGCGCTGCGCGATGGCGATGCGGTGGAGCTTCTCCCCGATCCGCCGGTGGTCGACCCGTTGCTCGACGAACCGCTGCCCTCCATCGACAGCTTCGATGCCGAACCGCCGCCGGAGCCGACCGAGGCCGCCGAGGCGGCGCCGCGCGCGGTGCGCTATGTGCTGCGGCTCGAGGGGCTGGATCCGGCGGAAAGCCCCGAGGTGGCGAGCGATCCCGATGGCGATATCTATAGGCGGGCGCGCAACCGATTTTACGAGCTGTCGGCGCTCGACGATGGCGATGGCCGTGCCGACAGCCGGGCCGAGGTCAGCCAGCGCGCACGTGCCGACCGGCAATTGCTGCTCGACATATTGACCAGCGAAGGTTTTTTCGACGCGACGGTGCGGCAGCAGTTGCAGCGCGGCGATGGTGCTGGCGGCGGCAATAATGGCCGAGGCAACGGCAACGGCAATGGCGCGGGCGATGCCGATGCGCCGCTGTCGGTGGTGCTGGTCGTCGTGCCGGGGCGGCGCTATTATCTGGGACAGATCGCCTTCGATGCGCCCGTGGTCACCCCGCCCGATCTTATCACGCGCAACTTCGTGCCCAAAAGCGGCGATCCGATTGTCGCCGATACGATCCTGGCGGCGGAGGCGAATATCGCCGTGAAGCTGCCCGAAAATGGCTATCCATTCGCCAAGGTGGGGCAGCGCGACATATTGCTCGACGGGGACACCGGGCTCGGCGACTATACGTTGCCCGTGGAGCCGGGCGCACGCAGCGTCTTCGGGCAGATCAGGAGCGAGGGCAACGAGGCTTTCGATGCGGCGCATGTCGCGAAGCTGCGCCGGTTTTGCGATCGGCGATCTCTATGACGAGCGGATGGTCGACGATCTGCGCGCGGCGCTGGTGGCGACGGGTTTGCTCTCCACCGTGTCGGTCACGCCAGTGCCAGGTGAAGGGACCGCGCCCGACGGCACCCCCTATGCCGATCTGGTAGTCCGGCAGGAGGCTGGGCCGGCGCGTACGCTGGCGGCGAGTGCGGGCTATGGCACCGGGCAGGGCTTTCGCGCGGAGGCAAGCTGGACACATCGCAACCTGTTCCCGCCCGAAGGCGCGCTGCAGGTGGCGGGGGTGCTGGGCACGCTCGAACAGGCGCTCGGCGTGACCTTTACCCGCTCGAACGCGGGCAGGCGTGATCGCACTTTTGAGATGTCGCTGACCGGGCTGCACAGCAATTATGAGGCGTTCGACGCCTATACCGGGCGCGTCACGGCGGTTTACAGCCGTGCCTCCACGCCGATCTGGCAGAAGGAAATCACCTGGTCGGCGGGTGTCGAATTGCTCGCCACCTATGAAAAGCAGTTCGATTTTACGCGTGGCGTGCCCAACCGGCGGATCTATTATGTCGGCGCGTTGCCGGGACAATTGGGCTTTGACAAATCCGACGATCTGCTCAACCCGACGCGCGGTTATCGGCTGAACCTGCGGCTGTCGCCCGAGGCATCGCTGGGCACGGGGGCGCAATTTTACGCGCGCGCAATACTCGACGGCTCTTATTATTATCCGGTCAACGATGCCCTCGTGCTCGCGGCGCGAGCGCGGGTGGGGACGATTTCGGGGATAGAGCGCAACAATCTCGCGCCGTCGCGGCGCTTCTATGGCGGGGGCGGCGGGTCGGTGCGCGGCTTCGGCTATCAGCAGCTCGGCCCGAAAGCCCCCGACGGCGATCCCATTGGCGGGCGCAGCACCAACGAGGCCGCGGTCGAGGCGCGCTATCGCTTCGGCAATTTCGGCGTGGTCGGATTTGTCGATGCGGGGCAGGTGTATGAAAGCAGCATCCCGAAATTCGACGACTGGCGCTTCGGGGTGGGCATTGGCGGGCGTTTCTATACGAACTTCGGTCCGATCCGGCTGGATGTGGCAACACCCCTTGGCAAAAGGCCGGGTGAATCGCGCGTGTCGGTTTATGTCTCGATCGGGCAGGCATTCTGATGCTGGCGCGGCGGATCGTGATCGGGGTGGGCGCGGTACTGGCGTTGTTGCTGCTGGTGCTCGCGGGGGCCTATGTCTGGCTGGACACGCAATCCGGGCGCGATTTTGTCGCACGGCAGGTGGCAGGTTTCGAGCTGGAAAATGGCCTCAACATCCGCGTGGGGCGAATCGAAGGCTCGATTTACGGCGCGGCAGTCCTGAAGGATGTCCGCTTCCGCGATCCGAAAGGCGATTTCGCGCGCGCACCTGAAATTCGGCTGGACTGGCATCCCTTCGCCTATCTGCGGGGCGCGGTCGATGTGGACTCGCTGACCGCGCGCTCGCTCAACGTGTCGCGCATGCCCGCCTTTCGCGTGGTCCCCGACCGGGGCGAGCCGCTTCTCCCCGATCTCGACATCAGCATCGACCGGCTGAAGATCGACAATATCGTCTTTGCCCCCGCGATCACGGGCGAGGAGCAAGTCGCCTCGCTGGAGGGCAAGGCGGGCATTGCCGACCGGCGCGCGGTGGTGGACGCGACGGCAGGCAGCGCGAAAGGCGACCGGCTGGTACTGAAGCTGGATGCGGTACCCGACGATAATCGCTTCGATGTCGACGCACGGCTGAGCGCCCCTGCCGACGGGCTTGTGGCGGGCCTCATGGGCCGCGAGGTGCCGGTCGCAGCTACGCTCTCGGGCCGCGGCAGCTGGCAGAAATGGGACGGCGCACTGGCCGCGCAGATGAGCGGCGAGGAGGTCGCCGACCTTGCGCTCACCGCGCGCGACGGCACCTTTACCGCAAAGGGAACTGCGGCGCCGGTCAAAGTGATGGCCGACAGCCTGCTGGTGCGCGCGCTGTCGCCGGTCGCGACGATCGACATGGCGGCCACATTCGAGAACCGCGTGGCGGACCTCAAAGGCAGCATCGCCTCGGCAGCAATGGTGACAGGGGTCAGCGGCGTTGCCGACCTGGGCGAGGGGCGGTTCGACGACTTCGCACTCGATATCCGTTTACTCCGCCCGGCAATCATCGCGACTAATATCAGTGGTACCAATGTCCGGGGCAAGGCACTGCTCAACGGGGCCTTTGCCGAGCCCACCATAGCCTATTCGGCCAGCGCCACACGGCTGGCGTTCGATACCACTGTGCTGGAAGGCTTTTCGGTCAGCGGAGAGGCGCAAGGCTCGGCAGACCGGTTCCTCATCCCCATCAATGCGCGCGCGGCGCGGGTAACAGGCATCAATCAGGTCGCGGGCGGCCTGCTCACCAACGTTCGGATGAACGGCGAACTCGCCATAGCCGACGGCCGTATCCTGTCGGACAATATGCGCATCCGGTCCGAACGGATCAACGCAACCGCGCTGCTGGTGGGCGATATCGAAAAGGGCTTTTACACCGGCGCACTCAACGGCAGGGTGGACGGCTTCCGGCTGGACAGCGTCGGGATATTCAACGTCGAGGCTGACGTCGATCTGGAGACGACGGTCGGGCGCGGCTATGCGCTGGTTGGCACGGTCAAGGCGCGCTCGACGCGGCTGTTCAGCCCGGGCGTGCAGAATTTCCTCGGCGGGCAGATGTTCGTCAACGCGGGCATCCGGTACGGCACCGACGGCGTGCTGCGTATTACCCGTGCTAGTGTGGTAGCGCCACAATTCCGCCTGAACAGCGGCAACGGTACCTATGTCACCGAGGGCGGACGCGTGGTGTTCAACGGGCAGGGCTACTCCAACCAATACGGTCCGGTGGGGGTCAACTTCACGGGAACTTTTGACCGGCCAGTCGTGCGCGTGACCGCATCGCGGCCGGGCTTTGGCGTCGGCCTGTCGAATGTAGTGGCACTCGTGACACGGAGCGCGCGGGGCTACGCGATCAACCTGACCGGCGCGACCGATTATGGCCCGGTCAGCGGCGATGTCGATGTGCTATCGGGCAGCGGCCCGCTCACAATCGACATATTGCGCGGCGATTTTGCAGGCATAGCGCTTTCCGGGCGCGTGCAGCAGGTGGCTTCGGGGCCATTTGCCGGGACGCTGACCGGTGTCGGGTCGGGCTTTGACGGCACCATTGCCCTGTCCGCGCAAGGCCGTTACCAGCGCGCCGTGGTCGATGCGGTCGCATCCAATGCCGAACTGGTCGGCGGCGAGCAGAAGCTCGCCATCGGACGCGGTATCATTAACGCCGATATCATCCTGTATGACAGTCCGCAGATCGTTGCGGATGTGCAGGTCGAAAATGCGCTGCTGAATGATATCTCGCTTGCGGCGGCGCGTGCCAAGGTCGACTATCGCGGCGGCAATGGAACGGCGCAGATACTGGCGGAGGGACGCAGCGGAGTGCCATTTCGGATCGCCGCCAATGCCGAACTGACCCCGCAACTGTGGCGCGTTGCCGCACAGGGCCGAGCGAACGGCATCGACTTTTCGACCGTCGGCCCGGTCCGCATCGTGCCACGGCGGAGCGAATATGAAGTTCAGCTTGCAACGGTGCGTGTGGCCAATGGCACAGTGCGCTTCGCCGGGACTTACGGCAACGGGCTGGAGCTGCAGTCGCGGCTCGACAGGGTGAACCTTGCGGTCCTGAATCCCTTCCTGCCCGGGCTATCGATACGCGGCAGGGCCACGGGCAGCCTCGACTGGTCGCAGGCGTCATTTGCCGCCTTTCCGCGTGCCGATGCCAGACTGGAAATCGACAATTTCGTGCGGACCAATTTGGGTTCCCGGTCGCAGCCGGTGGACATCAGTCTGGTCGGAAGATTGCTGCCCGATGGCGGCAATGCGCGCGCTATCATCCGGCGGCGGGGTGCGGCTGTCGGACGGTTGCAGATCGATCTGAAGCCGCTGCCACCCGGCGGTGCCAGCTGGACCGAGCGGTTGCTGGCGGCACCTTTGTCCGGCGGTATCCGCTATAATGGCCCGGCAGACACACTATTCTCGCTCGCCGCTTTGGCCGATCAAAGCCTGAGCGGCAATGTCGGGGTAGCCGCAGATTTTTCGGGCCGCGTACAGACACCGCAGCTGACCGGCGTGGTGCGCGCCAACGACCTTGTGTATGAAAATGACGCCTATGGCACCAAGCTTACCCAGCTTCGGGTTCGCGGGACTTTCACCAACGACCAGCTCGAAGTGACCGAGTTGAGCGCCAAGGCCGGCGACGGCACGGTCAGTGGCAGGGGATTTGTCAATCTCAGCTCCGACAAGGGTTTCCCGCTCCAGCTCGATCTCGACCTCGACCGGGCGCGCGTTGCGCGCAGCGAGCTGATCTCCTCGACGGCAACGGGCAAGATCAGCGTGACCAACACGCCGGGCGGCGATGCCCTGATCAGCGGCACGTTGCGCCTCCCCGAAACACGCTTCAAGATCATCCGGCAAGGCGCGGCCGAGGTTGCGACATTAACCGGCATCCGCCGCAAGACGAGAGCGGGTCGGCCGCGCGTATCGGGCGACGCCGACGCCATCACCAGCCTGCCCAGCAACTGGAAACTGGATATCCGCCTGCAGGCGCCGGATGAACTATATGTCAGCGGCATGGGGCTGGAATCCGAATGGGGCGCGGACCTGCGGGTCACAGGTACCAGCGATGCGCCGCGCATTGCGGGCGAAATGGAACTGGTCCGCGGCACGCTGGGTTTTGCCGGACGCTCGTTCGAGCTGGAGAGCGGTCGTATATCCTTTACCGGCGGTCCGGCTACCAACCCCACATTGCGCGTCGCCGCCGCCAGCGAGGTCGATGGCACGACAGTGCGTGTCAACATTCGGGGGACGGGGCAGAACCCCGAAATCACGTTCAGCTCCACCCCTGCTTTGCCCCAGGACGAAATCATGGCGCGCATCCTGTTCGGCAATTCGATTGGTGAGCTAAGCGCGATCCAGGCGGTACAACTCGCCGCGTCGCTCAACAATCTGCGCGGGGGATCGGGCGGACTCAACCCACTGGGAGTGCTGCAATCGGCGACCGGCCTAGACCGCCTGCGGCTACTGGGCGCGGACGAGCGCACCGGACGTGAAATGGCCGTTGCCTTCGGCCAGTATATCACCAACGATGTCTATGTGGAGATTGTCACCGACGCGCGGGGCTATACCGCCACGCAGCTTGAGATCAGCCTGACGCCGGCTCTGTCTGTGCTGAGCCAGATCGGCTCGGGCGGTCAGTCGAATGTCAATGTCCGTTACAAGAAGGACTATTGATGCGCGCCATTCTGCTCCTTCTTCTGCTCGGTGCCTGCAGCCAGGATTTCGACGCGCAATATGCGGAAACCGAAAAGAAGGTGAAGGCAGCCGAGGCGAAGCTCGATGCCGAAATGGCAAAAGAAGCCGCGCGCGAACCCGGCGAAAAGACAAGCAATTGACGAGCGGCCTTTTCTTTACGCGCAACCGGCCCTAACAGGGCGGCATGTGGCACCTCCATCAATACCCGCTTTGTCCGTTCTCGCGCAAAGTGCGCCTGCTTCTGGGCGAGAAGGGTGTTGCCTATAGTCTGGTACGCGAAAACCCGTGGGAGCAGCGCGACGATTTCCTGCAGATGAATCCCGCGGGGCGGACGCCGGTGATGCGCGACAGCGAACGGAATATCACCCTGGCCGATTCCGTCGCGATCTCGGAATATATCGATGAGACTGTGTCGGCAAACCCGATGATCAGCGGAACCGCACAATATAGGGCCGAAATCCGGCGGCTGGTGGCATGGTTCGATGAGCAATTTTATGGCGATGTGACACAGCCATTGCTGCACGAGCGGATGAAGAAGCGGCTGGTGGACCGGCAACCGCCAGACAGCCGCGTGCTGCGCGAGGCGATGAAACTGGCGAACGGGCATCTGGATTATGTCGACTATCTGATCGACCATCGGGCCTGGATGGCGGGGCCGACCATGAGCATGGCCGACCTCGCCGCAGCCGCGCAGATTTCGGTTGCGGACTATCTCGGCGGGATTGACTGGACGGGGCATGAGCAGACCAAGGCATGGTATGCGATGTTCAAGTCGCGCCCGAGTTTCCGGCCCCTATTGTCCGAGCGGATGGAAGTTATCGCACCGCCCAAGCATTATGAGCAGGTGGATTTTTGAACTAAATCCTCCCCATCGACTTGCGATGGGGAGGTGGCAGCCGAAGCGTCAGCTTTGGCTGACGGAGGGGCTTTCGACGTTGCAGTCCCCTCCACCATTTGCTTCGCAAACGGTCCCCCTCCCCATCGCAAGTCGATGGGGAGGATTCATTGACCCTCCGCCAACGCCACCAATTGGTCGGCGCAGGCGCCCCACCCTTCCTCAAAGCCCATTTCCATGTGCCGCCGACAATCGCCTTCGGTCCAGTGGCGACAAGTGGCGGTGTAACGCGTGCCGTCCCCTTCGGGCTCGACCGACCAGATGCCGATCATGAACGGACCAGATGGCTGCAAATCGCCGATAATCGCATCGGTAAAGGCAAAGCGGCGGCCTTCATCCCAGGCAATCACGGTGCCGGGGTGTGGGTGCACTTCGCCGTCAGGGCCGTACATTGTGCACATAGAGGCGCCGCCAGCATGGCGTTCGAGCTTGTCAAATTCGGCGCGCCACGGCTTTGGACACCACCACTCATCAATCCGGTTGGCCATCACGTCCCAAACCCTTTCCGGCGCGGCGTCGATCAGGCGGCTCACGGACAGTTCCCATCCATTTTCTGCGGTTGCGGTCATTTCATTCTCCTTGTTCAGTCACGGTCGGTCGGCCCGAGCACCCAGTAATGGCGATATGGCCTACCCCCATCGACGGCTCGCGCCACCGACGGTCGGGCCAGCGCCCGGGCGCGGTACGCCTTCACCCGTGTGCAGTCGTCGGGGATGGGATGCACCCAATCGGCGTAGAATAAGGACGGAGCTCCGGCGCAATCGGCCAGCGTGAAATCTGCGCCGCAGGCCCAGCCATCTTCGGGCAGCTTGTCATCAAGCCAGCGGTACATCGTCGCGAGCGCGTTTTTCGCCCGGTCGATCCGCATCGGGTCGGGCTTTTCGGTGATGAAGGGCAGATGCTCGCCAACGACCGCCTGCATGTTCGCCATGACATGATTGTCGAATATCCGGTCCATGAAGCGAACCTTAAACGCTTCGGCCGGATCGGTCGGGATAAGCCGCTTGGTCGCGGGATAAGCGAGGTCGAGATGCTCGATAACAATCGAACTTTCAATCAGCACCTCGTCGCCATCCTCCAGCACCGGAAAAGTGTTACGCGGCCAAATCTGGCCGAGCCGTCCGCCTTTTTCCGGACTGGCCGCCAGATCGTCCTCGACGCTTTGAAGGGTGAAGGGCAAATCCTTTTCGTACAGCGCAATCAGCGCCTTCCAGGTATAGGATGAAAAGGGGTGGCCGTGGAGAATCATGCTCATCCCGCCACCGCCGCTTCGATTTTAGCGACATCGATTTTCTGCATGTCCATCATCGCCGTGAATGCGCGTTTGGCCACATCGCCACCTTGCGCCATCGCTTCGGTCAATACACGCGGTGTGATTTGCCAGTTCACGCCCCATTTATCCTTGCACCAGCCGCACGCGCTTTCCGCGCCGCCATTGCCCACGATGGCGTCCCAGTAGCGATCGGTTTCCGCCTGATCATCGGTTGCAATCTGGAACGAAAAGGCTTCGCTATGTTTGAAGGCCGGTCCGCCATTCAGCCCCATGCAGGGAATTCCGCAAACGGTAAAGTCCACCGTCAGGACATCGCCAGCTTTGCCGGACGGGTAATCCCCCGGCGCGCGGTGAACGGCTTTGACCTCGCTGTCGGGAAAGGTTGCCGCGTAGAAATTGGCGGCCTCTTCGGCGTCCCTGTCATACCAGACGCAGATTGTGTTCTTGGGGATCATGTCTATTCTCCTTTCTGGGGGGAAGGTTCAGGCGAGCCAGCCCTTGCGCTGCCAGTGCCGCGACAGCTGCCACTGCAATACACCCATCACGATGATGAAGATCGGCAAGGCAAGCATGCTCATGTCAGTCTGTGTGCCCTTGGCGATAAGGAAGGGGTAGCTGAACTGGATGATCAGCGCGATCAGGCTGATGGAATAAGAAAGTGGTGCCCACCACTTGCGCAGGATAACCCCAATGCTGCCGAGTGTCGCCAAGACCACGGCAATTGCATAAGCCGCCCACGCCCAACCGGGCATGGATACCCAAAGGTCGCGCTGCTGTTGCGGTAATGCAGCGATGTCGCTGGCTGACATAGTCCATTGACTGACAAATGCGCCGATTCCCATGAGATTCCAAAGCAGGAACAGCGCACCGACCCAAGTCAGCCAGCGCGGCGAAGTTGCGATCGCGCCGGTCATTTGCGTGCACCGACCAGCGCAAAGGGGGCACCTTGCGGGTCCATTCCCACCATGCTGTAATCGCCACCAGGAATTTCGATCGGCTCCTGAAGTATCTGCCCGCCCTTGATTCTGATGGTATCGACTGCGACGTCGATGTCGGGTACGCGAAAATAATAGGTCCACATGGGTATCGGCATTTCCGCCATTTTCGGCATAACCGCGCCAAGCATGAAACGCTTTTCAGTGGCCCACCAGAATTCATATTTGCCGAGCGGTCCCATATCCATGTCGCCGTCCTGTTCCCAGCCGAACAGCTTGCCGTAAAATATCTTGGACGATTCCGGATCGGTAGAGGACAACTCGTTCCACGCGCAATGGCCCTGTAACGGCTCGGTCGCGGCAAAGCTGGTGCTGACCGCGTCCGGATTGTCGGCTGGCGGTGTCGGCTTCATGATGTAGAACATCACGCCCTGCGGATCGGCGACGAAGGCGGCGCGACCGGCCCCGGGAATATCCCACGGTTCCATATGGATGCCGCCGCCCGCCGCCTTGATGTCGGCAGCGCACCTATCCACATCATCGACGCCGATATAGCCCATCCAGCAAGGCCTTGCTCCGCCCGACAGCATGTCCGCGGTCAATGGCATCAATCCGGCCACAGGACCGTCCGATGCCGACATCATCCGGTATCCCATCGGTGCGTCGCTTGTGGCTTCGATGTCCCAGCCGACAACGGCGGAATAGAAATCCCGCGCACCATCGGCATCGCTGGTCATCAGTTCATACCAGATGAAATCGCCATGTTTGTTCGCCATTGTCTCTCTCCTATTTTCCCATGTCCACGACCGGCATGAACCCGCCCCAGATCATCCGCTTGCCGTCAAAAGGCATCGGGTTTTTGTCCTGGTCCATGCGCGGGTCCTTGTTGTCCGGGTCCATCATCACCGCGTAGCATTTGTCGCGTGTGTCCTTGTCGGGCCATTCGATCCAGCTGAAGATTACATCCTCATCCGCCTCGGCCTTTACCGCCATCCGGAAATCGGTAACCTTGCCGTCGGGCACATCTTCAGCCCAGCATTCGACTACACGGATTGCGCCCATTTCCACGAACAGGCTGTCGGCCGTCTTGGCGTGGTGGATGAACTTGTCCCGGTTCGCCTTGGGAACCGCGATCACGAAACCGTCGATATAACTCATACCATTTCTCCTCAGACTTTTGCCCCCGAAATGCTGTTCACGCCGCAACAGGCTCATTCGCGTCGAATGCGGCGAGCTGCGCCGCCATCGCTGTCCTGAATGCTGGCCGCGAAGTGCCGCGATCGACATAAGCGGCAAGGTTGGGGTGCGCGGTGACCAACTCATATTCCGATACCGCGCGCAGGACATCGATCATGACGAGATCGCCGATGGTAAACCGGTCTTCAAGCCATTCGTGTTCGCCCAACACGTCTGACAATTGCGCCAACCGCATTTGGGCAAATGGGCGTACGGCGGCTTTTGCCTCGCTTTGCCATTCCTTGTCCTGCGCGACATGGCCCATCAGGAACAGCGTCTGTGCAAATGGTTCTACGCTGTTGAGCGCGGCAATCATCCACCCGATGGCCCTTTTGCGCGCGGCAGGGTCTTGCGGCAGGAGCCGTTCGTCCTTCTCGCCGATGTGAATGAGGATTGCGCCGGATTCGAAAAGCGTGAGACCGTCTTCCTTTAGTACCGGCACCTGGCCAAATGGCTGATCGGCAAAATGCTCTGCCGATTTGTCGGCATCGCCACCACCCGCGCCGCCGACAAGACGTTCGCGATAGGGCAGGCCGATTTCCTCAAGCGCCCAGCGGACGCGCATGTCCTTGACGAAACCCCTAGCCAGATCGGGGACCCATTTATAGGCGGTGACTTCAATTGGCGCGTTTGGATCAATGGGCATCTCAGGTCCCTTCATTCGCTCGGGGGCATCGCGGCCGGGTCCATCCAGAAAGGTTCCCAGATATGGCCATCGGGATCGGCGAGCGTGCGCTGATACATGAAGCCATGATCCTGCGGCGGGTTTAGGTCGGCCGTGCCTCCGGCCGCGGCACCGGCATCGACGAGCGTATTGACGGCACCCTTGCTGTCGAGGGTGACGGCGAGCATGACTTCGCTTTGACCAGATGGCGGTATAGGGCGATCGGTGAAGCTTTTCCATTTATCATGCGTCAGCAACATGACCATGATCGCCTCGCTCCACACCATGCAGGCGGCTGTCTCGTCCGTGAATTGCGGGTTGTTGGTGAAGCCAAGGGCTTCATAAAAAGCCATCGACTTACGCAGGTCCGCGACCGGCAGGTTGACGAAAATCATTTTGGACATGGGGGAGGTCTCCTTCTCTTTTCACTCTCGGTTGAATAGCATCTGCACATAGCGTTTCAGATGCGTGACGGTTTCGCGGGCGATTTCAGGGTCGCTTTTTGCCTTGGCCATGATGAAGGCGCCCTGCAGCACCGCCTGGATATGGAAGGCAAGGCCGAGCGCGTTCACGCCAAAACCTATGCCATAGCGGTCGATGGCGGGCTGGATGTCTTCGGCGAGGCGTTTCGCATAAGCGGTGATGCTGGCGTCGCACGCGGCGCGGATGGCGTCGCTGCTCTTATACGCTTCCTGCACCATCGTGCCGACGAAACAGGTGAAATTCTCGACCGGACCATCGAGCATCGCAAAGCGGAAATCGATATGCGCGAGCAGGCGGTCGAACGGATCGGCGATACGGACCCAGTCAGCTTCGGTGAAAATCCGCTGCTCGGCCATGTCGGTCCATGCACCGGCAGCTGCAACCGCCAAAGCCTCCTTCGACGGAAAGTGATGGAAAAAGGCGCCCTTGGTCACGCCCGCTGCAGCGCAGAGTTCATCGACTGACGTTGCGCTATAGCCCTTCGCCCGCACCGTTGCATGCGCAGCCTCGATCAATTTCGACCGTGCGCTGGGGCGAGAAGAGGTGACGGGGCGACTCGACATATCAATACAATACCGACTGGTTGGTATGGTTCAAATGCAATATCGATTGCAAGTGATCGAGCCACCAGAAGCTGTTGAGAATAGGAAGTTATTTCTGAGCCGAAGCTCAGTCGAGCGGAATATATGCCGCGATGTCACGCGGTTTGAGCACTAACGCCTCGTTATGCGGAACGCTGTTGGTAAGCGCATAGAACGCCTTGGCTTTGTCCTCGCTCATGCCCATTTCGCGATAATAATCGATATATTCGCGATTGACCGGATCATTGTCGGCATAATCATCGGGTTCGAAACCGTCTTCGTCGATCCAGCTGTGCACGGCGAACTCGGCATCTGGCTCGGCTTGGCGCTTCACCCCTGCAAGAAACAATTCCACGCCCCCCGAACGGACCGAACCGCCATCGGGTATGTAGGTTGCGAGGCCAGCCTTTCGGATCATTCTTGCAAGCGCCAGATTGGCTTCATCGTTGCCGGTGCCCGGGCAGTCGACCATGTCGATCCGACGGACATTGGGATAGGCGCGCAGCATGGCCCTGAACTGGCCCGGCGTGTCGCTCTCGATACTCCCGTTCAGTTCCACCCGGTCTGTCGCGACAACGCGAAAGGGCCCGAATGTGGGCAGTGCCTTCCGGTCGGACGGGGCCGCCTGATCGGCGTCGTCGACCCATTCATATATTTCGGTCTCGACGCTGACACTGTCAAACGCATGTCCGCCCACAGGCGCCAGGGTGAGGGCGCCTAAAGCGAACATGCGCATTGCGACAGACAGTGTCATTCAAGTCTAATAGGTGCGGCCCTATTGAAAACTTCTGACTGCGAAGGGTTAAGCGAATTTTAGGGACATTTTTGGGCTCCTGCGCCAACTTGGGTATGTGCGAACGGTTCGTATACGAGCCGGTGGGAATTGCGACATCCGCCTCAGCCCTGCCATTCAAGCCGTGTCGACCACTGGACCGGTTGGCAGGGCCCCCGCCGGATCTTCATAATCATCCCGGTCGGGCGGGGGCCTGTTTCGACATCCTATGGGGGGCAATCGCAAATGGTGTCGATCGTATCAACCGTGGCCTATCTCGGGCTGGAGGCGCGGAGCGTCGAGGTGCAGTGCCAGATCGCTCCCGGGATGGTCGGCTTTGCCGTTGTCGGGCTGCCCGACAAGGCGGTGGCCGAAAGCCGCGAGCGAGTACGTGCAACGATATCCGCGCTTGGTCTCGCCTTGCCGCCCAAGCGCATCACCATCAACCTGTCACCCGCCGACCTCCCTAAAGAGGGTTCGCATTATGACCTGCCAATCGCACTTGCCTTGCTCGGCGCGATGGGGCTCGCCGATGCGGAGGCATTGTCGCAATATGTGGTGGTGGGCGAACTCGGACTTGATGGCCGTGTTGCCGCATCGCCCGGCGTCCTGCTGGCGGCGTTACATGCATCGTCCAGGGACATGGGCCTGATCTGTCCGGCGGCACAGGGGCCAGAGGCGGCGTGGGCAGGGCAGATCGACGTGGTCGCCGCGCCTGACCTGCTTGCGTTGCTCAATCATCTGAAAGGGCAGGCGCTGCTGCGTGCGCCGGAGCCGGGCGTTGCAGAGCCGCCCGCTGCCGGGCCTGACCTGAAAATGGTCAAGGGCCAGGAAACCGCCAAGCGCGCGCTGGAGATTGCGGCGGCTGGCGGCCATAATCTGGCGATGATCGGCCCGCCGGGTGCCGGAAAGTCCCTGCTGGCATCGTGCATGCCGGGCATCTTGCCCGAATTGACACCGGCCGAAGCACTTGAGGTTTCGATGATTGCCTCGGTTGCAGGGACGCTTGAAGGGGGACGGCTGGTTCGTACGCGTCCATTTCGTAGCCCGCACCATAGCGCGTCGATGCCCGCGCTGGTCGGAGGCGGACTGCGCGTCCGGCCCGGAGAGGTCAGCTTGGCACATCTAGGTGTGTTGTTCCTCGATGAGCTGCCCGAGTTCCAGCGGGGCGTGCTCGACAGCCTTCGCCAGCCGCTCGAGACGGGAGAGGTCAGCGTCGCGCGTGCCAACAGTCACGTCACCTTTCCGGCCAATGTTCAGCTGGTCGCGGCAATGAATCCGTGCCGATGCGGACATCTGGGCGATCCCGCCCTTGCGTGCAGCCGTGCCCCGCGTTGCGCTGCGGATTATCAGGCGAAAATTTCGGGACCGCTGCTCGACCGTATCGACCTGCATGTCGAGGTGCAGGCAGTTAGTGCCGCCGACCTTGTCCTGCCGCCACCTGCCGAGGGATCGGCCGAGGTGGCCGCACGGGTTAAAACAGCCCGTGACGTGCAGAGCAACAGATTGCGCGGGACGGGGATGCGCACCAATGCCGAACTCGACGGCGATGCACTACGCCTTTACGGCACGCCCGACGAGCCGGGGCAGAAACTGCTGGCGCAGGCCGCCGAAGCCATGCGGCTATCGGCCCGCGGCTATACAAGGATATTGCGCGTGGCACGCACGATCGCGGACTTGGCGGGCAGCGAGCATGTCGGGCGTATCCACATTGCCGAAGCGCTCAGTTATCGGCGGCAGGCGCCGAGGAATTAGCGGGGATTTGGCGAAAACTGGTGCGGATGGCGGGACTCGAACCCGCACGCCCAAAAGGACAACAGAGTTTAAGTGGGACGAGACTTCCGTAAATTATTATTAACATTAGATATTTTTTACCGCAAGTAAAAACTGTGTAAGGTTTTGTGTAAGTATTGGCTAGCATATTGTTATGGCAATGGTCAAAAGCTGGAATACCAACATATCCAATATGCCGTTTCCTTCGGCTGCAACCCGGCCTGATCTGACAGACCTTTATGAATTAGAAGGCATCGTTTGATAGCAACGATGCTACGCGCGCGGTGACGCCAATGCGAAAAGAAGTTAAGGCGCTGGCGCGCGGACATTAGTTTGGCAAGGCCGTGTCACATCAATTGCGAGCCAAGGGGTTTATCCATCGTTTTGCAAACCGACACTGTTACCGCGTTTTGAATTTCAAATGTTAGTCGGTGCTTACAGCTTTCTCACGACGAGAGAGCGCAATGAGCCGCCGTCCGATCTTGATTCAAAGGAACAGCAGCTAAGTGGACGTTGCCGACAGTCAGCTAACACGCTTTGGTGAGCGCGAAGCAGACGTTCTTTCAGCAAGGCTTGCGTGTTGATTGCTCCTGCTGCCTTTTCATATTTCGTAACTACGTACGCACTTATGGGACTGGAGTATGGTTCCTCCGAAAGCCGCTCATAACGCCCGAATCTTCTCATAAAGAATACGCGTTTCGAGCAGGTTGGATATCCGAAGCGCGACCTCGATGACATCGAACGGCTTGGCCACGAAATCCTTCGCGCCAAGCGACAGCGCGCGGCGGCGGGCTTGCAGAGTGGTGTCGGCGGTCAGCACGAGGATGGGGCGAAATTCGTCGGGTCGGTCATGGCGCGCAAAGGCCTCGAGCAACTGGAACCCGTCGACCTGCGGCATCATCAGGTCGAGCAGGACGAGGTCGGGGGCCAAGTCGGCATAAGCCTGCTCAGCCTTGGTTGGGTCGGTCAGCGTGTGGATATCATTATAGCCTTCGCGTTCAAGCACGGCACGCAGCAGAAGGACGTTCGCCTCCTCGTCATCGATGGCAAGGATTCGCCGCGACAGAATATCGGCGGTTTCGATCAGGCGGGTGGGCATGGGTCGGTGCTTTCGTTTAAACGGTCGTTTCCTATTTCTGCGACCTCTGACGTTTCGGCCGTTCCCGGCAGGCTGAACCAGAACCGGGCGCCGCGCGGCAAAGGATCATAGCCGATCTCGCCGCCCATCGATTCGACCAGGCTTTTAGACAAGGCCAGGCCAAGTCCAGTGCCTTCGACCTTGGTCCGGTCCTGCTGTCCCAGCCGGTCGAACGCCGTAAAAAGCCGCGATATATCGGCGGGCTTGATACCCGGTCCGTCGTCAACCACGCTGATGCAGACATTGCCGCTGTACGAGGTGCAGGCGAGGCTCACGAAACTGCCGCTGCCTGCATATTTGGCGGCGTTCGCCACAAGGTTGAGGATGACCTGAATCACCCGGCGGCGATCGGCATAGGCGAAGACGTTATCCGCTGGCTGATTGAGCCGGAATTCGAGTTTTGCCCCCGCAATGATCGGCGCAGCCAGCTCGTGAACCTCGCTCAGCAAGTCGCGTAGTTCTATCTTCTCGATACGCAATTCGGCGCCGCCTGCCTCTATGCTCGATATGTCGAGCAGGTCGGTGATCAGCGACAGCAGATGACGGCCGGCCTTGGCGATCTGCTCGATGGCTGCGCGGTGCGCGTCGCTGAACTGGTCGGCGTCGATCTCCAACAATTGGCCGAAACCGAGAATGGCATTTAGCGGCGTGCGCAATTCATGGCTGGTGCGCGACAGAAATTCGGTTTTGGCCAGATTGGCGGCGATAGCTTCTTCGCGTGCCAGGTGCAGCGCGTCTTCGGTGGCGCGCCGTTCGGTCATGTCGCGAGTGACCTTGGCAAATCCGCGAAGATCGCCATCGGCATCGCGCAGTGCGGTAATCACGACATTCGCCCAAAACCTGGTGCCGTCCTTGCGCATTCGCCAGCCTTCGTCTTCGGCAGAGCCCTGCGCCCGCGCCCGCGCGAGCATTTCGTGCGGCAGGAAGTCACGGGTTTCGGGCGGATAGAAATTGCTGAAATGCTGGCCCAATATTTCCCCAGCGCTCCAGCCTTTGATCCGTTCAGCCCCCAGGTTCCAGCTTGCGACCACGCCACTGGGATCGAGGACGAAAATGCCGTAATCGCGCACCCGTTCGACGACCAGGCGAAAGCGTTCCTCGCTGTCGCGCAAATCCTGTTCGCGCGCGCGCAGCAAGGCGCTGGCGCGGGCCATTCGCTGCGCCAGCCGACCAACCTCGTCGGTCTCGTCGGGCATGTCCGCCAGCGGCTCGCCACGTGCAAGGCTTTCGGCATTGCCTTCCAGCGCGCGGACCCGACGAACGATGCCGGTGGAAAACAGATAGACTGCCGCCAGGCTGCCCAGCAAGCCGACCAGCGCGCTGATCGCGGTGAGCGCAAGAAAGCGTTGCCGCACGTCGTCCACCCGCTGCTGGCGTTGCTCGAGCAAGACCGCTTCACGGCGCTGGATATTACCAATCTGCTGCCGCATCCGGTCGAGCACGATCTTGTTGGAAACCAGCGCTCGCCTCAGTTCCGCAGAACGGGTGCCGACCTCGTTCGGGCCGGCCAGCTCAACGATCCGCCTTAGGCCGTCGCGCTTTCTGGTCGTCAGTTCACGCAACTGCTCAAAATCGCGGCGGACGACAGCATCGCGGATCGTGCGGTCGAGCCGAAGCATCGTCGCTGGAATATTCGCCTCTGCTTGGCGATAGGGTGCCAAAAAACGATCCTCACGCGTCAAGGCATATCCCCGAACACCAGCGGCGGCTTCGGCCAGAAGCGCATGGACCTGATAAGTATCGCGCTGGATAGCGAATGCCCGCCGGACATCGTCTTCGGCTCGCGATTCGGCGTTGCTCGCAAGATACAGCGAAACGAGCGCGCCAAGCAGGATCGCAAGCGGCAGCGCAATGACGACCAGACCTTTCAGCGCCAGCGGACGGTTGGTCCAGAATCGCGCCAGCGACCTGTTGCGGGCAGGCGCCATATCGGCTCAGCCCGCCACGGGCCGCATTTGCGTCGCCATGACGGCGGCCTGCGTCCGGTCGGCAACGCCAAGCTTGCCGATGATCCGTTCGACATGCGCCTTGACCGTCGCCGGGCTGATGTCGAGATCACGCGCGATTTCCTTGTTGGTCAGGCCCTGCGCCACCAGTTCCACGACCCCCAATTCGCGCTTGGTCAAGAGCCGTGACAGATCGGCATCGCGGCCCGGCAGCGGAGATGACCGCATCGCGGCATTCACGAGCGCCAGCGGCACCGCAGACTGGCCAGCCATCACCTGATCGATGGCGGCGCGAAGGTCGCCAATCGCGGTATCCTTCAAGACATAGCCCGCAGCACCAGCGGCAAGGGCTTCGCGCACATAGGCGGGCATGTCGTGCAGGGTCAGCATCAGGATTCGTGTCGGGGTGCCCAGCGCGACGATTTGCCGGGTCGCCTCCAGCCCATCAATTCCAGGGCCGAGCCGCACATCCATCAGCACGACATCGGGTTCGAGCACGCGAGCCTGCTCGACTGCCTCCTCGCCCGACGCCGCGACACCGACCACGTCGACTCCGCTGTCAGCGAGCACAGCTCTCAATCCCTCGCGCGCAAGCTGATGATCGTCGACAATGAGAATGCGCGGGCTCGTCAATTCACGCACCCTTCGGCAGCCGGGCTATGACCATAACGCCGCCTTTTGCCCCCGCCCGCCAGTCGAGTTGCCCGCCGATTGCCGTCATCCGCTCGCGCATGACATCGATGCCGACATGCGTTCCGGGGCTTGCATCCCGATAATCCCGGACATCGCTGCCGGGACCGCATCCGCTGTCGCAAATGCGCAAGCTGTGGCCGCCCTGCTCGTCATCCGATGTCAGCTCGATGCTTACCGCACAAGGGCCGCCCGCATGTTTGCGCACGTTTGACAGTGCCTCTTGTGCGACCCGAAACAAGGCCGTTTCAGCATGAGCAGGCAGCCGCCTGTTATCCTCGCCCAGATAGATCGACACGCCAAAACCCTCGGCCTGCAAACCGTCAGCCAGGGATTGAAGCGCGGCGTCGAGGCCCAGATCGTCAAGCAGCGTCGGGCGCAGGCCACCGATCACGGCACGCAGTTCCTTGACCAGATCGCGGGCAATTGCGGCGAGCCGGGCGCGTTCCGTTGCTGGAATATCGCCCGATGCAGCGGTGCCGGTGCCTTCCAATATGCGCATCAGCGCCGTCGCCGTCTGTGCCACACCATCGTGCAGATCCTGCGACACGCGTCGCCGTTCATCTTCCTGAGCTGAAAATATTTTCCCGACCAGCTGCTCGAGCCGCTTCTCGCGTTCGGTCAGGGCTGACAGAAGGTCACTGCGCTCACGCTCACGCCCGATCCGGTCGATGGTTGCTCCCATTAATTCAAGATGCATGGTAAATGCTTCGCGGTCTTCTGCATCGTCGATGTCATCGACCTTACTTATTCCGTCGATGAGGAGCTGCGCCACGGCCCGACGCTCTGGCCCGGGGGCCAGCACAGCGATGCCGTCTCCCGCCGCTGCCTGATCGATGCGCGCAGATTTACGCCCAAGAAAAAACGCGAGCCGGTCCGCCGATTGCTGAAGGCACGCCGCAATATTGCCTGGATCGGCCTGGGCAAGTTCGCGCCCGCTCACCGACAGCAGCCGCATCCGCGCAGCGCGCGATTCAGCGGCGCGGTACAGCTCGCGCATTTCCGCGACCGTGTCGACACGCAGCGTTAGAGGGGACAGGTCGCTTGCCATCCCGCCTTCCTACAGCGTTGAACCAAAAACGCATAGGCCATGTGGCCTAGGCCGCGCGGCTGGCCAGTCGGCGGATTTGCGACCCCGATCCTGCGTCTATCTCTTCATCCATGGACAAGCATCCCGCTGACGACAGCACTCAGGGAACTGGTTCAGGATCGATGACATTGAGGAGACGACCAATGAAAGTTTTGAAGCTCAAAAGCCTGGCACTTCTTGCCGCCCTTCCCGTCGCTGCCCTGGCGACCCCGGCCGCCGCGAAAGACTATTCCGCCAAGACCGCAAACTCCGCCATGACGGCCCCCGTATACGCGCCGATCACCGTTGCTGAGGTCGAAGCTGCTCAGCGTGCGTGGGGCGATGCGCTGGTCGCCATCGCGACCGAATATGATACCAAAGGTCAGCCTGCGGCCAAGCGCCTTGCTGAAACCGTGATCGACACCGCTTATGGGTACGATATGGGTCCGGTTTTGTTCAAACCCACGCTGGCAAACGGCGACCAGACGTTTAGGACTACACGTGACGGCGCGCTGGCCTATTTTGTTGGCGGTGATACCAACTTTGCACGCGACACCGGTTTCGCGCTGAAGGGCTGGCGCAGCTACGAAATCGCCAATGCCGGCGTGCTGATCAAGGGCAATTCGGCAACGTCGATGGGTCATGTCACGGTGATCGATGCCAAGGGCAACCGTACCAAGGTTGACAAGACCTGGGGTTATGTTCGCGGGCCTGACGGCAAGCTGCGTATTGTGCTGCACCACTCATCGCTGCCCTATCAGGCAAGCTAATACCTCCCCACCGGCGCGGCTGTCACCGTTTCAGCACCATGACAGCCGCGCCTCCCTTTATCAGAAACCCTGCTCGTCGAGCGACGAGGGGGGCGAATGGACCCGAACAAATGAACCTCAAGAACAAAATTATACTCGCCTGCACCGCCGCGATCTTGCCTTTGGCCACACCAGCCTGGGCGCAGGAAGCCGGTGATATCCAGATCAAGGGATTTGTAACAGGCGTATTGCCCGATGGCGCGATCAACGAAGTCGAAACCGACCTGATCGGCCTGCCTATAGGCGCGCAGACACGCGCCACGGACTCGGTGGTGCCGACCGTTGCGATCGAATATTTCGTTTCGCCCAATTTCTCACTCGAAACGATCTGCTGCGTCACGCCCCATGATGTTCGCGGCGCAGGTGCGCTGGGCGGCGCGCGGCTGATCGAAAATGCCATCATTCTGCCTGCCACGGTCACGGCAAAATATCATTTCGACCTGGGCGGCGGCATCAAGCCTTATCTCGGCGCAGGCCCGACTTATTTCATGATCTTCAGCGAGGGCGTGGGCGCTGACGCGACCGCTTTGGGTGCGACCGATGTCGATCTGTCCGACGAGCTTGGTTTCGTGCTTCAGGGCGGTGTCGATTTCAAACTGAACGATCGCGGCCTTGGGTTTTCGCTTGATGCGAAGCGCTATTTTGTTGGAACCACCGCGACCTTCCGCGCAGGGCAGGTCACCGCGCTGCAGACCGACCATGATCTTGATCCATGGGTCGTAAGTGCAGGTCTTGCTTATCGGTTCTAATTTTCTGTTAATCGCAGCCGGATGAGAATAGCGCATCAATCAACGAGCGCGCCTTCCTCCGGCTGGCTTGTTGCGCATTTCCATCCGAAGGATAAATATTTTAATGATCGCCCCGGCTGCTTCTGCATTGCGCGATTTCCTCCAGAAGGAAAGCGCCGGCGGTATACTGCTGATCGTGGCGGCGGCGGTGGCACTGGTGGCTGCCAATTCGCCGCTATCCAGCGCATATTTTTCCGCCCTCGATATTCCGGTCAACCTGTCGGTTGGCGCATTTGCGATCGACAAGCCGTTGTTGCTGTGGATCAACGACGGCCTGATGGCGGTGTTCTTTTTCCTGGTCGGATTGGAAGTGAAGCGCGAATTCATGGACGGCCAGTTGTCGAGCCTGGACAAGGCAGCGCTGCCACTGATCGCTGCGCTCGGCGGCATGGTTGCGCCCGCCTTGATATTCGTCGCCATCAATCAAGGTAGTCCCCAAAACCTGTCCGGCTGGGCCATTCCAGCGGCCACCGACATCGCCTTTGCGCTTGGCGTGCTCGCGCTGCTGGGTCCGCGCGTTCCGATTGCGTTGAAGGCGCTGCTGCTGGCCATTGCCGTCATCGACGATATCGGCGCGATTACCATCATCGCACTTTTCTACAGCGGCACGATCGACCTTATGATGCTCGCGGGCGGAGCAGCGACGCTTGCCCTGATGATCGCCTGCAACCGCATGCGAATCGGATCGAGCTTGCCCTACGTAGCGCTGGGCCTGATATTATGGGCGTTCGTGCTGAAATCGGGTGTGCACGCTACGCTCGCCGGGGTGGCTGCTGCAATGACGATCCCGATGACTGCGCGCGACGGGTCCTCGCCGCTCGATCGCATCGAACATGCGCTGCACCCATGGGTCGCCTTCATGGTTATCCCGATTTTTGGCTTTGCCAATGCCGGGGTCAGCCTGACGGGGCTTTCGCTCGGCGATCTGGTGGCGCCGTTGCCGCTGGGAATCGCGCTTGGCCTTCTAATCGGAAAGCAGGTGGGAATTTTCGGCTTTGCGTTTTTGGCGGTAAAGACGGGTCTTGCTTCGCTTCCGGAAAATATCGGCTGGCGTCAGGTCCATGCAATGTCGTTGCTCGCCGCCATCGGTTTCACCATGAGCCTGTTTATCGGCAATCTCGCCTTCACCGACCCGGTGCAGGCGGACGCCGTCAAGCTTGGCGTGTTGAGCGGCTCGATCATCGCGGCGCTCGCCGGATATAGTCTGCTCCGGATCGCGCTCCCAAGGACGATTGAACAATGATCGAAACAGCTTTGATGCTTCTGGGCGGTCTCGTTGCTCTGCTCGTCGGCGGTGAACTGCTGGTTCGCGGTGCCGTGCGCGTGGCCGAAAAGGCGGGAGTGACCCCGCTCATCGTCGGCCTCGTGATTGTCGGTTTCGGCACGTCCACGCCGGAATTGATGACGAGTGTGCAGGCGGCAACGGCTGGCTCACCCGCGATTGCCTGGGGCAACATCGTCGGATCGAACATCGTCAACGTCCTCGTGATCCTGGCGCTCGCCGCCTTGATCAAGCCCATCGTCCTGAACGGCAGCAATCTTTTGCGCGACACGGGGGTCTGCGTCGCGGCGTCGCTCCTTCTCGTCGCACTCGCCTTTTATGGCTGGCACGGCGCCGTGATTGGCGCGGCCATGATTGGCGGCCTGGCGCTCTATATCGCGCGCTGCTACCGCGACGAAAAGCTGGAAACTGCCCCTTCCAACCACACGGCGGCCTATGATCGCCAGCAAGCGCTGGAATTGGCCGACCCGCAATTGCATGATCGCACGAACGGCTGGTGGCAACCGGCCTTGCTACTTCTCGCCGGGCTTGCACTTTTGATGCTCGGCGCGCAGTATTTGGTGACCGGCGCAATTGATCTGGCGCGGGTTGCCGGGCTGAGCGAGGCCGTAATCGGCCTGACCATCGTCGCCATCGGCACATCGCTGCCCGAACTTGTTACGTCAGTGGTCGCTGCCCGGCGCGGACAGGCTGAAATCGCCTTTGGCAATGTCGTCGGATCGAACATCTACAATATTCTGGGCATTGGCGGGGTGACGATGATGGTCAGCCCGGCCGCCATTCCCGAAGCGCTGTTTCCGGTCGATCTGGGCGTCATGGCGGCAGCAGCCATGGTCGTCTTGGCGGTGGGCCTGATCTGGCGAAAATTCGGCCGAGTGACGGGCGGGCTGCTGATCGCCGCTTATGCAGGATATGTGGCGTTCCTGCTGAGTGCCCAGACCGGTTAGGCACCGCTCACCATCCACACCGGTCAGCGTGAAGATCGCGTTACAACCTTTATCAATCCCAACATCCCATGAAGGAGATAGTCCATGTCTTTCCGTTATGCTGCCCTGGCAGCAACCCTTGCTGCTGTCCTGCCGAGTGCCGCATCCGCCAATAATGACGCCGCAGAGTTCTGGTTCAATCCGTCGGTAAGCTTCAATCTCGACGACGATACCGGCATCGAGATAGAAACTGCACAGCGCTTCCGCGATGCAGATGATGGCCGGGTCGATACCTATTTCGCGCGGCTTTGGCTTAATCAGGATGTCAGCGACAATGTCACGCTCAGCGGCGCGTTCGAACGGCGGATCAACGACGGGGGGTCGAACGAAACGCGCCTGATCCAACAGATGTCGACCAAACATGGCATGTTGCGCACGCGGCTGCGGCTGGAACAGCGCTTCGTCGATAATGCCGACCGCATGGGACTGCGTCTGCGCCCACGCCTTGGAGTGGCGATACCGCTCGATGAAGGGGGCCGCTGGTCGTTCAAGAGCGATACCGAACTGTTCCTGACGCTTCGCGGGAACAATGTCGGCAGCGATGAAGGGCTAACCGGCCTCCGCACTCAAATCGGCGTCGCCTACGACATCAACGATCGCCTGTCGCTCAGCGCGGTGTATTTGCGGCAGCAGGATATTGAGGACGGCGGACCGGACACTGTCGGACACGCCCCGCTGATTGGCCTTGAATATGCATTCTAGTGGTTGATGTAACTGTTTACGGTGAACATGCAGAACAAACCTGATGCGGTTTTCGGCGCGTGCTTTGCGGAGGGCATGGCAACTGAGCGAAAAACCACCCATCCGGCTAGCCTATGCCCAGAGCAGCTTCTTCAGGCATTGCACCAGACAAGCGAGCGTGCAGATTCCTGCATCGAACGCATCACCCGTACCGCTTGTGTCGATAGGCAACGAAACCTGCAGCGGCGGGGGCAGGCGCACCATTTGGCGCCAGTTTTCAGAGCCATTTCTGCGCGAACCAGCAACTGCCAATGGCGACTGACGAGCGCAAGCAACTTTGGCCGCGCGGTTTTGGGAAAGATCGCCAATGTGATCAGTGAATAGGCGATAAGGTCGACCTTTGCGGCGGATGCGAGAGCAGCCTCGATTGCCTGAAGCGAAAACATGTCGCCTGGCATCGCGCCAATGGGTGAAGCTGCGTTCGTCCCTTTCGTCTGCGATAATGGCGCACCGCCCGGTCGCTCGGTTTTGTTGGTCAAAAACCAAATAGCTACCGATCGTCTCTGAAGCCACCCGCTGTTTGAAGTAACGTTTGTAATAAGAACCGCATGGCGTTTCAGCAATTGGGCCAGAGCGGCGCGAGGATCTTGCACATCACCAGAAAATCGAACAGCGTCCAGTTCTGGGACCGATCAGGGGACGTCGGGAACCCTTGCATTGCCCTGAACTCGATATCGAAGTTGGCGAGCCAGTTGGCTACGGCTACAGCCCAGTCCTCGTATGGTTTGGATCAGCTGCATGCGGCGGCCAAGATTGAGAAACTGGCCACCGAGAAGCTTATCCCAGTCAGCAGGAATGCTGGCGAGATTTGAGCCGCAGGAAAAGCTTTAGCCATATCTTCAACGCTTGCGCGAAACATTTGCCCAGTGCCTGCGACCTCAAAATATTGCGTGATGCAGCCGGAAAGCTCTGCCACGAGACGCTCGTGAAGGGATTCTGCTTCCACATGGTAGCCGAATGCAGACTACCGACTTATGGCCAATACAGATCGCGAGGGTTCGAGCACAATGGAATAAACGAATGACCGCATTCAGTTTTGACCTCCGACGGCCGAACGGCCGCTTTGTCAGCGAATCTTATCGCCGGAAAGTTGGAAATGTTGGCGATTGATGACGTCCTAAATTGGCCGGAAGCAAACTGGCGACTTCGACCGGGTCTGTACAAACTCGGGGAGCAAGTTCACAAGTGGGACGAATCGTTAGTATAATACTGACAACACATTGTTTATTTACGAGCAACTAAAAACTGAGCAAGATTTTGTGTAAATTTTATCGCAATTGGGCCTATGCTACTAGCCGCTTTTATCGGTAATGGAATAGTCTATAGCTTACTGCTGTGATTGCGATGCGTTTAGAACCTTGCGGGAGAAACTATTGTTGCTTGCAGTCTGGGACATTGCGATAGCGTAGTATCTGCCTTCCTTACGAAAGTTATAAATCGCGCTTTCTGCCATCGGTTAAGCCAACCCCAGTTTTTTCAGCCAGCCATTTGATGGTAACGCCTTCGGCCAACTTAACAACGACCGGCTGCTCGCCCGACTTTAGAACGAAATCGGCATAATCAGTAAAAAGGCAGCGCACTATCTTTGTTGCCGTGACGGGGATTGCCAATGCCGAGATCAACTTCGCAGCGCCCGCACGGTTGAACAGCGTCATCATCGCGAATACCTTATCGGCACCGGATGCGAGGTCCATTGCGCCGCCCACTGCAGGTATTGCATTTGGCGTCCCGTCATCCCAGTTCGCCAAGTCGCCGTTTACTGATACTTGAAATGCCCCCATCACACAGACATCAATATGTCCGCCTCTTATCATAGCAAAGCTATCTGCATGATGGAAGAATGACCCGCCATCGACTATTGTAACTGGCTTCTTACCCGCATTTATCAAATCCCAATCTTCGCTCCCTGGCACCGGTGTGGGCCCCATGCCCAACAATCCATTTTCGCTGTGCAGCACGATTTGTTGGTCTGGCGAGATGAAGTTGGCAACCAGTTCGGGAAGGCCGATCCCAAGGTTTACAAAGCTGCCCGGGGCGATCGCTTTTGCCACATGAATCGCCATTTCCTGTTTCGTAAAAGGCACGATGCTCATAAGGCTGTGACTTTAAGGTGCTGGTGTTCACGGATCGGTGCTTCGATTTTCACCACAACATCGACAAAAATACCTGGTGTGATGATAGATTCGGGGTCGATGGCCTCGTCGAGGAACTGCTCTACTTGCACGATGGATCGTGTTGCTGCCATACACATTACCGGGTTGAAATTCCGCGCCGTTTTGTTGAAGCTCAGATTTCTGAAGCGGTCGGCCGCCTTAGCTTTGATAAGTGCCAAATCGCCGCGAATTGCGGTCTCCATAACGCATAGCCGTTCTCCAAACATGCGTGACTCCTTGTCTTGAGCAAGAAGCGTCCCTGCGCCTGTCGGCGTGAAAAAGGCTGGAATGCCAGCGCCGCCAGCGCGAATGCGCTCTGCCAACGTTCCTTGAGGCACAAGTTCGAGCTCGATCTTGCCCGATCGGAATAGCTGTTCAAAAACATGACTATGGGAGCCACGAGGATAGGAACATATCAACCGGTCCACTCGTCCAGTCGCCAGCAAGGCTGCCAAACCAATCTCGCCGTTACCTGCATTGTTGTTAACTATTGTCAGATGCCGGGCGCCCGTATCGATAAGGGCGTGCACCAGCTCTGTAGGGTTTCCTGCCTCACCGAAACCGCCAATCAGAATAACGGCCCCGTCATCCACTGCTCCAAGTGCCGCAATGGGCGAATCGGTGAAGCCACGTTTCATTGCGGTGAGTTCGCTCTGAACACGGAACCATCGTCGACACCGATCTCGTGCTTGATCAAGCGATTGAGTCGGTCATTCAGATCAACAATCAATTGCTCGCGGTCTGGCAGTTCTGCAAGATTATATAGCTCATGTACGTCTGTCTTGACATCATACAATTCAAGGTCATTGTGTCGCCGCAAGCTTTGTAAATCGAGTGGCAGATGATGTTCACCGGGCCGGAAATACCGCGCAAACTTGTAGCTGCCGACATGGATGCCTCGCATTAGGACGCGATCAGGAGTAGCATCGCCAGTAAATTTGTTACCAGTCAATCGCGAGCGCGTCTGCGCAATGGACCACCGCATGTTAACTTCGAAATTGAAGAGCACACCTTTTTTGTCGCGTTCAGTGATCGCACTCTGGTTTCCGACCACCGGCGATAGCGAGATGCCTTTTATATTTGTTTCTAGAGTTGGTGCAAGGTTGGCAGGATCGGCAAATTCAAGCAGCGTAGGCAGAATGTCCATGGTTGATCCGAGACTTTCGGTATCAACTCCCCGTGCGCCATCGGGATGCGCGATAAGTAGCGGCAGACAAAGATTCTCACGATACATGTCCCCGCCCTTCTGTCGAAGACCATGCGCACCGCCTCGTTCGCCGTGGTCAGAAGTATAAATGATTATCGTATTATCGGTAAGGCGATGTCGGTCGAGGGCGTTCAAAACGATGCCAAGGCTTTCGTCGAGATGCGTAAGACAATTCAAATAATAGTCCTGATAGCGCTGCCATGAAGCGATATCGTCCAGCGGCATATGGCCGTAGACCAGATCAAGATACTCGCGTTCTATTTTTTGCGTATTCGGTTTTGTGGACAAATCGTCTCTTCCAAAACTGCCGGGTAATGGAAACTTCCAGTGCTTTTCGAACGTCGGTATGGGTGGCGGGGCGAGCATCGGTGAAATGAGGTTCGTTTGAGCACGAGATTTATGCTGTTGCCCTGTAGCGTCTAAGAACATGATATCATGAGGGTTTACAAAGTTAATCGCAACAAACCAAGGCTCCGCAACGTCCGCAAGTCTGCCAATAAGCTTGGCAGCATCTGCCGCGATCGCTCCATCCTCGCGCAGTCCGGTCCATGCGTAGCCTGTTGGATCGCCAGAATAGTTAAAATCCGAGAAGCCATATTTCTCAAGCGCATCACGCGATGTCTTGTAGGTCGAGCCGTTCCGGCCAGCATCAATGGTGGATAGATGCCATTTTCCTTTGTAAAAGCTTTTATACCCCAACGAGCGAAGCCGTGTTCCTAATGTCCCGATGGCGGGGTCTAAATCTTGGGAATTGCCAGACCCTGGATTAGCGACAACGGCATTTTGCTGGGTTTGCATGCCTGTGTAAAGGATTGCCCTTGCCGGGGCGCATGGGGCGGTTGGACTGTGAAAACGGCTGAATGATAGCGATCTCGCACGTAAGCGGTCAAAATGTCTGCGTGAAAAGCCGCTTGGCAAGTCATAAGGGCTGCGTTCTTGATCCGATACGATCATGACAATGTTAGGAGGCCTGCTCCGGCGCGGCGCTCCGATCGCAGGCAAAACGGCCGTCGCGCTGAGCACGCCCGTACCAACTAGCATCGTGCGGCGGTCAAAATCGGTCATCGTCCCTCGCTTGCTGTTCAAGCGTATCATCGCGTTATAGCAATAATATCACAATCCGAATTCAGAACTGCGGCTATGCGCTCCGGGCATAGGTAGCTTTTTCGCAACAGGCATAGCTCCGCACAATATCGGAATAACTTCCTCGCTCCATTGTATCCTAATTTGGTTCGAGAGAGGAATTGAAAGAAATGCGTCCGGCAATATTAGATGCAGCAAAAACAAAGTGGCCGACTGTCGCCGTTCAGCCTGTAGCTTGCGCAGATGCGCTGATGGCAATTTCTATCGAACATCCCCAGCCCGAGCTGTTGGCCAAATTTTTGTCCGACTTCGGGCTGAGTTCGGTTTCTCACCCAGAGCGTATTTTGCTAAGAAGCAAGGAGGGTGGCGCTTTCTGTTATATCATCGAGCAAGGATCGAAAGCCCGGGTCAACGGCTTTTACTATAAGATGAGTAACCAATCTGACGCGTCTGAAGTTGCTGCCCGTCTGGGAGGAACGGTGAAGGCGATGGCGCTTCCAGGTGGAGGAAGCGCTGTTGAAACGGTCGATCCGCTCGGTGCAGCGGTCACGCTAGTCTGGGACTGCGAATGGGTGGCAAATCCTGCCGGCTTGCCTCCCCTTACCAATGTTCGCGGGCGGACCGATCGGATCAACATGCCATATCCCTCGAATGCCTGTAGCGCAAATGTTCGGCGCATTGGCCATATTGTTGTTCGGACACCCCAACTTCGCGAAGCTGCAGAATGGTATGTTGCCACTCTTGGTATGATTGCGAGTGATGTTCAAACATTGCCGTCGGGTGAACCCGCCCTTGTATTTCTTCGATGTAATCGGGGAGATACGCCTGCAGACCACCATACCACGGTGTTTTCGCTCTCGCCTGTTAATATCTTCGGCCATGTGGCGTTTGAAGTCGAAGATCTGGACTCGCTGGCGCTTGGCCAACAGCATTTGCGCGCATGTGGCTGGGAGCATCGCTGGGGGCTGGGGCGTCATGCGATGGGAAGCCAGCTCTTCGATTATTGGGCGGCGCCAGGCGGGCTGGAACACGAACATTACGCCGACGGCGACCTGCTCAGTTCGGGCTATCCAACACGTTACTCACCCTTCACTCTGGGGAGCCTCTGGTCTTGGGGGCACGACCTTCCAAGCCGGAACGCGCCGGGCAAATTTTCCGATATACCATATTGGCCGGAAGGCGTTGCAGAGGAGTTGGGAAATGAACTTTCCACCCCCGGCAGGCCTTGGCAACAAAATCCGGGGTCCGAGACATGAAGCTCGCCCGATACCGTTTCGACAGCGCAATCCATGTCGTGCTAGTCGAGGAGGACGGCTGGCTGGTAGACCTTGGGCCTTCGTCCGGTGAAGCAAACGAGCTGCCACAGTTGATCGAAAATCCTGGAATCGTCGCGTCGCGGCGGAGTGCACCAATGCCGTTGCACTTGCGGGCACTCATGCCTCCCATTGCGGCACCTCAAAAATTCTTGGCAATTGGAATGAACTATGCCGAGCATCGCCGCGAAATTCGCGAAAACTCTAGCAATCCCGAGCTGGGAGAGGATAAACCGACCCAAGTGTGGTTCAACAAGCAGGTGAGTTGTATCAATGCACCCTTTGCGCCAATAATTCTGCCCAAAGTCAGCAGGTACTTGGATTATGAGGGCGAACTGGCGTTTGTAATCGGTAGGCGGGGACGCCATATTGCAGAGAAATACGCTCTCGACCATGTCGCGGGATATATGATTTGCAACGATATCTCGGTACGAGACTGGCAACGCGCTTCGCCTACCATGACGATGGGAAAATCGTTTGATACCCATGGACCAATAGGACCATGGCTAGTCAGTGCCGACGAAATAGCTGACCCTCAATCGCTTGAGATTGTAACTACGCTTAATGGCCAAGAACGCCAGCGCTTCTCCACCGACACGATGATTGCGTCTTGTGCCGAAATGATCGCCCATCTTTCAAAGGCTTTTACACTTGAACCTGGTGACATTATTTCGACCGGTACGGGAGCCGGCGTTGGAGCATTGTCGATACCCAAATATTTCATGCAGGCTGATGATCGCGTTCGCGTCGAAATCGAAAAAATCGGGTTCATTGAAGCAACAATCTTTACAGAGCAACTCGCGTGACCTCGGCAAAACGGGAGTTCCCCAACGTCTTGCTGATTATCACGGATCAGCAGCGGGCTGATCATCTCGGCTGCTATGGTAACCCCATACTGCGCACGCCGAATATCGATCGGCTTGCCGCCCAGGGTCGCCACTATTCGCATTGTTATGTCGCTAACCCCATTTGTATGCCAAACCGAGCTAGCCTGATGACAGGGCGAATGCCGTCGGTCCACGGCGTGCGCCACAATGGTATACCTCTTTCACATGACCATACGACGTTTGTCGAGTTGCTAGCAGCAGCAGGATATCAAACGGCTCTCGTCGGCAAATCGCATTTGCAAAATTTCGGCCATGATGGTCCTCATCGGCTCAGATACCGGAACGAGACAGGTTTGCTCGATCCGCCTGCGGAACTGCGGGATGCAATCAAGGACCATCGTGATGGCGGTCGTTACGATAACGAATGGACGCCATTTTGGGAGGCCAACCCCAACCATCGTGTGAGTTTACCCTTTTACGGCTTTCAAGATGTCACGCTGTGTACTTATCATGGAGATAGCGTTGGCGCAGATTATGCGCGGTGGCTGCAAAAAGTGGCACCCGAACATGCAGCAGCGCGGGGTGCCGAGCATGCAAGGGTCGATCCGCGATACATCGCTCCCCAAGCATGGCGCACAAACGTGCCCGAAGAATTTTATCCGACCGCTTTTATCCGGGACAGGACGATTGAAAAGCTGCAGCGCTTCAATTCAACAGGCAAACCATGGATGCTGCAATGTTCGTTTACCGATCCTCATCATCCATTCAGCCCGCCTGGACGGTACTGGGACATGTACGATCCCAGGGACATACCACTACCGCCTTCATTTGGCAGCACTCGTGTACCGGCGGTTGTTGAACGGTTTAAACAAAACGTTCAGGGTCTTTCTCGCACAGGCGTCATTCCGTTCACGGTAAACGAACGCGAATGCAGAGAGATGATAGCGCTTACCTACGGCATGATAAGCATGATCGACGATGCCGTTGGCGAAATTATGACGGAACTCCGCAGGTTGGGTGCAGACGATAACACTTTGGTCATTTTTACAAGTGATCATGGAGACTGGATGGGCGAGCATTCGCTGATGCTGAAGGGCCCCTATCATTATCAAGGTCTCATCCGTACGCCGCTGGTCTGGAGGGATCCCGACGAAATGGAAGCAGGGCGGTGCGATGACGCATTGTTGAGCACAATAGACATTCCGGCTAGCATATTAGACCGGTGCGGCCTCGCGCCTTATCACGGCTTACAAGGTCGAGCTGTGGCAAACGGCGCACCTGGACGCGCTGCCGTTATGATTGAAAACGACACTCAGATGCTGCGCGGGGCTGCGGGAATTTTGCCCCGCGTAAGAACCTTGATCACCGCTGATTGCTGGCGGCTAAGTCTTTACGGTCATCTTACTACAGGTGAAATGTACGATCTCAAAAGTGACCCAGGCGAGATGCAGGACCTATTTGAAAATCCCGATTTTGAGAAGCGCCGCGCGCAACTAATCGAAATGATGATGTTTGAAACCATCGCGTTACAGGACATAAGCCCACTGCCCACCGCTCAAGCGTGAGGACGTTATTCTATGATTACCTTTTACGATAATGATCTATCGACTTGTGCACAAAAAGTAAGGATCATGTTAAATGAACGATCAGCTAGTTGGAATACTGAATGGTTAGATCTGCGGGCCGGTGAGCAAAACAAGCCGGAGTACAAAAAGCTGAACTCAAAGGGCGTCGTGCCAACGATTGTCCATGATGGGGTGGCAATTACCGAATCTAACAACATCCTTTATTATCTAGATGAATTACTTGATGGAAAAGCGCTGTTAGGTAATACGCTCTTGGCTCGTCATCGCGCGCGAGCTTGGCTGCTTGATCTTGATGTTGACCTTCATGCTGCGATCGGGGTGCTAAGTGTCTGTATTGCCTTTCGACACGATTATATCGAGCGAGGTCCGGATGCTATCGCACGACATCTAGAAGGTACATCAGACCCCGCTAGACGTGAGCGGTGGAAGCAAGCAATCGAGATGGGAACGGAATTGCCTGCCTTTGCCGTTGCGCTCGACCGCTGGGCGACTACTCTCGACAAAATGGAAGCAACGCTTGCAGCTGACCCCTGGCTTTCAGGCGATACGTTCGGGCTGATTGATGTGGCTTATGCGCCTTATGTTACTCGTCTTGATCATCTTGGAATTTTGCAACTTTGCGCAGGCGAAGAGGCCAAGAAATGGTTCAAACGGTTGCAGGATCGTCCTTCTTACCAGGCATCCATAACCAAGGTGGTCAGCCAGAAAAAGATTGAACGTCTTCATGAAGCTGCGACGCGGGAACGCGGTCGACTTGTGCACCTCATTGAGCAGCGCAAGTCAGCGTAACGCAACTGCTGCAATCGAGATCAATTCGCGGATGCTTGGCGGCAGCGAACTGCGCGCGCGTGTCACATAGCCGACTTGCGTCGGACTTGGTCGAAATTCGCAATCAACCGACCCAATTCGGCCCCGAATAGCAGGGGCGTTCAGCATTGCTATTGGCATGATCGATAGGCAATCGCCGACTGCGATCATTTCGCGGGCCATAAAAACATTGTTTGTTTGCACCGGAAAGCGAGGTGGTCTCAAGCCTTTATTCAGAAAGGCTTGAACGAGTTCCTGTTCATGATGAGGGGGGTAGGAGGGAAGCAACCATGGATATTCGGAAGCGCGAGCGAAAGTTACATGTTGCCCGCACATTAGAGGATGGCTGGAGCGTGCTACCACCGCTTGTTGTGATGAGCGCACAATGGTGAATCGCACATCATCTCGACTTGTGTCTTGCGGAAGCGCCGAAAAGAACACATCGGTCTCACCGGCGAGCAGCCCGCGCAGGAGGTCGGGGTAGGAGCCGCTGTGTATACTTATATGCAGTCCCGGACGCTTTTGAAGCAGATTGGCAATCACACTGGGTAAGAAATAATCACCGAGATATGGACCAACGCCTACAGCTGCCACACCTTGTTCAAGCCCTTTAAGCGCACCCAGTTCCCAGCGCATGTTGCGCTCCTGCTCGGCGATGACTTTTGCATTGCGGTAAATGATCTCACCATAACGTGTCAGCGTGACGCCGCGTGGTCCGCGATCAAGCAGCTGCACGCCGAGTTCGGATTCCAAGCGGTTTACAAGTCGGCTCAGCGCTGGCTGCGAGATATTGAGATTGTTGGAGGCCGACTTTATACTACCCGCATCAACGACAGATATGAAATATTCAAGAAGCCGCAATTCAATTTGGCGAATGTTCATGCTCGCGATACTAGCCGACTTCTCACCCTGTGACTATCGCGCCGCGATGGAAATCTTTTTGGGGGTAGGTGATTCTAGCGCGCCGCGGCGAAACCACCATGCAAGCAGCAACAGCGGCGGGATGCACATGGCGGCGTAAATTGATGGAGCGACCGACAGTTCGGCACGTTGAAGAACGTTAAGAGCTAGCACATTGGCCAACGCCACATTATGCACCCCTACTTCTGCGGCAACCGTAAATCTGTCCACGCGATTGAGTCCTACCAACTGACCCGCGATCCAGCCAATCAGGACGGTAATCGATGCCAGCGCCAGCAAAATCGGTGTCCCGATGGCCCCATTTTCGCGGATCAATGGCCAGAACTTAACCATCAACAAAATTACAAGCGTTCCAAAAACCAGTGCTGAGGCCCGGCGGAGAAATGGATCGAGCCTTTGTGAAACCTCAGGCCAGCTTGCCCTTATACCCATAGCCACAATGATCGGCAGCAGCACCATGACGAGCACGTGCCCGATCGTTTGCCACAGCGGAACTTCAACCATGCCTACTCGTTCGCCGATAATTGCAAAACCAATGGAGAGAAGCAACGGTACGCTGACCACGGCGACAAGATTCGTCGCTGCTGTCAGCGAGACCGATAGCGCAACGTTGGCACGGGCGAGATAACTGAAAAAGTTGGAAAAGGCCCCGCTCGGGCAAGCGACAAGAATTACCATTCCGGCAGCAAGAAACGGTGAGTAGTTGGCCATCAACCAAGCCATTCCCATGCCTACAAATGGAATGATTAGGAATATGCATGCGAACGCAACAATCGCGGCGCGTGGATGGCTAACGATATGACGAAAATCGGCGAGTGTTAGGCTGATCCCCATAGAGAACATCATGAAGACCAGTGCGAACGGGTTAAGATAATATAAAATTGAATCTAGCATGATGTCCTCGGTCAGAAACTAACGCCGAACCTTAATCCCCACGTGAATGGCTCGGCGTAGTTTGCTTGATATAAAGTTCCTGTCGTTGCAGATCCGTTCACGACGTAATTTCGCGTTGCGATATCGGTAACATTATTGACAAACAATTCCGCGTTAAGGCGTGAATCGGCGCTGCGCCAGTTGAGTGACAAGTTGATCTTGGCAAAGCTGTCTTGCCGCTCGGTTGTGGAATTGAACGGGGTAAAGTAGGTTTCCGATTGCCAGCTAACTCGAGCTTGTGGCGTTATTTCGCCGCCAGTATCCATATCGAAATTATAGCTGATCCCGAAATTCGCGCTCCACTCGGGCGATTGCGGCAGCCGGTTCCCCGACGCGTCGATAGGAAAACCGGTTCCCGGATTGATGTTGGCAGGGTTGTTTATGTCCGGATTTGCTGGGTTCAGCGCACCAAAGCGCGGATTAGGTCCAATGTAATCGTCTATCTTGGCGTTTAGATAGCCACCGGAAAAGTCAAAACGGAAGCCTGCTGGCGAACGGTAATTTAACTCGACTTCCAAGCCCCAGATCGTGGCTGCACCGATGTTGGATACAATTTGCTGCTGATCCCGGATTTCGAGAAACTGCAGGTCGGTATAGTCATAATGGAAGCCTGCAAGGTTTAGCGTCACTCTGCGGTTCGCGAACTGGTTCTTGCTGCCCAATTCAATGGCTTTTACAAATTCAGGATCATATGTCCCATCTGGGTCATTGGCTCCGACAGTGGGAAGAAATCTGAAACCCCCTGCCTTGTAGCCCCTCGAATAGGATGCGTACAATAGATTGTCCGGGCCAATGCGATACTCCGTCCCCAGACGGTAAGTTGGCTCTTTCCAAACTCCGTTTTCAGTTCCTGTTCTGATAGATCCATTGAAGTCGCGCCCGAACTGCGAACCAGATTTTTCATCCCTTGTGTAGCGCGCGCCAGCTGTAATGGAGAGCGCGTCACCCAAGCGTAAGGTTGCCTGACCGAACCCGGCGATAGTTTTACCCTCGAAACTATCATCCCTGATCAAGGTGTTTGCTGTCGGCGACGGATTGTTGGCAGATACCAAAAACTGGTCAACTTTGTCCTTTAGCCAAAAAGCTCCGACGATCCATTGAAATGATCCGCTTCCGGTGGAGCTGATGTTGACCTCGGCCGACGTCTGCTCATATTCACGGTCAATTGTTCTTGTCGCTATGAACAACTCAGTGCGATCGCCATCATCTTCGGTGAACTCGTCACCTTTCTGATAGGCACCCAGCAATTTGACCGCCACTCCTCCCAAGTCGAGTGTATATTCAGCGTTGGTCAAATAGGTGTCAGTGTCGATATTTGTCGGGCTGTTGGATCTGACTTTGTAAGGATCCCGTATCGAAATATTTGGGAGTGCGGTTGAATATCGTGCGATAAGGCCACGTGTCGAATTCTGAATCTGAACGGGCGTGCCGCCCCCGCCAACGATTGGATTGCCTGATCTATTGTCAGTCGGTTCGATCAGGACCAGAGCGGGCCCGATGCCGCGCCGCCTTCCATAAACGCCACGTAAGATTAGATCATGCGCTGCGCCGGGCCGAAACCTGATTTGTCCACGAACATGCAGATTATCGCGATCCGCAAGATCCGGGCCTATAAAATTATCTATGTAGCCGTTTGATTTGTCATATTCTGCCGTCACACGAACCGCAAATACAGTCCCTAAAGGCACATTCAAAAAACTTCGTGCGCGCATACGGTTATACGCACCATAAAGAAGTTCGCCATATCCCTCAAAACTATCGGAGGGTTTGGCGCTGATCACGTTAATGGCCCCGCCGGTAGAATTGCGACCATATAGAGTGCCTTGTGGGCCGCGCAGTATCTCTACCCGTTCAATATCGAAAAAAGCTGCTCCAGCTGGGCCAGATGCTCTTGTCTGGTAAATGCCATCAATATGAAATGCCACACCGGGATCGGCCGCAAAATTTGTGTCGGACGCTCCGATCCCGCGAATGGAAATTCTCGAATTTGCGTCGGTTGTGCCGAACTGGAGATTGGGTACGACGCTAACGAGATCATCAGCATCCTGGATGCCCAGCCGCGCCAGCTCATTCTCGCCGAAAGCGCTGACAGCGGTCGGAACGTCCTGGAGCCTCTCTTCTCGCTTTTGCGCCGTGACGATGATTTCGCCATATTCGGGATCGGCAGGTGTGCTTGCAGCAGGCGCCGTTTGTGCAACTGCCCTTGCTGGTATCAATCCAAACACAGAAGCCACAACGACTAATGCTGCTGCATCATAGCAACGCTTCATGTCAATCCTCCCCCGATATTATGTCATTGGGAATCGAGAGGATAACGACTGCTGCGACGGTCAGGTATGTGCGTCCGGTCAACATTCATGTCAGAACTGTATAGCCAGAATAGGCAATAACGGGCGATCAGTGCCAAGACTATCAAATCAAACCTTTACTTTCACCAGCTCGATCCTGCTTTTGATCATTTACTCTCGCGTGTGTCGCCTGCAAAAGCGGCATTTTGTTATCCACGGGTGCCGGAGCGGGCGGAAGGTGCGTAAAAAATATTGCTCGGGAGGGCAATATTGCAATACACTAAATACGGTGGCATGAGATTTACATATAATATTGACAAATAAATATATTGTTTAATACAAGTAAACACTCTGTAAGCTTTTGTGTAAGCTTTTGTGTAAGCTTTTGTGTAAGCTTTTGTGTAAGCTTTTGTGTAAGCTTTTGTGTAAGCTTTTGTGTAAGCTTTTGTGTAAGCTTTTGTGTAAGCTTCAGATCAGACATTTCTGCTCAGAGCCATTTGCAACCGCAATGAAGTGGAGTGGTTATGTCGGGAGATAACAAGTGTTGCATATTGTCGGGCAGACAGCATAATTCAGATTTGCGCGTGACTCTTGCACGATCCTATTGGTTGGGTGCGACCCTGGTCGACAGACAAGCGGTCCACGCCTTCAACGCTATCAGCTGATCCGCAATCAGCTTGCGGGTAGTTTCATCCGTAAGTTGTCCATTTTCGAAACGCTCGTTTGCGCGTGCAACAAAAACTTCAGGTTGGTTCAGCGGGTGGGCATTCAGAGACACCAATATCTGCCGTAGATGATATTGCGCACGTGCCGTCCCAAGCGTGCTAGCCGCCGCCCCCATAATCGCAACGGCCTTGCCGTCGAAAGGCTGGGTGTTCCCGCGCGATGCCCAGTCAAGCGCATTCTCCAGCGCGACCGGCGCCGAGTAAGTATATTCTGGTGTTGCGATGAGCACTGCGTCGGCTTCCGCAATGCTCGCGCGCAGCTCCGGGAAGGGCTGGACTTGCGCCCACGCAGGGGCCGCGACCGCGAACATCAGCGCAAGCAAAATGGAAATCATCTTCATCATCAAACTCCTTGATCGTGCAATGGCGCTGGTGCGTGGCGGGCAGACCCCGCAGCTAAGTGCTCGCCGTTATCGTGCTGCCGGGTTGGCAGCATCCGCCGCAACGCTCCGTCGCGGCGGACAAAATGGTGAAACAGGGCGGCAGCGGCGTGCAGGCCGACCAGCACGACGACCATCACTTCACCCAACGTCTTGTGCAGCCAGTCGAGGGGCTTTTCGAATTCTTCGAACGTCAGCCCCATTCCTTGGCCGACCGCGACGTTGAATAGCCAAGTGTCGGCGAAGCGCGTTAGGGTGACGATGCCGTAGAACTCGGTTGCCAGGCCCGTTCCAAGATATCCCGTGAGCGGCATCGCCAGCATCAGCGCGTAGAGCGCAATATGCGCCACACGCGCCGACAGATGTTCCCACCAGGAACCGGGCAGGTCATCAGGCTGAATTTGGCTGCGCCGCCGCCACCAGAGCCGCAATCCGGCGAATACCAGAACCGACAGACCGAGCGACAAATGGGCATGCAACGCCAAGAGGTTCAAGCCGGTGTCCGTTTGGGTAAACCATTGCCGAAAATAGACTGCGACGAATGCCCCCAGAAACAGCAGTGCAACGACCCAATGAAGCGTCTGGGCAACAAGCCCATAGCGGTCGCGGCTGTTTTCGATCTGGAAGGGCATCGTCGTGTCTTTCGCTGGCGTCCGGTCGGTCAGGCCGTCACAGCTTCGTTCTGTGGGAACAGCGCGCGGCGAGCCTCGTCGTCGAGGTCGCTCTTGAGCGCCAATCCGTCCTTGATCGCATACGCACGCGCTGCTGCCGGACGCGCCGAAATCTCGTCGACCAGCCGCTTGACGTTGGGATAGTCGGACAAGCCGCGTTCGCCAAAGATGTACCCGGCGAAACTGGCCCAGCCCCACAACGCCATGTCGGCAACGCTATATGCATCGCCTGCGAGATACGACTGATCTGCAAGCCGCTCGTCGAGAATACGATAGTGACGCTCGACCTCGCGAAGATAACGGTTCTTGGCGTAGGGAAGCTGCTCGGGTGCCATATGAAGGAAGTGCACAGCCTGCCCGGAAAACGGCGACAGGCCGGTGGCGATGAAGAACAGCCACGACAGCATTTCGCCGCGCTTGGGCCCGACAGGTGCGACAAAGCGGCCTGCCTCTTCAGCGAGATGCAGCAGGATGGCGTTCGAGTCGAACACCACCGACCCATCCTCGGCGGCGATGGCCGGAACCTTGGCATTGGGATTGATCTTGAGGAACGCGGGGCTGTGCTGCTCGCCCTTGAACGTATCGACCGGTACGACCTCGTACGGCAGCCCGAGTTCCTCGATGAGAAGTGCGACCTTCAGGGGGTTGGGCGATGAGTGATAATAGAGCTTCAACATGCTATTCTCCTTTGTGGACGAGGTGGAATTGATGGATCATGCAGCAGCATCGACCGCGAACCGTTCGCGACCGTGGCCGGCAGCGAAATCGAGATCGGGACCCAACGGCACGACGCTGGTCGGATTGATGGTGTCGTGGCTCTCGTAATAATGCCGCTTGATATGCTCCATGCTGACCGTCGCGGCGATGCCCGGCCATTGAAACATGTCGCGGGTGAAGCCAGCGAGGTGCGGATAATCGGCAATACGCCGAACATTGCATTTAAAGTGGCCGACATAGACCGCATCGAACCGCACCAAGGTCGTGAAGAGCCGAATGTCGGCTTCCGTCAGCGCGTCGCCCGTTAGAAATCGCTGGCGCGCAAGGCGCGCGTCGAGCCAGTCGAGCGTCTCGAACATCGGCTCGATCGCTTCTTCGTACGCGGCCTGGGTCGTCGCGAACCCTGCCTTGTATACGCCGTTATTGACTGTGTCGTAGATACGGTCGTTGAGCGCATCGATCTCGTGACGCAGTTGCTCGGGATAATAATCACCCGGTTTCGCGCCAACGCTGTCGAACGCTGAACCCAGCATCCGCAAGAGTTCGGACGACTCGTTGCTGACGATCGTATTGTTCGACTTGTCCCACAGGACGGGCACGGTGACCCTGCCGGTGTAATCGGGCTGCGCGGCGGTATAGACTTGGTGAAGAAAATTCGCTGCTTGGATTTGATCGGGAATGACGCCTGGGCCTTCGGCAAAGCTCCAGCCATTACCGCGCATCAGCCAATGGACGACCGATACGCTGATCGCGTGTTCAAGGCCCTTCAACGCACGCATGACCAGCACACGGTGTGCCCACGGACAGGCAAGGCTGACATAAAGATGATAGCGGCCGTTCACGGCCTTGAAACCGCCGCTGCCCGTTGGACCGGGAGCACCATCGGGCGTCACCCAGCTGCGGAAACTGCTGTCCTTACGCTGAAAACGTCCCTCGCTTTTGGACGTGTCGTACCACTGATCGTGCCACTGACCATCGATGAGAAGTCCCATGTTTCGCTCCAATCCCGTGCGAAACAATCTGGCATTCTTCACGCGTTCGTTTTAGACGGCAAATTAAGGAAGTGTTTTTCGGAGAATCCGAACAATGATCAAACTCGACGGGCTGACGGCGTTTGTCGCGATTGTCGAAGCAGGGTCGATCAGCGAAGCAGCGCGACGCTTGCGCTTGTCGAAGTCGGTAATGAGCGAGCGTCTGGCCGATCTGGAGCGCGAGGTGACCGCAAGCCTCGTCCAGCGCACCACCCGCAAGCTGACGCTGACAGAAGATGGCGAGGCATTCTATCGCCGCGCCAAAGCGATCACACTCGATATCGAGCTGGCAACCGCCGAAATTGCCGAACGTCGCGGGGAGTTCGTCGGTCCGCTGCGGATCGCGGCCCCCGTCAGTTTCGGAACGATGCATCTCGGTCCCGCGCTTTACGCTTTTCTTGCCGCGCATCCGGGCGTCGAACTACGGCTCGACCTCGACGATCGTCATATCGGCCTTGCCAGTGAAGGCTATGACCTTGCCGTCCGTGTCGGGCGGCCTTCGGACTCACGTCTCATTGCCCGGCCACTCGCGCCGAGCCGTCGCGTTCTGGTTGCGAGTCCCAACTATCTCAAGCAAAACGGTGCACCCGAGACGCTGGCGGCGCTCGAAACGCATGCAGCAATTCTGTACACCAATCGCGGCCCCGGCGACTGGCGCTTTCAGCGCGGAGATTCGCAAGTCACGGTGCGGACCAGCCGGACCGCGCTGCGCGTAAACAATGGCGACATTATGTGCGCTGCCGCCGAAGCCAGCCTCGGTATCGCGTTGCTGCCATCGTTCATCGTGTACAACGCACTTAATGCCCGACGGCTCGTCGAACTTAAAATCGACGCCGAGGTTGCGTCCGATCTGGTCTACGCAGCTTTTCCGGCAGGGCGTCACCGGTCCGAAAAGGTCCGCGCTCTCGTTGCGCACTTGCAGCGCGCCTTTGGTGATCCGCCCTATTGGGATGCGCCCGTTGAGGCGCATATCGATTGAATGATCGATCCAGCGCGCGGTATACTCTGATCTCAATTTTGCGCGGTCGATCCTTCCCATGATGCCGCGCCTGAGTGTTTTGCGCAGCCAGCGGTCGATCATCGACACCGCACAATGGTCCGCAACGCGGTCCATGAAGGTCTTCACCAGTAGCCAGCGGTTGGCGAAACCGATCTCGCCCGCCACGGCCCAGAAGTTAACACTACGCTGCCCGTCTTGTGCAGCCGCCACCAGATCGCGGACATAGTCCCGCTGCACCTCGACATCGGCCCGCGTACCGGGGCGCGAAAGATGGCCGCCAACGAGCACATCAAAACCATAGCCTAGAATGGTGGCACGTGTGTCGGTGAAGTCTGCACATCTTCGGCCATGCCGACGTTGCATGCGGTCGACGATTCAAGGCGTATGGGAGCAATTTTTGTCCAAAGGTGCGAAAATACAAAGTCGTGGGCTGTGTTGCTGGCGATTCATTTCGCTTGGCTGCGCCGTAAAAATGTGGGAAGAAAGATATGCGTATATCTCTCAATCAAACAATTCGACATCTTAGGCGTTGAAGTAATTTCAGGCGCTGACCGGAGGTCGGATTGGGTTGCTCTGAACGAGCATCGAGCAGTCTACTTTGGCTTTTTGATGAGATAATGCTTCGATATGAAAAACAATACCGAACACGCTGGGACCCCGCTGCCAAACATATCAGAGACGCGCAGTCGGTTGTTAGATGCAGCCAAAGATGAATTTCTTGATAGCGGCCTGCAAGCGGCCAAGATCGCATCGATATGTCGTCGCGCTGGACTGGCTAATGGCACTTTTTATCTGCACTTTCGAACCATAGAAGATGTCTATCGAGAATTGTTAGTGCAAGCCACCAACGAGTTGGCAAGGCGACTAGCTGAGATAAGCCTGTTTGAGGTAGATGCCCGAGCCAGAGATCGCATCGGCGTTTCCGTGATATTCGATTTCGCCGAAGAGCGCGAGGACCTGTTTCGACTGATGTCGGACGGGCGCGTCAGCTATTCAGTGGCGCACAAGACATTGTTTGACTCCTTTTACGACCAGCGCCGAAGCGCGATCGCGAGAGGTGTGGCATCCGGTGAATATCGCGACGGATTGGATCCTACCATAACTGCGATCGCGGACATTGGGATAACCACGGAGGTAGTGTCGTGGTGGCTGGAAAAACAGGGTGAACGCCCCAAGCAGTTTGCGATGGAACGACTTATCGATCTTCGGGCACGGATGTATTTTGACGACTAAGGCACGACACCAGCTGAAAAACAAAAGTTGTAGAACATTATCATTTTTTGTTGACAAAAAATACAGCGATTGTCTACTTTCGGATCGGGAGAGAGATATGCGCAAAATGAAATGTAACTCTGCGTCTGCGGTCGGCCTCGTGATGCTATGGGCCGGATTTTCGCCTTCAGCCTTTGCCCAGGCAGCGCAAACCGCAGAAGAGCCCGAACCGATTGTGGTAACCGCTCGCAAGAGGGAAGAATTAGCGCAAGACGTACCAGTTGCCGTTTCGGCATTTAGTGCTGAGCGCTTGGCCGATGAGAATATCCGCTCGGTCGATTCGTTGGTTGAGCGAGTACCCGGTGTCAATATCGCGGTAGTCGGAAGTTCGTTCTCCAATCAGATATCGATTCGCGGACAGGGTCAAGGTCGGGCGATAAATGCTGAGGTAGCAACAGGACTTTACCGCAATGGTGCGTACATCGCCGGGGGCAATCTCGGTGGTGGAACGTTCAGCCGTCTCGACTTTTTCGACGCCGAAAGGGTTGAGGTTTACCGAGGCCCCCAAGGCGCAAGCTTCGGACGCAATGCCATCGGCGGCGCAATAAATGTTGTTAGCGCACGCCCAAAGTTCGAATTGAGCAACAGCTTTCGTGTCAGTTACGGAACCAATTCGCGCGTCGAAGTAGACAACGTCCTTAACTTGCCGATCAGCGACTCAGTCGCATTGCGAATCGGTGGGCTTTACCATAATCAGGATGGTGGCTTTTTTCTCAACACGCGAACTGGCCGGAAAGACGACCAAGAACGCGCATGGGGCCTTCGCGGTTCGCTTGGCATCAGCCCGTCGGTAGCTACCGACATATTTTTAACTGCCGACTATCTTCGTGAAAGCGGCCCCGCCATTTCCGTGGGCGCCTACAATCCATCGATCCCGAACGTGGATCCATATTTGAGCGCAGATAACTCGACCGCGATCTTTGACCGACGCGAACAGTTGCTCGTTGGCGAATTGCGCCAGGATGTAGGCTTTGCTACGTTAGCCTCGATTACCGCCTACAAGGCGCGCAAAGCTAGTTCGCTCGATGACCTTGATGGCTTTCTTGGGATTACAACATCAACGCTGACCGACTTCATTCGCGTCGGCGAGGAAGATTTCAAACGCTGGAGCCAGGAACTACGTCTGGCATCGAACGGTGACGGCCCCTTTTCTTGGGTAGTCGGCGGTGAGGTACTGGGCGTTGATAATGACAGCTCGACCAATGCGACCGGTGCTCGTCCGCCTGCTGCCTTCCAAAATAGTCTCAGCCTTACCGAGACCCGCGACCGCTCTTATGCTTTGTTCGGCTTAATCGCCTACGAATTTTCCGACAAGTTCGATGTGTCGGGCGAGCTCCGATATTCGCGCGACCGGAAAAATTTCTTTCTCGATTTCACGTCATTTTCGACAACTGGCTTGCCAACGCGTTCGACCCAGGAATATCAACGCGATTTCGAGAAACTTTCACCGGTGTTTGCGGTAAGTTTTAAACCTATCGAGAATATCTCGCTTTATGCGCGATACGGCAGCGGCTTTCGCGCGGGCGGCTTTAACAATGTTCCGGATCCGCAGGCGCCTGCGCGCTTTGAGATTCCTTATGAGCAGGAAAATGCCAAAGCCTACGAGATTGGTACCAAAACCGCATTTTTTGACGGTAAGCTGAGGTTCGACCTGGCTGGATATATCGTTAAAACTGATGACCTTCTCGTTACCAATCGTGTATTTGTAGGCAACCGCCCTATCAATTATTTGCAGAACGCTGCCGAAGCCGAATTGAAAGGTGTTGAGGCCGAGATTGCGCTTGTATTGCCGTTCGGTTCGGCTGGTGGACGGTTCAACAGTTATCTGTCAGTATCCTACACTGACGGAGAAATTACCGCTGGCGCGCTGGCGGGCAGCGCGATTCCATTTGTCCGTGATTGGCAGGTTTCGTTAAATTCGACATTGCGACAACCGATCAATCCTTCGTTAGCGATTTTTGTGACACATAGTTACCGTGGTGCCTGGGGCGGATTTGAAGACCAGCCAAGCGGACGCAATCTTGACGATGTAGAACTACACGATTTCAGGGCCGGGCTGAAAGCCGAGAACTGGGAAATCGCGCTGGCCCTCCGAAACGCGTTTGACGAATTCTATAACCCGCAAAAGCAGTCAGCGACATCGGTGCGTGCCAGCATACCACAGACTTGGTCAGCGGAATTGAGACTGAACTTTTAGCCTTGCGAATAATCATTGGTTGAGATGCTGCGCCATCGACTCCTCCAGCATCAGTAAGGGAATACGTCCGGCACTGCTCTCGGCCTGCGCCGGTTCGTGCATCCGCAGAGCAACAGCAAGGTTGCTCCATTCTCTAAAACACTCTTTTCCACGCGCGGTCGTTTCGAACTTTTTCGGCACGAAGGTCTGAATTCCTCCTTGCAGGCTCTGCTCCCACAATGCGGCAATGGATGGACTGGCCGCAGCCGCAACTACCAACTGCGCGCAGCGATGGGCAATGCCGGTAATTTTTTCCGTACCGGCATTTTCCTTAAGTGACACATTAAGCTGGACGATGCACTCCGAGATCTTTTCGAGCTGGTCCTGCGATGCCCGCATGGCCGCCAGTCTGGCGCAGAGGGCAAATAATGCAGAACTGAGGAAAACTGCGTCAATACTTCCCGGATCTTCGCTCTGCGCAACGCTGGCCCCGCGACTTGGGTCGAGCGTCACCCAGTTGCGCGCGGCAAGCGCCTTTAACGCTTCACGGATCGGTCCTCGGCTGACACCATATTGCAGCGCCAAGTCCGCTTCCTTAAGTCGCGTCCCCGAGGGAATTTCCTGTGTCTGGATGCGTGCGATCAGGTCGTCGACGATTGTGGTTGTCTTCGCTCTTCGTCCCATATCGCTCCTTTGCCGTTGCTGCGTAACATTCGCGCAATCGAATAACAACTCCTCCCGATTAAATGTTGACAATATCAGTTATTGTCTGCAAAAAGTTTTTACCATTAAGGAGAGGAGCATTTCATGGGTAACGTACCAGCGGAAGAAACGTTCGGGGGGACTTATCCCTTCAAGCCCAACTACCGATCGGTCAATGGCCACCGCATGCACTATATCGATGAAGGAGAGGGGGATCCTATCGTCCTAATTCATGGCTTCCCGATGTGGAGCTATCTGTACCGTAATTACGTGCCGGAACTTGCAAAGCAAAACCGGGTCATCGTGCCCGATCATCTCGGCTACGGAAAAAGTGACTCGCCCGAAGGCGTCGATTATACATTTTCCGGGCATGGAGCCAATCTCGAGCAATTGTTGCTCGACCTCGATTTGGAAGATGTGACCCTCGTACTTCACGATATTGGCGGGCCCATTGGTGCACGCTATGCGTTTCGGCATCATGCCCGTATCAAGCGAATTGTCCTTCAGAATACCGTGTTTTTCGGGATGGACCCAGCCTTCGAGATCCAGGTGATGGCGGGAGGTATCGACAATACGCCGCCGTATCTTGCATGGATCGCGCAGAAACATAGCGAAGGCGACTTTTTAACGCTGTATAATAACATCGACGCGACATTACCTGGCCTTATCAACGGTTTGCCATTGGTTTGGAAAGCGCCGCTTTCGTTTGAAGCAACGCGCGCATATATGGCTCCATTTGCTAACAAAGAGCACGCGGCGGCTGCTCGCGATATGGCCCGGCTGGTCTATGCGCCGCTCGTTGAAGGTAAAGGTATTTCCGGCTATTATCCGCCAACTGACGAAGAAGTTGCCGCTATCAAGCAGAAACCCGCGCTTTTTATCTGCGGCATGCAGGACCGGGCAGTGACACCAGGAGCCTTCCTTAAAATTTTTGCACATCAGTTTGCCGATGCTCCAATTGTAGAATTGCCAGACACCGGTCATTTTGTGCAAGAAGACTCGCATGAAGCGATTGTGGCGCTTATCAAACTGTTCATGCAGCTAGCGGACCGGTAGCCGCAATGCTTGTCCGTAACGCAGAGATTAGGTGTATGGGGAAGTTTTTAGCATTACGAGTATTTCGTCGGTTGCGCCGAGTCGTGACATTGTTGGCGGTCGCGATTGCGCCCACATCACTTATGCTTGCTGTAGCACCAGCGGTCGCAGCTGCTGAAAAAAAGGGCGATAGACCGAACGTCATTCTGATTTTGGTCGATGACCTGGGCGTCAATGACATCGGTCTCAATTCGGCGCGCCGTCAGGGGGGCATTGGCCCCCTGGTTTCGACGCCCAATATTGATCGACTGGGTAAAGAAGGCATTAACTTCACTCGCGCCTACACGGGACATGCAACGTGCGCCCCAAGTCGCGCGGCGTTGATGACGGGCCGTTATCCGCAACGCTTCGGATTCGAGTTCAACCCGGGGGGCTCTGCCTTTACCGACGTGTTCAAAACGATGTCGAGTGGAGGACTGCCGGTACGGGTATTTGAAGAGCGGCTGAACGGACGACCGGTACCGCAGTCCGAAGGCATGCCAGGAAGCGAATTTACCATAGCTGAAATGTTACTAGCATCTGGATACCGGACAGCTTTTTTCGGCAAGTGGCATCTCGGCTTTTCGCCCGACAAACAGCCCGGCGCTCAAGGTTTTGAACATTGGCTCGGCTTTCTCGGCGGCGCTTCGCTGTTCGCACCGCGCGACGAGAAAAACATTGTATCGGCGCAGCTGGCGATCGACAGGCAATTATGGGACAAGCTGCCTTACAGCATCATCGAAAATGGCAAGCCGTTTCCGACCCGCGAATATCTGACCGATTTGTGGACGCAAGAAACGCTCCGATATATCGACCGAAAGGATGAGCGGCCGTTTTTCATCTATTTGGCCCATAATGCGCCGCATAATCCGCTGCAGGCTCCGAAATCGGATTATGATGCGGTTTCGGCAATCAAAGATGAAACATCGCGTGTATATGCCGCGATGATGCTCAATTTGGACCGGAATATTGGTACATTGATGGACGGGCTCGCTAAGCGCAACATCGACCGCAAGACGCTCGTCATTTTTGCCAGCGACAATGGCGGTGCCGCTTACACCGATTTGTGGGTGCATAATTTGCCGTTCCGGGGTGCCAAGGGTTCCTTTTGGGAAGGCGGGTTACGTACGCCTTTGTTTATGCGATGGCCGGGCCGGATCGCGGCCGGTCAGCAATCCCGAAGCGTTGCAGCTTTCCAGGATATCCTGCCCACAATTGCGGCAATATCGGGCAGCACGATCCCAGTCGGTGTCCAGACGGATGGACGATCAATTCTAACTGGAAAAATGCGGCCCGATCGTCGTTCGATGCGATCGCTTTTCTGGCGCGCAGGCGACGTTTCAGCCGTCATGTCCGGCGACTGGAAACTGATCGAAACGGCAAGACCGGAACCCGGCAGGATATGGCTTTATGACCTGAAGCGCGATCCGCTCGAACGAATAAACCTTGCGAAAAGAAAGCCGCGCGTCGCGGCGAGCTTGCGCAAAAAGCTTATAGCGCATTTCGCGGGCATGAAACCGTCTGGACCGTTACCAGCGGTCGAACTGCCGGTCCGGGCCGATCCACCATTACCGGCCGGCAATGTGGAGCGGCCAGAAAATATCGATTATGTCTATTGGCCCGGTTAAAAAATCGCTGCAGTATTACCATCGCCTGGGATTGCTCGGTATATTTGCAGCGCTCGGTTCGTGCCAGTCTGAAACCACGGGCGTACAGGCTTGTGCGCCCGGGGACCAATCGATGGTGTTTATCGAAGGCGGCGAGCTGTCGGGACATCTGGATGCTGAAAAGGCAAAGAAAGTCACCGTTGCCAGCTTCTGGATAGATCGCCACGAGGTAACCAACCGCCAATTCGCCGCATTCGTAAAGGCCACCGGATACGTGACGACGGCCGAGCGGCAGCGTGGGATGCCTGCGACGGCTACTCCAGAGTTCGATCTACCTGGTTCGGCAATATTCGTCATGCCGCAAATGCCAGGCGACCCTTGGTGGCAATGGCAAGCCGGTGCCAGTTGGCGGCATCCTGAAGGGCCGAAGAGTTCGATCAAGGGGCGCGCGGATGACCCCGTTATTCACGTCAGTTTAGCCGACGCAAAGGCTTATGCCGAATGGGCGGGAAAGCAGCTGCCCACTGAGGCGCAGTGGGAGTTCGCCGCGCGCGGCGGGCAACCGGAAAAGCGCGAACCGGTGAATGCCAGCGGAAAGCGGACCGCCAACTATTATCAAGGGGCATTTCCGGTTCATGATCGCGGCTTGGATGGTTTTCGCTCCCGCGCACCGGCCTGCTCGTTTGCACCCAACGCGTACGGACTTTACGACATGGTCGGCAATGTTTGGGAATGGACCGACGCTCGATCAGCGCAATCAGGCGGCACGTCGGCAATTAAAGGTGGATCATATCTTTGCGCAGAAAATTATTGTGCGAACTACAAACCAAGCGGGCGGCAAGAGCAGGAAGTTGATATGTCTACCAACCATATCGGTTTCCGATTGGTACGTACGTACGATTAGGTCTGTTTTTGCTTTGTTATGCGTAACGTATGGCTGCGCGTTCGTTCTTCAAAAAATGTCGTGCTGACCATTTCAATTGGTCGGTTTTCTGCAAAGTTCGACAACATTGCAGACATCAGCTACTTCGCAGAACTGAGCATCATGCACTACCGAATGAGCATCAAGACACGCTTAGCAGGTTGCGATCTGATGCTTGGACTTTTTATATTCTTGCCGGTGCTCTACTTCGGGGGGGCATATACTGAAGCGCCGCCTCGGCCCTTTAATTCTGAGAGATGGAAATCTGTAGACCTTTGGGGAGACGCGCGATGCGCCATGCTCGCCGACCTCCGCACGCGGATTGGGATAGACGGCAAAACGCGAGCAGAGTTGTATGAGTTGATGTAGTCGATGATCTCACGGGCGTGCGCAGGATAGGCGTTCTTCCACTTCTTCGACGCAGCCGCCAGCAGGCCGAGCGTGTTGATCGCGTCGCGTGTTGAGGACCGCAATCGGTCCCAAGGGTCGGCTGCTTGTAGCGCAGGATCGTCGAGGAATGGCCGGAAGTAGTTGAACGTGCCGCCGGCCAACTGCGATATTTCGGTCGTCTTCTTTTCTAACTCGCCGACGATGGTGCCGGCGACGTGGTGCCGGAGATATTCATGCGCCGCCCATGTTGGCACGTGCGCGCGATCGCCGACGTCCGTGCGGAGCCATTCGAGCAACTCGCCGCGCGATGCCGGGCCGATCTTGGTCGCCCACATCAGGAATGACGTGTCTATATAGATGTGCGTTCCGGCCTTAGCGACCAGGCGGCCGATCCTAGCGCGGAAGCCATCGGAACCCTCAGCTTCGGTCGGGATGTTAAGTCGCGCGATGCTTGGCGCCCTATCTATCAAGCATGACTTGCTGAATTGTGATGGATAGATCGTCTGTTTGTCAATCGGCCAAGACCGGAGTGACGCTTCGCGGAGTCGATGCGGGCGATGGCCGAAACCCGTCCGGGATTCCAATGGCCAGCATGACAATACCATTCGATTGTCATTTCGCCGTTGCGGGACGCGGCCTGTAAGTGCCGCCCTAGCCCGCTTTAGCATGATCCCGCCACCGTGCGGCGATGCAATCGGATCATGCTAAAATGAGTGGCGCCCCAGGCTAGGCTCGGACAGGCGCTCCGTTCGGATAAGAAATTAGGAATTGCCCTGCATCGGACTCGCCTGAAAAAATTGGTGCGGACGGGGGGACTTGAACCCCCAAGGGCAATGCCCGACGGATTTTCTTACCCGCTACGGCTTTCGCCGCCGCCCGCCCCCCTCGAATCGGGTGCGCGCGTTTGGAGTCTGGACTATCCCTTCACCGTGCCACGGCAAGCCGTGGGTTAGGTGCTGCCCGTCTAGTCTCTACACCTTCCGCAATGCTTTCACGCTGCAGCTTGGCTCGGGATTGCCAGTTTAGAGGTTTCCCCGAATTTGAGCAGTTCTGCATCGCGGGTTTCCCCGCGAGCACTCAAGATTGGTCTAAGTCCGTTGCGTCTACCGATTTCGCCACGTCCGCATTTCCAAGGCCACCTATAGAGAGGCAATGAATCTTAGCCAAGCGTGATAATGGTCAGCCGTCGCTGCGCGACGATGTTTTTTTCGATGGCTTTGGTTTCCTGACATTGATGGCGGAAGCATCGAGCATGTTCTTGATGTGCGCCGCATAGTATTTCTCGATCATCTCGACACTGGTGCGGCAGTTCTTGGCGATCTGATAAATGTCGGCCCCCTCCATCAAGCGAAAGCAGATGTAGGTGTGCCTCAAGCTGTAGGTCGTGCGAGGGTTGAGCATTGCCAGTAGCGGCTGTTCTCGCGCCGATAGACGTGAAGCGCCCCATCCATCAGCAGATAGTTTTCCGTCGGCATTTCGAGAACTCCAAAATGTGTAAGACATGTGTAAGTCTTTTTTGGAAGTCTCGTCGCCACTCAAACTACTGGTTTTAAGCTGTTTTTTGCTAATTTTCTAAGGCAAAAAGGGATTCTAAGTCTGTAGCGTCTATCATTCCGCCACATCCGCGCGAGGGGTTGCCTTGCGCGGTTGTAAAAGCCAAGGCGGGGCGTTAGGTCAAGCGCTTCTATTCCTCTCCCTCTCCCTCTCCCTCTGGAAAGAACATGCCTCCGATAATCGACATATCCGGTCTGACCAAAACCTATGCTGGCGGCGAACAGGCGCTGAAGTCGGTGGATCTACAGATTTCGAAAGGCGAGATTTTTGCTCTGCTTGGGCCTAATGGCGCGGGCAAGACCACAATGATATCGATCATCTGCGGCATTGTAACGCCGAGCGGCGGGACAGTGCTTGTCGATCAACGGGACCATGCGAAGGAGTTCCGCAAGGTCCGTCAGATGATCGGGCTGGTGCCGCAGGAATTGCACACCGACGCGTTTGAAAGCGTCATTAACACCGTCAATTTCAGCCGAGGGCTGTTCGGCTGCAAACGCAATCCGGCTTTTATCGAACAGTTGCTGCGCGACCTGTCGCTCTGGGACAAGCGCGATGCGAAGATCATGGAGCTGTCGGGCGGAATGAAGCGCCGGGTGATGATCGCCAAGGCGCTCAGCCACGAACCGGAAATCCTGTTTCTCGATGAACCAACGGCGGGTGTCGATGTCGAATTGCGCCGCGATATGTGGGCGATGGTACGGCGGCTTCGCGAACGCGGCGTGACCATCATCCTGACCACCCACTATATCGAGGAAGCCGAGGAAATGGCCGACCGCGTCGGCGTGATCAACAAGGGCGAGCTGATTGTCGTCGAGGAAAAGCATGCCCTGATGCGCAAGCTGGGGCGCAAGACCTTGACGTTGAACCTGGCCGAGCCGCTGACTGCATTACCCGATGGCCTGGCCGACTGGGATCTCGCCCTGGAAGCCGACGGGCACGAACTGGTATATGAATTCGACACACAGGCCGATGCGACCGGCGTGCCGTCATTGTTGCGCCGGATGAGCGACCTTGGATTGTCGTTCAAGGATTTGCAAACGAAACAAAGCTCGCTGGAAGACATATTTGTCGGGCTTGTCCATTCGAAGGAGGACGCAGCATGATCGGCAACTGGACCGGCATCTGGGCATTGTACCGCTTCGAAATGGCGCGTTTCGGTCGTACTGTCTGGACCAGCCTGATGCTGCCCGTGGTGATGACCTGCCTATACTTCGTGGTGTTCGGCTCGGCGATCGGCAGCCGCATGGAAGAGATTGGCGACGTGCCCTATGGCGCGTTCATCGTGCCCGGGCTGATGATGCTCACGATGTTCACCGAGAGCATTAACAATGCGTCGTTCGGCATCTATCTGCCGAAATGGACGGGTACGATTTACGAAATGCTGTCCGCGCCGATGTCGCCGCTCGAAATGGTGATCGCCTATGTTGGGGCGGCGGCGAGCAAGTCGATCCTGATCGGCTGCATCATATTGGCGACGGCGAATCTTTTTGTGGATGTGCAGATCGCATACCCGTTGCTGATGGTGGTCTTCATGGTGCTGATCGTCATCACCTTCTGCCTGTTCGGGTTCATCATCGGCATATGGGCCAAAAGCTTTGAACAGCTGCAGGTCATCCCCTTTCTGGTCGTCTATCCGCTGACCTTTCTGGGCGGTGCCTTCTATGCGATCGATATGCTGCCGCCGCTGTGGCAGAAGCTGACACTGTTCAATCCGATGATCTACCTGATCAGCGGCTTTCGCTGGACCTTTTTTGGGAAGGGCGATGTTGCCATAGAGGTCAGCATCGCCGCCATGGCGATTTGCCTTATCTTATGCCTGGCAATCATTTCATGGATGTTCAGGACGGGATACCGTCTGAAAACCTGACTCTATCGGTTCAGCTGCTCGCGCACTTCCTTGCCGGGCTTGAAATAGGGAACCCGTTTGGAAGGAACTTCGACCGATGCGCCGGTGCGGGGGTTGCGGCCCTTGCGCGGGGACCGGTCGCGCGTCGAAAAGGCGCCGAAGCCGCGCAGTTCGACGCGACCGCCATCGGCCAGCCGCTGAATGATCTGGTTGAAAAACAGATCGACGATCTTCTCGATCTCGTCAGTTTTCAGCTCTGGGTTTTCAACTTCGAGTTTCTTGATCAATTCGGACCGGATCATATTGCAAAGCCCTTCATATTATTTTGGCCAAGGCCCGACCTCTATTTGGATACCATGCGACCAAGCGGCTCCGGTTCGGGAAAAGGAAAGCTGACAGAAAATCTCCCGTTTTACAATGCATTTACTGTGCAGTCGTTTGCATGGAAGCAGCAAAAACCCGCCCTTGTTGCCAAGGACGGGTTTTGTGTCCCAAAACTGGAACTTAGGTTATAAAGCCCGAGCTTACTTCTTCGCGCTCTTCAATGCTTCGCCCAGAATGTCGCCAAGTGATGCACCCGAGTCGGACGAACCATATTGTTCGACAGCCTGCTTTTCCTCAGCCAGCTGAAGCGCCTTGACCGAGAAGTTCGGCTTTTTCGAACGGTCGAACCCGGTGACCATCGCGTCGAACTTCTGGCCAACCTGGAAACGGTCGGGGCGTTGCTCGTCGCGGTCGCGGCCAAGGTCGGCACGCTTGATGAAGCCGGTCGCGCCGTCTTCGCCTGCCTGCACTTCAAGGCCGCCATCGCGGACTTCAAGCACGGTGACGGTGACGCTTGCGCCCTTCTTCAGGCCGCCAGCCGAAGCAGCGCCTGCTGCCGTCGGTGCACCCTTTTCAAGCTGCTTGATGCCAAGCGAGATGCGTTCCTTCTCGGCGTCGATGTCGAGTACGACAGCCTTGACGGTTTCGCCCTTGCGGTGAAGGTGAAGTGCTTCCTCGCCCGAGATGCCCCATGCGATATCCGACATGTGGACCATGCCGTCGACATCGCCATCGAGGCCGATGAACAGGCCGAATTCGGTCGCGTTCTTGACTTCGCCTTCGACGGTCGAACCGACAGGGAATTTCTCTGCGAACGATGCCCAGGGATTGTCCTGCGCCTGCTTGAGGCCGAGCGAGATGCGACGCTTTTCCATGTCGATGTCGAGAACGACAACGTCGACTTCCTGGCTGGTCGAAACGATCTTGCCCGGGTGGACGTTCTTCTTGGTCCAGGACATTTCCGAAACATGGACCAGACCTTCGATACCGGGTTCGAGTTCGATGAATGCACCGTACTCGGTGATGTTGGTGACAGCGCCCTTGAGCTTCGTGCCAACTGGATAGTTCTTGACCGCTGCATCCCACGGATCGCTTTCCAGCTGCTTCATGCCGAGGCTGATGCGCTGAGTGTCCTTGTTGATGCGAACGATCTGGACCTTGACGGTGTCACCGATATTGATGACTTCGCTCGGGTGGTTGATACGCTTGTAGCTGATGTCGGTGACGTGCAGCAGGCCGTCGATGCCGCCCAGGTCGACGAATGCACCATAGTCGGTGATGTTCTTGACAACGCCGTCGATAATCTGGCCTTCAGCGAGGTTCTGGATCAGGCCGGTGCGCTGTTCTGCACGGGTTTCTTCGAGGATAGCGCGACGCGAAACAACGATGTTACCACGCTTGCGGTCCATTTTCAGGATGACGAAGGGCTGCGCGATATCCATCAGCGGGCCTACGTCGCGCACGGGGCGAACGTCGACCTGCGAACCGGGCAAGAATGCCACTGCGCCGCCAAGATCGACGGTGAAACCGCCCTTGACGCGGCCAAAGATGACGCCATCGACGCGGTTGCCTGCGTCGAATTCGCCTTCAAGTACATCCCATGCGGCTTCACGGCGTGCACGGTCACGGCTCAGCATCGCTTCACCGTTCATATTTTCTACGCGGTCGACATAGACTTCGACTTCGTCGCCGACTTTCAGGTCGGCTTTCTGGCCGGGCATAGCGAATTCACGCAGCGCCACGCGGCCTTCGGATTTCAGACCTACGTCGATAACGGCGTGGTCATTGTCGATTGCGGTTACGGTGCCCTTTACGACGCGGCCTTCAAAGCCGCCGTCTGCGCCACCAAGTGATTCGTCGAGAAGTGCCGCGAAATCGTCGCGGGTCGGGTTTGGCGAAGTTGCCATGGGTTAGAGTTCCTTACTTACATTTTATCCGGCCAATCGGTTGGTTCCGATGGTCTTTGACCAGAAATGCCCCAGCGGCCGCATGCCGAAAAGGCGTTCAAATACAAAATGTTGAATTCCAACCCGCCGTCATGCTGAACTCGTTTCAGCATCCATCCATCAACCGAGACCAATGGTCTGTGAGGAGAAATGGACCCTGAAACGAGTTCAGGGTGACGGTGTCGTTAAAACCGACACTCCGGCCCCTCAGCTCTCGCGAAGCTTCCGCTCCACCAGCGCTATCGCGGCTTGAACGGCGCCGCCTATAGTCAAATCGCCGGTATCAAGCAAGAGCGCGTCGTCTGCGGGCTTAAGGGGGGCTGCGGCGCGGCCGGAATCGCGCTCGTCGCGGGCGTGGATATCGGCGAGGATGGCCTCAAACGATACATCGACGCCGCGCGCAGCCATCTCTTCATGCCTTCGCCTGGCTCGCACGGTGGCGGGCGCTGTAACGAACAGCTTCACATCGGCATCCGGCGCGATCACCGTGCCGATATCGCGCCCGTCGAGCAGCGCCCCGCCGGGCTGCTGCGCAAAATCGACCTGCCGTTTGTTGAGTGCGGAGCGCACTTCAGGGTGGACCGACACACGGCTGGCAAGGCCGCCGACTGTTTCGCTGCGCAGGGCATGGTCGCCGAGTACGCTCTCCGGAAAGTTGCAGGCTTTAAGGGCATCGACAGGATTATCTGGATCGCCGCCATTCTGCATGACCTGAAAACCGACGGCCCGATAAAGCAGGCCGGTGTCGAGAAAAGGCAGACCAAAATGTTCTGCCAACGCCTTGGCAATGGTGCCTTTGCCCGAGGCGGTGGGGCCATCGACGGCGATAATCATGACGGGGTTTCAGCCTTTGGCTTGCGAAGCGCCGCCAATATGCCCGCGAGTGCGATGACAGCCCACGCAGCCTCAAGTATGAACGCTGCCAGATTGAAATGCACTGACAACGAAATCAGCAGACATATTGCGCCTGCAAAATTCGCCACGTTGAACCAGAGCTTGTTCAACGTCTTCGCCGCGTTCGCATAAGCAAAGGCGGAGATAAACAAGATGCTGCCGATAATGCCGATGATGTCCGCGACCAGCCCGCTCATGCTGCCAATGCCGACAGCATAGGTTCAAATGTCGGGAAGCTCGTGGCGATGGGTGATACGTCATCGACCGTCACGCCATGATAGCAATGCTGCCCCGCCACCGCGAAGCTCATCGCGATGCGGTGGTCGAGTGCGCTGGCGATGGTGGCATTGCCTTCGAGCGGTTCACCGCCGGTGCCGGTGAGGACGAGGCCATCCTCACGTTCCTCGACCTGTGCGCCAATGGCTGTAAGGCCCGTCGCCATCAGCGCCAGCCGGTCACTTTCCTTGACGCGCAGTTCGTCGAGGCCGCTGGTGGTTGTCCGCCCTTGCGCGACGCTCGCGGCGACAAAGAAGACCGGAAATTCGTCGATCATGCTCGGCGCGACATCTGGCGGGACTTCGATACCGTGCAACACCGAATGGCGCGCCGTGATGTCAGCTACCGGCTCACCGCCGACTTCGCGTTCGTTGGAATATGTGAGGTCAGCGCCCATCGCCTCCAGCATCTTGTAAATGCCCGTTCGCGTGGGGTTCATGCCGACATGGGTGACGGTGACTTCGCTGCCCGGCGTAATCAGTGCCGCGACAATCGGGAAGGCGGCGGACGACGGGTCGCCGGGGACTTCGATGGTCTGAGGCTTTAGCTCAGCCTCGCCAACCAGCCGGATATGGCGCACACCATCGGCATCGACGTCGACGGTCAAATCCGCCCCAAAGCCGCGCAGCATCCGTTCGCTATGGTCGCGGGTGGGCACGGGTTCGATGACTTCGGTGATACCGGGCGCATTGAGGCCGGCAAGCAGTACCGCGCTTTTGACCTGCGCCGAGGCGACGGGCAGACGATAGCTGATCGGGATGGCGGGAACCAATCCGCGCACCATCAACGGCAAGGTTCCGCCGGGGCTGGCGGTGAACTCTGCACCCATCAGGCTCAATGGATCAATGACGCGGCCCATCGGGCGCTTCGACAGCGACGCATCGCCAATGAAGGTTGCGGTCAGCCGGTGGCTGGCGACGAGGCCCATCAAGAGGCGTGTCGATGTGCCGCTATTGCCCATATCGAGCGCACCAGCAGGTTGCATCAGCCCGCCGACGCCGACGCCGTGAACGGTCCAGCTGCCCTCTCCGGTACGTTCTACCGTCGCTCCCATCGCGCGCATTGCGGCGGCGGTGGCGAGAACATCTTCGCCCTCCAGCAAGCCGGTAATGCGGCTTTCGCCCACCGCAAGTGCGCCGAGCATCAGCGAACGGTGCGAGATCGACTTGTCGCCGGGAACCCTGACGGTGCCGCGCAAGGGGCCATTGTTGTGGAAGGTGGCGGGGCGGGGACTGGCGCTGTGCATATCTGGCGGCTTTGGCGCGGGGCGGACCTTTAGTCAACGCAGGTCGCTATCCTCCCCATCGCAAGTCGATGGGGCGGATTAAGAAGCAGCACAAATTTTTGACACCGCCGCGTTGCTGTGGCAAGGGCCGCGCCAATCAATGGCGATTCCGCAACCGGCATCGCCTTTTCAAGCTATTTCAAGAAGGATTTGAGCCTGCCATGATCAAGGCTGAATGGGGAACCAAGCGCACTTGCCCGAAATGCGGCACACGTTTTTACGATCTCGGCAAGGAAGACCCGGTCGAATGCATCGAATGTGGCAACCAGTGGACGCCCGAACCTGTGCTGAAATCGAAACAGCCGCTGCCGTTCGAAGAAGTCGAGAAGAAGAAGGACGATTCCGATCTGGCCGATGACGATCTCGATATCGATGTCGATGCGGTCGACGGCGACGTTTCGCCCGATAATGATGTCGACCTTGGTGGCGACGAAGACCTGGGCGTTCCCAGCGACGATGGCGACGAGCCGGAAGACATCTAAATTCGGACTTGATATAGGACGGAGCGCCCGCTATCGGCGCTCCCTCACCACATAGCCGACCAGATTTCGGCAGGATGGGGCCTTAGCTCAGCTGGTAGAGCGCTACACTGGCAGTGTAGAGGTCAGGGGTTCGACTCCCCTAGGCTCCACCAATTTTCCATACCGTTTCAAGCGCCCGGCACACCCAAGATGCTGGCTTCGCGCCGTAATTTACTCTCCGCAGCAGGATTGGCGGCAACCGCTTTTTTGAGTGCGGTACTCGCTTTCACGCTTTCCCCCAACGTCATCCGGCTACGCATCAGCATGATCCAGCCATCGACGTTGGACGGATTTTGCGCGAGCTTGCTCTCAAGCCCCTCGACCATTCCCGCCACCATCTGCTGCTGCTGTCCGGGTGGCAGTTTGGCTGCGGCGGCCATGTCGGCCTGACTGGGGCCCGGTATCGGCGCAGCGGCCACGCTGTTCGATTGCAGCGAAGCGAGGTCGATCGAGCGGTTTTTCTTCGCAGCCGCTATTTTGTCGGCGACATCGATTTTGTTGATCTGTCCGACCTGTTCGATGGTGCGGACAAGATCGGCTTCCCAGGGAGCCTCCGCCGGTGTGTCGCGCAACAGCGCCAGCCAGTCGCCGATGGCACCATCATGGTCGCCCGTCAGGTCCCTTGCCACCGCCTGAAAATAGCGCGAGCGCGGATCCTTGGGGTCGAGCGCAATCGCGCGGTCGAACGCGGCCTTTGCCGATTTGGGCATCGGGTCGGTCTCGTTCGCCATGACCAACGCTTCGCCAAGCGAGGACCAGTAAACCGCGCGGCCGGGCTCGAGCTTGGTCGCTTTGGTGTAGGCGTTGGCGGCGTCCTGATAGCGCCCTGCCTCGAAATAGGACCAGCCCAGCAACTGCCACGCTTCCACGTCTTTCGGATCCTTGCGGGTGCGCTCTTCCAGCGAGGCGATGGCATTGTTCCCGCCGGGCACGATCATTTTTGCGGCACCCGCTGCGACGTCGCTTTCGGCTTCGTCGCTATTGCGGGTCGCGCCAATGCCGATGGCCGCGACCAATATAACGAACGCAACCAAAAGCGCGATTTTGGGAAGTTTGGAAGTTTCGACAGATTCGGACATATCCGCACTCATTTCCTGCAATTTCGGGTCTAGCAGTATCTGTTAGAGTTGGTAAGCTGTGTGTCAATCGGTACCCTTTACGGGGAGGTTGGTCGCGCCGCCTTATAGTTGGGATGCTGCCGGTTTCATGATGGCCTTGCCACTGGGCAGTCCGTGATGAGGGAGTGAGCGGGGGCGTGACGGAGACATACCGCATTGCGATCATCGGGTCCGGTCCGGCCGGGCTGAGTGCGGCTTCGCGTGCAGCCGCGCTGGGACTTTCGCATGTGTTGCTGGAAAAGACCGACCATCTTTCCGATACGATCTACAAATATCAGAAGGGCAAGCATGTCATGGCGACGCCCAGCCAGCTGGTGCTGCGCTCAGACGTGGACTTTGCTGCGGGCAAGCGCGAAACGATATTGGGCATCTGGGCCGACCAGACCGAGGCGCACAAGGTCAATGTTCGATACCATTCCGAAGTGAAAGCCATCGAGGGCGCGCAGGGCAGCTTTGTTCTGCAATTGACCGACGGGACGGCAATCGCGGCGGAGACGGTTGTTCTGGCCATCGGCACGCAAGGAAATCCCAACCTTATGCGCTGCCCCGGCGGCGATCTGCCGCATATCCAGTATACACTCGACGACCCCGGCGCCTATATCGACGAACATATTGCGGTGATCGGCGCCGGCGATGCCGGTATCGAAAATGCGCTCGGTCTGGCGGCGGATCCCGAGCAGCGAAATGTCGTCACCATCGTCAACCGCAGCCCCGAATTCACGACCGCGAAGGACGCCAATATCAAGGCCCTGATGGCGGCACGCGATGCCGGGCGGGTGATCGTCCGCACCGGGACCACGCCCTCGCTGGTCGAACCGGGGTTTATCACATATGACACCCCCGATGGCGAGCTGAGGGTCAGATGCGACCGCGTGATCGCGCGCATGGGTTCGGCGCCCCCGCGCAAATTTGTCGAAAGCTGTGGCGTCGAGTTTACGAGCGAGGATCGCGTCGCCTTTCCCAAATTATCGCCGACCTTTGAATCGACGAAACCGGGAATTTTCGTGATCGGTGCGTTGGCGGGGTATCCGCTGATCAAGCATTGCATGAACCAGGGCCATGACGTGGTTGAATTCATCAATGGCAATGTCGGGCTCAAGCCAGCGGACGAGCCGATATTGGAGGCCAAGTTCCGCGATTTGCCCGGACGGAAGAGCGTTGACGAATGGCTCGAATATCTCCGCTCGAACATCAGCATATTGAACGGCCTGACGCCGCTGCAGATGCGCGAATTCATGCTCGATTCCGAGGCGCGTTTTTATCGGGCGGGGGAGGTAATTTTCGAGCGGAACGATCCGGGCTCTTCGCTGTTTTCGATCGCAAGCGGTTCGGTTGAGGTGCTGGTCGATCCCGGCGATCATTCAAAGACAGTGCCCATCGGGGCGGGTTCGATTTTCGGCGAGGTCGGGCTGATATCGGGGCGGCGGCGCGGTGCGGCCATCCGCGCCCGAGAAGATGCCATTTGCGTCGAGATATCGCGCACCGCTGCACTCAAATTGCAAAGCTCGGTACCCGCAGCAAAACGCGCCATCGAACGCATCGCGACCGAACGGCAATTGCTGCAGCTTTTCGGCTCGGGGCTTATACCGGACGATTTGACCGAGATTCTCGACAGCTATGAGATTATGACGGTGAGTGCGGGCAAACCCGTTATTTCCGAGGGCGACGAAGGTGACGACATCTTCGTCATCCGTCAGGGGTCGATGATTGTCGAGAAGAAGGTCGGCGGCAAGAATGTGTTTCTGTCCTATCTGCCCGCCGGTTCCTATGTCGGGGAAATGGCGCTGATCGGTGCAACGCGGCGCACCGCAACGGTGAAGGCCGCGATCAAGTCCGAAGTCATCAAATTACAAGGCGCGGCGTTCAAGGCGCTTCTGGCCCGCAAGCCGCAATTGCTGGCGCGGATCAAAACCGACATGGCATCGCGCCAGGATCTGAACAGCTTTGTCGAGGCGAAGAAGGACAGCTTTTCGAGCGTCGTCGACATGTATTCGAACGTCGCGAATTTTTTAGTCGAAAACGGCATTGGCGAGGCGACCGACGTACTGCTCATCGACGAAAATCTCTGCGTCGGCTGTGACAATTGCGAAAAGGCCTGCGCCGACAGCCATGAAGGTCTGTCGCGGCTCGATCGCGAGGCGGGGCGAACTTACGCGCACCTTCATGTGCCTACATCATGCCGCCATTGCGAACATCCGCACTGCATGGCCGACTGCCCGCCCAATGCCATCCACCGCGGCCCCGATGGCGAGGTCTTCATCGACGACACCTGCATCGGCTGCGGCAATTGCCAGCGCAACTGTCCTTATGGCGTTATCCGGATGGAGGCCGAACCGCCAAAAAAACCGGGGCTCTTAAGCTGGATGCTGCTCGGTCTTGGGCCGGGGCCGGGCGAGCCGAGCCGGAAATGGTCCTACAAAAATGCCGACCCGCATGTCGAAAAGGCCAAGAAGGCGATAAAATGCGACATGTGTTCGGGGATAGAAGGCGGTCCGGCCTGTGTCCGTGCCTGCCCGACGGGCGCCGCCATTCGCGTGTCGCCCGAACGCTTCCTGACCGTCGCGCGGCTTGAAGGCGAGGGCGACTGATGGCGACGCAGCTGCAGCGACAATCGGAACGTGTGCGCAGCGACGGAACGCATGAGGGATTCCTGCGCCATGCCGGTTATCGCTGGCTCAAAATCGGTGGCGGAATCTCGTTGGTTGCGCTGCTCAGCTATCTGCTGCTGGACGTGCAACCGCGGCATAATGGCGGCAGTTGGTATGGCTACACGCTCGGCACCGTCGGCGTGCTGCTGATCCTGTGGCTGAGCATGTTGGGCGTCCGCAAACGCAAAATGTCGCGCGGACATTGGTCGCTAAAGGCGTGGACGTCGGCACATGTCTATCTTGGCCTCAGCCTGCTTGTCATCGGCACATTGCATACCGGGTTCCAGCTTGGCTGGAATGTCCATACCCTTGCTTATGTCTTGATGATGCTGGTGATCCTGTCGGGGATATGGGGCATCATTGCCTACGCAAATCTGCCGCGGGTGATGAGCGCCAATCGCGATCAGACGACCGAGGCGCAGATGCTTGCCTCGCTGCGGTCGATCGACCGGCAGTTGCACGATGCCGCGCAGCCGCTGGGTCCGGAACATGCAGCGTTGGTGCAGGCATCGCTCGATCAGGATCCGTTTGGCGGCGGCATCGTCCGGCGGCTGGCGAACCGCTATCCCGGTTGCATGACGCGATACGCGCATGAGCAGATATTGCAGGTCACGGGCAGTCAGCCGCGCGTCGATGATGACCCGGTCGAAAAGGTAGATTCTTTGCTTGGTCGCAAGCGCGCTATCCTCGCGCGGACGCGCAAGCATTTACAACTGAAAGCGCTGCTCGAAATCTGGCTTTATATACATGTGCCGATGACCTTTGCGCTGATTGCCGCTCTGGTTGCGCATATTGTCAGCGTGTTCTTTTACTGGTGATGGCGGCATGAGCTTTCTCGTCCGCCAGATATCGCGCACCTCGGACGGCCGGGAGATCGTCCGCGCCTATCCCTTCGATGAACGAGAGATATTCGTCGGACGCAAGGCGTCGTGCGAAATCCATTTGGCCGACCTTGCGGTCGAACTCCGCCACGCACGATTGACCTTGCTCGAAAACGGCAGGCTGGAGGCCGCTTCGGTCGGTGGCCTGGGCTTCGAGGTCGATGGGGCCAAGTCGATGCAGGCGGTTGTCGACCCCGCCGCCGGGGCCGAGCTGCGGTTCGGAAGTCATTTGCTGACCGTTTCGACCGATGGGCCGACGGTCGTGATCAGCGCCGAACGGGTCGAAGCGCTGTCCGATGCGATTGAGGACAAGGACGAAATCGGGCTATTTACGCTCAAGGGTATATTGCCAGGGCGTCGTGTTACGGCATGGGCATTGTCGCTAATCGTCCTGCTTGCGCTGCTGGTCTGGCCGATCCAGACCTATTATCAATATCAAGACGTCAAGAAACGCCCCGACAGCTTTCATGCCGACAGCCTGTGGAGCAGCGGGTCGCTGTCATCGGCGCATGCCGGCCTCGATATGAACTGCCAGTCCTGCCATACCGAGGCCTTCGTCGCGGTGCGCGACAGCAGCTGCGTCGCCTGCCACAAGTCGGTGCACGATCACGCCGACCCCAAAAGGCTGTCGCTGGCCAAGGCACCGCTGGCCTGGGACGCGAAACTGTCGCGCGCCGTTGCGGACCAGTTCAACCGGCCAGAGGGTCGCTGCGTCGAATGCCATACCGAGCATGAAGGCGCAGGCGCGATGCCGCCCACGCCGCAGAAATTCTGCAGCAGCTGTCACGGCGACCTCGACACGCGTCTGAGCGATACGAAAATCGCGAACGCTGGCGATTTCAGCAGCGCACATCCACAGTTCAAGCCGATGGTCATCACCGCGCTCGACAGCCCGATAAAGAAAGAGCGCATTTCACTTGATCTGAAACCCAAAGAAGATGGCGGCCTTAAATTTCCGCATAACGTCCATCTGTCGAAAACCAATGGTGTCGCGCGAATGGCCGGGCGGCTCGGCGGACAGTTCGGTTTCGGCCAAGGCTTGGAATGCAAGGATTGCCATACGAAGACTGCCGATGGTGTCCGCTTCCTGCCGGTCGATATGGAACGCAATTGTTCGATGTGCCACAGTCTGGGCATCGAGCGTATCGGCGATACCGTGCGAACGCTGCGCCATGGCGATCCCAAAATGGTGATTGCCGACCTGCGCGCCTTCTATCGGTCGGGCGGTCCAAGTATCACGCGCTCGCAGCCTGTGTTGCAGGGTCGCCGTCGTCCCGGAAATTATGCCCAAAGCAGACCCTATTTCGCCTATTTCGGTAGCGTCAATTACGCCCGCGCCGACAGCGCAATCCGCTCGGTCTTTTCAAAGGGCGGGGCCTGTTATGATTGCCACACCGTTTTTGCGCCCCCCACAGGGTCCGACAATTGGCAGGTGCAGAAGGTGCATCAAAGCGCGCGCTATATGATGAAAGGCTGGTTCGATCATGGCGCGCACAAGACCGAGACATGCACCAGCTGCCATGCTGCCAATCAGTCGGGCACCGCCACCGACCTCTTGTTGCCGGGCATCAAGACATGCCGCAATTGCCACGGAGGAGAGGCGTCGAAGGCCGATGTTCCGTCGAGCTGCGCAATGTGTCATAGTTACCATGCCGACGACGGTGCCCCCTGGGTACCGAAATTCGATCCGACGCGCAAAAGGGAGCGGATAAGCAAGATATCGAGGACGGGGAAAGCACCCGGTTAGGGGAGGGTCATGGCGTTGCTGATCGCACAGGTAACCGACATTCATCTGGGCTTCGACCCGGACAATCCGGTCGAATTCAATCGCAAGCGGCTCGATCAGGTTTTGCGCCATTTGAGCGATGGACCCAACCGCCCCGACCTGTTGCTGGCGACGGGCGATCTGACTGAACATGGCGATGCGGCGAGTTACAAGAGGCTCGCCAATGCCTTCAGCATGTGCCGGTTTCCGGTCCATATGTGCCTTGGCAATCATGACATCCGGGCCAATTTCATCGCGCAATTTCCTGATGTGCCGGTGGCGGATGGCTTCGTCCAATATGTGCTGGACCTGCCAAACTTGCGGATCGTTATGCTCGATACGCTGGAAGAGGGGCGGCATGGGGGCGCATTTTGCGAAGCACGAGCCAGATGGCTGTCCGAAAGGCTGGCGGAAGACCGCACGACCCCGACGATCATCGTCATGCATCATCCGCCGGTGGAGGTCGGGATTGCCTGGATGAACACGCACCCGGAGGAGCAATGGGTCAGCAACTTTGCGCAGGCCATTGCCGATGCGCCGAATATAAAGGGCATTATCTGCGGTCATATCCACCGCTCGATCTCTGTGCCGTGGCAGGGAACGGCGGTATCAATCTGTTCATCAACCGCGCCGCAGGTGACGCTCGACCTCACGCCCATCGACCCGGAAAAGCCCGACAACCGTCCGATGATTATCGCCGACCAACCGGCCTATGCCCTGCATTTCTGGAACGGGCGGGAATTGGTTTCGCACTTCGACAGTGCAGGCGATCATGTCATGCTCGCAAAATATGACGGCTATTTGCAACCGCTGATCAGGCAGTTGATTGGCGAGCGCCCGGTTTAGCGCCGGGTCTGACAAAAACTTTCGTCATCCCGAACTCGTTTCGGGATAACACGCGACGGCAGTGCGTTATCCTGAAACAAGTTCAGGATGACGATTTATGGAGTTAAAAAGGGCTGTCCTACCGCCCCGCACTCCCCGGCACCTTCATCGGTGGCCGCCAGTCGGTTACCGTGCCATCATCGGTCACCATATAGGGCTTTCCAAGGCTGTTGAGGAACAGCTTTTCCATTTCTTCCCGCGTGAAGGGCCGGGAGCCGAGTCTGCCGAAGACTGCAATCTGCTTGCCCGTTTCGTCGACCCCGCGGTCGCGGTCGAGGCCTTTCGATACCGCAAATGCAGGCGAGGGGGTCTTGGCCCAGGCGATCAGTTCGGGCTTGGGCGCAGGCGAAAAGCCGTAATAGTTGGGCTGGCTCGACGGCGAGGTCAGTTGGAGCACTTTCATGCCGTTCCGTCCATCGGCGACATAGGCAAAGGCTGATGCGTTGGTCGAGGCGACGACGACATCTTCGACATCGTTCAACTGGCCGTCAAAAGTGGCTTTCAGATAGACCGTCGGCGACGCGGGCTTGGTGACATTGACGATGACCAGGCCGTCTTGTTTCCCGGCGACATACAGATAGGTTCGCGCAACGTAGAGTTTGCGCGCATTGGCAAGGGAGATGGTGCCAGAAGGAATTGCTACTGGCTCGGCCAATCGCGTCACATCGAATAGCTTCACGCCCTCGGCATCGCTGACCCAAAGATAGCGGAACTGGATGGCGGAGGCCCGCGCATCGTTCAATTCAACCACGGCCTTGGTCTTTGGTTGGAGCGGATCGTCGAGATCGACCACCACAAGCCCGATATCGGCACTCACATAGGCATAATGTCCGGCCAGCGTGATATGCCGCGCACCCTTCAGCACCCCGTCGGCGTTCCAGGTCACCGCACGCTTCAGGAAATTGTTGCGGAACTCGCCGTCGGCCAGCGTGTTTACATCGACCAGAATCAACCCTTCTTCGCTGTCGGTAATGACGGCGTAGTTATAGATTGGATGGAATGGCTGCTCCTGATTGGCTTCGCGCATTTCGGGCGTGTTGCGCAGCGGGTTGATCGGTTGATTTGTGGGCAACGCCATGCAGGTCGCATTTTTCGATTTGACGCGCGTGTTGTGGCCAAGGCTCGAAAACGGACCGGACAATATCCGCTCGGAAAAGCCCTTGTTGGCGATCGACGCGACGTCATAGACCTGGAAGCCGCGTTTGCCCTGCGCGACGAACATATACTCACCGCGCAGTTGGAGGCAGCCGACCTTGCTGCCCGTCCCCTGCACGATGTTGGCGAATTCTTCGGTCGAGTCTGTCTCGCCCGACAGGTCCTTGTCGAGCATCTTGCCGCGCACCCAGTTTTTGAGTTCGCGGCCGTTCCGGTCGACATGGAGATTGTAATAGTCGGGATAGGCGTAGCGGTGCAGGTAAGAACCGATAACCGCCTGCGGTTCGTCCCATTCGGTGACGCGCACCGCTTCGAACCCGTCTTCGAGTCCGACCCATGCATTGAGTCCGACGAAATTTACATAATTGGTGCCGAGCAGCAGCAACTGCGCCATGATCGCGTTATTGTCCTCGTTGGCGGACAAATGACAGTCGGTGCACTGCTTGGTTTCGGTCTTGCGGACGGTGTGGGGGAAGTGCGGCGCGAAGGCCTGACTGGAAAAACCGATCGAGCTTATCGGCGGTTGCTGGATGTAAATGCGTTCGCGGTTGACGTTGGTCGACGACAGCACCAGCGCGGAGGTCGAGCGGACCGGCGCAATGATGTTACCTTTTGTCGTTTGATGGCGACCGATCTGGAACATCTCGTCGCGCGCAACCTGCGGGTTGTATGTCGCGAAGTTGCGGGTTTCCTCCTCCTCATATTTGTGTGTCTTGGTTTTCCAGTTGGCCTCAATCGGCAAGTGGCAGCCGCCGCAGCTTGTCGTCCATGACAGGTGACAGGTGAAACAGGCGATGCTGTCATCGCCGTGCGCGCGGTCGTCCTTCGGCACGTCCAGCCCATATTTGTAATCGCCAGTGTCTTTGCCTGCTTTACTCATCAGTTTGGCGCGCGCGGACTTGGCGTTGAAATGCGGGCTGGCGGGGCTGACGCTGTCCTTGACGAGGCTCACTTCCCATTCGAGATTGGGATCGACGATCGAGCGCTGGATAAGCTTGCGGCTGCCGTCCGATTCGAAATACCATTCGAAGCGGCGGCGGCCGTCGGCGTTGCGGAGCAAGGTAAGGTTGTTGCCCTGCGGGCGTGCCGCTGGTCCCGATGTGAGCAACGTCGGATATGCATCGGCTGTGCCGTGGCAGTCCTTGCACCCGATTTCGACTGCATTGGCAACCTCGGTATAGATCAAACCATTGCCGTGACTGTCCTGCGCGAAATGGCAGTCCGCGCATTGCAGGCCCTTTTCGGCATGGATATCCATCAGGTGCACGGTCTTGCCGGGGTTTGCGCCGGGTGGAACGAACTTGCCTTCGCCGCTCTTGCGCCATTTTTCGGGATCGTCGGGCGCGACGATCTTGCCCTCCGCATCAAGCAGATTGCCTTCGCGGTCGCGCTTGAAAATGCCGCGAAAGTTCCAGCCATGGCCATGATAATCGGCAAATTGCGTGTCCTTCAGCTCCGGGTTGAGGTCGTAAACATTGCGCAGAAAATCGAGATCGGACCATTTCCCTTTGGGTGCAGCAGCCTCCGGATTGCGGTTCAGAACCTCCAGCTTTTCGGCAGAGGTGGGATATTTCTGCTTTTCCGGCCACATGTATGGGGCATCGGACTCATAGTCCCACATTGTGTAGCCGAGATAGCTGTTCAGGAAGATATTTGGCTGATGCATGTGACAGTTCATGCACTGCGCGGTCGGGATGGCACGGGTGAAGACATGGCGCAGCGGATGGCCCTTTTCCTTCATCGGTTCCTTGTCGTGCCCCGGCTCCTTGACTGCGCCGTGCCCTTTGGCGTCACGGTCGTCAGGCTCCAGCTTGTTGGCAATCGTCGGATCAACCGTCTGCGTCTGTCCGTCGCGCCCATATTGCGCATAGGTCAGGCTGTGCCTGGGTTCGCGGTCATTGGCATAGACCACATGACAGGCCGCGCAGCCCGAATGGCGGTAATCGCCCGGCTGGTCGTTGGTGCCCATGAACCACATGAAGGGATCGTTGAGCCGCGTCTTGTGCACGTTGAGGATCGGTATGGCGACGCGCAAGCCGGTGGCAGGACCGCGGTTCGACTGCTTGAGGTCGGGCCGTCCCGGTTCCTCGAGCCGCTGTATGCTGCCCGTCGGGTTGGGCAGTCCTACCTCGGCAAATTGCGTGTTGATGTTGCGCCCACCGCGTTCGAAGACACGGAAAATGTCGCCGGGCGGTGTTACCGTCCACATCGGCAGCGGATAAAGCGCGGCAATCGCGCCGCGCTTTTTCTGTTCCTCGGTGACGGTGCCGGGCGGATTGCCCGGTGACATGATCTTCGCTGGTTCACCGGTGCGGGTATAGGCCTCCCCAGCGATGTAATTTTTGTAGGGCAATATGCCGTTATTATAGGCCGCCCCGCCCCAGAGCATGGCACCGGATGCCATAATCGAACGCTCGCCAGCCTCGATAACCTCCATATGGCAGGCGCCGCAGGACTCGCGCGCGACGCGATAATCGCTGGGGTTGATGAACCGGATGAATTCGGGGCTTTCGCGGTTCAGCAACGTGTAGGTACGCTTCGGATTGGCAGACGACGGATAGTGCCAGCTTTTGGGATATTTGGGCAGGACATGCGCCTTTTCGCGCGCGGCGACATAGATGGGGTCGTCATGTTTCAGGTTGGAATTGCCGAAAATTTTCGGATCGCCGCCATGACAGTCGACGCAGCCCAGTTGGACTGCGGGAGAGGTGTGCATGGTCGGCGCGTCGGTCTTAATGTGACAACTATAACAGCCCGCTGACTTCGCCTCGACATCTGCAGGCTCTTGATTGCGCGGCGCAGGCGGGAACACGGGGTAGATGCGCTCGACCGGCTTTTCCTTGTCGGCGGCGTAGGCCAACGTTGCCGTAAAAACTGCGCAGAACAGCAGCAGCAAAAGGAGCAGGATGCGATTGCTGATCGAGGCGGTTGGCGCGCGCATCAATAGGTCAATATCACATTGGCGAGCAGCGAATAATATTGCTTGTCGCGCGGGCGGTTGGTGAACAGATCCTTGAAGCCCTTGCCCGGATGCAGCGCGGCTGCGGACAGGCGAAAGACGATGTTCTGCGTTGCCTTAGGCCGCCAGATTGCGGCCGCCGAAAGGTCGAAGCCGATGTCATTGGGGATGCTTCCCTCCGAACGCAGGACGCGAAGACTCGACGTATTTTCAAACCAAAGATGATTGGCATTGGCGGAAAGGCGTATGGTTGGCGTCAAATCGAAATCGGCGCCTGCCCCGACCATTATCGTCCCGGGATTGTTGAAATTCGACTGCCCCTGTTCCTTTGACGAGCGCAGCGAATTCAATATGCCGTTGCGTCCGTTGACGCTTACTGCCCGTCCGCCGCCGGCAAAGGGTATCGTCTGGCGTATCCAGTAACTGGTGTCGGCACCCGCAAAAACCGGGTTTTCGAAGATCGCGTCGAAGCCGGTTTCCTTGTCATCGAACGGGTCATGGTCGCCGCTCGCATAGAGCCCGGAGAGCCGGAACCGCAACCAGTCGACATCATAGCTTGCCTCGGCTGCAGCAAAACCGGCCCGGATTTTGGCGTTCCGCCCGGTGAAGAAGCTCGCCCGGTCGGTGCCGAGCGCGGCATAGAGCGAGGCTGACAGGTTGATCCGCCCAATCCGTCCATCCGCGCTATAACCCAGATAAGCGACATCATATTCGCGCCCGCGCAAATCGCCGATCAGTGCGGGTCGAACCGGGAAACCATTATCGTCGATCTCGATGCGGTCACGCTCGCGGTTCATATTGTAAACGACGGTAATCTGGCTGGTGAGACCGGGAATCGGCAAATCCTGCCGGTAAAGGTTGGCGATGAACAGCCAGTCGTTGCGCGGGCGTTGAACGACGCTGTTCAGGCCGGAATTGGTGTCCTTCTCAAGACGCCAAAAGGCCGCAAGATTATATTGCCAGCGGTTGTTGTCGCGATTGCCGAAATAGCGGATCCCCAGTTGCTGGTCGTTGAACAGGAAACCCCGAAAGTCGCTTTGGAACGGCTGGATCCCGACGCGAATGGACTCGAAGTCATAGCGGTCTGACGTGTTGCGGATATGATAATCGAGGAATAGTTCCTGTACGCCGAGAAAATGGTCGAAGCGGCGTGACGGCTTGGACGGTTCGACAAACAGGACGCGCTTTTCGGGCACATTCACATAATTGGCGTTGAGCGCGAGCGTCACTCGATATTCGATGTCGGGCGGCTTATAGGCCGTCATCCCCTTGATGAGCGACGCGCCGACGATGAAAGTCTGCGAATAAACCTCGCTGCCGTCCTTGCCGAACACGTCGATGTCGCCGGGCCGCTCGGTCGTTTGAACACCGACGGGAATCGGGAAGGTGCGCGCCTCGACCACCGTGTCGCTGACGGCGCTGGCCACGATGAACCAGTCTTTGCCCTTGATCGGTAACCATGGCACCTTGGCCGGGTTTATCGGACGGTCGCCCTTATAGGTGTTCTGGTTGTAAGGATCGTACCAGCGTTCCTTGACCAGTCCCAGCGTCTCAACGAGACGCCATCTGTCGGGAATGGGGAATTCCTCCGTGGGGAAGGCTTCGGGCGGGGGCGGGCGGACTGCGCCGATATTGTCCTGCGTGACCTTATCGGGAAGGCGGGGCTGATAACCGGGACGCCTGCGACCGTCTATGATACCATTGTCGGGCTCGGCCAGCGGGTCGCGTTCCGCTTTGTCGGCTTCGACAAGCTCTGGCGTCGCATCGTCCCCCACTTGCTCCGCCGCTGCCTGCATTGCCAGAAACGGACCGAGCGAGGCAAAGGGATCGAAGATTCTGACCTCGGCAGCGACAGGTGTGGGTGGGGGAAGATCGCCGACCATGGTCATAGCCCCTGACACACATTTTGCTGCGCGGTGTCGAGGAACGGCGCGAAGGGGCAGCTAACGAAGCGTAAACGAACCGGATTGCCGCCAACACTGGCCGTTATCTGGTCCGACCGGATAGCGAGCGCGGCATTGCCGACGCCGCCGACGCGCGTTCCTGCGTTGTTGGTACCCAGAAATGCCACCATGTCGTCCTGGTCGATACCGTCACCGGAAACGCCGATTGCGCCGACCAGTGTCGAACCTCGATAGACTGGAACCGAGCCCGGGAAAATCTGTATGCCATTTTGCAAGCGGTTCTGCCCCGTTGCGACGTCGGGCGTTGTCGTGCAGCGGGCTGGCGTGTCGGGATTGGCACCGAGCAGGAAGCCGACATGCGTGGTAATGTTGCCGACGACGAGGGCCGATTGCAGCCCTGTTGAGAAAGGATTGAATCCGCTGATGCTGCGCGACAACGGCCCTTGCGGTCGCCCGACTTCGCCATCGGGGAAATAGGGCCGCGAGATATTGCCAATCGCGCGGCTGGTCCACGCGGTTTGCCCGGTGAAGATATTGCTGTTGCCGAAAAATGTCCGCGCATCGCGCAGAAATGCCCCGACATCGGGATTGGTGTTTGCAGTCAGGTCCGATGCAGCCCGCGCGTTTGAGAAAAAGCCCGCCGTGCGGGCCTTTTGCAGCGATACGTCGGTCCCGAACATAGGCGCATCGGGGCTTCGGACGATCCCCAGTACGGCGCCGTGCGTATCGACAAGGCTGATCGTGACCTGCGCGCGGCTGTCATTGGGCCGCCTGATCTGCCCGCGCGTACGGCTCATGATGGTGAAGGCTTCTTCCAGCAGCGCCCGTGCTTCCGTCGCGCTGATTGGCGTAGTGACAGAAGCGGTATCGGTTCCCGCGCGTATTGGGAAACGGTTGGTCCCCGCACCATCGGACAGGACATAGGCATCGCGGTTGGCAAACTCGGCGGCGGTCGAGGCGCGGACGCCCGATGTCTCGCTGCCATAGACCGCGCCGGCGGAGATGGTAGCGTTGGCATAGCCCGGAACCGCGACAAGATTGCCGATGCTGCCGTTGATCGTGGAGAAAGACTGCGGCGTGCCCCCGCGTAATCCGGCGGTGGTTGCGTCGGAGTAGCGGAGCAACGTACCATCGACGCTGATCCGTTCGGCGCGAATATCCTCTGGTGCGGCGAAGCCCTGCGTTGCGGCAAGCGCGATAAACTCCTCCGCATCATTATCTACGTCTAGGATGTTGGAATCGAAGCCGTAAACGCCATCCCCCATTATCCCGACGCCGCCAACGACAACGCCGTTCTTGTAGAGCGGAAATCCGCCGGGGTCGGCGGAGAGACCGAGTGGCGAGCGCTTCGGACCGATGAGAGCGGCCGAGCCGAAAGCGCCAAATCTCTGCACAAGGTCGGAACAGGGCAACTGACTGAATTGCACCCCGTATAATGGCCCGCTCTCCAACCCGGCGGTCGTGGGCGCTGGCGGGAAATGCTGCTGAACGATCTGGCTGGCAGTGCGGGTCGAAAAGGCGTTGCCGCCGCTCGACAGATAGGCACCTGAAATGGCCTTGGCAATTGCCCCAGCGACAGCCGCCGGGGCAGGAAGGCTTGCGCCCTGCAATTCGGTATTGGCGGTCACGCCGCCTGGCGCGTCGGGTATCCTGAGCGTCAGGTTCGCGCCGTTCATCACAAATACGCCCAACACGTTGCCGACCCGGTCGACAACTGCAATTGTTGAGGGCAGACCCCGCGCCTGCGCCTCTGCTACTGCCAGCGAAATGACTCGCTCAACGTCGGCTATGCCAAGCGATTCCGGTGCCGGATCGGTGAAAAGCCGCGATGCCGATGGCGGCGGTGAAGGAGGGGGAGGTGAGGGCGGAGAACCACCGCCGCTGCCCCCGCCGCCGCAGGAGCCGACGACGAGCGCGCAACTGGTAATGATCGCCGTCAGGTCCTTGCGCATTTTACCGCAATGCCCTGACCGCGCTGGCCGCTGCGCCCAGCGAACTGCGGAAATCGGCTGGCCGGTAGGCGTTGGGATCACGCACCGCATCATAGGCGCGGTTGACATTGGCCCGAATGCCAGCCGCTGCGCCTTGCGTGACGTTGCCTGAACGAACCAGTGCGCTGAGCAGCGTATCGACCGCCATCACAGCCTGCACCGACCCTTCATAGTCCGTCAGCCGCGCGGCAATCGCATCGGTGGCGATAGTGTCGATGATGGCGAAAGCCTGACTGCTGCCGAAACTGCCCGCCGCGAAATTGTCGGCAAGTGCTTCGGCTGTTGCCGACAGGCGGCGCGCAGCCGCTATCGCAGTTGTGCGGTCGACTGCGAGCGCGGCATGGAAATCGCGGCTCGCCTTTTCGAACTGACCCGCTGAGCCGGGATTTGTCACGCGCGCTGCGGCCGCCAGCATGATCATATTTTCGTCATTATAGGGCGGAAAGCCTTCGGGGATCGGACGCCCCGGATTGTTGACGCCCGTCCTCACTGCGTCGGCCTGATCATAAATGCGGCGGTGGCAGCTATGGCAGTCGAAGAAGTAGAATTCGGGAAAAACCCCCTCCGTGCCGCGATTGGGGTTTGTGTAGAGATCGAGCGAACGTTTAAGCGCCATCGCCTGTCCGACAGCCCACAGCTGCACATTATCGCTGCGCCGTTTGCGCGCAATATAATCGGCGTCCTCGTCATGATGCTGTTGCAGTGAGGAGAAGAGGTCCAGTTCGAAGGCGATGCGCGGATGTCCTGCCGCCATGATGCGATGGTTGACGAACTGCCCCTGCGCGGCGCTGCCGAAATGGCAGTCGAGGCAGACATTGGCCCGAACCTTCGGATTTTCCAGTGGAATCATACCCCGCGCGACATTGGAGGCGTGGCTGGCACCGACGGCATAATGGCTGGCGATCCAGTTGGATGCGCCGCCGTGGCACGCCTCGCATCCGACTCCGTCGGCAAGCTGGAAACGGTTGCCGCGCGATGCCGCCGGGTCGACGTGGCAGCCAAGGCACATCGGCGCGGAAGCAGCCGAACCGATGCCGAGATTCCTGGCAATATGCGCGCTACGCTTGCCAAGCAGGACTGCATATGCCTGGCTATGCTTGCCGGCGGGTGAAGATGGTTCCTGCCAGCGCAGGATCTCGTCCTGCCTGACGACCGCGCCGTCTGCCTCCAGCCGCCCGTGGCAGGTCGATCCGGCGCAGGATGCGACCCCCAAATGGGTACGGCCTGACGATTGATCGGCACGCGCGGGTGACATCAAAAGAACGCTGGCGAAGACCAACACAGCCGCCAGCAGTCCCAATAGCCCAAAGGACAACCGGTCTTCCGTTATGCGGCGATGCCCATCCTCAGCCATGCGCGATATTTTCTCCCCCGCGGAAATGGCGACCGATGCAACTATTCCGGCCTTCGCGTGGCATTTCAAGCATAGAGTTTACACAACACCATAAGCGAGCATCGCGTCGGCCACTTTTTTGAAACCTGCGATATTTGCGCCACGGACATAGTCGCAATGGCCGCCGCCGACCTGCCCATATTCGACGCAGCGCGCATGGATGCCGTCCATGATGTCGACCAGAAGCTGCTGCAACTGCTCCTCCTTCCACGATATGCGTGCCGAGTTTTGGCTCATCTCCAGACCTGACACAGCAACCCCGCCCGCATTCGCAGCCTTGCCCGGCGCAAAGAGGATTTTCGCCGCCTTGAAGACATGCACGCCGTCCAAATCGGTCGGCATGTTCGCGCCCTCGCTGACCGCAATGCAGCCATTCTTGATCAGTTCGCGGGCATCATCGCCGAGCAGTTCGTTCTGTGTCGCGCAGGGCAGCGCCACATCGCAGGGGACGCCCCAGGGCGTTTTGCCAGCGTGGAAAGTCGAGCCCGCGAACTGCTCCACATATTCGCTGATCCGCCCGCGGCGGACATTTTTGAGCGTCTTGACCCAGTTGATCTTTTCCTGCGTCATTCCTTCGGGATCGTGGATGAAGCCGCTGCTGTCCGACAGTGTCACGACCTTCGCCCCAAGCATGGTCGCCTTTTCCGCCGCGTGTGTCGCAACATTGCCCGACCCCGAAATAACCGCGGTCTTGCCGACCAAGTCCTGACCCTTGGTCTTCAGCATGTTGGCGAGGAAATAGACCGCGCCATATCCAGTCGCCTCGGTACGGATCAGCGAGCCGCCATATTCGAGGCCCTTGCCGGTCAGCACGCCAGTAAACTGATTGGTGATGCGCTTATATTGGCCGAACATATAGCCGATTTCGCGCCCGCCGACGCCGATATCGCCTGCGGGCACATCGACATCTGCGCCAACATGGCGGTACAACTCTGTCATAAAGGACTGGCAGAAGCGCATGACCTCATGGTCGCTTTTGCCCTTTGGGTTGAAGTTGGACCCGCCCTTGCCCCCACCCATGGGAAGGCCGGTCAGCGCGTTCTTGAACGTCTGCTCGAAAGCGAGGAATTTAAGAACGCTTTCATTCACCGACGGATGAAAGCGGATCCCGCCCTTATAGGGGCCGATTGCATTGTTGTTCTGCACCCGCCAGCCACGCTGCACACGGACATTATTATTGTCGTCTTCCCAGCAAACACGGAAGGACACGACCCGGTCGGGTTCGGCAATACGCCGCAATATCTGTTCGCGGTGATAGCGTTCCTTGTCGGCGAGGAAGTCGAAAATATCCTCCGCCACCTCCTGCACTGCCTGGATGAATTCGGTCTGGCCCGGATTGCGCTTTTTCACGCCCTCCATGAAGGTGGGCAGGTCGACATGATCGGTAACAGCCATGATATTCCTCCTCTTGCATCATCTGGCGCGACCCCGAATGCTTGTGTCCGTGCTATGTCTTCCGGCGAATGACGAGGTTACGGATTTCGGTCATATCCTCCATTGCAAAGCGGATGCCTTCGCGGCCGAGGCCTGAATCCTTGACCCCGCCATAGGGCATATTGTCGACGCGGTAGCTGGGGACATCGTTGATGACGACGCCGCCTACGTCCAGCCTGTCCCACGCATCGAGCGATTTGAAAAGATCGCGGGTAAAGATACCCGCCTGCAATCCGAATTTGCTGTCGTTGACCTCGTCGAGCGCCGCATTGAAGTCCGTGAATCTTGAAAGATTGGCGAGCGGTCCGAACGCTTCTTCGCGATAGGCCTTGGCATCACGGCTGACGCCCTCCAGCAAGGTCGCCTCCAGCATCGCACCTTCGCGCTTCCCACCGCAGAGCAATTTGGCGCCGCCAGCGACCGCTTCCTGAATCCAGTCGTCGAGCCTTGTTGCTTCCTTGATGTCGATCATCGGGCCGATGAAAGTGTCGCGATCATGGGGGTTGCCAGCGACCAGTGTTTTGGTTTTCGCCACCAGCATGTCGCGGAACCGGTCATACACCGCATCATGGATGATGATCCGCTGCACGCCGATACAGCTCTGCCCTGATTGGTAGAACGCGCCAAAGATGACGCGCTCCAGCGCATCGTCGAGGTCGGCATCATGGTCGATGATGACCGCAGCATTGCCGCCAAGTTCGAGCACGACCTTCTTCTTGCCCGCCTTGGCCTTCAGTGCCCAGCCGACATCGGGCGAGCCGGTAAAGGACAGTAATTTGAGCCGGTCGTCCTCGGTAAACAGGTCCGCGCCGTCGCGACTGGCAGGCAGGATCGAAAAGGCACCTGCGGGGAGATCGGTCTCGGCCAGTATCTCGCCCATGATGATCGCGCCCAGTGGTGTGCGGCTGGCGGGTTTCATCACAAAGGGGCAGCCTACTGCAATGGCTGGCGCAATTTTGTGCGCGGCAAGGTTCAAGGGAAAGTTGAACGGCGAAATGAAACTGCATGGGCCAATCGGCACGCGCTTCCACATCCCCTGATAGCCCTTGGCGCGTGGGCTGATATCGAGTGGCTGCACCTCGCCGGTCATCCGCACCGATTCCTCGGCGGCAATCCGGAAAGTGTCGATCAGGCGGGATACCTCACCCTCGCTGTCCTTAATCGGCTTGCCCGCCTCGACGCAGAGCGCATAGGCCAGTTCCTCGGACCGCTCCTTGAAACGCGAGACGCAGTGCATCAGCACATTCTGCCGTTCGTAGCTCGCCATCGCCGACATCGGCTCTACGGCCTCAACGGCGCCCGCTATCCCGGCATCGATCGTCGCGCTGTCGGCCTGCGCGACGCGGAATGCGATTTTGCCGGTGAATTTGTCGGTGACAGCCAAATCAGTATTCGGCTGCTCCGCTTTGTTGTTCAGGTAAAGCGGATAGACATCCTTCAACATGCTCATAATGCGGCGCTCAGTTCCTTGATCTGGCGGTTGAGGATATGGTCGTTTTCCGAATAGTCCACCGGGCAATCGATAAGGTGCACGCCAGGTGTCGCAAGACAATGCGCCAGCAATTCCTTCAGATGCGCTGCACTCTCCGCACGATGGCCGTGCGCACCATAGCTTTCCGCATATTTGACGAAATCAGGGTTGCCATAGGTCAGACCGAAATCGGCAAAACCCATATTGGCCTGTTTCCAGCGGATCATGCCATAGGCATCGTCGCGCAGAATCAGTACGGTCAGGTTGAGGCCGAGGCGAACGGCGGTCTCCATCTCCTGACTGTTCATCATGAACCCGCCATCGCCGCAAATCGCCATGACCTTGCGGTCGGGATAGACCATGGCCGACATCATGGCAGACGGCAGCCCCGCGCCCATAGTCGCGAGTGCATTGTCGAGCAACACTGTGTTGGGCCGACAGGCCGTGTAACCGCGCGCGAACCAGATTTTGTAAACGCCATTGTCAAGACAGATGATGCCGTCATCGGGCATGGCGTCGCGCACTTGCTGCACCAGATGCGGAGGGAATATCGGGAAACGCGCATCGTCCGAAAGGCTGGCGGTGTGTTCGACCTCCGCCTTGCGGTAATCGAGCATCTGTCCGCAATTCCAGCCGCCGCTCGGCACGATATCTTCCTTCATCTGCCAGATCGCATTGGCGATATCGCCGATCACCTCGATATGCGGGAAGTAAACCGGATCGACCTCCGCCGTCTTGCTCGACACATGGATGACGGTTGCGCCACCCGTCCGCATGAAGAAGGGGGGCTTTTCGATAACGTCATGGCCGATATTGACGATGCAGTCCGACGCCTCGACTGCGCGGTGCACGAAATCGCCCGCTGACAACGCTGCGCAGCCCAGAAATTTGGGGTGCCGCTCGTCAATCACGCCCTTGCCCAATTGCGTGGTGAGAAAGGGGATGCCTGTCTTCTCGACGAATTGCAGCAGCATGCGGCTGGTCATCGTCCGGTTGGCCCCGGCACCGACGACCAGAATCGGCGACTTGGCCTTTTCCAGCGCCTCGACGGCGGCGCGCACCGATTTGCCATCAGCGTTCGGGCGGCGCGAGATGCTGCGCTTCAGCGGCAGGGCGTCGGTATGCTCGTCGGCGATGTCCTCGGGCAACTCGATATGCACCGCGCCGGGCTTTTCTTCCTCCGCGAGCCGGAACGCCTCGCGCACACGGCTCGGGATATTGTCCGAAGAGGCCATCTGGTGCGTATATTTGGTTATCGGGCCCATCATCGCGACGACATCGAGTATTTGGAAACGGCCCTGTTTCGATTTCTTGATCGGCTTCTGCCCGGTGATCATCATCATCGGCATCCCGCCCAGCGTCGCATAAGCCGCTGCCGTGACAAAATTGGTCGCACCCGGCCCGAGCGTAGCGAGACAGACGCCCGTCTTGCCCGTATGGCGGCCATAGGTAGCGGCCATGAAGCCAGCTCCCTGCTCGTGGCGCGTCAGGATGAGCTTGATTTTGGTCGACCGCGAAAGACTGTCTAGGAAGTCCAGATTTTCTTCACCCGGAACGCCAAAAATATACTCGACCCCTTCTTCCTCAAGGCACTTAATGAACAGGTCGGATGCTTTCTGGGTCATGGGTGGCCTTTACAGTTATCGGTTGGCGGGGGCGGGGCAGCGTTCATCGTCGGCCGTGCAGGTTGCCGGCCACAAATCGTCATTACCCGAACCCGTCACCGGTTCGTCGATCAGCGGCGGATAACCGAAGGTTTCGGGATCCTTGAGTTCGATCAACGCTGTGGGGAATTGATTGTCACCTGTCTGATCGGGATCGAGTGGCTGGGTAAGGTCGTCTTCGGTGATCGATACCGGGTTTTCCTGCTGCCGGCAGGCAGCGATGCCGGTAATCTGACACCCGTTCATCGTCGACAATGTGTCGAAGCCGGTCGCCGTCTGGCTTGGCGTGCCGTTAATGTTCAATAGCGGAATAGCCGACAGTCCGGTTGTGAAGCCGGTTGCCGATGTAATCTGGCCGTTGATGATAATCAGGCCGCCGGGGCTGGTCAGATTGACGTTAATCGCATTGGCGCTGATCCCGCGACGGTCGCGGAACAATGTGGTGGCGCCGCTATTTTGCACGAAAATCTGGTTGCCACCGTTCAGATTGACGACGCCAGCGCTCAATATGCCGGTGTCGCTGACAAAGCCATCATTTTGTCCCAAACGAGTGTTAATGGCGGCGGCACCAGTCAGGGCTGCAATCTCCGCAAGTGCAGACGTCGAGGCAGCAACAATGCTGTTCGAGCTGAGGTTAAGCGTGCCGGTCAGTGCATTGGCATTATCCCGAATGGCAACCGAACCTTGTCCGGAGACGATTTGCAGCGATTGATCGGCGCTCAGCAGAAAGGTGCTGTTCGCCCCGGCGCCGTTCAGCGCAACTGCTCCGTTGACTTGCATCGAGCCTGTGGTGCGGATCGAAAGCGTGCCATTGTCCGCAACATTCCCCGCCGCATTGCCAGCCCGGCTGGACAGCGAGAATGGACCGACGACGATGCTCGGTTGCGTGAACCCGCCTGCGGGCGGTGTCACGGGCGCGCCGGTTGTGGCCAGATTGCCGCTCCAGCTAATATCGATATTGTTGCCGAAGATGCGCGCAATTTCGGCATCGGACAGACTGTAGCCTGCGGTGACACCGCTGCCGCCGATGGTCATTTGCGAACCTGCGCTATTGGTCAGAACCACATTTTGTGTCGTGCCGATGGTGCCTAGGCGACCGCCTGTCCCGATCAGGATATTGCCGGACCGAACGGCGATATTGGGCGCGCCGGCTGCACCGTTGAATGCGGCCTGTCCGTTTGCAGCAACGTCGATTGCCGTTGCTGCCGTTGCTGTGCCAGTAAATGTTGCATCCTGCCCGGCCCGAATCGTGATCACGTCAGCGCTGCTGTTGCCCAGCACTGCATTGCCGGTCACGGTTGCGGTCAAATTGCGCGGCGCGGTAACCGAGGTTGCCGTTAATGAAGCTCCGTTGACGATCAGATCGCGACCGGCTGTGACATTACCCAGCGACTGTGCCCCGACCGAGGTCAGCAGCACATCATTGCCCGCCGTCGTCAGGATACTGCCGGTAGTGATGGCACCTCCCGAATTGATATTGGCTGCCCCGCCCCGCACCGCGAGCGGACCGCCAATAGTTACGTTGCCCGGGGTCACCAGACTGCCCGCGGTGGTAATGGTGCCATCATTTGCGATGGTGTTAAGTACCCCGCCGGCATCGACCGAACCCAGCGATATGCCGCCATTTGCGAAGAGGCCGACATTGCCGCCCGACAGCAATGTTGCCGTGGGTCCCGTGATCGCGCCCGCACCTGCGTATAGATTGAGCGTATTGCCGGCGCTCAGATTGGCCGCGCCAGTCAGGTCGATCGGCCCGTTGAGGACCGAAACCAGCAAGTTCGCAGAGGCTGATGCGTTTAATGGCCCGGCAAAGCTCACGCCATCGCGCGCGCGTATCGAGATGTTGTTGGAACCGAGCGATCCAGCCAGCGTCACACGATTGGCGAGGCCGACCGTGCCGCTTGCCGGTCCGACCTGAATTTGTGTCGTTGCGGTTACAGCACCGAGGCAGATATTCCCCTGTACACAATTCGCCGAGAGTAGGCCGCCATCATTTCCTCCCGCAACGCCGACCGGCGGAGCATTGTTTACCGTCGCGGTCAGGCTTTGCCCGTTGATAGTCCCGGTCGTTGCATCGATGGCATCGGCGGCGAGAACAAGCCCGAAGCCGGGCGAGGACAGCGTGCTGCTGGCGACGACCAGCGACCGGATTTCACCTGGGATGGCGTCGATAGGCACAATCGCGCCGACATTCAGCTGGATATCCCCACTGGTGGTGACATTTTGCGCGGAGGTGATGGTCGAATTGCGGATGATGATGTCGTCACCCGAATTCAACGTGACCATATTGCCGCTGCGAATGTCTGCGCCGCCGCTGACCACGACATCGCCGCCCGAGAAGATATTCACGCTGTCGCTTGCCGCAACTGCGCCTGTCACATTTGCCGTCGCCAGTTGGTAGAAGGCGAATGACCCGCCGGTGCGAAATCCTGCGCGCATGTTCAGCGAGCCATTGTTTACATTCGCATTTCTAAGGCTGGCGTCCAGCGCGGCCCTGATATTCGCGCCTGTCGTTGCAAACAGCTGGTCGACATTGGCAAAGCCAAAATCGGCGACAATGTCGGCGGTGGTCGCACTGCGAATGATGCTTCCGGTCCGTGCATCGAAACTCTGGCTCGCGAACAGCGACACGGAATCGCCTCTCACCGTATCAACAAGGCCGGGCTGGGCGAAATGCGTGATCAGGATGTCGGTACCGGCGCTGCCCGACAGCACGCCGCCAGCAATAAACTGCCCCTGACCGGTTCCACCGATGGCAATGCGTTCACCAGTGGTAAGCTGGGCGAAGTCCGTCACCGATATGTCGGCTTCGTTCATCTGCAAAAAGATGCCCTGACCCACCGCACCCGTCGACAGCCCCAGCGCAGCCGCGTCGAGTGTTGCCAGCTGGATTTCTCCACCGAGGGGATCGCCGTTCAGATTGCTGATTTCGATGCGGCCCGCGAAACCGTCTGGTGCCAGTGTGTCACTGAAACCGGAGCTCGAGAAAGTTGCATCGCTGGCGTTGAAGGACCCCGATGTGCCGAAGAAATCAGGCCTGACGATTAGCGAAGATATACCGCCGCTGCCGATGAAGCCAGCGGCCGTCGACCCGAAGAAGAAGCCATTGCCCCCATTTACGCCGGCCGCGCCGAACCCGCCATCAGCCCCGCTCGCACCTGCCGGACCTATTGCAGATAGGCCGAAGCCACCAGCTCCACCTGCTCCGCCTGCTCCACCCGCCCCCGGATTGCCTCCGCGACCACCGACACCGGGCGCGCCGCCATCGCCGCCCGCGCCACCCACACCGTCGGTCTGGATCTGCAATGAACCTGCATCGGCGGTGCCCCCTTCCGACGTAAAGCTCGCATTGCCGCCCAGACCGAAGCCACCCTGCACGCCATTGCCACCTTCACCGCCGAAACCACCTTCGCCGCCATCTCCTCCGGTTCCGCCTTGACCGCCATCGCCGCCTGCGCCGCCTGCGCCGCCGGTAAAGTTATCGAGGCCGTTGGCACCCGTGCCGCCTGCGCCCCCAGTTCCGCCAGTTCCGCCGCGTCCGCCCTCTCCGCCGGTGCCGCCTGCGCCCCCGGTACCGCCCAAGGCGTTGGCACTGATGAAGGTGCTGTTCGAAACAAAGTCCGCTGTCGACACCAGTATTGACGCATTTCCGCCTGTTGCCTGTCCGGCGGCACCACCTTCGCCGCCGATGGACCCGGTGCCGCCCGTGCCGCCAACGTTGCCGCTACCGCCCAAACCACCGTTGGCCCCCGGGACTGCACCATTGGCACCTGTCGCGCCCGTTGCCCCTGTCGATCCGGTCACACCGGTTGTTCCGGTGCCGCCAGCACCGCCGGTGCCACCTGTCGCATCGGCTGAAACAACAATATCGACCAGATTTGCCGTTGCACCGTTGGCAACGGTCAGAGAGGCATTGCCACCTTGTGCTGCACCGCCTGCCGAACCTATCACGCCGCCCGCGCTCGATCCGCCCGCGCCGCCGATGCCCGCCGCACTGACTGTCATGTCGGTTGAAATCAGGTTGGCGCCGATGCCATCAATTGTTGCCGCGGCGTCACCACCAGTGCCGTCGCCGCCATCTCCTCCAACACCTCCGCTGCCGCTACCGCCATTGCCGCCGGTACCGGCCGACCGGATAATCAGCGAGTCGACCGTCAGATCTCCGAAATTCAGGTTCAGACGTGCGCCTGAAATGCCTGTTCCGCCGCTGCCGTTACCGCCCGCACCACCCGTCAACCCCAAGCTGCCGTTACCGCCAAAGCCGCTTGTGTCGATAACGAGGCTCACCAGAACGGGGTCGAAATCGAGCGCCAGATTAGCAGCGCCGCCCAGTCCGTCGCCGCCCGCGCCGCCCGCCGCTGCGCCATCGCCATAGCCCATCAGGAAACCGTCGATGACAGGATCTGCCGATACGCCGCCGCGCGCACCCGTTCCCGTCGACGATAGCGTCAGATTGTCGATAAAGAACACATCCTGGCTGGCTGAAAAATTGCTGACGCCGCCCGTTCCGTTCCCGCCGGCGCCGGCATCGCCCGCACCAAGGCCCCAGAAATCGCCGCCAATGCCGCCGCTTCCGTTTGATCGAACATCGACGGTAGGTGCCGTCAGCTGACCGCCGGTGACGGTCAGCGAGGCTGTGCCACCCAGGCCTGCGCCGCCCGCGCCCGAAACCAGCGGCTGCGATGGGAGGGTGACGCTATTGATATAGCCATCCCCGCCCCGACCGGACGCATCCACAACCAAGGTCTGGGCAAAGCTTGCAGTTCCATCCGATATGGTGAAGGTCGCATTGCCTCCGGCGCCGGACGCACCAGCGAGGCTCTGCTCGATAGCGATGCTCTCGTCGATATTTGCACTGCCGTCGGGGTTTTGCCCGCTGCCCTTTCCGGTCGCGCTTATCCTGGCTTCATTAGCGGTAAGCGTGCCGCCTTCGACCGACAGGACGGCGTCGCCGCCGGTGCCGTCGCCCGTGAAAACGCCATTGAGGGAGCCGACACTTTGGTTGGACTCGACTGCAATCAACGCGTCGGCGGTGATGTTGATGTCGTCGGCTGTCACCGTTCCGTTAAGGACAGTTAGAGATGCCGACCCCCCAGTCGCGCCGCTCGTTCGCGACGTTTGTGACGTGATCCCATCGGCAGAGGCGGTGATCGACAGCGCATTGACAATATTGCTGGTGGCAATCGTGATATCCGCATTGCCGCCGACCGCCGGACCGGTGCCGCCATAATAGGTGCCGCCCGTCCCGGTGCTCCCGCTGCGTCCATCTGCAAAGGCAAGTATCGTTCCCGCGCTGACCTGTGACGCATCGGTAATCGAGATATTCGCGTTACCGCCCGTGCCGCTGCCGCCGGAGCCGCTGTCGAGCGTTCCTGCGGTTACAATGTCTCCACCGCTGCCTCCTGAACCTGTGGCGATGGCGGCGACCCCGGCCAGAAAACCGGGCAGCGGACCAAAGCTTGCGGCTCCGGTCAGCGAAATCGTGGCGGTGCCCCCGGTCCCATTGCCTCCATTCCCGGCGGCATCGCCGGGATTGAGGCTGGTGCCGCCATCGCCGCCTATGCCCGATGCTTCGACCACCAGATCGGGCAGCGCCAGTGCTTCATTGGTCAGGTTCAACGTGGCCAGGCCGCCAACGCCATTACCCCCATTGCCCCCGCCGATGCCGCCATTGACGAGCGAATTGCCACCCCCGTCGCCGATACCGTTGGCCGTCAGAACCAGGGTCGGGAGCACAAGCTGATTGACATCGCCTATCGACAGCAATGCCGACCCGCCGGTTCCACTGCCGCCATTCACCGCCTCGGGCGGTGCAATGGTGACGCCGATGGAGGACAGATAGCCGATAATGCCGAAGCCATTGGCCTGTACATCGAGGCCGCCGGTAAACAGTGCAGTTGTGCCGGTTCCGGTCAGGCTAACGGCTGCATTTCCGCCAAGGCCGTTACCCATATTCAATACGCCATATCCACCAACACCGTTGGCCCGCACATTTGTCGCACCGGTAATGCGCAGGTTTCCGTCGGCTACATTGATAGTTGCCGTACCCCCGCGACCATTTCCGCCGTTGAGATTGGACAATGAAATGCCAGCGGTCACTCCCGAAAAGCCAATCGAGCTAGCATCGACGGTGAGATCGCCGCCGACGGAAACCAGCCCGCCAGAGGCGCTTACCGAGGCATTGCCGCCCTGACCCTGACGGCTGGATCCGACAAACAGGTCTCCCCCGACGCTGACCGATTCAAGAGCGCTTGCCGCAACGACAGCCGAGGACAGGTCACCCCATAAAAGCGCGCTGCCGGTAAACGTCAGAACATTCGGATCGGCGCCGTTCGATCCTGCACTGGCCAGCAGATTGCCCGATGCGCGCGCGCGTACGCGGCTGGAAAAGGTAGTGAAAAATGCAGATGTGTCGCCGATGGTGATATTGGCGGCATTCGCGTTTACGGGGGCTGCATGCTCGCCGAAGTCCGGTGTGCCATTGGCGATATTATAGCCGGCCGACAGCACCACCTCGCCATTCTGCACTGTCGCTGTCGCCGCCGGAGTATAGCCGACATTGCCGTTTACCAGCATGCTGATGGCGCTGTTCTTGGGTATCGCGACCATGTAAATGCGCTGCGGATCACCTGCGCCGCCGCTGCCCGGACCGGTGGTGGTACCAAGTTCGCCATGCACAACGCCATTTGCGTCGCCGCTGCCAGTCGACACACTAATGTCGAACAGGCCGCTGCCGCCATCCATCGTGATGTCGACTGCCTCGGCCCCGACATATGCTGCCGACCCGTCGACCTGCACCGTACCGTTTTGCACGACGCGCGGGGCCACCATCGCGACATAGCTTGACCCATTGATTAGCGCGTTGATTTGGGCGCCGTCCTGAATGTTGATTGCAGACGCCGTGTTGGGCGCGCCGCTAAAGTTTATCGTTCCCGCGTTGCCCACGAAAACATTGGAGCTGGCAATCGCGCTCGTGGATAGCACGAGGCTTCCGACATTGAACGCCGAATTGGAACCCAGGACGATCCCCCCCGGTGTATAGAACCACAGGCTTCCGGCCGTTACCGCTCCTGCACCGATCCCGAATTGCGAGTTGACCGTCCCGTCGAAACGAACGGCGCGGGTGATGACAGGGTTGCCCGCGCCATCGACCGGCAATATCCGGTTCAATATCGTGAAATCGGCGAAGTTGATCGACCGGTATAGGGCGGTCGTTCCGGCTGGTTGAAAGGCAATTTCGCCCGTGCCCGTCGTGTCGCTAGGTTGCCAGTTGATCACCGTGACGGGGGCGTTGACATTTACCGTCGTGTTTCCAGCCGCAGTGTTGACGGTAGCGCCGCCGACCTCGACCGAAGCCGAACCTTGGAAGGATTGTGCAGACGCGATTTGCGGCAATGCGGTTGCGATGGCGAGCGTGGCGGCACCCGCCAGCAACCGGCGGTTGTTTCTGCGCGAATAGGGTGCAACTGTCTGAGGCATCAGCGGCTCCACGGAACAAGTTTTGCGGTCAGGGTCATCAGCAGGCGGACGTCGCCCTTGCGCGTCAGCAGACCTGTGGTTTTAAGCGGCGCAGCCGCGTAAAGGCTAAGCCGGGCCTTGTTGCCCCATGCTACGTTGACACCGCCCCCCGCCGAATACAGATCCTTGCGTCCCGCAGCATAAGGCGGCGCAAGCCGGTCTTCGTTCCAGACGCGCGACGCGTCGAAAAAGGCGAATGGCTGCACGGCGACATGATTGCGCGATTTGGGCTGGAGCTTGAAAAGCCGCAGCTCATTGCGTGTTCCGATGCCGCTGTCGCCAAGCAATGTACCTGCATCATAGCCCCGGCCGACGGTGTAATTTCCCGCCGAAAACTCTTCAAACGAACTCAAGGGCTTCGCAGCATATTGCCCGCGAGCTTCCCAGGCGAACGTAACGTTTGGGACCGGACGGAATTCCGCATAGGCCTGTGCGCGCGAAACAAATGCCGTCGGGTCCGCCTCTATACGGCTAAGTGGTGTGAAAGGCGGCAGGCAATTGACAAAAGCTGCGCCACAGCTGCGGCTGGCACCCAGCACTGACAGTCCCTGACGCAACTCGACATTGCCGCCATAGCGCCAGCGTGGTTCGGCGGCGGAATATCCCTTCTGGCTGGCGAGGCTGGCTGGGTCCGTCTGGTCGAAGTCGGCGCGCGCATAGAGAATGCGCAATTTGTCTGTTGTCAGCGGAACTGGGCCAAAGCGGATATCCTGATCGACCAGATCTAAGCCGACCGATGCGAGCAAATTACGGCTCTGCATCCGGATGACCGGATAGCTTAGGTTCAATGTCGCGACCAGCGTTTCCGATTTGATCGGCGCGGGCGGATTCAGCGCGGGCGAGGTCCACGCATAGGTGACATCGCCGGAAAGCCGCAATCCGTTTCCGCCAATCAGAAAACTGTGTCCGCCCTGCAATATCGTCTGTTCGCTAAAGTCGAAGGTATTGTAAATACTGAGCGTCGTCTGGTCGCCAAGGCCGGTAATGCCGTTTACCCGCGCGCCAATGAAGCCCCCGAACCTGCCCGTGTCCTGCGAACCCAGATTTTGAACATTGGCCTCGACGTCGAAGCGCTGGTAGGTGACTGCCACTTCGCCGATTACTTCTCCCGGAACAGTACCCGCCGGACGCAACGTCAGCCGGACATCATAGCCGGGAAGGTCGCGCGCCAGCAGCATTGCACGCTCGGCCTGCTTTGCGTTGAACACCTCCTGATCGGTCAGCGGCTCGAGATAATCCACAATCTTGCGCTCCGACGGACCGGCATCACCGCGAACCTGGAGCCGCACAAGCCTTGCCATGAGGACATCGAATTGCACCGTTCCCCCCGGCGGGATGCGCTGCGGTACCACTTGAATTGCGGCAAGATATCCCTCTCTGCGTAATATGGTCGCGGCGCGATCGCGGATCTCGCAAAGCTGGGCGACCGGGATGCTGCGTCCGGCAAACTCCTGCCAGCTGCTGGCCAGCGCAGTGGCATCGAGTCCTTTGAGGTTGGTAAACTCCACCGCAGCGAAATTGACCGAGATATTGGCAAATTGTGGATCGGCAAGAGGACAAGGCGCACGCTCTATATCGGCGCCCTCGACAGTCAGCCTGCTATCACGCGGCGTAAGGGCAGGCAGGCGTTTGATATCGAGCTCATCGCGCGTGGGCGCACTCGTACCCTGCGCCGAGGCATCTACGGTGATCAATGTTGCCCACGCCAGCACGGACGAAAATAATAACGCGCCTCGTAACAGCATCGGGCCCCCTCGCATCATCATCCACGACCATGAAATGGTTATGGAAACGGCAAGCCGAACAGACCGAAGTCTCCCCGGCATTCAGAACCTTCTGAAAAAGAAGATTCCCTCCAATATTCCCCGCGACCCGAGGGTGAACCAGTTGCGCGAAACAATCGGCTTCGCGGCTGACTCGTCCCTTCTATAAGCTATACATCCAAAGGCACAAAATATTTTGCAGGCGCGACCGCTTCGATCGTCACCCGGCTGAACCCGTCGTTTCATTCTGGGCAAATGTCGCCGCCAGCAACTCGCTTTGCGCAGTACAGCCCTGTTCGATCAATTTGGCCGCCAACACGTCGATCCGCTCATTTCCCGTCACGTCGATCTTTTTGAGATTGATCAGATTTTCCGACTTGTCAGGACCCGACAGGGCATAATTGCCGCCGTCGGCAGGTGAGATCTCGGAAGGCCAATTCGCCGAGTTCGCTCCCTTGCCAAGCTTCACAGATGCGGTCCTGCCCGTGGATTTGTCGATGGCTGTCAGCGTTTTGGATTCGGAAGCATCGGGGCGCCACAGCCGCAGATTCTGGAAGTCTGCGACGCAATGTCGGCCACCCTTGCCATATTCCAGATACCACAGATTCGGACTGAGCGCTGTTCGCGCGGGTGGTGCGTCGCCGCGGACGGCGCCTGTGCGTGCCCGCCTTACGGTGCTGGTCCGAACCAATGAGGCGAAGCTGGTGCTAGAGATGTTCGCCGTATTGGCCGAACTGGATGCAGTGAACGTGCCGGGTCCGCGCAGCACGCGCGTTCCGCGTTCATCCAGCACAGTCAGTATTTCGCCGGATTTCAGGCTGATTTTCGATGTAGACGACAGCCTTTTGCCCGGCTTGTAAGTCTGGCTGGCGGGTCCCTCATATTTAATCACAATGGGTTCTGCGCTCGCTCCGTCAACTGGCACGATCGCCCAAAGTCCGATAGTAGCCAGCGCCGAAAGACGAATGTCCTTAATCCAACGCATAAAATCCTCCGGGGTCGAGATTCTTCATTCGGTATAACAGCTTTTGTAACGCCATGTCATGGGGCTTGGATTGGACAAATTCGTCTAGCCGTTGCACGGCTGTGTCGTAGTCGCGTTCTGCCAGCGACAGGATTTCGACAAGCGTTTGATTGTCTTCGACCGCTGCGTCGGGGCAGGGTTCGAATATCTCGATGGGCTCCTCACGACCACGCAAGCGGACAGCGCCTAGTGGGCGCCACCAATCGAGGCTCGAACGCTCGACGGCTTCGCGACTTGCGATGATCGCTGTTCCGGTCTGCTTGTTGGCGCTTTCAAGCCGCGACGCAGTGTTCATGCTATCGCCGAGAGCCGTATATTGAATCCGGCCCTCGCCGCCAAAATTGCCTATGACCGCATCGCCATAATGCAAGCCGACCCGGGTCTTGCCGATCGTTGGCGCGCCCTCGGGGATGCTTCGCCGGAAGTCCTCCCCGACCTGCCAAAGTTCATAGGCGGCGCGGGCTGCACGTTCGCCATCATCGGGACGGGAAATCGGGGCTCCCCAAAATGATACCGTCGCATCACCCACAAATTTGTCGATCGTACCGCCATATTTCAGGATGACCGAGCACATTTTGTCGAGATAGCCGTTGAGCAATGTGGCAACCATCTCGGGCTCGATCTTGTGCGACATTGCCGTAAAGCCCTCGAGGTCGGTAAATACCACGAAAATATTGCGTTTCTCGCCGTGCAGCGCCAAGCGATCGGGCTGGTCCAGAATTTCCTTCGCAATGTCGCGAGGAAGATATTTGCCAAGCGCGGATTGTGCGAAACGGCGTTGTTCCGAACTGACTTCGCGCGCCGCCATGCCGACGGCGGCAAATGCGAGACCCCAGCCTATAATCCAGCCAAAGGCGGGCAGCTTTTGGGTGTCGAAGCCTTGCATGTGAAGCACGTAGGGCAGTCCGCCGAAAAACAGCATTTGAACGATTATTGCGAGGGTGGTTCTCACCCCACTCATAATCAGGCTGGTCAGGCCACCGGCGAGTACCACCAGAAACGCCACTGCCCAGATTCCGATCTGCGACACCTTCGGCAGCCGCTTCGCGTCGAGCAATTGCGCGAGCATATGGGCATGGACATCGAGCCCAATCATCGATTGGGTGGTTTGTAGCCTTAACGGCGTTTCAAACTGGTCGACATCGACAATATCACCGCCAATCAGGACATAGCGTCCGGCCACCTGCTCGGCAAAGGCAGCCGCAAGGTCGGGGTTCGCCACAAGGTCGATTGGCAGCGAGGCAAAGACCGGGCGGTCTTCGAATTTGGGCAATCGAAAGGCGATCGAGCCAGTGTACCCGCGAAGCGTATTGTTGTCCGGCAACATTGCGCGCGAGAGAATCGGGGGCAGGTTTGGCGGTATGATTGGCCAGCTGCGCACGACATTATCGATATCGGTTTCGACACGGATGCTCGCCGGGCGGGTGTTGCTACCCTGCAGGGCATGCATGAACTCGTCGAGAAATTCCTGCTGACGTTGCCTTATATTGTCGCGGTTGGTTTCGATATTGGCATATGCCAGAAAGGTTGGAGTCTGCATGGCACGCAGGCTCGCCGTCAATTGCGGATCTTCGTCCTGGGGCTGATCGATCAAAATGTCGATTCCGATCGCCTTTGCGCCCATGCCATCGAGATTTTCCAGCGCCCGCGCCAGCATCGCGCGATCGAGGGGAGAGCGCTTTTGCGTGTCGATGAGCGTATCGTCGGTATAAACCACTTTGACGATACGGGCATCCTGGTCGACCCGGGGCGCAAGATAGGTTTCACGGAGATCGTAAAGCGCACGCTCCGCGTCGCCGACCAGAATGACGTTCCAGCTAAACCGCGCTGCCAGTAGGGCGATGAACAGCATACCGACAGTCAGCATCAACCGCGCGGGCCCAAGTTCAGCGAAGAGCCGCCTTATTTTCTGGCCTATCGTCACGCCCTGATCAGTTCCCCGAATGACAGGCTCTAGCTTCCCGCTAGAAGCGGCCGGGCGCCGTCGCCCACTATGGCGAAGCCTGACCAGTAAAAAGGATGGGACGTATTGGCGTCATCCATCAGCGCGATTTGCGTACTTCGCATTGCCTCGGCGACAGAAACGTCGCGCGAACGGAACAAGCCTGAGATAAGCCTTTCGGTCGCTTCGAATTGATCCGGCGCCGGCCAGTGGCTTGCGATCACACTCCGACCGCCGGCTCCGATGAATGCCCGCACCAGTCCATCCAGCGCGCTGCCACCACCTGAGCCAAGCCCCGCTTCTCGCGTTGCAAATGCGCTGGCTTGACCGGCCGTGTCGCAAGCGGACAATATGACGACGTCCGCATCAATCTTCAGGTCGAAAATTTCCCCGAACGACAAAAGTCCGTCCGAACCGGTGGCTCCGATTGAGGTCAACAAGGATGGACGGGCAGGGCACCCGACACGGGGCGCGGTGACAAAACCATGCGTGGCGAAATGCAGGATACGATAATCATTCAGATCGGTTTGTTGGATAATCGCGCTGTCAGTGAAGTCTCGCTCGGTAACAATTTTGGAATTGGATGTGCCGACCAGATCAGAGGCGATGCGCAACTCGGTATCGGCAATGGGCCTGTTCCACTGTGACAAAGGCCATGTGCAATCCACGCTGTCGAATGCCGATGGGCCGCGCACTGGCGACTTGATGAGTTGCGCAAATGCAGGTGCGTTCTTGCCGAAGCCGAGATATTGCCGGGCGGCCGAAGAGGCGGGAGCAGCTCGCGCATCGCGGAAGCTGCGCGCGGAAATCGACGTGCTGATCGCCATCGTCCGACCCAGCCATGCAATGCCCCGGAAATCGAACTCGTCGGCGTCGCTTGTCTTCGGTCTTGCGAGATAGGCATCGACGCCTGCCTGTTCGGCAATCAGCAGATTGACGGGCAATTTGAGCATCGCGCCGTCGGGTTCGAAAACAAGATGGCCTGCCTGCTTCAGCCGCGCTTCGACGGGCGCAAACAGGTCGACGAACAATTGCCGACCGAGCGCGACATCGAAAGCGTAAGTTACGGGCGTGCCGTTTTCCCAAACCGATATGGTAGAGCGCAGGTCACTAACCTTGCGCTCGAGATCGGCAGCGCTCAAGGGTAAACGATAGCCCGTGGCCCCGGCAGCATCGGCATAAATCGCATAGACGGCGTTCCCGGCCACCGCGAGCTTGTAATAGGCCTCGCCGGGCTTCATTGCTAATCGCAAATCGTTCAGGGTCAGTGCCTGCTTTGAAATTGCGCGAAATTGCGGAAAAGCCGAAAGCGCGGCCTGCGTGGCGGTTTGCTGCTCAGAAAGCGCGGCGAGATTGGCCCGCTGCGTTGCCAGCAGTGGCGTAGCCGCGCTGTCCTGCTGTGCCATCTGCGTGAGCCGGGCGAGTTCGATGCGCGCCCTTTCGATATCGCGCGATAGTGTCACCGATTGCCTGAAAAGGCTCGCCGCTTCATCGTCCCCTGCCAGAAGCTCGCGGGACAATATTTCCATGGAGTCCGCAGCACCGGGACGGATCAGGCTTTGCGATGCCATGAAAAGATCGTCGACGAGCGCCGGATCCGACGGAGTGCGACGAGCCAGAAGGTCGAAATAGGGCTGCAACTGGTTGGAAAGCCCGGTTACCCCGATCCCGTTCTCGTTCGCCGATGCAATGACTGTTCGATACAACGCCAGCGCTTCGTCCTCGCTTCCACGCCTCACGAGATAAGCCGCCAGCCGCGCGCGCACATTGTTAACCGCGCTGGTTTCGGGATAAGTTGTTTCAAGCAAGGCCAGTGCATTGTCGAGCAACAGGCGCGCATTGCCGAAATTCCCCCGGTCTTCTTCCGCCAGTGCCATTTCTGTCATGATCTGTGCCCGCAGCCGCGCGATAGAGACGACCCTGCCGTTGCGGATCTTTATCGCATCATCGAGCGCGCGGTTCATGCTCGCATAGCCCGCCTCTGCATTTCCCTGCAGCCGCTGGATCGTGCCGCGTAGCTGAAGCGCCTGGGCATCGATGATCGCTGCGCGCTCGTCGGGGGTGAGGGCAGTTTCCTGCCGGACTCCCAGGCTTGCCAGACTGACGTTGCCGCCATTCACTTCTGCAGCCGTTTGCTCGGTGATGATGACAGATCCTGTATCGGTCAGTTTATCGGCTTCGCGGTCCAATATCGGTCTGTCCAGCACAGCAAGTGCGTCGCCTAGTCGCTGCTGGTTCAGCAAATGCATCGCCTCGAAATTACGGCGCAACCGCACTTGTACGCGGTCGGTAAGCGGTATCTGAGCCGCTTGTAGGAACAATGTGTCAGCCTGTTCGAATTCGGCAAGGTTGGATAGCTGCAGCGCGCGGTTGACACCGTATTCATGCAGTCGCTGCTGTTTTTGCGCTTCGCTTTCGCGTGCATTCGCATTGGCGCTGGCTTGTGCCTGTTGTTGGAGGCTGTCGAAAAACTGCGCGGCTTCGACAAAATTGCCGCTATTGTTGCGGCGATAGCCCTCGGCAAGCGCGATGGCGGGATCAAGCGTTTCCGCCTGTGCCCGCGCAAATGCCGCCGCATCACTGCTGCCAGTTGTTGCAATTTCGAGTTTTTCGGGAATCAGGCGGTCCGTCGCCACCGTCCGCAGTCCAAGCTGAAGAGCGTTGTCATATGCACCCAGACCCTGCGCGTAATATGTGACCTTGCCTGTTTGAAAACGATATAAGCTATAGCCATCGCCACAGCTGGCGCGGGCTGCGTTTGCCAGCCCGGACACTTCCACGGGTCGCCAGTTTTCACAAGCAATCCCGGAATCGCGTGAGCGGGCCAGCCGCGCTTCCGTTGTCATCAAATCGCCCCGCAAGGCAAAAATCTGGCCGATTGGTCTTGCCGCGTCACGGCAAACTATCGTCCACGCCCGGTCGAATATTCCGTCGATGGCGGGGTCGGTTGACCTATTTTGTGCCTGACAGAGCGCACCGCCCGATCCTAGTGGAAAGCTGTCCATGAGCGACGGGCGATATGCCTGCGCGAGCAATGGGGTGGTGCACATATTGCCGATGAACAACGACAGAAGAAGAAATCTACCCGCTCGCATATACCCTCCTGTTTAACGCGTTCCCGACCGGTAAATCGGGGCGTCAAAAACCGTGCGACCGAATTCTGCTTTGACATTGGCAAGCCTACGCCAAAATCGCTGGCCAGTTAAGCCTTCTTTTTGCGGTAGCCAAGCGTTGTTATTTACAGGTGCAGGGCCTAAAGCGCCGCCATGCATTTTCTGGATCAGGCAAAAATCTTTATCCGTTCGGGCGCGGGCGGGCCGGGGGCGGTCAGTTTCCGACGCGAGAAATATGTCCAATATGGCGGGCCCGATGGCGGCAACGGGGGCAAGGGTGGCGATATCATTTTTGAGGCCGTGGCCGGGCTCAATACGCTGATCGATTTTCGTTATGCGCAGCATTTCAAGGCAATGCGCGGTATTCAGGGCATGGGACGCGATCGCCACGGGGCCTATGGCGACGATCTGGTCATCAAGGTTCCTGTAGGCACACAGGTGCTGGCCGATGACGAGGAGCGGACGTTGCTGCTCGACCTCACCGAGGTAGGGCAGCGCGTGGTTTTCCTGCGCGGCGGCGATGGCGGGCGCGGCAATGCGTCGTACAAAACCTCCACCAACCGCGCGCCGCGCCAGCATGGTCCGGGCTGGCCGGGCGAAGAAATGTATGTCTGGCTGCGCCTGAAATTGCTGGCGGATGCCGGTCTTGTCGGCATGCCCAATGCGGGCAAATCGACCTTCATCAATCAGGTATCGAACACCAAGGCAAAGGTCGGCGACTATCCCTTTACAACCACGCGGCCGCAACTCGGCGTGGTTGAGCATAAGGGCCGCGAATTCGTGCTGGCCGATATCCCGGGCCTGATTGCGGGTGCAGCGGAAGGCGTGGGTATTGGCGACCGCTTTCTGGGTCATATCGAACGCTGCCAGATATTGATCCACCTGATCGATGCCACCCAAGACGATCCCATCGAGGCGTGGCATATCGTGTGCGAAGAGCTCGCCGAATATGGCGCAGGACTTGAAGACAAACCGCAGATTGTGGCGCTCAACAAGGGCGATCTGCTGGGGCCGGAATTGATGGTCGATATCGCCGAACAGCTTCAGGACGCGGGCGCCAAGGACGTCATCGCCATTTCCGGTGCGACCGGTCAGGGCGTCGACCAGGTGCTCGACCGCGTGCTTGAGGCCTTGCCCGAAAAGAGCGGGCTGGAGAATTCGCAGGCGGATGGTTTGAACGAGGCAGGCGAATGGTCACCCATCTGAACGCCGCTGCCTTCTCACCGGTTTCATGCCCGCTTCTGGTGATCAAAGTTGGCTCGTCACTGCTGGTGCAGCCAGACGGAGGCGTGCGGCGCGACTGGCTTGAGACCTTGGTATCCGACATTAGCAGGCGGCATCAGGCGGGGCAGCGGATAATTATCGTTTCGTCAGGCGCTATTGCACTCGGCGCGCGACGGATGGGTTTCGATAAAGGTGGTCGTGCCAGTCTGGCCGATGCACAGGCGGCGGCTTCGGTGGGGCAGATCATATTGTCCGGCATGTGGGCAGAGCTGCTGGCCACGCAGAGTCTCGCGGCGGCGCAGATGTTGGTGACGCTTGATGATCTGGAGGATCGGCGCCGTTATCTGAACATCGCCGCAACACTGGATCGGTTGTTGGGCGCGGGCGCGGTGCCGGTGATCAACGAAAATGACAGCGTGGCAACCGAGGAAATCCGCTTTGGCGACAATGACCGGCTCGCTGCGCGCGTCGCACAGGCTTCAGGCGCGGCGGGTGTGATATTGCTGTCGGATGTCGACGGCCTCTACGATAGACCACCGCACCACCCCGACGCGATGCTGCTGCCGCTTGTCGAGAAGATCGACGGGCGCGTGCGCATCATGGTGGCGGAGGGTTCGTCATCGGGCATGGGCTCGGGCGGTATGGCGTCAAAACTCGACGCCGCCGATATCGCGACCCGCGCAGGTATCGGGCTGACGATTTGCTCTGGCCTGCGCGACCATCCGCTGGCGGAGCTTGAAGCAGGCGGCCCATCGACATTCTTCGCCCCGCGTGAAGGCGGCTCGGCGCGTAAGAGCTGGCTGGGCGGGCGATTGACGGTGAAGGGTCGCATTCGTATCGATGACGGCGCGATCCGGGCGTTACAGGCCGGCAGCAGCCTGCTTCCAGCGGGCGCTCTCTCAGTCGAAGGCGAATTCAAGCGTGGCGATGTCATCGACATCAGCGCCGATGACGGCGTCGCCATAGCACGCGGACTTTCCGAATATGACGCGCTGGATGCCGCGCGAATTTGCGGTCACCGGACGGCAGAACTGGAGGCAATCCTTGGCACTGTGCCGCGTTCCGTGCTTGTTCACCGCGACCAGCTGGTGCTGCTTTGAAGACAGTTGCGCTGACGGGGGCGACGGGATTTGTCGGGCGGGTGACGCTTGATCGGATCATCGAAGCAGGCTGGCATGTCCGCGCACTGACGCGAAGAGACCAACCCAAAAAGCCGGGCGTGACATGGGTGCATGGTGCGCTGGATCAGCCCGATAGCCTGACGGAACTGTGCGATGGCGCAAATGCGGTTTTGCATGTGGCAGGTGTTGTAAATGCACCCGATGCGGCCGGATTTGAGGCGGGTAATGTCACCGGCACTGCCAACATGCTGGCCGCCGCCAAGGAGGCTGGGATCAAGCGCTTCGTCCATGTTTCATCACTCGCGGCGAAGCATCCCGCGCTCTCAATGTACGGCGCGAGCAAGGCACGGGCGGAGAAACTGGTCGGCACGAGCATGCTCGATTGGAGCATCATCCGCCCGCCCGGCGTATATGGCCCCGGCGATACCGAGATGTTCGACATGTTCCGTCTCGCCGAAAAGGGCTGGGCGCTATTGCCGCCTCGCGGCAGGGTATCGCTGATCCATGTCGACGATCTGGCGCGCTTGCTGGTTGCGCTGCTACCCGCGCATGATGACGCGACCGCACGGATTTTCGAGGCCGACGATGGCACCGACCAAGGGTGGACTCATGACGCGTTCGCCCGCGCAATCGGCTGGGCGATGGGGAAGCGGGTGACGACGCTGCATGCGCCGCGCGTCCTGCTTAAACTGGCGGCGCAGGCCGACACGCTATTCCGCGGTCGCAAGGCAAAGCTGACGCCCGACCGCGCAAGCTATCTGTCGCACCCCGACTGGACAATCGATCGCTCCGCTGCGCCGCCACCGGCACTTTGGACCCCGCAAATCGCCACGCGGCAGGGACTCAAGGACACCGTCCGCTGGTACAGGGCCCAGGGCTGGCTATAATATCGGTCCTGCAAATCTTTCATAAACGAAGGTCGCGAAAGTGGCGACCAAGCCGAACAGAAACGCCCGATACGCCCAGCCGAGAAAGCGGTATTTCTTTGTCCGCAAGATGCAGCCCATTTGATAGATGTCATGCAGCATGGCTTTGAAAACATCTTCCGGCTGGTGGAGGGTTGCCATAATTTCCTGCTGAAATTGGTCTTCATCCGCTTGCGCGAACGTCCCGAAAAACAGCCAGTTGCTTCCTCGTGAGGGTTTCGGGACGGTTGCGGGCATTACCGCCATCGTCGCCAGACCGGCGGACATGAAGGCCGACACGGCCAATATCAACAATGGAAGCGAGAAACTGCTGCTCCGGCTTTGCCCGATGGCGAGCGTCAGCACGACGAATGTTGCACCGATCAACATATTGGCCTTCTGGTCCGCCATGATGCTTAGCTGCACATGGTGCTGCTGCATGGTGCGGACCATGTAAATAGCCTCACCCGGCCATTTCTTTAGCTCACTCATTTTCCCCTCCCGAAAATGTCTGTGACGCCCGCAGCATGCCAGCTTTGCTTTTGACCGGCAAGTTGCTTGGTATCGCCCAATTGCCGCCTTATTCGCTTGCCATAGCGCCGCAACAATAAAGGATTTAATATGACCGACCGCAGCGAAATGTATGACCGACTCAAGGGCCTGATCGAGCCGTTCAACAAGAAGGGCGTCGAGATAACCGAAATGACGACCTTTGCGGGCGATCTCGAATGGGACAGCCTGACGGTGATGGATTTTGTCGCCGAGGTAGAGGATGAATTCGACATTGTGATCAGTATGAACATGCAGGCCGAGATCGAGAATGTCGGCCAATTGGTCGATGCGGTGAAGAAGCTGACTGAATGAACATAAAATTTCGTCATCCTGAACTTGTTTCAGGATAACGCACCGCCGCTTGTTATCCTGAAACAAGTTCAGGATGACGATAAAGGGAGTAGTATGACTGACCTTTTCTCCAAATTCGACCCACTCATTGCCCAGCGCGAAGGCCTGCTCGCCACCGGCCAAAAGGATCCTTTCTCGCTTGTCATGGACGAGGTGAAATCGCCGACCGTCGCGATATGCAACGGCAGGGAAACCATCCTGCTCGGCACCTATAATTATATGGGCATGACCTTTGACGACGACGTCCTCGCGGCAGGTAAGAAGGCGATGGACGAATTTGGCGCAGGAACCACAGGTAGCCGGGTTCTGAACGGCACCTTTTTCCATCATCGCGATGTCGAGGAGGCACTAAAGGAATTTTACGCGATGGACCATGCGATGGTCTTTTCGACGGGCTATCAGGCCAATCTGGGCATCATCAGCACGATCGCGGGTAAGGGCGATTATATCATCCTCGATATCGATAGCCATGCGTCGATCTATGATGGTTGCAAGATGGGCGATGCCGAAATCGTCGCCTTCCGCCATAACGATGTTGAGGCCTTGGAGAAAAGGTTAAAGCGTTTGCCTGCGGAAGCTGGCAAGCTGGTGGTGCTTGAGGGCGTCTATTCGATGCTCGGCGACGTAGCGCCGCTCAAGGAAATGATCCGAATTTCGAAGGAAGCGGGTGCAATGGTGCTTGTCGACGAGGCCCACTCGATGGGCTTTATTGGCGAAAATGGACGCGGCGTGGCCGAGGAGCAGGGCGTGCTCGACGACGTCGATTTCGTCATCGGCACCTTCTCGAAGTCGGTCGGTACCGTCGGCGGTTTCTGCGTGTCGAACCATCCGAAGTTCGAAATCCTTCGCCTCGTCTGCCGCCCCTATGTCTTCACTGCCGCACTCCCGCCCAGCGTAATGGCGTCGAGCGCCGCTTCGATCCGCAAGCTGATGCACAATGGCAACAAGCGCGCGCATTTGTGGGAAAATTCGAAGACGCTGCACAAGGGGCTTCGCGACCTCGGCTTCCAGTTGGGCACCGAAAGTCCACAAAGCGCAATCATCGCCGTAATCATGCCCGACCTCGAACGCGGCGCGGCGATGTGGGAGGCGCTCCTTGAAAATGGCCTTTATGTGAATTTGGCGCGGCCACCTGCAACACCAGCGGGCATGACTTTGTTGCGCTGTTCGCTGTGCGCGGAACATACGAGCGAACAAGTGGCCGATATTCTGGACCGCTTCGAACGGGCGGGCAAAGCTGTGGGGATAATCTAAAACCAATTCATGACACGACTCGACCGAAACGCCCGCTTCATGGCCATTTGCTTTGCGGCAATGGCGGGCATGGTCGATGCCATTGGCTTTCTGTCCAGCGGCGGCTTTTTTCTGTCATTCATGAGCGGCAACTCCACAAGATTGAGTGTCGGGCTGGCTGATGGCGCGCCCTATGTCGGAATGGTGGCATTGCTATTGTTGAGCTTTGTCCTCGGGGTAACCGGCGGTTCGCTGATCGGCCGACAGAATATCATTTCGGCACGTCATCGGCAGGTCCTCATTCTCGGCGTCATCGCATTGCTGCTCTTCGTTGCACCGTTATGTGCCGACGCTGGGTTTCTGCTCCTTTGTTTATGCCTTGCTGCCTTTTGCATGGGCGCGGAAAACACGCTGTTCGAACGCGACGGTTCGGTTTCGTTCGGGTTAACCTATATGACCGGTGCGCTGGTCAAGATTGGCCAGGGGTTGGCCACCATGCTCAGCGGCGGCGAAAAACTCGCGTGGATGCCCTATCTCATACTGTGGCTTGGACTGATCTGCGGTGCAGCTATCGGTGCAGTTTCATTCGGAATATTTGGTGTTCATAGCCTCTGGATACCGTCTGCTTTGGCCAGCGGTTTTGCATTGATTCTGGTGTCTGATCCAAAGCTGCCCGGTTAGCGCACTGCGCCCTTTGCCAATAATTTTGGCACCAGAAAGACCGCTGCGACCAATGGCCATTTGCGCTGCCAGGGCTTTATCTCGATCTGCGTTCCTGCGTGGCGATTAATCTTCCACGCCAGATAGTCGATCCCGCCTGAATAGGTAAAGGCTGCTTTGCCAAGCCGCGCCGCCGTCAGCAGCTTGCCATTGCGACGAAGTGCTTTCCAGCGCTTTGACGCAGCTTCCGGTGATAAGTAATTCGGAACCTCGCCGTTTGGACCCACCCCCATTCTACCCGCAATTTCGGACAGCGTCGCCAATCCGAAGGCTTGATAGCGATCAGGGTCGAAGTCGATAACCGAAGCAGACCTGTCAGTTCGTTCGGCCCGTAATTCGGCTCCATAAGTGAGTTCGAACCCGGTTTGCCAAAGCGCTTTGATATCGTGATCCGTCTCGCCGGAAACCATTGGTAGAGTAAGCTGAAATAATGTTATGGGCGCTTCACATATAGAGCTCGCCACATTATTCTGCGCGACACCGTCCGCCGCCCAAACCAGCCGCGAAGGTTGCGCGAACCGAGCCCACACCGATACTGCAGATGCCTCTGGGCGGTTAAGATCGCGAAAATCCGCTTCGCTCAACACCGCCACCTTCGCCATCAGGCCTTCGTACTGAAACGGAAAGACATTGGGCGGCAGGCGGCGGTTCCATTTGGCGAGCCAGCCTTTGCCATAGGCCGCCTCATAATCCGAAACGATCAAATAGAAATCCAGCATCTGCCCTTCCAACTGTTCGCTACGCAGGCACGAGCCGTAGAAGAGGACAGCGCGTGCAGCTCCCGGATATTGCGCGGCTATATGTGCGGCGAAGGCGTGAACCTGCGGAAGTGCCGGAACCGCCAGCTCTTCGGCAATCATTTGCGTTAACGACAGCATGTTGCCGCCTTAGTCGATCGCTGCCAGATTGTCAGGCCGCGAGTTTCAGAAATGGCACAGGTGGCGTCGAGCGAAGGACGATGGGATGGCCGTTGCTGGCCTCGAACACTTCGCCGTCCAGTACGACGCTGCTTCTGTCGCTATCGATACGGATGGTGTCGCCCTCCTGAAAATGGACTCCCTCCATCTTGTGCTGCCCCAGCTTGCCGCGCAGCGACGCTGCAATCATTTTCAGCATGGATACAGGACTTTGGTCGACCGCCAGGAACTTCATCAGTCCCTTGCGCGCACCGCCCGCTTGCGCCCCAAGCAACAGCTTGTCGAGCGTCGTGACAATCAGCACCGAAAATATGCCCTGCAACTCACCCTTCCGGATGAACGAGACGCTGATCGGCTTGGCGCGGGCTGGCAGGAAGTCCGCCTTCAGTCGAAATATGGCAGAAAACAGAACCGCCATCGCGGCCAGAAAATGACTCAGGCCATTTGGCAGTCCAAGCGGGTAAATCTTGTGGCGACAGTATAATATGGTCTCCGCCAGTCCCGCGCCGCCCAGGAACATGCCAAGCACAGGTCGCGCGCCTTCAGTGCCGTCGCTTAGTGCGATAAGCTCGCGGACAACGATATGGTCGGTCATATCGCTTTTAGCCATTTCGACGATGCGCTCGAGGGCCGCGAGCGGATCGCCCTCGGCACCAAGATCGAGTGCGATCAGGTTTGTCTTGCCATTTGGCAGGACAGCTACCGGTGGCGGGGTGCCTTCGAAATGGCCACCATGATAAAGCTCGGTCAAAGCCGACTGCACCGTGCCATCGCCGCCATTGATGACCAGCACTTTCGGCTTGACACGCGCAATCATCTCCAGCGCCTTGGCGATCTGGCCGATTTCCTCGACTTCATAATGGAAGATATCCGGATTTCTGGCACAGTAGCAGCGAACCGCCGGCAACAGTGACCTGTTGCCGGTTGAATTGGGGTTCGACAGAAGTGCTACAAGTGCCAAATCCCCTCCTTCACATATATTTCAGGTTGATGGAAATACGGGTCACCCCCGGCCCAGCCTGAAAAGCGACCTTGCTTGCTGATGGCTTACCGAGATTGAAGATGTTGATGCTGGGATTGTTGGAAAACCCGCCCCCATCTTCCCTTATATCGGTCTTGCCATTTGCGTTGCGGTCGTGACGCACGGCAATCCCGTATGTTCCCTCCGAAGGTACAGGCAAGCAGAATGTCATATTTCCGGCACTTGCACGGCTTTCGACGCGGTGCAGCCAGCGACCTTTGGTCAACCAGGCGCTGCCCGTTGCGGGATAGGATTGTACCCGGATCTTGCCGGTGCTTTCCTTTACACCGCGCACACTGACGAGCACGGCGGGACCCTTACCCGCAGCGCAGCGCGACAGATCGTTGCTGATTTCCTGACCCGCGACTGCGGTGCCCGAACCGAGGGCCAACACCGACGCGGCCAGAACGGCCAAAAACTTATTCATCTCAAAACTCCTGGAACGATATATCCGGCATTCCGATCATCGGGATGCCATCGATATTGCCCCTGAACCTGATAGCGTCTATCGGGTGAGTTTGCGGCCAAAATAGGGTAATAGGGCGACGATAAGTTGAAATTTCTGACCGCCACCGACCGCTACATCTTTCGTCTCGTGATGTTGCCGTTGCTCGCCACCTTGGCGATCGCAGCCTCGCTGTTGCTGCTGGAGAAGATGTTGAGCCTGTTTGATTTTGTTGCGGCGGAGGGCGGGCCGGTGAGCGTGGTGTGGCGTATGCTCGCCAATTTGCTTCCCGAATATCTGTCGCTTGGCATTCCTATAGGCCTTTTGCTGGGAATTTTACTTGCATTCCGACGGCTTGCAACTTCCTCAGAATTGGACATTTTTCGTGCAGTAGGGATGAGTTATTTCCGTCTGTTGCGGGTGCCTTTCCTCTTCGCCATCACCCTGGCGGCAGTCAATTTCTCCATTGTCGGCTTTCTTCAACCGACGGCTCGATATTTTTACGAAGAGTTGCGCTTTGAACTTCGGTCCGGCGCATTCGGCGCCAAGGTTCGGGTGGGCGAGTTCAACAATGTCGGCGAAAATTTGACCGTCCGGATCGATGAGAGCCGTGACAACGGGAACCAACTGTCTGGCATGTTTGTCTATGCACAAAGCAAAAGCGGACAGTCGATTGCAGTGACCGCCGAAGAGGGGCAGTTTTTGCGCACGGACGATCCGGACACGATATTATTGCGGCTGGAAAAAGGCACACTTGTTCATGATGCGCCTAATTACGAAACGCCTCGCGTATTGAGCTTCACTAGTCATGATGTCCCAATACCTTTGCCGCGCATCGAAAACTTTCGTGCTCGGGGGGGCAAAGATCGCGAATATGTCATAACTGAACTGGTCCGCATCGGCAGCGATGAGACCAAGCCCGCGCTGGAGCGCAACCGGGCATGGGCGAATTTTCACTTCCGGCTGGTCGAGGTTGCAATGATGCTGCTGTTGCCGTTTCTGGCCATTGCGCTGGCAATTCCGCCGAAACGTTCGACGTCGGCACTGGGCGTGTTTCTCTCAATCGTCATGGTCGTCACCTACCATAAGATAAATGAATATGCCGAAGGGGTGGGCGGCATGGGTATCGTCGATCCTTTCCTCGCACTCTGGGTACCGTTTGCGTTTTTTGCCGCACTCATTCTTTGGATGTATCATGTGATTGCGCATGTTCCGGGCGGGCAACCGATTGGCGCGCTGGAGGTTTTTGCCGACAAGGTCGGAAAAGCGATCCGCAGGACGTTCCACTTCGGGCGCAGATCGCGGCTTGCCACTATCGGTATGCCGGAATCCGAGGCGTAATCGATGCATTTCTTCCCTTCGCGCAACATCACATTCTATATGGCAAAACTGTTCGTCACGCGCAGTTTTGCGGTGCTGGCAATGCTTGTGCTGGTGTTGATGACCCTCGACCTGCTCGGCGAAAGCGGCAAAATCCTGGCTGTGCCCGGCAATGATCAGGGCGATGTTATGCGATATGTTGGGATGCGCATGCCGCAGATTATTGCCCGTTTTCTTCCCTTCTCGGTCTTGCTGGGCACGATCATCACATTTGCAACGCTCAGCCAGAACAGCGAAGTCGTGGCGATGAAGGCGGCTGGTTTGTCAGCGCATCAGATTCTGGCACCGATGTTTGTGGCCAGCTTTGCAGTGGCAGCGATTTCCTTCGCTTTTGCCGAGACCGTTGTCGCCCCGAACACAGCGCGGCTAAAGGCCTGGCAGGCGGAGGATTATGGGCCGGTCCCGGTCGATACCGGAATCAAGACCAATGTCTGGGTGCGCGAGGGACAGGATTTGATCAACGCCGGTCGGGTAAGTGGATCGGGCGAGACCACGCGGCTCGGTAATGTCAGCCTCTATTTGCGGGCCAATGGCGGCCTGCGGCAAGTTGTCCGCGCCGAGGAGGCGCGTTATGTGAATGGCGGTTGGCAGCTCAAGAATGTGAGCTCCTTCGACGTCGCCACGACCGAGGAAACAAAGTTCGAAGGGCTTGTCGTGGGCAAGGGGATTACCCCCGATCGTTTCAACTATGTCAAAGTCGACGGTGACAGTCTGGGCTTCTTTCCGCTCATGGGCGCGATTGACGATCTGAAGTCTGCTGGCAGGCGCACCGACAATCTGGAAGGGATATTGTGGCATAAATTGTCCGGTCCTTTGTCGACGCTTTTGATGCCGTTGCTCGCGGCTGTGGCCGCTTTCGGGCTCGCGCGCTCGGGCGCACTGTTCCTGCGTGCGGTAATCGGAATGGCTTTGGGTTTTGCATATTTTGTTGCCGATAACTTCGCATTGGCGATGGGTAACCTCGGGGCATATCCGCCATGGATTGCCGCCTGGGGGCCGTTTCTCCTCTTCCTTCTGATTGGCGAAACGGTGCTGGTGCGTACCGAAGAATGAGCGGACCGATTGAGGACGCGCTGGTTCCGCCAGCGCCGGCGGTCAGCAATCAGGAGGTCGCAAAGGGTGCTGGTCTCGCGGCATTATCGCGTCTTGGCGCACTTATCGAGGTGGTGGCGCAGCCTGCCTATACGTGGATGTTTGGGCTCACAGGCTACGGCGTTTATGTGGTGCTTTGGGCGGCAATCAACATATTGGCGAACATCCTCGATCTCGCGATGGGGCAGGCGTTGCAGCGGATTGTGCCTGCCGAAGATAGCAGGGAGCGACAGCACGGCGCGGTTCGCTTCGCCCTATTGACGGGTACTGGACTTGGTATTGTAGCCGCATTCACCATAACTCTGTCCGCGGACTGGCTGGCCGGTTTTGTAGCCGCTGCGCCGGAAGAGGCAGATACTCTGCCACGCGCTATTGCGCTTTTTGCATGGAGTCTTCCACTCTGGATTTTCGTTGAAATTGCGACTGCTGCGGCGCGCGCAAAACGGGCGTTCGGTCCGGAGATACGCCTGCGCATCTTCTGGGAACAGGTCGCACGGCTGGGTTTTGCGACCGGTTTTTTTGCCTTGGGCTTCGACCTTGCTGGTTTGTTGCTCGGTCACATGCTGTCGCTTGCGTTGACTGCTATATTGTCGGCGCAGTTGCTGGGACGATATTATGACCTGCCGCTTTTGTGGAGCGCGCCCATCCCGGATTTGACGCGTCGAGCCGTTCTGCAGAGCGGAGCGGCGATGATGCCACCAGCCATTGCGCGGCGGGCTTATAATGATTTGCCGCCTATTCTGCTGAACCTGATGATGCCGGGCGCTGGGGGTGCGACGGCCGCTGGTTTATACGGCATTGCCCGCAAAATAGCCTCGATCCCGCTGATTGTCCGGCAGTCGTTTCTCTATGTCCTGTCGCCGCTCGCCTCGGCGCAGGCAACAGCCGATCGGGGGGCGATGCTGCCGATGTACCGCTTCTCAACGCACATGTCTTTGCTGCTCGCCGTCCCCTTGGCAGGTTACATGACCCTGATTGCATCCGACATGCTCAGTGCATTTGCGCCCGGTGCCGAGGCAGCATTGCCCGTGCTTGCAGTCCTGTTGATCGCGCGGGCGGGCGAGGCCGCGATCGGGCCAGCGACGCCAATTGTCGAAATGATTGGGCATAGGGCATTGCCGCTGGTGAACAGTTTGATCGGCATCGTTTTATGGGTGGCGCTCGCACTATGGCTGGTGCCAGACCATGGTGCTTACGGCATGGCCATAGCCGTTTCGGTTGCCGTGGTTGCGACGGCGTGGCTGGCGGTATTGGAGCTCAGGATCAGTGACAGGCTGGTACCGTTCGGCGTAGGTTTCTGGCGCGCGGCCACCGTTGCAGCGGCGATTATCGTTCTTCTCTGGCTAGCGGGCCTCGCATTGCTGCCCTTTGGCGCGCCCGTTCGGGCGATTGGCCTCACGATATTATTCTGGCCGCTACTCTGGCTGGGCTTGCGATTTGGACTTGATGCAGATGACAGGGCAGCGCTGGGCGCGTTCGGTAAAAGGCTGCGGCTGTAATCCGTTGACAGACATGCCAAGTCGAATGAGGAGAAAATCATGAGCGATATCGTCATTCGTCCGGTCTCGACAAAGGCAGATCGCAAGGCTTTTGTGGACCTGCCCTTTCGCCTTTACGCAGCCGATCCAAACTGGGTTCCGCCGCTAAAGGATGAGGTGCACGGCCTCATAACCCCCGGCAAAAATCCCTGGTTCGAACACGGCGAAGCAGAGTTTTTCCTTGCGGAACGCAGAGGGCATGTGGTCGGACGAATATCCGCGCACATCGACCATCTCGCGCTCGCACAGCCGCCCGAGCAGGGCATGGGGCCGGGCTGCGGCAATTGGGGTCTGTTTGAGGCAGAGGATGGGGCCGTCGCTGCGGCGTTGATCTCGCGCGCAGAGGAGGCGCTACGGGCAAAGAGCATGAACCGCTCAATGGGTCCGATAAGCCTCGCTATGTGGGATGAGCCGGGCCTTCTCGTCGAAGGTTTTGACGCTCCGCCGGTGGTCATGATGGGCTTTAACCGTGCTGACTATGCCGGCTGGATTGAGTCGGCCGGTTATGTCGGTGTGCAGGACCTGTTGACTTATGCGCTTCCCATTTCAGGCGACTTTCCGGAGCTTACCAATCGTATTGTCGCAATAGGGGAGAAATCGGGCCGCATCCGCATTCGCCGTGTCGACAAGAGCCGCTTCGATGAGGAGGCGGCGCTGTTGCTGTCCATCCTGAACGACGCTTGGAGCGACAATTGGGGTTTCGTGCCCTTTACCGATGCCGAGATCGCCTATGCTGGCAAGAAGCTAAAACCCATCGTCTACGAAGATCTGATCCGTGTTGCGGAAGTCGACGGTGAGCCGGTGGCCTTCATGATGACCATACCCGACCTCAACGAGAAACTTAAGAACTTCGGCGGAACGCTCTGGCCTTTCAACTGGGCCAAGTTGCTGTGGTGGCTGCGCAAGCCGAAGGTCAGCACAATGCGCGTACCGTTGATGGGTGTGGTCAAGAAACTGCAGGCGACACGGATGGCAAGCCAGCTTGCTTTTATGCTGATTGAATATATCCGGCGCGATGCTGTCGACAAATTCGGTGCTACGCGTGGGGACTTTGGCTGGGTTCTTGCCAGCAACGGGCCGATGAAGTCGGTGGGCGAGGCAGTCGGCGGCGAAGTAAATAAGGTCTACCGGATTTACCAGAAGCTGCTCTGACCGCTGCGACATTGTCATACAATTTGCCCGACGGGATTTGGCGGCTCATGCGTTATACAGGCATCACGGACAAAAGGACGTCGGATGGGCATCGAAGCCGCTATTGCATGGAATCGTTTCGGTATCGGCGCGCGACCGCGTGAAACTGGTTTAGCAAACGCACGCCGCTTCCTTAAAGATCAGCTTCTCAAGTTCGACCCTGCGCCAGCCCAGCTTAGTGGCCAGCCAAGCCGCGCCTTCCTTGCTGCGGAGTTCCGGGAGTATCAGCTTGATCGCCGAGAGCGCCGCGCCGACAAGAAGGCGGCGGCTGCAGCGATGGCGGATGACGAGCCGCAAATCGACCCGGCGAAGATCGAAAAGGTCGTCAATACGCTGCGTCAGCATTATGTTGCCGCCGCCGATGCACGGATCAACACGGCGCTAGCGAGCGACACCGGCTTTGCCGAGCGGCTGGTGCATTTCTGGTCCAACCACTTTGCTGTGTCGATTGACAAGCTGCCTGTTCTGGCACTCGCCGGCGATTATGAATTCACCGCGATCCGGCCCCATATCATGGGTAAGTTTTCCGACCTCTTGTTTTCGGCAGTGACGCATCCCGCGATGCTGCTCTATCTCGATCAGGCGCAATCGATTGGTCCGAACAGCCCGCTTGCCCAGCGTATTGCGGCGCGTCGCAACCGCGAACTTGGCCTTAATGAAAATCTCGCGCGCGAAATATTGGAATTGCATACACTTGGTGTGCGCACGGTCTATGACCAGAATGACGTGACCGAATTTGCCCGCGCTTTGACCGGCTATACGGTGGGCGGGATGGCGAAGGGCCCGTTACAACGGTTTATGGTCGAAAGTGGCCGTGACGGGGAGATGCAGTTTTCTGCGACTGTTCACGAGCCGGGCGACCGGCAGGTCGTCGGGCGCCGCTACAAACAAGGCGGTGCAGAACAGGCGAAGGCGATCCTCTCCGATCTGGCGGTCCATCCAGCGACAGCCAAACATCTGGCGACGAAGCTCGCTGCGCATTTTGTCGCCGACGCCCCGCCGTCTGCGCTGGTGGCAAGGCTCGAGAAGGCTTTCTTGCAGAGCGGGGGCGATCTGCCGACGGTTTATGCTGCGCTGATCGATGCGCCGGAGGCCTGGATTGTGACCCAGGCCAAGTTCAAATCGCCATGGGACTGGATGCTGTCGTCGTTGCGTGCGCTCGACATACGCGATCTGCCGGGTCGCGAGCAGCAAGCGGTCAGCACGTTTGTGCAATTGGGGCAGCCGATCTGGCGACCCGGATCGCCCGCAGGCTATGCCGACACGACCGAAAACTGGGCAGGCGGCGCCGCGCTGATGCGGCGGGTGGAGATCGCCAACCGTCTGGCCGAGCGCAGCGCCAACCGCGTGGATGCCCGCAGCCTTGCGCCGCTGGTGCTCTCAGGCCAGATCGGTCGGACCACGACCGAAAGTATAGCGCGCGCAGAAAGCCCGTCGCAGGGACTGGCACTCATGCTGCTGTCGCCCGAGTTTATGAGGAGATGAGCGCCATGCTGAACCGCCGTTTTGTAATCGGATCGGGTGTCGCCGGATTGACCGCCGCAATATTACCTGGATTGGGCTGGGCCGCATCGGGAACGACCAAGAAATACATTTTCGTCATCCAGCGCGGGGCCGCCGATGGACTGGCAACGCTGGCGCCTGTAGGCGACCCCGATTTCCTTCGTGCGCGCGGTGATCTGGCTCAGGAATCATTGTCGGGATCCAAGCTTGACGGCATGTTTGCGCTGCATCCCGCGATGCCCGAAAGCGCGAAGCTATTTGCAGCAAAGCAGGCAAGTTTCGCACATGCACTTGCATCGGGTTATCGCGAACGTTCGCATTTCGACGCACAGAATATGCTCGAATCCGGGGCCGCTCGCCCCTATGGCCGCGACGATGGCTGGATAGGGCGGCTGCTGACCTTATTGCCAAAGGCGGACGTCAATGCGCTCGCGGTCGCGCCCGCTGTGCCGCTTGCATTGCGCGGGCCGGTGGCGGTCAATAGCTACGCGCCTTCGCGGCTGCCCGATGCCAATGCCGATTTGATGGAGCGGCTGACGACGCTTTACGCCGAGGATGCGCAGCTGTCGAAGCTGTGGGAAGGCGCGCGTGAGACCGAGGCGATGGCAGGGATGCCCGCGAACGAGGCGCTGCGCGGTGGCGCGGCGCTCGGCAAGCTGACCGCCGACCTGATGACCGGGCCGAATGGAGCACGCGTTGTGATGCTTGAAACCAATGGCTGGGACACGCATTTTCAGCAAAAGGGACGGCTAAGCGGCGCGCTTAAACAGGTCGATGCGCTGGTCGCATCGTTGCGCGACAATCTGGGCGCCGAATGGAGCAACACGATGGTCATGGTTGCGACCGAGTTCGGGCGGACGGTTGCCTTTAACGGCACTGGCGGCACCGATCATGGCACTGGCGGCGCTGCAATGCTGTTTGGTGGCGCTTTGGCCGACGGCGGCAAGGTGCGTGCCGACTGGCCAGGACTGTCCCAGGCGAAATTGTTCGAAGACCGCGATTTGCGGCCCACCTTGCGCTTCGAACATTTTGCGAGCGACGCCCTCGCCGCACATTACGGCCTCGACCCGGAAAAGACCCGCCGCACGCTTTTCCCTGATTTCGTCTAGCTTGCCAAATCGCCGCGTCTATCGCATCAGGGATGGGTGACCAGCCATTACCGCCTCGATGTCCCCTCGCATGACATCGCTACGGCACTGGACGCCGATCGGGGGCCGGACCCTTGGGTGGGTGGTGCATTGTCTCCGGGGGAGTTCGCGCCAGTGGTCACGCGCTCGCAAAAAACCGGACGGCGTTTTGTTCGTCCGCTCGTTTGGGGGTACCCTGCGCCCGGTGTTGAAGCGATCGGCCCGTCGGGCGAAATGCGCTGGGTGCCTAATGTCCGAAATGTCGAAAGCCCGTTCTGGATCGGCAATTTGAGGCGTGTCGAGCTGCGTTGCACAGTCCCCGCGACATCATTCAGGCTGCGCGGTGAAGGCAAGGCGCATTGGTTTGCGGTTGAGGATCAACCCTTATTCGCCATGGCTGGAATTTGGCGAGATTTGACGGATATGCCCGTTTTCGCGATCCTTACGACAGAGGCGGGCGGAATAGCGAAGGCGGCAGGAGCAACTACGATGCCGGTAATATTGGAACAGCGCCGGATCGACGACTGGTTCCGTTCAGACTGGAAGGAAGCGCAGTTGCTGGTTGCTGCATATCCTGGGGCCCTTCGTATATGTGCGTAGTAGCCTTAGCATGGCGCGCCCATCCTGAATGGCATCTCGTTGTTGCGGGCAATCGCGATGAATTTCACGCGCGCCCGTCAATACCCATTTCGCGCTGGGACGACGATTCAGACATCGTTGCGGGACGCGATCTGGTGTCCGGTGGAAGCTGGATGGGCATTTCCACCAAAGGCCGGTTCGCGGTCGTTACCAACATCCGCGACAATGAAGGGCCGGATCCCCACAAAAACTCCCGTGGCGCGCTTGTGGCCGAGTGGCTCGGCGCCGGTTCGCTGCCCGAAAATGGAAGCCGCTTTAACCCCTTCAATTTGCTGGTCTCCAGCAACGAGGGGGCAATGCTCCTGTCCAACCGTCCCGCACACGCGTTACGGACGTTGGATGACGGAATCCATGGTCTTTCAAACGCAATTCCGGATGAACATTGGCCGCGCAAAGACAGGCTGACCCGCGCCATGAATTCATGGTTGGCGGATAACCCTGACCGGCTTGATTTGCTGCTGGATATGCTTGGTGACGAAAAACTACCCGACCAAGATGCCCATCCGATTTTCATTCGCAGCCCGGTTTACGGCACAAGATGCAGCACTGTAATAGCCATCCGACATGACGGACGCGGCGTGATAAACGAACGTCGATTTGATCCAGACGGTCACTGCACCGGTGAAACCAGCCTCGACTTCCGCTGGGCTATTTAAGTATGGCCAGTATCAGAACTCCACTGTGCTGCTCGCGGTATTGGGGCAGGCCGCCGGTATTCCCCCGACCTCGAGCGTCGCGGTGACCAAACCGGCGTCGGCACCGGCGACCGAAATCTGCAGGCTTCCCTGACCGTTTTCAATTGTACCAGCCGACACCGTCCAGTTATAGGTGAGATTGTCGTACAGACTGGTGATGTTGGCACTGAACAGGGCACTGGCGCCTTCGCCTGCAACACCGGTGACCGTAATCGACGGGCACTTATCCGCCCCGTCCGCCGCAGTCGGAAAAAACTGCAGTCCAAAAATAATCGCCGCCAGAATGACCAGCGACACCGCAACCCGTTGGAGCATTTTTGCCTCCCTCTTGACCCTCGGCCACTAGGTTACGCAATTTTTCACTCACTGCAAGTCCGTAACGAAGATGTCCTCGACCTTGATACCTGCTTTGACCGTCATCAGACCGTGATATACGCTGGCGTCTTGCGCTGATTTGACGTTGACTCAGCGGATGCGGGGTTTGCTGCAAATGACCGACGGGGCAGAGATGCGGTGTTTTTTGTCATTCTCCGGCGCACCTTTTACGGCAGCAAATGGATACCCTCAGTCATGGCGATACTCGTTCACAGTGCCGTAAAGCATGACCGCGGCGAACGACAAAACCATGCCGGTGAACAGGGCGACGAAAGGAATTTGAAAAACGTCTATAAGAGGCTCCCATGAAGTGGTGGAGCCTGGATAGCCGGGCGCGCGCGCTTATTCCTTGATCTCAATCAAACTTATGTTGGATGTCAACGATGGCCGACATCGGCAGAGCCCCATAGATATGCGGGAACAGTGCGCCGCCGCGTGACATCTCCCATTTCAAGCTGCCTGCCAATTGCATAAGGTTAACCTCCGCAATCACCAAACCTTCCTGCCCTGCAAAATGCCTGTCGAGTGTCCCTTGAAGCTGTCCTGCAGTCGACAAATGAATATATCCATCGGCAAGATCGACGGGCGCGCCGTTGAAAATATTGTCGGCCTGAAATTGAGTCCACTGATCGGCAGTCAGCACCTTGTAGGCGGTCACAGGATGTTGCGGTTCAATCGTCATGACCGCCGCTCATAACCCGTTTGGCGTCTCAGTCCAGCCGCACCGGCAATTGCGGTCCTTCCTCGTCATCGCCGCGCTGGTCTTCCTTGTCCACCCAGGCAGGATAGAAGGTGGGTTCGCGTTTGGACCAACCGGGGGCGGTGGCGGCGCCTTCGCTGATCGTCTGGAGAAGATCGCGCCGCCGCGTCGGTTCGATATGCGGCAGTGAAGCGGCGGCGCAGAAAGCGCCGGGCAGCCAGGGCCGCGCGGCAGCACCGATCAGCCTTTCATACAGAAAGCGGTAAGACGAGAAACTGGGCAATTTCTCTTGCGCCAGATCGAATGCCGACAGCTGCACCAGCGGGGCCATGAACGGTTCGACCTGGTCGAGATCGGCGGTGTCGGGGACCGTATCGCGCAGAACATCGATGCGCTCATAGTAGCGGGCCTGCACCCGGATTTTCACTTGTTCCACCGTGTCGCGCGACCAGCGGACGACCGCCTCGCTCTGGCGTTGTTCCACGCGGGCAAAGGCGATGTCGAGCGACCGGCGGATATAGCGCTGCGTTCCGGCGGCGAAACCTGCAAATTCCTTCATTTCGGCGATGGCCATCTTGCCCCGTTCGGGTCCGCTGGCAATGCTACCCATATTTTCCAAACCTCGCTTTCCCAATCGAAATCCAGATGACGGAAATTAACCACAAGCCGGTGCCATGTTGCAAGTGCGAACTGCAATCGGTGGCGCTGCCTATTCTGCCAAAGCGACATATCCGTCGTTGAACTGCAAATGGATGGCTGGTGCAACTGTGGTATCCGGCCTATCCTCCGATCATGAAAATCGGTGCAAGACATGGAGGGGGTGTCTTGATCGCCTGCATCCTGCTGGCGATGACGGCCGCGACCGTTCCAGCCATGGCACAGGATGCAGATTTGCCCAAACCGGTCCGCGTGCCGCCAGCCCCGATGCCCGCGCTTCCCGCCGCGGTGATCGACGACAGTCTGGCCATTGGCGGCGAGGATATCGACGCAAAGAAGGTGCGGAGCCGCATGACGATTGCGGTCGAGGTCAATGGCACCGGTCCGTATCGCTTCGTCGTCGACAGCGGCGCGGACAGTTCGGTCATCGGCACCCGCATCGCGAAGTCGCTGCAGTTGCCGCAGGGGACGCCGGTGACGCTCAACGGCATGACCGGCACCAGCATCGTGCCGCGCGTGCTGGTCGACGAACTCGGTCTGGGCAAGGAAAGCGTCAGCGACCTCGAACTCCCGGTGCTGGCCGAACATGATCTGGGCGGCGACGGCATGCTCGGCATCGACGCGCTGGCCGAGGAGCGGCTGATGCTCGATTTCGAGAAGCGGCTGATCACTGTCGAGGATGCCAGCAAGCCGCCGCCGCGCATGGACGGGGAGATTGTCGTCACCGCGCGGCGACGGCGCGGGCAGCTGATCCTGACCGAAGTCAGGGCCAACGGCAAAACGATCAACGCGGTCATCGACACCGGATCGGAAATCACCATCGGCAATTCTGCGCTGCGCCAGCAAATCATCCGGCGCGGCGCGAAGCTCGAAAAGGTCGAAATGACCGGCGTGACCGGCGTCACCGTCGAACTCGACCTTGTCGTCGTCAGTGAAATCCGGCTCGGCTCGGTCATCCTGCGCAATGTGCCGATCGCCTTTGCCGATGTGCCGCCCTTCACCGTGTTCGGCCTCGCCGATCAGCCTTCGATGTTGCTCGGCACCGATCTGATGGAAACATTCCGCCGGGTCAGCCTCGATTTCCGCGCGCGCAAGGTGCGCTTTCAACTCAGAAAATGCGAATCGCAGGGAATATTGCTCAGCACCAGCACGACGACTTCGCTTTCACGGCTGGGGGTCGAAAAAGGCACGACCGAGGCCTGCAAGCGATAGCGCGCTTTGCGGCGGGTTCAGCGCCAGACCGCGGTGGCGGAGCGAAGGCCGTTTTTCGCATGGTCGGTTTCATGTTCGACAATCCAGCGCAGCCGGTCGAGCGCGGGCGGGTCGAGCGGACGTTCGAAGGCGACCCCGCACCGCCTGCCGCGCACCCATTTGACCGTGCCCAGCGCCTCGATCCGGTCGACCCGCACCAGCACCGTCGCGCCCAGCCGGGGCGGGGTGTCGAGCGACAGGCGGCAACCGGTGCGCGAGACATTCTCCACGCGGCAGCTCGCGCTGCGTTCGGGCAGCACCATCCCGCCGTCGATTCCCGTCATCAGCCGCGCCATCCCGCGATTGCCGAGCTTGCCAAATTGTCTGGGCCTGAGCATCGGCGGCATATAGCGCGCGGGCGGTGAAGATTTGGTTAGGGGCATCGCCGGTGCGCGGCGGGCCATCCATCGACTTATATTCGATTCCGCTGTCGTCCGTCTCGTTCGCGCCTTCATTCGCCGCGCCGTCCGCCTCAAATTCCCCCGAATCTTCACAAAGTAGAAGCGACGCCCGCACCCTCCCGCGCGCCTCCACATCGTCATGCGCCAGCGCGTCTTCGAAGAAATATTCCCATAGCTGCTCTGCACTCGCCTCCCTGTCGATCAGTTCGATGAACCAGTCGAACCGCGTTGCCACCGCCATCACCTCGGTCAGCGTGGTCGCCAGATTGATCCGGTCGAGCAATGCCATCGACAGCTTCGTATTTTGCCGGATATAGGTGGTCTCGCCATCCACGCGCACCCAGCGCGCCGTTTCGCCCCGAATTGCCGCGGTCATCAGCTGGTCGGTCATCACCCGCCGCGCGATGATCAGCGCCGCCTCCCACCCCAAATTGAACGCATATCCCCGCGCCTGCCGCCGCAGTGCATAGCCGCCGCTGACATGCTTGCCGACGCAGGCCGCTGCGTCGGCGACCACACCGTGATCGGCCAGATGCGCCAGAAACGCCGCCTGCCGCCCTGCGCTCCAGCCATCGGCACGATGTTCGTAACGCAGGAAAGCGGTGGCAGGGAGCCGCGCGTCGGTGTCGTCGCGCAGCGGCGAGGGGTGAGGGGTCGGGGCGGTGTCCATAAGTCTTTCCTCCAAAAATGTAGATTATAACCCATATGGTTAGTTGTAGGAAAGCCGGAGGCGCAGATTGCCTTTAAGCTATTATATTTACGAGGTTATCATGATCGAATATCCCTTTCCATGCCGCAAAAGCAGCAGCTGATGGACGGCATCGGGCCTGACCTAAAGAGTGACAGTCACTTTTTGGCCTGTCGCGCGCTGCTCCCGGCGCAGTTGTGGCAATAAAGTAACAGTCGCTTGTTGTTTTATATTCATGAAACGATTGCGGGAACCCGGCCGTTATTTGGGCGGCGCTGCAAGTGACGGCGTCGTTTTACAATATATGGATATTTGAAATGCGTAAGATTATGATTGGTGCGGCCCTCCTCTCCACCGCACTCGCCACCCCAGCCTTTGCACAGGAAGAAGCCCCGTTCACCGGCCCGCACATCGAAGGCATTGTCGGTTATGACGATGTCAGCGAAGGCGACGGCGATCTGATGTACGGCATTGCCGGCGGCTATGACTTTCAACTGGGCGGCGTGATCGCCGGCATCGAAGGCGAATATGCCGATTCCGACGTGAAAGGCAGCGCAGCCGACGTGCTCGCCACCGGCGACAGCTTCCGCCTGAATACCGACCGCGACCTCTATGTCGGCGCGCGTCTGGGCTTTGCGGTTTCGCCTTCGACGATGATCTATGCCAAGGGCGGTTACACCAATGCGAAGTTCGAAAGCCGTTTCGACGATGGCGCGGGCACGATCTACAATAATGGCGTGACCGCCGACGGTTACCGGATTGGCGCAGGCATCGAGCAGAAGTTCAACCTGTTCGGGCCCAGCGGCTTCATCAAGGCCGAATATCGCTATTCCAACTATAGCAATATCGACATTGGCGAGGACGATTTCGACCTCGACACCGATTTCGACCGTCACCAGGCGGTGGTCGGCGTGGGCGTTCGCTTCTAGGTCATAACATAAGGTCCGGCGGGTTCAGCCCCGCCGTCCTGTCGCCGCCGGGGGAAACTCCGGCGGTTTTTTGTCAGTCAATCTTTCCGGCAGCCCTAAGCAAGTTTGCCTGTCGGTCATCGAGCGCTCGATGCGATACAAACTCGCGATAGCCGAATCTCAAACCAAGCTGCTGCATCAGGGATCGGTCGGTTTCAGAATAGAGGATAGCTATGCCTTTGGGCGCCAACAAATCCCGCGCACCGCCATTTTTCCTTAGCCGCTTCATGAAGTCGTCCTGCGCCGCAACGGCAGCCACCTGCACACGGGATATCGGCAGGCCGAGGCAGTTTTCGAACAAGGTCGCGAGCCTTTTTGTGCCTTTGCCGCTATTCATGATCCGTTCGCGCAGGTCTTGGTCGATCAGCAGCCAGAAATTAGGGGTGTAGTCGAAGTCCGATACCAGCCACCAGATGTTCGCCGTACCGGCAGCAGAAAAGGAAGTTTTCTTGTCCTGATTTGTGCTGCTTCTTAGATAAGCTGGACGTGCACGGACCAAGCCCACGGCACATTTCGAAAGCTCTTCATTCACGCGCAACAAGACGCAAAATTGATCTATTGCTTCGCGCGGAATCATCCAGTCAGACTTGCCACCGGTTGTTGATTTGACGTCCATTTCGCGACCTCCGATCAAAAGGTCGAGCACAACGCCTCTCGGCACTTGCAGCCAGTCGCGTAAAAGGTTTTCGAATTTTGTGCCGAGATAGGTTTTTTCGGTTTTCTCCAGCTGTTTGAGGAAGAACCGACCCGTTCTTGCGGTGTCGATAACTTCGTCGATAGCGGATCGGAAAAAGGAGCGGAGCTTCTCCTCAAATAACTCGCGGCCTTTGACCGCAGTAAGTAAATCAGTTTCAAGCACACTCAGGTCGGCATGGTCGATATGGTTGGCCGGTAACGGCTGGTAACCGCTATCGGCGAACAGGTTCACGCAGCGCGCACCAGAAAATGCTTCTGCACCGACAGCGCGATTTTGATCCGGTTCGCCACCGCCTTGGCAACCGGCGGTGGGAAGGCGTTGCCGACCTGGCGGTAGCTGACGGTTTTGCCGCCGTGGAATTGCCAGTGGTCGGGGAAGCCCTGAAGGCGTGCGACCATGCGGACGGTCAGGCGGGGCATGCCGACAAAGTCGGGGCCGGGGGCTTCGTTGAACAGGCTCTTGCCCTCGACGCCCAAGGTTGCCCATGCGGCGCGCGCGCGGGTGGGGCCAAGATCGGGGCCGCCATGTTTCTTGCTGCCGCCGACAATGGTGGGAGCAATTTCATTGGCGCGTTCGGCCCAGCGGGCGGCACCGGCCCAACCGTTTGCGGCCATCAGGTCTTTGAGCGTCTCGCCCACGGTCGGCGGGTTATGTGGTTGCACCTCAGGCCAGTCGAAAGCTTCGACAATGTCCCTGCGCAATGCGACAATCACGACGCGCGGGCGCAGTTGCGGCACGCCGAAGTCGGAGGCATTGAGCAAGCGCCAGCCGACGCGATAATCCATTTTTTCGAGCTGGCGTTTTAGATTGTTCCGGTAATCCTCGAACACCGCCGACAGGAAGCCACGGACATTTTCGATCATGATCGCCTTGGGACGGATTTCGTCGATCAGGCGGATGGCGGCGGGGAACAGGTTGCGCTCGTCCGCCTCGCCCAATTGCTTGCCGGCGATGGAAAAAGGCGGGCAGGGCAAGCCGCCTGCAAACAGGTCAGTGCCGTGAAACGGCCGCCCGTCGAAGCTGTTCATATCGGCGCAGCGCACATCCCAGTTGGGGCGGTTGAGACGCAACGTGGCGGCAAAATCCGGCTCGATCTCAATTAGCGCATTGTGCGCAAAACCGGCCTGCTCCAACCCCAAAGCCTGCCCGCCCGCACCTGCGCAAAATTCGATTGAGTTCATGCCTAGTTACCTACCTGGTAACTGGATATGTTCTATCGATGTTCCGGTCAAGCGGCGAGGTTGGTTTTTGCACAGATTTGGCGGGTGGCCGACTAACTACCCAAGACTCTCGATCAGCATCTTTTCTGCGTCGGCCATAGCTCCGGCATAACGATCAAACAACGTCTGCTTTTCTTCAGCATTCAGCGTTGGAACTTCGCTGACCTTCCACGAGAAGACGTTGCGCTCTTTCTTCGAGTAGGGTGCGACCGGCGTGCATACTACAACGGCATCCGAACCCTCAAATTCTTCCAAGGACAGAATTGCCTCAGTGATGAGCGTCGAAAGCACACGGCGCTGATAATACGAGAGGTCCATCTTTGCCCAGCAGATGAGGAAGTATGGAACAAGTCGGCCATTATCGTTGATGACAAAAGAAGGCTTAACCGGCACTCGAACGCCAGCTGACACGGGATAGAATTCAACCATGTCTCGAAAAACTTGAATGCCTTCCCAGCCGTTGTCGGTCGCTTTTTTGTGGAACGCTCTGACGATCCATTGTGCGCGCTCGCTGCTTGCAGGATCTTTGATGCCCTTCGCGCATTTTATCGCCTGCTCGAGAGAAATCTCATCAACGACTACCTGTATGCAAATGCTGACGGCTGCCAGCAAGCTGGTGCGCGGCGGGTTAATCGCGAAGTTATGCAAAGCGAAGGCTGTTTCGTCACGGCGGAGGCGTATGTTCTTCACCCAATTATGGACGGCCGGTGGCTTGCGTAGCTTTTCAAGCAATTTGGGCAGCTATTTTTTCATATAGATTGCCTTGAGGTCAGTTTGCTTTCAAAAATTATGTCGTCGGTAATTTCCATTCCTGGATTTGAAGATGATCCATGGTTCCAAACTTTTGCCCAAGCTCCGGCAACATCATGCGACATTTCCCGAAGGATAAAAGCTGGCAAGCGAATCAGAGGCTCAATTGCTTCCATGATGATCATTTCATCGGAAAAATCAATCGAAGGAATCACTATTTCGACACTATTTGTTTCTGTATTGTACCGATTTGCTCGATCGCTAATTTGGTCGGCACCGAATTTCTTAAACGCCGAATAAACTTCACGAAAAACTGGTCCGTGATCCCATGCCTCGATCTTTGCGGACGTCAACTTTCGTCCAGTTGTTACAAGTGCATATTCGTAAGCAAAAAATATAAGCTTGTTTAGCGCCATATTAGTCGGTTTCTCACCTCGACTTTCGGCGAAATCCAAAATCCAGTTGGCGAGTTCTTTTACACTATAAGTTTTGTTACTCGTCACGAACCTACTCCGCCGCAACCCCTGCCTGTTCGAACATATCCACGCCGTCATTTTCCGCCGCCGTTTCAATCCCGACGACCTTCTTTTTGCGCCGGTCGAACGAATCCCAAACCTCGCCCCAATTGCCCCTTGTCGCGGCCTTGGCATATTCGGTGGCGCGGGTTTCGAAGAAGTTGGCGTGCTCGACACCGTTGAGCAATGGCGCGAGCCAGGGGAGCGGGTGGTCTTCGACCATATAGATTTGCGGCAGGCCCAGCTGCCCCAGCCGCCAGTCGGCGATGTAGCGGATGTAGCGCTTGATTTCCTTCGCGGTCATGCCGGGGACGGGGCCCATTTCGAAGGCGAGGTCGATGAAGGCGTCTTCCAGACGGACGACCTTCTGGCAGCAATCGATAATATCTTCCTTGACCGCTTTGGTCAGGCAGTCGCGTTCGCGGGTGAAGGCGTGGAACAGCTTGGTGATGCCTTCGCAGTGCAGGCTTTCGTCGCGGACCGACCAGCTGACGATCTGCCCCATGCCCTTCATCTTGTTGAAGCGCGGGAAGTTCATCAGCATGGCGAAGCTCGCGAACAGCTGCACGCCTTCGGTAAAGCCGCCGAACATGGCGAGCGTGCGGGCAATATCCTCGTCATTGTCGACGCCGAACTGGTGGATATAATCGACCTTCGCGGCCATTTCCTCATATTCGAGGAAGGCCGAATATTCGCTTTCGGGCATCCCGATGGTGTCGAGCAAGTGGCTGTACGCCGCGATGTGGACGGTTTCCATGTTCGAAAACGCGGTCAGCATCATCTTGACCTCGGTCGGCTTGAAGACGCGGCCATATTTTTCGTGGTAGCAATCCTGCACCTCGATATCGGCCTGCGTGAAGAAGCGGAAGATTTGCGTCAAAAGGTTACGCTCGTGCTCCGACAGCTTCTGCGCCCAGTCGCGGCAATCCTCACCCAGCGGCACCTCTTCGGGCAACCAGTGGATCTGCTGCTGGCGTTTCCAGAAGTCATAGGCCCAGGGATATTCAAAGGGCTTGTAGGACTTGCGGGCTTCTAACAATGGCATCTTCTTTTTCCTCTTGTCTCGTCATCCCCGCGAAGGCGGTGATCTCGGGCGTTGGTGCGTGACCTCCCGAGGTCCCCGCCTGCGCGGGGACGACGCATTCAAATCACTGGCAGGCTAAACACTCGTCATAATCGGTGGTCGCGGCCAGTTCGATTACTGGTGCCTCGGCGGTGTTGTCCGCCTCCACCCCACCCGCAAAACCGGCGCGCTGGATGCTCTTTGACCGCAGATAATAGAGCGACTTCACCCCCAGTTCCCACGCGCGGAAGTGGAGCATCAGGAGGTCCCATTTTTCCACGTCGGCGGGAATGAACAGGTTCAGCGACGTCGCCTGGTCGATATAGGGCGTGCGGTCGGCGGCGAGTTCGATCAGCCAGCGCTGGTCGATCTCGAAGCTTGTTTTGAACGTGTCCTTTTCCTCGGGCGTGAGGAAATCGAGATGCTGGACGCTGCCGCCCTTTTCGAGGATGCTGTTCCAGACGTTGGTCGAATCCTTCGCCTTGTCCTGAAGCAGTTTCTCAAGATAGGGGTTCTTGACGATGAAGCTGCCCGACAGCGTCTTGTGCGTGTAGATGTTTGCCGGGATCGGCTCGATGCACGCAGATGTGCCGCCGCAGATAATCGAAATCGACGCGGTGGGCGCGATTGCCATCTTGCAGCTGAACCGCTCCATCACGCCCATTTCCTCGGCATCGGGGCAGGCGCCGCGTTCGTTGGCGAGCATCATCGATGCCTCGTCCACCTGCGCGCGGATATGCTTGAAGAATTTCATGTTCCACGATTTGGCGAGCGCGCTTTCAAAGCCGACACCGCGTGACTGCAGGAAGCTGTGGTAGCCCATGACACCAAGGCCCACGGAGCGTTCGCGGCTCGCGCTGTACTTGGCGCGCGCCATTTCGTCGGGGGCACGGTCGATGAAGTCCTGCAAGACATTGTCGAGCATGCGCATGACATCCTCGATAAAGGCCTTGTCGACGCTCCACTCATCCCATTTTTCGAGATTGAGCGAAGAGAGGCAGCATACGGCCGTGCGATCCCCACCCAGGTGATCGCGACCCGTGGGCAAGGTGATTTCCGAACACAGGTTCGATGTGGACACTTTAAGGCCCAGATCGCGGTGATGCTTGGGCATCGCATTGTTCACCGTGTCGGAAAAGATGATATAGGGCTCGCCCGTGGCCAGCCGGGTTTCGACCAGCTTCTGGAACAGGCTGCGTGCATCGACGGTTCCGCGCACTTCGCCGGTCTTGGGCGAACGCAGGTTGAATTCCGAACCATCGCGGACGGCTTCCATGAATTCGTCGCTGAGCAATACACCATGGTGCAGGTTCAGCGCCTTGCGGTTGAAGTCGCCCGAAGGTTTGCGGATTTCGAGGAATTCCTCAATTTCAGGGTGCGAGACATCGAGATAGCAGGCGGCGGACCCGCGACGCAGCGAGCCCTGCGAAATCGCGAGGGTGAGGCTGTCCATCACGCGGACGAAGGGAATGATGCCGCTGGTCTTGCCGTTAAGGCCGACCGGTTCGCCGATACCGCGCACGCTGCCCCAATAGGTGCCGATGCCGCCGCCACGGCTGGCGAGCCAGACATTTTCGTTCCAGGTGTTGACGATGCCTTCGAGGCTGTCGTCGACGCTGTTCAGATAGCAGGAAATCGGAAGGCCGCGTCCGGTGCCGCCATTCGACAGCACAGGGGTGGCGGGCATGAACCACAGGCGGCTGATATAATCATAGAGCCGCTGGGCATGCGCTTCATCATCGGCATAGGCGGCCGCGACGCGGGCAAAGAGATCCTGATAGGATTCGCCCGGGAGCAGGTAACGGTCCTGCAGCGTGTCCTTCCCGAATTCGGTCAGCAGCGCGTCGCGCGATGAATCGGTGATGACGTTGAAGCGACGTTCATCGACGCTCTTGCTCGACGCTGCTTTTTTAGGAGCAGCTTTCGGCTTTTCTTCGGATTTCACCTCGGTAACCACCGATTCCTTTTCCAGCACGTCGATCATCCCAGCGTTTATTTCGTCGGCCCCCCGGCCAGTATCCCTGAAATCCATTTGAACTCGATGCTCCCTTCATTTGACGGCTATGGTCCACCCCATTGGCCAAAACCGCCCGGCTCCAGTACGACAGGACAATGTTCCTGTCTTGTTCGACTCAGGGCGCGAAACTCCCTGTTAGCATTTTTTGGTCCTTGCAGGGGCTTATTTTTCACTTGTCCCCAGCTTATCGACGGGAAAAATCTTCCCGCCGGCAGAATCGCATTCTGCAGCTTAAAGCACAATGTGTGGTAACGCCCCCTATGGCCAACCGCTACCTATAGTGCCTCAATCATTTTCAGACGCAAGAGGGTAAATGGTAAATTAACCACTCATTTCGTCGCTATTGTGATTCCACTCGTCGCACCTCTTGTAGTGCTGCAACGCAGCGACGCGTGGACCTGCTAGGCATTTTTTCGTGCGCAAGATGGAAAATCGGCCAATGAAAATATTTTTGGAATTTGTGTCTTCGGGCAAATTCGATCCCAATATCTTGTGGACGGACTAGGGCAGACGGAAATCACGCATTGCCCCACAGTCGTTAATGATATACATCAAGGATAAGTATATCATGGAGGTTGCCATGCAGGTCGCAAAATGGGGAAATAGTCTGGCGGTGCGACTGCCCGCCGCTGTGGTCGACGCACTCAAATTACGTGAAGGCGACGATGTCGAGATTCACATCGCCGATGCGCGGAGCATGGGCATTGCCCGTAAACCCGGTCGCGAAGAGGTGATCGAGCGGCTTCGCAAGTTACGCGGACGCATTCCGGCGGATTTCAAGTTCGACCGGGATGAGGCGAATGCCAGATAATTTTATCGATACGAATGTCCTCGTCTACTTGCTGTCGAACGATACCGCGAAGGCGGATTGTGCCGAAAACCTGCTACGTGAAGGGGGCGTGATCAGCGTTCAGGTGCTGAACGAACTGGCCAATGTCGGTCGACGTAAACTGGGCCTGGCCTGGGACGAAATATCCATGATGCTTGCCGATATTCGGGGGCTTTTGCAGGTGGTTGCCTTGGATGTCGCGGCCCACGAACAGGGAATGCGCGCTACCGAGCGATATAATCTTTCCGTCTATGACGGAATGATTATCGGTGCGGCATTGGTCGCCGGCTGCGAAATCTTGTGGTCGGAGGATATGCAAAACGGCCTCGTGATCGATAAAAAGCTTACTATCCAAAATCCGTTTGTTTGACCTGTCAGCCACTCTTCGCGTTCCTTCGCTCGTCGACCTCCGGTCGCCTTCGGCCTCGCGAGCTTCGCTTGAAATATTCACCGTCGCAGATTTCACGCGAAGCTCGCGAAGGAGCGAAGATGCGCGAAGGACAAAGACAATATGGTCTCACGCGCATTGATCGTTCGAATACTGCCGTGCTTGCCAATTCGGTGGGTGCGCGGCATGTCTTTTGAAGCGAGTGAATCGGCAGGGGAAAGCTAATGCGGCGGCTTTGGGGACTGTTTTTGGCGACTGTGATGCTGGCTTGGACCGGCAACGCATATGCCAGCGCCGATTCGACATGCTATCCCGACTGGAAAATCCTCCAGACCGATTATAACGGGTGCAGCGGCACCGCTTTGCTCAGCCCCGGCAACGATACGCGCGTCAATCTGCTGATGCTGCTTCATGACTTCCATGGTGAGGTGGGGCCCGCCAGCAAATATGCCTATGAGATCCCTGAACGCCGGGGCGAGGCGGAGCCGTTCGACTGGGCCAGCTTTGCCTCTAAGCTCGGGCCGTCGCCGGCAGGGGCCGAAAACGACGAAACCGGCAATTTCCCCTTCGGGACCCGCTGTATGAGCAACATGGCGGCCGGCGCAGAATATATCGCGGCAGTGTCGGCGGCGAAGGGGCTTTTGAAAGATGAAAAGGCGACGCTGACGGCTGTGCGCACCGCACTCAAGCCTGAATGCAGCAGCGACACCGGCGCTGCCGAAACCGCGCGCTCGGCGTTGGCAGGCATAAGGTCGAAGGCCGGGCGCGCCTTTGCCGCCTATCTGATCGGGGCGGCCGCCTTTTATGACGGCAATTTCGACGAAGCCCGCATGATGTTCAGTGAAATCGGCAAGACAGAGTCCGGCTGGCTGACCGAAGCCGCGTCTTACATGATCGGTCGCGCGCTTTTGAACCAGTCGATGCAGGGCGCCTTCGATGAATATGGCAGTTTGCTGGAAACCAACCCCAACAGCGAACTTCTCGATGCGGCGGAAGATGCCTTGGGTACCTATCTCAAGACTTATCCGCGCGATCGCTTCACTGACTCCGCCAGAGGGCTGCTGCGGCGCATTTTCTGGCTCGGCAATGACAACACACGGCTAACGGCCGCCTATGCTGCATTGTTCCGGCAGCAACGGCCAGCGGCCCTGTCCTTCCCCGATCTGGTGCAGGAAATCGACATCAAGCTGCTCGGCGAATTGAAGCCTGAGGATGTGCGTGATCCCATGTTGCTCGCGGTGCTGAACCTGCGCGCGATGCGACATGCCGATGATCCGAAATTTGCCGACTATGGAACGCCGCCAATCAGTCGCGCGGCGCTCGACGCACAGCGTTCGCGCTTTGCAGGTAACGATGCTCTATTCACCTATTTGCAGGCGGCACATGCCCTTTATGTGGCGAAGAAACCGGCAGATGTGCTTCGCCTTATTCCTGCTGGCAAAGCAGGTGGCAGCTATCTCGATTTTAGCCGTCAATTGCTGCGTGCGGTGGCGCTCGATGCGGCAGGCGATCCGGCAGCTCGTGCGGCGCTGTTTGCCCTGATCGCTGCCGCAAAAAAGCCGCATCAGCGCGGATCGGCGGAACTGGCGCTGGCACTGCATGATGAGCGCGCCCGGGCGGTCGACAATATCTTTGCAACCAACTCGGCCATTCGCGATCCCGATATACGGGAGATACTGCTGCGCTCTCATGCCGGGCCAGCGCTGCTGCGCCAACAGGCGATAAAAGCCGCATCCGGGCGCGAACAGCAGGTCGCAATTTTCACCCTGCTCTACAAAGACGTGACCCGCGGAGCCTATGCCGATTTCCTGCGCGACCTGTCGCTGATTCCCGCAAATGCACGGCCACGGCCGGCTGATGACTATCAGACACCGCATTATACCGACATCGCCCTGTTCCGCTGGGCCGGGTCGAAGGATTATGCCTGTCCGGCATTGAAGACGGTGGCGACGACGCTGTCTGCGAAACCAAAGGATCCGCAAGGTCTGCTCTGTCTTGGCGAATTCATCCGCACCAGCGGACTCGATCCGGACTATTATGGTGTCACCCATTATCTCGACGAATTGCCCGATGCGGACGAGCTTGGCGGCACGCCCAGCCTGTTTCCGGGCAAGCGCTTCTCACGGCTGGATGGCTATAAGACGGTGATGGCGGACAGGACCGCACTTCCCGACCAGCGGGCCTACGCCCTCTATCGCGCCATCAATTGCTACGCCCCGGCGGGCTATAATGGCTGCGATGCTACCGAAGCACCGCAATCGCAGCGCAAGGCCTGGTTTGAGCAGTTGAAGGGGCAATATCCCACCTCGGTCTGGGCAAAGAAGCTGCGCTATTACTGGTAAGCCCATACGACGCAGCGCATTGCTGACGGCGCTTGCGATTCTGGCGTCCTGCACGCCACCGCAGAAACGGGTGGACGCCGCGCAATATGATGCGTTCTGGCTATGGGCGGGGGTGACGCCGCAGCCGGTGCTGCAAAAGGCGAAGACGATCTACGTCCTCGAAGGCGAGGTTCGGGGTGCGCAATCCGCGAGCTTCATTTCATTGCGGCCAGCGACGCCGACGGTTGGGCATGCCGAAATCTGGATCGTTTATCGCGTCGAGACGTTGAACTGGGGTGAGGGAATCTATCACCGGATCGCCAGCGATATCGACCGTTGGCGCGCAGCGGGAAGCCGCGTCGTAGGCGTCCAGATCGACTTCGACGCCGCGACCAGCGGGCTCAACGATTATAGCGCCTTTTTGCGCAATCTGCGGTCGAGATTGCCCGATGATGCCAAGCTGGGCGTAACGGGTCTGCTCGATTGGAGCAGCCAAGGCGACAGCGCGGATTTGAACCGGCTGGCAGATGTCGTGGATGAGATTGTGCTGCAGACGTACCAAGGACGGCACACGATTGCCGGATATGCGCAATATCTGAAGAGCCTACAACGGTTGGACATGCCGTACAGGATCGGGCTGGTGCAGGACGGGGAATGGACCGCGCCTGCGACGCTTCGCAACGATCCCCATTTCAAAGGCTATGTTGTCTTTCTTCTCAACCCCGCCAAATAGACACCGGGCCCGGATGAATGTCCGGACCCGGTAAGTTGGCCGAGCTGTGTCGGCGCTGGGGAAATGCGTTTGCGCAAATTCTTAGCCTGCGAGGAATTTGTTCATCTCGGCCTTGCTCACCTTCTGGTTCTTGTCGGTATCGGCGGCAGCAAAACCGTCCTTGGCCCATTTGGCCTTGGCAGCGTCGTCCATAGCCTTAGAGCTGGCATCGCCGCCCGCAGCGTGCAGGGCGAGCAGCCATTTCGAAAATTCAGGCTCATCCAACTCGCCATTTTGATTGGCGTCATAGGCCGGGAATTCAGCGTCAACCAGCTTGGTCACGGTGGCTGCACGCGATTCGGCGGCTGGCGCAGGTGCCGGTTCAGTGACCGGCGCAGGTTCCGCAGCTGGTGCCGGAGCAACAGCATCGGTCGAAGCTTCGGGTGTTGCAGGGGTTGCCATCGGACCGGCCTGCTGGGCGATCGCCGGGACGGCGGTCAGCGCCAATATGCTCGATGCGGTTAAGATGCGTAACATGATATTCTCCTGTTAAAATAATGTGCGGGATGCCCCGCAGATATGGATTCGGATGAAAACAGGTTTTTCTGCTTTTCAGAACCAGTATCGGTTGGCTCAACACTTAAAATGGCGACAAAGTTTCAACAGGGAAGGCATAAAATAGGAGACAACTCTATCTATCCCATCGCAGGTATCACTTTATCTTGAAGTTGATGCATAAGCGGGTTGTATTGGGTCGAAATCGGCAGCGATTACTTGAACGCCAGATTAACAGAAGTGGCTTGCCGAGGGCCATGTGTGTCGCAAACCGAATCCGGTTGGCGCACGCGACGCTTGAAACGCATCGGTGGCGCGCTATGGGCATGGGCAACTTTCAAAGCCGCAGGACCCCGTCATGACCGTCACCATCAAGACCAGCGACCTGATCGACAGCGTGGCCGATGCGCTGCAATATATCAGCTATTTTCACCCGATGGATTATATCCACGCGCTGGGTGAGGCCTATGAGGCCGAACAAAGCCCGGCCGCGAAGGATGCCATCGCGCAGATTTTGACCAACAGCCGCATGTGCGCCGAGGGGCATCGACCGATCTGCCAGGATACCGGCATCGTCAATGTCTTCGTAAAATGGGGCATGGATTGTCGGTTGGACGACACCTCGCGTTCGTTGCAGGATGTCGTCGATGATGGCGTGCGCCGCGCCTATCTGCATCCCGAAAACAAGCTACGCGCGTCGGTGCTGGCCGACCCCGCGTTCACGCGTCGCAACACGAAAGATAACACGCCTTGCGTGCTGCATGTCGACATGGTCCCGGGCAATAAGGTGTTGGTCGACGTCGCGGCGAAGGGCGGCGGAAGTGAAAACAAGTCGAAGTTCAAGATGATGAACCCGTCGGACAACATCGTCGACTGGGTGGTCGAGATGCTGCCGCAAATGGGTGCAGGCTGGTGCCCGCCCGGGATGCTGGGCATCGGCATCGGCGGCACGGCGGAGCATTGCGTTCTGCTCGCCAAGCAGGCGCTGATGGAGCCGATCGATATGGGGCCGCTGAAAGCAAGAGGCGCGCAGAACGACATCGAGGCGCTGCGGATCGAGATTTTCGATCGCGTCAACGCCCTTGGTATCGGCGCGCAGGGGCTTGGCGGGCTGTCGACCATCCTCGACGTGAAGATCATGGATGCGCCGTGTCACGCGGCGGGCAAGCCGGTGGCGATGATCCCCAACTGCGCCGCGACCCGCCATGCGCATTTCACGCTCGATGGTTCGGGGCCGTCCTATCTGCCTGCGCCCAATCTCGACGAGTGGCCAAAGGTCGACTGGAAACCTGACGCAGCGGCGAGGCGGGTCGATCTCGATACGCTGACGCAGGCGCAAGTGCAGGGATGGAAGCAGGGCGATCGCTTGCTGCTCACCGGCAAAATGCTCACCGGCCGCGACGCCGCGCACAAGCGTATCGCCGATATGCTGGCGGCAGGGGAGGAATTGCCCGTCAGCTTTGCGGGGAGGATGATCTATTATGTCGGCCCGGTCGATCCGGTGGGTGAAGAAGTCGTCGGCCCTGCAGGCCCGACCACCGCGACGCGGATGGACAAATTTATGGACATGATGCTGGAACAGGGCCTGCTGGGTTGCGTGGGCAAGGCCGAACGCGGTCCAGCGGCGACACAGGCGATTGCCAAGCACAAGAGTGCCTATCTGATGGCGGTCGGCGGTGCAGCGTATTTAGTGGCGCGCGCGATCAAGGGCAGCAAGGTCGTGGGCTTTGCGGACCTCGGCATGGAGGCCATTTATGAGTTCGAGGTGAAGGACTTCCCGGTCACGGTCGCGGTCGACAGCGAGGGGAATAATGTCCACCAGCTGGCACCCGCGCTGTGGCAGAAGCGGATTGCAGAAGAAAGGTTGCTCGAAAAGGCCTAACCGAAGGAGCCAAAATAATCGGCGAGCATAGTGTCATTTGCGGCAACGAACGGGTTGACGATCCTAAGCCCGTCGATGTCAAGCCCGTCGTGCATATCTTCGCTGATCATCAGCGTTGCTCCTGCGCGGATGGCGATCGTAACAATCAGCGCGTCGAAAAACTGAAGATTGAACCGTTTCAACAGTTGCTGAGCCGCCAACAAATCATCGACTTCGGTCGAGGCAATTTCAAAAACCGTCGAAAAGGTTTCGACTTTTGCAGATGCAAGATCAACGTCGAGAATCTTTTTGCGTCGGCAAACCTGCAAAAATTCTCCAAGAACCTGAATCGGCAAAACTCCGCCGGTCAATCCGGCTTTTGACAGTAAATTTGCGGCCTGCCGGTGACGCGGGTCGCCTGAATTCGGTACTTCAGCATAAACGAGAATGTTGGTATCGAACGCGATCACCGACCGGTCCGCTCCTCATAAGTGGCAGGGCCGGTCAGCCCGGGAATGCCTTTTTCAAACCCCTTGACCATCCGCTCATAGGCGGCACGGAATTGAGGATCGTCCAATTTGTTAGCCCGTTTTGCGCGCAGCTCAACGAAAGGCTTGCCATTCTTAGTGATTTCAATGACCTCGCCTGCTTCGGCGCGAGCGAGTGCTTTGGACAGATTGGCATTCAATTCTCTAACAGACATGACGCCCATAGCGCTTACTCCAATGTTGTAACAGTTACAACATATCGGAATCGAGCCCGATAAGCAATAGTGCCTGCCGCCCCTACTGCCCCTTCATCTGGGCATCGATCTGCGCCTGAATTTCGGGTGGCAGGCCTTGTGGGGCGCCGCTTGCCTGACCGCCAGCAGCGCCGCCGCCCTGCTTCTGGGCTTCCTGCATCTGGCGCTGCATCGCCTCAACCTCGGCGCGCGATTTATATTCGAGCAGCTCGACGTCGAAGATCAGCTCGCTGCCGCCGGGAATCGCGACCTGGCCGGTTTGTGGGTTGCGCTGGTCCTCGGGGCCATAGCCAAGCGCGGCAGGTATCCAGAGGCGATATTTGCCGCCGCGCTGCATGATTTTCAGACCTTCGGAAAAGCCGGGCACCACACCGCTGACGGGCATCGCGGCCTGTGGGTTCTGGTCGAAGACGGTACCGTCCTTCAACTTGCCCGTGTAGTTGACCAGCACGACGTCGGCATCGGTCGGCGACTTGCCCTCACCGGTCTGCAGCACCTTGTAGCGCAGGCCGGTGGCGGTGGTGACGACATCGCCATATTCTTCGCGCACATCGGCTGTGCCCCAATATGCAAGACCCCCGCCAGCGGCCAGAACAAGCGCAATGCCGATGGCAAATTTGGTCATTGAGCCTTTTTTGATCGGGGCAATGGGTACGGCTGTGGTGGACATTTGAAAATTCCTGACGGTGAGAAGTTGCGCGCTGACTAGCAGAACCACAGGCGGATTCCAGACACAAAAAAAGCGCCGGTCAAAGGCGCTTTCCCTGTTGCAGAGGACCGACGCCTATTTCGCGCCGTCACGTTCCTGCTGCTTGCGCTCCATCTTGCGGGCGCGGCGGACAGCGGCGGCCTTTTCGCGGGCGCGCTTTTCCGACGGCTTTTCAAAATGACGACGCAGCTTCATTTCGCGATACACGCCTTCACGCTGCAGCTTCTTCTTCAGCGCGCGTAGGGCCTGATCAACATTATTGTCGCGAACCATGATCTGCATAAAAAACTTCACTCCAGTCGAATCGACGCAACCGGCCCAAAAAGCCCGAAATTCTGCGCTAAAGACAAAAAATCGCCGCAGCCACCTGCGACGTGTTGACCGCGCCCTTAGTCGCACTTTGCGCCAATATCAAGCGATAATGGCGCTTTTGGCCTTGGTTCGAAGAGGCAAGATGCGGAGTGAATATCATCTGTCAAATAGAATCGTAGCTACTGTTGCATAGATGTCACGATCGGGAAATTTACTTTCACGCGATTGAATTTAATGAAATCTGGGCGTAGCACTGGCGAATCTGCTGGGGAGCAGACTTCAGTTCTGGCGTTCAGGGAGCAACGCCACTTCAACTGTACATGAGGATAAAGAGGAACTTGAGATTCAACCCCGGCATCAACGATTTTGAAGGGGCTTTCGATGCTATCTCGAGTTTTCAAGACAGGACAAATCACCATCAGCGGCTCGGCGCTGGCCCTGGCGATGCTTTATGCAAGCCCTGCAGCAGCGCAGTCCGAGGAAGAAGTCGCGGCCGCACCGGTTGCTGCTGAAACCGCAGAGGAAGAAGAAGGTATCGTCGTAACCGGTTCGCGCATCCGTCGCGATGAATTCAACAGTCCGGACCCGATCCAGATCATCAACCCTGAAATCGGCGCCCGCCAAGGTCAGAATCAGGTCGCCGAACTGCTGCAATCATCGCCGATTGCGCAAGGGTCGATCCAGATTACCTCATCGATTTCCAATAACTTTGTGACCAATGGCGGTGCCGATGCGCAGACTATCTCGCTGCGCGGTTTGGGCGCGGAGCGCACGCTCGTGCTTCTCAATGGCCGTCGTGCCGGTCCTGCCGGTGTTCGCGGGGCGATTGCATCGTTTGACTTGAACGTTCTGCCAATCTCCATCACGCGGCAAATCGAAATCCTGAAAACCGGCGCGTCGTCAATCTATGGTTCTGACGCTGTGGCTGGCGTCGTCAACATCCTGACCAAGCAGAATTTCGACGGTTTTGAAATCGGCGGTTTCAGCTCGGTGCCGACAAATGGTGGCGGTGAAACCTACAATCTTAACGGCACCTTCGGAAAGCGGTTCGACAGGGGCCACATTCTCGCGACGGTTGATTATTTCAACCAGAATAATTTGCGCCGCAACCAGCGTGATTTCCTTGGCTGTCAGGAAGAATTCCTGACTCGTGAGGACGGGTTCACGCGCGCCGACATTGTCGATTTCCGTACCGGCAAGCCTGCCTGTAACGGGGTCATCGGCAATCTCATCCTGACCAACAACGACTTTACTGGCTTTTTCGGGCCACGGCGACTTGTTGCACCTAATGGCCAGCAACTGTTTATAGGGCAGTACGGTAGCGAGTTCGCTGCCGTCGGTGTTCCCTTCGATCCCATCCCTGACATTACGGCGCCGTCAAATTTCTACGGATTGAATTTTGACGGCCCGTCGACTGGCGCAATTAATCAGTACCTTCCGCTTGAGCAATTTTCTGATGTTTTTTCACAGGTTGAACGATACACCGGCTATGTCGACGCTGCGTTCGAACTTACTGACAACATCGAAGTGTTTACTGAACTATTGTACAATAAGCGTAAGTCATACAGTAATGGCTTTCAGCAATTGAGTACTTTTCAGTATACTGGCAACTCTGATTTACCATCGATCTTCTGTGCTCCTTCGGATTTCAATTGTGATCCAGGCGACGCTGGCGATCCGTTTAATAACGAATTTGGTGGAAATTTCCTCCTGCGTCCACTGGTTCTGACCAAGTCGGATTTCAGCACCAACATCGATTATTATCGCGGTGTTGTGGGCGCACGCGGTGATTTCGGTGGGGCTTTGTCGGGCTGGAACTGGGACGTTTACGGCCAGTATAGCCGGTCGGATGCGAAATATACGCAGGACGTGATCTATGCCGACTCGCTGTTTACGCAGGATTTCCGTACCCGCTCTTGCGCAGGTCTGGTAACGCCGGTCCGCGGCGTTCCCTGCCTCGACATAGACTGGACCGACCCGCGGGTGTTGCAGGGCAACTTCACCGATGCAGAGCGCGCGTTCCTGTTCGGCAAAGAAACCGGCAATACGATTTATGAGCAGAAGTCGGCTGAAGCGACGCTGTCGGGCAATTTGTTCAGCCTGCCCGCAGGTAAGGTCGGTGTAGCGCTTGGTGCCCAGATCCGCCGCGACAACATCAAGGATACGCCGGGCGAAACAACGTTGGCTGGCAACGCTGCGCTTCGGACCTCGTCCGGCATTACCCAGGGTAACACGGTCAGCAAGGAAGTGTTTGGCGAAATCGAAATTCCGCTGATCTACAACACGCCGCTGATCCAGCGCTTTACGATTTCGGCTGCTGGCCGTCACACGAGCGTTAATGCAACCCGCCGGGATGGCGCAAAGGACAGCTTTAGCGACAATACCTGGAAAGTGGGCGCCGATTGGGAAGTGACCGACTGGCTCCGCTTCCGCGGTACGTGGGGCACTTCATTCCGCGCACCCGCGTTGTTCGAACTTTTCCTTGAGGACCAGACGGGCTTTCTTGACCAACAAGATATCGATATCTGTATTAATACTGCAACTCGTCTTGCCCAGGGTGCAATCACCCAGACCATTTTCGACAACTGCACTGCCGCCGGAATTCCTGGGAACTTTCAGGGAGCGACCGGCTCAGCGACCATTACGTCGGGCGGAGGTATCGGCGTACTCGACCCTGAAACGTCAACGGCAAAAACGGCGAGCATTATCCTTACGCCCGATTTGACGGGTGTCCTGTGGAGCGGCTTGCGTACAAGCCTTGTTGTCGATTATTTCGATATCGAAGTCCGCGATCAGATTACCACTTTGGGCGGTACCAATATCGTCATCGGCTGCTACGATTCGCAGTTCTTCCCCGATGAACCGCTATGCGACCTCATCACCCGTGCACCTGCGGGGGCAACCGACGCACTCAACATTCGGGCGGTGCAGGACTCCTATGTCAACGTAAACCGCCAGAAGAACCGTGGCTTCGACGTAACCGCACAGTTCGAACAGGATTTGGGTGACATGGGAACGCTGTCGTTCAGCGCCCAGATGACCTGGCAGACCAAGGACACGGTTGCGCTGTTCGACAACACCGTGATCGACGACAATGGCGAAGCGGGCGAACCGAAGTGGGTTGGCGATTTCAACCTTGCTTGGGAAAAGGGCGACTGGACGCTGTTTTACGGTCTCGATGTCACCGGCGGAACCTCTGATCTTGAAGACTTGCAGCGGACGCTGGGTAACGACGCCAACGGAAATCCCCGCACCTGCCGGACCTCGATTTTCCGTCCGGGTCCGCAATTCTGCCCCGACGTCCGTCTCTCGCCGACATTCTACCACTCGACGTCGGTTACTTACCGTATGAACGAAGAATTCCAGATCACGCTGGGTATGGCCAATATCCTGGATACCAAACCGCCACGCGCGTCAACGGTCTTCTCCGGCATTTCAGCTATCGGTCAGGCACCTGCATTTGGTTCGCAGTATGACTATTTTGGTCGTCGCTTGTTCCTGAACGTGCGTGGCCGCTTCTAAGGAGACCACAAAAGGACATGAAGGGCGGCGGAGCAATCTGCCGCCCTTTTCATTTGCCCATTGTCAGCCTTGCCCTTGCTTCGCTTTCATTTCATAATGCAACGCAAATGGGATGAAGGAGAGCGGGCATGGCGACGCAGTTGAAAGCCAACAGCAAATATAGCGAAGCCGAATGGACCGCGCGGCAGGAACTGGCGGCCTGCTATCGCATCTTCGCGATGTTCGGCTGGGACGAACTGGTATTCAACCATATCACGGTGAAAGTTCCCGACGAGGATGGCGCGTTTCTGATCAACCCCTATGGCATGCATTTCGGAGAGATTACCGCGTCGAGCCTCATCAAGATCGACATCGACGGCAACAAGCTTGATACCGACAATCCCTGGCATGTGAACAAGGCGGGATTTGTACAGCATAGCCTGTTCCACCGTCATCTCGACGATGCCCATGCGATTATTCATACACATACCACCGCGACGGTTGCGGTGTGTAGCCTTGAGGGCGGGTTGCAGCCCGTCAATTTCTACGCCTGCAACTTCATGGGGCAACTGGCCTATCATGATTTCGAAGGCGTGACGGTGCGCGAGGAAGAAGGCGTACGGCTGCTGGAAAATCTCGGCGACAAGCGGATATTGATGCTTAAAAACCATGGGCCTGTGGTCATGGGCAAGACCTTGCCCGATGCCTTCATCAAATATTGGGCTTTGCAGCGCGCGTGCGAGCATCAGATGGCGACGCTGCAGATGGGCAAGCCGGTTCTGGTTCCGCAAGAGGTTATCGCGGTACATCAGCGTGACCTCTATATGGCATCGCCCCCCGGCGGCTCGGGCCGGGTCGAGTTCGATGCGATGGTCCGGAAAGTCGATCAGGTCGACAAAAGCTGGCGGGATTGACAAAGTGCGTCGTTCCCGCGCAGGCGGGAACCTCAGGAGGCATAGATCGGCAGCGATGAGTAAACCGACTAAGATCCCCGCCTTCGCGGGGATGACGACAACGGGATGACCAAATTCACCGTTAACGACCGCCCGGTCCAGTATAAGATGGACCCGCAGACGCCGCTGCTCTGGGCGCTGCGCGATGCGTCGAACCTGACCGGCACCAAATATGGTTGCGGCACCGGCGATTGCGGGGCGTGCATGGTCGAAATCGACGGCGAAGCCATCCGCTCCTGTCTGGTCACCATAGCGGAGGCCGAAGGGCGGTTTGTCACCACGATCGAAGGCCTCAGCCGTGACCGCAGCCATCCGTTGCAACAGGCTTTTGTCGCGAACAATGTCGTCCAGTGCGGCTTTTGCGTACCTGGCATCATCATGGCGGGGTCGGTGCTGCTGAAGAAAAACAGCAATCCCACCGATGAAGAAATCGACACGGCGATCACCAATCTCTGCCGATGCGGTGTCTATCCCCGCCTGCGTGACGCGATCAAGCGCGCGGGCCGCGTGATGCGCGGCGAAGAACGCATAGCAGCCGCCCCGCCACCTGGGATTACGCCGGAGGATGCGGCGCGGGCGGTCCCGGCATTGACTGTGACGGAGTGAGGGAGCGTGTGCGCCAAAGCATCGCCGCGCTGGCTGTTGGTTTTGCTCTGCTTGCCTCGCCAGTATATGCGCGAGGCGACGCATGCCCGCCATCGGGCATGGACAAGGCGAAGCTCCTCTCGCTTAAATCGGCCAATTGGGAGATCGCCGATGCCGACGCGCGCGACCGTCTGGTCATCGAGGTGACCCAATGCCTTGGAAGCCCCGACCCGGTGCTGCGCGACGAGATCGCATTCGAGGCGCTTTATCATTATTTGCGGGGCGGACTGGTCAGCGACGCTGCCAAGGTCAGGCTGGCGAGCAAATTGCAGGCGCAAATGGCGGGACCAGACCCACAAGGTTTCCGCCGACCCTTTGCCGCGCTGGCGCTAGCCGAAGTTGCGCGGGCCGACCGCATTGCGGCGTTCCTGACGCCCGAGCAGCGCAAATCCATGCTGGAAAGCGCAACGGGTTATATGCGTTCGATCAGCGACTATCGCGGGTTCGATCCGCAGGCAGGTTATCGCCATGCGGTCGCGCATGCCAGCGACCTGATGCTGCAACTGGTCCTAAACCCTGCGCTGGGCCGGGATGACCTTGTTTCGATCCGCGATGCACTGGCGTCGCAGATAGCGCCGAGGGGACAGTCCTATATCACAGGTGAAAGCGAACGGCTGGTGCGCCCGATATTGTTCATGGCGCAGCGAGGCGTTTTCAGCGAAGCCGAGTGGACCGCATGGTTTGCACAAGTGGCTGGCCCGGGCGAGTTGGGAACATGGGACAACTGGTTCCGCAATACCGATGGCATATCGCGCAAGCACAATTTGAGCGGCTTTCTATCCCTGATTTACGTCAATGTGGACCTAGCCGAAAACCCCGGTTTGGCGGCACTGAGGCCGGTCGTCACGCAAGCAATAAAGTCGCTGCCCTGAATTTCAGGCTTCGAGTTCGATATCCCAATAAAGCCAGTCGTGCCATGTTTCGTGCAGATGGTTGGGCGGAAAGGCGCGGCCTCTGTCTTGCAGCTGCCAGCTTGTCGGCCGAATCGCGGCCATGTTGAGCTGCATGTGCGCCTGCTTTGGCGTGCGCCCGCCTTTCTTCAAATTGCACGGAAGGCAGGCGGTGGTCACATTTTCCCAGCTGGTGATGCCGCCCAGACGGCGCGGGACGATATGGTCGAAGGTCAGATTGTCGCTGGAACCGCAATATTGGCATTCAAACTTGTCGCGCAGAAACAGGTTGAAACGCGTGAATGCCGGATATTCCGACGGCTTCACATATTGCTTGAGCGCAATGACCGACGGAATTTTCATGTCGAGGCTCGGGCTGTGCACATGGCGGTCGTAGCTCGATACGATGTCGACCTTTTCGAGGAACACCGCCTTGATCGCGGTCTGCCATGGCCACAGGCTCAGTGGATAGTAGCTGAGCGGAGTATAGTCCGCATTCAGCACCAGCGCCGGACAATTTTCGGGATGCCTAGCCCTGCCAGCTGCTTCGAAAGTTCCGGTATGCAACATCAGTCGAACCTACTCCCCCTGTCGTCATAGCCGCTTTAAGCTTATCACCGTTACAGCATTTTGACATTGGTCAACCTATTTGCGGATATTGTGACGTCAAGGGGGCAAACGCACTAGATATGGTATTTTCCTCGATACTAGATTTTCAGCAACAGTTGCTGCCTAGCGGTGGTCACAGTTATGGCGAAGTCCATGCAACGCGCTTTGCTCCAAGTCCGAACGGGCAGCTGCATTTGGGACATGCGTTTTCGGCCTTATGTGCTTATGATTTCGCACGCACCCATCAGGCGCTTTTCAAGCTACGCATTGAGGACATTGATGGAACGCGAAGTCGCGCCGAATTCGTAAACGATATTGTTGCCGACCTATCTTGGCTGGGGCTTCGCTGGAACGGACCGACGTTGCTGCAATCGGACAACTTCGCTCGCTATGCCGAAGCGCTAGAACGCTTAAAGGACATGGGTCTTTTATATCGTTGTCGCTGCACGCGGTCGGATATTGCGACAGCGATAAAGGCGACGCCTGTGATCCACGGACCCGACGGTCTAGTTTACCCAGGAACCTGCAAGCAGCGCGACGTGGCGCAATCAGAGCCGCATTGCTGGCGTCTCGATATGGCGAAAGCAGCTCACCTGGTTGGCACATTGACCTGGGTGGAAATGGATAAAGGAACGCCTCGGGCCGACTTTCAGCAATTCGGCGATGTGGTGCTCTGGCGCAAGGACGCACCCGCGTCCTATCATCTTGCAGCAACGGTGGATGATGCCGCCGATGGCATCAGTCATGTTGTGCGGGGCAGGGACCTGTTTGCCTATACCGCAATCCACCGTCTGTTGCAGCAACTGCTCGGCCTGCCAGAGCCAGCCTATTGGCATCATCCATTGTTGCTGGATGCAAGCGGCGAGAAGTTAGCCAAGAGCAAATCCTCGCCCGCGCTATCGCTAAGGCGGCTTGCCGGAGAAGACGGACGCCTGTTGATCGATAATTTGCGTAAAGGGGTGCTTCCGCTTGGCATTTCGATGTCGGACACCTAAATAGGGTAGAGGGGTATCAACCCCGACAAGGACAATTCTCCCATGACTATCTTGCTGGTTCTCCTTATCATTGCCTCGGCCGGTGCCGTCGCATTTGCGCTGGTTCGCGGGCTTCATGCCTTTGCCAATATGCGCCCCGCCGAACTCGATAAGGATGGAATTCCCGAGTCTCTCGCAATGCAGAACAAGATGATGTTTGCGCGGGTGAAATGGCAGGCGATAACAATCATGCTGCTGGTCGTGCTGCTGCTGGTAGCTGGCTCGCAATAAGCGGCTGCCCGCAGTCATGGTCAAACTGAACAAGATATACACCCGCACCGGCGATGACGGCACGACCGGGCTGGTGGATGGATCGCGCGTGTCGAAAACCGACGCGCGTTTGGTCGCCATTGGCGAAGTCGATGAGGCCAACAGTGCCCTCGGTGTTGCGATCCAGGCGCTTGAGGCAGTTGAAGGCAATACGCAATTGGTGGCAGGCCTGCGCCGCATTCAGAACGACTTGTTCGACCTTGGCGCGGATATTGCCACACCGGGGGACAGCTTCGAACCATCGCCAATGGAATTGCGGATCGTCGCAGCACAGGTCGACTGGCTGGAGTCGGCAATCGATGCGGCGAACGAAAATATCCCGCCGCTGACCAGCTTCATCCTTCCGGGGGGTAGCGCCGCAGCCGCGCATATGCACATGGCGCGCGCCATATCGCGGCGAGCGGAACGCGCGCTGGTCGCGGCGGCGCAGGCGGTCAGCATCAACCCGCAGGCGCTGAAATATCTCAATCGTCTGTCCGATTATCTGTTCGTGCTGTGCCGCCTGATCAATTCGACGCGCGGCGGCGACATATTGTGGGTGCCGGGCGGATCGCGGTGAGCGGCGATTTGAAGGCACGGTTCTTTGCCACGCGCAAATTAACCACCGGTTTGGCGGCACCCTTGTCCGATGCGGATGCAACCGTACAGTCGATGCCGGATGCGTCCCCCGCCAAATGGCATCTGGCGCATGTCACCTGGTTTCTGGAAAGCTTCATCCTGCGCGACCATGTCGCTGGCTACCGCGCTTTCGACGACAGCTTCGCCTATCTGTTCAACAGCTATTATGAAGCCGAAGGCGCGCGCCATTCGCGCGTGGCACGCGGGATGATCACGCGGCCGACTTTGGCGCAGGTGCTGGATTATCGGGTCCATGTCGAGGCTGCAATCGATGCGCAATGGAACAATCTGCCCAAGGCGGCATTGCAGTTGATAGAGCTTGGCATCCATCACGAGCAACAACATCAGGAATTGCTGCTGACCGATATTTTGCACCTGTTTGCGCAGAACCCGACTTATCCTGCTTATTGGCCGGAGCCCGCGTTGCGCGAAGCCACCTCGTCGGAAGTTTCGCCTTTTGGCTGGGTCAATGGACCTTCGGGCATCCAGCCCATCGGCTTTGGCGGTAAAGGCTTCGCCTTCGATTGCGAAGGACCGCGCCACGACGTGCTGCTGCAACCTTTTGCGCTTGCCGACCGAACTGTCAGCAATGGCGAATGGATGCAGTTCATGAACGAGGGTGGGTATACCGAACCGCGGCACTGGTTGTCCGATGGCTGGGCATGGGTGCAGCGAGAGGGCGTGGCTGCGCCGATGTATTGGCAGCAGGACAATGAAGGCCAGTGGCTCGCTTTCGGGCTGGACGGCCTGCGCGCGGTCGATCCGGCGGCACCGATCACGCATATCAGCCTCTACGAAGCCGATGCCTATGCCAGCTGGGCAGGGGCAAGGCTGCCGACCGAGGCCGAATGGGAAGTTGTGGCTGAGATACATGATCCCGACGACGGCAATCAGCTCGATGCCCCCTGCGCGGTGCGTCCGTCTCCATCTCAGGCCAAATCGCTATTCGGCAATGTCTGGCAGTGGACGGGCAGCGCCTATCGCCCCTATCCGGGCTTTCGTGCCGCCCAAGGGGCGGTCGGCGAATATAATGGCAAGTTCATGAGCGGGCAGTTCGTGCTGCGCGGCGGCAGCTGTGCGACGCCGCGGGGTCATTGCCGCGCGAGCTATCGCAATTTCTTCTACCCGCACCAGCGTTGGCAGTTTACAGGACTGCGCCTGGCAAAAGATGTCTGAGGCGGATATCGATCTGCGTGCGGACCCGCAATTCTGCGCCGACGTGCTCGAAGGATTGCGCGGTCCGCGCCGCGCCATCCCTGCGCGCTGGCTGTATGACGAGCGCGGCTCCGAACTATTCGATGAAATCACCCGGCTTCCCGAATATTATCCGACGCGGACCGAAACAAGGCTGCTCGAACGGTGCCGGTCGGATGTTGCAAGACATGTCGGTCCGGGAGCGACCGTCATAGAATTCGGCGCAGGCAGCGCGACCAAGACACCGCTGTTGCTGGAGGCGATCGAACCTTCGGCCTATGTGCCGATCGATATCTCCGGCGACTATCTCAGGGCGTCGGCCGATATTGTGCAATCTCGATTTCCCGGCCTGGATGTCGTCCCGGTAGAGGCCGACTTCACGCAGGCCATGAAATTGCCCGGCAATGCCGATGCTGCGCAGCGGCTGGGATTCTTCCCCGGATCGACAATCGGGAATTTTGTGCCGCGCAGCAGTGTGAACTTATTGCGGCATATGCGCGAAACGCTGGAAGAAGGCGCAAAGCTGCTTATCGGTTTCGACCGGATCAAGCCGACCGATATTCTTATTCCGGCCTATGACGATGCGGCGGGGGTCACCGCCGCATTCAATCTGAACCTGTTGCACCGCATCAACCGCGAACTTGGCGGCGACATCCCCGTCGACGCATTTGTGCATGAGGTTTGCTGGAACGACATGCAGTCGCGGATCGAAATGCACCTTCGATGCGTCCGCGCCGTCAGGTTCAGCGTTGCAGGCGAAATTTTTGCCATGGATGAAGGGGAGGATATTCACACCGAAAACAGCCATAAATATGATCTGCGTGGGCTTCGGCTGTTGTTGCGCGCTGGCTGCTGGACTCCGCTGGCCGACTGGAGTGCCGACAACGACTGGTTCACCTTGGTGCTTGCGGAGGCGGCCCCGATCTACAGCGCGCCTTGAAATTCTACCGCTTGCGCCCGCACGGGCCGAGCGAGTCGAGGACGAATTTATAGTCCGCCTGCGCCCGCGCCGCAGTATCGCTTTCTGCACCCTCGACCCGCTCCGATGGCAATACCCGCGGCAGACCGCAGGCCAAACGGTACCACAACAGCGTGAATTTGGCAGGCGCGGTTGCCGATTCATCGATGACCTCGGCGGTCGATATCGCCCAGCGCTTTTCCTGCCCGGGACGGCTCAGAACCGATAGCGACATTGGCTGGTCGTTTGCGGTGCGCAGGAAAATCTGCGTCTCCCCCTCACCGATGACCGTGCCGGCGCTGTAGAAGCCGCTGGCGATGCCCGTTATCGCGGGAGGTGCATCGATCTGCACCGCTTCCTGCGTGATCGCGCGAACCAGCGCGTCATTTGCAGCGCTCCATTGCACCAGCGCGTTGGGGCGCGACAGGCGGATCTCGCCGGGACGCCCCGCCACCGTGCTGCCCAAAAGGAACAGGCGCGCTTTCTTCAGCTTTGGCAGCTTGCCCTTTGCGTCCTTAGGCACGTCGAGCAGGAAACGCACGCGCGGCGTAATGCCGCCCTGACCGCGAATCAGCGCCGTTACATCGGCTTCGACCAGCATCCGCTGCAAGGTTGCGGGGACGCCGACGGCCTGTTCGGGCGCGATTTTTTGTGCGCTGCGAATAGTGGCATCAATGATCAGCGGCGAGATGACCACAAGGTCGGCGATGTCGGCATAGGCGGCCCCCTCTGGCTGTATTGCGAGGGCCGGGGGGAGCGCGGGCGATGTTTGCGCCGACGCCATGCCGCCAAATCCCAGCAATAGTCCCGCGAATCCAATGCTAAACCGTGCCGCCTTCATCGTCGTTCCTTTCACTGCGCCGCGCATAACCGGAAAAGCCGCGCTAAGCCAATCTGTCCCCTTATGATAGCTTCACGCCTTAATTGCGGATGAATCGCAGAATCCGGATTGCTTGCCCCCAATCCCTTGGCTAAAGCTGCGATGAATCGAAGGTTTAAAACAAAAGAATTCGATATCGCTGGGGGTATTCCGGTCGCATTTCCAAACCGTGCGCCGCTATACACTTTTTGTTTTGAAGGTAGGAGAGTACTTTCCGCATGGCATATGCTGATCAAGAAGGGATGAGCACAAACCGTCTGGTTTCGGTCATCATCGTTATCCTGCTTCACGCTTTCCTCGGTTACGCCCTGGTCACTGGCCTCGCTTATGATGCCGTCAAATCGATCAAGGAAAAAATGACCGTCGTCGACGTGAAGGAAGAAGAGCCGCCAGAAGAAGAAGAGCCGCCGCCAGAGCCTGAAAAGCAGATTGAGCCGCCGGTTGTTTCGCCTCCGCCGATCGTAAAGACGGTCACGCCGCCGCCTACGGTGCGAACGGTTGACACGCCGCCACCTGCCGCGCCTATCGTGCCGACGGCTGCCCCCCCTGCGCCATCTGCGCCGCCACCTCCGCCGCCGCCCGCAGGGCCGACCTCGGCTGCCAAGCCAAAGGGCAATCCCGGCAACTGGGCCAACACCAACGACTATCCGTCGCGGGCGTTGCAGCAGGAGCGTGAGGGGACGACCGGCTTCCGCGTCACGGTCGACACCAACGGTCGCGTGATAGACTGCCAGATTACGTCATCCAGTGGTCATCCCGATCTGGATGCGGCGACCTGTACCAATGTGAAGCGCAGGGCGCGGTTCGAACCGGCGCTGCAGAATGGCCAGCCTGTTCAAGGCAGCTATTCGAACCGTGTCCGGTGGCAGATTCCTAAATGATTTATGGTCCGGCAAGAGGGGGGAGCCTTCGTGTCGGGCCAATTTTGCTAGCAATGTAATTTTTCTGAGAGGTAGTTAAAATGTCGATTTTGTTCCTGACCGCGGCACCGGCCGCAAATCCAGATGTCGCACAGCAGTTCGGCCTCATTCCCGCGCTTAACGAAGGTGGTCCGATTTCATGGGCGATTTTCAGCGTCATGGTCATCATGTCGGTTTTCTCTTTCTACATCATGTTCACTAAATTGTTCGAACAGCAGAAGGTGATGAACCAGGCAAAAGCAGTACGTGCTGGATTCTGGCGCGCGGCAACGCTTGAAGAAGGTGCTGCAAAGCTCGACAAGAACAGCGCATTCCGCCAGATCGTTGACGATGGTATTTCGGCTCAGAAGCAGCACGGCCTGCTGACCGACCCGGTCGAAGCACATGACTGGCTGCACGGCGCAATGGCGCGTTCGGAAGAATCGATCAACAACAAGCTGGCGACGGGCTTGCCTTTCCTTGCGACCGTTGGAGCAACCGCACCGTTCGTCGGTCTGCTCGGCACCGTTATCGGTATTTACTCGGCGCTGATCAAAATCGGTATCGCGGGTCAGGCCGACATCGGCAAGATCGCAGGTCCGGTCGGTGAAGCACTGATCATGACCGCGATCGGTCTGTTCGTCGCCGTTCCTGCGGTTCTGGCCTATAACTGGCTTCAGGCCCGCAACAAGACCATCGCGCGTAGCCTTTCGACCTTCTCGAACGATGTGCTGGGCTACATCTCTTCGGGCGGCCGCGTGAAGCCCGCCGTGACTGCTCCTGCACAGGTCGGCAAGCCTGCCCCTGCAGCTGCCGCTGCGGTGAAGAAGTAAGATTGGGTAAGGGCTGCGCTTTGGTGCAGCCCGTCTGCCGGACTTCCGGCTCTCGATTTTTGACCCAATTTAGTTAGAGAGGATTGGCCAATGGCAATCAGTTCAGGAGGCGGCGGCGAAGACACGCCAATGTCTGACATCAACACGACGCCGCTCGTCGACGTCATGCTGGTGCTCCTAATCGTATTCCTCATTGCAATTCCTGTTGCCATCCAGACCGTGAAGATGGAGCTTCCGATCGTGAAGTTCGAGCCGACCAAGGCAAAGCGTGAAAACGTGTTGCTGTCGGTGACGACGACCGATTCCGCCGGTCGCGATCCAGGTGACCCCGATTATGAGGGTGCAAATCCCAATGGTGAGTGCCGGATTTACTGGAATGTTACCCCGGTCGACTCGACCGAATTGGTCGATCGTGCGGCGAAGCATCTGAAGGCCGAATTTGAAAAGCTGGGTGGCGAAGCTGCCGCTGCGGCTGGACAGATCGATCCGGAGATGCTGCCCGAGGCGCATATTCGTGGTGATATCAACACGCCCTATCGCTGCATTGGTGGTGCAATCTATACCATGCAGATGGCCGGGTTTGCCCGTGTTGGCTTCATTTCGTCGCCGTTCGAAGTTGCAGCGGCGCAGTAAGAATTTTTAAGGAGCAATCATCATGGCAATGAGTGGCGGTAAAGATGATGGCCAGCCGATGATGGAAATGAACACGACGCCGTTGATCGACGTCATGCTCGTTCTCCTCATCATGCTGATGATCACCATCCCCCCGGTTTCGCACGCCGTTAATATCGACCTGCCGGTCAACGACCCTAATCAGCCACCGCCCGATATTCCCATCGATCCGGTGATTAACAAGATCATCATATTGCCGGACAGTTCGATCCAGTGGAACGGTACACCGGTTACGCTGCAGCAGATGGAGCAGTTTCTGGTTCAGACAACCTCGATGAACCCGGAGCCGGAGCTTCAGTTCCAGCCTGCGCCCACTGCGCCCTATGATACGGTCGACAAGGCGCTGGTGGCAGTGAAGCGCAGCGGTATCACCAAGTTCGGCTTTGTCGGCAACGAACAATATCGTGTGTTCGGCAAGGCAGCGCGTGAGGGCCGGTAGTCCTCACGCTTAGTTTAAGCAAATCGACATGGGAAAAGGCGGCGCCGAAAGGGCCGCCTTTTTCTTTGCCCGTCGTCACGCCAATTGGGCGCCGGTGTGAAGTCTATGGCGCCTTCTCGCGCGACAGCCGCGTCATCAGGATCGCCGCGCGCTTCGCCTGGCGTTTGATGCTGGCAAGGTCGACAGTCTCTCCAGGGGCGTGGTCGCCCCGGCTGTAAGTGCCGAGACCGACAAGGCCATCGACATCGTTCGCCACGAAGCTGATATCGCCCGCACCGCGTTTGAGGGGGTCGAGCGGCAGCTGCTCTCCCAGCCCCAGATCGCGGTTCACACCGTTCAGCTTTGCCAGCAACGCCTTGTTGCCCTGGGTCGGTGCCATCGCCGGATAGCTGCCGGGATCGAAGCTTATCCTGGCGGAGGTTTTGGGTGCGGACGCTGCAACAATCGCCTGCATCTTGGCGCGCACCCGCGCGCTTTGTTCTTCGGACAGCGTGCGAAAATCGCCGCGTGCCAGCGCGATGCCAGGGATGATATTGGTCTTGCCCTTGGCGCTGGCACGGATGCCGTCGCTGTCGACACTTGCCTCCTGCCCGGCCGTCATCAGACCGACATTGAATGTCAGGTTCGGCTCGGGCAATTCGGTACGGAAACGGCGGATGATGCGCGCCAGCTCGAACGCAGCGCCGTCACCATAAGTGCCGTCGAAAATAAGCGAGCTGTGGCCGGTGACGCCTGTCACTTCCAGCCGCCATGTGTTCGACGAGCGCCGCGCGATGACGCCCATGTCCCTGCCGTCCTCAATCGACAGCCCTTCGAAATCGAGCGCGACATCGGCGACCTTGCCCGCCGCGATCAAAGGCGCGCGTGTCACATCGATCGGATCGCCCGCATCCTCCTCGTCACCCGTCATGTGGATTTCGATATTGGCGTCCTTCAGCGTGCCTGCCGCCTGCATCGCGCGCAGTGCTGCGACGATGACGACCATCCCGCCCTTGTCATCGCCCGCGCCCGGACCTTCGGCTTCATCAGCTTTACGGACGAAGCGCTGAAACGGACTGTCCTTTTCGAACACTGTGTCGAGATGGGCGATGAGCAGCAGTTTTTTCGTGCCCTTCTTCCCCGCCTTGCTTGCCACCAGATGCCCGGCGCGCCCGGCCTTCGCCATATCGGTCCATTGAACCCTGAATCCGAGCGGCTCGAGTTCTGCACGCATCATTTCGGAAACGGCCTTCACGCCTTCGAAATTCATCGTCCCCGAATTTTGGTTGACCATTTTTTCAAGCAAGGCCACCGACCGTTCATATTCTGCATCGACCGTCGCCACCATCTTGGCCTCGGGAGGCGTTAGCCCCGCCAAAGCGGGAGACACAGGTGTCACCGACAATAGCAACGCCACATAGATCGAACGCAATTTCATGAAATATCCTCAGGCGGTCTCTGGTTTCACTGTCTGACCATAGCCGCTCGACGCCAACCATCAATAGCGCAAAAAAAAGGGGCCGCGCATGATCGCGCGGCCCCAGAGGGGGAGGGCGGGTGGTATATTCCGGCCCTCGGGTCGCCTCGTGATTTGAAGTCAGTTGGCCATGCGCACGGCCAGCCGATAATTATCGATCCGCTGCTCGGCGATCGCCCAAGCGTTGCGATGCGTGGCCTCAGTGCATGCTTTCATCCTGCTATACGGACCGAGGGGTAAATTGCTGCCTGCGCTGCAGACGGCTTTTGCCGCCCGCCTAATGCGACGATCCAGCGTATCGCGGCCTTCCTTGCTTGCCAGATTGAGGTCGCCATATCGAACGATTCTGGTGCGAACCTCACCTTCCGTTGCCGCGTGGGCCGGGTCGGCAAATATCGGGGAGACCGTGCCGACGCCGAGACTGGTCGTGATGAGCGCCAGGATGATCAGGGTCGCTCGTTTTCTCGCGGATTCTGTTTGTTCAGGGGTAAACATTCTCTTCTTCCTTGTCACATATGGTTGGGGATGACGGCGCGGAGCGACCCGATCTGTTATCCCGACCGCGAAAACATTTATGCCGTGTCAGCTGGATCAAAGTCCTGTTGCGCTTCTGAAATCTTGCTGGTTTCTGCGCCTCCGCGGATAACGCCTCCGACCATGGCGGAATTTACCGATTTTCTGCGGCTTTGCGCTGCGTTATATGGGCGGAACGAGGACGGGAAACTTCTGAAAACTTCTGAGGCGGGGCCTGATCAGGTGATGCTGCGGCGTCATCTCAAAGAATATGGACGTGATCCTGTGGCGTCGGACAGATTTCTGAAAAGCGGTGCAATCCGCTTGGATACACATAACGAGCGATTATGGGTGGGTGATAGGGCGGCGCATATAGGCGGCAAGGCCTTCATGCTGCTGTACATGCTGATGCGTCACCCGCAGATGCTGGTGACTAAGGACAGCCTCTTCGAAGAGGTGTGGAATGGGCTCGCTGTGTCGGAATCGGTGCTGACTACCGCAATCAAGGAACTGCGTCAGGCCCTCAACGATGACGCACGTCAACCGCAAATCATTGAGACCGTTCATCGGCGCGGTTACCGCTTCATGCAGCCAGTCGAAACGAGCGACGAGATGATCGCTTCACAAGGGCCCGAAACGGGCCCGGCGGTAGTCCCCCGCTTGCGGAGGGGCTGGGCCGCAAGCGGTATGGCAGCGCTGGCAGTCATTGTGCTTTGGATAGCGGCGCAGTCGCCGTCTACCACTATCCCGGTTGTTAGCGCGGCTACCGCGATTCATCCCAAGTCAGTTGCCGTCCTTCCGTTTCGCGACCTGTCGGGGGATGCCGACCGGGATTGGTTCGTCGAAGGGGTGACCGAAGAGATCCAAAGCCGCCTTGTTCAAACGCCCGACCTGCGCGTGGTGTCGAGACTGACTGCAGCCGGTTTCCGCGAGCAGCAAGGTGCCTTGGCCGACAAGGCACGCAATCTGGGCGTCGCGCATATACTCGACGGCTCGGTGCGCCGGGAGGATGGCCGTGTGCGCGTGACGGTGGAGCTGGTCCGGGCGTCGGACGGCAGCCAGATATGGTCGCAAATTTACGACCGGCCCGCCAGCGACGTGATTTCGATTCAGGAAGATATTGCCTTTCGAATTGCTTCGGCGCTCAAGACCGTGATGGAACCGGCGCGGCTGCAGGCTATGGTTACGGCTGGCACGCGATCGGTCGAGGCGTATCAGGCGTTCCTGCAAGGTCTGGCGGCCGACGAGCAAAGCAATGTGACGGGCGGGCGCGGGTTCGTCGTCACGGCGGCTAAAGCCTATGAGCGCGCGCGGGCGCTCGACCCCGGTTTTGCCGAAGCGCATTGGCACGCCGCGCAAAAATGGTTTGGCAAGGATACGCGGATCAACGGTTCGGTCAGCGGTGCCGGATCCACGCAGGCCGAGCAGATGAAACAATATATGTTGCGTGTAGACGACGCGATCGCGGCCAGCGATGGCAGCACGCAGCAGCTCAAATATCGGGCGGCCAAGGCGGTCATGCAGATGGAATTGCGCAAGGCGCACGCGCTGATGGCGCAATATCTGGCGGCGCGGCCGCGCGATATCGATGCGTGGGAAGATATGGCGGAATTCGCGGCCTATGCAGGTGAGCATGAATGGATGATCCGCGCTGGCGAACGTATACACAATTTGTCGATCGAAGCTCGTGAGCCACGATCCCGCGCAATTACAGTTACAGTGATGGCGATGAAGCCCGATCTGGCAGTCGCGCGTGCGCGCCAGCAGATGAAGCTTCGGCCTGGCAACGTGATGATGAGATATCAGGGGCACCGGGCCATGATCTGGGCAGGGCAAATTGCCGAAGCTCGACAGCTTCTGGATCCCATCCTCGGTTCCGACTTGCCCGCGATGAACAAATTGTTTGCCGAATTGCGACAGGCCTGCGGCGAGGCCGACCTTGTTCAGGCGAATGGCATAAGGAACCGCATGCAAGCGCTAAACCCCGACCTTATCGACCGCTGGCAGATCGCCCAGATTATGGGGGACCACCGGCAGGCGACAGACATATTGCAGGTACTCGACCGCGAAGGCCAGTTGCAGACTTTACTGCAATTCATGATCAACCCCAGCTTCGATAGTGGACGTCATCCCAACCTTCGCACCGCAATGGCGCGCGACGGAGTCGTACGCTGGAAGGTGTGGCCGATGCCCGGCGCGTGCAAGCGGTCGATGCCGAGCTAGTTGCTCAGCCTATCCCGCCAACACCAAAAAAATCTCGCCGTCGAAGTCGACGATGAAAAGGTTACCCACACTGTCTTCGCCAAAGGAAGCGAGCTGATTGATCGTGCCTGCATCGGGTGCAAAATCCGCGTTGCGGCGTTCGAATTGCGAAGACGGCAGGGTCTGGCCGTCGACCAGCGATGCGAGCGGCACGGTCCAGATATTGCCGCGAATGAAATCGGCAAAGACATAATGGTCGCGCAGCGATGTGACGGGACCTCGATAGACATAGCCCCCGGTCACCGAATTGCCCTGCCGCGGGCCGGTGCCGTGGCTATATTCGGCGACTGGCGCGGCGAGGCCGCTGGGCGGGGTGCCGCTGAACGTCTGCGTTCCTTCGAGGAAGCGCCAGCCGAAATTGCGGCCCGGCTGGCTGGTCAGCACCGCATCGATTTCCTCCACCGCGCCCTGGCCCACATCGCCGATAAACAGGCGGTTGCCCGAGAATGAAGCGCGGAAGGGATTGCGGAGGCCGAGCGCGAAAATATAGGGATCACCGCCGCCCGCGATAAACGGATTGCCGGTTGCTGGGCTGAATGGATTTGCGGCGCTCGGGTCGACCGCGATGCGTAACATTTTGCCGAGGCGTACGTTCGGGTTTTGCGCGTTGTTGTTGGGATCGCCACTACCGCCACCGTCACCGACGCCCGCATAGAGGAACCCGTCGGGTCCGAACGCCATCCAGCCGCCATTATGATTATCGAACGTCGGGTGCGGGATCGCGAAGGTCGACAGCAGGCTGGGCGCGCCACCTCCGCTGCCAAACCTGTAAAGGCGGATTTCGATGTCGCCTGCGGCGTTGGTGCAATAGATCATGAACCGGTCGGAATTGGCGGCATTGGGGAACAACGCCATGCCGAGCAGGCCGCCTTCACCGCCGGTCGAGATATTGCCTATTGTGAACTGCAAGGTCCGCACGCCCGTGGCCGGATTGAGCCGATAGACACCGCCGGTTTTCTCCAGCACATAAACATCGCTGCTGCCTGGAATGCCCAGAACATAGAGCGGCTGGCTGAAGCCAGTCCCGACACGCCGGACCGCAATGCCCTCGCGGCTGTTATTGACGGTGATGTTGACCAACTGTTCGACCGCGTTGCGCCCGTCGCTGACGCGGATTTGCACCGCATAGATATTATCGCCGTCGGCATCGATTGGCAGGTCGAAATTGGGCGCCGGGCTAAAGCTCAGCGCACCTGCGCCGGTAATCGTGAAGCGTGCTGCATCGGCGCCGCCCGCTATCGAAAAGGTGAGCGCATCACCCTCCGGGTCGGTCGCGCGTGCCTGATAGGCGGCGCTGGCGTTTTCGACGACCGTTTCGGTCTGCAGCGACGTGAACTGGGGCGCGGCGTTCGGCCCAGCCGGCGGCGGCGGAGCTCCACCACCCCCACCGCTGCACGATGCGAGCAGCAGGAGCATTGCGGGAAGCAGATGGCGCATGGGGAGAGAGTATCAAGCGGTTCCATTCATGTCGAACGCTTATCGACGAAAAAGGCCCGGCGGTCCCCCAACCGCCGGGCCTTCAGCTATCGATCCGATGCGTCAGGATCAGTAGCTGTAATACATGTCGAACTCGACGGGCGAAGGCGTCATTTCCCAGCGGGCAACGTCTTCCATCTTGAGGTCTATATAGGCTTCAATCTGATCCTTCGAGAACACGTCGCCTTTCAGGAGGTAATCGTGATCGGCGGCAAGGGCGTCGAGGGCTTCCCGGAGCGAACCGCAGACGGTCGGAACCTCGGCGAGCTCTGCAGGTGGCAGGTCGTAAAGATTCTTGTCCATCGCTTCGCCGGGGTGGATCTTGTTCTGGATACCATCGAGGCCCGCCATGAACAAGGCCGCATAGGCAAGATAAGGGTTGGCCATCGCGTCGGGGAAGCGGACTTCCACACGCTTGGCTTTTGCGCCCGCGCCATAGGGAATGCGGCATGAGGCCGAGCGGTTGCGCGCCGAGTAGGCGAGCAACACAGGTGCTTCATAGCCCGGGACCAGACGCTTGTAGCTGTTGGTGGTCGGGTTGGTGAAGGCGTTCACCGACTTTGCGTGCTTGATGATGCCGCCGATAAAATAGAGGCACATTTCGGACAGGCCCGCATATCCGTCACCTGCGAACAGCGGCTTCTTGCCATCCCAGATGGAAAGGTGCGTGTGCATGCCGCTGCCATTATCTTCCTTGATCGGCTTGGGCATGAAGGTCGCGGTCTTGCCATAGGCGTGCGCGACCTGATGCACGACGTACTTGTAGATCTGCATGCGGTCGGCGGTTTGAGTCAGCGTGCCGAAGGTCAGGCCGAGCTCATGCTGCGCGGCGGCGACCTCGTGGTGATGCTTGTCGCAGGGCAGGCCCATTTCGAGCATGGTCGAAACCATCTCGCCGCGAATGTCCATGCAGCTGTCGACTGGCGCGACGGGGAAATAGCCGCCCTTGGCGCGCGGGCGGTGGCCCATATTGCCGCTGTCGTAGCTGGTGCCGCTGTTGGTCGGCAATTCGATATCGTCGATCTTGTAGTAGCTGGTGTTGTAGCTGTTTTCGAAGCGCACATCGTCAAACATGAAGAATTCCGCTTCGGGCCCGACATAGACGGTATCGCCGATGCCGGTGGTCTTCAGATAGGCTTCGGCGCGTTTGGCGGTCGAACGCGGGTCGCGGCTGTACAATTCGCCGGTCGAAGGTTCGACGATGTCGCAGAAGACGATCATCATCGGTGTCGCGCTAAAGGGATCGACATAGACGCTGTCGAGGTCGGGCTTCAGGATCATGTCGGATTCGTTGATCGCCTTCCAGCCTTCGATCGACGAGCCGTCGAACATCAGGCCGTCCTCAAACTCATCCTCGCCCATCACCCCGGCGCACATCGACAGATGCTGCCATTTGCCCTTGGGATCGGTGAAGCGCAGATCGACCCACTCGATCTCTTCGTCCTTGATGCGTTTTACGATGTCTTTGGCTGAAGCGCCCATGTTGCTTTCCTTCTTCGATTTGTCCGGTTTGGATTTGGATTTCTTAGACGGCATCGTTGTCGCGCTCGCCGGTGCGGATACGCAGCGCGGTTTCGACGGGGATGACGAAAATCTTGCCATCGCCGATCCGGCCTGTTTGCGCGGCGGCGGCGATGGCCTCGACCACGCGGTCGGCAAGCCCGTCCTCGACCACAACCTCAAGCTTCACCTTGGGAAGGAAGTCGACGACATATTCGGCACCGCGATAAAGTTCTGTATGGCCCTTCTGGCGGCCGAAACCTTTGGCTTCGGTGACGGTGATGCCCGACACGCCGACTTCGTGGAGCGCTTCTTTGACTTCGTCCAATTTGAACGGCTTGATGATCGCTTCGATCTTTTTCATGACTTTCCCCTATGTTGCGTGCGGCTGTTGCTCCGCGCGCGCGGATTATGCGTTGGCTATCGCAAGGAATGTGCCAGTTCCGCAGGCACGCATTTCCTGCCTTTTGCGATTCAAATCAGGGGGTTGCCGTGCCTAAAAATTAGGCATCTGTGCGATTCATGGGCAGCAGCCTGATGGCGGCTTCCATCCGCTCTGCCGCATCGTCATATACACGCTGGCGCAGGTTGAACAAAATCTGCTCCGGCGCGCTGTCGGGCGTGCCGCCGACGAAGGGTGGAGCCGGATCATATTCGAGCGCAAGTTGGACGGTACGCGCGACTTCGTCGCCCGCGATGATCGCCATGAGTTCGAGCGCGAAATCGATGCCCGACGTCACGCCACCCGCCGTGACCAGATTGCCGTCGCGGACGACGCGCGCCGGTTCATGGATAGCTCCGAACAGCGGCAGCAAATGCGTGTAGGCCCAGTGGCAGGTCGCGCGCTTGCCATCCAGCAAACCGGCGGCGCCGAGTATGACGGAGCCGGTGCATACGCTCGTGATCCATGTCGCACCCTTTGCCTGGTGGCGGACGAAGTCCACAATGGCAGGGTCGGCAATCGCCTCGCGCACACCATGTCCGCCGGGGACGCAGATGATATCCGCTTGCGGGCATTGCGCGAAGCTGGCGCGGGGCAGGATGGAAAAGCCGCTGTCAGTACGAATTGCATCGCCATCCGTGGAGACAACATGAATCTTGGCACCCGGCAATCGGGACAGAAACTGTACCGGTCCGGCAAAGTCGAGTTGCGTGACGTTGTCGAAGAGGACGAAGACGATGTTCATGAGGACCGCTTAAAGTCCTTATGCACAAAAGCAACGGGCCGCCGGATTTCTCCGACGGCCCAGTTTACCGGGTAACATTCCGGGAGGATGAAATGTTACCAGTAAAATCCGCGATACACCTGCACCACGCGCCCGGTGCGGGTATTTACCAGAAGGACGTCGTTATAGTGACGCACATAGGTCTGGTAGCGCCCCGGCTGTGGCAGGCGATAGGTGGAGTAGTTGCTCACCCGGTAACGCGGGGCGTAGTAACTTGTTCCAATGCTGACGCCTGTATTGAACGACCGGTAGCGGAATGGCGCGTTGAAGCGGTTGCCGCGAAACACGTTACGGTTGCGTTGCTTATATTCGCGCCAGTCCTGGCGGTCTTCGCGCAATTCCTGCTTCGCCTCACGTAGATCGCGCCGTTCCTCACGGACGTCCTGACGGTCGCCATAACGCTTTGCCTGTTGGACATCGCGCTTCTGTTCGCGCACTTCCTGGCGATCACGCTCCAGTTCGCGTGTCTGAGCCTGCGCTGCCATTGGGGAGAGGGTGGCGGCGACAGCTGCGACTGTTATCAGAAATTTCGTTTTCATTGTCTGTCTCCTTGGGTTCAGCAAACGCGATATCGCGTTGACTGTTCCCTTTTTAGGGACAGCGCCATGAACTCGTCGGAAACAACGCGTTCAGAAACAAGACATTAGTGTCGCAATTTGTATCAGATACCGGCGGTCGCAAACGGATGCGCCAAGCACCTGATATGGCGACCGCCGGTTCGTTCCGCTATTTCTTGGCGGGCATTACCGTGACGGTGTCACCCTTGTCGCTTGTGGACGTGAAGCTTCCGTCGGCACCCGGCTTGGTCGATGTCCAGCAAATCTCGGCCTCGTCACCATCGGCGTCGAAGCATTCTTTACCATCCTTCATGGCGAATTTGCCCTTGGTCTCCTTGCCGTCGGGGCCGGTATCGACATAGGTGCCATCGGCGTTGATGGTCGTTTTGGCCATCTTTCCATCGGCCATCTTGACGTCGTAATCGCCGACGATCGATGCCGAGTCGCCTTCTGCGGGTGCACCAGCTTCGACTGGCACCACTTCGTCTTCCGCTGCTTTTTCAGCCTGTTGCGAGCACGCCGCCAGCGTCGACAGCGCGGCGATCATCATAAGCTTCTTCATCATGACTCTCCCTCTGGCCGCGACCCGGGGGAAGGCTATGCGGGAGAGCCGGTTATGGCAACGTCAATATAAGATGCAGAGGTCAGACCAACTCAACCGCCAGTGCCGTGGCTTCGCCCCCGCCGATGCAGAGGCTGGCGACGCCCTTCGTCTTTCCGTGGCGCTTAAGTGCGGCGATCAGCGTGGTGACGATGCGCGCACCCGATGCGCCGATGGGGTGGCCAAGTGCGGTCGCGCCGCCATGGATGTTGATCTTGTCATGCGAGATGCCGAGGTCGTGCATGGCGAACATCGCGACGCAGGCAAAGGCCTCATTGACTTCGAACAGGTCGACATCGTTGATGCTCCAACCGGCCTTGGCGAGCACGCTGTTGATCGCCCCTACCGGAGCAGTCGTGAAATCCTTCGGCTCCTGCGCATGCGCGGCGTGCGCGACAATGCGCGCGACAGGCTTTTGGCCCTTGGCGTCGGCAACCGACTGGCGGGTGAGAACGAGCGCGGCGGCACCGTCCGAAATCGAGCTGCTGGTCGCAGCCGTAATTGTGCCGTCCTTGGCAAAGGCGGGTTTCAGCGACGGGATTTTGTCGGGCATGCCCTTGCCGGGCTGCTCGTCGGTATCGACTACCACATCGCCCTTGCGGGTGGCGACGGTGACCGCGACGATCTCGTCCTTGAACGCGCCGTCGGCAATTGCGGCCTGCGACCGGCGCAGCGACTCAATCGCGTAATTATCCTGCGCCTCGCGGGTCAGCTGATATTCGTTGGCGGTGTCCTGCGCGAATGTACCCATCGCGCGGCCAGCCTCATAGGCGTCTTCTAGGCCATCGAGGAACATATGGTCATAGGCGGTGTCATGGCCGATACGCGCACCGCTGCGGTGCTTTTTGAGGAGGTAAGGCGCGTTGGTCATGCTCTCCATGCCGCCGGCGATGACATAATCGACCGAGCCTGCGGCCAGCGCTTCGCTGCCCATGATGACGGTCTGCATCCCAGAGCCGCACACTTTGTTCACGGTGGTCGCCTGGACCGACTTTGGAAGCCCCGCCTTGATTGCGGCCTGACGGGCAGGGGCTTGGCCGAGCCCAGCAGGAAGCACACAGCCCATATAGATGCGCTCGATATCCGCGCCATTGACGCCCGCGCGTTCGACCGCCGCCTTTACTGCAGTTGCGCCCAGATCGGTCGCGGACACGTCCGCAAGAGCGCCCTGCATGCCGCCCATAGGGGTGCGTGCGTAGGACAGGATGACGACAGGATCGGCGGTGCTCATTTTGGAATCCTTCAAACCGTTGGAGGCAGTTGAATCGCCTTTAATCCTGCAATGCAGCAAAGACAAATATGAACTCGTATGCATCAGCGCGCTTGCATCGCCCGATGCGTGGTTTAACTAGGCAATTAAGGAGAGTGCCATGACCAAGGATATGCAAGTCGTTCTGGAAAAACAGCGCGCGAGTTTTACGGCGGCGCTCCCTGAACCGATGTCCGTGCGCCGCGACCGGATCGACCGTGCGATTGCGCTTTTGATCGACCATGCCGAGGATTTCGCCAAGGCAGTATCCGCCGATTTCGGCCACCGCAGCCGCGAACAGACGCTGATGACCGACATCATGCCCTCGGTCAGTGCCATGAAACATGCGAAAAAGCATTTCGAGGCCTGGGCAAAGGGCGAAAAGCGTAAGCCGACTTTTCCGTTGGGATTGCTGGGCGCAAAGGCAGAGGTTGTTTATCAGCCCAAAGGCGTGGTCGGCGTGGTCGCGCCCTGGAACTTCCCCGTCGGCATGGTGATGGTGCCGATGGCGGGTATCCTTGCGGCCGGAAACCGCGCGATGATCAAACCTTCGGAATTTACCGAGCGCGTCTCGGCCTTGTTCGAAGAAGTCGTGCCCAAATATTTCGCCGAGGAAGAAATGGCCGTGTTCACCGGCGGGCCGGAGGTTGGCATGGCCTTTTCCAAGCTGGCATTCGACCACATGATCTTCACCGGCGCAACCGGTGTGGGGCGCCACATCATGCGCGCTGCAGCAGACAATTTGGTTCCGGTAACGCTTGAGTTGGGCGGCAAGTCCCCGACGATCATCGGTCGCAGTGCGGACAAGAAGAAGGCTGGGGAGCGCATCGCCCTCGGCAAAATGATGAACGCCGGGCAAATCTGTCTCGCGCCTGATTATCTGATGGTACCGTCCGATCAGGAGAGTGACGTGATCGAGGCGGTGAAGGTAGGCGTGACCGCACAATATCCCAAGCTTCTGCACAATGACGATTACACATCGGTGGTGAACGGACGCAATTATGAGCGACTGCAGGGCTATCTGACCGATGCACGCGAAAAGGGCGCAGAGCTGATCGAGGTTAACCCGGCGGGTGAGGATTTTGCGGGCTCCAACGGCAACAAGATGCCACTGACCATCGTGCGCAATGTGAACGATGATATGAAGGTGATGCAGGAGGAGATATTCGGACCGATCCTACCGGTGATGACCTATTCGTCGATGGACGAAGCCATCGACTATGTGAATGCGCACGACCGCCCGCTGGGGCTCTATTATTTCGGGTCCGACAAGTCTGAGGAAGAGCGCGTGCTATCGCGCACGATTTCGGGCGGCGTCACGGTCAACGACGTGATCTTCCACAACGCGATGGAAGACCTTCCCTTTGGCGGCATCGGTCCATCGGGCATGGGCAATTATCACGGGCAGGACGGGTTCAAGACCTTCAGCCATATGCGCGCTGTGTATCGCCAGACGGGTATCGATGTTGCGGGGATCGGCGGCGTCAAGGCACCCTATGGCAAGACCACCCATAAGACTTTGGCGCGGGAATTGAAGAAGTAAGGATGCGCTTGCATAGGAGCGGGGGCTCGGTTAGAGGAGCGTCCGCTTCGACGGGTTCTACCCGATAGGCTGTGCCCCAGTGGTGGAATTGGTAGACGCGCTGGACTCAAAATCCTGTTCCGAAAGGAGTGCCCGTTCGAGTCGGGCCTGGGGCACCACCATCTTCAAGCGATTCAGAATTGGCCCGAAACCGGGCCTTTGATCGCGTTTGAGCGATGTTTAAGCGCCGGACGGCGATTGCTCGCTCTCTGCGAAATGACAATCGAAGGACATTGTCATGTTGGCTACAGAAATCCCGGACGGGATTTGGCCATCGCAAAAACAAGGCCAGTGGAAGAGTCCGCTAACATACTTGCCGTACAGTCAATCGTTCGAGCGTTTCGATACCTGCCATTCGTTTAACTGTTCCCCGTCAGCACCTTTGTCTCAGATTTGAGATTGTGATTTAAGGAGTGTTTTGGTCTCGTCGTAGTGACGAAGGAACGAAGATGAGACCAAAACACTCTGGCCAATCGAAGCGCTCTGCCGAACGTGTCGTGAAAGACATTCGGCGTGCAACCCGACGGCACTTCTCTGCCGAAGACAAGATCAGGATCGTGCTGGAAGGGCAACTGGCCGTGCGGTTCACCGACGAGCGTCGTTAGTTGGGCGCAAGCGCCCTTCTCCGCTTCGCTCCGAATCCGTGTCGGAAGCCACGGTTTACCGTCTGTTGACCCGAAGGGCGGCGAAGCCAACGCGCACGACCTGATCACCAGCCCAGCCTATGTCGTGGTGAAGGCAGCCAATGAGTTCCACACCAAAACGACGCGCCCGAACGAGATGTCGCAGACCGACTTCACCTACTTCAAGATCATAGGCTGGGGCTGGATGTATCTCTCGACCGTCCTGGACGACTTCTCCCGCTACATCATCGCGTGGAAGCTGTGCAGCACGATGCGGGCCGAAGATGTCACTGACACGCTGGACATGGCCTTGGTAGCCTCAGGCTGTGACAGCGCCACCGTGCTGCACAAGCCCAGACTGCTCAGTGACAATGGTCCCAGTTACATCGCGGGTGAGCTGGCTGACTACATTGAAGCACAGAAGATGAGTCATGTGCGCGGCGCACCGCTGCATCCGCAAACGCAGGGCAAGATCGAACGCTGGCATCAAACCCTCAAAAACCGCATCTTGCTGGAAAACTACTTCCTGCCCGGCGATCTGGAAGCCCAGATCGAGGCGTTCGTCGAGCATTATAATCATCATCGATACCATGAGAGCCTGAACAACGCCACGCCCGCCGATGCCTACTTCGGCAGGGCACAAACCATCATCCAACAACGCGAAAGGATCAAACGACAGACCATCGAATATCGGCGCTTGCAACACCGCAAGCTCGCCGCTTAACATCAACCCATCAGATGAGGCCAACGCTCCGCTAATTTACGCAGCCATCAGTGCCAAATGTTCTGACGACGGGCAGCAGACATTGACGCTAGATTTTAATACGCGCACAGATATGCTTTGAATCGGCACAATATACTCGACTTCGGCATGAACTCGAGCATTGCTGTTCGCGTTCAATCGTCATGGAGTCGGCGGTGACACACCTGGCTGGGTAATCAGCCGGGCTTTGGGTGGTGGGGCAGCATGTCGCTTTGCCAACGCTGGAGAACCACCCATGACGAAAGCCAAAATAGTGGTGGCCACACCTTCATTGGCTCGCTCAGATATCGTGGCTGGCGCCCGACATCATAACAGCGATACTAGACGGATGACACCCGGTACAGCTCACCGTGCGCCATCTATTACGCTGCGCCGATATCCCGCTCGAGTGGCAGCAGCAGCGTCACTTCCTCGGGTTTAGTTAGCCATCTTAAAACAAAAGTGGTGCCACGAAAATGGGCCTCGGAGAACTCCGAGGCTTTTTCGTGAGATAGGGCCCATGCAAAGCGTCTCTGGCGTCACATCACGAAAACCAGCGCTCACAAGTGACCGAAATTGCGGAAGAAATGTCGCCCGAAGGCAATTATCTGAAATCGCTCAAGATATTGAGGACTTCGTGGTGCTGCTGGGGAGGATTGAACTCCCGACCTCGTCATTACCAAGGGCGATGGCATGCACATAGAATTAGCCTGTTTTCAACAGCTTGATGCCCGTTTCTTTTTCCGCCTGTACGAGACCTGTACGAAGGGCAGCAAGGATTTTTGGCGCGCTATCTTCGGCGTGATTGTACGTGCGTTTGAAAACGCCGGTACTCGACCAGCCACCAACTTGCTCTGCGGCCTTTTCATCGACTGCCTGGCGGACGCCCATTTCCTGCCCGAAGCCGTGGCGTCCGGCGGCGTGAGGTGACAGATGCTCGATGCCGGCGGCGCGTTCTGCAGCCTCCCATGCCTTGCGAAAGCTGTCGCGGCGCGCGTAGCCGAACACGCGCAGATTTTCTGGCGTCTGCGGCAAGCCGCGCGGCACCTGCGGCTCCAGGTTGGCTAGTTCGATCACCAGTTCCATCGGTATTTCAACCCAACGATCATCGTGTCCTTTTGCGCCGGGGATTTTCACGCGGGCGTTTGGAAGATCGAGATGCTCGCGCGGGTGCATCGTCACCGCCTGTGTCACGCGTGCGCCGGTAACGAACATCAGAAATGCCAGAGCCGATAGTCGCGGGTTGGCGCTGGTACGGAATTTCAGCAGCCACGGCCAGCTGCCCGGCGTTTTGGGAACGCGACTTTTCTTGCCGCGAAGCTTGTCCTGGTCGATCCGTTCCTTGGGCGAGAAATCTCGCACCTTCATCGGTGGCACCCGGTCGCCGCCCAGTTCGTCATGCGCAGCGTTGATCGTGGCGCGGACGGGCGCAATCACATTGCGCAACCAGGTGTCGACGCAGCAATCGGGGTAAAGCCGCGCGGCCAGTTCGCGCACCATTTTGGGCGTGATCGATTTGACCGGCAGATGCCCGATTTCGGGCAAGACGCGCAACAATCGTTCGGCATCGCGCGGTGGCGCGGGATAATAGCAAATGCAGTCGGCGAAGGTCAGTTCGGGCGGGCCGCTTGCCTGCGCGCCGAAAAGGGAATGACGGATGGTGGCTTCTTCATATTCTTCGACCCAGCGCTGTGCATCCGACCGGTCAGATGTTCCCGTGCTTTCGCGCAGATATCCGCCGATTTTGCGCCCGCGATATTCGATGGTGCCACGCGCCCACCAGACGCGCCCGCGTTGGTAGAGTTCGAGCGGCATGACTTTTTCTCCAGAATCGCCTCGACGTGCTGCGGCGTCAATATCATGCAGCGACCAAGGATGTGGCAAGCGCCAATTTCGCGGGCGGTTTCACGCAAGGTGCGCGGTGATATCGGCCACCCTTTGGCCGCCAGCCTTTGCGCCCAGTTTTCGGGGGTGTCGCCGGTTTCGAGGATAGGCAGGGTTGTCACCACGGGATCGGCCTCTGCGCAAAGCACCTGCGAGTCTGCCGTTCAAAAAAGGCCGCAAACCAGCGAATTTGCATGTTCGCAACATAGCGTTCCCATTCTTCCCGGTTCATCTGCTGGCATCCGGTGCGGGCAGGGCGGCCTGTCCGGGCACCTTGTCGCCGTGGCCGAGGGCGCGGAGGGCGTCGGCATAGCTTTGCGCCTTGGCGCGGTGGCCATCGGCCTCTGCCTGGGCGAGCGCAGCCTCGCGTTGCGCTACCTTGGCGGCCAGATCGGCGCGACGGTAACGGTCGTACAGGACATGCTCTGCGCTGCCTCTATCGAACGGGTTGATGCGGGTTCTTTTCGTCATGCGGCGATCCTTTCAAGTTCAGGCAAACCGCGCAGGGCGGCGGTGGCGGTGGCGTAGCTGGCGAATTTGATCGAGGCGGCGCGTAAGGTGCGGGCGTGGTCGATGCTTTCGGTGTTCCAGCCTTGGGAATCGGGTTGCGCAGCGGGGAGCGGGGGGGACGACCCCGCTGCGCGGTCGAGGCGGGCGGCGGTTTTGTGTGCGGCGGTCATCGCTGCGGCTGCCCAGCCTGAAAAATCTGTCTTGCCGATCGGCACCTGACCGTCGGTCCACATCACCATGTCGCGCCAAAGCGCGAGGTTGCGGTTGACTACATCGCGGTCCATCCGCCGCGCATCGACGCCAGCCTGACCCTGCTGGCGGCGGCGGTCGAATTCGGCGCGGATGGCGAGGGCAATGGTCATTCGGTTTTACCGTATTTGGCAAGCGCCGCCTCGACAGCAGATGCAAGCGTGGGTCCGCGATCAGTGGTCCAAGCGCGCCCACCGACGAATTTGAATGTCAGTTCAACTTTCCAATCGTCGTGCTGGCTACACGGCCCTTCTGCTTTGATGCCACAAACATTCGCAGGCAGCTTGACGACTTGCTGACCATTCAGTGTGACCATCGCTCATACCCTCTGCAGATCGAGGGCGGTGTGGCAGAATGCGCACTCTGCGCTGCGGTTCACGACGTCGCGGTCCATGCGGCGCGCATCGACGCCGGCCTGACCCTGTGCGCGGCGGCGTTCGAACTCGGCGCGGATGGCGAGGGGGATGGCGCTCATAGCGCACCTGCCTTGGCGAGTGCTGCGCGGAGGCAGTCTAAAACCGTGTCACCGTAAAAGTTCTGGCCATCAACGTCCCAACTGTTGCGAACAACAATGACGCAGTTAGGGCCACCAAAATCAGGATTATCATAGCAAATCTCGATGCTATCGCCTTCATTGGCGCGTAACTGATCGATTATGCTCCAAGCCTCTACTACATCATCAGCGGGCCTTGCGTTCCATGCTGCGAGTTCTTTGCAGAAGCGGTAAAAAGCTTGTTCTTCGCAATATGCGTGTTCGACATTCGGGCCATGAAACTTGCCGCCGTGCTTTTTCCAAAGGGCTTTGATTTCAGTAAGCGTCACATCGGCTTTCTGTTCGGTCATGGTCAAACCCTCTGCAGATCAAGTGCGGTGTCGCAAAAGGCGCATTGCGCGCTGCGGTTGCCGATCCACCAGTGCGTCTTGCCGCAGGCGGGGCAGTGGTTGACCTGACCGTGGCGGTAGAGGATGACGTAGCCGCGCTGGGTCAGCGTCGCGGTTGCCGCCGCCTGCGCGGGGGAGGGCAGGCGGCGGGCGTCGGCGCGACCCGATGCGAAAGGGAGAATGCGGGCGCTCAACGGTCGATCCTCTTATCGGTGCCGATCAGCGTCAGTTCGCGCGAAGGGGTGCAGCGCAGATAGACAAAACGGTTCTTTGTGACCGACCAGCGGCGCAGCACGGTTTCGAAGCGAACGCGATACAGCCCGCCGCGCCCTTCGAGCGTCAGCGTCGCAGCAAAGATGAACTTGCGATGCCAATACTCCCTGGCCGGGCGGCGGCGGGTGGCAGGGGTGGCTGCGGTAATAGTCATATCGCCGGACCTGTGCCAACGTGCATCGCAGCGAAGGCTGCGACGATCATTGCGGACAAAGCGGCGAGCGCGAGCGCTTCGACACAACGGCCTAGCCAAGTATCGCGCACCTTTTCGTGATAAGGCATCAAACTTCCCCATGCCGCGAAATGCGGTGCGGGTTAAAATATGCGGAATAAAAACCGTGTCAATAGAGAAAACGGAATAAAAACCGCATAGCTGATTCTTGGATTGTCAGTTTGGCCGCAAATGGTCAGGATGCGGCGGAATAGGAGCCACGAAAAATGCCAACCAAAAAATGTGACGCGTGCCGGGAGTTGATTGACTCTGAAGCGACAATCTGCCCGAAATGCCGGTCCAAGCAAAAGGGCAGATCATCCCTGGGTGTTATTTTTGGCGGAGGCGCGGCGTTGTTGCTGTTCCTTTTGTGGCTGGGCGGGTCAGGTGACACGCCAACGCGCGATCCAGCGACGGAGTTTGAGAATGGTTACCAATCGACGGGGGCCGAATTCAGCGCCGAGAAGAAGTATGGGTGTGAAAAGGCACTTTCGCAGGCAGAAACGGATGGGTTGGTGCGGGAGCGGCCAAGCAAAACCCGCATAAATGTTGAAGACGCTTTGTGGGCCGCGTTGCCAGCGGGAGAGAAGACTGCTCTAATGTCGCTGGTTGGCTGTGCCGCGTTCGGTAAACAGCCTGCCGATTTTGGTACAAGTGAATATGTGGTAGCTTACGGCTATCGAAGCGGTCAGCGGCTCGGAATGTTATCGGATCTTGGCATGAAATACGACTGATTAGCCGCCGAGCAGTTCCGCCGGCGGAACGATGCGGTGGATGCGCGCGACGCGCGTGACCGGCACTTTGAAAATGATTGCCGGATTATACTGCTCGAGCTCGACAAAGTCAGGTGACTGCCGCACCAGGCGCTTGACCAATATGCTGGTGATTTCGTCGCTGTCTTCGCTGCGCAGCTGCACCAGCACGTCGTCGCCGCGCGCGGGCGGTCGGCGCGGGTCGACGATACCCATCTCGCCCGCCTGAAAGCGCGGGTACATCGATTCGCCGACAAAATAGATGGCATAAGCGGTCGGCACGCCCATCAGCGCGAGCGGACGCGTGACGTAGCGGATCACGGTTGTCGGTTCGAACTGCGTCTGTTCGATCTTCACCGCATCACCGTTCAACCCGAATTCGATTGTGCCGCAATGGCCGGTCCCCAGCACGGGTAAGTCGCGTTGAGGGCGCTGTGGCACGAAATCGAGCCGCGCGTCGCTGAAACCCGCGTCGGATGGCAGGATTTCCTGCGCGCCGTCGCGGCCCAGCAGCCAGTCGGTGGTGACGCCGAGCGCGCGGGCAATTGCCGACAGGTTTCGGGCGTTGGGAACATGGCCGTTGCGGCGCGCCGAGCGGATGAGGTCGGCAGAGCCTTCGGCTTTCAAAGACAGCGCGCGGTCGCTGAGCCCGCCGATCGCGCGCATGCGTTCGTCCAGCCTTTGAAAGAAGATAACCGATTGATCCGACATGCGGTTATTGTCGCGGCAAAAACTATTTTCGTCACGCGGAACATTTGCCGTTGACAAATGCGGAAATAAAACCGCATTAAAACCGCAGTCCAACAAAGCAGGTGATGACCCGTGCGAATGACCGAGCAATTGCATCTTATCGCAACCCTCTGGGCGGGCCTGTCCGGTCAAAGCCTTGCAACGCTGGGTTCGAAGCAACAGGGCGACAGCCGGTTTTTTGCGCGTATCGCGAGCGACGGCAGCTGCACGACGCGCTCATTCGAAAAATTCCTGACCTTTTTCCGCGATGCGGCGAACTGGCCGGACAATGTGATTCCGCAAGCGGCCGCCGACCTGCTCGACAATTTCGAGAATATCGCGTCGGCAGCCAATGCCGAGGTCGCGCAATGTCATGGCGGGGATGCGGTCGCTTCTCATTCAGATGTGGATAGCGGGGATGGTGCAAGTGCGTCCACGGGATATTTGGGGGAAATGTCCCGCGAGGTGGTGGCGTGAGCGCGGCCATTTGTGACATCGGCAATGCTGGCCGGTTTGTCGCGCACAGCCGGATGGTTCTTGACAACCCTCGACCGGAAAGCCGGGAGAGCCGCAGTTTTAAGGCCAGCGCTTCGCTGATGTTTTGGGCTGGTCGCTGGCAGCGCCGCGACGCGCAAGAAAGATTGCCTGTTACGAAGTCAGTGCGGCGATTTGCCGGACGCGCTGTTCATCAGTGCGGCAATCTGGCTGGCGGCGCGGCTAATCGATTCGGGTGTGAACAACACGGTTGCGCATTTGTCCTGTTTCAAATCGATAAACCGGACGCCATAATAGACGCTGCCGTCGGAGAATTCGGTCGTTCCGCCTTCGATCTCGTCGGGAAAAATGTTCACGTTTTCGGGTTCGGCCATTCGATAGTCCTTTCAGGTGGTGCCGCGATACCATCATCTGAAACCGAAGCGGGGGGTGCGTCAAGCGCCTCCCGCCAAGGTGCCAGCCGATGACCGCCGCGACCGACAGCAGCGCGCTGGTGCGGCGCATCAACGCGATTGCCGACCCGCTGCGCGCTGCGCTGCACGGCGCGTCCGAACCGCAGCACGGCGTCGACGCCGGCGAGATCGGAACGGCGCTGCGCCGGCTCGACGTGCTGGTCGACGATATCGAGAAGGGGCTGCAAAGTGGGCCACTGACCTTTGCTACGTTACGCGAGATCGGAACGGCGCTGCGCCGGCTCGACGTGCTGGTCGACGATATCGAGAAGGGGCTGCAAAGTGGGCCACTGACCTTTGCTACGTTACGCGAGATCGGCGTTGCCCGATCGATGCGCTGGCATCCCGGCGGGCTGAATGAATGGTCGCTGTCCGACTGGTTTACCGCAACGATGGGCGAACTCGGCGAAGCTGCCAACGATGCAAAGAAGCTGAACCGCTATCGCGATGGGATGGTCGGAAACGACAAGACCGAGAGTGAATTGCGTGCCAGCCTTGCCGACGAAATCGCCGACGTCGCGATTTATCTCGACCCGCTGGCGGCAAGCGAAGGCATTGACCTCGCATCCGCCATCATCCGGAAATTCAATGCCACCAGTGAAAAGGTTGGCTTTCCAGAAAGGTTGCCGGAATGAGCGGTGGGCAATTTTCGGCATCGCTTGCAGACATGCAGGCATGGGCCGATGGCATTATGGCTTCGTCGCCAGAGGATTTCGAGATCGGTCAAAGCTACATCCGCCGCTGGTGGATTGTACCGCGCAACGATTATTTGAACCTTTACCTGCACGAAATGACCGGACCTGACGACGACCGGGCGATGCACGATCACCCTTGGGCGAACGTGTCGTTCATCCTGCGCGGTGGTTATATCGAACACACGCCCGACGGCGTTTTCGAGCGCCAAGAAGGCGACGTGATCGAGCGCGCGGCGAATGCACTGCACCGGTTTGAACTGCTGCCTGGCATCACGCGCACGATTTCGCTGTTTTCAACAGGACCGAAGGTGCGCGAGTGGGGCTTTGCCTGCCCGAATGGCTGGGTTTACTGGCGGCATTTTTTTGTCGGCGAGGATATCGGTCAGGTCGGTCGGGGGTGCGGGGAATGAACCGGACGCTTTCGCCCGAACTGGTGCCGGTCAAGCAGGCAGTGCGCGCGGCGGTTTCGCTGCTCGGCGGGATTGACGGCGTGGTGCCGATTGTCGAGCGCACGCGCTCCACGGTTGGCCGCTGGGTCAATATCAACGATGCGGACATGCCGCCGCTGGATGCTGCGGTTGCGATTGACCAGGCTTTGACCGCCACGGGGCAGAAGCCGTTGATAGCAGCGCAAATGGCCCGTGTTCTGGGGGCGACCTTGCTGCCGAACGATTCCGGTGACGGCGGCGATCTGGCAAGCAATATCCTGTTGATGGTCGGACGTCTCGCCAAGGAAGGCGGCGAGGTGCAGTCGGCGATTATCGACGGCGTGCAGGCCGGAATGGACAAGAAAGCGCGCGACAAGGTGCGCAACGAAATCGCCGACGTGCGCGACCTGCTGGCGCTGGCCGACAAGATGCTGATCGCAGGGGTCGCCTGATGGCTGGGGGGGGGCACGAGCGTATTCGGGGCCTTGGCCGATCCGCGAGGGTGTTACCTGCGCTGATTTCGACGGTGAGGGCAGGATGCTGACCGGTGTCGAAACGCAGATCGATAGTCGTGTCGTGGCCGCGGTCGGCGCTGCGATGGTCGATATATTCGAGAACGGGTATTGCTGGGTATTGCGCTTCGAAGAGGCGGGCAGATTCAACCGGCTGACGCTGGGGCAGGACAAGCGAAGGCTGATTCAACTGCGTGACGCGTTCGAGCGGGCGCTGTTCGGATTTCACGGGCTGGGCCGCACGATTATGGTCGGCGGGGTCGAATTTGGCGCCGTTGAAGCGCGGCAGATGCGCGATTTGCTGGCGAAGGTGGTGGCGCATGGCTGACGTGGCACGCGCCCCGACTCCTCCGGAATTGCCGGTGATGGACAGCGCGGGCGCGTTCGAAGTCTGGCTGGCGTCGGCCGCGGTCGGCGAACAGGTGGTTTACGCGGTGGCGCGGGAATTTCCGCGCAACCTGGCGACGGCCATCCTCGCCAGTGCGTGGTTGCGGCGCGGGCTGATCATCACGGTGTTTCGCCGCATGGGCGACGGTTCGACGCAGTTCATTGCCGAAAAGCGCGCCGACCCGTGCGCGCTGGAAAGTGGCGTTTCGCGGGCGGTGCGCGGGGTGGCCGCGCGCGCGGCGGACAAGGATGACGACACGCCGGCGGGGCGCATCGCGCGGCTCATCGCGAGGCATGCGAATTTCGACAAGGCAGCGCCGACCTATCGTGAAATGGCGCACGCGGCGCGGCTTGGCAGCAGCCAGGCGGCGCTGTCGGCGGCAAGGCGCGCGTGTGCCGGCCTGATAGCCAGCGGCGCGGTGAAGCGCGAGAATCTGAAAGACCAGAGTCGAACACGGTTTGTCCTGCCCGACGGGCGGAAGACCGGATGGCTGGATTTGACGAAGGGGAAGAGCTGATGACCTCGCTGCAACTTGCCAAGGCATGCCCGCAGGTTCGTGTCTTTGGGCGGATGCTGATCGACTATAGTGACGAGGCGCTGGCGTTTCGGCAGGCGATTTCCGCTTTCCTGCGCGAACATGATATCAGCCTGTCGCGGCTTTCGGTGGCGTCGGGAAGCAGCGCGTCCGGCGGCGCGAAAATCGCCAGCTTCATTCACGGCACGATCCGCATGGCACCTTCCCGGGCGTTTGCGATCGCCGATGCAATGGATCGATTTCCATCTGGCTGGCCGATGCCACGCGCCGCGGACAGGGGCCGGCGGCTGGAATTCAACCAGGTCGACGGCCCGCCGCTTTACGTACTGGAAGAGGCCCGCATTGCAGCACTGCGCGAGCAGGCAGCCCATGCCCGGGCGGACTGGATCGAGCAGCAGCGGCAGGCGGAGATCGCCCGATACGGGTTCACCACTATTGCCGGCGACGTGATGGAAATGGTGGCCTAGTCGTGGGCGCCGTCCGGACAGGGGGGGGGCGTGCGACGCCGGACCTGCGCGGGCTGAAGCGTCCGGTCGACATCTTTGCCGAATATCTGGCGTGCGAGTTCACGGTGTTTGAGGCGGCGAGCGCGATGGCGCTGACCGCGACGCAGGGGCTGACCCTGCTGTCGCGCGTGCGCAAGGCGCTGGGGTGGCAGGCGCGATGAGCACCATCACCGTCCATAATGCATCCTGCCTCGACTGGCTTTCCGATTATGACGGCCCGCTATTCGACGCCTGCGTGACCGACCCGCCATATCACCTGACCAGCATCGTCAAGCGATTTGGCGGCAAGAATGCAGCCGAGGCCAAGGTCGGCGCAACGGGTGCTTATGCCCGCGCAGCCAAGGGTTTCATGGGCAAGGAATGGGATGGCGGCGACATTGCTTTCCGGTCCGAAACATGGCGCGCGGTTTATGACACGCTGAAACCCGGGGCGCACCTTGTCGCATTCAGCGGAACGCGCACATATCACCGCATGGCCTGCGCTATCGAGGATGCGGGCTTTGAAATCCGCGATTCCCTGTTCTGGGCCTATGGCAGCGGATTCCCGAAATCGCATGATGTGAGTAAGGGGATTGATAAGGCGGCGGGTGCGGAGCGGGAAACTATAAAGCACAAAGCGCGACCGGCAACTTCTGGCACAATGTCAGGTGCCTCTGATACTCGCCCTTGGATCGAGAAAAGCCGCGAAACCGGATTCCATGAAGTCGCTGGAAACAAGCCAGCCACCCCCGAAGCCGAACAATGGCAAGGATGGGGAACTGCGCTCAAGCCCGCGCTCGAGCCGATCTGCCTTGCCCGCAAGCCGCTATCCGAAAAGAGCATTGCCGCCAATGTTTTGAAGCATGGCACTGGCGCGATTAACATTGATGGGTGTCGGGTGGGGACGGAAGAGGACACTCGATGCAACGCAATAGGCGGCGATAATGGCCTGCATGGCACCAGCACTTTCAAAATCCGCGACAGAAAAGCAGATGAAAAGCCACAACCCACAGGCCGCTGGCCAGCCAATCTTATCCACGATGGCAGCGATGAAGTGCTGGCGGGCTTTCCTGAAACCTCTTCGGTGCAGTTGCTCACACATCATAAGCGAGGTGGGCAGTCACAATTAGGCACATTCGACATTCGTGACCGCACAGGAGAAGAGGCAAATTGGGGAGGCGACTCCGGCTCCGCAGCCCGTTTCTTTTACAGCGCCAAGGCAGGCCCGCTAGACCGCATCGGAACGACCCACGCAACCGTCAAGCCCGTTGACCTTATGCGCTGGCTATGCCGCCTCGTTACCCCGCCCGGTGGTCATATTCTGGAGCCCTTTGCTGGCAGCGGCACGACCGGAATCGCCGCAATGGCAGAGGGCTTTGACTGCACGATGATTGAGCTTGAGGCCGACCATGTTGCCGACATCGAACGCAAGCTGGCGTTCCTGCGCGGCGAGGGTGCTTTGACATTTCAGGAACACAACCACGCCAAGGCGCTGCGGTCGAAACCGGAGCCTTTGGGCGGGCTGTTCGGCGAGGTCGCGGCATGAACGCCTGGGCGGACATTGCACCGGTCACGCCGTCGCGGATATCGGTCTATTCGCTGGCGCGGCGGGTGCGCGAGGAAGTGCAGCTGGCGATGGAACTGGCGATCGACGGCCCGCATTGCGACGTGCCGCGCGCGCAGGCGCATCTCGACCGCGCGCGGGCGCTGCTGGGGCCGGTTTCGGACGGTGATGCGTGAATGACATGGCTGTTCATCCCGCAGGAATTTATCCCGATCGAGGAGGCGACGTGCGCGTCGTCAGCCTGTGCGCCGGCGCAGGCGGGCTCGATCTCGGGCTTCGGCTCGCCATGCCCGGAGCGCGCGGTGTCGCTTTCGTGGAGAGGGAAGCCTATGCCGCCGCAACACTGGTCGCGCGCATGGAAACGGGATGCCTTCATCCGGCGGCTGTCTGGTCTGACCTTGCCACTTTCGACGGTCGGCCTTGGCGCGGCCGCGTTCATATCGTCACTAGCGGTGATCCCTGCCAGCCCAACAGCGTCGCGGGAAAGCGCGGCGGGGCCGACGATGACCGGTTCCTTATCGACCAGGTCATTCGCATCGTCGATGAAATCCGGCCTGTTCGTCTGTTCCGCGAAAACGTCCCGGGGAATGCAGACGGGCAGCTTGCCGCTATCGTCCCGGCACTGGAAAGAATGGGCTACCGCGTTGCTGCTGGAATTTTCAGCTCGGGCGAAACCGGCAACAGCCACGGGCGGCGGCGATTGTTCATCATGGCCGACCGCGCGGGCGATGGAAGCGGGGGAATATACGCGCGACCGTGGCAATCCGGATTTGCCGCGCCCGACTTTGACGGGTGTGGCGCAGAATTGGAAAACACCGGCAGCGCGCGACCCGGGGATTATGACCGAACGGCTTCGCACCGCGACGGGGGAGCAATGGAGCGGCGGGGAACGCGCGTTCGACGCCGAGACGGGCCGGATGGCACAGACGGGCTTGACGCAGCAGTTAGAGCAGTGGCGCACGCCGTCGGACCTGTCGAAGCGGGGTGGGTCGCAACCGGCGGAGAAGCGCAAGGCGGGCGGGCATTCGGTCAATCTGGAAGATCAGGCGGAGCATTGGCTGACGCCGAACGTGCCGAACGGCGGCCGCACGACGCATCATGCAACGATGCAGGGCAGGACGGCGATGCACAACGGGAAGAAAGTTCAGGTCGGGCTGGAAAGCCAGGCAGCAGCGTGGTCGACGCCGACAGCGCGGATGCACAAGGGCGGGTCGCTGACCAGCTTGACGCGGAAGGACGGGAAATCGAGGCTCGACATGCTCGACTGGCAGGCGGAAGCGTGGGCGGATTCCCGATCATCATCCCAAGACCTTCCGACGCCCGATGGCCCGGACTGCTGCGCACCCGACCCGAATTCGCGCCCGCCATCGACAAAGAAGCGGCTGAACGTCTTTTTCGTCGAGGCTTTGATGCGCTGGCCCACCGGGTGGACCGACTGCGGCTTACCGGAAACGGCGTTGACCCGGTGGTTGCCGCATATGCGTGGCTTTGTCTGGATGCTCTGTTCGCAGCGGATGGAGCCGCCAGCGCAGGCGAGCCTGTTTGAATGAGCCTTTCGAAGGAATTTCTCGGTCGGCTGCGCGATGCGACGACCTTGTCGGCGCTGGTGGGATTGCGTGTCAAGCTGACGAAGGCGGGGCGCGAGCATAAGGGATGCTGCCCGTTTCATAATGAAAAAACGCCTTCATTCACGGTCAATGACGACAAGGGATTTTACCATTGTTTCGGTTGTGGCGCGCATGGCGACGCCATTCGCTGGCTGACCGACCATGAAGCGCTGCCGTTTCTGGATGCGGTGCAGCAGCTGGCCGATGCCGCCGGCATCGATGTGCCAGCGGCGAGCCCGCAGGCGGCGGAGGCAGTGCGGCGGGTCGAGGGGCTTCGGCCAGCGCTGGAAGCGGCGCAAGCCGTGTATCGGGCTGGTCTCGCGTCGACGCCTTCGGTTGGCGAATATCTCGCCGGTCGCTGGGTCGACAGCGACATCGCCGACCACTTCGGGCTGGGTTTTGCTGGCGCACGGGGAAATCTGCGAGGTACGGGAATCACGCAGCGTTCGGGCGTCGGTGCTGGGCTGCTTTGGGAGACCACTTCGACAGGCTCAGGGCAGTCGGTTTTTGGGGAGCGCTTTGTCGACCGGATCATGGTGCCGGTGCATGATGCGCGCGGCAAGATCATCGGATTCGGCGGGCGCGATTTTTCGGGCAAGGCCGATACCGCGAAGTATATCAATTCACCCGACAGCGAGATATTCGACAAGGGCAAGACGCTGTTCAATTTGCACCGCGCAGCACCATTGGCACGGCCGAAATCCGGCAGCACGGGTCGGCTGATCGTGGTCGAAGGTTATTTCGACGTGATTGCAATGACCGCGCACGGACTGCCCGAATGCGTGGCGCCGATGGGTACCGCGTTGACGGAAGAGCAGATAAAGAGGCTCTGGCGCGTGCACGCTTCGCCTGTATTGCTGTTCGATGGCGACGCAGCCGGGCGCAAGGCGGCGGTGCGTGCGTGTCGCACGGCGCTGCCGTTCGTTGGCCCCGCCGGCACGTTGCGGGTGGCGAAGCTGCCCGATGGCCTCGACCCGGACGATATGTTGCGGCTCGGCCGCAAGGCAGGAATCGAAGTCGCGGTCGAACTGGCGGCGACCATGTCCGAAACCCTGTTCGACGCGGTGGTTGCGGAGGCCAAAGCGACTGCCGGCGACCCCTTGCCCCCAGAAGCGATTTCGGCTGCATGGCACCAGCTGGAGGATATGGCGGCCAGCATCGCGGATGCAGAGACGCAGCGACAATATCTGGGCATCTGGCGTGCGCGGTTCGAGCGCGAGATTTCAGCGGTACCTGGTGCTGTCGCCAAGGTCACGATCGATGCGTACACAAAGTCGGACGACGGCAAATATTGCTGGCCAGAAAGCGAAGATGCCGCCGAACGTCGCCTGCATCTGGGCATGCAGCGACTGTTGGACCTGCGCGCGCAGCGTCGTGCGATATTGTCAACCGAGCGCGACCTGAAAGCGATGTTCAAGGCGATGGGATATTCGTCTACCGCAATGACCGCCTGCGCCGCCGATCTCGAAGCCGACGCAGCGTTGCGCGAGGAAAATGAAATGGTGCGGGCGCTCTATCGGCGCGTGCTGGGCATCAAGGGGCCGATGAACGAAGCGATGTTGCCCCAAGGGGTGCCCGATGGCGTTGTGCCGCGACGCAGGCTGGTGAGCGGTGACGGTCAGCGCATGATCGCGGGGCCGGTCGGCACGCGTCCGGCCAAAGCGCTGGCGTGGCACGATATCGAGGGGGACGCTTTTGGCGGGGATTGGGCGTGAGCGCCGACACTGGATACCCTGACCCCGATGGAGGGGATGTCGGAAAATCTCCGGTCGGAGAGGGCGTTTCCGCGTCTGGAAGGGGTGCGGGGGGAGGTAGTGAAGCGGGGACGGAAAACGGCAATCCCGGCGCATCAAACGCGGTCGTGCGGTTGAGGCCAAAGCCCGACAGTGAAATCGACAGGGCTGCCGCACGCTTTCCGCTGACCGACCTGGGCAATGCCGAACGCTTTGTGCTGCGTTTCGGGGCGGATTTCCGCTTTGTAGCCGAATGGGGCTGGCTGTGGTACGACGGCGCACGCTGGATGCTGCTGTCCGAAGAGAAGGACCGTGTGCCTGCCGCGGTGATGCAGGCGGTGTTTGCCACGGTGCGGGCGATCAAGAATGAGGCGGTGCTGGTGCGCCGGTCGGGCGTCAAGACCGATCCGCCGCCGCATTTCGATGCCGCGCAGGTTGCAGCGCATGACGCCCAGATGGCTGATTGCCTCGATTATCTGATCGACGCGAAAAAGGGCGTCTATTTCAGCGACAAGGTGGCCGAATGGGCGCGGTCGTCGGAATCGGCGGCGCGGCTGTCGTGCATCGCGACACTGGCCAAGGCGTTCGACGGGATATCGGCAAAGGTCGACGATTTCGACGCCGACCGCATGGCTATCAACTGCCAGAATGGCACGCTGCGCATCGAGCGGCGCAAGGTCAGGCGCTCGGCAGAGGAAGTCGCTGCGGGCAAAAGCGCGTGGAAGGTCGATGGCTGGCAGATCCGGCGCGACAAGCATAATCGCGACGACCTGATCACGAAAATCACGAATGTTGCGTACAAGCCGAATGCGTCTGCGCCGGTTTACGACGATTTCATCAACACCGTGCAGCCGGATGCGACGATGCGCCGGTTCATCATGCAATGGGGCGGATTGTCGCTGACCGGTGATATCGGCGAGCAGAAGCTTGCGTTTTTCTACGGTCAGGGTCGTAACGGCAAAGGGACGTGGGTCGAGGCGGTGGCCTATCTGGCTGGCGATTATGCCGGTTCGTTGCCGATCGAAAGTCTTCTCGACAATGGCAAGCGGCGCGGCGACCAGGCGACGCCCGATATCGCTCGGCTGCCCGGTGTGCGCTTCCTGCGTGTGTCGGAGCCGAGCAAGGGCGCGGTGTTGAACGAAGGGCTGGTCAAGACGGTGACCGGCGGCGATCCGGTCGACGCGCGGCACCTGAACAAAGGGCTTTTCACCTTCCTGCCCGAATTCAAGATGACGATATCGGGTAACCAGAAGCCCGCCATTCGTGACGAAAGCGATGGCATCTGGCGACGCATGCAGCTGGTGCCGTGGAACGTGCAGATCGCGCGCGAGGATATCGACAAGGATTTGCCTGCGAAGCTCCGACAGGAGGCAGAGGGCATCTTCGCGCGCCTGATAGCGGGCCTGCTCGACTGGAAGGCCAATGGCCTGATCGAGCCCGACGAAGTGCGCATGGCCACGTCGAAGTATCGGGACGACAGCGATGCGATCGGCAAGTTCCTGCGCCAATGCTGCCTGCTGGGCGAGGATACGCGCGCGCGGCCTATGCGAACGCGCAAAAAGGAATTGTTCGAACTGTACACCGCGTGGGCGCAGTCTGGCGGTCATTTCGAGTTCAAGAACAGGCAATTTTCGAAGGCGATGGAAGCCAAGGGCTTTGTCGACATGCATTCGAACGGCGAATGGTGGGTCGGTGTATCCGCCCAGGTGACGCGTCACTGCATCGAACAGGGCGTCTGGTCAGCGGTCGATAATGCCGAAAATGTGGGTGAATATGGCGACGGTAGCGATGCTGCGCCGTTCGGCCCGGATGATGATATACCCGACTGGTATGGTGCGGAATGACGTGGGTCTGGCATCTGTCAAGGCCGAATGTAGGCCGACCGCGAAGCTCCATTGGAGGAAACGCGGAGCAAAGCAAAAAGGGCATTTGGAGGGATTTATCCCGCAGTTTTCTGCGCGTGTGGAGCAATGGAGGCAAAAAGTGTGACGTTCCGCATGTGTGCGCGCATGCGCGTGCGTGCGGGATTGCCTGTGTTTTTACCTCCATTGCTCCATTTCCTCCAATTGAGAGAGTAGTAGTCAGATAATATATTGTTTTAATTGTAGTTTTTGGTTTTGCGGTTTTCTCCATTTCGATTTTGTGAGGTAGTTTCGGTTTTCTCCAATGGAGCTTCGGTAATTGAGAAAATGGCGGATTGATGCGGGTTTGCGGGGATTTGGCCGGTTAGTTGGTGGTGATGGTTCTCGGTGTTTTTGAAGGGAAAATAGGATGATGGTTTGCGATAATGATCTTTTCGGCGTTCCTGTCATGCATCGGTCCGCTGAGTTCAACGGCGATGGCGTTCGCATAAAGTTGACCCGCAATTGGGGACCGGGACCGCGCGCGCTTGTGATCGGCTGCAATCCATCTGATGCAGGCGGAAAGAAGGTGGATGACCCCACCTCGCTATGGTGGAACGCATGGTTTCAGCTTTATGGCTTCGGCGGCTACGACGCTGCGAACCTCTATCCTTTCGTCACACCTGACCCTGCTGCTTGTCGCAAGATTGCCGATTGGCACTTGACTGATGATTGGTGGGCGCGCGACCAAATGCAAATCGTAAACCTGCCTGCCGTTGTCGCGATGGCAAAAGCCGCCGATCAGGTGTTCGTATGTTGGGGCAACATCGCATGGGACCACGACTGGATCGAGCATGTTGTTGAAGGGATCCAGACAGGCGATGCGCCGTGGCCTGATTTATGGTGCTGGGGCAAAACGAATAGCGGTGCGCCGAAACATCCGATGGCGCGGGGCAAGCATCGTATTTCGAAAGATCAAAAGCCCATTCTGTGGAGGGAAAAGCCATGATAGAAGCCGATGTACAGGATTTCTGGACGTTCGATGCGGTCGAGGATCGGTTTATCGAGGCGATGCGCTTTGCGTGGCGGGACGAGCCGGGCAGTTGGCCCTTTGCCGGTGACGGGCCTTGGCATCTGATGCGGGCGGTTGCAGGCGATTATGATGCGCGTGGTGGCGATATGGATGCGCCGCCGCCGGTGCGTGTGCCGCTGTCGCGGGCAGAGCGGGCGAGGATGGATGAAACAGTGGGATGGCTGGCGCTGGTGCCTGCGCCGGTGCGGCCTGGTGCAAGGCTGTCGGGCAAGGGCGAGGGCTCTGCCAGCGATGCCAAGCTGATCGTGCTGGTGGCGCGCAAGCTGGGCGCGGTGCGCGGCGAGGAGCGCGGGCAGGTGCGCTGGTCGCTGTTGCTGCGTCCTATGGGGCTGGCCAAGGGTGCGGGCGCGCTGTCGAAGCGATACGGGCGGGCGATCTCGGCGATTGCGGTCGAGCTCGAACGGCGCGGTGTCGCTGTCGACCGTGCGCGGGATTGTCCTTCGCGGTGAGTGGTTATCGAAAGTCTAGGAGTTTGGCGTCTGCCACGCTGTCAATAGGGTATCTGTGGCAGGGGTCGAAATTTCTTATGTCCACATTTGGCCTGAAAATGCTATCCACATCAGGCGCGGTGGGCGTGGTGCGGGTCGCAAGGGTTGCATCACGCCATCGGGCTTTCCTCTCCTTCCCTAGCGATACGGAAATCCTCGGCGGCGCTGGCAATGCCGGCGTCGCCGGTTGTTTGTGCGGGGTTGGGTGATGGGAAAGCTGGCCAGCCTTGGCGCGCGGGTTGCCGCGCTCGCTCCTCGGATAGCGATGCAGCCGAAGGTGGCCGAGCAGTTCTACCAGTCGCGCGAATGGCTGCAGCTGATCAAGATGATCAAGCAGGCGCGCGGCAATTTCTGCGCACGATGCGGTTCATCTTATCGGGTGATCGGCGACCATATCGTCGAACGCAAAGATGGTGGTGCTGATCTCGATGAATGCAACATCGAGTTGCTGTGCATCCGGTGCCACAACACAAAGACATCTCTGGCCCGCAAGAAGCGGGCGCTCGGGGTGAAAGCGAACGGAATGACCGGGGGGTAGGCAAAAGTCTACAAAACCGCGTGCCTTCCTGACCGCCGCCCTCTCATTCGCGGATTTTTTTTCGATGGTGGAGAATTTTGACCTGTTTGGCGTGCCGGTTCGCGAGCGCCGCGACATGGCTGGCCGGCCTTCGCACGAACCGACCGACGAAAATCGCAATAAAATCATGCTTTTATTTGCGCTTGGCTGGACAAAGGATCGCGTGGCTGCTGCGTTGAAGTTGTCCATGCCGACATTCCGGAAGTATTATTTTTCAGAGATCAAGCATGCCGACGATGCGCTGTTGCGGGTGAAGGCCCGGCACATCGAAGTGCTTTGGACACAGGCGCAGGCAGGCAACGTCGGTGCGATCAAGGAATTTGGTCGCTACCTTGATCGGGTCGACCTCGATCTGCTCGCCGACAATGTCAGCAATCGCGGTTCACACGAAGAAGCGCAGCAACGGCCTTTGGGCAAGAAGGACCAACGGATCGAGGATGCGGCAGCAGTGACCGGCAAATATGCGCCGCCAGCTGGGCCAACCCGAATTAACTGATGCAATGGTCAACGGCGTGCCCTGACTGGGAGCAACGTATCGTCGAGCGGCGGTCGCTTATTCCGTTCGACCCGTTGTTTCCCGACGAAGCCGAAGCGGCACTGGCGATATTCAAGTCGCTGCGCATCCCCGATGTTGCCGGGCAGCCGACATTTGGTGAAGTCGGGGAGGAGTTCATATTCGATTTCGTGCGCGCCATTTTCGGCGCGTATGACGCAAAGTCCGCCCAAAGGCTGATCCAGAATTTTTTCCTGCTTATAAGCAAGAAGAACGGTAAATCGACGATCGCAGCGGCGATCATGATCACAGCCCTGGTCCGCAACTGGCGGCACAATGCCGAGCTGCTGGTGCTGGCCCCGACTATCGAAGTAGCGAACAACTGCTTTGTGCCGGCGTCAGAAATGATCAGGCTCGACCCTGAATTGTCGAAGCTGCTGCATATTGTCAGTAACCAGCGGCTGATCCGGCACCTTGTCACAAAGGCGGAATTGAAAGTTGTCGCCGCCGACAAGGATGTGGTTTCGGGGAAGAAGGCGTCGTTTGTTCTGATCGATGAACTTTGGCTGTTCGGGAAGCGGGCAAATGCCGACGCGATGCTTAAAGAGGCGACGGGCGGCCTCATATCGCGGCCTGAAGGTTTTGTTATCCGGCTGTCGACGCATAGCGATGCGCCGCCAACGGGCGTTTTCAAGCGCGACCTCGACTATTTTCGGGGGGTGCGCGACGGCGAAATTGACGACCCGACCAGCCTTGGAATGCTGTTCGAGTGGCCAAAAGCGATGATCGAGAGCGAAGCGTATCTCGACCAAGCGAATTTTTATGTGACTAACCCGAATATGGGAAAGTCGGTCAGCGCAAAATGGCTGGCGGATGAACTGAAAAAGGAAATGGTCGGCGAGGGTGCCGAAGGCAAGCAGCTGTTCCTTGCCAAGCATTTGAACGTCGAGATCGGAATGCGGCTTGGTCGCGACCGGTGGCGCGGTGCCGATTACTGGCAGGACGCGGATGAACCCGACCTGACACTGGAATCCTTGCTCGCCCGGTGCGAGGTCGCTGTGGTCGGCGTCGACGGCGGCGGACTGGATGATCTGTTTGCCGTGTGCGTTGCGGGCCGTGACAAGGTTACCAGAAACTGGCTTTTCTGGACGCGGGCTTGGGTGCAGCGCGAGGTTTTGAAGTTGCGCCCAGTGCTGGCTTCGGACTTTGAAGGTTTTGCGGCCAGCGGCGACCTGGTGCTGTGCGACGATGCGACGCAGGACATCAGCGAGATCGCGCTGATCATCAAACAGGTCGCGGAAAGCGGGATTGTTCCCGACGAACAATGGATCGGTGTCGATCCGCAGGCGATATCAGCCTTGCTGGATGCGCTGACCGAGGTGGGCCTGGACGACAAGCAATGGGTTGGCGTGCCTCAAGGTTTTCGCCTCTCCTCCGCCGTCTGGGGCATGGAACGGAAACTGAAGGACGGCACGCTGCACCACAATGGCAGCGCGATGAACAAGTGGTGCGTGAGCAATGCTAAGGCCGAACAGCGGGGAAATGCGGTGTATATTACCAAAGAAACCGCCGGCAAGGCAAAGATCGACCCGCTGATCGCGATGTTCAACGCGGCGAAGTTGCTTGAGCGCAATCCGACATCGGCCAGTGCGTCGATTTATGAACAGCGCGGAATGATCCGGGTCTGAATTAATGGGCATCTGGAACCGCATTCTGGGCCGCGCCGAAACGCCGATGCCTTTGCCGCGGGCAGCGACAACGCCGGCAGGCGGCGGGGTGTTGATTCGTACACCGCAGGATCTGGAAGAAGCCTTGCGGTCAGGTGGCGTCATTGGCAGCGGCGTTTCGGTGAATTCGGGAAATGCGCTGCGGTCTTCGGTTGCCTATGGCTGCATCCGGATCATTTCGGGTTCGGTCGCGAACCTGCCGTTGCAGATCAAGCGCAGGGTCGATGATCGCACTCGCGAAAACGCAACCGACACGACGATCTGGCGCGTGCTAAACCGCCGCCCGAATGCGTGGATGAAGCCAGCGCAGTTCAAGCGGATGATGCAGGCGCACTGCCTGCTGCGCGGAAACGCCTATGCATTCAAATCCCGCGATGCGCGGGGCGATGTTCAGGCGTTGCTGCCACTGCATCCCGACCGGGTCGAGACCGTGCAGTTGGAAGACAACAGCATCAAGCATATCTGGACCCGCAAAAATGGGAGCCGCGTCGAATTCAAGCAGGACGAAATCCTGCATCTGTTCCTTTTTACCCTGAACGGCTACACCGGCGTTTCGCCGATCACCTATGCCCGCGAGTCCATCGGGCTTGCGCTGGCGCAGCAGGACCACGGACGGGCTGTTTTTAACAACGGCGCACGCGTCGGTGGGGTGCTGAAGCACAGTAAAACGCTGTCAAACGAAGCATATGAACGGCTGCGTGCCGATATGGAAGATTTCCGCAGCGGCGGTGACCGCGAGGCGACTACCTTAATCCTGGAAGACGGGATGGACTGGGCGCCGATCGCAATGAACAGTCACGATGCGCAGTGGATCGAGAGCCGCAAGCTTTCGAACACCGACATCGCCATGTATTACGGCGTTCCGCCGCACATGCTCGGGGAAACCGACAAGTCGACCAGCTGGGGCACCGGCATCGATTCACAGGGGCAGGGGTACGTCACGTATACGCTGGAAGACCATCTGACGATGTGGGAAGAGGCGGTCACCGCCGATTGCCTCCACGAAACCCGCGACGCAGACCTTTACGCGAAGTTCAACCGCAATGCGCTGGTGAAGGGCGACCTTAAGGCGCGCTGGGAGTCTTACGCGAAGGGGCTGCAGTGGGGCGTCTACAGCCCGAACAAGGTGCTCGAACTCGAAGACGAAAACCCGCGTGCCGACGGCGATATCTACTATCCGCCGCCGAATATGACGGCGGACAGCAAAGGACTGCAGACCGATGACAATCCGTAAACTGCCGGAGGCGAAAAGCTTTCCACGCCCTTCGAATTTCCAGTGGGATGCGCCGAGCGACGTTTTGGCGAAATGGGCTGAAGCGCCGATGGCGGCGTCGGGCGAAGATGCCAACACGATCTCGATTTATGAAGTGATCGGCGAAGACTGGTGGACCGGCGGCGGATTTACCGCGAAAAGGATGTCCGGCGCGCTGCGCACGATCGGCAAGGCCGATGTTGTCGTGAACATCAATTCGCCGGGCGGCGATATGTTCGAGGGCATCGCGATCTACAATCTGCTGCGCGAGCATCCTGCGAAGGTCACCGTCAATGTCATGGGGATTGCGGCCAGCGCGGCATCGATCATTGCGATGGCCGGTGACGAAATCATCATGGGCCTCGGCACTTTCCTGATGATCCACAACGCCTGGGGCGTGGTGATGGGCAACCGCAACGACATGCGCGAGGCGGCCGATCTGTTCGACAGTTTCGATGCCGCACTGGTCGACATCTACGAGGCACGCAGCGATGCGAAGCGCTCCGACATCGTCAAGATGATGGATGCCGAAACATTCATGGGGCCGAGCGATGCGATCAAGCACGGCTTTGCCGACAGCGTTTCCGAAAGCCTGAAGGCACCGGACGAACCATCGAATTCAATGGACAAGGGTTTGATGGCCCGCCGCCAGACCGAGGCGGCCTTGGCCAGAGCGGGATTTTCCCGCAGCGATCGCACGCAGATGATCGCATCGATTTCGGGCGCGCGTGATGCAGCCCCACCCGCCGCGCGTGATGCAGGCACCACCGAGGCAGCCATCCGGCAGCTTATCGAAACGATGAAAAGTTAAGGAAACCAACATGAAACATGCAAAGCTTAACCTGCGCGCGCGCGGGATCATGGGCGTGCGCGCCGATGCCAACACTCTGCCTGGCGTTCTTGCCGAGCTCAACAAGACCTTCGAAGAGTTCAAAGCTGAACGTACGAAGGAACTCGACGACCTGAAAAAAGGTCTGGGCGATTATGTGCAGACCGAAAAGGTCGACCGCATTAACGCGGAAATCAGCGAGTTGACCAAAGTGGTGAACGAAGCCAAAGCCACCATTGATGCGTTGCGCATTGGAGGGGGTGGCGATGCGCCAGACCCTGCGAAGGCCGCACACGCCGCTGCATTCGACCGGTTTTTCCGCAAAGGCGTGGAAGCGGACTTGTCTGACCTGCAGGTCAAGGCAGCGTTGACCACGGATTCCGATCCGGATGGCGGTTACATCGTGCCAACGCAGACAGAAACGACGATTGACCGGGTTCTGGAAACTGTTTCGGCGATGCGCGCCTTGTCGCGGGTCGTATCGATTTCGGCAGGTGAATATGCCAAGATTGTCAACCTCGGCGGTGCAGCCTCTGGCTGGGTCGGGGAAAAGCAGGCACGTCCTGAAACCGATGGGCCGACGCTGGCGAAGATCGTGATCAACAGCGGTGAAATCTATGCAAACCCTGCCGCGACGCAGCAGATGCTGGATGATGCAGCTGTCGATATCGCAGCATGGCTGGCCGAAGAAGTCGCGATCGAGTTTGCCGAACAGGAAGGGGCTGCGTTCATCAACGGCGATGGTGTCAACAAGCCCCGCGGCATCCTGCAGTACGACAAGGTCGCCAATGCAAGTTATGCCTGGGGCAAGACCGGGTTCGTCGTCACTGGCGCAGCTGCCACGTTCCTGACGCCGACCACGACCGCCAGCCCGGCGGACGCGCTTGTCGATTTGTACTATTCGCTGAAATCGGGATATCGCGCAGGCGCAAGCTTCGTCACCTCCGATCCGGTGATGGGCACGATCCGCAAGTTCAAGGATGGCGACGGCACCTTCCTTTGGCAGCCGCCCACGACGGATGGCCCGGCAACACTGCTCGGCAAGCCGATCGAGACCGACGACAACATGCCCGCATTGGGCGCAAATGCGTTTCCGGTCGCATTCGGTAACTTCCAGCGTGGTTACCTGATCACCGACCGTATCGGCATCCGCGTCCTGCGCGATCCGTACACCAACAAGCCGTATGTGCAGTTCTACACGACCAAGCGCGTCGGTGGCGGCATCGTCAATTTCGAGGCGATCAAGCTGCTGAAGTGTTCGACCTGATCGACACACCGAAATAGCGGACGGCGCCGGACAAGTCTGGCGCCGTTCTACGGGTCCGCCAGCGGGGCGGGGAGCCTGAAATCCACTCAAAAAGGACATGAAAATGAAAGACCTTCATTCCAACATCAGCCCTGTCGCTGCGCTTGGCGCGGTGGTGGTTGCCGCCACGGCGACGTCGGCGGCCATCGACCTTCAGGGCTTCAATTCTGCCGAAGTCATCGTCAACACCGGCGCGATTGTAGGCGCTGGTGATTTCACAACCAAAATTCAGGAATCGGACACCACGACTTCAGGGGATTTCACCGACGTCGCTGCCGAAAACCTGAATGGCGCATTCCCTGCCTCGCTGGCGGCGGACAGCGTTTATCGCGTCGGCTACACCGGCGCAAAACGGTATATTCGCACGGTGACCACCAAGAATGGCGGTACTTCAATCGCTGCCGGCATTGTCGTCGTGCGCGGTCATCCGAACATCGCACCCGTCGCCTGATAGCGACGGTTAGCCGACACCCGCAATGCGCCAGTCGCTTGTCAACATCACCGCATTGGACGGTGACGCGGTGCTACCGCTGGACATGGCGAAGGCGCATTTGCGGGTGCTGGATGACGACAGCGACGAATTGATCACTGCCTTTCGTGACGCGGCGGTGGACATGATCGAACAATATGCCGAAAAGGCGCTGGTTTCGCGTGCGTTCAAATGGCGCGGGCGGCTTGCCGAGGCGATGGAAATGGGCATGGGGCCGGTTACCGCGATTTCGGCGGTGACCTATCTTGACGCGGACGGTGCACAGCAGAGCCTGGTCGCTGCTGATACCTTGCGTGTGGCCATGGCTGATCGCGTTGAAGTCAAGACCGGCATGGCCTTGCCAGAAATGGCGGATGGCGACGGCGTTGCGGAAATCACCTTTACTGCCGGTTACAGCGATCCTGCACTGCCGATTCCCGCGTCGTTGCTGGCAGCGGCGAAGTTGATGCTCGGGCATCTGTACATGAACCGCGAGGCGGTGACCTTCGGGTCTGGGCCTGTGGAGATACCTTTTGGCGTCCGGCAGCTGTGCGGGCCCTATCGTCCGGTGCGGCTGTAATGACGACGCCGGCGGGTCGGCGTGACCGCCAGATCGCGTTCTTGCGATCGGTAGTTTCGACTGAGGCCGGGTCGGGGGTAGAGACAGAGAGTTTTGTGCCTTTGACCCGTGCGTGGGCGATGGTGCTGTTCGGTAACGGATCGGAGCGGCGCGAGGCTGCTGCAGCGGGGGGCGTGCAGACGGCAATGTTTCGCTGTCTGTCGAACACCTCACTGCGAAGTGTCACACGACGCGACCGGATCGTCTTCGAAGGCGTGCAGTGGGGAATTTCGGCAATATCGCAGGTCGGTGCGCAGGGGCATGAAATCGAATTTACCGCAACGGTCAGGAGTGAATGATGGAACAGGTTCGGGTCACGGCGCGGCGGGCGCACAGCAACGATTATGGCGACACGCGGGAAAAGGCGAAGGGCGACGAATATGTCGTTTCGGCCGCCACGGCCGACGCGCTGGTTGCGCAGGGCTGGGTCAAGCGGGCGAAGGAACAGGGCGATGTCGATAACCAAGTTCAAGTTTCTGGGGGGCAGGGAACTGGAAAAGGCGCTGTCGGAACTGGAAAAAGCGGCGACAAGAAAATCGACATCGGTTCGGGCGCTTAAGAAAGCGGCGGCACCGATTGCGGCGAAAGCAGAGTCCTTAGCGCCGATGCGATCCGAAGGTTCCGATATTCGGAAAGTCGGAAAGAAGGGAGCGAAGCGTGAGATTATCCGCGTCAAAGGCTCGCTTAAGTCTCACATAAATATCGGCACTCGGCTTTCAAAACGGCAGGCAGCAAAAAACCGGAAGTTGGGCAAAGCGGAGGTCGAGGTTCACGTCGGGACGCGCGACCGTGTTGGGCGGCTTCAGGAATTCGGTACGCACGACACGCCAGCGCAGCCATTCATGCGCCCTGCTTGGGATAGCGAGGGGAATGAAACCGCCCTTAGTCGCATCGGCGATGAAATGTGGGCCGAGGTCGGCAAGTCCGCCGGACGGCAGGCAATGCGGCGGGCGCGGGGATAGACAATGACGATGGAAGCCGACCTGTTGACGCGTGCGAACGCGGTCGCGGGACTGTCGCCGCTGGGCGGGCGGATCGCATGGTTCGAACGGCCCCGGCTTTGCACGCCCGAATTTCCGGCGATGGTGCTGACTTTGGTGTCGCCGGGGCGGGAGTGGACGCATGGCGGCCCCGACGGGCTCGACCGCGCGCGGGTGCAGATGGATTTTTACGGCGAGAGCCCCGATCAGCTGCGCGCGCTGTTCCTCGTCTGGCGCGCCGAACTCGAAACCATGCCGCATGTCGATGTCGCTGGGACGCGATTTCATCCGGCAGCGCTCGATACGCAGCGCGACATGCCGCCCGAAGATTTGACCGATGGCACCCGGATTTTCCGGGTCAGCGCCGATTTCCAGTTTTTCCACGAAGCCCTTTAACGAAAGGACAAAGTAATGACCGTTGCTGCAAAAACAGCGCTCGGCGCAATATTCTGCATGGTCGCCGCGCCGACGGCCATCGTTACGGCAACGCATAAGATCGCCGAGCTTTTGAGTGTGCAGCCGCCGCAATGGGAGCGCGGTACGATCGATGCGACCACGCATGACAGCCCCAGTCAGGCGCGCGAGTTCATCATCGAAGGCGTGTATGACGCGGGCGAGATTTCCGGGCAGGTCCATTATATCGTCGGTTCGGCGGGCGATGCGGCGATGCTGGCGGCGATGACGGGCGGCACGCTGATGAACTGCAAATGCGTGCTGAAAGCGGCGACCGGAACCTACGACATCAGCTTCCAGGGCTATGTCACCGCCTACGCACCCGACGAAATGGAAGTGGACGGCAAGCAGACCGCGAGCTTCACTGTCAAGATCACCGGCGCGGTGACGCAGGGCGTTTCTGCCTGATGACCGACCAGTCCCCCCCGCTGGTACCGACGGTCACATTCGAGTTCGACGGCGCAAGCTATACCGCGATTGCCGATCACATGACGATCGTGCGGTACGAACGCGCCGCAGACCGCAGTTTCGCCTATGTCATGCTGCATCTCGACCGCGTGCAGGCGATCGGCGAGCTGCCCAAATTCTCCGAACTCGCCTATCTGGTGCAGGCGATGCTGGGCCAGCATCATCCCGACATCGATCTTGAAACCGCGATGCAGATGGCGGCGGACCCCGCGGTCTTTGCGCAGATGTCGGCAACGCTGGGCGCGGCGCTGCCGACCGGGAAAAAGGATGCCTCCCGCCCTTTAGCGAAGGCGGCGAAGCGGCCGCCAGCGAAGAGGAAATCTGGAACTGGGAAAGACTGATCGGGCGCTGGCTGGAGGCCGGCGGCGATTATCACCTTTTCTGGACAGTCACCCCGCGTATCGTGCTGCTGGCCTATCAGGCCTATCTCGACCGTAGCGCCACGCTGGCGCTGATGATCGGACGGACGCAGCGGGAAAAGAGCTTTCCGACATTCGAAAAACTGACCGGGCGCGAAGGTGCGCGGTCGGGCAAGGCAATGAGCGCCACGATGATGGCGCATAATATCCAGCTCTGGCGCCACGCGCTGGGGCAGGGTGGTGGCACGCAGGGCGACGGGGGGTAATCCATGTCTTCATCGATTATTGGCGCGCTGCGTGTCACCCTTGGGCTTGATTCCGCAGAGTTCACGCGCGGCACAAAACGGGCGCAAAAGGACGTGACGGCTTTCCAGAAATCGATGTCGGCAGGTGCTGCCGTCATCAAAGGCGCGTTTGTCGGGCTGATCGGTGCAGGCGTTCTTAATCAGTTTTCGGAAATGTCGAAACGGGGTCTGGAAGTCGCCAGCAGCATCGGCGAGCAGGCGACACAGCTCGGCGTTTCTACACGCGCGTTGCAGGAATATCGCTTTGCCGCGACACAGACAGGCATTGCGCAGGATGAAATGGACAAGGCGCTGCAGATGGGTACGCGCCGTCTGGGGCAGGCCGCGACCGGCAACAAGCAGATCGCGGCAGCCTATGCCGCCATCGGCGTCAGTATCCGCGACGCGAAGGGAAATGTGCGCGACTTCGGCGATCTCATTCCCGAAATCGCCGATGGCTTGAACAAGCTGCCCTCGCCCGCCGAACGCGCGGCAATGGCCAACCAATTGCTCGGTAAATCGGCATCGACGCTGCTGCCGCTTTTTGCCGAAGGATCTCGGGGCATTGCCGGATACCGCGCCGAGGCGGAGCGTCTTGGCATCGTGCTGACCGATGACGTCATCGCCGCAGCCGATAAGGGCGCTGACGAACTGGCAAAGATGAACCTGCAGATCGAGGCGATGAACGCCAAGCTGGCAGGAGAGAATATCGAAGGGATCAAGGCTTACGAAACATTCGTCGCCAACCTGAAAATCCAGTTGCAGGTTGCGATCGGTAGTGTCGCAGATTTTGTCAGTCGCGCGCGCGACTGGTGGAACACGATGTACGCCGATCTCGAAAAGCACGAGGGCGAGAACAAGCTGCTCTGGACGCGGATTGCCGAAACCTATGCCAGCGTCAAAAGCCGGATCGCCAGTTTTGCGACCGAATCGGCGGCCTACATCGCCAACATGGTCACGAGCATCCGGCAGTGGGTTACCGGCACATTGGGCAAGGTGTGGGATGCTGCCGAGGCGAAGATCGAGCGGGTGAAGAAGATGTTCTTCGGCCTGTACGACGCGGTCGTCGGGCATAGCTACATCCCCGATATGGTCGATGGCATCGCGACAGAAATGGCGCGGCTCGACAAGGTGATGGTCGATCCGGCGCAGAAGGCGACGACCAAAACGGCGGAAGCGCACCGGCAGATGGCGGCGGATATCAAGGCGACGCTGAACGAATTGTTCCCCGAGCTTGCCGCGCTGGCCGAATATAATGACAAGATCGCCAAGATCACGGCATCGAACCTCGACGATACCGCAAAGCTTGCGGCAAAGCGGCGGTTGTTCGGGCAGTATCAGGACAGGCTGGATACGAAAGACGAGGCAACGCAAACAGTTACGCCCGATAATGAAGACGAGGTCTTTGCCAGCGCCGAAGACCAGATCGAGGATTATCTCGACACCTGGCAGGACGGCGTGCGCCGCGCGCAGAAAATGAACGACGCCTTTGCCGACAGTTTTGCCGACATGGCGCGCGACATCAGTGGATATTTCGGCAATCTGGTCAAATCGTTCAAGGATGGCGATTTCTTCAGCATCGTCGACAGTGTGCTGGGCCTGTTGTCGAGCATCGGGCAGGCGACGGGCGGGTTCAAGATCGGGCCTTTGTCCTTTCCCGGCATGGGCGGGACGGGCGGCACAGGAGGTAGTGCGCCTCCCGGCTTTGCGCATGGCGGGGCGATGAAGCTGGGCGGATTTGGCGGCATCGACCGCAACATGATCTCGCTGAACGGGCGACCCTTGCTGCGCGCATCGCGGGGCGAAACGCTGTCGATCAGGCCGGAAAATGACGGCGGCGCCTCGGGCGGCCTGGTGCGCGTGATGGTGCAGGCGAACGATTATTTCGACGCGCGGGTGCAAAGCCAGGCGGGCCGCGTAGTCGCGGCGGCGGCACCGGCTGCGGCAAGGATGGGCGCCAATCTGGCGCAGCATGACATGATGCGACGCGGGTCGCGGCGGTTGGCATGATCACCTTTCCAGCCACGCCGGGGCCGGTGACCAGCGACCTGCGCATCATCCACGCAGGGGGCGTGATCGACAGCACGCTGGGCGGTGGGTCGCAGATCGTGAACCGGCCCGGCGCGCGATGCCAGTTGCCGGTGCAATTGCCGCCGATGCAGGGGGATACCGCCCGCCGCTGGTTTGCCGCGCTGACCGCTGCGCTGTTCGAAGGCGGGCGGATGACACTGCGTCAGGTCGGGCTGGTTGTGGGCGCGCCGGGCGCGCCTTTGGTCAACGGGGCGGGACAGGTCGGGCAGACGCTGGCGATCGACGGCGGGGCTGGGGGCTATGCCTACAAGGCTGGGCAATGCGTGTCGATCACCACGGGCGGCCGCAAATATCTCTATCCGCTGGCACAGGACGGTGCGCTGAACGGTGCTGGTGCAGGATCGATCCTGCTTGCGCTGCCGCTGCGCGCCTCGCCTTCGGACAATGACCCGGTGGAAATCGCCGCGCCGGTGATCGAGGGCAGCGTAGAGCTCGACGACCCGCACCTGCCGTTCACCGAAGCGCGTCTGGCGCAGGGCATGGGCTTCACGATCAGCGAATTGCGGTAACCGGCATGGCTTTGGGCGACGATGTCATCTGGCTTGCGGGCCTGATCGAGATGCAGTTGCCGACCGGCACGGTACGGTTGAGCGATTGTGCAGCGGTCAAATGGGGTGCGACGCTGTACGACGGGGTCGATGCCGCGTTCGGCGTGGTCGCGGCGATGGCGGAGATCGAGGAAGGAATAGCCGACGAGCTGCCCGCCTGGCAGGTGACATTCCACCCGGAGCAGGATGCGCATGCGGTGACGGTCGCCAACCCGGCGTTTCAGGGCGCGCGGATATTCTGCCATCTGGCGGAGATTGTTGCGGCGACGGGGCTGGTCACTGGAACGCCCGACCTGGTATTCGATGGCATCATCGACGTGCCGACGCTGCGCATGGGCAAGAATGCCCGGGCGGTCGATTTCACCGTCGTGGGCCGGAGCGACAAACTGTTCCTGCTGCGCGAGGGCAACACGCTGTCGCGCGCGTTCCACACCAGCATCTGGCTGGGCGAGAACGGGTTCGATAATGCGACCGGAATCGAGATGGCGGTGCCGTGGGGGGTCAAGAGCCCGCCGCGCGGTACGGCAGGGCCGACCAACTGGGGCGGCGGTTATGGTGGCGGCGGCGGATTTGGGGACGGTTCGGGAATGGACGGCGGGCTTTTCCTGCCGCGCGAGTTCTGATGCAGAATAATTACTATGACCGCTGTGTGGTGACGCAGGCGACGCGTGACGCGTTCGAGCGCCGGGCCTTTGGCTATGGCAGGGCCGATTGCCTGATGATGGTGCACGCGCATCTGTCGGGCTTTGGCTACACGCTGCCGCCGCTGCCCGCCTATCGCGGTGTGGCGGGGGCAAGGAAGGCGCTGGCGGCGCAGGGGGCGGCCAGCCTGATCGAACTGGTCGGGCGGTACCTGCAACCGATTCCGCCTGCTTTCATGCTGCCCGGCGACGTGCTGGCAGGGGCGGGGAAGCCGTTCGATAGCCTGGGCATCCATTCGGGACAATTGCTGTTCGGATGGTCCGAAGGGCATGCCCAGATAGTCAATTTCGCAATCGACCCTGACGGGGTGCAGCGCGCGTGGCGTGTCGAGTTTCAGGGCAAATCATGAGCAAATTCCTCAAAGTCGTGTCGAAGGTCGCTGGCGTGGTCGCTAGCGTGGCGCAGTTTGTACCCGTGATTGGCCAAAAGATTGCCCTAATTGCGGGCGCGGTGTCGGCGGTGACCGGCACGCTGGCGCAGATTACCGCAAAACCGCCGCGCGCGGTGGGGCAGGTGACCAACATCACGGTCGGGGCCAATCAGCCCATTCCGTACATGATCGGGCGAAGTTACAGCGGCGGGGCGTTGATCCACGATGTCGGCTATGGCGGCGTGGTTTCGGATGTCGACAATCCCTATCGCGCGATGACGATGGTCTATTCGGGCTGCGGCCCGATCCACGCGCTGGTCGCGGTGCAGGCGGATTTTGCCAACGTCGGCTTTTCCGGCACCGCCGCCACCGGCTATTATTCGGGTTTCCTGTGGCGCGACTGGCTCGACGGCACCGGCCCCGCGCCCCGCGCGCTGGCGGCGCAGTTTGCGGGCGAGCCGGGATGGTCGGCGGCGCACAAGCTGTCGGGTTTCTTCGGCATCAAATACACGCTGAAATTCGACAAGAAGGGCAAGGTGTGGCAGGCGGGCGTGCCGCAGTTCGGGGTGATCGCCGACGGCGTGCGCGCTTACGATCCGCGTTTCGATTCGACACGCCCCGGCGGCGCGGGAACGCAGCGGATCGACAATGAAGCGACCTGGACCTTCACCAAAAACCCCGCGCTGCACGCGCTGACCTACGCCTATGGCCGCTACCAGAATGGGAAAAAAGTTTTCGGCGTCGATCTGGGCGAATTCGGCGTCGATATCGCCAGCGCGGTTGCCTTTGCCAATCTGTGCGACGCCAATGGCTGGGAAGCCAACGGGTCGATTTACGAGCCCGGCGACAAGTGGAACAATCTGAAGCTGATTTGCGAGGCAGGCGGCGGCGTGCCGGTGCCGGGGGCGCGTCTGCGTTTCGATTTCAACGCGGCGGGTGTGTCGGTCGATACGATCACGATCCACGACCTTGCCGACGGCGAAATCAGCCTGCCGGTGACGCAGGGCTATGCGAGCCGGCTCAACACGGTGCAGGGCGTCTATACCAGCCCCGCCCACCGTTGGGAGCCGGTTCCTACCGACAAGATCGTCGATACCGCAGCGCTGGCGGCTGACGGCGAGGAAAAGGCCGATCAGTTCCCGTTCCAGATGGTGACCGCCAAGAATCAGGCGGCGCAGCTGGCGGCGTACAAGATGGCGAACAGCCGCGAACTGGGGCCGATTGTCATTCCGGTGAAGGCTCGTCTGCTGACCTATCCGGTCGGAACCTTCCTGACCGCGCAGCTGCCGCCGATCGGGCTGGCTGCCCAAAAGGTCAAGATCATCGGCAAGCGCCGGACAATGGAGGATGGCAGCGGCGAGCTGACCGTCATTTCCGAAACCGACGCCAAGCATGCCTTTGCGCTTGCGGCAACCAGCGGCGCGCCGCCGGCATCGGTGCTGGTGCCGCCCGAAACGCTCGACACCCTGGCGATCAGCCTGGCGATGCCGGTGACGTCGCGCACGCCGACCATCCGGCCTGTCGCGCCGGTCGAAGGCCATATCTGGTACGATATCGACGATATCGGCCACCAGTTCAGCGGGCAGACGATTCTGCACCGGGGCGATCCGATCCTGTTTCGCGGGGTGCCGATCACCAGCAGCGGCTATTCGCGGGTGCGCGATGTGGGAGTTGAGCAATCTTTGGTCGATGCGTCGAACGCGCAAGCGGCGGCGGACGCGGCGCAGGAAGATGCGACCGATGCGATCAACAGGCTGGTCGCGATCGACGATGACGGCGTGATCGACATCAGCGAAAAGGTCAGCACGCTGATCCCTGAAGATGCGACGCTCGAAGGCAGCTACACGACGCTGATCGCCTCGGCGGCGGTTGCCGGGGTTTCGACGAGCGCGGCGGCAGCGGCGCGCACGGCATGGCTGTCGCTGCGCAATGCGCTGTCGCCCGCCTGGAACGATGTGAGCTCCGACAGCCCGGTGGCGCGGGGCAGTTATGACGCGACGCTGAATGCCTATCGCGATGCGCTCGCCGCGCTGACCACCGCGATCATCGAGGCGATGACACTGGCCAAGCAGATATCGACCGATATCGTGGGTGGCGCCAACAAGACCATCGCCGCCGACTATACCGGCGCGGTGACGGGGGCTTATCCGACATTTGCGCCATCGGTGCTGCGCAACGGGGCGTCGATCAAGTCGGACACGCTGGTCACTTACACCGCGACCAAGCTGAGCGATGGCAGCAGCGGGGCGGATGGCGGGACGATATCGCTATCGTCGAGCGGGTCGAGCAAGGGCGATGTTACGCCCTCGGCCTTCAATTCAGGCTCTTCCGTTATCCAGTGGCGCTTGACAATCAGCTATAACGGCACAGTTGTGGGCAAGCATGACTGCACGCTGACCAAAGCCCTGAGCGGCCCGCCGACGAGCAGCAACAAGATTGCCACGCGGACTGCAGATCAGAGCCAATCGACAACGACCTATGCCATCGCACATAGCGCCGCAGCGCCGCAACTCGTGGTGGCATCGGGCGAAAAACTCTATGTATCTGGCGGGGTCAGCTATGGCGTGAGCGGCGGCAACAGGTCCGGCACATTCAAAAATCAGTATTCGTCGGACGGTTCGAGCTGGACCGATTTTGGCAGCGCCATCACCGGATCGGGCGCTGTTGCGGGGCGCTATATCGGCGAGGAATGGTATGACGAGGTGCCGGGGTCGGTCAATCTGGCCCAGAACGTCACGCCTTCAGCAGGCACCTATTATGTCCGCACCGTTTTCGTCATCTCGGCGACCGGCCAGACAATCACACTCTTTGGCGAGATAACCTTCGAGGCCAAGCCATGACGCGCCGCTATGCCCACACGCCCGAGGCGGTGGCCAAACGGGAACAGCGCGAAAGCGATGGCTGGTGGATCGTCCTCGATGCGCGCGGCAAGGTCATCCAGGCGGTGCGCACCAATGGCTGCCACCCCGGCCTGACGCGCGGCGGGGCGAGCAATGTCATGCGCACCTTTGCGGTTCCGGGACGGCCCGATCTGGCCACGCAGATCTTCGACAAGGGCGCGCGGCGGATGGTCGATGATCCGGCCAAGGTCGAAGCACGGGCGGTGCAGGCGCGCGAGGCCGATCTGGCCGCGATGTCGCGCGCCGAGATGCTCGACAGCGAGATACTGCCCGCCATGCGCGCGATGATCGAACCGCTGGCGGCGAAAATCGAGGAACTGGAAAGGCGATTGAACAATGAGTGAAAGCACGGCCTATAATATTGCGACGGTAGCCGAGAGGTTATCGGCAGACACTTTTCTCATCGGCCATACGGGCGCAGCCGGGTCGGAGGACGATGTTCGCGTCCGGGCAAGCGACATAGTGACGAAGGATGTAAGCGGACAAGTTGCAATAGGGCATAATGCGCCTGAAGCCCCGCTCGATGTGCAGGGCCCATCGGGCGGGCAGATCAAGGTGCGCACGTCAGGCGCAGAATATTATCAATTCGGACGAAATACCGCAGACGGCTTCTTGGATTTCTACGGAAGCCAGGCGTCAAATGTCGGCTACCGCTTCACGTCGCTCGCGTTCGGCACGCTATGGTCGATTGGCTTCACGGGGCATTTTTTGCCTGGGCAGGATAATGTTCAGGATATCGGTAGCGCATCGAAGCGTGCGCGTACATTGTACGCTGGAACTGGTGCCATCAACACGTCCGATGAGCGGGAAAAAACCGACATTGGCGAAATTCCCGACGCATGGCTCGATGCCTGGGCAGGCGTGCAATGGTCGCGCTTCAAGATGGTCGACGGCAAGCGATGGCATGTTGGCCTTGTCGCGCAGCAGGTTCATGCCGCTTTTGCCGCGCGCGATCTGGACGCGTTTGAAATCGGCCTTTGCTGCTACGATGCATGGGAAGAGCAGCGTGCATCTATTTCTGAGGAAGTCGATGGGGAAATAATCGACACTGGCGAAACGCGGGTGACGTTGAAAGCCGGGGACCGATGGGGGCTTCGATATGAAGAATGCCAAGCAGTTGAGGCCGCGTGGCAGCGGCGTGAACTGGCGCGCTTGGCCGAGCGATTGGCGGCCCTGGAAGGAGCGCCACGGTGAGCGACAATCTGCAGGCCGACGTCGCCGCGATCAAGGAAGCCAGCAAGCATCGTGATCGGGAGATACGCGACCTCAAAATCGGGATGAAGGCAGCAAACGAAAAGCTCGACCGGCTGACGCTGGCGATCGCGAAGCTGGAAGACCTGCCCGAGCGCGTCGCCGACCTGACGACAGACCATGACGAGAGGGCAGGAGCCTTCAAGCTTGGCAAATGGATCGCGGGCACCGGGTTCTTCGGAGTTATCGGCAGCGCCGCCTATGGCATCTGGCATTTCTTCGCAGGAAGATAACGGGGAACAATATGACAATTTTCAATTTCCAGCGTGGCGAGACGTTTTCGCTCGCGCTTGATGCTGTGCAAGGCGACGTTGCCACGGTCAGCGCCATCACCGCGCGAATCCGTCGTCTCGATATGAACCGGACCGGGTTTCGTGCAGGATCTGTGGCGGTTGCTATGACGGTCGCAGCCCGAGCGGCGGCAGGTGATATTCCGGCGGGCTGGAACATGACGCTGGCGGCCGCCGCCTCCGCCGATCTCGAGCTCGGATATCATGGGGCGGAGGCGCAATTGACCGTTGGCGGCGGGGTCATCGTCACCGACTTTGTGACAATCAAGATTTTGGAGCCCGCCTGATGACGCTGGTTTTGCAATGGCGTCAACCGGACCCGCCGATCATCCTGCGCTGGCGCGGGCCGACCGATGAAATGATCGCAGCGGTGGCCGCCAGTCCGGAAACCGTGCTGGCGGCAGTGGTGGGGCCGCCGGGCGCAGCGGGTGGCGGCGTCGAGTGGATCGATGGCGAAATACCCACGGGCACGAAAAACGGCGTCAACCGGGTGTTCACGCTGGCGCATGCGCCGACATGGCTGGTGCTGGCGTGGAACGGGATGGTGCAAACCGTCGACATCGACTTCACACTGTCGGGTGCGACCATCACCTTTTTGCGCGACGGGCCAGCGGCGGACGACGTGCTTTCGGCATCCTATAGTCGGGAATGAAAATGAGAAAATCGGGGATTATCCTGGCGGCAGCGTTGCTGGCGTCATCGGTGGCGCTTGCGCAAACCAAAATCGACCTGACGACGCAGGTCAAGGGCGCGCTGCCACCCGCGAATGGTGGCATTTCGCCGGCTGACAAAGCAAAGCTCGATGGCATCGCTACCGGCGCGACCGCGAACTCGACCGACGCGCAGCTGCGCGATCGCAGCACGCATACCGGAACGCAGCCGATTGCCGCGACCAGCGGCCTGCAGGCGGCGCTGGACGGCAAGGCAGACGATGCCGAATTGACGACACACAGCGCCGCCGCAGACCCGCATCCGGGCTATTTGACGCCAACCGAGGGTAATGTCGCCTATGCGGCGATCGGGCATGTCGGCAGCGGCGGGACGGCGCATGCCAATGTCGTCGCGGGTGGAAGTGCGGGTTTCATGTCGGGTGCCGACAAGACGAAGCTCGACGCCATCACCGGCAGCAATAGCGGCGACCAGACGATCACGCTTTCCGGCGATGTGTCGGGAACCGGCACCGGTCCGATCACTGCGACGCTGGCGACGGTCAACGCCGCGCCGCAAACCGACGTGCTGCGCAAGATCACGGTCAACAGCAAAGGGCTGGTCACCGCGTCGAGCGCGGTCGTGGCGGGCGATATTCCGACGCTTAACCAGAACACGACGGGCAGCGCAGCGACGCTGACCACCGGGCGGACATTCAGCCTGACAGGCGACGGCACCGGCGCCAGCGCCGCGTTCAACGGCAGCGCCAACGCGTCGATCCCGCTGACGCTGGCGACGGTGAACTCCAATGTCGGTAGCTTCGGTTCGGCGACGCTTGTCCCCGTCATCACGGTCAACGCCAAGGGGCTGGTGACGGCCGTGTCGACGACAGCCGTCAGCGGTGGCGGCGGGGTGTCCGATGGCGACAAGGGCGATATCAGCGTCACGGCCAGCGGCGCGATCTGGACGATCGATGCAGGCGTGGTCAGCAATGCAAAGCTCGGCACCGTCCCGACCGCGACGTTCAAGGGCCGGATCACGGCCGCAACGGGTGCCCCCGAGGATATGACGGCGACGCAGGCAACCAGCCTGCTGGATGTTGCAACGACATCGGTCAAAGGCGTTATGTCGGCCGCCGACAAGACGAAGCTCGACGGCATTGCCACCGGTGCGACCGCGAACGCCACCGATGCGGCTTTGCGCGATCGCGCGACGCATACCGGCACGCAGGCGGCGGCGACGATCACCGGGCTTGCGAGCGTGGCTACGTCGGGCAGCGCGGCGGACCTTTCGGGCAATCTGGCGGTTGCGCGGCTGAACTCCGGTAACGGCGCAAGTGCATCGACATTCTGGCGCGGCGACGGCACCTGGGCGACGCCAGCGAGCGGCGGTGGCGGGTCGGGCGATGTTGTGGGTCCGGCTTCATCGACCGATACCGCTCTTGCGCGCTTTGACGGCACCACAGGCAAGCTTCTGCAGGCCAGCGCGGTGTCGGTAACCGACAATGGATCGCTGGTGCTGCCCGAGAACAGCACGCCGACGCCGTCCGATGCGGGCTCTATGAAGCTGTTTTCACGGCAGATCGCCAATCGCCTTATGCCTGCCTTTGTCGGACCGAGCGGGCTGGACAGCACTTTGCAGCCGCTTCTGGCGCGTAACAAGGTCGGCTATTGGAACCCGCCGGGCAACGCGACGACGGCTCCCGGTGTGTTCGGCTTTACCGCACCGACGGTTACCGGTTTCACTGCGACCGCGCGCAACGTGGCGGCTACCAACCTTTTCACGCGATTGCGCCGTCTTGGCTATGTGACGGCCGCGACAGCCGGATCGGTCGGGCAGTGGCGCATAAACGCTGACCAATTCTCAGTTGGCAGCTCGTCAACCAATCTGGGCGGCTTCAGCTATATCTTGCGTTTCGGGATATCTGACGCAGCGGCGGTGTCTGGTGCCAGGATGTGCATGGGCCTTCGAGTCAACGCGACACCGACGAATGTCGAGCCGTCGACGCTTACGAACACGATCTGCATGGGCCACGGCGCGGCCGACACCAATTTCAAGCTGTTTTACGGCGGCTCTTCGGCTCAGGTGCCGATCGACCTTGGCGCGAACTTTCCATCCAACACGCGTAATGTCGATGCGTATGAGCTTGCGCTCTTCTCACCGCCAAACAGCAGCAATGTCCATTATGAGGTAACCCGCCTCAACACCGGCGACGTCTCGACTGGGACAATTACGAACAGCGGCGCGACCGTTCTACCCCAGAATTCGACGCTCATGGCGGTGTGGGGATATCGTACCAACAACGCAACTGCGCTGGCTGTCGGGCTCGACGTTATGAGCGCCTATGTCGAGACCGACTTCTAGCCATATCTGAAAAAGGAAAAGCCAATGATTGTCGCCAACGACAAGCCGATTTTCGACTCCTATCGCACGCTGGCCGGGCCGATAACGCCGCAGCGCTTTGGTGAGATCAAGCGCGCGATCGCCGATGCGCTGGCGGCGGGCAATGACGGCCCGATCTTTGCGCATTATCGCACGATCGACAGCGACGGCAGCATCAGCCCACGCGAATTCGCTTTCCTGAAACAGGCGCTGGCGGCGGCCGCCGCGAACGATGCCGAACTTGGGGTGGTGCGCAGCGACAGCCGCGATGTGTCCGACGCGTGCATCGAAAGCCTGAAAGACAGCGAAGGCCTGCGCCTGACCGCCTATCCGGACCCGGGCAGCAGTGACGGCAACCCGTGGACTATCGGTTATGGTAGCACGGGACCGGACATCCGCAAGGGGTTGGTGTGGTCGGCGTCGCAGGCGCATGCGCGCTTTGTCGCCGATATCCGCCGGTTCGAGGATCAGGTCGAGAAGGCCCTGCAGGGCGCGCCCACCACACAGGCGCAGTTCGATGCTCTGGTGCATTTTGCGTACAATGTCGGGGTGCACGCGCTGTCGAAATCGACGCTGCTGCGGCTGCACAAGGCGGGGCATTTCGACGCCGCCGCGCGCGAATTTGGGCGCTGGAACAAGAATGACGGTCGGGTGATGCCCGGCCTGACCAAGCGCCGCGGACAAGAGGCGGCAATGTATCGGGGGAATTGATATGAGCGACGGAAAAACGGCATTTGCGACTGTGCTGGTTATCGGGTTTCTGATCCTGACCGGGCTGGGCTATTTCATCCCGATACCGCCGGACAATGTGAAGACGCTGGATGGCGCGATGGTCGCGCTCGGCACGGCCCTGGGCGCGGCGGTGATGGCGCTTTTGCGGAACACGAAGAGCGACGACATCGCGCGGGAAAACACCGGGAAGGCGTTCGACGCCATTGCGGCGTCGTCGACACCGCCGCCTGCGCCGCCGCCGATAGTGCCCTTAAACCTTACAGATGCGGAGATCGAACGATGATCCTAAAGCTTGCACAATTGGTCGGGGTGCCGACCTGGGCGGTCAAGATTGGCATTGTCGTCATTACGGCGTTGCTGGCGATCTGGGCCTATTCCGCGTGGCGTGACAGCGTGATCGACGAATATGAGGCCGAGGTGCTGGCGAATGTCGAGGTCGTGACCGACGAAGCCGAAACCGCCGCCGATGCCGAGCTCGACCGCGCCGTTACCGATTTCAGCAAACAGATGGAAAAGAACAGGAAGGAAATTCAGGATGCGCAGAATGAAAATCGCAGCCCGCTCGACGCTTTGTTCGATTAGCGCGCTGCTGCTGACCGCATGTCCCGGCCCGGTCCGCATCGCCAAGGCGCCCGCCGACAAGCTTGTCTGCGCAGCCTTGCCCGCCGCGCCAAAGCTGACGCCGCTCGACTGGGCCAAGGTGCAGACGGTCGAAGAGGCCAAGGCGCTGGTGTTCGCGCGCGAGGGCGAGACAGCGGAATATATTGTGCAGCTGCGCGGTAGCTGGTTTAGCTGTTCGTCGACGGTCGCCTGGCACCGCGATTACAACGCCGCGCTACCCGAATAATGCAGCTACGGCGCTGACGATGCCTGCGACGGACAGGGCAAGCAGGATTGCAAATTCGAGATATCGCGCAGCGGACTTCATCGATCATTCCTTTTGCGATCAACGCTGATCCAGCGGGAACTGCCTTCGTCGGTCCACATGCCGCGCCAGATGCCCTGCAGGTAGAAAAAGCGCACCCACCCGCCGCATATCCGGCATTTGCTGCGACGGTCGATCAGGCAATAGTCGCCGCCCACGCGTGAGCGCAACGCGTCAAGGTCTAGTTCGGCATCGAAGCTGCATTTTTCACACATCGCCTTTGCCTGCCGCCCGATCGCGATCATCTTGTCGAGCGAGATGCAGCTCGACAATGGCGTACATCCGGAACCGGTAATGGGAAATCTGTGGCGTGATTCGGGCATGGCCGCAGAAATGGAACAAATTTGGAACAAAGCGCAAGCTGTGATATCAGGACGGCCCGAATCGGAGACCGCCATGAACGCCGCCGCGACTGCCTTTGCCGACCTGAAAACCGAAATGCTGCGCATCGATAGCGCCGCAGCGTTTCAAGATTTCTCCGCGCTGCGGGCCATCACCGAACGCCACGGCATGCGGTGTCTGGACGCCAGCGAGGATGTGTGCGGCATCGACCAGACATTCCGACTGGTCAGCGATCCATTCGTTGCGGAGCTGGTCTACCTGCTGTTCGGGGCCGACCCCGGCGATCGCGATCGCGTGACGCTGTACCTTACCCTGCTGCGTGATGACGAGATTGTCGATGTGCTGGAACTGGAAGAACTGCCGGGGATGGTGCGCGCCTAGTCGCAGCGATGATTGCCCCAGTGCCGTTGCCAGATTGCGGCATGGCCGCTGGCGACAAGGGCGCAGCTTAGATCGGTTCCGCGCGCCGTTCGGCAGAAGGCGGTCACGCGGCCATAGCTGAAACCCGTAACCTCGCACCGAAGCCGCGCCGCGACGCGGACATGCCCGTCGGCGGTCGTGCCTCTCGACCCGCCCAGCAAGGCCACCAGCGCATCGCGTGAGGCAATGCCCGACACCAGCGGGCAGGGATGACCCTTGCGGCAGCTTCCGTCGATCTCGCGCGCATTGACGCCCGCCAGACGCACCTTGCGGCCATCGCTGCAGGTAACAGGCCCGTCGCCGTCCCAGACCGAGACCGCGCTGCAGGCGAAGGTAAGCGGGGTGGGCGAGGCAATAGCTGACGGATTGTACGTAAATTGTACGATGACAGCTGCGAAAATGGCGCAACTGCGTGCAAGTTTCTGCGAGGATAAATCAAACGCCATTATTTCCCTTTCACTAAAGTGTTTGAAAATAAGGCTAAATATGGTGCTGCTGGGGAGGATTGAACTCCCGACCTCGTCATTACCAATGACGCGCTCTACCACTGAGCTACAGCAGCATCCTGAAGGTGCGGCCCTATGCGAAGGCTGGCCCCCAATGTCAAGCGGCTTGCGCCGGCTGACGGCATTTGGCATCGCGGGATCATGGCAAAGCAAGGCGGTAACGACCCGAGTGAGAGCAAAGACGACCGGGCAGAGCGGCTGCGGGCGGCATTGCGTGCCAATTTACGTCGCCGCAAGGCCCAGCCCGACCGGCCTTCAGGCGGCGAGTCTAGCTCTCCGAAATCAAGCGGCTGACCTTGCTGCCGAGCGCGCGGCGTCCGTCCATCGTAGCACGGGTCAGTTCCGATTGTCCGGCGCGCAATTGACCCGGGGTCAGGCCGGTAAATTGCTTCACCTCCCGAATCAGATGCGACTGGTCGTAAAAGGCAAGGCCGAGCCCGGCATCGTCCAGACTGTCGCCATGGGCAAGTAACTGCGCCGCCCTCAATGCTCGATATTTGCGCGCCAGTTTTTTTGGGGGCATGCCATAATGGCGCTTGGTCATCCGCTCTAGCTGGCGCTGCGACAGCCCTGTCGCTTCCGCCAGTGCGTCGACATCGGGGTCGCTATCGCCGGCAAGCCATGCATCCACCTTGCCGGTGAATTCGAACGGGGCGCTTGTTTTGAAGCGGAAGATATCTTGAGCAGCAAGACAGCCAATTTCGATCTGTTCGGCAAATTCGACCGCCGCGATCAGTTCATCCCGAACCCGCATGATCCAGTCGCCGAATATCTGCCGCGCATCGAATGCGCGGTCGATATAGGCGGTTCCATCGTCACCCATGAGCGCGGCCCAACCCGCCGAATGCATTCCCCAGCCGAAGACAGAGAGCGGGCAATCCGCCTTTGCAGTCATTGGCGCGCTGGTCGGCCCGATGACGGTAACGGGATAGGTAGGCGATACATGGCCATCGGCAAAATGATATTCACCCTGGCCTTTCAATTGGAACCGGAACTGCGCGCGGTCGGCTCGTTCGAGTTCGGAAAAGCTGTCGCCGCTGAAATCAAGCCGATAGAAGGACGATACAAGCGCAGCCAGACGATCGTCCGGAGCCTCATACATCACCTCGATCATAGCGCGACCCATCCCTTGCCAAGGGTTATACACCTGCGGCGCGCACAAAAAAAGACCCGCCATTGGGGCGGGTCTAATAGGAAAAAGAACTTGGCGCCTTTCGACGTCGAGCCCTTCGGGTCGCGCATTCCCTATCCACTCAATTTGTAAATCGCTCTTGCACGGAATCGTCATGGCGACCGATAACATTTGACATTTTCGGCCAACTAATGATTTGCAATCATTAACCATCTGGAAAATGGCGTTTCTTGCAGTTTCGTGACACACGCATTGCGCAGGTCGCAATTGTATTGGATAGGCGACGCCATGGTATATGCGTTCATCCGCCCCCTATTGTTCCTGTCCGACGCCGAAAACGCGCATAATTTGTCGCTTGCAGCGCTCAAAATGGCACCGTTGACGACAAGCCGTGCCCATAGCTCGGCGTTGCGGCAGACCGTCGCTGGGGTGGAGTTTCCGAATCCCGTGGGGCTGGCGCCGGGATATGACAAAAATGCCGAAGTGCCCGTTGAAATCATGCGGTTGGGCTTTGGCTTTGCCGAGGTCGGCACATTGACTCCGCTGCCACAGGCCGGAAACGAAAAACCGAGACTGTTCCGGCTGGTGGAGGATGAGGCTGTCATTAACCGCATGGGTTTCAACAATGACGGGCAGGCGGCGGCGATCGCCCGTCTGCGCAATATCCCGAAGGGCAGTTTGCGTGGACCGCTTGGCATCAACATCGGTGCGAACAAGGACAGCGAAGATCGGGTTGCGGATTATGTCAGCGGCGTGCGGGACATGGAGCCCTATGCGGATTATCTGACGATCAACATCAGCTCGCCCAACACCCCCGGATTGCGGGCATTGCAGGACAAGGGCGCACTTGACGATCTCCTCGCACGTGCAATGGCGGCCCGGAAGGGGACCACGCCGGTGTTCCTGAAGGTCGCGCCAGACCTTGAACCGGCAGATATCGACGACATCGTCGAAATTTCGTTGGCCCGCGGTGTAGCGGCATTGATCGTTTCGAATACGACGATCAGCCGCCCGCCCCTCAAATCGCGATATGCCAATGAAAGCGGAGGGCTTTCCGGAGCGCCCCTGCGCGATCTGGCGCATCAACGGCTGCGCGATTTCCGGAAGGCCAGCGGCGGAGCCATGACGCTGATCGGCGTTGGCGGCATTTCGTCGGCGCAAGATGCCTATGCACGGATTCGTGCCGGCGCATCGCTGGTCCAGCTATACAGTGCATTGGTTTACGAGGGCCCGGGCCTTGCGCATCGCATCAACATGGGGCTGGCGCGGCTGCTGGAGCGGGACGGCTTTGCGTCGATCGCCGAGGCGGTCGGCGTTGATAGCTAAAAAGGTGCTTTGCCTTGGCGAAAGTGCACGGCTAGACAGGCGGGCATGAAAAGACTGTTCCTCGCGCTCGCCGCCTTCGCGTCCATTCCTCAGTCGGCCACAGCCAACAATGCCGGAGTAACCTCATCGGCGGATCCACGCGTGACCGAGGCGGGGATGGAGATGCTCCGTCAAGGCGGGTCTGCAGCCGACGCGGCCATGGCAATGATGCTGGCGCTGACTGTTGTCGAACCACAATCGAGCGGCATCGGCGGTGGCGGCTTCCTGTTGTATCAGGATAACAGCAAGAGCATATTGAGCACCATCAACGGACGCGAAACTGCGCCTGCCGCGGCTACATCCGATCGTTTTGTGGGGCCCGATGGCAAGCCGCTGGGCTTTCTTGCAGCCTTTCAGGGTGGCCGTTCGGTAGGGGTTCCGGGAAACATTGCCCTCATGGCCGAAACCCACAAAAAATGGGGCAAGCTATCCTGGGCGAAATTGTTCAAGCCCGCCATCCGGCTGTCGGAAAAGGGCTTTGTTGTCAACAAGACGCTCGAATCCAGGTTGCAACTGATAGCCCGGCTCTGGCCGAGTTTTGACGAGGCGCGGTCGATTTACTGGGTAAAGGGCAAGCCCGCGACAGCAGGGATGACGATCAGGAATCCCAAGCTGTCATCAACATTGAAGCTGCTTGCGAAACAGGGGCCGGATTCGTTCTACAAGGGCGCAATCGCGCAGCAGATCGTCGGCGCAGTGACCGGCAGCAAGGTCGCTCCGGGCGACATGACGATGACTGACCTTGCGCAATATCGAGCGAAAGAGCAGCAGGCGGTGTGCGCGCCTTATCGGGTGTATGTTGTCTGCGGCATGGGTCCGCCATCGTCGGGCGCAACCACCGTGCTCCAAATCCTTGGCACATTGCAACGCTTCGATCTGAAGGCGAGTGGCAAGGACAGCGCGAAAAGCTGGTATCTGATCGGACAGGCGATGCAACTGGCCTATGCCGACCGGGAAAAATATCTCGGCGACAGCGAATTTGTCGATGTGCCGGTTGCTGGCCTTCTAAACCCCGAATATATCGCGCAGCGCTCGGCGCTGATCGATCCGGACAAGGCGCGTAGCGATTATCCCGCAGGCAATCCGCCCGGCGCGGGTCCGCGCACGGCGGCAATTTCCAGCGAGGTTGCCGGTACCACGCATTTCACCGCGGTCGATGCCAAAGGCAATATCGCCAATATGACATCGACCATCGAAGGACCATTTGGCAGCCAGTTGGTGGCAGGCGGCTTTTTCCTCAATAACGAACTCACCGATTTTACCTTTGCGCCGGAAAAAGACGGTGCACCGGTCGCCAATCGCGTGACGGGTGGCAAAAGGCCGTTATCGTCGATGTCACCGACGATTGTGTTCGATCGTGAAGGTCGTGCGGTGCTGACGCTGGGATCGGCCGGCGGCAAGCGGATCATAATGCATGTCACCAAAACGCTGATCGGTGTCATCGATTTCGGTATGACCCTCGACCAGGCCATTGCCTTGCCGAATATCTATTTTGGCGGCGGTCAGTTAGAGGTTGAGCAGAACACGGCGCTGGCGGCGATGGAAGGCGAACTGGCGAAATTCGGACAGAAGGTGCGGGCGGTCGATCTTGGTTCCAAGGTCAATGGCGCCCAGTTGACGACTGACGGTTGGACCGGCGCATCCGATCCGCGTAGCGAAGGCACTTCGGCGACAATCGATGCGAAGGGTAATGTGAAGGTGAAGGTACCCAGATCGTCCGCCGAAGCACCGACCGAGGACGTCGGCTAACGCGCATCGCGCATTGCGCAGCATTGGCGAGCGCGCTAGCGTAAATTGATTGATCGAGTCCGGACAACAGACCATCTGGGGCATATCGAGGAGAGCATTGTGGCTGCCGAACAATTCGACGATTTTGACAGCTTTCCCAATCTGGTGACCATGTTTCTGGCGCGCGCGCGACACCGCGGCGATGCGCCTTTCCTCTGGGCGAAGCATGGGAGCGAGTGGCAATCGATCAGCTGGGCCGAAGCAGCGCGCAAGGTTGCAGGTTTTGCCAAATCACTGCGCCAACTCGGGTTGCAAAAGGGCGATCGCGTCATGCTCGTGTCCGAAAACCGGCCCGAATGGTGCATTGCCGATCTGGGGATAATGGCGGCGGGCTGCGTGACTGTACCCACCTACATCACCAATACCGAGCGCGATCACCAGCACATATTGGACAATAGTGCAGCGCGGGCGGTCGTTGTGTCGACGGCAAAGCTGGCCAAGACGTTGATGCCTGCTGCCATAAGGTCGTCGGAGGCCGAATTTATCATCTCGATGGAGCCGCTGCCTGCTACCCAGCAGGGGCAGCTGTCGGTGCACAATTGGGCAGATATGGCGCAGGGTACCGATGCCGATGTCCGCGCCACCGAAGCCGCGATGGCGACCGTGACGCGCGATGATCTGGCCTGCATCATCTACACCAGCGGCACAGGCGGTGCGCCGCGCGGGGTGATGCAGCATCATGGCAGCATCCTGCACAATGCCGACGGCGCCGCGGCGGTTTTGCGGGAGGATTTCGGTCTCGACGAAGAAGAAGTGTTCCTGTCCTTCCTGCCGCTCTCGCATGCCTATGAACATAGCGGCGGGCAGTTCCTCCCCATCGGTGTCGGTGCGCAAATATACTATGCCGAAGGTCTGGAGAAACTCGCGTCCAATATCGAGGAAACACGACCGACCCTCATGGTCGTTGTGCCCCGGCTCTTTGAAGTGCTGCGCCAGCGCATGATCAAAGCGGTTGAGAAGCAGGGTAAGCTGCCAAATTACCTGCTCGATAAGGCGCTCGTCATCGGCGAACGCGACTATGGCGGTCGCAAGCGTCTGATCGACCTGCCGATGAAGCTCCTCCTGTCGCGCACGATCAAGCCGAAAATTCGGGCACGCTTTGGCGGGCGGATGAAGGCGATGGTATCGGGCGGCGCGCCGCTGAACCCTGATATCGGCGTGTTTTTCCAGTCATTGGGCATCACCCTGCTGCAAGGCTATGGGCAAACCGAGGCCGGGCCCGTCATCAGCTGCAACCGGCCGAGTGTTGGCATCAAGATGGATACCGTCGGCCCGCCGCTCAAAAATACCGAGGTCAAGATTGCCGACGACGGCGAAATCTGCGTTCGCGGGCCGCTGGTGATGAAGGGTTATTGGCGCAATCGCGCCGAAACCGACCGCGTCATCATCGATGGCTGGCTGCATACAGGCGATATTGGCCATATCGACGAGAAAGGTCGCATTGCGATTACCGATCGCAAGAAGGATTTGATCGTCAATGACAAGGGCGACAATATTGCACCGCAGAAGGTGGAAGGCATGCTGACGCTACAGCCGGAAATCCTCCAGGCGATGGTGAGCGGGGACAAGCGCCCCTATATCGTCGGCCTGATTGTCCCAGACCCCGAATGGACCGTCGAATGGTGCCGCGCGCAGGACATGAAGTGCGACTTTGCCGCGCTTAACGGCAATCCACAGTTCCGCAGTGCGGTGCGCGCTGCGGTGGACCGGGTCAATGCCGACCTTTCCGTCACCGAAAAAGTGCGCCAGTTCGAATTTGCCGACGAGCCCTTCACCATAGAAAATGGCGAGATGACCCCCAGCATGAAAATCCGCCGCCACATCATTCGCGAGCGATATGGCGACCGCATAAACGGCATGTATAGGGATTAGAGTCAGGGCACTGGGCTGAGTGTCCGATATCTAAAAATCGGCAGCAATCGAAACCGACAAACGCCGCTGGCCATTCGGAACAAAGAACCCTGAGCCGCCGACAGCCCAGCCAAAAGTATTGAAAACATTGTCGATATTCGCACGGATCAGGAGCGGCGTCTTGCCGAGATCAAGCTTATATCGTGCACCCAGACCAAGCACTGATCGGGCAGGGACGCTCAACGTGTTGGCGGCGTTGGCGGTGCGGTTGCTGGTTGCCTCCCACCGCGCCGTCAGTGCCAGCGGTTTGTGCCACGGCACCGTCCAATTTGCATTGACGATATTGTGACGCTTGAAGGTGCCGACCGGACGTCTGCCTATCAGGCCATTGTCGACTTCTTCACCAGAAACCTTGGCATCGAGGATTACCGTTCCCGCGACAACAAACAGTCCGGGCATAAGCTGTCCCGATAGGGACATTTCGATGCCGCGATTGCGAACAGAGCCGAGTTGGCGAAATACATTGCCAGCATCGAGGTTGAAATAGGGCTTTTCCACATCGAAATAGCCGACAACCGCGCTCACCCCGGGGCTGATCTTCCATCGGAGGCCAAAATCCTTCTGCTCGGTGCGAATGGCGGGCGGCGCATCGTTGCGGTTGATGGCATTGGCGGGCGCGACATCGCTTTCCTCCAGCCCGCGGGTATAGCCGCCATACACGGCAAGCGATTCGGACAGGTTGATCGCTGCGGTTGCGCTGTACAGCCAAGGCTTGTCGCGCGTTTCGGGGAAAACCACGAAAGGATCATCGACGTTTTTGCGATAGTCGGTTTTCTGGACGCCAAAACTCATCTCGCCTATATCCCGCCAGCGCAGTTCGTAGCCGAGACCGAAGGTCTTCTGTTCGACCTTGTCCCGTGTTTTGGGGCCGAATGTTTCGACCGGTTCAGGCCGGAAATCCTCTTCATCGGTAACACTTGCGCCGAGATCGATGACCGATGAACCGCCATAGCGGCGCTCGACCGAACGTGCACGCAGCGATGCATGGATGCGATGCTGGCGCGGCCCCTCGACAAAAGCCCGCGACGCCTTGAATTCGCCCGACCAGGATGCAAAGAAATCATCCTTGTCACCGATCAGTATACGCTGACCGACGCTGCCATCGGGCTGCACACCAAAAAGCAGGTCGGAGAAGGCGCGATCATTCTGGCGGACCGAGCGGAATACACCGAGCCCAAGATCGAAACCCAGAGCCTTTGCCTTGGTAACCACGCCCAGATTGTCGAGCGTGCCGCGCGCATCGGACCATTTCTGGCCCAGAAACTTCCCGCGAGGGATGCGCGGGGGCAAAAATGCCCCTGCCGTGAAGTAAAGCGGTTGCGCCTCTTCTTCGGAAAAATCGACGCGTCCCCAAAAGGGTTGGACCGAAAAATTGTCGCTGGGCCGATAGACCAGCGAGGCGGCATAGGATTCATATTGCACATGAGCGCCATATAGCTGCTGGTCGCGATAAATCGCCGCTCCGCCCAAAACGCCGAGCCTTGAGCCGTCGAGCGGGACTTGCAGGTCAATCTCCACACTTTTGCTGTCCAACGGGCCGTAGCTTGCGGCGATCGACGTCACGAATTCCGCGCCCGGCTTTCGCAGGAGATAGTCTGCAATCCCGGTCGGTGCGGGGAACGGATATCCTTGTGCAGATATGCCCACATGGATGCTGGATCCTGCGAGTATTCGATCATTTGGATTGTTCTGCTGGTCGAAATACAGACCCTCGATGCGTAGATTTCCCGCAGCGACTGGGGAAAATCCGCGGGCGAGACCGGGATTGTAGATACCCACCTGCTCGTCGCCAACGGTCTTGCCAAAGGCGTCGTCTGCCTCCGTAACGGCGTTGTCGTCGGTGCGTTGGGCCAAGGCAGTGCTCGGAACGAGGATAAGGGTCGAGGCGGCTGCCTTAAGAAAATAGGATCGCATGCGCGACGACTATCACTGGTCGGCTACGGCTGTAATCGACGTTCGACCAATAGTCGCTTTGGTGCATATCTATCGACAAACGTGCGAAAAAGTCCGACTGGCGACTAGCTATTCATAGCAGCGTAAATCAGGAACTCGACATTACCTTGCGGCCCTGTGATCGGACTGGTCGTGAGACCTCGCACGGTCCAGCCGCAGCTCTCCAGCCAAGCCGACACTCCGTGACAGACACGCGCATGCACCGCTTCATCACGAATGACGCCGCCTTTGCCGACCTCCGCGCGGCCTGCTTCAAATTGCGGTTTGATTAGCGCGACCAACTGCGCGTCCGGCCTTGCAAAAGTCATCGGGCGCTCCAGCACCTTTGCAAGGCCGATGAAACTTGCATCGCATACGATCAGATCGACGGCTTCGGGAATATGAACAGCGGTCAGTATCCGCGCGCTGGTCTGTTCATGTACCACGACGCGCGGGTCCTGCCGCAGCTTCCAGGCAAGCTGGTTGGTCCCGCTGTCAACCGCGTAAACCTTTGCTGCACCGTGCGTCAGCAAAACGTCGGTAAAGCCTCCGGTGGATGATCCGACGTCGATTGCGACCACGCCGGATACATCGATCCCGAATGCATCAAGCGCATGCGCCAGCTTGATTCCGCCGCGCGAAACCCATGGGTGGTCGTTGCCCTTGACGGTCACGCTGGCATCTTCTGCAACCTGTTGTCCAGGCTTCGACGACTTTGCGTCGCCGACAAAGACATGTCCTGCCATCACCAGCGCCTGCGCACGTGTTCTGCTCTCCGCAAGGCCGCGGTCGACAATCAACTGGTCCAGACGGATTTTTTTGGTCGCCATGTCGCAACGCGCTAGCGGAGGATGGTGCTTTTGGCCATAAGGTCGCGATGAAGTTCTCGCCCTCCGTTTTTGCCGCGCTTCTCGCGCTCGGTGCCTGCGCCGCCCCGCCGCCCCCACCCGCTCCCCAGCCTGCACCAGCGCCCAAACCCGTGGTCGTTGCGCCGGCTGTGGAACAGCAGCGGCCTGCTGGTGAATGGGTCGACTGGCCTATCGCAGCAGGCGATTGGGTGTATCGGCGCGACGACCGCGGTTCGATAGCGCTATTCGGGCCGGCTGGTCAGAATGCCACAGTAACCTTTCGATGCGATATGCAGCGCAGGCGCATCTTTCTGGCACGAGAGGGATCGGGGCAGGGCGGCCGGATGGTCGTGCGCACAAGTTCCGCCATGAAGGAATTTGTGGCCAGCCCGACCGGTGGCACAACCCCTTATCTGGCGACGGAGATCATGCCGACAGATCCGATATTGGACGCAGCGGCGCTCAGCCGGGGCAGGATTGCAATCGAAACCGACGGACAACAGCCATTGACCATCCCGTCCTGGGCAGAAATAACAAGGATAACGGAGGATTGCCGGGACTGAGACGAGTGCTTGTGCGGCCGGACGCAGAACCCTGATAATTGCCCGAAAAAAAATTAAATACAAGACTTGTTTCCAAAGTTTCTTTGACTCACTTTGCGAGTCGCGGAGGGCAGTTCAAATGCATGAAGCAAGCAATTTCCATTCAACGAAAGGAGGTGATCCGATGTCTCATGGTTCAGTAAAGAGGTCGGGCAAATCCGTTCGGGAGATCGGCCGCTGATCAATTCAGCGATGCCGGTCACGGCATGAAAGCAACTTCCGGCAGCGGGGCATCCGACCGCTGACCCATGTTTAAGGGCCGCTGGTGCAAATCCGGCGGCCCTTTTCTGTGGGGAAGTCAAAACGCCCAATTCGCGACCGCCTCTAGTTTTATGTCCGCCGTTCACTACATGTAGGTTCGGCGCAAGGGATAGGATTTCACATGCAGTTTTTACGCGTGAGCTGGAAAATTATCGTCGGGTTGAAGGATCTGCTGGTCCTGTTGCTCCTCTTGCTGTTTTTCGGTGTGCTGTTTGCCGCTTTGAGCTCCAGCCCAAATCCCGGCGTGGTTCGCGAAGGTGCGTTGCTTTTGACCCTCGATGGCGTGATTTCGGAACAGCCAGCAGAAGTCGATCCATTCATGGCGCTGACTTCGAGCGCCGTTCCAGTCCGTGAAATCCGGCAGCGCGATATTGTCCGATCGCTTCGCCTTGCGGAAACGGACAAGCGCATCAAGGCAGTTGTGCTCGACATGGATCGCTTCATGGGCGGCGGGCAGACCAGCCTCGCCGCAATCGGCGACAATCTCGATGCGGTGAAGAAAGCTGGTAAGCCGGTCTACGCCTTTGCCACTGCCTACACTGACGACAGTTATCAGCTAGCGGCCCATGCCACGCAAATCTGGATGGACCCGCTTGGGGGCGCGATCTTGACAGGTCCTGGTGGGTCGCAGCCCTATTTTAAGGGCCTGCTGGACCAGCTTGGCATCAAGGCCAATGTCTATCGGGTCGGTACGTTCAAAAGCGCGGTTGAGCCATTTACCCGCAACGATCAGTCGCCCGAGGCAGAGGCAGCGCTGAAGGCGGTGTATGACGAGATTTGGGGCCAGTGGCAGGCCGATGTCGCGAAGGCCAGGCCGCAGGCACAGATAGCACCGCTGATCGCCGATCCTGCCGGTGCGGTAGAAGGCGTGAGGGGCAATTTGTCGCAGCTGGCGCTCGACAGTAAGCTGGTTGACAAACTGGGCGACCGGGTCGCCTTCGGCAAATTCATTGCTTCCAAGGTCGGTGCCGATGACAAAAAAAGTACCGGCGGCTTTTCGGCCACACCGATGGAAGCGTTGCTGGCAAATTACGGCCCCCCCGGCGCTGGCGAACAGATCGGTGTGGTTACCATCGCGGGAACCATTGTAGATGGCGAGGCGGGACCGGGAAGCGCAGCGGGAGATACGATTGCGAAGCTGATTTACGAGGCGCTTGACCAGAAAGATTTGAAAGCCATGGTGGTCCGGGTGGACTCCCCGGGCGGGTCGGTGACGGCGTCGGAGAAGATCAGGCTGGCGATTGCAGCGGCTAAAACGAAAAAAATTCCGGTGATAGTATCGATGGCTAATCTGGCGGCCAGCGGCGGCTATTGGGTGTCGCTGCCGGCCGATGTCATATTTGCAGAGCCGTCGACCATCACCGGCTCGATAGGCATTTTCGGGGTCATTCCGAGTGCGGAGGCCGGGCTGGCAAAAATCGGCGTTAATGCCGACGGTGTGAAGACGACCCCACTGTCGGGCGAACCCGATGTGCTGGGCGGCTTCAGTCCTGAATTCGACCGGGTGGCGCAATCGGCAATCGAAAACGGCTATCGCGATTTTATCACCCGCGTTGCGACCGCGCGCAAGAAAACACCCGAGCAGGTCGATGCCATCGGTCAGGGCCGGGTCTGGGCTGGCGGGACGGCCCGGCAAAACGGGCTGGTGGACCGGCTCGGCGGGATGGATGATGCCTTGGCCGAGGCGGCGAAGCGCGCCGGGTTGAAAGCCGATGGCTGGCATGCTGTCTATATCGAGCCACAGCCGAGTTTTGCGGGAACCCTGCTGGGTGGCCTGATGCCGAAGCGCGATGCTAGCGTTGCGCCGGTCGATGTTTTTGCGCAGGCGGCGTGGCAACAGCAATTATTTGTGCAACGCGTTGTGGCAGATCTGGAGATGCTGACCAAGGTGCAAGGTGCGCAGGCGCGGTGCCTGGAATGTAGCGATTTTGGCGCGCCGGTCACTGCGAAAGCAGAAAGCGGCTGGCTGTCTTCATTGTTGCGACTTCTCAACTAGCGCTTGAACAAAGCCTTCACCCTGAACTTGCTTCAGGGTCCATATTTGCCGCACTTTCTAGACAGCATGAGCTATTAACCCTGAAACCAGTTCAGCATGACGCCCCCGGAAAGTTCGAGTTTTAAGCCTTCACCGCGCAGATCAAACCCGACGATGTTACCACGCCCAAAATTTCGGGATCCTGCAACGACCGTGTCCGTTTCAAAAACTCCTCGACGGTGATTTTGCGCATGTCGGCCCCGCGCAGTTTCTTCAGGCCGGAAAGGCGATTCAACTGAACCAGCGACAGCCGGTCTACCATACGGTCAGCCATGCATGAAGCAACCGGCTTGGACAGTCCGGCGTCAATCAGCGCGGTGCGCACCCTTGTTTCGGGGGTTGCGCAGGCAGTCAGCGCTGCTGCGGCCAACAGCGGAGGCAGAACCCGCATCATGTCTTGCTTTCCTTTTCGCGCTCGATCGCTTCCATCAGCACGCGTCGCGCCTCGTCGGCGTCACCCCATTTGCCGACGCGCACCCATTTTTCGGGTTCCAGATCCTTGTAATGGGTGAAAAAATGCTCGATTTGCTGCATCACGATTTCGGGCAGATCGTTCGCTTCGTCGATCTTGCGGTAGTAAGGAAAAGTCGCGTCGATCGGCACACAAAGCAGTTTTTCGTCGCCGCCGTGCTCGTCTTCCAGGTTCAGCACTGCAATTGGGCGGCATCGTACCACACAGCCCGGCATGAAGGGTGACCGCGCAATGACCAGCGCGTCGAGCGGGTCGCCATCGGGAGAAAGCGTATGTGGAATGAAGCCGTAATTGGCTGGGTAACGCATCGGCGTGTGCAATATACGATCGACAAACAAGGCGCCCGATGCCTTGTCGAATTCATATTTAACCGGTTCGCCCCCGACGGGCACCTCGATAACGACGTTGATATTTTCCGGCGGATTTTCGCCTGTGGGGATGAGGTCGATGCGCATGGGAGAATGCTTTCCTGTATTATTTTAGGGGTCGCCGCGGTGCAAGCAAGCGGTCTATCGCCGTCTCGCCCTTCGCCACGGGTTCGAGGTGCGGATAGCGAAGCCCGCCTGAATAGGCTATGTCTATTTGCGCATAGCGCTTGTTGCGCTCGATGAGCAGTCGCACCGGTGATTTTCCGTCTTTGGCCATTGTAATTGCGTCGGTCAGGCGGTCCTTGGAATAAGCGACACCGTCCACTGCGATAATCTTTGCACCATTTACAATGTCGGCCTTGAATGCCGGGCTATTCCAGAACACCGATGTGACCTTGCCGTCCTTGTCGAGCGTGACGCCCAGAGAATGGGTAAGGTTAAGGGTGCCGCTTTCGCTCATAGTCTCCTTGTCAAAGACGTTGGCCTCTTCCTTCCAGACCAGCCTGTATCCTGCCTTTTCGACGCCGGTCAGCGGTGCGGGCTGGCCCGGCTGGCGAAGGCGGGTGTCGAGGAAGCTCGCCCAGTCATAGGGCTGCACCGCGTTTAGCGTGCGCACCACCTCGTCGAAATCATAGGTCAGCACGCCCCAATCGGCATCGCGTAGGCCAAAAAACGCCTTGGCAAAATCGTCGAGCGATTTGCGGCCTTTGGATAGTTCGCGGATCGTCATGTCGGCGGCGAGCCAGACCAACGAACCTTCATTATAATAATCCTCGCCGCGAGCCTGGCTGGCAAATGGCTTTGCCTTGCGCGCGCCGAAAATCGGATCGTGCGTGGTATCCTCGACACTGCGCCAGTCGCGGCCAGGCTGCTCGGCATAGAAACCGGCATGCTTCGCCCATTCGCCGAGCACCATTTCCTTCGACTGCAACCCAGAGCGCGCCGCCAGTACCAGATCCCAAAAGCTGGTCTGGCCCTCATAGACCCAGAGCAGATTGTCGCGCATCGGGGTGGCGTAATTGGGTGTCCACATTTCGGCCGGACGGCGGAACTTGCCGTTCCAGCTGTGCACCAGTTCGTGCGGCAAAAGGCCGCGCTCCGACCCGTTACTCGCCCATTCGGTAAAATAGTCGGTTTCGCGCGTATTCTCGCTCGAACGGTGGTGTTCGAGGCCAATGCCGCCCAGTTCCTCAGTCAGCCCAAGCAGAAATTCATATCGGTCGAAATGCTTCGACCCGAACAAAATGATCGCTTCGTCGACCAGCGCCTTGTGCGCGGCAATCTGCTCGGGCTTCGCGTCCAAAAATTTCGCTTCGTCGGCCCAGACATTGAGCGTGACTTTATTGCCCAAGTCCCATTTGCGGTAATGCGGCCCGGCGAACATCGGGCTGTCGATCAGCGTTTCGTAGGTGGTCACGCCGTAATCGGTCCGGTTGCCGGCGGTTTTCGGGCCATCGAGCGCAGCCACGCCGGTCCATCCCTTGGGTAGCATAATCGATGGCTGCACCTGAATCGCGCGAGTGAAATGCCCGGCAGGATAGAAGGACACCTGCTCCCATTGCACGTTCATCATCGCCGGTGTCACGATAATGCGGCCTTCGGAGCCTTGCACCGGCGAGGTGAATTGAAATTCGAGATCGACCGAGCGAGCACCGGCAGGCACATCGACATGAAAAGCGTAGACCTCAACCGGGTCGCGCGTCCACGTCAGCAGCTTCCCGTTCGAGCGGATTTTTAGGCCGGTCATCTCCGCCAGCGCCCCACGTGGTGCATGCTTGCCGGGCAACCATTGGGGGTAGAGCAGCGTGAGCGGTTTGCCCGGTTCGATGGCGATGTTCTGTTTCACGCGAAAAATGGCGCGGGCAACGTCGGTGGCATCGACCTCGAGCTTCATCGGCGCGGGCAGGGGCCGGTCTTCGGGTTCCGGCGTGCGGTCGACAATGAGGACAGGTTGCGGTGCGCTCTGTGCGTGAACGGGACTGGTGAGGATGGTGGAAAGGGCGAGGGCGACGAGAAGTTTCATTTTCATGCGGAGGTTTTTGGCGAAATAGATGATTGAGGTCCAGACCGAATCCTCCCCATCGACTTGCGATGGGGAGGGGAACCGTTTGCGAAGCAAATGGTGGAGGGGCCGGAAGCGTCGAAGGCCCCTCCGTCAGTCGATGCTAGCACATCGCCTGCCACCTCCCCATCGCAAGTCGATGGGGAGGATTAGTTCTATTCCACCCCGGCAAAAAACCCGCTAGGGCACCCCGCAATATGGCCAAACCGCAAACCCCCCAGCCCGTGCGCGGCACGCAGGATATGTTCGGTGAGTTCGAGGAACGCTTCGCCCATGTCGTCGCGACCTTCGAGCGCGTGCGGCGGCTGTACGGGTTCAAGGGGCTGCAACTGCCGGTGATCGAGCCGACGGCGGTGTTTGCGCGCTCGCTTGGCGAGGCGACCGATGTCGTGTCGAAGGAGATGTATACGTTCGAGGATCGCGGCGGGGATTCGATCACGCTGCGACCGGAATTTACCGCCGGGATTGCGCGCGCCTATCTGACCAATGGCTGGCAGCAATATGCGCCGATGAAGCTGTCGGTGCACGGACCGCTGTTCCGCTACGAGCGCCCGCAAAAGGGCCGCTATCGGCAATTCCACCAGATCGATGCCGAGATTATCGGCGCGGCGGAACCCGCAGCAGACGTGGAACTGCTGGTAATGGCTGACCAGCTTTTGACCGAGCTTGGCATCAACGACGGTGCGACCTTGCAGCTCAACACGCTGGGCGACAGTGACAGCCGCGATGCCTGGCGCGCGGCGCTGGTCGCCTATTTCAACGACCATCGCGATGTGCTGAGCGAAGACAGCCTCGCGCGGCTCGAAAAGAACCCGCTGCGCATCCTCGACAGCAAGGACCCCGACGATCGCGGTGTCGCTCATGCGGCGCCGAAGATCGACGATTATTTGTCGGCTGAGGCCAGCGACTTCTTCGCCGCCGTCACCGCCGGTTTGGATGCGGCAGGCGTCAAGTGGGTAAGAAACCCCGCGCTGGTCCGCGGCCTCGACTATTACCGCCACACCGCGTTCGAGTTTGTCACCGACCGGCTGGGGGCGCAGGGGACCGTGCTGGGCGGCGGGCGTTATGACGGGTTGATCGAGAATCTGGGTGGTCCAGCGACACCAGCGGTCGGTTGGGCTGCCGGGATCGAGCGGTTGGCGATGTTGGTGGATGCGTGGGATGACTCATGCGTAGAGTTTGTCGTTATCCCTCACGATTCAGAATCAGCCGGTGTGCAAATTTTTCCTGGAGCCACGCCGGAACTTGCGTGGCAGTTGGTAAACCTGATGCGACGTCGTGGCATTTCTGCGGACGTGTCGTTGAAAGGCAAAAGAGATCGCCGAATAGAGCGGGCGCGTAGAAGCGGAGCGAAAGCAATTCTATTTGTCACCGCAAATTCGAATCTAGAAAAGCTCTACGTGCTTCCGATGGGACTTGGCGCACTTGATTATGACCCCCAAACTCGGTTTCGCGCAGTGTTGGCAGACCATTCGATATCCGAGGGTCGGGCAGAAGGCGAGCTGGTAGTTGAAGGTTGGAGATGAATTCAGTTTTTGAATTCCGTCACCCCAGCGAAGGCTGGGGTCTATCACGTCTCTCGTTTGAGCGTGGCGCTAGTTGGCTAGGCGGGATAGGCCCCAGCCTTCGCTGGGGCGACGGTGTATGTGGTGGTGGGCTGGCGCTTTGAAAATCTCCCCCCAACGGATCGCCCAGATCGAGGCGCGCTTTGCCGAGCTTGAGGCGCGGATGGCTTCGGGGCAGTTGGAGGGCGATGCCTTTGTTACCGCTTCGAAGGAATATTCGGAGCTGGAGCCGGTCGCCAAGGCCGCGGCCAATGTCCGGCGGCTACGCAAGGAAATCGAAACCTTACAGCATATGGCAAAAGATTTTTCGGACCCCGACCTGCACGATATGGCGGTCGAGGAACTGGAGGACGTAACGCACCAGCTTTCCGATGCCGAAACCAGCCTCGCGATCTCGCTCCTGCCGAAAGATGCCGCTGACGAACGGCCCGCGATGCTCGAAATTCGCGCTGGCACAGGCGGCGATGAGGCGGCGTTGTTCGCGGGCGATCTGTTCCGAATGTACGAGCGCTACGCCGCAGGGCAGGGGTGGAAAATCGAACCAATCTCGGTGAGTGCGTCCGACGTCGGCGGCTTCAAGGAAGTCGTTGCCTCGATCAAGGGCAACGGCGTGTTTGCCAAGTTGAAATATGAAAGCGGCGTCCACCGCGTCCAGCGTGTGCCGGTGACCGAAAGCGGCGGCCGCATCCACACCAGCGCGGCAACCGTCGCGGTGCTGCCCGAACCCACCGAAGTCGATATCAATATCGAGGCGCGCGATCTGAAAATCGATGTCTACCGCGCATCAGGCGCTGGGGGACAGCATGTCAACACCACCGACTCTGCTGTCCGGATCACGCATTTGCCGACCGGCATCGTTGTGACCTGCCAGGACGGGCGCAGCCAGCACAAGAACAAGGAACAGGCGATGCAGGTGCTGCGCGCGCGGATGTATGAGAAAGAGCGCGAGGAAGCCCAAGGTGCCGAGGCAGAGGCGCGCAAGGCGATGGTGGGCTCGGGCGACCGTTCGGAGCGCATCCGCACCTATAATTTCCCGCAAGGCCGCGTGACCGACCACCGGATTAACCTGACGCTGCACAAGCTGCCGGAGATTTTGGAAGGTGGCGGATTGGGCGAGCTGGTCGATGCGCTGATCGCCGAAGATCAGGCGGAGCGAATGGCTGGGTTGGGGGAGTGATCTAATTCCTCCCCGGAACGGGGAGGTGGCAGCCCGCAGGGCTGACGGAGGGGAACGTGCAACTCAATGCTAAGCTGTTTGGCGGGTTCCCCTCCACCACCTTCGGTGGTCCCCCTCCCCGTGCCGGGGAGGATTTCAAACCGCCAAACCCCCATGCTCAAGCTTCGGCAACACGTACCGTGCAAACATGTCGCACTCATTGATATGGGGATATCCAGACAGAATGAACGCCTCGATCCCCACTGCTTGATAGGCACGCAGCTTCGCCAGCACCTGATCGGGATCGCCGACAATCGCCGCGCCGCAGCCTGATCGGGCACGCCCAATCCCGGTCCACAAATTCTCTTCGAGGTAGCCGTCATTGGCCTCCGACTGGGCCCGCAGTTCGGCCTGATGCGCGACGCCGAAGGTCTGCGTGTCGAGGCTCTTGTTGCGGATCGCTTCGCCTTGCTGCGCGTCGAGCTTCGACAGCAGGCGATTGGCATAATCGCGCGCTTCTGCCTCGGTCTCGCGGACGATGACATGACTGCGGAAGCCGTATTTGAGCGTGCGTCCGAATTTGGCGGCGCGTGTGGTCATGTCCTCGACGAGGTCCTTCGCCCCCTGCACCGTTTCCGGCCACATCAGGTAAACATCGCATCCCTCCGCGGCGGCATCCTTTGCGGCCGGGGAAAGCCCGCCGAAATAGAGCGGCGGGCATTTGCCGCTAACCGTCGTCATGCGCGGCGGGTCGAGGTCCATTTTGTAATGCTCGCCATCGATGCTGAGATGCTCGCCGTTCAAAAGCGTCTTGAGGATGTGCATCGCCTCGACGGTGCGGCGGTAGCGGGGCTCCGAATCCATCTTGTCGCCGGGAAGGTCCGACGAGATGATGTTGATATTCAGCCGCCCGCCCGCGATCTGGTCCAGTGTCGCAATCTGCCGCGCAAGTTGCGGTGGCCAGGCCTCGCCGATGCGCACCGCCATCAGCAATTTGATGCGGCTCGTCAGGGTCGCGATGGCGCTGGCAAAGGCGGTGGTGTCGAGCCCGAGGGCATAGCCCGATGGCAGCAATATATTGTCGAACCCGCCCTTTTCGGCGGCGAGCACGATATTGCGGCAATGCTCCCAGCTTGAGGCGAGCATTGGGTCAGGGACGCCCAGAAACTCGTAATCATCATCGCAAAGGGCGGAAAACCAGCTAACTTCGACGGGCTTGATCATGGAAGGGGCACTCCTCTTGCGGCGACCAGCACATTATACCAGTCCGCGCGGGTCCACTGGACCTTGAAGGCATCCGCCGCCTCGGCGATGCGCGCAGGATTTTGCGAGCCGACAATGGGGATGGGGTGGGCAGGATGCGCCATGATCCAGCTATAGGCGGCAGCAGTGCGCGAGACGCCATGCGCGGCGGCAACGCCCGAGAGCGCGGCGGCGACATTCTGCTCGCGCTCGTTTCTCGGCTCACCGATGCGACCGCCGCCAAGCGGCGACCATGCCAGCACCGCCATGTCCATCGCGATGGCCTGATCGAGCTCGCCATTTTCAATGGTGTCGATGCGCAGCGGCGACAATTCGGGCTGGGTCGAAACAATCGGCACTGGGCAGAACTGCGCGAGCGTGGTAATCTGCGCCTGCGTGAAGTTGGAAACGCCAAAAGCGCGGACCTTGCCTGCCTTCACCGCATCCTCGACCGTCCGCGAAATTTCCTGCGGGTGAGTCAGGATATCGGGCCGGTGGATCTGCCAAAGGTCGATGCGGTTGGTACCGAGGCGCTTCAGGCTGTTATCAATCGCTCCGGCGAGATATTCCGCGCTGCTGTCATAGGGTGCGGGTGGGGTGATCCCGCCCTTGGTGGCCAGCACCATCCTTTCACGCAATTCGGGTGCGTCGGCAAAAACCCGCCCCAGCAACTCTTCTGCCTTGCCAAAGCCTTGTTCGCCAAAACCGTAAATGTCGGCAGTGTCGAAAAGGGTAATCCCCGCTTCAAAAGCCGCATCGATTGCGGCGCGCGCGGCGGACATTTCGAGACCTGCGAACCGCCACATGCCCCAGGCGAGCGAGGATATTTCAATACCACTCTTGCCCAGCGGGCGGCTCTGCGGCGGTTTGGTCAATGTCATTTTTTGCTCTTCTTTGATGGTGGGGAGGTGGATTCGCGGAGGATGAGTTCGTGCGGCAGACGGCGATGCTCGATCCCGCCCTCGCCGAACAGCAGGTCGGCGCCGGTCGACGCCAGTTCGCGGACAGGCTGACGGATGGTGGTAAGCGGCGGCCAGACAACGCGGGCCAACGTCGTATCGTCAAATCCGGCGACCGAGAGCTGTTCAGGCACTTGTATTCCGCGCCGGTGCGCGACGGCCAATACGCCTGACGCCATGTCATCGTTCGACGCAAAGATGGCGGTCGGCGGATTTTTTAGCGAGAGGAATTTCTCGGTTGCTGCGACGCCGCTCTCAAAATCAAATTCGCCTTGCGCGATCAGGTCGGGATCGACCGAAATTCCGACGCGACTCAAGGCACGTTCATAGCCCGCCTGACGCTCTGCGCTAGCCAAATGGTTGACGTGGCCGATGATGAAGCCGATCCGCCGGTGGCCGATGTTGATCAGATGCGTCGTCATGTCGTCCGCCGCCTGGCAGTCGTCCATAAACACCGATGATGTCAGCGCATGGTTAGTTCCCGGCGAGATGCGCACGAACGGAATGTTCATTGCCTCAAGTGCGGCGAGGACCGGCGCGCAGTCAGTCACCGGCGAGGACAGGATGGCACCATCGACATGGGTTTGCCGCACCATGCCGCGGACCTGATCGCCGATATTGGGGTCGGCGACGTCGACCGGCTGCGCAATCAGACGCATCCCTTCTTCATGGCAACGGTCCCAGCAGCCCTGCATGATCTGGTGCATATAATAAGGTGAATGATTGTCGTAGATCAGCGCAATCTGGCCCGACTTGGTGCCCGCCAGGATGCGCGCCGCGATGCTGGGGCTGAACCCCAGTTCGGCCATCGCCGCATCGACTTTTTCCTTGGTCGCGGCGCTGACATAGGGATGGTTGTTGAGCACGCGGCTGACGGTCTTGACCGCCACCCCGGCCAGCTTTGCGACATCGCGAATGTTGGAGCGGTCCGGCATCAAATGCTGTCCCTGACTGCGACCAGGCCAGCAAACAGGTCGGCAAAATCACTGCCCTCGCGCCAGAACACAGGCGGCGAGCCAATCGGCGCATCGATCTCATGGTGCCCGGCATCAAAGCGGCCGCCGCTCCAGACATGCACCCACTCGCCTTCGGGGAGATAGACATTGCGCGTCACGGCGCCCTCTTCGATGACCGGTGCAACCATCAGGTCCGTTCCATACAAATATTGGTCCTGAATCGTAAAGGTTGCGCGGTCGTCCGGATAATGCAGGAAGAGCGCCCTCTGTGCAGGAAGGCCCGTCGCGGTCGCCTCATCGCACAAGTGCCGAACCCACGGCGCGAGCGCGGCATGAACGCGGCTCCAGCGGGCAAATCCGGCGAGCAATTCCGGCGTCGAATCAATCTGCAAATTGTCATCGGGCCGATTGCCTTCATGCGTACGCATCACGGGCGTGAACGCGCCAAGCTCGTACCAGCGTTGCAACAGCTCCTCGGTCCGCACATTGCCATGCAGACTGGTGTAACCGCCGACATCGCTATGGCTATAGGCGTTGCCAACGAGACCCGCTGACAGGGCGGCGGTGATGACGGTGCCGATGCCGTCATGACGGCTGAAATCCACCGATTGGTCGCCCGCCCAAAGGAGGGGGCAATATGCTTGCACGCCGGTAAAGCCCGCGCGCATGAAAAAAAGCGCATCGCCGGTGCGCCCCCGCGAGGCAACCGCATCGGCATTGACCTTGGCCCAATGGACCGGCCAGCGATTATGCTCCTCCGTAGGGTCGCCGTCATGCAACCGCAGATCGACCGGAAGATACTCACCGAAATCTGCCATCCAGCCGTCGAGGCCGAAATCAAGCATCTGCTTGCCGATAATTTCTTCCGAAAACCATGCGGCGGCGTCTGGATTGGTGAAGTCCACTACGCCCGCATCGAACTCGCCGAAATCGACAGCATAGGGTTCGTCGCTCTCTAACTTGAGCGCAAGATAACCGAGCCGCGCCGCTTCGGCATATTGTGGGCCATCAACGGCAAGATAGGGGTTCACATAGCCAAGAAACCGGATACCGCGCGCTTTCAGTTCGGCAATCTTTGCAGGCAGGTCGGGGTAGCGTTCGGCATTCCACTGCCAGTCCCAGAACAAGCGCCGCCCGAAACTTGTTTGACGGATACCGACCCAATCCTCGCACCACAGCCCCGACACGGCGGCACCGGCAGCGATTATTTTCTCGAGCCGCGCAAAACTGTTCGCGCCATCCTTCAAGCCGACAATCGCACCGCCTGTTGCCCATTCCGGCAGGGGCGGCTGGGTTTGTGCAAACTCATATTGCGGAAATGCAAATTGTTTGACTAGGTCGGCAGGACTGGCACCGGCAATCAGATTGAAATCGGCGTGGCCGCTCCAGATATGCGCTCGTGCAACGCCAGTACGGGTCAGGTCCAACTCGCTATAACTGCTGTTCTCGATGATGACGGCATGACCGCCCGAAAATATCATGGTCGGCTGCGGATAATTGGTAGTCCAATAGTCACCGCCTGCGAACGAGCCATCGGCGCTTAGCTTGTCGGTCAACTCGGTGCCGGGCTCCCGACCAACGCCTGGTTCGCTCGTCCACATTGGAAATCTGCGACCATTGAGTGCCAGAAAACTCATCTGTTCGCCGCCACCCCAGACAATCTCTTCCGGCGCGATCACCCAGTCGACGCTGATCCGGTCGTAACCGGCAAGTTCGCGGTCGACGTTCAGATAATCCAGGTCGAGTGTGAAGAAGATTGAAAGCAAGGGCTGCCCATTTTGTTCATCGGACAGAAAAACAAAGCCGTTTGCGCAATTCTCGGCAATGTCGCTGGACCATATAGGCTCTGGTTGTTTGCCACGAAGGCGATCAAGCCAGCTGACCTTTGTCATTTTCATTTCGGGAAGAACCATATAGCGCAACACCCGCTCATCCGTCGGCGCATCTTCCATCCGAAAATTCCCGCGCACCATCGTCACCGTCGGATTGCCCTTCGCGATCCGGAATGCAGGCGCATCGACGCGGTGGCGCAATATCACGCGGTCGCCGAGCAGCAGGTCGAACCCGTCATCCTTTGCTTCGAACCTTGCGGTCACGGCCATCCTCTTTGCCACTATGGCATGATTGCCACAGTTCTCACCAAAATATTGTCGCTATATGACACCGCTAGACATATCAAGCGAGTTTGGTTACATCAACCCCGTTATCAATGACGATCAAGCCGACCCGCAATTGTCTCTGGCTCAAGAAATCCAGCGAAAATTGCCGAAAACGGGCGGAAAATATGGGAGGCACAGGATGCACACTTCAAACTTCAACAGACCGAATCTCGTCCGCGCGGCATTGCTCGGCAGCAGTGCAATCGCACTTGGTATCAGCACGCCTGCGATGGCGCAGATCGAGGAAATCGTCGTCACCGCGCAGAAGGTCGAAGAAAATGTGCAGGATGTACCTATCGCCATTACCGCCGTTTCTGGCGACGCACTGACCGCCGCTGGGACCACCAGCCTTGAAAATCTCGGCCAGCTTGTGCCGTCGGTCACCTTCCGCAAGGGCACGACCAACGCCAACTCGGCGGTCGTTCTGCGCGGTGTCGGCACCATCTCCTTCTCGATTGCGGCTGAACCCAGTGTTTCGACCGTTGTCGACGGCGTCGTGCTCAGCCGTTCGGGTCAGGCCTTTGCCGATCTTGTCGAAATCGAGCGCCTTGAAGTTTTGCGCGGACCACAAGGCACATTGTTCGGCAAAAATGCGTCTGCAGGTCTGATCAATGTTGTGTCGAAAGGCGGCGCAGACACTCTCGAAGGCGAAGTCACTGTCGAAGGTTATGAAGGCGACGAGTATAAGATTCGCGGTACGCTGGCGGGCCCGATTGCCGAAAACCTCGGTTTCCGCGTCAATGGCTTTTACGGCTCCTATGATGGCAACATCACAAACATTTTTGGTGGCGAGCGCGAGAAGATTAACGGGTATGAGCATATCGGTTTCCGCGGCCTGCTAGACTTCGATAATGGTCCTGCGCGGATCAAGATCATTGCCGACTATTATGAAGCCGACGACGATTGCTGTGGCGAAGTTACCGGCGTGTCGCGCGGCGCGGTGTTGAACGCCGAACTCAATCTGCCGCTCGGCGTATCGCAGGGCGAAAACCAGCGGTTTGTGAACCACAATCTTGTGACCCAGTCGAACGACCGGCAATGGGGGATTACCGTCAACGCCGATTTCGATGTCTTCAGCGACCACACGCTGAGCGCGATTTACGGCTATCGTAACTGGAACAACGAAGAACTGCGCGAAGGCGACTTCCTGCCGCGTCCGATTGTCGGGACGCCACAATTGCACGACCGCGGCTTTGTCGAAACCGACCAAAGCTCGCTGGAATTGCGACTCGCGTCAGATCAGAGCAAGGCTCTCAAATATCAGGTTGGCGGTTTTTACTGGCGGTCTGAAAACACGCAGGATTTCACGCGTAATTCCATTACCTGCACAACCTCGAGCCTGCCTGCCGATCCGCGCACGGGCGCCGTTCCCTGCAATCTACAGAATAACGCGACAACCTTCTATCCAACTGCAACCTCGAACAGCCATGTCGATATTGAAAACTATGCCTTTTTCGGTCAGGCGACTTATGATTTCACCGACTGGATCGGTCTGACGGTCGGTGTGCGTTATACGCATGACTCGATCGATTTCGTCCATCGCCGTGCTCCTGCAATCAACGCTACAACTCGGTTGCCGCTGACAGGTACGATCCTTAACGGAACGGGCGTTAACGCGAATCCTGCCGGTGGTCTGACAACGGCGGCTCGTCCCGGCAACGGAACCGTGCTGTCGACTGGTGCCTCGTCGAATAGCAACATATCGGGCAAAGCCGTTCTAACTGTGAAGCCGACCGAAGACTTGATGTTTTACGGAAGTTATACTCGCGGCTATAAAGGGCCTGCGTTCAACGTATTTTTTAATCACACTGCGCCCGACAACGCCGTGCCCATCGACGAAGAAACGTCTGATTCCTACGAAATCGGTTTCAAGAGTCAATTTGCGGACAACCGCATTCAGCTGAACGCCTCCGCCTTTCAGGTGACTTATGACGGCTTTCAGGCAAACAACTTCATCCTTCTCAACGGCACTGACATCAGCAACCTGACCAATGCCGGGCAGGTCCGAAGTACAGGCTTCGAAATCGATGCCTTGGCCAATCCGGTCGACGGTTTGGACCTGTTTGCTAATGTAGCCTACGCGGATGCCAAGGTTCGTAAGTTTAACCCTAACCCGCGAACCAACGCACCAGACGCCCGCAACGGCACGAAATTGCCGCTGGCGCCCGAATGGAGCTGGAATATCGGCGCGGCCTATGAAACGCCGTTCACCGCCTTCGGCTCGGATTTCAAGGTTTATGTCCGCACAGCCTATAACCACGTCAGCAGCCAGTTTTCCGACCTTGGTGAGGGCGGACCGATCGAAGGCTATGGTTTGTGGAATGCCAGCGTCGGCTATTCGGACGCCGACGACAATTGGCGCCTGACTTTCATGATGCGCAATATCACGGACGAAAGCTATGTCTTGCTGAACACCGGCAACGGCGTACGCTTGCACATCCCGCGCGATGCGGATCGCTATATGGGGGCAAGCCTGCGCTTCCGCATCTGATCGACATTATAACAGTCGCATCAACTGGGCTGGAATCCATATCGGGTTCCGGCCCTTTTCTTTATCAATTTTTCGGAAGGTTAAGCCAGGACGGGTGGTGCGAGACCAGTAGCAAACCACCCGTCCTTGCTTGAGTGGGTGTTGAACATAAAGATATATGCATTCGCCATGCCAGTTTTCACATGGCCAAAAAATTCAGTGTCTTAGCTGGTTATCGTGACGTTAACCCATTTTCCTCCTGTAAAGAAGTTCGACAAAAAGCCGACGCGCCCGGACAAACGACGTTTACATCTGTAATCGAATCGATTACGTCTGTAGTCGGAGATTGCAAATGAGTCTGGAACGTATCAGCGACGCAGAGCTGACGATCATGGAAATCTTGTGGGAGCAGGCGCCGCTGACCGCGACCGATGTTGCGGCGCGCCTTCCCAATGACCGCGACTGGTCGTTACCCACCGTCAAGACACTGCTCTCCCGGCTGCTGGCGAAAGCCGCAGTTGAGCATAAGGCCGACGGCCGTCGTTTTCTTTATTCGCCGCTGGTCGAGCGCGAAGATTATGTATCCCATGAATCCAAACGACTGGTCGACCGGTTGTTCGGGGGCAAATTCATGCCGCTGGTGGCGCATCTCGCAGAGCAGGAAAAGCTGAGTGATGCCGACATAAGCGAGATCGAGAAATTGCTGAGGGAGATGAAATCATGAGCACCGAGTTCATGCAGACTTGGGTTTTCGACAGCCTGTTGGTGACGACATTGCTGATGGGGGCGATATTGCTGCTGCGGCGTCCGGTGGCCAAGGCATTCGGTCCCGGTGTCGCCTATGCCCTTTGGCTCATCCCTGCGGCGCGGCTCCTCATGCCCAGCCTGGAAGGTGCACCTGTCGAGGCTGCGGGCGACGCCCAGTGGGTTCGCGATGCCGTGCGCGAATCCATGTTGTCGGGAATCCCCGCTTCTGATCCGGTTGTGGTCACGGCGAGCGAAATGCCCGCCGCCACCATAGATTGGGCCGCCCTTGGCCTGACCTTCTGGCTGGGCGGCGCGGCGCTGTTTTTCATCATCCAGATGATCCGTTACGCATCGATGCGCGACGACCTGCTGTCCGAGGCGGAGGAAATCGCGTCGATCGACGGGGTGAGAGTGGTCGCCTCCGATCAGGTAGCCGGGCCGCTCGCCTTCGGCCTTTTCAAGCGCTACATCGCGGTCCCGCAAGACTTCATCAAAACCTATTCGCCCGCCGAGCGCGAACTCGCGATCGCACATGAGATGGCGCATCACAAGTCGGGCGACCTGTTCGCCAATCTGGCCGCCTTCATCGTCCTGTGCCTGCAATGGTTCAATCCCGTAGCCTGGATGAGCTGGAATGCGTTCCGTTTCGATCAAGAGGCGGCTTGTGACGCCCGTGTGCTGGCGGGCAAGGGTGCTGAAGACCGGGTGATTTATGGCCAGGCGCTCGCCCGGACTGCGTTCGATGGCGTACCGACCTTTGCCACCGCCCTGAACTCACCCAAAACGATAATAGAAAGATTGAGGAGGTTGAATATGGACGACGCCAGCACGAAGCGCCGGATTTTCGGAAAACTGGGTATCTTTACCGCCGCAGCCATCATTTTGCCGCTGACCGCGACGGTGGTGCCAAGCGTGGTCGCTCAGGAAACAGAGAATGCTGCTGACACCGCGGCTAAACCCGAAAAGGTGAAACGTCACGTCAAAGTAATTCGCCTCAATCGCGACAGCAAGGACGTGCATGTCATCGCCCATGATGGCGATGGCAAGGAAGTTACCAAGGTCGACAGGGACGGCAAAACCTTCATCTTCCGTACCGATAAGCAATTGTCGGAAGATGAAGCCGAAAAGATGGTCGCAGAGGCGGAAAAATCCCGTGAGGAAGCCGAGCGGGCGCTCGCAGAAATGGACGCGCCGGACGCTCCTGCCCCTCCATCCCCGCCTGCAGCGCCTTCGCACCTGTCTGCCGACATTGCACATGCCCGCGCCGCAGCGGAGTTAGGCCGACTTGAAGCCATGCGCGCGATGCGCGACATGAATATCGCTTCCTACATTCCAGATATCGACATCCGCGAAATTACCAAAAACTGCAAGCAAGGCGAACCTGTATCGACCGATGTCAGTGGCTTTGATGGCCAGAGCAAGTCGCGGGTCCGCGTTGTGATGTGTGGCAAAGGTCAAGCCAAGATCGCCCGGCTTGAAGCGCTCAAGGGTATGCGCGAAGCGCGCAGCGAAATCAGAAGCGACCGTGATATCCCGGATAAAGTTCGCAAGGATGTGATCGAAAAGCTCGAACAACAGATCCGCAAGCTCGAAGCTGAAGCGGACAGAAAAGACTAACAGGGCAACTTACAACAGAACCCCCAGCTCCCCTTTTCGGTTCTGATGGGGCGGCCTTCACGGTGGCCGCCCCTTTTTTTTGTTAGCCTGCCTGCTGCGCCGCGACGGTCTTGCTCAAAATCCGGAAGTCCCGGCGACGGTCATCGGTAAGATATTGCTGCGCGACGGCATGCAGTTCGGCCGGCGTAATCTCATTCAGCATTTTGCGCATCTGGCGGACACGATCCAGCCGGGCAGGATCGCCCTGGGCCTGCGCGATAGCCGCCTGCCAGAATTTATTTTCGCGGGATTCGCGATCGAATTTCTCAATCAGCGGCTTTCTGGCACGTAACAGCAGATCGTCGCTAACCGGCTTGTCGCGCATCTCGGCGGCAACTCTGCCGATTGCCGCATTTACCGTTTCGATCTTGGCGGGATCGGCGACGATATCGACCGAGATGTAACCAAAGCCCGGAAACACGTCCGACGCAAAGGCAGCGGTAATCGGCGAATAGGTCGCGCCCAATTCTTCCCGGACGAGGTCGGTCAGCCGGATCTGCATCACGTCGGTCAGCAACTTGCGTTTTGTGTCCGAACGCATGTCGCTGTCGTCTGTCGTTGCCCATCGTACCGAGACAACCGCCTGATCATCTTTGCCCGCATGGGTCAGGATGACTGGCTTGTCGGTCGCAGCTGCGATTTTTATCCGTGTTGCTTCGGGTTGCGGCTTGGGCAGCTTGCCGCGGTCTGGCAGTGCCCCGAAAGTCTTTGCAACGATCTCGATGGCTTTTGCCTCGTCGATATCACCAGCCAAGCTGATCTCAATCGCTCCGTCTTTCAACTGTGGCTGCAAATAGCTTTTGAGCTCCCCTATATTGCGCGCCAGCAGTTCCTCGCCTTCCGCCAAACCGAAACGACCGTCGCCGCCTGCCATGTAGCGCGGCAGCTTCACCTGCGAAATCGCGATCGGATTGGCCGCCAGCTGGCCGGTAAAGCCGGGCACCAGATTTTTCCAGAGCGTGTCGGCTTCCGGACGATAGCCAAATGCGCTCACATAAGCGGCCAACACCTTCATCTGCAGTTCGATATCGGCAGGCGTGGTAATGCCCGCATGCCCAACATGGCTATCGTTGACAACCAAACCGTTGACAATGGTGTGGCCCGCCAGCGCCTGGCGCAGCTCATTTGCATCATGCGCCTCAAGCGCTGCCGTGGACGCCATCGACGACAGAAACACACTGAGTCCGGGTTTGTCCGCCGGAAAAGCTTGCTCTCCCGGACCAACCCGCAAACCGAACGCTATTTTGCCGGGCTCAAAATCGGTCCGCTTCAGGTTGAGCATAACGCCATTGGCAAAGCGAACGGTGCGGATGTCGAGATCCGCGATTTTGGTATCGGCGACAACCTTGCCAGCAGGACCGAAGCTGTCATAGGCAAATGCCTTGGCCACCGCTTCGGCAGGCGCTGCCACCGCAACTTTCATGCTGTCCTGCAAAGTCGCCATCACCGTCTTTTCCAGATCGGGTATCGGCTCTTTCGTGGAGATATGAAAATGGCTGGACCCTTCCGACCACGCCTTTCGCAACGCCGCGTTGACCGCATCGCGGGTGATGGACGGCTTTATGGTATTGAACAGCGCAAGCCTTGCTTCCGGCGTATCTGCCACGGCCTTTTCCTCAAGGGTCGCGACGATGGCATCGGCAATTTGTCCGCTCGGCTGCGCGGTGGCTTGTGCCGCCGCCGTTTTAAGCTGGTTCTCCTGATTGGCCAGCGCCTCAGCCACTTCTGCCTCGGTTACGCCATGTGTCAGCGCGCGCCGCAATTCCTGCTCTGCAACCGTGACCGCACCCTTCCAGTCACCTTCCTTCCCGTTGACTGACATTACGCTTGCGTCGGCCGCATAGAAGAAATCGGTTTTGACCGCGAAGCCACCCGAAATCCGGGTGTCTTTTTCAAGCGCGATTTTCTGTAGCCGCTGAGACAATATCGCGCCCGCAACCGAATCGACCGCCTTTTCGGTGCGCGTGGCCGTGCTGTCGGATTGTGCGGTGTAGGGTCGCATGAGATAGACTGCCGCCTGCACCGGAATGGCGGGGTCGACAAAATTGTGGATGTTGACTGGCTTGCTGGTGTCGAGCTTGCCGCGGCTTTGCGGCGCAACTGCCGCCTTGTTCTGTTTCCAGGATGAAAAGCGCGTCTTTATCTTTGCCTCTATCGTGGCGGGATCGAAGTCTCCGACCAATACCAGCGTCGCATTGTCGGGTCGGTAGTAACGGCGATAAAAGCTGCGGATGGTGTCGGCCGATACATTGGCCAGCACATCTGCGGTGCCAATCGGAAAGCGACTGCCAAACGGCGTGCCGGGCATCACTTCGGACAATTGCTGCTTGGCCTGGCGCAGCTGCGGCGAATTGCGTGTCTGCATTTCGGACAGCACGACGCCGCGCTCGCGGTCCAACGCAGCCGGGGAAATCGTCAGCTCGCTTGCGGTTTCGCGCATCAGCATCAGAGCAGCGTTGATCATTTCGTCGTCGGTGCGGGGTATATCGAGCATGTAGATGGTTTCGTCGAACTTGGTCACCGCATTGGTATCTGGGCCGAAGGCAAGACCGAGACGCTCCAGCATCTTGACCATCTCACCCTCGGGGACGTTCGTCGATCCATTGAAAGCCATGTGCTCCAGCAGATGCGCGATGCCGAGTTCGTTTTCCGCCTCGGCAATCGAACCAACGCCGATCCGCAGCCGCACCGACGCGCCGCCCTTTGGCGTCTGGTTCTGGCGGATGGCATATTTCATGCCGTTCGGCAGGACACCATAGCGAATGGCGGGATCGGGCGTCAGGTCATTGGCAGGATGGCCCCATGCGTTGCTGGCGGCTTTCTGCTCGGCCGGTTGTGCAGGGGTCTGTGAATGGACAGCCAAAGGCGCCATGCAGAGCGCAAGGCCTATCGCCAAGGATGAAGCCCGCGCGAATTTTGGTATGGAATTTCTTATATGCATGATGCGCTCCCTGTGGCGGTAGATGTCCAGAGCTCTTTACTCACTTATCAAGTGTTCTTTACATTTCATTCGACGAACGACATACCAATGGCTATCAACGACGTTATGGAGTGTTCATCCCTACAAAGCGCTTTGGTTAGTCAATAGCCTGCGCCATAATGCAAAAATGAGCTGGTCAGATAGCATTCGCGCAGGCGAAACGGAAATTCACGAACCTTTGGTCCGGCGAGTTCTGGCACCCAATCCGTCGCCCTACACCTATACAGGTACGCAAACGTGGCTCGTCGGCGCAGGACGCAACATTGCGATTATCGACCCCGGCCCGACCGGTAGCGGTAAGAGCATTGGCGACCCTGCCGATATCAACGGTGAAGGCCACGTCGAAGCGATCCTTTGCGCTATTGGCGATGCCAAGGTCAGCGCAATCATGTGCACGCACACCCACCGCGATCATTCGCCGGCCGCCGCCCCACTGAAGGCCGCGACCGGCGCGCCGGTCATTGGGTGCGCGCCTTTGGTGCTGAAGGATGATGGCCCGCGTGCCGATAGCGCGTTCGACCCTGATTATGCGCCCGATCGCGTTTTGACCGATGGCGATCGTATCTCGGGTGACGGTTGGACAATCGAGGCGGTCGTGACCCCAGGACACACATCGAACCATCTGTGCTACTCACTGGTGGAGACCAAAGCGCTATTCACCGGCGACCATGTCATGAAATGGTCGACCAGCGTGGTCAGCCCGCCCGATGGCGACATGAGCGCCTATATGGCGAGTTTGCAGAAACTCTACGACCGCGACGACCGCATCTATTATCCGGCGCACGGACCAGCGGTGGAGAACCCGCGCCAGCTTGTGCGCGGCATGATCGGGCACCGCCGGCAGCGCGAGCGGCAGATACTGAAGCTGCTGGAGGCGGGCGAGGGACATATTCCCGACATGGTTGCGGCGATGTACAAGGGCCTCGATCCGCGCCTGACTGGAGCAGCAGGACGGTCGGTGCTGGCGCATCTGGTCGACCTGCAAAATCAGGGGCGCGTGGCCGTACAAAATGAAGGTTGGCACCTGACTACCGGAACTTGAAACCTGCCTGACCCAATGATAGTCACGGCTCCGGTCGCGACGCCTCATGACGGGGAGGGAAAGTGATGGCCACATTAGCTTCGGCACCGCCGCAAACAGCCGCTGCCGAAAGTTTCTTCCGGACGCTTGCCATATTGATGGCGCTCGTGGTCGTAGGCGGTTTTTCAATGCAATATCTCGCCGGACGGTCGAGTTTTGCGGCGCGCCCGCTGGTGCATCTGCACGCCGTGGCGTTCATGGGGTGGGTTGGCCTGTTTGTGACTCAGGCGTGGCTGGCAACAAAGGGGCCGATCGCGTTGCACCGGCGGCTGGGATGGATCGGTGCTGGCTGGATTGCAGTGTTGCTGGTGCTGGGTAGCTGGATCAGTATCGATGTGACCCAGCGCGGGACCGCGCCGTTTTTCTTCCAGCCGCAGAATTTCCTGATCGCCAATCCTTTGTCCGCCGTTGTGTTCGCGGCGCTTGCCTGGACGGCCATCCGGATGCGCAAGCAGACTGATTGGCACATGCGCCTGCATATTTGCGCGATGACCGCGATCATCGGGCCCGGTTTCGGGCGTTTGCTGCCGATGCCGTTCCTGATTCCCTATGCCTTTGAATTGGCAGGGCTCGTCGGGTTGATCTTTCCTGTCGCGGGAATGACCCGCGACTACCGCAAATCCGGGCGCGTTCATCCGGCATGGCTCTGGGGCATAACCGCCGTAATTGCGATTATCCCGATTTCGCACATCATCGCAAATTCTGCTTTGGGCGATTTGATCTATGCGGCCGTCACAGCGGGGCATCCCGGTGCCAATGTACCGGGATTGGAGTTCCCGCCCCCGCCACCCATGCCGGGATAATCCGTGCGGCATTGGCGCGAGATGTTTTCGTGCCTATTAAGGTTGGATGACAGCAATTCCCGTTCGCGACTGGTCAATACGTTTTGCCGCGGTTGCGGTGCCGATATTATTTATCTTGATGATCTGGTGGGCGGTCGACGGCTTTCGCTCCTGGCGAGATGGCCCGTCACCCGAAACCATCGCAAGCGCCAGCCTGACCGGCATACGCGAGCAAAACCGGCTTTCCGCCTTCGCCGCCAATTACGCCGCTGTCGTGACGAGCGAGCAGCAGCGCTTCGGCCTGTCGGCAAAAAAGACGCTGATCATGCAGGGGCTTGTCCGGTACGAAGTCGATATGGCGAAACTGACCGAGGACGATGTCCGCTGGGACGCCTCGACCGGTACCTTGCGCGTCAAAATCCCTGCAATCGAAACCGCGCCGCCGCAAATCGACATGAACTCGATTCAGGAATATGGCGAAAACGGCCTTTTGCGGGCGTTCACCAATGTCGATGACGTACTGGACGATGCCAACCGTGCGAAGGGGCAGGCGGAGCTGGTGCGGCAAGCCAATGGCGCGGTCCCGATGAAACTGGCGCGCGACGCATTCAAACGCGCCATTGCGCAGAATTTTCAGGTTCCGTTGCGCGCCGCCGGGTTGGATGCAAAAGTCGAGGCCTATTTTGCCGATGAGCTGGGCGGCAATGTCACAACGCGCTGGGATGAATCAACGCCGTTGCGCGAGATCGCGAATCAGAAATAATTTCACGCAAGGGGCGCAAAGATTTTCAAGAGGGCGGTTTATCAACTGCCTGTTATATTCTAAGCTAACATCTTAATAATCTTCGCGCTCTTTGCGTGAAATTTTCGACATATCGGCCAACGCACCGTTTGGATTGAACGCCTCAGGCGAATTTGGAGTTAGAATAATGAACGCCCCTATCCGTGAAAATCTGGAAGGTATCGACCTGCTCGCCGAAATCAGCCGGCTGAAGAAAGAGCGCAATGCCGTCATCCTTGCGCATTATTACCAAAAGCCGGAAATACAGGATCTCGCCGATTTTGTCGGCGACAGCCTCGAACTCAGCAAGCGTGCGGCCGAAACCGACGCCGATGTCATTGCTTTTTGCGGGGTCAAGTTCATGGCCGAAACCGCGAAAATCTTGTCTCCGCAAAAGACAGTCATCCTGCCCGATATGGCGGCGGGCTGCAGCCTTGAAGATTCCTGCCCGCCGGGCAAATTCAAGGCCTTTCGTGAGGCACATCCTGACCATATCGCGCTGACCTACATCAACTGTTCGGCTGAGGTGAAGGCCTTGAGCGACATCATCGTCACGAGCAGCAGCGCCGAGACGATCCTGAGCCAGATACCACCGGAACAGAAAATCATCTTCGGCCCCGACCGCCATTTGGGCGGCTATCTCAGCCGCAAATTCGGGCGCGAGATGCTGCTCTGGCCCGGTGTGTGCATTGTGCACGAGGCTTTCTCTGAAACCGAATTGCTCAAGCTCAAGGCGCAACATCCCGGCGTGCCCGTCGCTGCGCACCCCGAATGCCCGCCGCATATCATCGACCATGCCGATTATGTGGGTTCTACAAGCGGCATCCTGCAATTCGCGAAAACGCTCGAAGGCGACACGCTGATCGTCGCCACCGAACCGCACATCATCCATCAAATGGAGAAGGCCGAACCGACCAAGACCTTCATCGGCGCGCCGGGCGCCGACGGCAACTGCGCCTGCAACATCTGCCCCTATATGGCGCTCAACACGATGGAGAAGCTCTATCTGGCGCTGCGTGATTTGAAGCCACAGATCGAGCTGGATGAAGATGTGCGCATTGCCGCGAAGAGGAGCCTTGACCGGATGCTGGAAATGGCGAGCGGGACGGTGGGGAAGGGTGATTTGGGGCGGGCGTGAACGATAATAGGCCTAATTCGATATATGCTCCACCTGGATGGGGCAGCGATAAGTTGAGCGAGTTTCTTGAGGCCGCACACCAAAATCGGTTTGCTACATTTGCAAATAAGCCCGACCAATACCTGCGTCTAACCCAGATAGATAAGTGTTTTGCGCGGATTGGCGATGGCTGGATGAATCCGCCAAATTTGGTGCCGCCGCTGCTGTTTTTCCGCAGCCATGCTGCATTTCGGGCAGCATGTGAACATGCGATGGCAGGCCAGATTATTGATACATTTGTGTCAATCCGAGCACTTATAGAGACAGCGGGATATGCGCTTCATATTCATCGTAATCCCAGCCTTGAAGAGGTTTGGCTTCGACGACATGACGATGAGTCTTGTGAAAAGAAGGTCAAACAAGAATTCAAGATTTCCAAGGTCCGTGAATCTATTCGCGCGTCTGATCGAGAGGGCGTGAAGATATTCGCAATGCTGTATGAAAGATCAATTGATTTTGGCGCTCACCCAAATGAGCGCGCGGTTACTGGCAGCATGTCCGTTAGTAAAGCTGACTCTTCGAGCAATTATAAACTTTTGCTTCTACAAGGTGATGGCCTCCCACTCGACCATGCTTTAAAATCAGCAGCTCAAGCAGGTGTATGTGCGCTTGAGATACTTGGAAATGTATTTTCTGCACGTTATGAGTTGCTTGGGGTGCGTGAAAAATTGCCACTGCTTAAGAATGGCCTCTAACGAGCGGCCGCCTCAAAACTAACCCTCAACCGTGTCCCTGTCGCCTTGGCAAATTTCGCCAGCGTGGTGGTGGACGGCTTGGACCGCCCACCTTCCAGCCGCGCGACCACACTTTGCGTGGTCCCCATGCGTTGTGCTACTTCTTCTTGAGTCAGGCCCGCATTTGCGCGGGCTTCGATGAGTGCGCGGGCGAGGGCAAATTCTTCCTCTAGCGCCTCATATTCGCGGGCATATCCCGGGTCTTCGCTCCATTTGGCGGAAAGTTTTTCAAGAGGAATGGTCTTACTCATTTCACTTCCTTGGAGCGCATATCATTGGGCAACGCCTCAATTTCGTTCATGACGACATCGTTTGGCGCTTCTACTTTCCAATTTATCATGACAGATATAGCAATAATGCTATGTCTGCCAATATCGCAGATTGGCAAATTGCCGCATCGCCTTTTACAGTGCAAAACACCTGCAAACCATTTATATCATTGGCAAAGCGGAGTCGCGCTTGGGGACGTCGGCATCCAATACCATCCTTGGCCGTGAGCGATTATGCCGGGCCCACATGATCATGATGCGGTGCATCATTGCTTTGTGAGGAAAGCGCCGCGGGTCGCGGGTGCTCTAGGTGGAGGAGTGGGTAAATGGCTGAAGACTGGTTGGCGGATGTCCGCAAATATGCTGCGGATGCGGATGAAAAAGTCGTCGCGGCGATTGTCAAATATTGCGGAATTTCGCTTCGGGATCGCGACAGTTCGCTGGTCGCTATGTCCGACAAAAAGGAGCGCGAGCTCGTTCGGGAGAATTACCTCAAGAGAAAGCTCGGGCTGACCCATGGCGACGCCGATCTGGATGCCGCCGTGGTTTCAGTGGGGCAGGTCATGAAAGCCGACCGCACGAAGAACCGGGTCACCGTCTATTATCTTCTGGCCGACCATTTCGACGCGCTGGGCATTTTCGGCGGCTCGGCGCGCGGTGCTGCGGCTACTGCGGCGGCCGTTGCCGGTGGAGCAGTCGGATTGGCTGCGATGACACCGTCGGCTGCCGCTGCATCGCCAGGCAATGGTGCACCTGCGGCATCGGCGCACAGCGGGGGTGGCGACGCCCGAGACGATTTCAACTTCATCGGTTGGGGTTGTGGTATTGCTGCGGTGGTATTGGGCGCCATCATATTGGCGGCACTTCTCGCCTGGTGGGCCGATCGCCCTGCGGCCCCGCCCGTTGCTGAAGCCCCCGCAGTGACTGCACCGGCCCCTGCGGTTGCTCCACCACCCGCCGCAGCGATTCCCGAAGGCGCTGGCGTTACGACCGGCGAACGTGACGGCAAGCCGATGCTGACGGTCTATTTCGATACCGGCAAGTCGGATGTCACCAAAGACCTCGCGGCAGCGGCGGCCAATGTGAAAGCATATGTTGCTGCCAATCCAGCCGCGAAGCTGGCGGTTTCCGGGTTTAACGACCCAACGGGTAATGCCGCTGCCAATGCAGAGCTGTCGAAGAACCGTGCACAGGCGGTGAAGGCAGCGCTGGAAAAGGCCGGTATCCCGGCCGACGCAGTCGAACTGGTAAAGCCGGACGACACGACTGACACCTCCGGCGACAACACGGCGGCACGCCGTGTCGAGGTGACTGTGCAATAATTATCTGGGCGGGCGGCGTTTTTGGTGCCGCCCGCCCGAATTTCCACTTTCCTACAAGCGGTGATTCGGATTAGCTGGACCGATGAACGATTTCATTCGCCATCACCCGACGTTCATATGCAGCATCGATATCTTGGTCGCGAGGAAAACTCCCTATGGACGTAGCCTCAACTTCCTCAACTTTGTCAAAAAATTTGGACACACATATGGGCTTTGATCTGCCGGGATTCGATCTCGATGCTTTCGTGCGCGCGACGCTGGCGGAGGATTTGGGTCCGACCGGTCGCGACGTGACATCGGACAGCGTGATTCCTGCCGATATGCAATTTTCCGGGGTTATGGACAGCCGCGATCCTATTGTTGTGGCCGGTCTGCCAATTGCAGTGGCGTTCTTCGGGTATCTCGATCCGGGCATGGACATCGAGCTTCTGGCGGATGAGGGGCAGCAAGTTCCGGCTGGAACCGACCTGATGCGCCTGCGCGGCAATGCCCGCGCCATGCTGACCGCGGAACGGTCGGCGCTAAACACGGTGCAGCATCTGTCGGGTATTGCGACCATGACCCGCAAATATGTCGATGCGATAGCCGGGACCGGATGTGTCCTGCTCGACACGCGCAAAACCATTCCCGGCCTTCGCGTACTTGAAAAATACGCCACGCGGATGGGCGGCGCGACCAACCATCGCATGGGATTGTGGGATGCAGCGATGATCAAGGACAATCATGTGGCGGTGGCAGGTGGCGTCGCCGAAGCCGTACGCCGCGCGAAAGACGCCGGCGTCGCGAGGATCATCCTCGAAGTCGACCGTATTTCGCAAATCGAACCCGGTCTGGCCGCTGGTGCGACCCATCTTCTACTGGACAACATGGACGTTGGGGAACTGCGAGAGGCCGTAACGCTCGTCGCAGGCCGCGTCCCTACCGAAGCATCGGGTGGCGTTACGCTCGAAACGATCCGGGCGAAGGCGGAAACAGGAGTGACCTATATTTCGGTCGGTCGTCTAACCCAAAGCGCGCCTGCTGCAGACATAGGGCTGGACTTTGCGCAAGCATAGCATGTTGCTGGCCCTGTTTTTGCTGCTGGGTGCATCGACGCATCAGGCGGCGTCCGCGCAAGCCTGGCAGTGCCGCGCGCCGAAATATCTGCCGCGTCCTGCGCTTGAACTGCCCGAACCGGGGCAGGTGCGGCGCACGCCGATCGACGGCTATATCCTAGCGCTCAGCTGGAGCCGCGAATATTGCAGGGGGCGGGAGCGCGACCCGGCGATGCGTTATCAATGCTCCGGCGAGATTGGCGATTTCGGCTTTGTCCTGCATGGCCTCTGGCCGGAAGCCAAGGGCCCCGATTATCCGCAATATTGCCGCAATGTCGGCGTGCTCTCACGCAAGGTAATTGCCGACAATATCTGTATGACGCCATCGCCGCAGCTGATCCAGCATGAATGGGCCAAGCACGGAACATGCATGGCAAAGACGCCGGAAGCCTATTTTGGAGCGGCGCGATTGCTGTTTGAAGCGGTCGAATTTCCTGACATGGCAATGCTGTCGCGGCAGGTCGAACGCGGCACGCCGCTGACCGCCAAGGGACTGGCAGAGGCTTTTGCCGACCTGAATGATGGCCTGCCAGCCAACGCCGTGCGGGTCAAAACCAGTGACAAGGGCTGGTTGCAGGAAATCCGTATCTGTCTGGGCAAAGACCTGAAGCCTCGTCGCTGCCCCGGATTTGTGAAAGGAGCGCCTGCCAAAGCCGTGGTCAAGGTGTGGCGCGGACGTTAGCCCTCGATAGTCCGCGTCCCCGGATGGTGCTTGTCGAGATGTTTCTTGATGATTCGCAAGTTCTTGCTGTTCGAGCGGAAAACAAGGTCGAATGCGTCACCAACAAGCGGGATCGCACCCAAGGCGGTATCTACGCCCACATTGGCTGTCATGCGGATGAGCTGCCATTTCGACATGCCAAGATTGCGCGCTTCCCAGACCATGTAAGCGCCCATCGCGGCGGTCACGACGTCGCCAAGCACCGGCACAAAGCCCACAATGGAGTCGAGGCCAAAGGGTATTTTCGTTCCCGGAATGGTAAAGGACCGCTCCAGCAGCTTCTCCATTGCTTCGACCCGCATACGGATGGCCTGCGGATCGGTGCCCATGCCGGGCAAGTCCTTGGCAATTTGGCTAAACTGTTCCTGCGAAATGGGCATGCGCCATACTCCTTTCGCCCTATGTCGTGTCGCGCCCAAGATATTGCAACAGGTGCCAGCCCCGGCCATTTGCAAAATGTCCCAACAATCCCGGTCGCACCACCGACCAGCGGAGCGGATTGGCTATGGGAATGAAATTCCTCATTTCCTGCAATTCCGCCTCCGCCTGGGCCAAAAGCTGATTCCGCATTCCGCTCTCTGTTGCCATCCGCGCCTCGGCAACCAGCCGGTCGGCGTCCATGCTGCAAATGCTGCTCACGGTGCAGGACAGCTGGTCAAGATACCAGGCCGGGCTTGACTGGTCCGCCATACGATCGAGCAGACGGATGTCATGCTGGCGGTCCAGCGTGACCCGCTCCACATCTAGACCGATCGCTGCGAGGTCGGCACGTAGGCGCGCAAAAAATATCCGGCTGCCATATCCGCGGGGCAGGGCGATACGCAACGGCCGCACAGGTCCATTGGCAGTCTCCCACCGCAAAATAATATCTTTGGCCATCGCCTTTCGATCGGCAATTTGCGCTGCCCAGTTGGGCCGGGGCACGGCTACACGGTTCGGAAGGCTTTCCGGCACCAGTGTCAATGCCTCGCGCCACGCCACAATGTCGAAGGCGGTCAACAGACGCGGACGATCGATCGCCATCGCAATCGCTTCCCGATTTTGCCGGTCGGACAAGAACGGCCCCGCCTCTACGATCAGCAGCCCAAACAGGCCGGGGACGGGATCGAATTGGATTTCACCGGCGTTGATCCCGGCTGCTTCGAGCAACGGATAGTCTTCAAAACGCCCCCCTTCGACCAGATCGCTCTGTCCTTCCACATAGCGCGCGAGTGCAGTTGAAGCTCCGGCCCTTCGCAATGTAACGGTTTCTGGCTCCAGAACCGGATCGCCCCGTTCATCGACGCCTTTCAGGCGCAACTGCATCGCTTCGCCAAGTCTTTCGGCCTGCATCGGCCCAGAGCCGTTGCCGTTGCGCACCAGCCCGAATTCAGATTGCGCGAGCATTTCCAGCAAATAGGGCATAGGCGCTTTCAGCCGGATTTCGACGACTTTGCCGGTCATGGGGACAATACGCTCGATGACATCGAGCTCGGCATTGAACCGGCCCTTGCGAAGCTCCCGAATGCGTGCGGTCAGAACATTGGCAACTTCATCGGATGTGACTTCGCGACCGTCGTTCCAGCGGGTCTTGTTGAGCCTGAAAATATAACTCATGCCGTCGTCGGTAACGATCCAGCGGTTAGCGAGCCCGGGCGCAACACGGCCTTTATGGTCGAAGGTGACCAGACCCTGCGCAGTGGCGCTGCGCAGATAGGCTGACGCAAGCGGAAGCGGCATGGCGGATATATTGAAGGTACGCGGGCGCTCCTTGATTACGTCGACACGTACCCGACTATTGTCCACTCCCTCCGCGCAGCCCGCAAGAAAAAGCGTTAACGCCGACACCAGAAGCAGCAAGCGGGTCATGCCATCACCATAAACGGAAGCAGCTATCGCACAATGCTTCTGTCAATTGCCCGAGCAGGCATAGACCAATATTTCGTTGGGTGCAGTTGGCAGAAGCTCGCGCACCGCCTTGTTCATATTGTCGATTTTTGCCAGCGTTTCCGGTGAGGCGGAGCAACGGGTCACATCATAGCGCTTTCGGGCCTCACGGGCTTTCTCCATCGCGTCCATGCCAAGCAAGTAGCGCTCTATCCTGTAGGTCTCGCTTGCCGGTGCATAGCTTACCAAGGACACCTCCGCATCAGTGTTGGGGACAAATGTCCGCGTCCAGCCATCGCCGCTTTCGATATATTGGGTTCGCCCGTTGATACAGCCGTTTGACGACCAATCGAACAGGACGTCATCCGTGCTCGACATTGTCACGCGGCTGCGTTGCTGCTGGATAGTGCAGCGCCGTTTGCCATTTGTCGCGACAGATTTTGCTGGCGTGCCAGGCTCGGCCCGAAGGTCCGCAGTCATGGCGGTGCGCACTCTCTCGTCGACTTCGTCAAAGGATGGACGGGCGGCGAATATGATAAGGGAAGAGAGAAAAGTCACGGCTCCGATGCTGGCGGCGATCTTGAAGCGATCGCGCTGGCCGCGTTCGGTAAATTGCCATGCCGCCCCGCCGGCGACTGCACTCAGCACGAGCAAAAGCGCCGCAAACGCCATATGGTTTTCGCGCTCGCCAATGAGGGCATGTTCGGCGTCGCTGCGAACCTTGCCCTCTCGGCTGCGCTGCAGTTCTGCGGCAATGCGCGCTTCGGCCTCAAGCTTGGACCGGGCGGCGGCTTCGCGCTCGGCTTCCGCACGTGTCAGTTCAGCCACCGAGCGGCATTCGCCGGTTATCGACCGGAAACCGATTCCCTCATCAGCGAGAAACGACGAAAGCTCACGATTGGAAACCGCGAAATAAAATTCCGCCCCACCCCCGTCAGCAACCGAACCAAAACTGTTGATCCCGATCACGCGCCCACAGGCATCGACCAAGGGTCCGCCACTGTTGCCCGGCGCAATCGGGGCGGTATGCAAAATGGAGTCGACCGTTTTCGAACTGCGTCCCGCCGATACGCTGCCTCTTGCTTTCACCGGAACCTGCGGCTGCAAAACATCGGCTTCACTCTGTTCCAGTGCGACATCGACGCTGGCCGGATAACCGATCGCGAATACATCGACGCCGTCCGGAACCACACCGGAATAGAAGCTGGCAGCTATCAGCGTTCCGCCATTTTCCAATTGCAAAAGCGCCAGATCCTTGCCCGGGAGTGCCGCCGTTAGCCGTGCACTATAGCTTCGATTGCCTTGCGACGGCACGACCACAAATTCAACGCTTTCGTCGAAGCGGGCCTGCTCGACGACATGGGCGTTGGTCACGATTTTGTCGCTGGCGACGACGACGCCCGATCCGATGCTGATAATGTTCCGCTGCCCGTCTGCCGAGCTATATACCAGTACTCGAACGACGCTGCGCGTGGCGGCCTCGATGTCCGACGCGTCGGCATGCGACCTCGAAAGGAACAGCGGCGAGAGGATCAACAGCAGGGCAAGAAAATGTCGCATGTTCCTCTCGACCACAGATGTAGGTTGACTTCAACGCGTTTCGGTAGGCTGCCGGTCTTTCGTCGCGCCAGGCTGTACATTCACCCCGTCGCGCCCCAGCTTGACCTCCAATGGCACACCGCCAACTTCAGTATTTACTCTGACGCCTTCACCTTCGTTTATTCGCACATCGGTACCTTCAATGTTTACCGGGATATCGGGCAATTCCGGCAAATCGAGAGGTTCGATCGGGCCCTCGGGATCGGGTTTCTGCACGGGCTTCGGCGCGGCTCTGGGGGCAGCGCCCCTGACGGCCTGACTCATGAAATCACGCCAGATGCGGGCGGGCATCCCGCCTCCGTTGATTCCCCGCAATGGCGTGTTGTCGTCATTGCCAATCCAGACGCCAACGACGAGATCGCCAGCAAAACCGATGAAAAGCGCGTCGCGATTGTCCTGACTGGTGCCGGTCTTGCCAAAGGCTGGAATGCCGAGGCGCGCCGCCCGACCGGTGCCATTCGTTACGGTGCCGCCGAGTAGATCGAGCAGCATCCCGTGCGTACGCCGGCTGAAGCTGCGTGGCCCGGCGAAAAGCCATTCCACCCAGCCTTGCTCCTCCTGCTTCACCGCATGCGGTTCGACCGGCCATGCATTGGCGGCAACGCCTGCATAGGCGGAAGTCAGCTCGAGCAAGGTCACGCCGGAGCTGCCAAGTGCCAAACTGGGGTCGAGGTTCAGTTTGCTTTTGATGCCAAGGTCGGTCGCTGCCTTGGCAACGGCCTCGCCGCCCACCTGCTGATACAACCGGACCGATGCCACATTGCTGGACCGCGCAAAGGCCTCTTTCAGGCTGATGTCACCACGATAACTGCCACCGGAGTTTTTGGGGCGATACAGACCCTCGTTGATTGGTGTGTCGGCAATCAGCGAATCCGGCCTCATCCCGGCGCGCAAAGCCGCGAGATAGACGAATAGCTTGAAGGTCGATCCCGGCTGGCGCTTAGCTTGCGTGGCGCGGTTGAACGCTGAATCCTTATAACTCTTGCCACCGATCATTGCGACGACTTCACCATTTGGGCGCATCGCGACCAGCGCGACCTGCGCTTTTCCGAGGCCGGCACCACCCACAACGCGGCGGGCGATATTCTGCAGCCTCGCATCCAAGGTCGTGGTAATCCGGACATCGGCATAGCCACTGTCAGTCAGGAGCCGTGCCTGCGGGATGGCCCAATCTGCAAAATAGGTGCCGGTCGGGATGGTGTCCCGAACGCGGACATCCAGGCGTGCGACGGGAACGGCCTTGGCTTGCGCCTCTGTCAGCGCGCCATTCGCAACCATCGCGCGCAGGACCAGCTTGGCCCGTTTGGCCGCGCGCTCAGGATTCTTGGTGGGGGCAAGCCGCGACGGGGCTTGCACCAATCCGGCAAGCATGACGGCCTGACTGAGCGTCAGCCGCTCTGGTTGCCGGTAGAAATAATGCAGGGACGCAGCCCGCAGGCCATAAACATTATCGCCGAAATAAACGTTCGACAGATATCGGCCCAATATTTCGTCCTTGGTAAGCCGCCCCTCCAACCAGAACGCTATCAGCATCTCGCGCGCCTTGCGCGTCAGGCTGCGCTCTGGGGTCAGAAAGGTGAATTTCGCGAGCTGCTGGGTAATCGTGCTTCCGCCTTGCGTGATCCCGCTTCCAAAAGCGTTCGACCAAGCGGCGCGCGCGAGCCCGCGCGGATCGATACCCCAGTGCGAATAGAAACGGCGGTCCTCGATCGACAGGAAGGCTTGCACAACATGCGGTGGCAATTTCTCGACCACCACTGGCTTGTCGACAATCGCGCCGTTGCGCGCAATCGGCGTGCCGTCAGAGGCCAGCAAGGTAATGCGCGGCGGTGCAATCGGCTGGAGCGATTTGGAAAGCGGAGCAGTGATTGCCAGCCAAGCGAAAAGCAGAATGAAAAGCAGCAATAGTCCACCGGACACCCGGCTGAACCACCACCAGCGGCTTTTACCGAATAGCGGCTTTTTGGGCGGTCGGGGTGGAGCCGATTGCTCCCACGGTCTCGGATCATCCGGAAAAAGTCCGGCATAAGCCGAATCAAATGCCGCAAGCCGACTGTCGATATCTTGCGCCGGCGGCGGATTGTCTCGTTTGAAGAACATTTGAGTGGCTGTATTACATTGATAAGACGGTTAAGGGTAGAGTAAATTTATGCTTACAGAAAGCTGTATGGATCGACATCCACCCCGATGCGCACGCCACGTGGAAATTGCAGGCCACCCAACCAGTCGCGGATGATCGACTGAACTTCTACAGAACGCTGCGCATGCACTAGCAACCGCTGCCTGTATCGCCCGCGGAGCATGGCGAGCGGGGCAGGCGCTGGACCGTAGACATACATGCCCTCGGCGGTCGGCGCGGCTCCGCCCACGGCGCGGGCGGCTTCGATGGCTTCCCGCTCATCCTCCGAGGAAATGATGATGGCGGCAAAGCGACCGAAAGGCGGTGCGCCAGCGCTGCGGCGCTGCTCGGTTTCTGCATCGTAAAAAGCATCGCGGTCGCCCGCCACCAAGGCGGCAATCACGGGATGGTTCGGGTTGCGCGTCTGGATGAATACTTCGCCGGGCTTCTCGGCCCGGCCCGCGCGTCCGGCTGCCTGCGCGATCTGTTGGAAAGTGCGTTCGGCGGCGCGCAGATCGCCACCTTCGAGTCCCAGATCGGCATCGATGACGCCCACCAACGTCAGCTCCGGAAAATGATAGCCCTTGGTTACCAGCTGCGTGCCGATAATGATATCGACCGCCTTGTTTTCCACCCGCGCCACAAATTCCGCGGCCTTTTCGGGTGACCATAGCGTGTCAGAGGTTGCAACAATTGTGCGCGCCTCCGGCAACAAGCGGTTCACCTCGTCACAAATGCGCTCGACGCCCGGACCGCAGGCAACCAGCGTGTCGGACTCGCCGCATTCAGGGCATTCTTCTGGTGGCGGCATGACATGACCGCAATGATGGCAGGCGAGGCGGCGCACCAGACGGTGCTCGACCATCCAGCTTGTGCAATTGGGGCACTGGAAACGATGCCCGCAGGTCCGGCATAAGGTGAGCGGTGCGAAGCCGCGGCGGTTGAGGAACAGCAGGCTCTGCTCGCCGCGTTCGATGCGTTCCTCGAGGGCCTTGAGCAACGTTGGCGCTATCCAGTGCTGCCGCTCGGGCGCGTCGAGTGTCAGGTCGATCGCCATGATTTCGGGCATCTTTGCGGCACCGAACCGCGAGGGGATTTCCAGACCTTTATAGCGTCCGATGCTTACCATATGCCGCGATTCCAGCGCTGGCGTGGCGGATGCCAGCACCACCGGAAAGCCCTCGAACCGTCCGCGCATCACTGCGACGTCGCGGGCATGATAGCGCACGCCGTCCTCCTGTTTGAAACTGGTTTCATGCGCCTCATCGACAATGATGAGGCCGGGGTTTTTGAACGGCAGGAACAGCGCCGACCGCGCGCCGACGAGCACCTTCGCGCCGCCATCGGCAACTGCGCGCCATGCCCGCCGCCGCTGCGTTGAGCGCATATTGGAATGCCATACTGCGGGCTCAACCCCAAAGCGCTCTTCGAACCGCTTCAGAAAAGGTTGGGTAAGTGCGATTTCCGGAATAAGGACGAGCACCTGTTTGTCGAGGCGTATGGCTTCGGCAACGGCTTCGAAATAGGTTTCGGTCTTGCCCGATCCGGTCACGCCGTCGAGGACAAAGGTATTGAAGCCGCCCGTCCGGACTGCGGCAGTCATAGCATCGGCAGCGGTCTGCTGCGCGGTATTGAGCGCGGGAACCGCAAACTCGGCCAAAGGCTCAGGAAACGGCGTGTCGACGCTGATAGTCACCGGCTCGAAAGCGCCGACCTTGATAAGCCCGCGGATCACCGCGTCGCTGACCCCAGCTTCTGCTGCCAATTCGCGCACCAGCCCCTGCGCGCCTTCGAGTGCATCGAGCGCCGCGGCGCGTTGGGGGGTCAGCCGAGCGGGTTCATATCCCGTGCGGCGATATTCGGTAATCGTACCCGACGCCGTGAAAGCCGCAGAGGATGCAAGCACCATCCGCAACACGGCCGCATGCGTCGTCAGATAATAATCCGCCACCCAGTCGACGAGGCGGCGCAGGCCGGGGCCGATGGGCGGGCATTCGACCACCTCCAACACAGCGCGAAGCTTCTTCGCATCGACGGGATCGTCGCCAAACACATCTTCGTCCCAGACCACACCCGGCAACTTCCTCGGCCCGAGGGGGACTATGACGACGCAGCCTGGCTTGGCCTCCATCCCTTCGGGCAAGCGATAGTCTAATGGTCCTATCGCTTGGGTCAGGAGGACAACACGGACGCGGAGCGCATTCATGCAGGGCATATAGGCGGACAAATGCGGAACGTCACCGATTTATCCTGCAAAGCATTGATGGAAAACGCAGGCTTTGCATGATATTCAGCGCATCAAGGAGGAGAGCCGTTATGACCGTGAACACCACCCGCCGCCACATCCTGCTTTCGGGGGCGGCGCTCGCCACGCTTGCGCTCCCCGGCTGCCAGAGCATGCCTGCCTTCAGCCTGACGGAAGCAATCAGGCGGCTGTTGAATCTCGCCTCGCAAAATGCATTTGCGTTGTTGCTTCAGCCGGGGGGCTTTTACGATAGTTCGGTCGCCCGGATTTCGCTGCCTGATCGTTTCGGCGGCGACCGTGGTACCGGCATATTGTCAGCGGTGCTGCAAAGCCGCACCTTTCGCGATCGCCTGCAACGCCAACTCAACCGCGCTGCCGAAAAAGGCGCCGAGCGTGCCGCACCGCTGGTTGCCGAAGCGGTCCGTAATGTGAGCATCGAAGACGCCGCCGCGCTCGTGCGCGGTGGTCCGCAGGCCGCGACCGGCTTCCTGCGTGGCAAGATGGGAACGGCGTTGCTCGACTCGATGCTGCCGGGCATCGCCGACGGACTTCGACTGTTCGACGATCAGGTCATCAGCCAGGCCGTTCGCTCGGTCACCGGCTTCGACATTGGCGCGCTGGCGCAGGACATCACGCGCAAGGCAGACGACAGTATCTGGGCGGCCATAGGTCTGGAGGAAAGCAATATCCGCGCCGACCCTGGGAAAACCCAAGATCCGCTGTTGATGGGCGTTTTCGGTTTGGGCGGCAGATTATAGCCGCGAGACTACGAATTCTGACTGTCCAAGTCCGGAGCGCTTTGCCAATAGGATGTGTATCGAATCCAGTCGACAGGACAGCATTATGAAATTTTTTGCCGATACCGCCGAAATTGCGGACATCAGGGAACTCGCCGAGACCGGTTTGCTCGACGGTGTCACCACCAATCCTTCGCTGATTGCAAAATCAGGTCGCGATTTCATTGAAGTAACGCGCGAGATTTGCGGGATTGTCGATGGGCCTGTGTCGGCCGAAGTGGTGGCGCTTGATCACGCGACGATGATGAAAGAGGCCGAGATATTGCGCAAGATTGCGGACAATGTCTGCATTAAGGTTCCGCTGACTATCGATGGCTTGAAAACCTGTAAGGCGCTGACCAGCGACGGCACGATGGTCAACGTCACCCTTTGCTTTTCGGCCAATCAGGCGTTGCTGGCGGCAAAGGCCGGCGCAACATTTGTCTCACCCTTTGTGGGCCGCCATGACGACAATGGGTTTGATGGCATGGCCCTGATCAGCGATATCCGCCTGATTTACGACAATTATGCCTTCAATACCGAAATCCTCGTCGCCAGCGTCCGGCATGGCATCCATGTGCTGGAGGCGGCAAAGATCGGCGCCGATGTCATGACTGCGCCGCCATCGGTCATCAAGGGTCTGGTCAAGCATGTGCTGACCGACAAGGGCATCGAAGGCTTCCTTGCCGACTGGGCAAAAACGGGACAGGCGATAGGGTAAAACAAATAGAGGGAGGCCGGAACGGGTCGCAAATATTCCGGTCTCCCTCCTGTTTCCGCGTAACGGCAACGAATCGGTTTTAGCAGCACCCGGATATGCACGCTTGTATGTTTCCGACACCCTGCGCAATTTCTTCAATGCTTGCGGACAGATGCCTATGGGCTATTGTCTGTATAGGTTAGAAAGGCGGGCGGGCATATTTCTTCGGCCAAAGCGGACACAAGGTTCGCAGGAGCAGATGAATGAACCGGCCTGAAACGGTGTTTCCTATCGCACATGTTCATTATGACGACGAAATCGACGACAAGGGCAAGGTTGTCGTGCCGGATGAAGTGCAGGATGCAATCCGCACATTGATCCGCTGGTCGGGCGACGATCCTACCCGGGAAGGTTTGGTGGATACCCCCGCGCGTGTCGGCCGCGCATGGCGCGAATATTGTCAGGGCTATGCCGAAGATCCGGCGCTTCATCTGTCGCGCACTTTTCAGGAAGTGGGCGGCTATCATGAGCTTGTGCTGCTGAAAGACATCCCCTTTCAGTCGCACTGCGAACACCATATGGCCCCCATTTTGGGCAAGGCCTCAATTGCTTATATGCCGACCGACAAGGTGGTGGGTATTTCGAAGCTTGTGCGTGTGCTTCATGGCTTTGCCCGGCGTTTGCAGGTGCAGGAACGGCTCACGGCCGAAGTTGCGAACTGCATCTGGGATAATCTTAAACCCGATGGTGTGGCTGTGGTCATCGAGGCGCAGCATGGCTGCATGACCGGGCGCGGGGTCAAAGTGCATGGAAGCGGGATGGTCACGTCAAAGCTGATCGGCTGCTTTCTCGACGATCCGACCAGCCGCAAGGAAGTAATGAGCCTGATGGGCTACTGACATGGAAAGGCCTCCCTGTTTCCAAGGAGGCCTTTCCGGTCCGACCAAGTATTTGCGACCCTCAAGGCCGGACTGGCATGTAAACGCACGCGGGCTTACGCTGTTCCACGATGGGCGACTAACGGCGTGATGCAAATGTAAAGTGCTTGCTTTACGCGCATGATAGTCTTGGGCAGCATCTCCCGAAAAAGGGGAGGATAACATGCGTATTCTGGTCAGAACGCTATTGCTGGGTTGTTCAATGGCGGCCGGTTTCCCGCTGAGCGCGGCGCCAAAGCCTGCGACACCTGCTACCATAGACGCGCAGAAGCAGGCATTGCTGGAACTTCCGGCGGAAGACGGGCGCGACCTTGAATATGCTGATCGCGGCTATCTTGGCACTCTCGCCGATCCGATCATCAAATCGAGGGATGGCAAGCCGGTCTGGAACCTCGATGCCTATGGCTGGATGGACGGCAAGGCCCCCGATACGGTGAACCCCAGCCTGTGGCGGCATATGACGCTGCTGCGCAAGCATGGCCTGTACGCCTTGTCAGACAATATGTGGCAGGTGCGGGGGTTCGATGTGTCGAACATGACCGTCATCAGGGGCAAGACCGGCTGGATATTGATCGACCCGCTGACGACCCGCGATACGGCGGCAGCGGCGCTCCGGCTGGTAAATGAGAAGCTCGGCGCGCGGCCCGTCACGGCGGTGATCTACAGCCACAGCCACGGCGATCATTTTGGCGGGGTGCGCGGCGTTGTCGATGAGGTTGATGTGAAGGCTGGCAAGGTCGCGATCCTGGCGCCCGAACATTTCATGACCGAAACCGCGTCTGAAAATGTCATGGCGGGTTCCGCAATGGGGCGGCGCGCCAATTACCAGTTCGGCGGGAACCTGACCCCCGGACCACAGGGGCAGATGGGCAGCGGCATCGGCAAGGGCATTGCGGGGGGCGACATCACCCTGATCGCGCCGACCATCGAAATCCGCAAAACCGGTGAGGTGCGCGAGGTCGATGGCATGTCGCTCGAATTTCAGATGGTGCCCGAAACCGAAGCTCCGGCGGAAATGAACGTTTATGTCCCGGCGTCTAAAACCTTTCTGGCCGCCGAAATCGCCACCTGCTCGCTCCACAACATCCTCACGCCGCGCGGGGCCAAGGTCCGCGACGCGCATGCCTGGGCAGGGTTCCTCAATGAAGCGGTCAATCTGTACGGCGACCGCAGCGACACCATTGCCTCAAGCCATTGCTGGCCGCGCTTCGGACGCGCCGAGGTCAAGGGCTGGCTGACCGGCCAACGCGACAATTACCGCTATCTGCACGACCAGACGGTTCGGATGATGAACAAGGGCATGACCCAAGCTGAAATTGCCGAGGCGCTGAAAGCTCCGCCCGCAATCGCCAACCATTGGTTCAACAAAGGCTATTACGGCACCTATAATCATAATTCGAAGGCCATCTACCAATATTATCTCGGCTGGTATGACGCCGTTCCTGCAAACCTCAATCCGGATCCGCCGGAGGTGCGCTCGGCCAAGCTGGTGGCCGCGATGGGCGGCGCGGGCAAGGTGCTGGGGGAGGCCAAAAAGGCTATGGCGGCAGGCGATTATCGCTGGTCGTCGGACCTGCTCAACAGCCTGGTCTTTGCCGACCCCAAAAATGCCGAGGGCCGTGCGCTGCTCGCCGACAGTTATGAACAGCAGGGCTATCAGGCGGAATCGGCGATCTGGCGCAACATGTTCCTGTCCGCCGCCCGCGACCTGCGCGAAGGGGTGAAGGCCAGCATCACCACGCAGAGCATCGACATGATTTCTGCGATCCCGACCGGGCTCTTGCTCGACTCCGTGGCAACGCGGCTCGATCCTGCAGCGATTGGCGACCGAAAGCTGGCAATCAACTTCGTCTTCGCCGACCGTAACGAAAAGGCGAAGGTCAGTGTCGGCAATGCCGTGATGTTCAGCGAAATGGGCGCCAGCCATGCTACGCCCGCCGTCACGGTGAGCGGACCACGCCAGCTGTTCCTCGCGCTGCTCTTCCTGAAGTTGCCGCTGGCGCAGCTTGAGGGAGCGGGCCTGAAAGTCGAAGGCGACCGGTCGGCGGTCGAGTCGCTTCAGGCGGCGCTCGATCCTATGCCGGGACCGTTTAACATCGCCGAGCCGTGAAACCGGCAAAAACTGTAAGGCCAGGTTTACAAAGTTGAGGAAGTTGAGGCTACGTCCACCCCCGGTGCATTGTAATCGGGTATAATGGCTGGTTGCGTGCCCTTACAGCCTCTGGGCGAATACCGATGTCTGGCGCGGTTTTGACAGGGCAAATCCTACATTGCAAGCGCTCGTCACAAGCGGGGTGCAAACCCCCTCTCTCCTTCAGGGGAGAGGTACGAAGCCTTAGCGCCTTTGGCGCTTAGGTGAAGTGGAGAGGGGGAGGCCGAACACAAACCTGACCGCCGAGCCCCTCTCCGCTGCGACTAGGCAGACAAGCTGCCAAGTCTCACTCCTCTCCCCTGAAGGAGAGAGGGGGGTGTCATACGCAAAATCCGGTCGCTTTAGCGCCGCAAAAAATCTCTTCGTTAGAGACGGCTACTATCATTTCGGAAAGCAAAATCCTGTAGCCAAACCCTCTCACATCTCCCCCCGCTCGCGCCGGATCGCATACCATTTCTCGACATTGGCATTATGCTCTTGCAGCGTGTCGGCGAACACATGGCCGCCCTTGCCGTCGGCGACAAAGAACAGCGCCTTGGTTTCCTGGGGGTTCAGCACGGCTTCGATGGCGGCGCGCGATGGGTTGGCGATGGGGCCCTTGGGGAGGCCTACCATCGCGTAGGTATTGTAGTCGTTCACATCGGCAATTTCGGACTGGCGGATGCGGCGGCCCAGCGGTTTGCCCTTGGTTATGGGATAGATGATTGTCGGGTCGGCCTGCAGCATCATGCCCTGCCGCAGGCGGTTCGAATAGACGCCCGCCACAAGGCGCAGTTCGGATTTGAGCGAGGTTTCCTTTTCGACGATCGAGGCGAGCGTGAGTGCCTCCTGCGTGGTTTTGACGACCGCATTCGGGCTGCGCTTCGGCCAGAGGTCGGCCATCGTTTTGGTCATGGCGTCCTGCATCCGTTTCAGCACGGCGGCGCGCGGTTCGTTTTTCTCGAACGCATAAGAGTCCGGCATGACCGATGCTTCCGCCGGGACGGGGATGCTGCCGGTCAGCAATGTGTTCGCCATCAACCGCTCGTAGACCATGATCGAAGGCATGCCTTCGGGGATGGTGACCATGCGCTGCACGGTCCTGCCGCCGGTCAGGATGGAAAGCACATCGGAATTGGACGCGCGCGCCGGGATGACGAACTCGCCCGCCTTGATCGTGCTGCTCGCGCCGAAAATCTTTGCGCGGTTGATGAAGGCGTCGGCTGACTTGACGATACCCGCATCTTCCAGTTGTTCGGCAGCCGAGGTGATGCTGGAGCCGGGCTTGATGACCACGGTGGTTTCGCGGGTCAGCGGGCCGTCGGCGGTCCAGCCATAGATGAAATTGCCTGCGATCAGCGCTAGCAGCAGGGCTGCGGCGATGATGGCATATTTGGCGAGGTTGCGCATTATCCCTTTTCCTCGTCATTCCCGCGCAGGCGGGAATCCAACTCCAAAGCTGTCATTTTGAACCAACGGCTTGGTGTAAACTTCACGCTCAGGAGCTGGATTCCCGCCTGCGCGGGAATGACGAAATGGTGTGGATTGTAGGGGAGTAGGCTCCAAGCCGACATCCTACTCCACCGCCTTCATGATCAAACTCGCATTGGTACCCCCAAAACCGAAACTGTTGTTCAGCACGGCTTTCACTACCCGTTTTTTGGCGACGTGCGGCACGAGGTCCACCCCGTCCGTGCCTTCATCGGGATTGTCGAGGTTGAGCGTCGGCGGAACAATCTGGTCGCGGATGGCGAGGATGCAGAATATTGCCTCGACTGCGCCTGCGCCGCCGAGCAGATGACCGATGGCGGATTTCGTGCTGCTCATCGACACCGTCGAAATCGCATTTCCGAACAGACGCTTGACCGCGCCAAGCTCAATCGTGTCGGCCATCGTCGATGTGCCGTGGGCGTTGATATAATCGATGTCGGCGGGCGTCATCCCGGCCTTTTTCAGCGCCATCTCCATCGAGCGATAGGCGCCGTCGCCGTCGGGATGCGGCGCGGTCACATGATAGGCGTCGCCCGACAGGCCATAGCCGACGACCTCGGCATAGATTTTCGCGCCGCGGGCTTTGGCATGTTCATATTCCTCAAGTACCACCACGCCCGCGCCTTCGCCCATCACAAAGCCGTCGCGGTCCTTGTCATAGGGGCGGCTCGCCTGTTCGGGCCGGTCGTTATAGCTCATGTTGAGTGCGCGCGCCTGCGCGAAGCCTGCAATGCCCAACGGATTGATCGTGCTTTCCGATCCGCCTGCCAGCATGATGTCAGCGTCGTCATCGCGGATCATGCGCGCGGCATCGCCAATCGAATGCGCACCGGTCGAACAGGCAGTTACCACGGAGTGGTTAGGGCCTTTCAGGCCATATTTGATCTGCACCTGACCGGTGATGAGATTGATCAGGCGGCCATGGACGAAATGCGGCGAAACCCGGCCGGGGCCGCGTTCGTGCAGGTTGACCGATTCCTCTTCGATGCCCGGCAAGCCGCCGATGCCCGATCCGATCGAGCAACCGGTACGCAGCTTGTCCTCTTCGCTCATTTCGGTAAGGCCAGCGTCTTCCAATGCCTGTCCGGCGGCATCGATGCCGTAAATGATGAACGGATCGACCTGACGCTGGATCTTGTGATCGACACGCTTGTCGGGGTCGAATCCCCAGGGATGGTCCTTTGGCTTTACCTCACAGGCGATGTGACATTTCTGCCCCTGCGCTTCGGTATCGAAGCGGGTAATCCGGCCCGCGCCCGATTTGGCGGCAATCAGGTTGGCCCAGGTGGTTTCGACGTCCGCCCCCAAGGGCGTAACCAGACCCAGTCCGGTGACCACGACACGACGCATAAAGCTATCTCCAAATCCTGAAATTCGTGCGGTCCATTACCGCCATTGTCCTTGAAAAAGCAAACGGCTTTCCGACTGGAGCGCTATTGACGCTGGCCGGAAAGCCGTTTGAAACTCTGTACATCAGCGCGATGTTGCGCGCGACGGTTCAGCTGTTGCTGTTGATGAAGTCGATCGCGTCCTTGACGGTTGAAATCTTCTCAGCCGCGTCGTCGGGAATTTCGACGTTGAACTCTTCTTCGAACGCCATGACGAGTTCGACGATATCGAGGCTGTCTGCGCCCAGATCGTCGATGAAGCTGGCCGATTCCGTCACCTTGTCGGCTTCAACGCCGAGATGTTCGACAACGATTTTCTTGACCCGATCCGCGGTATCACTCATTTTTTTGCCCCTTATAGCTTGGGATGATGAATTTCAGGATTCGCCCTAATGTCCAGATTGGCCGCTGGCAAGGGGATAGCGTCAAAGCATCGCCATGCCGCCGTTGACGTGGATTGTCTGGCCCGTGACATAGCCAGCCTCTCTGGAAGCCAGATAGGCGACCGCCGCCCCGATGTCCGCGCCTTCGCCCATCCGGCCCATGGGGATACGGGCGTTCAGCGCCTCTTTCTGCGCGTCGGGCAGCGTATCCGTCATGGCGGTGGCAATAAAGCCCGGCGCGACGCAATTGGCGGTCACATTGCGGCTGGCAAGCTCCTGCGCAATCGCCTTGGTCATCGCGGTCAGGCCGCCCTTCGAAGCGGCATAATTGGCCTGTCCGGGATTGCCGGTAGTACCGACGACGCTGGTGACCGTGACGATCCGTCCGAAGCGGGCCTTCATCATCGGCTTGGTCGCCGCGCGCATCAGGCGGAACCCAGCTTCAAGGTTGATGCGGATGACCTCATCCCATTCCTCGTCCTTCATCCGCATGGTCAGGTTGTCGCGGGTGACACCGGCATTGTTGACCAGGATATCGATCTGTCCCAGTTTTTCGAGCGCAGCAGGAACCAGCGCCTCGACGCTGTCCTTGTCGCCCAGGTTGCACGGCACCGCGACATGATCGCCGCCGAGCGTCGCGCGAAACGCCTCCAGCTTGTCGACATTGGACCCGGAAACCGCAAGGCGCGCGCCTTGGCTGGCGAGGGCCTGACAAATCGCGCTCCCAATCCCACCGCTAGCGCCTGTTACGAGTGCGGTCATGCCTGTCAGATCGAACATCAGATTTCCTTCAACAAAGCCTCAATATCGTCCATCGAAATGACGCTGGTGGTGTTCACATCCTCGCCCGCGCTGCGTTTGACCATGGGCGAAAGCACTTTGCCGCCGAATTCGACGAGATGGGTTACACCGGCCTCGGTCATGGCAATGGCGCTTTCTCGCCAGCGGACGCGGCCGGTGACCTGCTCGACGAGCTGAGCTGCGATGAGGTGCGGGTCGGCGACGGGGGCTGCGGTGACGTTGGCGTATAGCGGGACGAGCGGGGCATGGATGGTCGTCGTTTCCAGTGCGGATGCCATTTCATCGGCGGCTGGCTGCATGAGGGGACAGTGGAAGGGTGCGGACACGGGGAGCAATATGCCGCGCTTGATGCCATGGTCTTTTACGAGATCGACTGCACGCTCGATTGCGCCCTTATGGCCCGAAATGACGACTTGCGACGGATCATTGTCGTTGGCGACGGTACAGGTCTCGCCCTCAGCTGCCGCAGCTGCGAGCGCCTCCGCCTTCTCGATATCGGCGCCCAGCAAAGCCGCCATTGCGCCAACGCCGACGGGCACGGCCGCCTGCATCGCGCGTCCGCGTAGCTTGAGCAGCGAAGCGGTTACAGCCAAAGGTAACGCTCCTGCTGCGCACAGCGCCGTATACTCGCCAAGGCTGTGTCCGGCGACAAAATCGCATTTTTCCGTCAATCGCACGCCGCCCTCTTTTTCCAGCACGCGCAACGTCGCGATCGCATTCGCCATGATGGCGGGCTGGGCATTTTCGGTCAGCGTGAGATCGCTTTCGGGTCCGTCGCACATCAGCTTGAACAGGTGTTGACCCAGCGCATGGTCGACTTCCTCGAAAACCTCACGCGCGGTGGCGCTTGCTTCGGCAAGAGCTTTGCCCATGCCGACGGCTTGACTGCCCTGGCCCGGAAAGATGAATGCGCGCATTGTGGCTCCTTCTCGCTTGCTGCTGCGGACGCCTATGGCGCGGCGCTCGTTGTGGCAAGCCCGAACGGCACGATTTTATTGTCGGTGTCATGGCCAATATCGGCCCGACCCAACCAGGCGATGCCGCTTTTCCGGCACCAGCGTTTCGCAATCTCTTCTGCGCTTTCGCCGAAGGGGCGGTCATTGTCGGGTACATCGCTGACGCGCCCTAGACGAAGCCCGACCAGCCCAGCCTCCTGCAAATGACTGGTAACGTGGAAGAAGGCGCGGTCGTAGGCGTAGAGATACTCGCTGACCTCCTCGACCATCAGCACATGGCCTTTGAGGTCCGGCATCAATGGTGTTCCGACCATCATCGCCAGCGTCATCAGGTTGAATGCCGCATAGCGCTCTCCCGCCTGTATCGAGGGATCGAGCGACCGGGGGCTGGCGCTGACCATCCAGTCGAGGGCGCGCATGACCGCTGCCTCCCCGCCTTCGCGCCTTATATCGGCGGGCATCGGTCCGTGCGCGACACGGCCGATGCCATTGCGAAAGAGGCACCCGAGCAAATTGCCTGCGTCGCTATAACCCATATAGAATTTGTCCCTCGCGGCCGCCTTCAGCCTGCCAACCGCCTCTTCGGCGATCCGGCATGCGCCATAGCCGCCGCGCACGAACCAGATGGCGTCGAATGCGGGGTCGTTGGCAAGGTCGACAAAAGCCCCGAGCCGCTGTGCATCGGTTCCGGCAAAATGGCCGCTTTCGGCGAAGCATTGGTCGTGGAACACGAGTTCGGCGTTCAGGTGCGTGGTTGCTGCAAGGGCGGTAACGCGCGCAGCGTCCCCGGGGGTGAAGGGGGTGGAAGGGGCGCAAATACCGATACGCATAGCCTAATCTTGCTCCCCCTCGTTGCACCAGCGGAGGCTGGTGCCCATCACGTCTGTCCGCCTAAACCATAAGGCGAGATAGGCCCCAGCCTTCGCTGGGGCGACGGCGTTTTGGTTATGACGCGCGGCGCAGCCCATTGCCAAAACTCTCCCCACCCAATAACCGCCCCCCATGTACAAAAACAAATCCTATTTCTTCTGCGGCATTGGCGGGTCGGGGATGTTGCCGCTGGCAAATATATTGGTCGAGCAGGGCGCGACCGTTGCCGGGTCGGACCGCGCGCTCGATCAGGGACGGCTGGGTGCGAAATTCGAGTGGCTGCAAAGTCTGGGCATCGACCTTTTCACGCAGGATGGCAGCGGGCTGGTCAGCAGTGACCAAATTCTGGTCGCCTCCGCCGCGATAGAGGATAGCGTGCCCGATGTCGCCAAGGCCAACGCGCTGGGATGCGCCCGCATGACGCGCGCTGAGCTGCTAGCAGAGCTGTTCAATGCCGCACCGCGCAGTGTCGCGGTCGGCGGGACCAGCGGCAAATCGACCGTCACCGGGATGATCGGCTGGGTATTGGCCAATGCCGGGCTGGACCCGACGGTCATGAACGGCGCCGTGATGAAGAATTTCGTCGCCGATGACGCGCCGTTCGCCAGCGCGCGGGTAGGGCAGGGCGGAGTATTTGTCTCCGAAGTCGATGAAAGCGACGGTTCCATTGCGCTGTTCAACCCGCATGTCGCGGTGCTCAACAATGTCAGCCTCGATCATAAGAGTCTCAAAGAATTGCGGCAGCTGTTCGGCGATTTTGCGCAAAAGGCAAAGCATGTCGTCTGGAATGCCGACGATGCGGAGACGTTGGCGCTGGTGTCGTCGCTCGAACTTAGGCAATCGACCAGCTTCGGCACGTCGGAAGCCGACATCATGGCGTCGGACATCACCGACCTGCCGCTTGGCAGCCGCTTCACACTGACGGTCAGCGGCCAGACCCTGCCCGTCACCCTCCAAGTCCCCGGTCGTCACAATATCGCCAACGCGCTTGCCGCGATTGCAGCTGCGCTTGCCATCGGCGTACCGTTGGCCGAAGCGGCACGCGGTATCGAGGGTTTCAAGGGGCTTGCCCGCCGCTTCGACATTGTCGGCGCCGCCAACGACATCACCGTCATCGACGATTTCGGCCACAATCCTGAAAAAGTCGCCGCGACGCTCGACACGTTGAAGGCGTTTCCGGGTCGTATCGTCGCCTTCTTCCAACCGCACGGCTACGGCCCGATCCGCATGATGGGCAAGGAATTGGCTGCGGTCTTCGCAACCCGTTTGGACGCCAATGATCGCCTGATCCTGTGCGATCCCGTATATTTCGGGGGCACGGTCGACAAGAGCATCGGCAGCGAAAGCATAGCCGACGCGGTGGTCGCTGCTGGCAGGCAGGCAGAATATATCCCCTCGCGCGAGGATTGCGGACGCCGGATTGCCGAACTGACGCAGCCGGGCGACCGTATCGTCATCATGGGCGCGCGGGACGATACATTGAGCGGGTTTGCGGCCGATATATTGGAAACGATCCGCGCCACTTAAACTCGGGCGCGTGCAACCGTTTGTTACGGGCATGAACTACATGTCCAAAGAATTCGATGTCGCGGCAACGCTGGCGAAGCCAAAACTTCTCGCGCGCATTTTCGGGCGCCGGGCTGAGGTGTCGACGCAAAAAGCCCAGTTACGAAAGGGCCTGAGCCGCGAAGACCGTTTCATGCTGCGCCATGCCGCGTTGATAGAACAACTGTTCGACTTTCTGGCGCGGACCGGGCTTGATCCTGTGCCGGACCATTATGAGCTTGCCTGGCACTATCTCACATGTGCCTCCGCAACGCAGCGGATCATGGTCGAAAGCTGCATGCTCGAACATGGCGGCATCGACCCTATGCAGGCGGTAGACCTGCTCGACCGGATCAGGACCGCCATAAGCGAACGCGAGTTGCAGATGATGGTCGACGAGGCGCGCGAAAAGATGAGCGAGGCAGCCGCGTTGACCGATCAGTCAGGCCGTCAGGTGGCAGAGTTTGGAGATGCTCTGGGCGAATCGGCGGCTGCATTCGCCGAGGGCAAAAGCGCCGGCGCCGATCAGGCTGCGCGGATCCGCAAGCTCCAAAATCTTACTGCAGAAATGATCGAACGCGCAGCACAGGCCGAGGCGCAGCTAAAGGCAAGAAGCAAGGCAATTTCACAATTGCGTAGCCGCCTTGCCCAGACGCAAAAGCAGGCGCTGAGCGACCCGCTGACCAACCTGCCCAATCGGCGCGCGTTCGAAGTCTGCCTGAAGGCAGCCATCGATAATGCCCACCATATGGGTCGGCCGCTGTCGGTCGCCTTTTGCGACATCGATTTTTTCAAGCGCATCAACGACACGCACGGCCATGCGACCGGCGACCGTGTCATCCATCATGTCGCCGAAATATTGAACAGGGCATCGAGCGCCGAGGTGCATGTGGCGCGCCACGGCGGCGAAGAATTTGCGCTGATTTTCGAACAAATGTCGGCATCAGCTGCCGTCGCCTCCATCGACCAGATCCGCCTGCGCCTGTCCGCCAAGCGCATGGTCGCGAAGGATACGATGTTGCCGATAGGCGAAGTCACGCTTTCGGCCGGCGTCGCGCAACTGCACAGCGGCGAAAGCAGCACTGCCGTGCTGGCTCGCGCCGATCAGGCGTTGTACGAGGCCAAGAATAGCGGGCGCGATAGGGTGTGTGTTGCGGGGTGAGCCAAATTCGCTGAGCGTCGCCTAAGACCCTCTTCGCTAGACAAAATCTTTGTTCTGCGTCATATTTCCTTTGTAACGATGGAGTCATTTATGACGGAATGGATAGTGCGGGCGGACTATGATCCGGACTCAAAAAGCTGGTATGTCTTCGACAGCGACGTGCCGGGCCTTTCCACTGGTGCGTCCTCACTCGAGGAACTGGAGGAAAAACTGCCCAGTATGATTGTCGAGCTGCTCGGTCTCAACGAACATCTGTTCGACGATAAATCACGCATTCTCGGACCGCACAGCTTCCGGCTGGTGGCCCATCACGAGGCCTTCCGCGCTATAGCCGCCTGATGGCAACTGGCTATGCGAAACGGGTGAAGGAAATCCTGCTCGAACATGGCTGTGAATTTGTTCGCCACGGCAAGGGCGACCACGACATCTGGCAAAGCCCGATTTCGAATGCGCGCTTTGTTGTTGATGGAAAGATACCGTCGCGGCATTTGGCCAATGCTGTATTGCGGCAAGCTGGGATCAAGATGAAGGTTGATTGAACCACCGGCTGAAGGAAGCAAGCGATGACAAAGCTTAGACATAGTAATCCGCCGCGCGACCTAAGCGAAGCCGCTAGACCTTCCCTTACGGCGTCAAACCGCATAAGCATGTGACTGACGCTGAGAAGGCGCAAAAGCGACGGGATCGCGCCGAAGAGGCACGTTTGAGGGGCAAAGCAATTAAGGAAGCGGAGTGGGCCGCTAAATTCGGTAATCGAGAATTGCCGTGGCCGTTCAGCATGTTTCAAAAGCGTAGCGAATGAAACCTTGCAACAATAAGTGCAGCACCTCAAACCCCTTGCATTCCGCCTGAAACCCCTCTAACTGCCCCACTTCGCTCAGGCCTGCCTGATCGGAATCGAAGAAAGCCGGAGGGGCGTATGCATGGTGCTGCGTCAGCGATCGGCCAGAACAAGGAAACGCCCATGCCGCTGTACGAGCATGTATTTTTGGCGCGTCAGGACTTGAGCCAGGCTCAGGTCGATGCGTTGGCAGAAGCTGCCACCAAGATTGTCGAAGAACATAAAGGCAAGGTCGTAAAGACCGAAACCTGGGGTCTTCGCACTTTGACCTACAAAATTCAGAAGAACCGCAAAGCGCATTTCGTAATGCTGGATATCGACGCTTCGGGCGACACCATCGCCGAGCTGGAGCGTCAGACCCGCATGAACGAAGACGTTATCCGCTACATGACCGTCCGCGTCGACGAGCATGAAAAGGGCCCATCGGTAATGATGCGCAAAAGCGACCGTCCGGAACGCGGCGAGCGTTCGGACCGTGGCGGCTTTGGCGGCGGCGATCGCGATCGTGGCGCCCCCCGTGGTGACCGCGCCCCCCGCAACGCAGAAGTGGAGGCATAAACCATGGCACGTCCGTTTTTCCGTCGTCGCAAGTCGTGCCCGTTTCAGGGTAAAGACGCGCCGAAAATCGACTATAAAGATGTACGCCTGCTTCAGGGTTACATTTCAGAGCGCGGCAAGATTGTTCCGTCGCGCATCACCGCCGTTTCGGCAAAGAAGCAGCGTGAGCTGGGCCAGGCTATCAAGCGTGCCCGTCACATTGGCTTGCTTCCGTACATCGTGAAGTAAGGAGCCGAACCATGGATATCATACTTCTCGAACGCGTTGAAAAGCTTGGCGCCATTGGCGATGTTGTCACCGTAAAGGACGGCTATGCCCGTAACTTCCTGCTGCCGAACAAGAAAGCCCTTCGCGCCAACGACGCAAACCGCAAGGTTTTCGAAGCCAACCGCGCCCGTATCGAAAGCGATAACGCGACGCGCCGTGACGAAGCCCAAAAGGCTTCGGGCAATGTCGAAGGCAAGCAGATCGTTCTGATCCGCGCCGCATCGCAAACCGGCCAGCTTTACGGCTCTGTTTCGGTCAAGGACATCGTCGACGGCCTGAACGCTCAGGACGCCAAGGTTGCCAAGTCGATGATCGTGCTCGAACGCCCGATCAAGACGCTTGGCGTGTTCGACGTTAAGGTCGTTCTGCACCCCGAAGTTTCGGTCAATGTTCAGGTCAATGTGGCCCGTTCGGATGACGAAGCCGAGCTGCAGAAAGACGGCGTCAACGTCCTTGACCAGATGTTCGAAGCCGAACAGGCCGAGATCGCTGCCGAAGCCATCGAAGCACAGGTTGAAGCCGAAGTCGCAGCCGATGCTGCCGACGAAGCTGAAGCTGCTGCCAATGCGAAACGCCGCGAAGAGCAGGCTGCTGCCAAGGCTGCTGCTGAAGCCGAAGGCGGCCTGTCCGCAGAGGCCGGCGACGACGCATAAGAATTTCGTCACGCACGAACAAAGAGCCGCCCATCGCAAGATCGGGCGGCTTTTTTTGTGCGCTTTTGCTCTTGTTTCGTCATCCTGAACTTGTTTCAGGATAGCGAGCGACGGTAGCGTGTTATCCTGAAACAAGTTCAGGATGACGAAACTGTGAGTTTCAAGAAACACCTTACCTGCTAGGCAGGCCGGAATGACCGCCCCCATCATCATCACGGCCGAAATGGGAAAGACCGATCAGGCATGGGCAAACGGCTTGCGCCGCAAACACTTCCCGCCCGAGCGTAACTTCCTCGACGCGCATATCACGTTGTTCCACCATTTGCCGCCAAGCCATCTGGCCGAGATCAAATCGCGGCTGGCGACACTGGCAGGCGAATGCCCGCCGCCAGTGGCGCATCTCACCGAGGTTATGATGCTGGGCAGGGGGGTCGCTTACCGTGTGGACAGTCCCGAATTGCTATCCATACGCGATGAACTCGCAGCGGAATTTTGCGGCCTCCTGATCCCCCAGGATCAAGCTCGCCCGCGCCTCCATATCACCGTCCAGAACAAGGTTGAACCAGCCGCCGCCAAAGCGCTTCATGCGGAGTTATCGGCTACATTAAAACCGCGCCCGCTCACCATTTCGGGCCTAGCCGCGCATTATTACCGGGGCGGACCGTGGGAGCATATCGGCAACTGGTCATTTCGCGGCTAAATTCCTTTGGCGGGCCTTGACCCGCCAAAACCCCAAGCCTATAGCGCCGCCTTGCCTCCCGCCAGACGCGGGAATTGCACTTGGTATGGCGAAGTAGCTCAGCTGGTTAGAGCGGTGGAATCATAATCCATAGGTCGGGGGTTCAAGTCCCTCCTTCGCTACCAACTCCCTAAAAATTGCCTACATCAAATGCCGATATTCTTGCGGCCGCCGGGCGACCAGTCGTCGTGCTGCCCGGGTCGGCTTGATTAACGCCCGATTCACCAAAAAATTGTATTAAGACAATGATTTAAAACGTAATTAAAGCCGGGTGGACGCCTTGCGCCAAAGCCGGTTTCCGGTAATATTTACCTTGGCACCGTCGGACCGAGTCGCAACCGAAATCGCCCAACCAAAAGCATATCCAACCTTTTCGGGTTCGCAGTTTGTCTAGGGTCAAGGCCATAACCGCGATGTCGAATTGGAGGATTCACGTTTTGGGTGACGAGCCGATGCTGTCTGTCGACGGCAGGCCGTTTCAACTGCCCGAATTGGCGTGGGCGCTTCTCGCCTGCCTGCTTTCATCGTCCCAGCGCTCGGTTAACCGTTCACGCATCGTCACAACATTGTGGCCCGATAGCGACGAAGAAGCCGGTCGCCACTGCCTCGCCACCATGCTCTGGCGTTTGAAACAGCGGCTACCATGCATCTCCGGGCTGCTGGAAACCGTAGGCGACAAGGTTGCGCTGTCGGTCGGCCCCCGCGTGTGGATCGATGCGCTGGTGCTGGAGCAGAGGGCGCAACGCGCCCTTGCTGATCCTGTCTGGCTGAACTTTACGGTGAACCGGCACAAGCTTTGGCGTAGCCTCAAATTATACCGGGGGGAGTTTGTTGCCCGGTTCGACAATGACATGGTCCTGATCGAACGCGAGCGGCTGCGCGCGGTGTTTCTCGATGCAAGCTTTCAACTGGCTTTCGCGCATGCCCAGCATGACGAATGGCGCGAAACGCTGGAAATCACACGATCGCTCTGTGCGGTCGAGCCGTTGCGCGAAGATGCTCAGCGACTGCTGATTCAGGCCTATGCGGCGTGCGGCAACAGGGCACTCGCCATCCAGCAATATCAGGAGCTTGAAAAGCTGCTGTCCGCCGAACTGGCAGTACGCCCGATGCGCGAAACCACCGATGTGATCGGGCGCATCGCCTCCACACCGGAGATGCCCCGCCCGTCTGTCAGTTCGAGCCGCAACATGCTCCTGCAGGCCCGTGCGCAGATGTTTGCGGCGGTTGCAATCATCGATGAGGCGCTGGGCCAGCTTCCGGCCTGACAACCCCAATTACCGGTCGCTGTTCCGCCCGATTTTCGTCGGAGGCGTGAGAATCTATCGAGCAATATCAATATGATAACTATGTGTGATAGTTCGGTGATACCAGTGTGATGCCGCGGTGACGGCATATGGTCAACTTTCCTCCGACTCGCTGCTTTCGCGCAGCCCGAAGGTCCGGAGGAGGACATTGGATGACCGGGTTCAACCTGAAGACGAAATCGACCTCGGCGGATCGCCGACGCGCGCCAAGACGATTGTCATCCGCTGCTGGCAGGAACGGCGCGACGATGGTTCGACCGTCCTGCGTGGCTCTGTTCGTGACCTCAGCCGGGGCCGCGCTGCTGCTTTCGAGGGGTTCGACAGGCTCTGCGAGCAACTCCAACAGATTATCGGCGCAAGCTGAAGCGCCGCGGGGCTCCGCGCCTCTTCACCCGATCCCAAATGAAATCCACTTCGACCAATTGATGGAGAGCATAAATGTCTGACTATCCATTGCTACGTGCCAGCCTTGCGCCGCAATATGCAAACCTGCCGCAGCAGCAGCTGAATGATCTGGTTCGCTCGGTTTATGGGCAGCACGCAACGGCTGAAGATGTCGAAGGGCTGTTCGACGATATCGGTCGTGGCCTTCAGAATGCGGCGCGCGGCGTCGGCCAATTTGCGCAGCGCGCCGCGCCCGTTGTGATGCGCGCCCTACCGAGCGTGGCCACAGGTGCCGCCAGCGGTGCGGCATTCGGTCCCTGGGGTGCCTTGATCGGTGCTGGCGCGGGTCTTGCGGGCGGGTTGTTGTCGCAATCGTCGAACCGCACCGCGCGGCAAGTCGGTGGTGCCATTCACGGCGCTGGAAGTCTGGTTTCGTCCATTCGCGGTGGAGGCGCCGGCGGCGCGGCAGGTTCGCTTGCATCGATCGCGTCCGGTGCCCTTGGCGGCACAGCACGCGGGCAACGCGCCCTGGGCGGAATGCAGGCAGCCAGGAGCAGCGGCGGCGGCGCGGCAAATATGCTGGCCGGTCTGCTGGCGCGGCCTGAACTGACGCAGTCGCTGCTGTCGTCGCTCTTGGGTGCCGCAGGTCGCCCGAACGTATCGGTCGGCGGGCAGCAGGTGCCGGTCAGCCAGATGCTGTCCGCGCTGAGCAATGTCGCGGGACGCGCTGCGCACGAAGCTGCTGAAGCGGAAGGCGCTGGCGAGGCGACGCCGGAATATGCCGAGTTGGCAGCAGAAGCTTTCGGGATCGATCCGGAGGACGCGGAAGGCCGCACCGACGCTCTGTTGACCCTGTTGGCGTTGACGCCTTCGATCTGGATGAACAGACCTGCACCGGTCAACGTGCAGATCAGCCCAGCCGATCCATATTTCCCCGCCGGTGAAGCGACGTGGGACGAATATGACGAGGATTTCGGCGCAGAAGATTGGGACAGCGAGGACTGGGACAGCGAAGACTGGGACAGTGCCGAGTTCGACGAAAGCGACGAAGTCTGGGAAGCCGAGCATGTTTGAAGCCGCCGCCCTCAACCCTGGTGGAATGGCGCCCGATCCTGCGCAATTGATGCAGGAAATGGCGGCGGGCGACCCGCGCATGGCAATGCTGATGCAGTTGATGCAGGCGCAACGCGGGGAGCCGTCGAATGATGACAGCATCCCGGATGATCGGGACAATCTGATCGCGGAGCTGAGCGAGCGGCTCGACGCTTCCGAAGCGCGGTTGACCAAGATGACCCGCATCGCGCGGCAGCTGCACGAAGCCGGACGGGTTGCGTCACTAAGACTGAGCCGTCTGGCCGCCGCGCTGGGAGCGTGTGGAATTTGTTGGGGCGAAGATCCGACCTGCCTGGGCTGTCGAGGCCGCGGTCGACCCGGAATGATGCGCCCCGATCCCGAAATGCGTGCCGAACTTTTCGGAACGCAGTCACCGGTGCGCGATGCCAGCAAGCATTGCCACTAAATGTTTCAAAGGTTGAATGCAGGAGAAAGTAGATGATGGAAACAGCATTTGAGGCCGATTTCGAAGGCCTTTTCGAAAGCGATTTTGAGTTCGATGAATTCGATGAAGGTGAGAGCGACGAGCGCGTCCTGCGCAGACGGCCAGGCGGCGCGTTCCGCCCGTCTCTTCGGTTGCCCCCGCGCGGGAACGCCACCGTCCAACCGCCTAAGTCGGGCTTTGCCACAAAAGCGGAACTCGATGCGACCGCAAAGCGGCTCGATGGCCGGATCGCAACCAATGCGACCGCGATCAAGACACTGGATGGCCGCACCAGGGCTGCCGAACGCGAGGTCGGAAGCATCAGCACGGCGCTGAAAAAGGAAATCGCGATCCGCAAGAAGGAAACGACCGATCTGAAGAAGGGCCTCGACGAGTCGCGGCAGATTGCCATGATCATGCCGCTTCTGGGCGGCGGGGACGACAAATTCTCGAAGATGCTGCCGGTTCTTCTTTACGGCGGGATGCTGGGTGGCTCCGGCACGGCCGGCGGAAGCGGCGACAATAATATGATGATGACCATGATGATGGTCATGGCCTTGAGCGACTGATCCGGATCCAATTTTGAAGGAGGCATGTCATGCCAAGTCAGAATGTTATGAGCCTTGCCGTCGGGCGGTTTGCCGGCAAGCAGGCGGGTGTGCCGCCTGAAAACATCGGCAGGTTAAGCATCATATCCTATTTCGTGGGCAATCCGGTATTGGCGATTGTTGCCGCCAGATCGATGGCTCCAAAGGATGGTGTGAAGCCAGAGCCTGCAGCAAGCGCAGTCGATGAAGCCAAGGCTGCCGTTGACGCTGCCAAGGTGGCCGCCGCTGCGGCCGGTGCTTCCGAAGCCAATGCCAAGGCGTCGGCCGATGCTGCCAAAGCATCTGCTGATGAAGCTAAGGCGGCGGCCGCAAAAGCGTCGGGCGGCACGACCAAGAGCTGAGCCAGGACCGGGGAGAGCATGCGATGGACCCCGGGCTGCTCGAACTGATCGCTGCGGGAAGGCCGGATGATGAGGTGTCTGTCATCGTCCGGCTCCAGCCCGGGCAGGCGCCCCCATCCCAATTGCGCCTTGTTGCGCATTTTGGCGATGTCGCCACCGGTCGCGCATTGCGCGGAACGCTGGCGGCAATTCACGCCCACCCGGCGGTCGCCAGTCTGAAGGCACCAAGGGTTTATGCGGGCGAGGCGGCAGTTCCGTTTTCCGACCGTCCCCCACCCGTCGATCCGGGGCTGAGCGAAGCCGATCCCAACCCGGTAGAAAGCGATATTAGGCGTCCTGCGACGCTTGCCGAAACCGGACGCGGAACCGTAGTCGCCGTTATCGACTGGGGCGTCGATTTTGCGCATCCCGATTTCCGCGATGCCAAGGGTCGCACCCGGTTGCGGGCGATCTGGGACCAGCGGGCGCAGGGACGACCATCGCCTTATGGCTATGGCCGCATTCATTCGCGCGCGGCCATCAACCGCGCGCTGGAGCAAGCCGACCCTTTTTCAGCGCTCGACTATGTTCCCTCCACTTCTCCGGCACCATCGCATGGGACCCATGTTCTGGGTATCGCTGCGGGTAACGGACGGGCAGGCGGACCAGCGGGGATTGCTCCGGAGGCCGACCTGCTCTTTGTCCATCTCGGCCCCGGTCTAGGTGATCTTGGCAATTCCATCGATCTTCTCGAAGCGATCGATTTCATCATCCGCAGTGTAGGCGACCGGCCCGTTGCGATCAATATGAGCATAGGACGTCATGCCGGGCCGCATGATGGGACGCTGCTGATCGAACGGGCCATCGACTGGCTGATTGTAAACCGCCCCGGCACCGTTGTCGTGCAGAGCACCGGCAATTACTATTCGCGTAATGTGCATATGGAAGGTCGCCTGCGCGAGGCACGGACCGCCAAACTGCCCTTCAACCTGCCGCGAAGCGACACGCATGCGGCAACTGTCGAACTCTGGTACAAGGGCGCGGACCGTTTTGTCGCCCGGGCGATCGGTCCCGATGGTTCGACCATATCCGCCGAACCCGGCACCAGTGCACCGTTGCTGGACGCGCAAGGGCAGGAGCTGGCGCGGCTTTATCATCGGTTGAACGATCCCAATAATGGCGACAATTTGATAGCCCTTGTCCTGCGATCGATGGCTCCGGCCGGGGACTGGTCGCTGGAAATCAGCGGGACCGATGTCGTCGACGGTCGCTGGCATGCCTGGATCGAGCGCAATGCAGCGTGCCCGAAATGTCAGGCGATGTTTCAGCCCAACCGGGCGTCGCGCAAGACCACCACCGGCAGCATCTGCAACGCGATGCGCACAATTGCCGTCGGTGCCTATGACGGCCATGATCCGGACAAGCCGTTGGCGCTTTTTTCCAGCGTCGGGCCTACGCGCGACGGCAGGCAAAAGCCGTTAATGGCCGCGCCGGGCGTGCGGATTTTGTCGGTTCGCTCAAGGCTGTCGGCCAACGATCGGGCGGGATATGTGCGAATGAGCGGCACCAGCATGGCCGCACCTCATGTCACCGGCACAGTTGCGCTGATGCTGGAGGCGGCGGGCGCACATCCGGTGGCTGCGCTTCGGCGGGCGCTTTTTTCCACGCTCGATGCACCACCGGCCCGCACCACCTCACGACATGCGGAGCGTTGGGGTTACGGCATCCTCAATATCGAAGCCGCTGTGGTCGCCGCCCGGCGGCTTCGCGACGGACATCATCCAGTCGCCATCCCGCTCGAACATGCGAGCGGTGACGAGGCGACACTCACCACCGAACAGCAGGAGACAATGGTCATGGAACGGGAAATGGAAGCGGCAAGGGCGCTGGATTTCGCGCTGGAGTCCGAATATTTCTACACACCGGAAACAGGGGTAGAGCCGTCGGTCAACCCGGCACCCGCCGCAGCGGCCCCTGCCGCACCTGTGGCAACGGAGCCGCCCGCAGCGACTCCCCCGGAGCCCGCTGTAGCGGTAACGCCACCGCAACCGGAACCGGAACCGGTGCCAGAGCCAACACCTGCATGGCCCGATCCGGTCGCGGAACCTCAGCCGACGTCGCCGGCGACAGGCGCGCCGCCGCTGCCAGACCCTAAGACGCTGATCAACATGGCAATCAATCCGCAAACACCGTCGACGCAGGTCATCGGTTGGCCTGGAACGCGGCTGGCGGTGCCCTTGATTGCGGGGGACATCATCCTGCGCGGACGGCACAGGCATCGCGGCCGGGCTGCTATGGTAAAGCGCCCGCGCGTTCTCCCGCGTCAGGCAGTGCGCAGCAGACGGGGTAGCGCCAAGGAGGCTGGTTTCTATGCCGAAACCATAAGCGAGGCGGGTTTCGAACGCATCGCCGGACCCGACGGGCTGCTCCTGCCCGACATCACCATCATCCGTTCGGCGGAGGCCGTGAGGTCGGACAACAGTAACGTCTATCCGATCGCTCCAGTCGTGGGTCGGCCAACCATAAGGGTCGGATCGACCGGGCCAGCTGTCATGGATGCGCAAGCCCGCTTGAACGCGGTGCATGCGATATGGACAGGGTCGGGTCGACCGCGCCTCGATCGCTGTCCGCTGAATGTCGATGGCGCTTTCGGGCGGGCCACGCACCTTGCCACCCTGTCTTTCCAGCACAATGTATTTCCGGCCGAACCATCGCAGCACGACGGCGTCATTGGCCCCCGTACATGGACGGCATTGATAGCCGCGAGCAATATTGCGCCACCGCCTATTGCGCCCGTCACGCCGATAGTTCCAGCAGTGGAGGCAGCGGAAACAATCACGCCCGCACAAATCGCTACGAACCTCGCCGCCATCACGATAACCACCACCAGCGTCGATTTGGGGCTGAAACCCAATGCAGTGGATTTCAATGCGATTGCCTATGCCAATACCCCGTCCAAACGCACAATATTCCGCCAGCTTGCTGTTGCGCGCAATGGAGAGGCGACCGCAGAGGAACGGCTTGCTGCGCTTAGGGCCACCGTACCGGCCGGAACCACGCCCAGTGCACGCACGCGCCAGCGCATAGCCGCCGCCGAAGCAGCAGTCGCACGCAACCATGCGGCGGTCGAGCGGGCATCGACGGCTATTCGCACATGGCTCCAAACCAACGGCCATGCCCATAACCGGCGCTTGCGTGAAATCGCACGGCAGCGGCGGACGGCCGACCGAGCACTTGCCCGTGCCCGCCGTGGGCGCGACCAGACCGCGATCCAGCAGGCCGAGCAGCGGGTGGCAGCGCTTGAGGCGGCGCGAACGACTGCGCGCGCCGAGGTCGACCGGCTGATTGCCGCGTTCGTGCCCTTGGTCCCGATTACGCAAAACCGGCATGTGCTTCAGGTCGATGGCGAAACCATAAGATTGCATGACAATGTCATCGCCTATGCGACCATCGATGCCAGGGGTTTCGAAGGAAAAGGCGAAAATGACAGCCGCGCCCTCGTCACCACAAGGTTAGGGCAGTTCGCAACCGGCGACCATTTGCGCATATTGTCGATCATCTCTCATCATGAAGGGACATTTTCAAACGTCAACACATGGGACCGGGCGATTGTCACTTGGGGCTTTATCCAGTGGACATTTGGCGAGGGCGGTGACGGTTCGCTGGTGGCGCTGCTGGCGGAAATCAAGCGCCGCGAGCCGCAGCTCTTTGAAAATCGCATGGAGCGTTACGGCCTTGATGTCACTTCGACGGGCGCGCGGCTGACGCGCGCCGATGGCACGGTGCTGAACGGCGGCCCTGCGGCGCTGGCGATGCAAACCGACGCCAGGCTTATCGCTGTACTCTCGCGGCTTGGCGTCGAGCAGGTCGTCCAGCAAATCCAGATCGAGCATGCGATCGCGACAAAGATAACTGCGTTGCGCGCCCGTCGCGTGACCGGCCATCCCGTCACAATCGGCGATGTGGTCAGTTCGGCCTATGGCGTGGGCGTCATGACCGATCGACATGTTGGCAGCGGCGTCGGGCGGGTCACGCAGACGGTCAAAGTCGCACTCGACCAGTTTGTGCAGGGCAATGCGGGCGCCGACCTCACGCAGGAAGTCTGGAAAGCGCGCGCCGAACGGGCGGTGGTGGCGGCTCTTGCGGCGATCGATCCGCACCGCGCCTCTGCCTTTGCCAGCTTTTCAAATGCCCGGGGATCCTTCGCACCCTGATTTTCCGCAATCCATTCAGGAGTTGATGTCATGTACCGTTTTGCCGAAGACTTGACCGAGCAGATGCAACCGCGAAGCGAGCTTCTCGCTCGTGCGCTTGATCCGGGCGATCCCGGCGTAGGGGTTGCGGCATGGCCGGGACGGAGGGTTGCGGACCGTTTGCACGCGGGCGACATTGTCGTGCGCCAGCCGCTGTCCGGTCCTGCGCGAACCTTCATCCTGACCGGCGATATTGCGCAAAATGGAGAGGCTGAAGCCGAAGCGATCGATGTCGGTGCGGCGGCGTTCGGCGCTCCGGCTAACATTCGGCTGCGGTTATATGGTCCGGACAGGATATTGCGTGACGATCTAACGGTGTTGCGTGTTGGCGCATCTGAACAGGTCTTTGCCGAAACGCCGCCACTCCCGCCACCCGTTACATCGAGGCCGACAATCCGTCAGGGTTCGCGCGGTCCGGCTGTTATCGAAGCGCAGCAGCGGCTGAACCGCATCGACAGCAATCGGGCAGCCAGGATGCAGAGCCGCATCGATCGCTGCCCGTTGACCGTCGACGGAATTTTCGGGCCCAATACCCGCGGTGCAACGGTTTCATTCCAGCGTCTTGCCTTTCCCGGCCAAGCAAATGAATGGGACGGTATTATCGGGCCTAAAACCTGGGCACAACTCGACGCGTGGAGCTATGAACAGCCCATCGATCCGCCGGTCCCTGTGCCTCCGCCCCCACCCAACATCATCCCCGTCGTCGACCGACCGCTCGACCCGCCACGCTGGGGACCGATTTTGCAGCCTTTCCTGTCGCCGCATGCAAAGCTTCGAACCGGCAATGCTGTGCGCACCCTTATCGATGGGCGCTCCACTTTCGAGCAAATGGAAGTCGATATTCGCGCGGCCAATGGCAAGAAGGATTATATCTATCTGCTCGGTTGGGACATGACTGCTGATTTCGATATGGTGCCCAAAGACCCGAGCAACGGGATCTATCCCAACGCCTGCCCGATTTCGGACAAGCAGACAGGGCAGGGACGCAACATCATCAACCTGTTGCAGCGTGCGTCTGACAATGATGTCCAGGTGCGAGTCATGCTATGGGCCAAACCCCCGCTCGAAGGCCAGATTGCCGTGACGCGGATCAATCTGATGAAAAACGGCGCAGCGATCCGGGACGATGAAACAGCCAACAAGACGCCTGCATCGACCAAAAGGCTGTGGGCCGCGCTGGTCGCTGCGCGCGTTGCGCCCGAACTGATCCCGATCATTCTCGCGGCCGTCCGCCCCGATCTGATCCGGATGACCGGGGCGCACCATCAGAAGGTGCTGATCGTCAAACGCGGCGAAACGCTGGTCGCCTATTGCGGTGGTGTCGATATCAACGCCAACCGCCTTTATGAAATAAAGACCGGCGATCCGCAGCACGACACGCATTGCCGCATTGTCGGACCCTCTGCATGGGATCTGCTCGACACCTTCGTCAAGCGGTGGAACCACCATCCCAAAGGCGCAGAAATAGAGGCAGACCCTGCCCGCAAAATTGAGCCCCTGCGCGGGGCGAGCGAGCCCGTGCCTGGTCCGGTCACAAGGCCTGCTCCATTCGACATGCTGACCAGGGGCACCTCATCAGTGATCATCGCGCGCACGTTCAATCCCGTGCACAATCCCGGCACTTTCAAGCCGGAGCGCGACATCCAGCGCTTGCTGCTCGTCGCGATAGCAGCCGCCAACAGGTTCATCTACATCGAGGATCAATATCTGTTCGATTATCCCGACCCGAAGCACCCGCGCAATCGCGACATGGCAACGGCGCTGAATGCCGCGATCCCCCGGCTTCAGCATGTCACCATATTGATACCGGGCAACAAGATGAGCGTGCCGTTCGTTGCGGGTCATTACAGACGGAATTTTATCGAGACGATGCTGAGCGGTCTGTCGGCAGCCGACATTGCAAAGGTCGGGGTATTCCAGCTGTCGCATAGCCAGAGCGAACCGAGCTTCGGCTGCCACGACTATGTTCACTCGAAATGCTGGGTTTTCGATGACGAGCTGGCCGTCATCGGCTCGGCCAACTGCAACCGGCGGGGATATCTGCACGACAGCGAGGTCAATGCCTTCATTTTCTCCGACCCCGTTGCCGACCCGAATATCATCACCGCATCGGCCTTTCGCGAGCAGTCGGAACAGGTCGCCGGCGCACCGTCGAGCATCGCGCAAGCGTTCAGGATGCTACTATGGAAAGAACATCTTCAAACCTCGACGTCGTCGGTATTTGATGGCGTCAGCAGTGCGGCGCTATGGCGCAGATCGTCGAGGCCAGCAGGTGCACGCGTCATCGACTTCGACCCCAACGTCACCGAATCGAGCTTGCAAAATGCGCAGGCCGAGGCGCTTCGCGACTTTGTCGACCCGGTCCCATAAATTGATTTATAGTCAATAACAGGAGATTGAGCCGATTGGAAAGCCGGAAAGCCTGCACATAGAGAATCTTTATTGACGAATATTACAATAAATATTATCCGTCCCCCAACGGCGCACAAAGCGTCAGACCGGGAGGATGAGCAATGAAATATCCGTCACTATCGAAAATCCTGACCTGTTCGGTCGCTGCGCTGGCGATAGCGACCGCCAGCGGCGCGCGGGCGCAGAATGAGGCGCCTGATGATGCCGACGGGGACAATGACGAAATCGTCGTCACCGCGCAAAAGCGTGAGCAGAATTTACAGGATGTGCCGATCGCGATAACCGCATTGACCGGCGATGCGTTGGACGATGCGAAGATCGAGGATGGCAAGGATCTGCAGTTCAACGCCCCCAATGTAACGCTGGCTGCCAACAGGAATATCACGATACGCGGCGTGGGATCGTCGTCCTTCGGTGGCACCGGAGACACCAATATCGGCGTTCTGGTGAACGGCGTTTTCCTGCAATCGGGCAGCTCGTTCGGCGAGTTTTTCGACATGGAGCGCATCGAGATATTGCGCGGGCCGCAGGGAACATTGTTCGGTCGCAACACGACCGGTGGCGTCATTCACTATATCACCAAGCGGCCAACGCGCGATTTTGAGGGCCATGTCGAGGTTCAGCTCGAATCGTTTCGCGGCGTGCGCATGAACGCGGCCGTGAACATTCCCATCGCGGACGGCATCTATCAGCGCTTCGCTGCCAACTATATCAAGCGCGACGGCTATACCAAAAACCTGTTCGACGACACGCGAATCGATGGTCGCGACCAGTATAGCCTCCGTTCCACGACCCGGCTTGAACCGACCGACAGCACAACCGTCGACTTGACGCTTATCTATTTTTCCGAGGACAGCGACCGTCAGGAAGCCGCAAAGTCGCTGTGCACGCCCAACCCTGCTTTTGGCTGCGGACCCGACTCGGTGTCCACTGCATTTCCGACCAATAATTTCCTGATCGATTCGATCTTCCTGCCCGGCGTGGTGCGTGCGGGGACATTTGCCCCAAATCCTTCGGACCTTCGGACTGTGAACATCGATGTCCGTCCGTGGCGCAAGGCAGAGGATTTTCTGGCCGCGCTCGAAATCAATCAGGATATAGGCAATATGACGTTGACCTCGGTGACCGGCTATCGCAACGGCGACAACAGCAGCGAGCGCGATTTCGATCAGGGCTACCGCCCCAATGCCTTCAATCCAGGCACATTCGGAACGCGGGTCGTCCCGAATGATGGTCGCGGCAATGGTGTTCTCACCTATTTGCTGTCAGGCAAACCGGTAACGACGACCGACTATCGAACCTCGCAGACCGGTAACGGTTCGGCAAAGCAGTTCAGTCAGGAAGTGCGGCTGGCATCCGATTTCGACGGCGCATTCAACTTCCTCGCCGGTGGCTATTACATGAACGCCGAAGGCAGCGGCTTTGTCGCCACCTGGGTGCCCGCCAACACCCTGAACGGATCGATCGCGATCGGCGATACGCGTCTGGGCAAGGTCAAGTCGCTTGCGGCATTCGGCGAGGTCTATGTTGACATCACGCCCGAGCTGAACGTCATCGGCGGCTTGCGCTATTCCGAGGACAAAAAGCGGATCGTTACCACCAGTGGCACCTTTGTCACACCGCCGCCCTTCATCGGCGACGCGACCTTTGACAAGGTAACCGGACGGGCCGTCATCAACTGGAATCCGGCAAATGACCTGACCGAGGATACCAACATCTATCTGTCCTTTTCGCGCGGCTTCAAATCGGGCGGCTTTAATCCCGGCAATGTCGGAGTCCCCACCTTTGATTCCGAAACCATCGACGCCATTGAGTTTGGGCACAAAAACATACTGCTCGACGGCCGACTGCGCCTGAACATGGCGCTGTTCAATTATGACTACAAAAATCTGATCGTCGGCAACATCGTCGGCACGCTTGCAACCAATGTGAATATTCCGAAATCGCGCGTGCGCGGCTTCGAACTCGAAATGCAGGTGGAGCCGGTCGAAGGCCTACGCTTCGAAAGCGCGCTCGGCCTGCTTGATGCAGAAATCCGCAGCAGCTTCCGATCGTCCGATCCCACGCGGGGAGGTGCGTTTTTTGATATCCAAGGCAACCAATTGCCGAATGCGCCAAAGCGCACCCTGAAACTGGCCGCCGAATATACGGCGCAGGCAGGGAATGACTGGACAGTGCGTCCGCGGCTCGATTTCTACTCCCAAAGCGGATTTTACTCGCGCGAGTTCAATCTGGGCGCCGACCGGGTCGATAGCTGGAAACAGTTCGACGCATCGGTCAGGATTGAAAATCAGGAAAAGGACCTGAGTCTCACGCTGTTCGTCAAGAACTTGCTGAATGACGACGACATTACATTCCTGGAGGCCAATTCCAATCTGGTCGGCAGCTTCCGCAGCGCCTTCCTTCTGGACCCCCGCATATTCGGTGCCTCGTTCCGCGTCGGATTCTAATACGTCGTGGCAGACAAGATTATCTGTCTGCCATTCTCTCCTCACCGACGGAGTCGCTACTGGCTCCGTCGGCCTTTTGTGAGAGACTTTGTTTTTTCGCAGAACAATGTTAGCCCGGCATAACAACGGGATGGGAACAACATGAGCAGAAAGATCTTCGACTTGTCCGGCCATGTTGCCGTCGTTACCGGCGGCAATGCGGGCCTTGGGCTGGCAATGGCAAAAGGGCTGGTCAAGGCGGGCGCGAAGGTAGCAATCTGGGGTCGCAATGCTGAAAAAAACGCGGCTGCCTTGGCCGAACTGGTCGCGTTGGGCGGAGACGCCGCTGCTTTTGCCTGTGACGTGACCGACGACGCGAACAGCGAAAGGGCCTTCGCCGACACGCTCGCCCATTTTAACAGCATCGACAGCTTTTTTGCCAATGCCGGCGGCTCCGGGGTGCGCGGGCCGTTTCACCAACTGTCACGCGCCGACTGGCTGTCGACAAACGACCTGAATGTGCAAAGCGTGATCACCTCGTTTCAGCTAGCGATTCGTCATTGGCTGGAGATGAAAAAGCCCGGCAGCCTTGTTGTCACTTCATCGATTGCCGGGATGATCGGCATCCCTATGGCGTCCGGCTACTCGACCACCAAGGCGGCGGTCGCAGGGCTCGTTCGCGGACTGGCCATCGAATATGGCCGGGCGGGGATCCGCGCCAACGCCATCCTTCCCGGCTTCATCGAAACCGAAATGTCGCTCGATACGCCCAAGGCCTTTCAGGACGGCGCCCGGCGTCGCGCGGCCTCAGGCGAGATCGGACAGCTGGAGGATATGGAGGGCATTGCCGTCTACTTGGCGGCGAAGGAGAGCCGGTTCATGACGGGCCAATGCCTTGTGCTCGACGGCGGACACACGATTTTCCCGCTTTAGCCACCGACCTCATCATCCTGAACTTGTTCCAAGATGATGAACCACCGCTTGTTATCCTGAAACAAGTTCAGGATGACGAAGAGGGGTTTCAGCCCCGCTTCAGCGGCTGTTTGCGGGCAACATATTCGGTTTTCAGATTGAGAAATGTCGCGATAATCATCGTCACTGTGATATCCTCGACCGTTTTCAAATCCATTTTGTGACGCAATAAATAGGAACCCGCCGACGCGGGAAGCCCGAAGGAAATATCGGTCGCGGCGCGCGCGATGTCACGCGGCAGTTCGAAATGCGCGATGACGATATCGGTCAGATAATCGACCGCCAGGTCCCGGCTATATTCGGTGGCGTCGTGGATTTTGGTGACGCTGGGTTCGCTTTGCAGGCGTTCGATGATCAGCCCGCGCTCATGATAATATTTGAGATAGACATGCGTGACCGACCGAACCAGATCCTCGAAGGTCCCGGCATGTTCGGCGGCTTCTGCCTGCATTCGCCGCAGATGCTTCATTTCGCGTTGATAGAGTTCGCGCAACAATTCGGTGAGGTTGGGAAAATAGGCATAGACCAGGGATTTGCTAACGCTGGCTTCCCTTCCGATTTGCTCGATACTCAACGTTGCGACACCCTCCCGCGCAACGATGTCGGCGGTATGGTCCAGTATTAGCTCCCGCCGTTTTTCAGGACTGTAGCGGCGTCTTTCCTTGGGTGCTGCCGTCGGCATGCCGACTTCGCTAGCATATTTTTCGGCTTTTGGAACAAGTGTTAAGCGGCGCGTCATTGCCGCATGGTGCGCCCTGCAACCGATTCCGATACATTTGCTGTCACATTCTGCTGCACCGAAAACAGATTGCCTTCCGGGTCATAGCCATATTGCACGTTCCAGCCGCCTAATTTCACAGGCTTGCCAACAAGTGCGATACCCGCTTTCTTCAGACGTGCCTGTTCGGCGTTCAGGTTGGCAACCTCCAGCGAAAACGCACTATATCCGATTTCATCGAGCATCTTGCGGCCGGTCGGTTTTGGCGTTTTCGGGCGCACATATTCCCAAACCTCAAGCTCCATATTACCGATATTGAACCAGCCGCCCTTGATCGACAGATTGTCGATACCGGCGACGTCATCGAGGCGCGGCCGGTTTTCCTGCTCGATAGTCCGATGCGCCTTGTGGCCCAGCAGCTTCGCGTAAAAGCCCAGCATCATGTCCCGGTCATGCACGGTATTGGCGATATGCGTGATCCAGCTCGCCTCGTTCCGTTTGGGCGCGTCGAGCGATTCATTCTCGATCATGATGCCGTCGGGATCGCGGCCATAGGCATAGCGCACGCCATAACCGCCGATGTCGACGCCGTCGGGCTTGCCGAACCGAGAGATAATCTCAAGTCCCGCCGCCATGAACCGCAATATGGCCGGGTCTTTGGATGGGGATTGGAAACAGATATGCGTATAACCGGGTCCGATGACCGGGCGGGCATTTGGCGCGGCGGGCTTGCCGGGCTCAAAATCCATCAGCTGGATGAAGCCCGTCGGCATTTCGACAAGCGCTACATCGACAGTTTTATGTCGTTTGCCAAGGATCGATTTGGGAAAGGCTGAACCGTTGACCTTGTACCGTTTTACGACTTTGTAAGTTACGGCCTTTGAATAGAAAGCGACTGTGGCGTCGATGTCGGACACGGTGATCGCTGCATGATGCATACCCAGATGCGGGCGGCCCTCCAGCGATTGTGCAATGCCTCCGCCCTGCGCAGCCGCTAACTGTGGAGTAGGCGTCAATCCAACGGCGATGATCGCCGCAAGTGCGTGTTTCATGGTTTTTTCCCATTTTGCTTGGGGCCGAACACCAGCAAAACATTGCCCGGTATCTGGCCGAATTTGTCATAGCCCGAATTGACGATCAGCAATCCGCCCGCGACCACCGGTCCGGCGGAGTCTATTGCACCACCATAGCCTTTGACGCCGTTGATGGTCGGCCAGTCGCGGCGCGTATCGGTGGTCCACAATATGCTGCCGTCCCTGCTGGAGTAGGCCCGCAATATGCCGTTCAACGCGCCCGCAAAAATCACCCCGTCGGTCAGCGTGACGCTAGCCGAGAGTGCGGTGCGGCATTCGTGCTTCGCTTCCTTGCAAACAAAGGGTTCGATCTTGCTCCACATGGGCTGGCCGGAGACCACATCGAACGCGTGCATGCCCTGACGCGGCGGCCCGACTGCGCTTTTATTGCCGGGCGTGTCGGCGATCCCGACGTAAAGCGCACTTCCATTGGTCGCCATGCCCCAGTGGACGCCGCCATTGAAGCCACCCATCCCGGCGCGCTGCTGCCACAAAAGCTGTCCGCCATTTTCGGGATCCAGCGCGTAGATCATTCCCGATTTTTGCCCTGCAAGAATGATATCGCGTCCGTCTGCGGCCTTTGCCAATATCGGCGGTGCACCGAAATCGAGGTCTGGACCGTCTTCCTTGGGGCAATTGATATTATTGTTATGCGACGCCCGGCCGCACGAGGCGTTCCAGGCGTCGCCCTGCAGCATCTGCTGCACCCACCGCACGCGCCCGGTGCCAAGTTCGAGCGCGATGATGGAATCGCTCATGTCATTGGCCGGTGTCGAATAATTTTCGCCAGTGCCGATATAGAGCAATCCGCGTTTTGCATCGACCGTTGGCGATGACCAGACGGGCGCGCCGGATGGCCCGAAATTCATGGCCCCATTCTTGTTCCTGGTTGTCTCTTTCGGCTCTGCGGTGGTGTGCATCCGCCAAAGCTTGCGACCGTCTTTTGCGTCGAGCGCGGTTACGCCGCCCCGGAAGGTGCAGCAGCCATAGTCGCCATCCATGGCGCTGACGACTTCGGTCGATGACATCGGCACATAGAGCCTGCCATCATGCAGGGTCGGCGACCCGGTGATCGTACCTGCCGGATGATCCCTGACAGATTTCTTCCAGACCAGTTCGCCGGTTGCCGCCTCCACGGCGTACATGTTCGCGTTGAAGTCGCCGAAATACAGACTGCCGTCCTCGCCCAGCGTCGGTGCGCTGCGGACTTCGCTCTCTGCGTCGAACGTCCACCAGACGCAGCCGCTTTGCGTATCGAGCGCGTAGACCCGTCCGTCCTGGCTGCCTGTAAATATCGCTTCTTCGGTCACGGCAGGCTGCGACCGCGCGCGGGCCGCGTTGGGGAAGCCGAACGCCCATTTCAGTTCCAGATTTGCGACATTGGCCGGTGTCAAGCCTCCGACCGAAGCAGGCTGATAGCGGCGGTTCTCGATTCCGTTGCCCCAGCGGTTCCATTGTGGTTTGCCGAGTGACAGCCTGCCTTCGCACATTTGCCCTGCAACCCGCCCGGCCTTCGCACCCAAATGCGCGGAAATAAGCTGGCGGTCTTCGGGCGACAGCGCCTTGCCCTGTTCGCGCATCAATCCGGTTTCGAGAGCTGCCAATATTGCCGCAGGGGTTCGGGTTTCCAAAGCGTCGCGGGTTGGCGCGCCGGTATCGCCACTGCTGTGACAGGCTGCGCAATTTTCTTCGAAAAGTGTTTCGGCGCGTTTGCGGTCCGCGTCAGATAGCCCTTTTTCAGATGCCGAGCAGCCCGCGAGCGCTGCAATTGCTAAGGCCATCCATAAAGCCCGCAGGTGGTTGCCCATCCGATCAATCCTCTCCATGTTTCTGGAATAGCTTTTATTGACGGTTATTACAATAGAGGATAGTGCAGCTCAATGCCAAGACCCATAGTCTTTCTCGCGCTGCTGCTGCTCGCATTGCCGTCATGGGCCAAGACCAGCCCCGTGCCCGATCCGGCGGTGACCTACGCCAATGCGGCCAAATCGGGCACAAGCGGATATCGCGAGGGGTATTTTGGCAAGGGCGACGACCGCCTTCATTATGTCGAAACCGGCAAAGGCCCGCTGGTCATCCTGTATCATGGGTTCCCGTCCTTCTGGTATAGCTGGTTCGACCAGATGGAGGCGCTGAAGGCCAGTTATCGCGTCGTAGCGGTTGATGGGCTTGGTGCCGGTCTGTCGGCCAAGCCGGTCGATCTGGAACCCTATCGCGTCGAAAGGCTGGTGGCGCAGATCGACGCGCTGGCGCGCCATTTGAATGGACGCAAACGCTTTACCCTGATCGGTCATGACTGGGGTGCGGCGCTGGCCTATGCCTATGCGCAGGGCTATCCCGACCGGCTGCATGCCGTCGTCGGCATGAGCGCACCACCATATAACCAGTTTCTCGATCTGGTGCGGTCCAATGCCGAACAGCAGAAACGGTCCGTATATATGCAGATTTTTCGCACCGTTACCTTGGACGCCATTAAAGAAAGACAATTGACCGAACAGATCTGGCAACAATCCTATGGCGCGCTGATTGCGCGCGGTGATTTGACGGCGGAGGAAGGCGCTCTGTTTCGTACCGCCTTATCCGACCCGCTTGCCATCAACGGCGGCATGAACTGGTACCGCGCTAACATGCTACCCATCAGCGATATAGTGCCCGACATCTATTGGCCGTCTCAAAACGCCCGCATCAAGGTGCCCGCTCTGCTGATATGGGGGGAGGCCGACAGGACCTTCGTTGCCGACTTCATCGACAATTTTCCCGGCTATGCGCCCAAGGCGGAGATTGTTCGGCTGCCCGGGGTCAACCACTGGACACCGATGGAGCAGCCCCAGCAATCCAATGATGCCATTGCCGCATTTCTCAAAAGGCATGTCCGGAAGCGATAGGGTGATCTTTACCGCCGCGGAGTATATTTGATGTTCGCAATTCCCTTGACCTGAACTGGCAGGAAAAGCCCCTGTCCCGTCGGCGTCACAAGGCCATGACTGACGTCGGTGATCTGCGCCGCCAGCGTGAAGTCGCCCTCGCGTCGTGTGGCAATTGCCTTGGTCGCTGCAGCAATTACCTTGTCATAATCCTTCTTGAAATCCTGTGTGAGCGCTTTGCTGATTTCCGCCAACACTTCGTCATCGGCGAACAGCGAAAATAGCAGGTTGACCGCCTCCCGGTCGGTACGCCCCGCAATCTTCAGGTCGCGCACCTTCACGATCTGCGAATTGGGCTCATTATAGGGTGTAGCGGTCAGCCATATCTCGCCATTGGTCCCTTCAAGCGGACTGCGCACGACGTCGGCATTCGCGTTGATGCCAACCGCCAGTTTGCCGCCCTCGGTCGCGTAGACTGTGACCTTCCCGAACTTGACATTGACCGGCCCGATACCCTGCAGCGAAATGCCCTTGGCCGCCAGCCTGACGAGCGCACGCTGGATGACCGGCTCAAGCTGCGCATAGTCCGCCAATACAGGTATGTAAAAGTTGAGCCCGCGTTCACCGCCGATTTTGGCGGGTGGGGGAAGCGGCGCCTTGTCGGGATTGGGAGGACGATCGCCGATGAATGTTTCGGTAACGGCATGCGCAGCCAACGTCATTTCGAGCTGGCGCCCGCTTATGCGGTATCCGCCAAATCCCAGGTCTTTGGGAGTGAGACGCATCCATGCGGGCGGGTTTTCGCGGTTGAGGAGGATGGAGGTAAAGCCCTCATCCCATGCCGCATTCACCAGAGACTTGGTGTGTACGCGTGAAATTTCGCGCGACAGATCACGCTCAAGTCCTGCAATTACGCCTTTCAGCTTGGCGTCCGCCTTGCTTGCAAACTTTATGCGCTGGCCGAGAAAATTGATGCCCGGCGGCTCACGCCACGCATAATCGATATCGACTTTGGCCACGGGTGCCCAAGCCTGATTGACGCTCAACCGAACGGTTGCCCGAACAGTGGCAGAACCGGTGGCTGTCTCTTTCTTGATGACACCTCCGACATCACGCGCGCTAACGACCGCGGTTACCGGCATTGTAAGGTACAATGCATCGCGACGGCCCGATATGCCGATGCGCCCGCGCGTGACCTGCCCGACGACCCGGCATGCGACGTCCGGCGTCACTTTGGCCCGCTTGAACCCGATCTTGCAGGGGACATTTTTGCAGGCATCGCCCTTGCACTTGCGGACATGCTTTGCGCACACAGACAAGCGCTGTGCCGGCACGCATTTCCGTTCAAATTGATCGATGCTCCAAAGCCGTTTCGGTGTCGCTTCATTCAGCCGCGCTTCGATCATGCCGATATCGACCGACAAAGGCACGATGATGGTCGACGCAGGCTTGGGCAGTTCGAGCGCGCTTTCGATGCGGGGCGGTGCCGGGTTGCCGGTTTCCTTGCTGCATCCAGTCAGCAAGAGCCAGGTCACGATCATTATCGTCGCAATCTCGACTCGCATCGGCCTCTGCTCCCGGGACAGCTACATCGCAATATTGCTGCTAATCTTTTGGGGCAGGTTTGTCGACGGTTGCGACACTTGGTCGCCAGAGTTAAGCTGCGGACATGAAAGACTGTTCCCAATGTGTTGTTCGCAACCGCGCGGTCTGCGCCGGGCTTCAACCTGATGAGCTTGAGGCCTTGGGCCGATTGGGTCGAAAGCAGAAAGTGCTGAAGGGGCAAACCATCCTTTGGGAAGGCGAAGATGCTCTGGTGGTGGCCAATGTTATTGAGGGGGTACTGAAGATGTCGATGGGCATCGCCGATGGCCGCGAACAGATTGTCGGCATCCTGTTTCCATCGGACTTTATCGGTCGCCCCTTTGGCCGGCAAAGTCCTTACAGTGTAACCGCATTGACCGATGCGGAGTTATGCATTTTTTCGCGTACCACATTCGACAGTTTTTCCCGCCAGCATCCCGAGCTGGAACATAAGTTGCTCCGCCGGACCCTCGACGAACTCGACAAATCGCGCGAATGGATGCTGCTGCTGGGCAAGAAGACCGCGACCGAACGCATCGCGACACTGCTGCTGGAGTTATCGGCCAGAATGGGCGAAATCGGCTGCTCGGCGGCGCAGCTCGATCTGGATCGTTTCGAACTTCCGCTCGATCGTCAGCAAATGGGCGATCTGCTTGGCTTGACGATCGAAACCGTCAGCCGGCAACTGTCCCGGCTGAAAGCGACCGGGGTCATAGATTTGCCCGATCGCCGCATGGTCGCCATCCAGGATCGATCGCGTCTGCAGGATCTTGCTGCCGCGGCCTGATCTCCCGGTTCGCTTCAGTCACTCCGGAGGGCGTTGCCGTCCAAGGCTGCCTTCAACCTGATGATAGAGCCATTGCCTCGAGCCGATATCGGCGAAACTGTGCGACGCGGTATCGAATGACGACAAGCCGACCATGCGGTTGGTCCGCACCTCTTCAAACAGATTGCCACTCCAGGCATCCATGAATGCCAGCGCGGTTGTGTCTTTGGCCGCGATCAGGATATCGGTCGGTATCGAAATGAGCGAGAGCGCATTTGCGAGTTGTACCGCCAGCGATGAGGGGTTTTCCCTCTTTGCGGCTTTTGCAAGGCCCCCTGCCAGCTTTCGTAAATCTATCTTCCCGCCGAGCAGATCCAGAAAGCTGCGTGGATTTTTGATCCTTGCCCAATAGCGCACACGGATCGCGGCGGCGCTCGGAGGCGTGGGCGCATCTTCATGTCCTGCGGTTTCCAACGTCCACGGGTTGGCGAGGATCAAGGCGTCAATCGCCGTAGCCGAATGAAACAGCGCCAGAGCGGTTGCGGCATCGCAATTGCCGAGGGCGACCAGTCGTTCGACATGTGGCGCCTCACGCCTGAATGCCTCGACAGCCGCACCGATATCGGCGGCGCTGCCTTCGAACCCCTGATTTTCGCCTTCACTGTCCCCCACGCCGCGACGGTCGTAACGGAAGACCGGAAAACCCTTTCCGGCCAAGTAGGCCGCCATTGCCGCCTGCCCCGAATAGGCACCGCTGCGGATTTCATTACCGCCGGTGACAATCAAAAGCCCGGTCGTCGCCGCGCCGTTGTCGAGCGAGCCTGCAAGCCGGTGCCCGGCACAGTCGAATATTATCATCCTCCGCACGCGGCGCTCCATGCATCAAGCGATGCAGCCATCGCTACCGACATTGCAGGGTTGTCCGAAGGCTCGGCCCGTAGCCAGAGCGCGGACCCTTCGACATCGGACAGGGAAACTTCGCGCAGGTCGGGTACGGGCACCGGCACAGCCCTGTCCAAAGAGTCTAGCATGGCGTGGCCTAGCAGATATCCCGAAAGCTCCAGCGGGGATGCCTGTGCCTCGGTCATCAATTGCTCGGCAGTGGTCGTGCGGCCAGCCTCCTTGTCGGCTGCAATCCTTGTGCGCAACATCGTTTTCAATAACGAACTGCCCTTGACCGGCGCCAGTCGCCAGTGCGGCAGATGGATCATGTTGTCGACAAGGCCACCACCGCGCACCGATGCGACATGCGTCACATTCAATTCGCGCGCGGCCGCCGCCATGGCGTCACGCCAGCGTTCGATTGTCAGGGCCGCGATATCGGCGCGGCTCTCGTTGCAACCGGGTATATCGACCAAAACGCTGCCAATGTTGCGTTTGGCAAGACCGCGCATTGCCTCGACCAGCATATGGCGGGCGCGGTTCATCTCATCGAACAAGGGCGGGATGATCAGGATATTCCGGCTTGCCGCCACATCGCCGAAGCTCAGGCAAAATTCCTGCTGCCCGCCATATGTGTAAGTCAGATAGGCAGGCGAGGGGATCAATTGCCAGCCTTGGCCCGTGCGAATGCCACCAGGCTGCCAAAGGTTGCGAACAATTCGCCGTCGACATCATCGTCGTCAATAACGATGTCGAGCCGGTCTTCCATTTCGGTCAATAGGCTCGCCACCGCCATCGAATCGAGTTCGGGCAAAGCGCCGAACAATTCGGTATCCGCATCCATCGCCGCAACCTGCGCCTCTGAAAGCCCCAATATGTCGGACAGGACGGCGCGGATGGTGTGTTCAACTGTGTCGGTCATTGCTGCTTTCCGGTTAGGCGGCGTTGCGGCGCATCTGCCGCAAAGATGCGCGCACAATCAAGGGCCAATTGGCAATATGATTGGGCCAGAAGAGGTCTAGGCGATAACGCGGGCGGACGCTTTCCATCCAGTCGCGCTTGTAACTGTCGCTGCCCGTGCCAAAGTCTATCTCTTCGACATGGTCGATGTCGATCGCATGCTGGAACATCGCCGCAGACAGCAGCGTCCCAGGCGAAAATTCCAGATGACGCTCATCATGCGCCAGCTTGTGGATAAGCGCGATGCCGTTCTCGACCGTCCAGAACTGCGCCGCGACCGGCTGCCCGTCGATGTAAGCGAGGCCGAGTCGTAACGTGCCCGCCATGCTCTCCGCCATCGCCAGTTGTTTCAGGAAATCCGGGCTGCCCTCACTCGGTTTCCAGCTACGCGCATAAACCCTTTCATAATCGCGCCAGTTCGCGTCGGAAAAGGCTGTCTCGATCCGCGTTGACACCACACCCTTTTTGCCCTTGCGTTTGACCGTGTTTTTCAGCTGTCCAGGGCGGCTTTCCCAATATTGGTCAAATGATCGGCCGCCGAGTTTCAGATGATGATTCTCGTCGCATTCGGTCATTTCCACGATCCAACCCGACGCTTCGAATGCCGCAGCAAGCTGGCCAGCGGAGCCGTCCTCGTCAGGCACCGGTGCCAGGGTCAGGCGGCGCGTACGCCGATGCGCCGTCGCCGCCAGCCGCCGGAGCAACGACAGCCGCGTAACCTCATCATAGGCATCCCCGAAAATCGGCCGCCATGTGAAATTATACCAGTTGGCAAGGGCCCCATATTGCCGACCGGCCAACTGCATCAACGGCATCCACGCTTCAGCCTCGTCCTCCTGCGCGCGCAACAGCAAAGGCTGGCGGTCGCGCAGCGCCATGCGATGCAGTTGGTCGAGCCATTCCAGCCGGTCGAACAGGCAGGGTTGGCGATCGCGGTCGAGCACGCCGCGCGCGGCGGCTTGCGCGGTGAGGAAATTATCGTGATATTCACCTTTTACCGGCAGATAATCAGGGTTAGGGTCGGCTGGATGCAGCATCGAGGTTTGAAGCGCTTTCGTTCAGTGCTAGGCGGCGGGCCGCAGCAATATGTCGATATTTCAAGGTTCGCCAACGACGCAATGGACGAAAGCGGTCAAATCCGGAGGACGTCAAAATAGCTTCGATCTCGAAACAAAATGCACTTGCAGGCAGAATTACTGCCTGGCTGCGTGCATTTTGCTCCGATATCTTTGCCATTTTGACGCCTCGATGCTGCATCCAGCCGACCCTAACCCTCGCCCCTGACATGCCCTAATCCCTTGAAGTAATGCCCTAATGCCGACCGACTTGCCAGTGTTTCCGCTCGACCACCTGCCCATGTTCGGGGAGGCTTCTGCGCCCGCGCTCATCATTCGCGACGAGGTTATTAGCTATGAGGAGTTAAATCTCCGTATCGGTCGGCTGGCGAGCTGGCTGGCGGGGCATAGGCTTGCTGCGGGCGACCGTGTAGCCACTTGGCTCGGCAAAGGCGAAGTCGCCTGCCTGATGCCGCTAGCAGCGGTCCGCGCCAGGCTGGTGCATGTGCCGGTCAATCCGTTGCTCAAGGCGGCGCAGGTCGCGCATATCATGGCGGATAGCGGTGCGCAGTTGCTGATTACCAATGCGGGGCGGGCTGGGACTTTGGGCTCGGGCCTTTCCGGGGGTTACTGTGTGGTGGATGAGAAGGCCATTTTGGCGGTCATGGATGATGAAGCGGCACAGATCCTCAATCCCCTCCCGGCCACCACCGACCCCGACACCCTCGCTGCCATACTCTACACCAGCGGCTCCACCGGCCGGCCCAAGGGCGTGATGCTCTCCCACGCCAATCTTGCTCTGGGCGCAGTCAGTGTGGCGCAATATCTGGAACTCGCGCCCGACGACAAAACCCTCGCGGTCCTGCCTTTGAGTTTCGATTATGGCCAGAACCAGCTGCTGAGCACATGGCGTGCGGGCGGCTGTGTCGTACCGCTCGATTATCTGGCTCCGCGCGATGTCATCAAGGCCTGCGCGAAATATGGCATCACCACACTCGCCGCCGTCCCGCCTCTGTGGGTGCAACTGGCTGAGCAGGAATGGCCCCGCGAAGCGACAATAAGCATGCGCCGCCTGACCAATTCGGGCGGAGCGCTGACGCCGAGTCTGGTCAAAATGCTGCGCAGCATTTTTGGTGCGCGGACCGACATCTACGCGATGTATGGCCTTACCGAAGCCTTCCGCTCGACCTACCTCAACCCCGCGCTGATCGACGCCAATCCGACCAGCATGGGACGTGGCATTCCCTTTGCCGAGATCATGGTGGTTGCCCCTGACGGTACCGAAGCCGCGCCCGACCAGCCCGGCGAACTTGTGCATGCGGGGCCATTGGTGGCCAAGGGTTATTGGCAGGACGAGGCGCGCACCGCCGAACGCTTCAAACCCGCGCCAGCCTTCTCGAAATATGGCGGCCTAGCCGTGTGGTCCGGCGACACCGTGCGCCGCGACGCCGACGGCCTGCTCTATTTCGTCGGCCGCGACGATGCGATGATCAAGACCAGCGGCAACCGCGTCAGCCCCACCGAAATCGAAGAGGCCGCTGTCGAAAGCGGGCTGGTTGCAGAAGCCTGTGCGCTGGGGCGCAAGGATGAGCGATTAGGCGCAGCAATCGTCCTGTTCGTGCGCGGAAGCGGCGATGACCAAGGCCTGAAGGCGCATCTGAAGGCAACACTGCCCAACTTCATGCAACCCGCCGAAGTGGTGTGGCTGGAGGCATTTCCGAAGAGTGCAAATGGTAAACTCGATAGAAACCTGTTGGCGGCTAGGCTGGCCGAATGAAGGCAACCGGACCCATTCCCGCTGGCTACAAAGCCATTGATGGCGAACTCGCAATTGGCGGGGTGACGGCATCTGTGCTGGTCGACCAAGCAGGTGATACGCCGTTATTTGTCTATTCGACCGACCATCTGCGCCAGCGTGTCGCCGATTTGCGCGCTGCAATGCCGACGCGTCTGGCGATCCATTATGCGATGAAGGGCAATCCGTTTCCGCCGGTGCTGGCGCTGATGAATGGGCTTGTCGATGGCTTCGATGTCGCATCGGGCGGTGAGCTCGAGCTGGCGCTGGCAGCAGGGGTCGATGCGCGCCGGATCAGCTTTGCCGGACCCGGCAAGCGGGATCGGGAACTCGAACGCGCCATTTCGCTGGGTGTGACGCTGAACAGCGAGAGCGAGAACGAGGTTGAGCGCGCCATCGTTATAGCCGCCAGACTAGGCATCACACCCCGCCTTGCGGTGCGGGTCAACCCGAGTTTCGACCTGAAGGGTTCGGGCATGAAGATGGGCGGCGGGGCAAAGCAATTTGGCGTCGATGCAGAGCGCGTTCCAGCTCTGGTCGAGCGCATCATAGGTTCAGGCGCCGACTGGCGAGGTTTTCACATCTATGCAGGGTCGCAGGCGCTTTCTGCCGACGCGATCATCGCCATGCAGGCACAGACCCTGAGTTTGGTCGCCGAGCTGACCGAAGCCATTGGTGTGGCGCCGCCGCACGTCAATCTGGGTGGTGGCTTTGGCATTCCCTATTTTCCGGGGGACGAACCGCTGGACATCGGAGCCGTCGGTGCGGCGCTGGGCGAGGCTTTCGATGCGCTTCCTGCCGCCCTGACCGACACCCATTTCTGCATTGAGCTGGGCCGCTATCTCGTCGGAGAGGCAGGTGTCTATCTTACCCGCATCGTCGACCGCAAAATCAGCCACGGCGAGGTTTTCCTGATAACCGACGGCGGCCTGCACCATCAGCTTGCCGCAAGCGGCAATTTTGGCACCGTCATCCGCCGCAATTATCCGGTGGCGATCGCGACCAAGTTCGATGCAACGCTGCAGGAAGTAGCATCGGTGGTCGGCTGCTTGTGTACGCCGCTGGATAAGCTGTCGGATCAGGCCCATCTGCCGCGCGCTGAGGTCGGCGATCTGGTCGCGATATTCTGTGCCGGAGCCTATGGTGCGAGCGCCAGCCCAGCCAATTTTCTGGGGCAGGGGCCTGCAAGGGAAATGCTGGTTTAACCCCCGAAATCAACCCTTGCCGTTATCGGCCGGACCACCGATCAGCACGAAACGCCGGTCGCAATAACCGCAATCGACATAGCCTTTTTCATCGATCTGCAGAAAAACCCGCGGATGACCCAAAGCCGCCGGAATATCGCCGCTGCCATCGCAGGCTATGCGGGCTTCGCGGACACGGATGGTTTCAGGTTCATATTTGGTCATGGCGCGCGCTTAGCAAAGCCCCGGGCGGCCTGCAACGGCTCAGAAATAGTTGAGCGTGATCGACCAGCTACCCGAATAGGTTCCCGGGGCCTGATTTGCACCGACCTCCAACGTCGCCCCCACCGGAAAGCGGAAAATCCCGTTGGCCGCGGCGATGCGAAAACGGAGCGGCGTCGTTGTCAAAACGGCTGTAGGTGTGCTTCCGACGACAAAGGTTCGTACCCGTATCCGCGTACCCGGGCCGGTGATGAAAATGCTGTTGGACCCCAGCGAAATATCGACGCGCTGGTTGAAAGTGCCCTGCCCGGCAAAGCTCGCGGGGCTGTGTCCGCCGCCAACCAAAACGATGCCGTTGGTGGCGGTGCGAACGCCCGTCGGGGCCATCGTGACCGTGCCAGCGACCGCGGCCGGTATCAGCGTTCCAAAGTCCAGATCGTCATCGATAACGAAAGATAATGGCTGAACGAGCGTGATTTCGGCGTTGCCGCTTTCAACTTCGGCTTTGGCTGGCGCAGCTTCAACAGCCGCTATGGCGATGAGCGCAACCACCCCTCGCTTCAAATAATGTCCGTAAGCCGCCCCGCGCATGTAACCTTGGTTATACCGGATTGGTTAACAACCCTTTATGCGTGCAGGGAACTACAGATAATCCAGCGTTGCGTTGAATGTGCCGGAATAAAAACCTGCGGGCTGGTTTGCCCCAACATTAAGCCGACCGCCAACATTGAACCAGAAAATGCCGTTCAACGGCAATATGCGATAATTTGGGCTGGCGCCGATTTGCAGTAATGTTCCTTGTGGATCGATAGTTACATTGGTGACGGTCATCGAAGGACCCGGTCCGGTAAGCACGATCGGGGTCGGTGTAATCCGGATTCGAACACGTTGCAGGACTGTGCCCATTCCGGCAAAACGGCCGGCCTGCTGACCGTTGCCAATAAGGACAATCCCGCCTGTCGCTGTCCGCGTACCCGACGCGGAAAGTGTTACGGTTCCTGCTACATTCCCCGGAATGATTGTGCCGAACTCCATGTCCTCGACCTGGATGAAGGACAGCGGGGTCACCACCGCGACCTGCGTATCGCCGGTCGTGGTCTGGGCATGAGCAATCGACGGCACAATCATCGCCGCAGCCAGCCCCCAGCCAAATCTGGCGATCCATTGAGATATTGCCCCACGCATTTGACTTTGCCTAGCCCGGCGGCTGATAAAGAATGGCGACTGGATTAGGTTAATGGCGAAGGCCTTTCCATTAACATTTTGCCGCACAAGGATGAATTGCGCCCCCGCCCGCGCTTCGCTATCGCCGACACATGGCCGAACAAGCGATCTCCATTCACAACCTCTCGAAGCAATATGCAGGCGGAAAGCAGGCCCTGGACGATGTCAGTTTTGACGTTGCGCAAGGTTCGATATTCGGGCTGCTCGGACCGAATGGGGCGGGCAAGTCGACGTTGATCAACATATTGGCCGGCCTGGTCATGAAAACATCGGGTTCCGCCAGCATCTGGGGCTTCGACATCGATGCCAATCCCCGCAATGCAAAGGCATCCATCGGCATCGTCCCGCAGGAAATCATGTTCGATCCCTTCTTCACGCCGAAGGAAGCGCTGGAATTGCAGGCGGGGCTCTATGGCGTGCCAAAGGCGAAGCGCAAGACGATGGAGCTGTTGAAGGCTGTGCGGCTGGAAGACAAGGCCGACGCTTATTCGCGGACATTGTCGGGTGGCATGAAGCGGCGGTTGCTGGTGGCCAAGGCAATGGTTCATTCGCCGCCGGTCATTGTCCTTGATGAGCCAACGGCGGGGGTGGATATCGAACTGCGGCAACAGCTATGGGATTATGTGGTCGAGCTCAACCGGCAGGGGGTGACCGTCGTGCTGACCACACATTATCTGGAAGAGGCCGAACAGCTTTGCGACCGCATTGCGATCATCAATCACGGTAAGCTTATCGCCAACAAACCGACGCGCGAGCTGGTCGGCATGGCGCGCGAAAAGGCGGTTGTCCTGACGCTCGACCGCGACGTGACCGAAGCACCGGTGCACGCGGCCTTCGAAAAATCCGAACTGGTCGCCGACCGCACAGTCGAGATTACCTATAACAAGGACAGGATGAACGCAGGCGAAGTACTGACCGCGATGCAGGGGCTGGGGCTTGGTATCGTGGACGTAACCACCAAAGAAGCCGATTTGGAAGATGTATTCCTCCGGTTGACGAGCAATCCCTAGATGGAAGTCGACGTCCTCATCATCGGTTCCGGTGCTGCGGGGCTGACGGCGGCGCTGCAGCTTGCGCAGAAATACAAGGTCGCGGTACTTGCCAAGGGTTCTCTCTCCGACGGCGCTACCGCTTGGGCGCAGGGCGGGATCGCGGCAGTTTTGGAGCCCGGCGACACCTTTCAAAGTCACATCGAGGACACGATGATTGCCGGTGCCGGTTTGAACAATCGTGCGACGGTCGAGTTTGTGGTCGAGAATGCGCCCGAAGCTATCGAGCGGTTGGCCAAACTCGGCGTTCCCTTCAATCTTGACGGAAGCGACTGGCATCTGACGCGGGAGGGCGGGCACAGCCATCGCCGGATCGTTCATGTCGACGATGCGACGGGCTGGGCGGTGCAACAGGCGCTTGAGGCGGCGGCGAAGGCAAGTACCAACATCACGCTGGTGCCGGACATGGTTGCGATCGACCTGATCATGGGGCGTCATCAGGAACGCTTTTCGACTTCGGGCCGCATCCATGGCGTTTACGCGCTCAATCGTAATACGGGCAAGGTCGAAACCTTTTGCGCGCGTGCAACGATCTTGGCAAGCGGTGGGGCAGGGCGAACCTATCTCTATTCCACGGCACCGCGCGGCGCGACCGGAGACGGGATTGCAATGGCCTGGCGCGCCGGATGCCGCATCTCGAACATGGAATTCATGCAGTTCCACCCGACGTGTCTGTATAATCTCGAGGTCAAGAACTTCCTGATTACCGAGGCGGTGCGGGGTGAGGGAGGCATCCTGAAAAATCCGAAGACCGGGCATCGTTACATGCCCGATTATGACGAACGCGCCGAGCTCGCCCCCCGCGATATAGTGGCGCGCGCCAATGATGCCGAAATCAAGCGCGATGGCTTGGACTATGTGCATCTCGACATCAGTCACAAGCCGGCTGAATTCGTAAAAGAGCATTTTCCCAATATTTATGAGAAGCTTATCGGCCTCGGCATCGATATCACCAAGGAGCCGATCCCTGTCGTGCCCGCACAACATTATACCTGTGGAGGTGTGCTGGTTGATCTTGACGGGCGCACCGATGCGCCGGGCTTATATGCGGCGGGTGAGGTAACACAGAGCGGCCTGCATGGCGCCAACCGCCTTGCATCCAACTCCCTGCTCGAATGTTTCGTTTTCGGCGATGCCTGCGCCCGGCATATCGATGCGAATTGGGATCGTTTGCCGCCACCGCCCGCCATCCGCCCTTGGGACGAAAGCCGCGTGACCGACAGCGACGAAGAGGTGGTGATCGCCCAATGCTGGCGCGAGATTCGGCAGTTCATGTGGAATTTCGTCGGTATCGTGCGCACGACCAAACGGTTGGAACGGGCAAAGCACCGGATCGACTTGCTCCGCCGCGAGGTCGAGGATTATTACAGCCACTTTCGCGTGACGCCCGACTTGATCGAACTGCGCAACCTTGTCGAGGTCGCCGACCTCATCATTCGCTCTGCGTTGTCGCGGCACGAGAGTCGCGGGCTTCACTACACGCTGGATTATCCGGAACTGGCGAAGGACGCGGTCGACACCATCTTGGCGCCGTGATCTCCCAGGGTCAGGACCCTAACGAACCGCTGCCGCAATCACGGCGATAGCCAACCCCCAGCCGAGGATCAGCACCGGAAGGATCAGCACCTGACCGGTCGCGTCCTTCGCGGACATATTGCCGGTAAACGTGTCGATGCCGGACCGGCTGAAATCAGCCCAGGGTAAAGCCGTGCTATCATGGCCTGGTTTCATCCGCACCCACATGGCCGGAACGCCGAAGGCCATGACGATATAGATGACGAAAATCGCCATCGGGATCATCAGTCCGCGATCCTGAAACGCAACTGCCATCACCCCAAGAAAGGCGAAATACAGCCCCACGGTTAAAGCATGCAGAACCGGCGGCAGGTCGAAACTGCGCTTCACCCTGACTTCGAACGGCGTCGCCTTTTTGGTGACCTGTACATCTGCAAATGTTTGAGCGGTATAATGGATACTCATCAGCCTTCTCCTTTCGGATAAGCCTGCATTATCCGGGTCAATGATCCGCTGCTTTGATCTCGATCAAAATGACATGCATGCCCGCAAAAAATTCTTTCCCCCGCGCACAAGCTTGATGCATGGACGAAAAGAATATCCATCAAGGAGAGAGCATTATGGCCGGAAACAAACATTTGCTTGCGGGCTTGCAGCAATTTTGGCGGGTTTCCGCGATATTGCCGCTTGCCGCTCTCGCGGCGCCTTCCCCGGCAACAACACCCGAAGAAACCGCGCGCGAGGTGCTCTCGAAAACGCCGGTCATCGATGGCCATAACGACACACCGCACCAGATTGCCGAACTGTTCGGGCGCGATTTTGCAAAATTCGATCTGACGGGTCTGCCGCCCGAAGCGCTCAGAAAAACCCATACCGATATTCCCACCGCGCGAGCCGGATTTCTGGGCGGACAATATTGGTCGGTCTATGTCGAGGCCGACCTCCCCAAGCATGAGGCAGTGACACGGACGATCCAGCAAATCGATGTCGTTCGGCAAATGATCGCGCGCTATCCCGAGAGTTTCGCTTATGCTTCGACTGCTGCGGAGGTCGAGGCGGCGATGAAAAGCGGCAAGATTGCCTCGCTCATCGGCATGGAGGGCGGCCATTCGATTGGCAGTTCGCTCGAAATCTTGCGTCAGACTTACGCGCTTGGTGCGCGTTATATGACGATTACGCACAGCCTGACGACCGACTGGGCCGACAGCGCGACCGATGCGCCCAAGCATGACGGTCTGTCACCATTCGGGTTCGAAGTTATTGCCGAAATGAACCGGCTGGGGATGATCGTCGATCTCAGTCATGTGTCCGAGGCAACGATGCACGACGTGCTCGACCAGACAAAAGCGCCAGTGCTGTTTACGCATAGCAATTCCCGCGCGGTGACGCCGCATCCGCGCAACGTGCCCGATTCCGTCCTGAAACGCCTTCCGCAAAATGGCGGTGTGGTGATGGTGACTTTCGTCCCTGGCTTTACCTCAGCGGAGCGTCGGCAGTGGGAGTATCAGAAGGCCGCGATTGCAGGTAAAGCGAAGCTGGAATTCACGGGTAATCCAGAGGGCGAAAAGGCAGCAGTCGACGCATGGATCGCCGGCAATCCGCAGCCCAAGGCAACGCTGGCGCAGGTGGCCGACCATATCGATCATATCCGCAAAATCGCCGGGATCGATCATGTGGGGATTGGCGGCGATTTCGGCGGCGTCGACGAGCTGCCCATCGGACTGGAAAACGTCTCCACCTACCCCGCGCTTTTCGCTGAACTGGTCCGGCGCGGCTATTCGAAAGCCGACCTTGCAAAAATTGCCCAAGGCAATGCGCTGCGAGTCATGCGCGGAGTGGAGAGAGTGGCGCGACAGTGATCTCACACGAAGACGCGAACGCACGAAGAAAAGAACGCGCGTCGCGTGTGACATATGGCTCACCATAATCATTCCGCCATAATAGGGCGCGCCGAAATTAACTCACCAAATCGCTGTAATTCAAAATGTCCGTCATTCCCGCCTTCGCGGGAATGACGGAGAATGTTGTATTGAAGAAGGTAGCGAGAATCTCAGCAGACGCTAAACTTCTTTGTGTCCTCGCGTCTTTGCGAGATAAAAGTTATTCAAATCCCTCAGCCAAAAACCGTTCTGCAATGGCGGCATGCAGGGCGGCACCGCGGGCCATGACGCTGTCGTCGAGGACCATGCGGTTGGAATGAAGACCGCAGCATGACCGCCAGTCATCACCTTCATGGCTCGCGCCCAGAAAGAACATCGCGCCGGGAACTTTTTCGAGGACATAGGCGAAATCCTCTGCGCCCATGATTGGGGTGTCGAGCGTGATCCAGCTTTCGTCGCCGAAGACATCTTCCACGACCTGCTGCCCGAAGCGCACGGCGCGCCCGTCGCAGACGGTGACTGGGAAGCCCGCTTCAATATGGACCTCCGCCGTGCAGCCGTGCGCCGCCGCAATACCGGGGGCAAGGCGGTGAAGTTCCTCTGCCACCTTCGCGCGCTGGGTGGCCGAAAGCGTGCGAATCGTTCCCAGCATTTCCGCGGTTTCAGGGATGATGTTGTTGGTCGTGCCAGCCGCTATTTTGGCAATAGTGACAACCGCAGGGTTGAACACCGAAATCTTGCGCGTCACCATTGACTGGATCGCCGAGACAATCTCGCATGCCACCGGGATCGGATCGATCGTATCATGGGGCATCGAGGCGTGGCCACCCGCGCCTTTTACTGTGATGCTCAGCACATCGGACGATGCCAGCAATGGCCCGACGCGTCCGGTAAATATGCCGCGCGGCGCATTCGGCATGATATGAAGCGCAAAGGCGGCGTCGGGCAATGGGTCGATCAGTCCGTCATCCAGCATGAACCGTGCACCATGATGGCCTTCCTCACCCGGCTGAAACATGAACTGGACAGTTCCGGCCAGTTGCTCTCGCCTGGCACACAGCATTTTGGCTGCACCCACCAGCATTGCGACATGCGTGTCATGGCCGCAGGCGTGCATCGCGCCTTGCGTGGTTGAGCTATAGTCGAGCCCGGTGTCCTCGTTGAGCGGCAACGCATCCATGTCACCGCGCAGCAATACGGTGCGCCCGTTCGACGGCCCTTTAAGCGTCGCAATCAGTCCGGTGGTCGACGGCCCCTCGCGAAACTCCAAAGGCAAGCCGTCGAGCGCGGCCTTTATCTTGGCCAAAGTCTTGGGGTTCTGAAGGCCAAGCTCGGGCTCACGGTGGATGTCACGTCGAAGCGCGACAAGATCGCGAAGGATGCTTTCAGCATCGTTACGCCATTTGCCAAAAGGGCGATAGATACTCGTCATAATTTCGGCTCATTTATCCACTTTACCATAAGAAATCTTAGCTTGACATAATAACTGGAATGTCGCAATTTTTTTTGGGATGGTTTTTAAGGAGAAGATGATGATTAGTGAACTCAGTCTTGACGAAATAGGCCATGTTTGTGGCGGGACTACTCAAGTATTTAATGGTCCCAATGGGACTATTTATATTAGGGATAATGGCGATGGAACAGTTACAACTCAGGTCCAAAGAAGTGACGGTTCCTGGACGCAGCCAATTACCGGACCAAGAGTAATTGCGTGAAATATAGAGGGATGCAGATTTTTCTGCATCCCTTCTAAGGGTTAATCAATCCCGATCGCTGTGTATTGGGTAGGCCCGCCACGGCGCTTAACGCCAAGTAGTATGTTACTGCGGCCTAATGTTCGCGCCTGCTTGATAGCTTGAGCCAAGCTAGCAACGGTTTCTATTTTCTGATAGTTGGCAGAAACTATAATGTCGGCGCGTTGCAGGCCATTTTGCGCTGCGGACCCCTGTCCTGCAACGTCAACGATTAAGCCGCGGGTTTCAGGCGGTAACCCTAAACGACGAGCGATACTCTCATTTAAAGGCAATGCACTAATACCGATTGCATCTCTGATTAGCTTCGCCTCGGCATCGTTCGTTTCTCCGTCAAAATCCTTTTGCTCGTCAGGATTGAAATTGCTTTGTGCAATCTGCTCTTCAGAAGGCCGCTCACCAACTATAGCATTTAATTTTAGCGGCTTTCCTTCTCGAAGTATTTCTATAGAAATACGCGCCTTGGGCTTGGTGTTTGCAACTATATAAGATAAAGTTTGTTCGGGAGTAATATCTTTTTCATTTATCTTTAGTACGATATCACCTTCTTTGAGTCCCGATTTATCACCGGCTTGTCCAGCAACGACTGAAATAATTTCTTCACCTCGATTTTTTGGTATCCCAATAGAATCCGCTAACCGCTCGTTTACTGGTCGAATACTGACACCGAGATATCCCCGCTCCGGACGAACGCCCTTCTTGAGCGACTCCACAACCGGCACGGCTTCTTCGGCTGGAATGGCGAAGCCGACGCCAATATTTGCCCCGACAGGCGAGATCAGGCGATTGTTGATCCCGATCACTTCGCCTTTGAGGTTGAACAAAGGTCCGCCGGAATTGCCGGGGTTGATTGCGGTGTCGGTCTGGATGAAGCGGTCATAGGCACCGCCTGCACCGATATTGCGCTGCAAAGCGGAGATAATCCCTGCGGTTACTGTGTTGCCGAGACCAAGCGGATTGCCGATGGCTATAACCCAGTCACCCACCCGGCTTTTCTTCGAATCCGCCATAGCAACGAAAGGCAGGTTGTTGGCGCGAATTTTCAGAAGCGCGATATCCGAAGACGGATCGCGACCGACGATTTCGGCCTGATATTCCTTGCCGTCGAACAGGGTGACAGTCACCCTGTCCACTGCTTCGCCAGCGGGCCCGCCCGCGACAACGTGGTTGTTGGTGACGATGTAGCCGTCGGATGAAATCAGGAAGCCCGAGCCGCCGCTCTGCTGATCCTGGGTCACCGGGCGACGCTCGCCGGTAAACGGGTTGAAGCTTGTTGCGACCTGCACTTTCTGACGGGTTGCAATGTTGACCACGGCTGGCTGTAACTGCGCCGCAAGTTCGGCAAAGCTCGATGGCGCCCCTGCTGGCGCAAGATTGGCCTGAGCGGATACGGGAAGGCCGGTTTGCGCAGTGACGGGCGAACCATTGACCAGTGCAAGGGCACTACCTGTCAGCAAGAGCGCGGTGGTGGCTGCATAAGCGTAACGCACGGATGTCATTCCTCTCGTCTACAAAAAGGGGCAAAATCCCCGAAAATCAGCCATTCGATGACGCGGCAAAGCTTAACGCCGATTGAATGGACGCCGGACCAACCGGCCAATGTCGTTCGTCTTTCGACTAACGACCGTTACGGAATTTTTCCAGATAGGCATTTTGCGGGGATAGGATGATATTGCTTGTCCCTTCGCCATTCTGGAATGTCTGGCGATAGCTTTGCATCGCCCGGTAGAAATCGTAAAATTCGGGGTCTTTTCCATAGCTGATCGCATATATGCGCGCTGCCTCTGCTTCCGCATCGGCGCGGATGATCTGGGCTTCCTTCTGGCCTTCGGCGTCAATCGCTATGGCCTCCTGATTTCGTGCGCTTCGCATGCGGTTATAGGCGGATTGCAATGTTGCAGCGGGCAGGTCGGCGCGTTTAATCCGTACATCGATGACTTCCGCGCCATATTTGCGCGCTTCTAAATTTAGAGCGGTCTGGATGTTTTCCATGACCTCGCCGCGCTCCGCGCTGAGCAGCGTTGCAAATGTGCGTTTGCCCAGCTCGTTGCGCAGGGACGAACCGAGTATGGTGCGAAGCTGTTCGCGCAAGCGATCCTCGGTACGGATGGTGCGGTACATCTGATCCGGTTTTGTCACACGAAAGCGCGCAAAGGCGTCGACCTGAAGCCGCAGCTGGTCGGTGGACAGCACTTCCTGTTGCTCCATCTCGACGCTCAGGACGCGCTTGTCGATCATCTGTATTTGTTCGACAAAGGGGATGCGGAATGTAAGGCCGGCACGGGTCTCCCCGAATTGCTCCCCCTGTCGGTAGGGATTTACCACACGGTCGACCTTGCCGAAGCTGCTGATGATCGCTTGCTGTGTTTCCGGAACAATCGTGACCGAAGAGCCGAGCAGAACGAAGGCGGCAAGGGCGACGCCGCCGATGAAAAAAGGATTTCGGGTCAAAGCCTGGTTCATTGTGCTTTTCCTGTCACCGTTACAGGTTCGTTTTTGGCATTTGCGCGTCGCTGAAATTCGGGGAGCGGCAGGTACGGAGTTACGCCGCCCGATTCGACAATCGTCTTGTCAACCTTCCCAAGCACCTGTTCCATTGTCTCATAATAAAGGCGTGTACGTGTGACTTCGGGTGCTTGACGATATTCTTCGTAAATCTTGTCAAACTCGGCAGTCTCACCGATGGCAAGTTCGCTAACGCGGCTGGCATAGGCCCGGGCATCGTTGAGGTAGCTTTCACGGCGCTGCTGCGCGGCGTTGACTTCGCGAAAGGCATCGTTGACTTCGGCGGGCGGGTCGGATTGGCGAATGGAAATGCTCTGCACCAGAACGCCGGAGCGATATTCATCCAGCACCTGCTGCATCCGCTGCCGCACCTGCATTTCGATTGCGCCGCGACCCGGACCGATCGCCTGTGTCAGATCGAAATTGGCAACCGCTGCGCGCATCGCGCTTTCGGCAACCTCCTTGACCGTGCCGTTGGGGTTGTCGAGCTGGAACAGGTAAAGTTCCGGATCCTTGATCGACCAGCGCACGTCATAGGCCATGTCGATGATGCTCTGATCGCGCGTCAGGACAAGGTTCTCGCTACTTGCCTTTGGCGAACCGACCGAAGTGGTTTGAATCTGTTTGGTGTCGATCTTTTGCAGGCTCTCGATTGGGGCAGGCAAGGTGAACTGGATGCCGGGCTGAACGGTGCGCGCATATTTGCCGAAGAAGGTGACAACGCCCTCCTGCTCGGGTCCGATGCGATGGAAACTTGTCCACACGATCCACAACGCAATCAGCGACCCCACAATCAGCGGCCACCAGCTTTTGCCGTCGGGGCGCGAAGGTAGCCCGCCGAAACCGCCGCCCTTGCCGCCGCCGGTCCGGCGAAGCAGGTCTTCGAGCGAGGGACCGCGCTGACGTCCGCCTTGCGGTGCATTTGCGGGTGTAGGGTCCCATGGATTGACGGGTTCAGGCTTCGAACTCGCATCTGCATCCCCCGCCGATGCTTTGGGCTTGCCCGATTTTCCATTGTCGCCGGATGCAGGAGAATCCCAGGGACCCTTGCCATCCACTGCCGACATTGAAACACCCCGTTCGTCAATTTTTTTGCTCATGCAGCCTTTATAGGAACGGTTTTTCAGAAAAACAGTGTCAATCCCGCAAATCTGATTCTATTCGGGCGTGAATGGCCGACCTTGACGTTTTTTCCGACATTGTTGCACAGGTTGCAGGGACCCGCGCCAGCGGGCTGAAGGCGGGCAGCGACGGCGGCATTTCGCTCATGCTCGACGTATCCGGACTGGGCGCGCCTGAGCGCGAGGAATTGGAAACCAAGATAAAGACCGCTCTTGAAGATGCGGGAGCAAAATCGGTTCGCGTGATGATGACTGCCGAGCGGATCGTGCCGCGACTAATTGCTGTTGCAAGCGGCAAGGGCGGCGTCGGGAAATCCACGCTTTCAACCAATCTTGCTGTCGCCATGGCCCGCGCCGGGCGTGCGGTCGGTTTGGTCGATGCCGACATTTACGGCCCTTCGCAGCCTCGGTTGCTTGGCGTCGAGGGCGTGAAGCCGGTCGCAGAGGGCGAGAAGCTGGTGCCGGTCAAAGGCGCGGCGGATATTCCGTTTCTATCGATGGGTCAGCTGGCGAAACCCGGACAGGCGATTGCGTGGCGCGGGCCGATGGCGGGCAATGCCTTGTCGCAGCTTGTCGATGCGCATTGGGGCAGCGTGCGCGACATCATCGTCGACATGCCGCCGGGCACGGGCGATATCCAATTGTCGATGATCCAGAAGCATAAGCCGGTGGGTGCGGTCATCATCTCGACTCCGCAGGATCTGGCGTTGATGGATGCGGCGCGGGCAATCGGCTTCTTCGATACGGCGAAAGTGCCGATTATCGGGTTGGTCGAAAATATGGCGGGTTATATCTGCCCGCATTGCGGCGAGCTGAGCGAGCCCTTCGGGTCGGGCGGGGCGGAAGCCGCGGCGGCGGAGATGGGGATCGCTTTTCTCGGCCGCATACCTCTGGATATCTCCATTCGCCTCGCCAGCGATGCTGGCGAGCCTCCCGCATTGGGGGATGGCCCCATCGCCTCGGCCTACGCCGCGATTGCGGCACAGATCAGCGACTGGATAGACGCACAGAAAGCCAATGCGGCATGAACGATGTCGCGGCACCAGGCCTGACCCGACGAAAGCTGCTGGTCGGCGGCGGGGTTGGGGTCGGTTTGCTGGTCGCATGGGGACTGTGGCCGCGCAAATACCAACCCAATTTGCGCGCGACCGAGGGAGAGCATCTCTTCGGCCCCTGGCTGAAGATCGCCGAAGACGGGCAGGTTGTGGTCGGGATACCGCAGAGCGAGTCCGGGCAGGGCGTCTACACCGCGCTTGCACAGATCGTTGCAGGTGAGCTGGGGGCGGACTGGCGCTCGGTGGCGGTTCAGCCGGTACCGCCCAGTCCGCTTTTTGCCAATAGCCTGATAGCGCGCGAATGGGCACCGGCCTTTCTGCCCGACGCTGTCGGGCTTGGCACCGACGGCGGGCCTGTTGCCAGCGCGGTGAACGAACTGGCGGCGCGCGACATTTTTGTCGTTACTGGCGGGTCATCGTCGGTCAGGCAGTTCGAACTACCCTGCCGCGAAGCAGGCGCCGCCGCGCGCGTGATGCTCTGCCAGGCAGCGGCAGCACGATGGGACACCGACTGGGAACAGTGCCAGACCGAAAAAGGCTTCGTGACCTTTGGCAAGCGGCGCATTGCCTTTGCCGACCTGGTGGTTGAGGCTGCAGAACTGGACCCGCCTTCGCCGATCCCGTTACAGCCGTCGGCGCGTAACCGTCTGTCAGGGCGTGATGCACCGCGCCTCGACCTGTCGTCCAAGGTCGACGGCAGCGCAAGTTTTGCGGGCGATATCCGCCTGCCCGACATGCTGTTCGCATCGGTGCGGGGCGGGCCGATTGGCGATACCGTGCTGAAATCGGTTAACAGCAAGGCGGCATCGAAAGTGAAGGGCGTCGTCAATATTGTCAAAACCGACAAGTGGATTGCCGCGGTGGCGACCAATTGGTGGGCGGCGAACCAGGCGCTCGATGCGATGGCGCCGGTGTTTTCGACGAAAGGCCGCATGGCCGACAGCGGCCAGATTTCAGCAAGCCTGTCCGATGCGATTGCAAAAGGCCCCGGCAAAAGACTGACGAGCGAGGGCGATGTCGATGCGGCCATGTCGCAGGAAGCATCGACCCGGATTTTCAAGGCGGACTACAGCGTTGCGCCCGCCGTGCATGCGCCGATCGAAACGCGAACCGCGACCGCCCTGTATCGCGATGGTCGCCTCCAATTATGGCTCGCCAGCCAGGCACCGCAGGTCGCGCGCGTCGCCGCCGCCAAGGCCATCGGCATCGACGTGGACCGTGTGGTGCTCTACCCTGTCATCGCGGGCGGCAGCTTCGATCGCAATTTTGACAGCCTGATTGCGGCGCAGGTCGCGGTCATTGCCAAGCAGATTGAACGGCCGGTGCAGCTTGTCTGGTCGCGGCCCGAAGACTTCATCCGCGACCATGTCCGCAGTCCTGCGCTGGCCCGCATGTCGGCCGCCATCGACAGGGACGGACGCGTGGCAGGACTTGCCGTGCGCGTCGCAACCGCCTCGACCATGCGCGAACTTGCCCAGCGGATGGAAGGGGAGAGTATCGAGGATGCCAGGCGCTCTGCGAGTGGAAAATATGACGTTATGGCGCTAGATGGTGCCGTACCGCCTTATGCCATACCCAATCTGACCGTCGATCATTTCCCGGTCGCGCTTCCCATGCCGACGGGGCCGTGGCGCGGGATGGCGCACAGCCATAACTGCTTTTTCATCGAATCCTTTATCGACGAACTCGCGCACAAGGCGGGGATCGAACCTTTGTCCTATCGGATGCAGATGCTGGTCGGGCAAACCCGGCTTGCGCGCTGCCTAACCGGCGTGGCAACCATGGCGAACTGGGACGGCGGTGCGTCGGGCAGCAGCAAGGGCCTTGCGTGCCATTCGCTCCGTGGGAGCCATATCGCTATTGTTGCCAGCGCCCGCACCAGCGAAACCGGCGTCCGCGTCGACCAGATTTCGGCGATGGTCGATTGTGGCAGGCTGATAAACCCCGATCTGGCGCGGCAGCAGATAGAGGGAGGGATCGTGTTCGGCCTTGCGCAGGCCTTGGGCGCGTCCACCGAATATGAAAACGGCCTGCCGACGGCCCGCCGCCTGCGCGACATCGATCTGCCGAAGCTGGCGGATGTTCCCGAGATCAATGTCGAATTTATCCGCAGCGACGAAGCGCCGGGCGGCGTTACGGAAATCGGCGTTCCGGCGGTTGCGCCGGCTGTGGCCAATGCGCTCTTCTCTGCGGCGGGCATCCGCCTGCGTGAACTGCCGCTGCTGTCGAGGGGCCTCTAATGTCCTTGCCGCCCGATCACCCGCCGGTCGCAACACCGCGCGTCGGCGTTTTGCTCGTCAACCTGGGCACGCCCGACGAGCCGACGACGCCCGCGGTCAAGCGCTATCTCAAACAGTTTCTGTCCGACCGGCGTGTGGTCGAAATTCCGCCGCTTGTCTGGCAACCCATATTGCGCGCGATCATTTTGAACACCCGTCCGCAGAAATCCGCCGAAGCCTATGCGAAGGTCTGGACCGAAAAGGGATCTCCGCTCGCCTTTTTTACCGCCGGTCAGACCGACGCATTGGCGGCGCGGATGCGTGACGCGGCGGACGTCCGCTATGCCATGCGCTACGGCAATCCATCGGTGCCGGATCAGCTGGCCGCGATGAAGGCGGCCGGTTGCAACAGGATTCTGATTGCGCCGCTTTATCCGCAATATTCCGGCGCCACGACAGGAACAGTCCACGATGAAGCCTATGTCGCGCTGACAAAAATGCGCTGGCACCCCGCGATCCGCACATTGCCCGCCTATCACGACGACCCGGCCTATATCGGTGCGCTAAAGGTGTCGCTGGAAGGTTCGCTGGCGAAGCTCGACTTCGTCCCCGATGCGCTCGTGATCAGCTTTCACGGCATGCCCGAACGCACGCTGCATCTCGGCGATCCTTATCATTGCCATTGTCAGAAAACCGCGCGGCTGCTGTCTGAAGCGATGGGGCGCGAGCTCATCGTCAGCTTCCAGTCGCGCTTCGGGCGCGCCAAATGGCTGGAGCCTGCGACTGATGATACCATTACGCGACTGGCACGCGAAGGGACGAAGAAGATGGCAATCTTCGCGCCGGGTTTTTCGGTCGATTGCCTCGAAACGCTCGAAGAACTTGCCATGCAGGGACATGAACAGTTCGAAGAAGCGGGCGGGACGCATTTTGCCTATCTGCCCTGTCTCAACGACAGCGATGTCGGCATGGATATGCTGGAGACGCTGGTCAGACGGGAGCTTTCCGGCTGGATTTGAATAGCTATGCGCTAACGCTTACGGCAACTTGCCGTGTGGCTATCGCCCGACTAACCAGTAGTGAAAGCAACAACAAAAGGCAGGAGAGAGTCTATGGCACGCGTGGCGGTGGTAACGGGGGGAACCCGCGGCATCGGCGAGGCGATCAGCCTCAAGCTAAAGGAAAAAGGTCGGACGGTCATCGCCAACTATGGCGGCAATGACGCAGCAGCAAAGGCTTTCTCGGATCGAACCGGTATTGCGGTCGCCAAATGGGACGTTGGCGACCATCAGAGCTGCCTCGATGCCTGCGCGAAAATCGAGGCTGAATATGGCCAGATTGACATCATGGTCAACAATGCCGGGATCACGCGCGATGCGACGATGGTCAAAATGACGTTCGAGCAATGGGACGAGGTGATCCGCGTCGACCTCACCGGATGTTTCAACATGGCAAAAGCGGTCTTCGCCGGTATGCGCGAACGCAAATGGGGTCGCATTGTCAATATCGGTTCGGTCAACGGGCAGGGCGGGCAGATCGGACAGGTCAACTATGCCGCCGCCAAATCGGGTATTCATGGCTTTACCAAATCTTTGGCGATGGAAGGTGCGCGTCATGGCGTGACCGCCAACGCGATTGCTCCAGGCTATATCGCGACCGAAATGCTCTCGACCATCCCCGACAATGTCATGGAAAAAATCGTTGCGCAAATCCCTGTCGGACGGTTGGGGCAGGCCGAGGAAATCGCGCGCGGCGTCGAATTCCTGACCAGCGACAATGCCGGGTTCATCACCGGATCGACGTTGTCGATCAATGGCGGCCAGCATATGTATTGATTATCCGGATGTTCCACAAAAGACTGCGTCACCCCCGCGAAGGCGGGGGCCTATCTCCTGAGGCTACTTCATGCACGCAAACTTTCAACCGGCGGTTTATATCATGGCCAATCGCAAGAATGGTGCGCTGTACACCGGCGTCACTTCCCATCTTGTCAACCGCGTTAGGCAGCATCGTGAAGAGGATTTCAGAGGTCACAGCCAACAACATGGCATCAAACTACTCGTCTGGTATGAATTACACGATACTATGGAAACCGCGATTTTGCGCGAGAAGCGTATCAAGAAATGGAATCGGCAATGGAAGATCAACTTAATCGAAGCCGCCAATCCGGACTGGGATGATCTCGCGTTGGATTTCGGTTTTGTGCGCCTTCCATTTATGCCGGTTTCGACGTCGCGGTCAGGAGATGGACCCCCGCCTTCGCGGGGGTGACGCATGGGCGTAGTGGGAAAATTCTCCATCTACCACCCGCCGGTCAAGCGTAGCATGACCATTGCCGGACATCAGACATCGATCAGTCTGGAGCCATTATTCTGGGACGCGCTGAAAATTGCTGCCGAAGCGCGGCAGCTGCCGGTGAGTGCCTTGGTCGCACAAATCGATGTCGAGCGCATCGGGTCGGGCACGCCCTGCGGCCTGGCCAGTGCGATCAGGCTGTGGCTGACCGCGAACAAGCAATAAAAAAGTACCGTCGAAGCTAGCAACGACGGTACCAGTGCGACCCGGAAAATTCCCGGAATTTTCCTGTTGAGCGTTAACAATCGGTAACAGGCTGACGGCGCTTTACCCTAAAGAACGGCGGAGGGGTGCCGTTTCCATAATGCGCTCTCAGGTCGAGGGAGGGAATTAAGAGCAGCATTGATTGGTAAAACTACCGTCGGCCTGTAGATGCAAGATGCACGGAAATATCGACATCAAAAATACCGGAATAGGCCCATACAGGCAAATGACTGTAGCGCTGTTTACAGCCCTGCTTCTACCGCAATACGAACCGCATCGGCGGCATTTGAAGTAGACAGTTTTTTGAACATCAGCATGCGATGCATCTGCACCGTTTTTTCGCTCAATGACAAGTGAAAGGCAATTTGCTTCGTTCTGAAACCTTGCGCCATCTGCTGCAATATTTCACGTTGACGCGGCGAAAGCCGGTCGACGATTTCGGCGGCCTGCTGTTGCCTGACGACCGCAATGCTCTCCTCTTCGGGCAACACCTCAATCTGCGAGCCGACGAAAAACTCGATCTTCCCGCTTTCATCGAACAGCGGCGCAATCATCACCGCATTGCGGAAGGGCGATCCATCTTTGCGATAATTTATCAACTCGGCGAGCGACGGCCTGCGGGCATGAATTGATGCGCGAAGTTTTTCGGTTTGCCCGTTCTCGGTGTCCGGACCACGCAAAAACCGGCAGTTTCTTCCCAGTATTTCGCTCTCTTCATAGCCCGTCAGTGCACAAAAGGCGTCGTTCACCGCGATGAGGGGGTTGTCCGCCTGCCTTGGGTCGCTGACCACCGTTGCAATCGGACTATGCCTTATGGCGTCCAGAACCGGGTGGCGTCGACGGCCAGGCATCAGCATGTGCATCATCATGGAATCTTCTCTCCGACAAAAATGACGCAAAAGCTTCGGCTTGGCAAGTGGTTGCTCAGTCCGCTCCTACACGCTCGATATCGGCACCGACCAGTTGCAGCTTTTCCTCGAGCCGCTCGTAACCGCGATCGAGGTGGTACAGGCGGCTGACATGCGTTTCGCCCTCCGCCACCAGCCCGGCGATGACGAGGCTCATCGATGCGCGAAGGTCGGTGGCCATGACCGGCGCACCCGTCATGCCTTTGACCCCGTGCACAATTGCCGTGCGTCCCTTGGTCTCGATATGCGCACCCATGCGGTTCAGTTCGGGCACATGCATATAGCGATTTTCGAAAATCGTTTCGGTCAGCACGCTTGCGCCGTCGGCCATGCACAGCATAGCCATGAACTGCGCCTGCATGTCGGTGGCAAAGCCCGGATAGGGTGCGGTCGAGATGGTCAGCGGCTTTAACTTGCCGTCGGATGAGACGCGAACCCCGTCCTTCGTTTCCTCCACGGAAACATTGGCCTGCCGGAGCGCGTCGAGCGTCGCATCCATCTCGCTCGCCTTGGCGCCGACCAGTTCGACATCGCCGCCGGTGATCGCGGCCGCGCAAGCATAGCTGCCGGCCTCGATCCGGTCGCTCATGACCCGGTAGGTCGCGCCGTGCAGCCGGTCCTTGCCGTGGATGATGAGGTCGCTGGTGCCGATCCCCTCAATCTCCGCGCCCATGTCGACGAGCAGATTGCACAGGTCCACAATTTCCGGCTCGCGCGCGGCATTGTGCAAAACGCAGGTTCCCTTTGCCAGCGATGCTGCCATCAAGGCATTCTCCGTAGCGCCAACCGATACGACCGGAAAAGTGTAGGTGCCGCCGGGAATGCCCTTTTTGGCGATGGCCTTCACATAACCAGCGGCCAGTTCGATTTCGACGCCAAAGGCTTCGAGCGCTTTCAGGTGCAGGTCGATGGGCCGGTTGCCGATGGCGCATCCGCCCGGCAGACTGACCGTGGCCTCGCCGCTCCGCGCCAGCATCGGGCCCAGCACGAGGATCGAGGCGCGCATCTTTCGGACGAGGTCATAGGGCGCGACATTGCTGGTTATCCGTGTGGCTTCCAGCGTCATCACCCGACCGAAATCTTCCGGACGCGATCCTGCGACGGTGGTCGATATGCCAAACTGGTTCATCAGATGCTGGAAACCGTCAATGTCGGCCAGACGCGGCAGGTTGCGCAGCGTCAAGGGCTCGTCGGTCAGCAAGGCGCATGGGATCAGCGTCAGCGCGCTGTTTTTTGCCCCCGAAATCGGAATTTTCCCTTTGAGCGCGTTGCCGCCGCGTACGATTATCTTGTCCATCGCCGGTATTTAGCGGGAATCGCTATTCAGGCAAGCGCTGCCTCAACCTGCGCCAGACGCTCCTTGCCCCAGAACATGTCGTTGCCGACAAAGAAGGTAGGAACGCCGAAGGCGCCCCGTTCAGCAGCCTTTTCAGTGTTGGTGGCCAGTTCGGCTTTTATTTCCGGTTCTTCGGCCTTTGCGAGCAAGGCGGTGCTATCCAGTCCGGCCTTGTTCAGCACCTGTCGAACCACCTCCACATCGCCTGTGTTCGCGCCGTCCTCCCACATCGCGGTCATGATTGCCTCGACATAGGGCATGAAGCAACCCAGATGCTGAGCCGCAACCGCACCGCGCATCAAGGTGATCGAGTTTATCGGAAAATGCGGGTTCATTTTGAACGGTATGTTGTGTGCTTTCACGAAGCGGTCGAATTCGAGCATTTCATAGTTCCGCTTGGCCGGCGTCTCGGCATAGCGAATGAGGGGTGCCTGATTGTTGGTCAGCTTGAACAACCCGCCCAGAAGGATGGGGACGTAGAAGGCTTGGGCCCCGGTTCGGGCGCACATGTCCGGCAATGTCTTGTGAGCGAGGTAGCTGTTCGGTCCGCCAAAATCGAAAAGGAATTCGAAGGTCTTGGTCATGCGGTATCCCCGTTTCGATGGTGCGACAGGTGGGCTAGAAAGTTTCCGCCCACGGTCGCAGATCCATTTCGTGCGTCCACGCGCTGCGGTGTTGTTTGTGAAGCGCCACATATTGCGCGGCGATGGCATCGGGGGACAGCAGCTTGTCCGCCGCTTTGGCCTCGTCGAAGTCGGGGCGCAGCCCTCGAATAAACGCGGTGTCGATGCCGCCATCGATCACCACATGCGCGACGTGAATGTTTTGCGGGCCGAGCTCGCGCGCCATCGATTGCGCGAGCATTCTGAGCGCTGCCTTTGCGCCTGAAAATGCGGAAAAGCCTGCGCCGCCACGGATCGATGCGGTGGCACCGGTGAAGATGATCGTGCCGCTCTGGCGTTCCATCATATGCTTGGCCACTTCGCGCCCCATCAAAAAGCCGCCGAACGCCGCCATCTCCCATACCTTGCGATACACCTGCGCCGTGGTTTCGGTAATGCCGAAGCGGACATTGGCACCGATGTTGAAGACCGCGACTTCGATTGGTCCTATATCGCGCTCGATACTATCCACCATCGCCACGACTTCCTCTTCGATCCGCGCATCGCCGGGAAAGGCGCGGGCCGAAAAGCCGTCATCGCGGATCGATTGCGCCAATGCCTCCAGCTGGTCGGTGTTACGCGCCCGCCGGTTGACGCATGCAGTCAGGCCCTCGCGGGCAAAGGCCCTCGCAATTGCGCCGCCGGTCGCATCGCCTGCACCGATGACGAGCGCTGCTCCGTTCAAGCCTTTTCCAATGTGCACTGCAACGGGTGCTGGTTTTTCTGGGCGAAGTCCATCACCTGCGTCACCTTGGTCTCGGCGACTTCATAGGTGAATATCCCGCAGACACCGACGCCCTTCTGATGGACATGCAACATCACGCGCGTTGCCTGATCGGTGTCCATCTGGAAAAATGCCTTCAACACGTGGACGACAAACTCCATAGGAGTATAGTCGTCATTCAGGAGCAGGACCTTGTACAGGCTGGGCTTTTGCGTCTTGGGCCGCGTCCGCGTGGCAAGGCCAACGCCGGGCGTGCCACCTGCCTTGTCGTCGTCATCATGGGCCATGTAGGTCTTCATATCGTCAAAATAGGATAGGGCAGGGGCAAACTGCAAGCCCTGTTAATGGTGAATCGTCGCGGACCAAAAAAGAAACCGCCCTTTCCGCATGGGAAAGGACGGTTTCAAATTTCATGCGCCGGTTCGCTCAAGACTTCCCACCGCCTTTAGGAGGAGGAGAGAGAGGGCGGCGGGTGCTCAGAAACGCACCGGCACAATATTCAGAAAGTTGCTTACGCAGCCTTCTTGAAAAGGTCGGTCGTCGCCGCGATGCGGTTCGAAATCGGCTGGAACATGTCGCTGACCAGCTTGACCATCGCTTCGGTGTTCTTCGAACCCTGTGCAACAGCGGTGTCGAAGCCCTTGCGAGCCCATTCACCCTGCAGCTTGACGAAATCGGTAGGCGATTTGACAGCGGTCAGTTCCTTGACAGCAACCTGTGCTTCTTCAAGGTTCTTCTTGGCATATTCGAAGTTGGTTTTGCCCATGTCCTGTGCGCCCTTGGCAACGATCTTGCCGGCTTCGATCATGGCTTCGACATTGGCCTTGTTGAATTCAACTGCGTCAGCAGCAAATTTCTTGCCCTTTTCAGCAGCTTCAGCAGCCTTTTCGCGAACGTCTGCGAAGAATTCGGTAGCCTTTTCGGTGGTGGCTTTAACAGTGTCAGTCATTTTGGTTACTCCTTGAGCAATCGGTGTGGGTTCAACAGACACGATCTTCGTTACCAGCGCAGCAGGGGCTCCAGCCTCTGCTTTGGCGGCAACAGGAGCAGCGTTGGCGGGCGCAGCTTTCGGTGCCGCGGGCTTCGCGGTTTTCGTCGTTGCGGGGGTATTTGCCTTGCTGGCCATATTGAGCACCATTTCTGTTGTGTTGCACTGCACAATAATGAGTCGGGCAGGTAATGTCAACGAAAAATGTTGCACTGCACAAAAGTGTAATATTCCTCCCCATCGACTTGCGATGGGGAGGTGGCAGGCGGCGCGATAGCGGCGACTGACGGAGGGGCCAGCAACGTCGAAAGCCCCTCCGTCACGCTTCCGCTTTGCTCCAGCGCGCCACCTCCCCATCGCAAGTCGATGGGGAGGATCAGCGAATTTATTCCGCCAAAGTCAGCCGTTCAAAGCGCTCATAATGATGATCGGCTGAGCCGAGCTGGTTTTCGATCATCGTCGCGCGCTTGAAATAGTGCCCGATGGCGAGTTCCTGCGTGATGCCGATGCCGCCATGCGTCTGGATTGCATTCTGGCCAACAAATTTTGCGGCGCGCGACACCTTCGCCTTGCACGCGGATACGGCGGCCATGCGTTCGGCGGCAGGCAGGTCGAGCTTGAGCGTCGCCATCGTCGTCATCGATTTTGCCTGTTCGACTTCCATGAACATATCCACCATGCGGTGCTGCAGCACCTGGAAGCGAGAGATGGGCTGACCGAACTGGTTACGCTGACGCGCATAGTCCAGCGTGCCCTCGTGCAGTTTGAAGGTAACGCCGCACGCCTCGGCACACACCGCAACCGTCGCCTCATCGACAATCCGCTCTACCATCGGCAGGCCCGCGCCTTCACCGCCCAGTAAAGCGTCAGCAGAAACGGCGACATTTTCAAAATAGACTTCGGAAGCTTGGAAGCCGTCCACAGTCGGATAATCGCGGCGTACTATGCCTGGTGTGCCAGAATCGATCAGAAATAGGGAAACGCCGTCTGACTCGCGCTGCGACCCACCGGTACGCGCCGTTACGAGCAGGTGCGTTGCCCAGGGTGCTGCATAGACCACGCCCTTGTGACCGTTCAGCACATAGCCCGCGCCATCCTTCTTCGCGGTGGTGCGGATATTGGCAAGGTCGTAGCGGCCCTGCGGCTCCGCATAGGCAAAGGCGATGATGACATTGCCGTTGATGATTTCAGGGATGAAAGCATCGGCGTGCGCGCCGCCGACGGCTTTCAATGCGCCTCCACCCAAAACAACGGTTTGAAGATAGGGTTCGATCGCGATGACCTTGCCCAGCTCTTCCATGATGAGTGCATTTTCCAGATGCCCCCCGCCAAGGCCGCCATGTTCCTCGCTGAAAGCAGCACCCAGCATCCCGAGCTCCTGCGCCAGCGCCTTCCAGATACCCGGGTCGCGGCCGGTGTCGCTGGCAATCATTTTCTGGCGGGCGTCGAAATCATAGGTGTCCGCCAGAAAGCGGCTCAGGGTTTCGCGGATCATATCCTGCGTTTCGGTGTAGCTGAAATCCATTTTATTCCCTCGTCCTTAATCGTCATCCCCGCGAAGGCGGGGATCGCAGGCGGCTTAACCGCTTTTGTGGGGCAAGCATTCCCGAGGTCCCCGCCTTCGCGGGGACGACGCAAATAAGTTAAACCCCCAGCACCATCTTCGCGATGATGTTGCGCTGGATTTCGTTCGAGCCACCATAAATCGTCGTCTTGCGCGCGTTGAAATAGGTCGGCGCGGCACGATGGGCGTAGTCCGGTCCGATGGGGTGTTCGTTGTCCCCTTCCCCGAAGCCACGGAAATAGGGCGCGCCATAATGGCCGACCGCTTCCAGCGCGAGTTCGGTAATCCGCTGCTGAATTTCGCTGCCCTTGATCTTGAGGAGGCTCGATTCCGGCCCCGGGCCTTTGCCCGCCGCAATCCCCGCGACGCTGCGCAATTCGGTGAATTCAAGCGCGGTCAGATCGATCTCCAGCTCGGCAATCTTGCGTTTGAAAAAGGGATTGGCGATGAGCGGCCGGTCGCAGTCCTGCTCCGTCCGCGCGATGGCCTTGATCTTCTCCACCCCGCGCTTTGAACGGGCAACCGCCGCAATGCCGGTACGCTCATGTGCGAGCAGAAATTTCGCGCAGGTCCAGCCCTTATTCTCTTCATAGATACGCTGATCGACCGGAACGCGAACATCCTCAAGCCAAACTTCATTGACTTCATGCTCGCCGCCAAGTGTGATGATCGGGCGCACCGTCACCCCGGGCGATTTCATGTCGATGAGCAGAAAGCTGATACCTTCCTGCTGCTTCGCTTCGGGATCGGTGCGGACGAGGAAAAAGCCCCAGTCGGCATGCTGCGCCATCGTCGTCCAGGTCTTCTGGCCGTTGACGATGTAATGGTCGCCATCCCTGACTGCCTTCGTACGGAGCGATGCAAGGTCGGATCCGGCGCCTGGTTCGGAATAGCCCTGACACCACCAGTCGTCGCCGGAAAGGATGCCGGGCAGGAACCGTGCTTTCTGCTCGGGCGTTCCGAAGGTGTAAATGACCGGGCCGACCATAGAAAGACCGAACGGCATCGTCTGGATGCAATCGGCACGCGCCAATTCCTCGGACCAGATAAAGCGTTGGGTCGGGTTCCAGCCGGTGCCGCCATATTCGACCGGCCATGCAGGGGCGATCCAGCCCTTTTTGGCGAGGACGCGATGCCAGCTGAGGAAATCTTCCTTGGACAATTCCTCACCCTCATCCTGCTTGCCGCGAAGCTGCTCAGGGTAATTTTCGGCGATAAACGTCCGCACTTCCTGCTGGAAGGCAAGTTCTTCGGGGCTGAATTCCAATTGCATCGCGACTCTCCTCTAATGCACCATAAAATGTCTACCGGACGTTTACGTAAACGTCAATTAGCTGTTTTCGAGTTGTGGGCAAATACCACCGGTCAAGGACGAATTTATACTAGTATGCTTTTGTCGGCAGGCATATATCCGGCGGCAGAGGGGTCGCGCCACAATAGCTGTTTGAAACGGGTAGCAGGTTGTTGCCCGCATGGGAGGTTTTTAAATGCGAGTCATAGTTTCGACGTTAGTGGCGGGTGCCATGCTGGTATGTGCAGCGCCTGCATCGGCCAAGGAAGACAAGTCTTCGGCGAAAAAGGCGCAGGACAAAGGGCTGACCGAAATTCCCGTCTGTACGCGGAAATTAGGTGCGGTTTCGATCATGGAACCGGAAACCCAGTGGTGGACGGAACTTGGTCTTTCGAACCCCGAAGCCATCATCAAGTTTTTTGTGCAGAAGTCCGGCTGCTTCACGCTGGTTGACCGCGGTAAAGGCTTGGCCGCGCGTGCCGTTGAGCGCGCTTTGGGTGATTCCGGCGAATTGCAGCGTGGGTCGAATATCGGCCGTGCGCAGGTCAAGGCCGCCGATTATGTCATCGTTCCGGATATCATCAGCCGTAACAGCAATTCAGGCGGCAGCGGTGTTGCAGGCGCCTTGGGCGGACTTTTGGGTGGACGCGTGGTTGGCGGCCTCTTGGGCGGGCTTAAAGTGTCGAAGAAAGAAGCCAATGTGACCCTGTCCGTGGTCAATGTGCGCACCACCGAAATCCAGGCATTGTCCGAAGGATATTATCGCAAGTCCGACCTTAGCTGGGGCGCTGGCGGCGGTGCATGGTGGGGCGGCGGCCTCGCCGGTGCGGGCGGTGGCAGTTATCAGAACAGCGATATCGGTCAGGTCATCGTTCTTGCCTATCTCGATGCGTATAAAAAGATGGTCGGCGAACTTGGCGGTTTGCCGGAAAATGCCAGCGCGGCAGCTCCGCAGGCAGAATAATATGGTATGACCGATGGGCGCGGCGACAAATTTGCGCCGCGCCTTTTTTATTCTTGTCTATGTTTAGATGATTTCACGCAAAGACGCGAAGAGCGCGAAGGAACAGGGCCGACCCAAAGGGTCATTCAATAGCCGCAACTGCCGGTAAAACTGAGAGTCAGAGATGGCGCTACGCGAAAGTTGCTCACAACCCCTTCGCGCCCTTTGCTCCTTCGCGAGCTTCGCGTGACATAAAATGTCCGCTGCTTGCTGTCGAAAGCTGAGTTTTAATCATTGCATAACAATGGCTTGCCGGGTTGTTGCAGATCACACTTTCCTACAAATCACCATATGGGTTAGATTGCACCTGTCAGCCGGATGCGGTCTAGAACGCATGTTGCTGATGAAAGGCGCGGCGGGGTAGTGAAGAGCTACTCAATCGCACACGGTCGGCGCGGCAGGGAGTGGTGGTTTCCGTAAAGGACCGAACACCC